>Ga0255777_10000033_pt1 | contig 130426 bp, 130 predicted proteins | sample 101ome_15_FD_179975 | JGI IMG/M metagenome (GOLD analysis project Ga0255777, IMG submission 179975) | Coastal salt marsh microbial communities from the Groves Creek Marsh, Skidaway Island, Georgia - 101402AT metaG (version 2) | ecosystem: Environmental > Aquatic > Marine > Intertidal zone >... | reverse complement strand
TGACGAATATCTGCATAAACCAGATTTTGATCGATGTCTGGAAACCCAGAAAAATAAAGTCCAGAGATTTTAAATTTTCGCCGTCTGGGAAACCCTTCGGATTGCGCACTTTGAAAAAAAGCATCGACTGTAGCTCCTACTTCCAATTGCAAGCGGTTTGCAATGGTCTCTGAAATAAAAATTTCATTACTTCTAGTTGTGGTAAAGTCAGGATAGGTGCCTTGTGTTTTAAATCCTTCTAAACTTGACCAATCAAATTCACTTCCTACACCCTTTATTAAAATCCCTTCAAAATCTGCAGTCGTTTTAAATACTCCTGCTTTGATTGCAAACGTATGCATACGCTGAAAATCAGGATGCTTTGCTATTTCGTCTTGTACTTTTATTGAATGTTGAAAGGGGGTCAACGAAACCTGAGACTCATTATTTTCAAAGGGAGCTATCAAGATTTGACCGTTAAACACACTGGTTTTATTTCTTATTTCATCTTGCAAGCCCTTGCTAAAAGCCATGGCAATTATAATGGATGCAATTCCTAGAGCCACAGCCACAGTTGCGATGTTGATTATCCGCGAAGAAACCGTATTTTTATGCTGTTTGTGTTGACGCATTTTTTGCGCGATAAAGAAAGCTACATTCAATGAACCACCGTTTAGATTATACCCTTATCAAAAATACGTTTTTATTTTGGCTTGTGCTATGCATGACCGCTTTGACCGCTATGGGTCAAGTACAGCCAGCGGCTTCTAACACGGCGATGTATTTGCCTAAACTCAAAGGGAAAAAAATTGGAGTAGTCGCCCATCAAGCTAGCCTACTTACGGATGCTGGAGAGCAAAAACACCTGGTTGATTTACTACTGGAAAACAAAATTAATGTAGTGGGCGTTTTTGCCCCAGAACACGGTTTTAGAGGCACCGCAGATGCCGGAGAAAAAGTAGCCGACGGTAAAGATGCCAAAACACAATTGCCTATCTATTCCCTTTACGGTAAAAATCGTAAACCATCTGCTACCCAACTGCAGGGGATTGACCTAATGGTCTTTGATTTGCAAGACGTGGGGGTTCGATTTTTTACCTACCTCTCTACCCTACACTATGTGATGGAGGCCTGCGCGGAAGCAGGTATACCTTTGCTTGTCTTGGACCGACCCAATCCAAATTCGCACTATATCGACGGTCCGGTATTGAGTCTAGAGCATCAGAGTTTTGTTGGCATGCATCCCGTGCCTATACTCTATGGGATGACTATAGGTGAATACGCAAAAATGATCCAGGGAGAAGGTTGGCTTAAAACGAACAAGCCCTGTGAGTTAGAGGTTGTTCCACTACTAAATTACACTCACAACAGTCCCTACGAACTCCCCATTCGCCCCTCTCCAAATCTTCCCAACGCTCAGGCTGTTGCGCTTTATCCGAGTTTGTGCCTTTTAGAACCCACCGTAATAAGTGTGGGGCGAGGAACAGATCAGCAATTCCAACTCTATGGTCATCCTGCCTTTTCAAATTACAATTATAGCTTTACGCCCCAACCCAATTTTGGCGCTAAAAATCCCAAACACAAGGGAGTGCTTTGCTATGGGGTGGATTTAACCGAGCAGGCCAAACCTAGCCGTATCGAACTTCAATGGCTGATAGAAGCCTATGCAAATTTTCCTGAGAAAGAGGCTTTTTTCCTCAATGGATTCGAACGCATCAGCGGGGTAAGCAGTTTGAGAAATCAAATTATCGAGGGAGCTACTGAAACAGAAATCCGAAACTCCTGGACTCAAGACTTAGAAAAATTTAAAAAACTACGCACGCAATACTTGCTTTATCCTTAAGGTATATTCAGATATTTATGCGTTTGCAGGGAGGCCTTCCACCTAGGGTTTTGAAGTACATACTCCACAATTAAGGGCATCAATTTTTCCCTTCTACTCCATTCCGGTTGTAAAAATAATTTGCATTCGGCTCCTACCCTTTCGGCTTGCTGTTCTGCAAACTTAAAATCGTCTTTATTATAAATGATCATTTTCAATTCATCAGCACAGGCATAGGCTTGATCTATGGGTAATTTGTTTTTTTTCGGAGACAAACAAAACCAATCCCAACTCCCTGTGACGGGGTAAGCCCCTGAGGTTTCTATATGAATCTGAATTTCCAGCTGATGCAGTGCCTGACAAAGAGGATCCATATTCCACATTAACGGTTCTCCCCCTGTAACCACTACGGTATCTGAATAACTTTTCGCGCTAGAAACAATTTGGTCAATAGGAGTTGGAGGATGCCGTTCTGCATCCCAACTTTCCTTTACATCACACCAGTGGCATCCCACATCACAACCACCAATACGAATAAAGTAGGCCGCACTTCCTTTGTGGTATCCCTCCCCCTGTAGGGTGTAAAATGCTTCCATCAAAGGGAGTAAAGTCCCTTTTTCAACAGCTTGCAGATCGAATTTTAAATTCATGCTGCAAAGGTACCATATTCTAAAATCCTATTGATTAAGAAATTGTACCTTTATAAAAAAACGTTATGCCAAGTCCGTTTCACCTTGCGATTCCTGTAGATGATTTAGCTACTTGCAGTCGGTTTTATATAGAGGTTTTGGGCTGTCAAACCGGTAGGTCTGACACCCAATGGATCGATTTAAATCTTTTTGGTCATCAACTTGTCTTACATGTTGATCCGAATCACGTACCCAACAAACACCACAATGAGGTGGATGGAAAATCTGTACCCATCCCTCATTTTGGCGTCTTACTCGAGTGGGAAGCCTTTGAAAAGTTTGCTCAGCAATTAAAAAGCAAAAAAGTTGAATTTGTCATTGAACCCTATCTGCGATTCGAAGGACTACCGGGAGAACAAATGACCATGTTCTTTTACGACCCTGCCGGTAATGCCCTAGAGTTTAAGTCGTTTAAACACGAAAGTCAAATCTTTGCAACCTGAACCATGGGTAGTTCTGCATTGAAATTTTTCGACACCGTTTTTGAAGAGATTTTTTCTGAAAAAAATCAAAAGAAAATTGAACGGGCCACCCTCTGGTTTTCCATCATTGGGTTTGTCATTCATCTGATCTTAATTTATTCCAAAAAGTTCAATCTGTTTCACACCCCTTTTGAAGCACGCTTGCTTGAAGATCCCATTTCTGCAATTTACACGCCCTTTTCCATCATCTTGGTTTATGAAATCTATCTCTTAATTGTTTATTTACCCCGTTCGTTTACTACGGCAGTTTCGAAACAATTTGAGATTATTTCTTTGATCATCATTCGCAGAATTTTTGGAGACATTCCTAAAGTTGAACTGGACGTAAATTGGCTTGAATATGCTGCCAACAGACAATTGATCTACGATTTGACAGGAGTATTGCTCTTGTATTTTTTAATTTATTTGTTTAACCAACGAAAGGAAAAGCTTCCCAAGAGCGGCTCCTACGCGCGGCTTGAGCGTTTTGTAAGTTCTAAACGAGCGGTAAGTGTACTTCTGCTTCCCATTCTTATGTTTACCTCCATTTACAGCGCTTTTTTTTGGTTTATTAAACTCTTTAATTCAGCACAAAACTCCACAGAAATCCCAGACATTAACGCTGTTTTTTACAATGAATTTTTTACCATTTTAATTTTGGCTGATGTATTTATCTTACTGCTTTCTTTTCAATACACAGAACGCTACAGCCAACTGATTCGCAACACGGGCTTTGTTATCTGTACCATATTGATTCGGCTTTCTTTTGGCACCACGGGCTTGACCAATGAAATCTTGATCGTATCTAGTGTGCTTTTTGGACTGCTTATTCTTAGAATCTATCAAGCGATAGAACAACAATCTTAACCCTTTCGTTGATAGGCTAGCAAGGTATTTTTCAGCAACATCGCAATGGTCATTGGACCAACTCCTCCCGGTACTGGGGTAATCGCAGCTGCTTTCTGAGCCACTTCTGCATAGGCCACATCACCCTTAATGACGTATCCCTTGGGATGGGCAGCATCAGCTACTCGTGTTATCCCGACATCAATAATAGTAGCACCTTCTTTAACCATGGAAGCAGTAAGAAATTCTGGAATACCTAGCGCCATGACTATAATATCTGCGGTTTTTGTTAATTCTGAAAGCTGTTGTGTTCTGCTGTGAGCAAGGGTTACCGTGGCGTTTCCCGCAGGACCTTTTTGACTTAAAAGAATGCTTATCGGTCGGCCAACGATATGGCTTCTCCCGACAACCACACAATGCTTTCCAGCAGTTTCAATTTTGTACCGCTCTAAAAGCTCCATGATACCAAACGGAGTCGCCGGAATAAAGGCATCCATTTCCAAAGCCATACGACCAAAATTGGAAGGATGAAATCCATCTACATCCTTAGTAGGATCTATAGCTAAAAGAATTTTTTCTTCATCTATATGCTTGGGAAGTGGCAACTGAACAATGTATCCATCCAAGTCTTGATTTTGATTTAATTCGGCTATTTGTTTTAAAAGAGCCTCTTCAGTGGTGCTTTCTTCCAAACGGATTAAAGTCGAATCAAAACCCACATAATCACACGAACGAACCTTACTTCCTACATAGGTTAAACTAGCCCCATCGTTCCCAACTAATACCGCAGCCAAGTGGGGTGCTCGTTTTCCACTTTTTTTGATTGCTGCTACCGTTTCTTTAATTTCTTCCTTTAGGTCTTGTGCCGTTTTTTTACCGTCTAATACTATCATCTTATTTCATGTTTTGAAGCATTTGCATCATTTGCTTGCCCTTTCCTCCCTGCATCATTTTCATCATCTTACTCATTTGTTCAAACTGCTTGATGAGCTGATTGACGTCTTGGATCGAGGTGCCCGAACCTTTAGCGATTCTCATCTTCCTGCTGTGATTTAACAATTTGGGTTGGCTGCGTTCTACGGGGGTCATCGATCCGATGATTACTTCAATTCCTTGAAAGGCATTATCGTCTAGGTCCACATCTTTCATCATTTTACCAACTCCGGGTATCATACCCATGAGGTCTTTCATATTCCCCATTTTTTTGACTTGCTGGATTTGAGCAAGAAAATCATCAAAACCGAATTGATTTTTAGCGATTTTTTTATTGATTTTTCGGGCCTGTTCTTGGTCAAATTGCTCCTGCGCCCGTTCGACTAAAGAAACCACATCCCCCATCCCTAATATACGATCCGCCATTCGATCGGGATAAAACACATCTAGGGCTTCCATTTTTTCTCCCGTACCAATAAACTTGATGGGTTTGTCAACAACAGATTTGATGGATAAGGCGGCTCCGCCTCGAGTATCCCCATCCAGTTTCGTTAAGACTACTCCGTCAAAATTTAAAATGTCATTAAACGCTTTGGCCGTATTTACCGCGTCTTGCCCGGTCATGGCATCCACCACAAAAAGCGTTTCTGAGGGACGGACTGCCTGGTGTATGGCTTTGATCTCATTCATCAAAACCTCGTCTATTGCTAAGCGTCCTGCGGTGTCAATTAGTACCAAATCGTGCTTGTCTCTCTTCGCCACTTCTAGGGCAGCTTGAGCAATTTTTACCGGATCTTTTTCTTCTCGATCTTCATAAATTGCCGCACCTACTTGAGAAGCTACTACACCCAATTGGTCAATTGCAGCGGGTCGGTATACGTCACAAGCCACCAGTAAAGGATTTTTTGCGTGTTTCTTTTTTAGGTGTAATGCCAGTTTACCACTAAAGGTGGTTTTACCCGAACCCTGTAAACCAGACATCAGAATAACGGTAGGTTTGGAATCAAGGTTTACCCCAACCGCCTCCGATCCCATCAGCGCCACCAATTCATCTTTGACAATTTTGACTAACAACTGACCCGGCTGAAGGCTGGTTAAAACTTTTTGTCCTAAGGCTTTTTCTTTGACCTTTACGGTAAATTCCTTTGCTATTTTAAAATTTACATCCGCATCCAATAAGGCACGACGCACTTCTTTGAGCGTCTCTGCCACGTTGATTTCCGTAATCTTACCGTGTCCTTTGAGAACCTGAAATGCCTTATCGAGTTTGTTACTTAAATTGTCAAACATATGTCTTTGGTGTGGTTACTTAAGGGCAAAAATAAGGAATGCGAATTGATTATTCTTCATTTGATTCCTTGGAATGAAACATCAACCCCATAACAACAGCATGGGGAAAAGTAATTGCCGCAAGGAAAGAAAAGAAGATGGAAAGGTATTGTTGTTCGGACACTTGAACAAACTTAAAAAACAAAACCAACCCCAAAATCGCTAAGACCCAATAAACCGATGCAGATTTGAGGTACGACATCCAGGATTTTTTAGTGCTTTCTTCATAGATATACTCAAGCTGAGAATTTAAAGAGGGAATGCTATGCCACAGCACGAAATACAAACCAAAACCAAACATCAAGCTCGCCTTTGAAAATAAAATGGCAAGAATTACCAGTAGGAATAACTCTAAAGAGAAATCGGTCCACTTTATTTTAGCCCTGAGCATGGACAGAACGAATCCTAAAAAAGAAACCAGTAAACCCATCCAAAAAAAATAAAAAGGTAAACGGACACCCGTCATTTGAAAAATAACCTCGGCGCTGGGTTCGTATTGAAAAGTAAAAAGAGTAAAGAATATAAGAGCACCATATAAAAAGAACCTTAAAAAGAGAGCTTTTTGATTTAAAGCCCTACTACTCCAATGTTGTTCACCAAAATGATAACAGCTGACCAATACAAAACTCAGGAGTCCAATTTTTGGAATTAAAAAGAACAAGACGATCCCCAATAAAACGACTCCTATATATAGGACAAAAAATTTAAGGCTAGATGAAGTGGATTGCTGCTGTGTTTTTTTGGCAATAATTTTAAGGTCATTCGCTCCGTGAAGGATTCCAAAAGACAAAATTCCGAGGGCTGCAACTCCATTTTGCAGCCAAAGGGGGGCAAAAAAGCTAAAAATGACGAAAAACACACTCAAACCTAAAAAAGTGAAAAAATAATTTGGTACTGTAAATGAGTTAGTTAGCCTTTTCAATTGAAAATATTTAAAATAAAATAGTGAGTAAGTTTAATTTTTTCTAAATTTATCTAAACAAAAACAAATAATTGATTTAATCATGGAAAAAATTCTAAGCTTAATGACTGTGGCCCCAGCAATGGCCACTGACGACTACGTAGGGTTTACATTCTTCGTAGGATGTATGGCGATGATGGCAGCATCAGCGTTTTTCTTTCTCTCAATGAACTCATTTGACAACAAATGGAAAACTTCTATTTTGGTGTCTGGATTAATTACGTTCATTGCAGCAGTACACTATTGGTATATGCGAGATTATTGGGCAACCAATATGACCTCACCTACATTCTTTAGATATGTAGACTGGGTATTGACTGTACCGTTAATGTGTGTTGAGTTCTATCTAATCCTTAGAGCGGCTGGTGCTACAAAACAATTGATGTGGAAAATGATTTTTGCTTCTATCGTTATGTTGGTAACAGGTTACTTTGGTGAAGCTGTATACACTACAGGTTCAGGCCCAGCAGTTTGGGGACTTGTTTCAGGTCTAGCTTACTTTTGGATCGTTTACGAAATTTGGTTAGGTGGCGCTGCAAAGTTAGCTGCCTCTGCAGGTGGAGCGGTTCAAGCTGCACACAAAACACTTTGCTGGTTCGTTCTTGTAGGATGGGCTATTTATCCCATCGGATATATGGCAGGTACTGAAGGATGGTACAGCGGAATCTTTGGTGGTCTTCCTATGGATGTTGTATACAACATTGGGGATGCGATCAACAAGATTGGATTTGGTTTGGTTGTTTACAACTTGGCTGTTCAGTCTAAATAATCCCTTGTTGGGAAAAAATTGTTATGAAAAAAAAATCGCTCTTCGGAGCGATTTTTTTTTACATTCTATCCGGGACTTCCATTCCTAAAAGCCCCACACTACTTTGAATAACCCTACCAACTTGCTCACAAAGACTCAACCTGAAAGCTTCTATAGCCGGGTCATCCCCTCCCAAAATGGGTGTATTTTGATAAAACGAGTTAAATAATTTAACCAGTTCGAACGTATAGTTTGCTATTAATGCAGGACTGTATTGTTTTGCAGCTTGCTGTATCGTCTCTGGATACAACAACAATTGCTTGATAATCTCTTTTTCTTTGGGGTTGAGTGCCGTTAGTTTATGCGTTTGTTCTGTTGTTTCTTTAGCCCTAAGTATGGATTGAATCCTCGCATAGGTATATTGGATAAAAGGACCGGTATTGCCCGCAAAATCAACGGAGGTTTTTGGATCAAACAGTATGCTTTTTTTAGGATCCACTTTGAGGATAAAGTATTTTAAAGCACCTAAGCCTATCGTTTTATAAAGGAGCTGCTTGTTCTCCTCAGACATGCCTTCAAGTTTTCCTAACGCTTCCGATAAGCTTGCTGCAGTAGCTGTCATTTCTTCCATCAAATCATCTGCATCAACCACAGTACCTTCTCTGCTTTTCATTTTTCCTTCGGGCAAATCAACCATTCCATAGCTCAAATGGTAGAGGGCATCTGCCCATGCAAAGCCCAATTTTTTCAAGATCAAAAACAATACCTTAAAATGATAATCTTGTTCATTTCCAACCGTATATACCATACCGTTCAGCGTAGGGTTGTCTTTGAAACGCTGTAATGCGGTTCCTAAATCTTGTGTCATGTAGACGGCTGTCCCATCAGATCGGAGTAAAAGTTTTTCATCTAATCCCTCCGCTGTCAGGTCAACCCAAACAGAACCGTCGTCTTTTTTATAAAAAATGGATTGCTCCAATCCTTGATCGATCAACTCTTTACCCAATAAATAGGTTTTACTTTCGTAATAATAAGAGTCAAAAGATACGCCCAACTGAGTGTACGTGGTTTCGAAACCTTGGTATACCCAATCGTTCATTTTTTTCCACAGTGCAACCACTTCTTCATCTCCTGCTTCCCAAGCTCTAAGCATTTGTTGTGCTTCTAAAAACAGGGGCGCTTTTGCTTTTGCCTCCTCAAGATCCATCCCATTAGAAACAAGTGCCTCAATCTCTTTCTTGTATTCTTGATCGAAACGCACGTAGTAATTTCCTACCAACTTGTCTCCTTTAATTCCTGAGGATACTGGTGTTTCCCCGTTGCCAAAGCGTTTCCAAGCCAACATAGATTTACAAATATGGATACCCCGGTCATTGATGATTTGTGTTTTGAGTACTCGTTTTCCGCTGGCTTCTAAAATTTGAGCCACAGCATAGCCTAATAAATTATTTCTAACATGTCCTAAGTGAAGCGGCTTATTGGTATTAGGCGATGAATACTCTATCAAATAAACCGAATTGGAAGTAGGACTGACATGCCCATACTGGGGTGTTTGAGTAATGACATTCAAGGCTTGTACGTAGTATGCGTCCGCAATGTTTAGATTTAAAAAACCCTTTACTACATTGAAATCGGTAACCCAGTCCGTTTGGGTTTTCAGATAGGTACCCAGTTGTTCTGAAAGGGATACTGGGTTGGTTTTAATATAACGCAAAAGGGAAAAAACCACTAAGGTTACGTCTCCTTCAAACTCTTTTCGTGTGGATTGAAACTCAAACTGGGGAACAGTTACGCCAAATGTTTCTTTTAAATAAGGCTCTAAAGCTGCTGAAATTTGTTGCGTGATGGCTTGCATAATTGAGTTTCGGCAAAGATAATTATTGTAAACCAATTAAAGTGGTCAATTTAATGGCTTAAAATTGATTTCTTGAATAAATTTAATTTCAACAAAACTTCCCTTTTTTAAAAACCAATTAAATAAAATACGCTCGAAGGATAAACTGTATCTTTGGGCCGTATGCTATTGAATATTTCATATAATGATCCTGAAATCCGAAGGAAGATAGAGGCTGCCGTAGGCAAGCCTTTTTCCTTACAGAAACGCTGGAAACTTGGAGGTATTGGTTCGCCTAAGCTGTTCATGACCAGCTGCTCAATTGACATTCACAACCTGATGGTATTGGATCATAACCTCAATCAATGCAATATTGAATTACGACCCCAAGGTATCATCGTCCGTTTTAGAAGTTTGTTAGAAACCTATGGATTGGTGATTCCCTATTACAAATTAAAAATCTACAAAGGGAAAGCGGAGGAATATTCCCTCTATATGGATCACTATTTTATCAAAGTTTTGGCAGACAAAAAAGGGATCCATCAGTACTTTAAAAAAGTAGCGGATGAAAAAATCGCAAACACGCCTACCTCTTTTGAGGATCTGTAAAGGTTAGATGGACCGTTTTTTGCTTCCGGTATAAATCTGCCGAGGTCGTCCGATGGGCTCGTTATTTTTTCGCATCTCCAACCATTGTGCAATCCAGCCGGGAAGTCTTCCTAGGGCAAACATAACGGTAAACATTTCCGTAGGAATTCCGAGGGCTCGGTAAATAATTCCAGAATAAAAATCTACGTTAGGGTACAATTTTCGTTCGATGAAATAGGGGTCGTTAAGCGCTTCTTGTTCAAGCCCTTTAGCAATATCAAGTACAGGATCGTTGATTCCTAATTCTTGAAGTACTTCATCAGCAGCTTGTTTGATGATTCGGGCTCTTGGGTCAAAGTTTTTATACACCCGATGTCCGAATCCCATCAATCGGAAAGGGTCGTTTTTGTCTTTGGCCTTGGCCATGTATTTTTTAGTATCTCCCCCATCCGCTTGTATGGCCTCTAGCATTTCGATCACCGCTTGGTTGGCACCTCCGTGAAGTGGCCCCCAAAGCGCTGAAATCCCTGCTGACACAGATGCAAATAGACCTGCATGGGAAGATCCTACAATACGTACCGTAGAAGTAGAACAATTTTGTTCGTGGTCGGCATGTAAAATCAATAATTTATTTAGCGCATTGACCATCACAGGGCTGGGCACAAAATCTTGATGCGGCATTTTAAACATCATATGGGCAATATTTTCCACATAGGAGGCAGACGTATTCGCATAGTTTAAGGGCAAGCCCTTTACCTTACGATGGGTCCAAGAAGCGAGTATGGGAAACTTTGCCATCAACATGATGATTGCCTCACGCATGTCAGCTTCTGATTCCACATCAACCGAACTAGGATTAAATGCGATCAAAGCAGAAGTCAATGAAGAGAGTACCCCCATAGGATGGGCTGATTTTGGAAAACTTTTTAAGATCAATTTCAAATCTTCATCGACTATAGAATCTTTTCTAATTTCGTTATCGAAAATTTCTAACTCACTTTGCGTGGGTAATTCCCCAAAAATCAAAAGAAACGCTACTTCAATAAAACTTGATTTTTCGCATAATTCCTCGATGGAATATCCACGATACCTTAGGATGCCTTCTTCTCCGTTTAAAAAAGTAATTTCACTTTCACAAGAACCTGTATTTTTATATCCAGGGTCGTAGGTGATTAAACCGGTTTTTGCCCTTAAGGTTTTTATGTCAATTCCTTTTTCATTTTCAGAACCTTCAACTAACGGAAACTCAAAAGTTTTTTCCTTATAGGTAAGTTTTACTGAATCACTCATGTTCACTCTTCTTTGTTATTACTACACTGCATTCTTAAGCATGTAGTAATGTGTTAACTTATTTTATCTTAAATGCGTTTTTTCCTGGGAAATACGCTTGACTTTCTAAAGCTTCTTCGATACGAAGCAACTGGTTGTATTTAGCCATTCGATCGCTTCTAGAGGCAGAACCTGTCTTAATTTGACCTGTATTTAGGGCTACAGCTAGATCTGCAATGGTATTGTCTTCTGTTTCTCCCGAACGGTGAGACATTACCGAGGTATATCCTGCTCTATGGGCCATGTCGACCGCTGCAATTGTTTCGGACAAGGTACCAATCTGGTTCACTTTTATTAAAATCGAATTGGCGATTCCTTGGTCAATTCCACGGCTTAAGCGCGCTACATTGGTCACAAAAAGATCGTCTCCGACAAGCTGTACACGGTCACCCGCTTTTTCAGTAAGTAATTTCCATCCTTCCCAGTCGTTTTCGTCCATTCCATCTTCAATCGAAATGATGGGATATTTGGCACTTAACTCAGCTAAGTAACTTGCTTGTTCTTCAGAAGTTCTTTTTACTCCTTTAGCCCCTTCAAACAAGGTATAATCATATACCCCGTTTTCATAAAATTCAGCTGCGGCACAGTCCAAAGCGATCATCACCTCTTCTTCGGGTTTGTATCCTGCATTTTGGATTGCTTTTAAAATGGTATCTAAAGCATCTTCTGTTCCCTCTAGTGTGGGAGCAAACCCCCCTTCATCTCCAACAGCAGTACTCAAATCTCTGTCGTGCAGTACCTTTTTCAGGTGATGAAAAATTTCAGAACCCATTTGCATGGCGTGGGTAAATGATTTTGCTCCAACGGGCATTACCATAAACTCTTGAAAGGCGATGGGAGCATCGGAATGCGAACCCCCGTTGATGATATTCATCATAGGGACAGGCAGAGTTTTCGCGCTTACACCCCCAATGTAACGGTATAAAGGAAGTCCCAGTTCATTTGCGGCAGCTTTAGCTACAGCAAGCGACACCCCAAGAATTGCATTGGCTCCTAGTTTTGATTTGTTGGGAGTTCCGTCTAAATCAATCATCAATTGATCAATGTTTTCTTGCTCAAATACTGAAGTTCCAATAATTTCTTGCGCAATACTAGTATTCACATTAACAACCGCTTTTCCAACGGCTTTCCCCATATAGGTTGTCCCTCCATCTCGTAATTCTACGGCTTCATGCTCTCCTGTTGAGGCTCCAGAAGGAACTGCTGCTCTTCCTAGAATTCCGTTTTCAGTAATTACATCGACCTCTACAGTTGGATTGCCTCTGGAATCAAAAATCTGTCTCGCATGCACGCTAATAATGATACTCATGTTGTTTAAATTAAAGTGGTTTTATTTGAATATTATTGGTTTTCTATCATTTCTTTGAATTGATCAAACAGGTATACGGAATCATTTGTTCCGGGACCCGCCTCAGGATGGTACTGTACGGAAAAACACGGTTTATCAATCAAGCGCATTCCTGCAAGGGTTTGATCATTCAAATGAATGTGGGTAATTTCTATATATGGGTGATTTTTGGCAGCTTCCATTTCTACCGCAAATCCATGATTTTGAGAGGTTATTTCTCCCTTACCTGTTAAAATATTTTTAACGGGATGGTTGATTCCTCGATGGCCATTAAACATTTTAAACGTTGGAATTCCGTTCGCTAAGGCAATGATCTGATGACCCAAACAAATTCCGAATAAAGGTTTACCCGAATCAATAATTTGTTTGGTTACGGCTTGCACAGATTCCAAGGGCTCTGGATCTCCAGGGCCATTTGATATAAAATATCCGTCGGGGTTCAACGCTGCCATTGTTTCTAAATCGGTATTGTAGGGAAACACTTTTACAAACATGTCTCTTGAGGCCAAATGTTTTAAAATGTTGCGTTTAATTCCTAAATCCAAGGCCGCAATTTTAAAACGTGCGTCCGGATTGCCATAGGTGTAGGCTTCATTCGTAGATACTTTAGAGGCCAACTCCAACCCTACCATACTTGGGGCGTTTTGCAATTCGTTTACCAACTCTTCTTCTCTTTCTATCTCGGTAGAAATCACGGCATTCATAGCACCGTTTTCACGTATGTAATTTACTAAGGCACGTGTATCTACATCTGAGATTGTAACCAGCTTATGGTGTTTTAAATAATCAAACAAGGACTGTTCAGCCGCTGCTCTGGAATAAGAAAAACTAAACTCTTTACATATCAATCCAGAAATAGAAATTCGATCCCATTGAGAATCGCTTTCTAAAAAGCCATAATTCCCAATATGGGTGTTGGTAGTCACCATGATTTGTCCAAAATAGGAGGGATCTGTAAAGATTTCTTGGTAGCCCGTCATCCCGGTATTGAAACAAATTTCGCCAAAAGCAGAGCCTTCAATACCTATTGATTTACCGTAAAATTTAGTTCCGTCAGCTAGGAGTACAAACGCCTTTTTTCTAGTTTGATATTTCATATTTAATAGATTACAAAATAAACCAAAAAAAAGGATAAACTAAAACGTTTATCCTTTTAAATTACTGGGAATTAAGAAGCAGTTTCGATTTAGGCTTCATCATTATTTTCTGATTCCTTTTCCTCACTTTTTTCAGCTTCAGCGGCCTTTTCAGGAGCAGCTGCTTTGGGAGTTTCTTCTGTTTCTTCCGCTGCTGCTGGAGCTTCTACTTTTTCTTCCTCAACTACCGCCTCTGCAGGAGGGGTTGCTGGAGCTGTAGATTTACTTTTTCCTCCACGTCTTCTTGACTTTTTCTTTGTCTTGTCTTCAGTGTTGTATAGTTCGTTAAAGTCTACCAATTCGATCATCGCCATATCGGCATTGTCCCCCAAGCGGTTCCCTAACTTAATTATTCGGGTGTAACCTCCGGGACGGTCGCCTACTTTTGCAGCTACCTCTCTAAACAATTCTGTAACCGCTGTTTTATCTCTTAAAGAAGAAAATGCCAAACGTCTGTTGTGGGTACTATCCGATTTTGATTTTGTAACAATAGGCTCAATAAATTGCTTAAGTGCCTTTGCCTTAGTCAAGGTGGTATTAATTCTTTTATGCTCTATAAGCGAACAAGCCATATTGGCAAGCATCGACTTTCTGTGTGCGGTCTTTCGACCCAAGTGCATTACTTTTTTTCCGTGTCTCATTTTTCTTGGTTAAAAATGTGGATTAATCTTTATCTAACTTGTACTTGGCTAAGTCCATTCCAAAAGAAAGGCCTTTGAGAACGACAAGTTCTTCTAATTCTGTCAAGGATTTTTTTCCAAAGTTTCTAAACTTCATCAAATCGTTTTTGTTGTAAGAAACTAAGTCACCTAAGGTATCAACCTCTGCTGCTTTTAAACAATTTAGCGCACGAACTGAAAGATCCATGTCGACCAATTTTGTCTTCAACAACTGACGCATATGCAAGGATTCCTCATCGTAAGTTTCTGTTTGTGCGATTTCATCCGCTTCCAGGGTAATGCGCTCATCAGAGAACAATAAAAAGTGGTGAATTAAAGTTTTCGCAGCTTCAGTTAACGCATCTTTAGGATGAATAGAACCGTCTGTGATTATTTCAAAAATTAATTTTTCATAATCCGTCTTTTGCTCTACCCTAAAGTCTTCGATACTGTATTTTACATTTTTTACCGGAGTAAAAATGGAGTCAATCGCAATGACCCCTACTTCTGCATTGGTTTTTTTGTTTTCTTCAGCAGGAACGTACCCTCTTCCTTTCTCGATGGTAATTTCCATGTTCAATTGCACATCGGTACCGAGGTTACAGATAACCAAGTCAGGATTCAACACTTGGAATCCAGAAATAAATTTCTGAAAATCAGCGGCTTTGAGTTGTTCTTGCCCCCCAATAGAAAGGGTAACTTTTTCATCTTCGATTTCGTCAATCTGACGTTTAAATCGAATTTGCTTTAGGTTTAGAATAATTTCTGTAACATCTTCTACTACTCCAGGAATGGTAGAAAACTCATGCTCTACGTTTTCGAGCTTAACAGAAGTTATTGCGAAACCTTCTAGTGAAGATAATAATACACGTCTAAGGGCATTCCCCACGGTCAGACCGTATCCAGGTTCTAAAGGACGAAATTCAAACTTGCCTTCGAACTCTGAAGAGTCGATCATTATAACTTTATCCGGTTTTTGAAAATTCAATATTGCCATAATTTGCTTCCGTTTGCTTATTTAGAGTATAATTCTACGATTAATTGTTCCTTGATGTTTTCAGGGATTTGAAGTCGCTCTGGAACATTGACTAAAGTTCCTTGGAGCTGATCACTGTTCCAGCTTAACCATTCGTATACGGCAGCGTCTTTCCCTTTTGCTTCTATGATGATGTTAAGGGATTTTGATTTTTCTCTCACACCAACTACATCTCCTACTTTTACTTGGTAGGAAGGAATGTTTACTATAGAACCATTCACTGTAATGTGACGGTGAGAAACCAACTGGCGTGCTCCACTACGTGTTGGAGAAAGGCCAAATCGATAAACGATATTGTCTAATCTGGATTCACAGAGCTGAAGTAATACTTCACCCGTTACTCCTTTACTTCTACTTGCTTTTTCAAAAAGATTTCGGAATTGACGCTCTAAGATACCGTAGGTAAATTTAGCCTTTTGCTTTTCCATAAGCTGTACAGCGTATTCCGACTTTTTACCTCGTCTTCTAGCATTTCCGTGCTGTCCTGGAGGATAATTTCTTTTTTCGAAGGATTTGTCTTCTCCGAAGATGGGCTCACCAAATTTGCGAGCAATTTTTGTTTTTGGACCAGTATATCTTGCCATAATTGGTTTTTTTTAACAGGGAGCTATGAATTAAGGTCACTTCCTTCGATAGCTAATGCACTGTTCTTGATATTAATATTAAACTCTTCTTCGTTTGGGGGGTCTACAACCGTTGTGAGGTAATGGAGTTACATCGATGATTTCCATTACTTCGATTCCGCTGTTGTGTAAGGTTCTGATTGCGGATTCACGTCCATTTCCAGGTCCTTTTACATACACCTTTACTTTGCGCAATCCAGCCTCTTGAGCAGTTTTCGCACAGTCTTCAGCAGCGGTTTGAGCTGCGTAGGGTGTGTTCTTTTTTGAACCTCTAAATCCCATCTTACCCGCAGAAGACCAAGAAATAACTTCGCCTTTGTTGTTGGTAAGTGAAATGATGATGTTATTGAAAGAAGCATTGATGTGCGCTTCTCCAATGGATTCCACAATTACTTTTCGTTTTTTTGCTGCTGTTTTAGCCATAATTACAAACTATTATTTAGTTGCTTTCTTTTTATTTGCTACGGTCTTGCGTTTTCCTTTTCTAGTACGCGAATTGTTTTTTGTTCGCTGACCACGTAAAGGCAATCCAGCTCTGTGACGGATTCCTCTGTAGCATCCTATATCCATCAAACGTTTGATGTTGAGTTGTACCTCGGAACGCAATTCTCCTTCAATTTTAAACGAGCCTACGGCTTCACGAATACGTCCTGTTTCGTCGTCTGTCCAGTCGGAAACTTTTTTGTTTTCATCTACTTTAGCTGTTTCCAAAATCGTATGTGCACGACTTTTACCAATACCGAAAATATAGGTAAGTGCGATAACGCCTCTTTTTTGCTTTGGAATGTCTACTCCTGATATTCTAGCCATAATTAACCTTGTCTTTGTTTGAATCTAGGATTTTTTTTGTTGATCACGTACAGGCGACCGTTTCGTCGTACGATTTTACAGTCTGCGCTGCGTTTTTTTAATGATGCTCTTACTTTCATAACTATGAATTATATTTTAAAATCTAAAAGTGATTCTCGCTTTTGATAAATCGTACGGACTCATTTCTAGTTTAACTTTATCTCCTGGCAATAATTTAATGTAGTGCAAGCGCATTTTACCTGAAATATGGGCCGTTACAACATGTCCATTTTCTAGTTCTACACGAAACATTGCGTTAGACAATGCCTCTATGATAGTCCCTTCTTGTTCTATTGCTGCTTGCTTTGCCATCTAATTAATTTGTTGCTCTTCGTGTTTTTCCAGACTTCATCAATCCATCGTAGTGGCGGTTCAGTAAATAAGAATTTACTTGCTGAATCGTATCTATGGCAACTCCTACCATGATAAGAAGTGAAGTTCCTCCATAAAACAAGGCCCAGCCTTGTTGTATTCCTATTAATTTAACCACTATCGCAGGAAATATTGCTATTCCAGCTAGAAATAACGAACCTGGGAAAGTTATGTGAGACATTACTGTGTCTAAGTATTCTGAAGTTTCGTTTCCGGGACGTATTCCAGGAACAAATCCGCCACTGCGTTTCAAATCGTCTGACATTTTGTTTGTCGGCACAGTGATAGCGGTATAGAAATAAGTAAAGACAATGATTAACACTGCGAATAATACGTTATACCAAAGTCCGAAGATATCAGAGAAATTGGTTTGCATCCATTGACCTACGTTTGAATCCCCTAAAGCACTTCCGATATACACAGGAGCAAACATTATGGCCTGCGCAAAGATAATCGGCATTACACCAGAGGCATTGAGCTTTAATGGTATGTATTGTCTTGAACCGTATACGGTTCTATCAGCGGCTGCTCCTCCTGCTTGTCTTCTTGCGTATTGAACAGGTATTCTACGTACAGCAAGGGTTAAGAGTATGGAAAGTAAAATAATAACGATCCAAAGCACCAATTCGATCAAAATAAGCATCAACCCCCCGTTATTTTCAGAGACTCGTGAAATGAATTCTTGAGTAAAAGAAAGGGGTAAGTTGGCAATGATCCCAACCATGATTAACAAAGAAATTCCGTTTCCTATACCTCTGTCGGTAATCTTCTCACCAAGCCACATGGCAAAGATGGTACCTGTTACCAAAATAATCACAGAGGAAATGATGAAAAGAGGTCCTTTTCCTAACACAAAAGCACTTTCTGGCACGCCGAGTGCGCTTAATCCGTATAGGTACGCAGGTGCTTGAACCACACAGATTAGTATGGTCAACCAACGCGTAATTTGGTTGATTTTCTTTCTTCCGCTTTCGCCCTCTTTTTGAAGTTTTTGAAGATAAGGAACTGCAATTCCCATCAATTGAACCACAATTGAGGCAGAAATGTAAGGCATGATACCCAAGGCAAATACCGATGCATTTGCAAAGGCTCCACCCGTAAAAGCATTTAGAATTCCCAGAAGACCTCCTCCCTCAGTTCGACTGCTAAGTGCAGCGAGCTGAACCGGGTCAATCCCTGGCAATACCACTTGAGCTCCAAGTCGGTAAACCAATAACATCCCTAACGTCAAGAGCACACGGTCTCGAAGTTCTTCAATTTTGTAAATGTTATACAGGGTTTCTAAAACTTTTTTCATCAGGGGATAATATTAAACGATTACAGCTTCTCCTCCAGCCGCCTCGATAGCCGCCTTTGCTGTTGCTGAAAATTTATGCGCACTTACTTTTACTGAACCTTCAATTTTACCACGACCTAATATTTTTACTAAATCGTTTTTATGAGCCAAACGCAACTCTACAATCTTTTCTAAAGTCAGTTCTTTATTGATTTTTTTATCATTCAAAAGACCCTGAAGTGTATCCAAGTTAATGGCAGTATATTCTTTTCTATTGATGTTTTTAAAACCAAATTTAGGTACACGTCTTTGCAGGGGCATTTGACCTCCTTCAAATCCAATTTTCTTGGAATATCCCGAGCGTGACTTGGCTCCTTTGTGTCCTCTCGCAGCAGTTCCTCCTTTTCCGGAAGCTTGTCCTCTTCCTAAACGCTTTCCAGCAGTTTTGGTTGATCCTGGTGCAGGTGTTAAATTTTCTAAACTCATAATGACTTTATTTATACTTCGGTTACAGTAACCAAATGTTTTACTTTCTGAATCATTCCCAAGATGGTTGGAGTAGCTTCATGAGTAACTTCTTTTCCAATACCTCTCAAACCAAGAGATTCAAGTACTCTTTTTTGGTTGCTGATTCGCTTGATGCTACTTTTTACTTGTTTTACTTTTATCTGTGCCATTGTTCGATTCGTTATCCGTTAAAGACTTTATCTAATGAAATCCCTCTTTGCTCAGCAATTCGCTGTGGGTTTCTCAGCTGAAGCAGGGCATCAAACGTAGCTTTGACCACATTGTGTGGGTTGGAAGATCCTTGTGATTTTGAAAGTACATTGTGTACCCCCACGGCTTCTAATACGGCACGTACTGCCCCACCGGCAATAACTCCCGTACCCTCAGAAGCGGGCTTTAAAAACACTCGTGCTCCGCCGTATTTTCCTTTTTGTTCATGTGGTAAGGTACCTTTGTCAATCGGGATACGAATCAAGTTTTTCTTAGCATCTTCAACGGCTTTGGCAATCGCTTCAGAAACTTCTTTAGACTTGCCTAACCCTTGGCCGACAACTCCATTTTCATCCCCTACTACCACAATAGCAGAAAATCCAAAAGCTCGACCCCCTTTAGTTACTTTGGTTACCCGTTGAACGCCCACTAAACGGTCTTTCAAATCCAGACCTGCAGGTTTTACTAATTCTACGTTTTTATAATCTTGATACATATCTTGTTAAAATTTTAATCCTCCTTCACGAGCGCCTTCAGCTAATGCTTTTACTCTTCCGTGATACAAATAACCTCCTCGGTCAAATTTTACCCCTGAAACTCCTGCTTTAGTTGCCAATTGGCCGATACGCATTCCTACATTTGAGGCAATCTCGATCTTGTTACTCAATTTAGCATCTGCAGTTTCTTTATCTCTAGAGGAAGCCGCTACAATTGTTTTTCCTGTTTCATCATCTATCAACTGAGCATAAATCTCCTTGTTGCTTCTGTAAACAGACATTCTTGGTGTAGAGGATGTCCCACTGACAATCTTACGAATACGCTTACGGATTCTAGTTCTACGTTCTAATTTTGTTAAACCCATGATAATTTATTATGCTGATTTACCTGCTTTTCTTCTAATTTGTTCTCCTACAAACTTGATTCCTTTTCCTTTGTATGGTTCAGGTTTTCTGAATGATCGGATTTTTGCTGCTACAAAACCAACGAGTTGTTTGTCGTGAGAGGTTAGCTTTACAATTGGATTTTTACCTTTTTCAGAAATGGTTTCAATTTTTACTTCTGGAGCAATATCCAGTAAAATATTATGTGAAAATCCAAGTGCAAGATCTAATTTTTGACCTTGGTTGCTGGCTCGGTATCCTACTCCTACCAATTCGAGTTCTTTTGTAAAACCCGTACTAACACCTTCTACCATATTGGCGATAAGTGCGCGGTATAAGCCGTGTTTTGACTTAACTGATTTTTTTTCTGTAGGACGTAAAACTGTCAGTACATTGTCCTCAATTTTGAGTTCAATTTCGCTGTACTCCTGAGTCAGTTCACCTAACTTCCCCTTAACAACTACTTGGGTCGGTTGGATGTCTACAGTAACTCCTTCTGGTATAGTAATGGGATTGTTTCCTATTCTTGACATTGCTTATACTTTTACTGTTAGTATACGTAACAAATTAATTCTCCGCCAATATTTTCTTTGGCCGCTTGCTTTCCAGTCATCACTCCTTGAGAGGTTGAAACAATAGAAATTCCCAATCCGTTAAGGATGCGTGGAAGACTATCGGAACCGGAATACTTTCGTAAACCAGGAGTACTGATTCTGTGAATTTTTTTAATGACTGGCTCCTTAGTGAGTTTGTCATATTTTAATGCAATCTTGATATTGCCTTGATTGTTTGCTGTTTCTTCAAACTTATAGCTAAGAATATAACCCTGGTCAAAAAGAATCTTGGTGATTTCTCTTTTGATGTTAGAGGCTGGAATATCAACAACACGATGTCCTGCACTATTGGCATTTCTAATACGTGTTAAAAAATCTGCAATTGGATCTGTAAACATAATTTTAATCTCTTAAGGTTACCAGCTGGCTTTAGTTACTCCTGGAATCAATCCTTTGTTGGCCATTTCTCTAAACGTTACACGAGAAATTCCAAATTGACGCATATATCCCTTGGGTCTTCCTGTGAGTTTGCATCTGTTGTGCATACGTATTGGGGAGGCATTTCGAGGAAGTTTTTGAAGGGCTTCGTAATCACCTGCTTCCTTAAGTGCTTTGCGTTTTTCCGCGTATTTGGCAACTGTTTTGGCACGTTTAACCTCACGTGCTTTCATGGATTCTTTAGCCATATTAATTCTTTTTAAAGGGGATTCCTAATTCGGTTAATAGTGATTTCGCTTCTTGATCGGTAGATGCAGAAGTTACAAACGTAATGTCCATACCGCTGATACGATTTACTTTATCAATATCAATTTCTGGGAAAATAATTTGTTCTGTTATACCTAAAGTATAGTTTCCTCTACCGTCAAATCCTGTTGCTTTTACCCCTTGAAAATCGCGAACTCGGGGTAGCGCAGCAGTAACCAAACGGTCTAAAAACTCATACATACGCTCACCTCTAAGGGTTACTTTTGCACCTATGGGCATTCCTTTTCTTAATTTAAATGCCGCAACATCTTTTTTAGACAAGGTAGAGATGGCTTTTTGACCTGTGATCAAGGTAAGCTCATCCACTGCGTGATCGATTAATTTTTTATCTGCAACAGCCGCACCCACTCCTCTACTGAGAATGATTTTCTCTAGTTTAGGCACTTGCATGATGCTTTTGTAACTGAACGTTTCTTTCAAACTGTTGACGATACGCTCGTTGTATTCTTTTTTAAGTCTAGGTGTGTAACTCATAATTAAATGACTTCATCGGTTTTTTTTGAGAAGCGAACCTTATTCCCCTCTTCCATGCGGTAACCTACTCGGGTAGTTTTACCCTCTGAGGTTAGTAATGATAAATTAGAGATATGGATGGGTGCTTCTTTTTCAGTAATTCCACCTTGTGGATTTTGAGCATTTGGTTTGTTGTGTTTCTTAACCAAGTTTACTCCTTCCACTATGGCTTTGTTCGTTTCACGAGATACGCTCAATACGGTACCTTCCGTTCCCTTGTGCGAACCGGTAATCACCCGTACGGTATCTCCTTTTTTGATTTTAATTTTTGTTGCCATATCTAAGTTTTATAACACCTCAGGTGCTAGTGAAACGATTTTCATAAATTGCTTGTCTCGTAACTCTCTTGCTACGGGACCAAATACACGTGTTCCGCGCATTTCTCCAGTAGGGTTCAATAAAACACAAGCGTTTTCATCAAAGCGGATGTAAGATCCATCCGGTCTTCTGATTTCCTTGCGTGTTCTTACGACTACTGCAGTGGAAACTTGCCCTTTTTTAACTGTACCGGCTGGAGAAGCTTCTTTTACGGTCACAACAATTTTGTCACCTATGGAAGCGTAACGTCTTTTAGTTCCTCCCAATACACGGATCGTAAGCACTTCTTTGGCGCCTGTATTATCCGCTACTCTAAGTCTTGATTCCTGTTGTACCATCTTACTTCGCTCTTTCTATTATTTCAACCATTCGCCAGCATTTAGACTTGCTCAATGGTCTTGTTTCCATAATTTTTACCGTATCACCGATATTGCAGTCGTTTTTTTCGTCGTGAGCTACGTACTTTTTTGTTTTAAGTACGAATTTCCCATACATGGGGTGCTTTACGCGTTTGACTTCAGAAACCACAATGGATTTATCCATTTTGTTGCTGGTCACTACCCCTACACGTTCTTTTCTTAAGTTTCTAGTTTCCATGGGCTTATGCTTGTTGATTGCTTAGGGCTGTTTTTAATCTTGCGACCACACGACGTGCAGCTCGTATTTGTAATGGATTTTCTAAAGGTGAAATGGCATGTGTCATTTTCAACTCTTCCAATTGTTTTTGGAATTCAACCAACTTATCTTGAAGGTCTTCTTTAGACAGCTTATTTATTTCTGATTGTTTCATAGTTCCTGCTTATGCTTCGTAATCACGAGCGACGACAAATTTGGTTTTTACGGGAAGTTTTTGAGCCGCTAACCGAAGGGCTTCTTTGGCAACATGATGCGGTACACCTGCTACTTCAAACATAATTCTCCCTGCTTTGGTTACAGCCACAAAATATTCTGGAGCACCCTTTCCTTTTCCCATCCGAACCTCAAGCGGTTTTTTGGTAATTGGCTTGTCTGGAAAGATTTTGATCCAAAGCTGACCCTCTCTTTTCATGTAACGAGTCGCGGCGATCCGCGCTGCCTCTATTTGTCTTGACGTAATGAAAACGGAATCCAATGCTTTGATTCCAAACATTCCATTAGAAAGTTGATGTCCTCTTTGGGACAGGCCTTTCATACGTCCTTTCTGGGCTTTCCGAAATTTTGTCTTTTTTGGTTGTAACATGACTTCTTGTTCCTATATATTATTAATTACGGCGACGCTGGCGGTTATTACCTTTTCCAGAATTACCCCCGGCACCCTGACTCGATTTTTTAGACATTCCAACGAGTGGTGACAATTCACGTTTTCCGTATACTTCACCTTTCATTATCCAAACTTTAATTCCTAATCTACCGTAAGTAGTATGTGCTTCTACTAAAGCATAATCAATATCAGCTCTAAAAGTTGAGAGTGGAATACGTCCTTCTTTGTACGATTCTGAACGCGCCATTTCGGCTCCGTTCAATCGACCTGAAATTTGAACTTTGACTCCTTCAGCATTCATTCTGATCGCAGCAGCTATAGCCATTTTGATCGCACGTCTGTAGGATATTCTGCTTTCAATTTGTCTGGCGATACTGGCCCCTACCAATTGTGCATCAAGCTCTGGTCTTTTGATTTCAAATATATTGATTTGAATCTCTTTACCTGTAATGTTGCGAAGCTCTTCTTTTAATTTGTCAACTTCTTGACCTGCCTTTCCAATAATGATTCCTGGGCGTGCAGTAGTAATGGTTATGGTAATGATTTTAAGCGTACGCTCAATGATTACATTTGATACGCTGGCTTTAGATAAACGGGCGTGAACGTATCTGCGGATTTTATCGTCCTCAGCAATTTTATCGCCGTAATTTCTACCTCCATACCAATTGGAATCCCATCCTCTGATAATACCTAAACGGTTTCCTATAGGGTTAGTTTTCTGTCCCATATTATGCTTCTATCGTGTTTGAACCCAATACCACGGTAACGTGATTTGAGCGTTTTCTAATTCTGTGTGCTCTTCCTTGAGGGGCAGGGCGTAATCGTTTTAGCATGCTTCCTCCGTCTACTTTGATTTCAGAAATGTAAAGTGCAGCTTTTTCGATGTCTTCTGATTCGTTTTTGGACTGCCAGTTAGCGATTGCTGAAAGGACCAGCTTTTCTAAACGTCTAGAGGCTTCCTTTGGACTAAACTTTAAAATCGCTAAGGCTTTATCTATCGATTCGCCACGAACCTGATCGGCAACCAAACGCATCTTTCGAGGTGAGGTTGGACAATTGTTTAGTTTGGCAAAGGCCAATGTTTTTTTGGCTTCTTTAAGCGCTTGTGCGGATTGTCGTTTACGATTTCCCATGAGTACTTTTATTTTTTGCCTTTATTTTTCGCTCCAGCATGACCGCGGAAGTTTCTGGTTAGAGAAAATTCACCTAATTTATGTCCTACCATATTTTCAGTAACATATACAGGTACAAATGTCTTCCCGTTGTGTACTCCAATAGTTTGTCCTACAAAATCAGGAGTAATCAAAGAGGCACGTGACCAAGTTTTAATTACTGACTTTTTGTTTTCTTCTACATTTTTCATCACTTTCTTTTCGAGGCTGTGATGAACAAAAGGTCCTTTTTTTAATGAACGAGCCATGCTATATTATTTTTTTCTACGTTCTATGATGAACTTGTTACTAGATTTCGTTTTGGAACGCGTACGGTATCCTTTGGCAGGAATTCCGTTACGCGATCTTGGATGACCTCCAGAGGCACGTCCTTCTCCACCACCCATGGGGTGATCAACTGGGTTCATTGCAACCGGTCTTGTTCTTGGTCTTCTTCCTAACCATCTTGAGCGACCCGCTTTACCGGCCACAAGTAATTGATGATCTGAATTGGATACTACTCCAACGGTTGCCATACAGGTAACCAATACCAAACGGGTTTCACCAGAAGGCATTTTAACCGTAGCAAATTTTCCGTCTCGTGCCATCAACTGGGCAAAGGCCCCGGCACTTCGAGCGATAACGGCTCCTCTTCCAGGAACTAGTTCAATACAAGATATAATGGTTCCTAAAGGAATTTCAGAAAGGTACATGGTATTTCCTACTTCAGGCGCAACACCTGTTCCAGAACTGATTTTTTGTCCAACTTTTAATCCACTTTGAGCTATTACATAACGCTTTTCACCGTCCGTATATTCTACTAAAGCGATGAACGCAGATCGGTTTGGATCGTATTCTATACTTTTTACCTCAGCTTCAACTCCAAATTTATTGCGTTTGAAATCGATGATACGGTACCGTTTCTTGTGACCCCCACCAATATGGCGAGCTGTCATTTTTCCTTTGTTATTTCTTCCTCCCGTTCTTTTCTTGGGAGCCAACAAACTCTTTTCTGGTTTATCTGTAGTTAGGGCGTCAAAGCCATTGACTACAGTAAAACGCTGCGCTGGAGTTATCGGTTTTAATTTTCTTACTGACATCTGGCGCTATTATAAATTACTGTAAAAATCTATGGCATCCCCTTCAGCAACTTGCACGATGGCTTTCTTGGTTGCATTGGTTTTACCTTTTTGGATACCGGTTTTGGTATAACGTGTTTTTCGTTCTGGACCGCTGTTCAGCGTACGAACTTTTTCAACGTTTACTCCATAAGCCGCCTCCACTGCTTTTTTAATCTCAACTTTGTTAGCCTTGGGGTGTACTAAAAAAGTATATCGGTTGTGAAGCTCACTTCCTAAAGTGGCTTTTTCCGTGATGATAGGTTTTATTAATACACTCATTATGATTTATTCAAAATTGACTCTAATCCTGCAATAGCACCCTCACATAAGACCAAACTATTGGCGTTTGAAATACTGTAAGTGTTTAATTCTGAGTTGATTACAACTTTAGAATTTTTTAAATTACGAGACGACAAATATACATTTTTATTCAAATCTCCCAACACCAAGACACTTTTTTTGTCAGCAAGCCCAAGGGCTGCAAGCATTTGGAGGTAATTTTTAGTTTTAGGAGCATCCCACTGAATATCTTCCAAAACATAGATTGATTTTTGTTTTGCTTTGATACTCAAGGCTGATTTTCTCGCTAAACGCTTGACCTTTTTGTTCACTTTTTGACTGTAATCTCTTGGAGTGGGTCCAAAAACACGACCTCCTCCTTTGAACAATGGGTTTTTGATACTTCCTGCTCGTGCAGTACCTGTACCTTTTTGCTTTTTTATCTTACGAGTACTACCCGTAATTTCAGCTCGTTCTTTGGACTTATGAGTTCCTTGACGCTTGTTTGCTAAATGTTGCTTTACGTCTAAATAAATGGCGTGATCGTTTGGCTCAATACCAAAGACAGCTTTATCTAGCTTAACCTTTCTACCGGTCTCTTTTCCTTCTAAGTTGAGTACGTTTACTTCCATTATTTCTGAACTGTTACGTATGCGTTTTTATGACCAGGTACACATCCTTTAACTACAAGGAGGTTTTTTTCAGGTACTACTTTAATTACTCTTAGGTTTTGAACTTTTACCTTTTCGCTACCCATTTGACCTGCCATACGCATTCCTTTGAATACACGTGCAGGGTAAGAGGCCGCACCAATAGATCCTGGCGCTCTTAAACGGTTATGCTGACCGTGAGTGGCTTGACCAACTCCTCCAAAACCGTGTCGTTTAACTACCCCTTGAAATCCTTTTCCTTTAGAAGTACCGGAAACATCTACGAATTCACCTTCTTGAAAGTGAGTAACCGTAATGGTATCTCCTAAATTTAGTTCTTCTTCAAAATTCTGGAATTCGACGAGCTTTCTTTTGGGAGCTGTTTTGGCTTTTTTAAAGTGCCCTTGGGCAGCCTTGCTAACTCCTTTTGCCTTGTCATCGAAACCCAGTTGAAGTGCATCATACCCGTCAACCGCTTTGGTTCTGACTTGGGTAACCACGCATGGCCCCATCTCTAGTACTGTACAAGGAATGTTCTTCCCGTTTTCGTCAAAGAGACTGGTCATACCGATTTTTTTTCCTATTAACCCAGACATTGTTATTTATTATTAATTGATTGTTTGTTTCTAATTATACTTTGATCTCTACTTCTACTCCACTTGGCAGTTCTAATTTCATCAACGCATCAATGGTTTTAGATGAAGAACTGTAGATGTCCAACAAACGTTTGTAAGAACTCAATTTGAATTGCTCTCTTGATTTCTTATTCACGTGAGGAGAACGCAGTACGGTAAAAATCTTCTTGTGCGTAGGTAACGGAATGGGACCCGTTACAACTGCACCTGTTGTTTTAACCGTCTTTACAATTTTATCAGCAGACTTATCTACTAGATTGTGATCGTATGATTTTAATTTTATTCTAATTTTTTGACTCATGCGATTGTCTTTATAATTTTTTACCATTTACTTCAGCAATGACACTTTCTGATATGTTAGAAGGGGTCTCTGCATAATGTGAAAATTCCATTGTAGAAGTGGCACGACCTGAGGAAAGGGTTCTTAACGCAGTTACGTACCCAAACATTTCAGAAAGAGGCACTTCTGCTTTTACCACTTTAGATCCTGCTCGATCGTCCATTGAATTCACTTGACCTCTACGGCGGTTTAAATCTCCTACAATATCACCCATATTCTCTTCAGGGGTTAAAACCTCTAATTTCATAATGGGCTCCATGATAACAGCTTTTGCTGCTTTGGCAGACTCCTTGAATCCAAGTTTGGCTGCCAATTCAAAAGAGAGTGAATCTGAATCCACTGGGTGGAACGAACCGTCTTTTAAGGTAATCTTCATCGCGTCTACCTCGAATCCAGCCAAAGGACCATTTTTCATGGATTCCTTAAAGCCTTTTTCAACGGAAGGAATGTATTCTTTAGGAATGTTACCTCCTTTAATTTCGTTGATGAATTCCAATCCGCTTTTTCCTTCCTCTGCAGGCTCAATTTCAAATACGATATCTGCAAATTTTCCTCGACCTCCCGTTTGCTTTTTGTAAACTTCACGGTGTTGAGCAGAAGCGGTAAGCGCTTCTTTGTATTCTACTTGAGGCTGACCTTGGTTAACCTCTACCTTAAATTCACGACGTAAACGGTCTACAATAATATCCAAGTGAAGCTCACCCATTCCAGAGATGATGGTTTGGCCTGACGCTTCGTCTGTTTTGACTTGGAAGGTTGGATCCTCTTCTGCTAATTTAGCCAAAGACATTCCTAGTTTATCCACATCGGCTTTGGTCTTAGGCTCAACAGCTATACCAATTACCGGATCAGGAAATTCCATACTTTCAAGGATAATCGGTGCTTTTTCAGCTGAAAGCGTGTCCCCGGTTTTGATGTCTTTAAATCCTACTGCCGCTCCAATGTCACCCGCTTCAATAAAATCAATCGAGTTTTGTTTGTTGGAGTGCATTTGGTAAATTCTGGAGATCCGTTCTTTATTTCCTGAACGGTTGTTCAACACATAAGAACCTGCATCCAATCTACCGGAATAAGCACGGAAAAAAGCGAGACGGCCCACAAATGGATCCGTAGCGATTTTAAATGCTAAGGCTGAAAACGGCTCATTTACAGAGGGCTTTCGTGAAATTTCGTTTCCGTTTTTGGGATCTGTACCTACGATAGCCTCTTTATCTTCTGGTGAAGGCAAATAACGACAAACGGCATCCAATAAGAATTGAACTCCTTTGTTTTTAAAGGAAGAACCGCAAATCATGGGAATGATACTCATGTCCTGCGTAGCGGCACGTAATGCATTGTGAATTTCGTCTGGGCTTATGGAGTCTGGATCTTCAAAAAACTTCTCTAGAAGCGCTTCATCGTATTCCGCAACCGCTTCAATAAGCTCCGCTCGATATTTTTCAACATCGGCTTGCATGTCCTCAGGAATAGGAACTTCATCGAAGGTAGATCCAAAATTATCCTCATGCCACACAATGGCTTTGTTGGTTACTAAATCAACAATTCCTTTAAAATCTTCTTCTTCTCCAATATTCAGTACGATAGGTACTGCATTGGACTTAAGCATTTCACGAACCTGAGTACTGACATTTAAAAAGTTGGCTCCTTGACGGTCCATTTTATTGACGAATCCAATTCGAGGAACTTTATAGTTGTCTGCCAACCTCCAGTTGGTCTCAGACTGAGGCTCTACTCCGTCTACTGCAGAAAATAAAAAAACCAATCCATCTAAAACACGAAGGGATCGGTTTACTTCTACTGTAAAATCCACGTGGCCGGGAGTATCAATAATGTTGAAGTGGTAGGGTTTGGAATCTGCCGTAGGCTTTCCTTGCTCCTGTGGAAAATTCCACGTACAAGTGGTGGCTGCGGAGGTAATGGTAATTCCTCTTTCCTGTTCCTGCTCCATCCAGTCCATGGTGGCAGCACCATCGTGAACTTCACCAATTTTATGACTTACTCCGGTATAAAAAAGTACACGTTCTGTAGTCGTGGTTTTACCCGCATCAATGTGGGCTGCGATACCTATATTTCTTGTATATTTTAAATCTCTAGCCATGGCTGATTTTCAATAATAGTTTTAGTTCTTAAAATCTAAAGTGTGAAAAGGCTTTATTTGCTTCAGCCATTTTGTGTGTATCTTGACGTTTCTTAACGGCAGCTCCTTCTTCTTTGGCGGCAGCTAAAACTTCATTTGCTAAACGCAAAGCCATCGATTTCTCATTGCGTTTTCTTGAAAAGCTAATGAGCCATTTCATCGCTAAGGAAACTTTTCGGTCTGGACGAATTTGCATCGGAATTTGGAAGGTTGCCCCACCTACTCTTCGGCTTCGTACTTCTACGTGTGGCATCACATTAGAAAGTCCTTCTTTCCAAATGTCTAAGGCTGTTTTTTCATCGTCTTCTTTTCGCTCTTCGATAATATCCATAGCATCGTAGAATATTTTAAAAGCGATTGATTTTTTTCCGTCCCACATCAAATTATTGACAAATCGTGTAACGAGTTGGTCATTAAATTTAGGATCGGGGAGTAAGGGTCGTTTTTTTGCTTGCTTTTTTCTCATGATTCAGTTTAAAAGATATTACCGTTATTTTTTGGGTCTTTTGGCACCGTATTTTGAGCGTCTTTGTAAACGTCCTTCTACTCCGGCAGTATCCAGCGCCCCACGAACGATGTGGTAGCGGACCCCCGGCAAATCTTTAACTCTTCCGCCACGTACCAATACTATCGAGTGCTCTTGGAGGTTGTGTCCTTCTCCGGGTATATACGCATTGACTTCCTTACCGTTAGTCAATCGAACACGCGCTACTTTACGCATCGCTGAGTTCGGTTTTTTAGGGGTAGTCGTGTAAACACGAGTACAAACCCCACGTCGTTGTGGACACGAATCCAAAGCAGCCGATTTACTCTTCTTGGTAATCGTAACTCTTCCTTTTCGTACTAATTGTGCAATAGTTGGCATATAATAAATCTAATTACCCATTTTTATGGGCGTGCAAATGTAGAATAATTTTTTGTTGATTCAAACCCTTCAATTGTAATTTTTTAACAATTCTTTAAAAAAACGAAATCACTCAAAATTTTAATCCTTAAAATCAATTGAGAGCAGATTTTTTTTCGCTTTAAAAGAGGGAGAAAATTGAGCAAATTAATTTAGTAAATAATTTTTAAGGGTTTTTGACCTATTTATCCTAAAAAATCAAAATTTCTTGAAAAAATTAACCTCCAAATAGTTTTGTATTAACAGAATTTTAAAACTTTACTGCCAAGTTTAACCAAATCTACCTAACCTATGAAAAAACAGTATTTGTTTTTGACCCTATTGGGGATTTTAATGGTGCACGTCGGAGTTTCACAACAAAAAACAATCACAGGAATAGTAACTGATGAAAATGGATTACCCCTCCCTGGGGCAACTGTAATCGTCGAAAATACAACAAGAGGTGTCTCTACAGACTTCGATGGAAATTACAGTATCGAAGCATCCGAAAACGAAGTACTCATTATTAGCTTTGTGGGCTATACCGATCAAAAAATAACGATTGGAGCAGCGGACAGCTATGATGTAGGACTTCAACCCGGAAACCAACTTGAGGAAGTGGTAGTGACTTCTTTAGGGATCAAGAGAGAAAAGCAAGCCTTGGGTTATGCCGTTTCGGAAGTAAATTAGGAACAACCCTTATAAACAGCAGTCCCTATTTTGAGCCCCAATTTAAAGAAGCGAAAGTGATTTATTTTGGTGAACCATTGCCCGAAAAAGTATACTTGCGGTACAACGCTTTTAGCGATGAAATGGAAATGAGCATGAATCCAACTGCAAAAGAAACAGACCAGGCCTTAATCAAAAACAGTAAGGTTTCTTGTGTAATCGAAGGTACAGTATACCGCTACCTCCCATTAGCCAATGGAAATTTTTCCCTTTCTAAGGCAGGTTATGTACGTGAAATTTATCAAGGGCAACATTACAACCTCTACTTGAGGGAACGAAAAATCTACAGAGAAGCTATAAAAGCCCGAACCTCTTTAGAACGCTCGTTTCCCGCCCGTTTTGTTGATGAATCAGAATGGTATATCCAAACTAAAGAAGGGGGCTTGCGATTTATCAAGCCCATTAAAAAATACCTTAAATACTATTTTAAATCGAATAGTGAACAACTAGAAACTTTTTTAAAAACCAAAAAAGGAGACTTAAAGGAGGAAGACTATTTGAGAAGACTAGTCCAATTCATGGATAAAATAAATCAAGAAAGTGAATAAAAAAAGAGTAGCATTCTAAAAAAATTATAATTTTGGCTAAAAAAAAATGGCCAGGCTAGTTACTATTGTCTTTATTATCTCCTGTCTAACTGCACTAGAAGCTCAGGATGCTCGCGGATATGGAGTAGGTTCAAACGGTGTTCGTTCGGACAGTCGTTTACTCGATCTCTTTGAGGATATGAAAAACAAGGTAACGACACAAACGCTTTCGGTCAATCAAATTAAAGGCAGTCCCTACTATGACGAATCCTTCAAGTTGGCTGAAGTAGAATATTTTGGTAAAATTCTTGAAGAAAAAACCTATTTGCGTTACAATGCTTTTAGCGACGAATTGGAAATGGTTTCCAATCCCCAACTTAAAGAATCCGAAACTATTTTAATCAAAAACAACAAAGTAGCATGTGTTATTGACGGGCTTTCTTACAGGTATTTGGGGTATTTGAATGAAGATGAACCCCCAGCCGTAGGCTATGTGATTGAACTTTTTAAGGGACAAAAAATTGCCCTCTACGAGAGAAATGAAAAAATTTACATGGAAGCTACCCAAGCCCGAACCTCTCTTGAACGGTCTTTCCCAGCTCGATTTGTAGATAAAAAGCGGTTTTATATAGCTATAGATAATGGCTCCCTTGAAGAAGTAAAACTTTCTAAAAAGAAAATCCTCACCTCTTTGAAAAATTACAATGCTGAGATAAAATCTTTTATCTCAGAAACGGGTACCAAACTCAAAAATCCAGAAGACGTAATCGAACTTCTTGCGTTTCTTGAAGGAAAAATTTAATTTTTTTTCTCCTTCGGTTTACCCTCCAAACGCTCTGTTTAAGCATATTTTTAAAATTATAAACAGCTTGAGGGTCACGTAAATACTAACTTAAGGACGATTTTTTTGCAAAAAATTAACATTTATTAACTATAAGTATTAAATTAGCAGTCTAAATTTATTTTAACATGAAACATTTATATTATTTGATGTCTTTGTTGCTATGCATTCAATTTGCAGTAGCGCAAAACACAATTACAGGTAATGTTACCGACGATCTAGGTGTACCTCTACCCGGGGCTACTATACTAGAAGTAGGAACCAGCAACGGTACTACTACTGATTTTGACGGTAACTTTTCCATCACTGTTCAAGAGGGAGCTTCAATTTCTGCGAGTTTTGTAGGATATGAAACTGCAACTGCCCAAGTGAATGGACAAGACCAACTTAACTTTTCCTTACAAGAAGGTAATCAATTAGAAGAAGTAATTGTAACCTCTCTTGGGATTAAGCGTGAAAAGCAAGCACTTGGATACGCTGTATCTGAGGTTTCAAACGAATCGATCGAACAACGAGCTGAAGGAGATATCGGAAGGGTACTTACCGGTAAAGCTTCTGGGGTTCAAATCACCAACCAAAGTGGTTTGTCTGGTTCTGGAACCAGCATTGTGATTCGAGGGTTCAACTCGTTCTCTCAAGGTAACCAGCCTTTGTTCATTGTGGATGGAATTCCCTTCAGTAGTGAAACAAACTCACAAGGTAGCTTTGTTGACGGAAACAACGGATCGTCTCGTTTCTTAGATATAGATCCTAACAACATTGAATCTGTAAGTGTTTTAAAAGGTTTAGCTGCGGCGACACTATACGGAACACAAGGGCGTAATGGGGTAATTTTGATTACTACCAAGTCTGGAAGTTCTTCAACTGGAGAGCCAAGTAAAAATGAGATTACCATTAACTCTTCTTATTTTAATGTAGAGTTCGCTTCTGTACCTGATTATCAGAATCAATACGGAAACGGTTTCGACCAATCATTTGGATGGTTTTTTTCAAACTGGGGACCTAGCTTTGACGAGGGTGGACCAGCCGGATGGGGTGGACAATCTTCAATCAACGGAACACTTTCTGGTGCCCCTGGTTTCCTGAGACACCCTTATACGACTGCTAGTTCTGCTACAGGTATTCCTCAAATTTTAGATGCTTTAGGTATCGCTAAAGATGCCACATATGAGTGGAAGCCTTACGATAACATGCAGTTTTTTAGAACAGGTCATGTATTTAGTAATAACGTAAACGTTAGAGGTGCTACTTCTGACGGAACTGTAAATTATAATATTAACTACGGTAACCTAGAGGATGTAGGATTTACTCCAGGGAATTCAGTGAATAGAAATACATTGAGTTTTGGAGGTAATGCTCAACTTTCTAATAAATTTGTTGTAGGTGGTACATTAAACTTCTCTCAAACTAAATTTCAAACGCCACCAGTAGCCGCAGGTTACGGTAGTAACGTAGGGGGAGAAGGAGCATCTGTTTTTGCAAATGTATTCTATACTCCGCGAAGTGTTGATTTGATGGGACTTCCTTATCAAAACCCTGTAACAGGTGAGTCGATCTACTACAGACAAAACAACTCCATTCAAAACCCAAGATGGACTGTAGATAACGCTGCAAACATTCAAAATACAAACCGTGTTTTCGGTGGGGCTAACATTTCATACGGTATTAATGATAACCTTAACTTGTCTTACCGATATGGAGTGGATGTATATTCTGAGAATAACATCAATTATGCTAATAAAGGAGGTAAAACAGGTAGTGTTGTAAACCAAAATGGTATTTACGAGACTTGGAACAACACCAAGTCTATCTATAACCACAACATCAACATCAGTGGTGATTACGATATCGACGATTTTGGAGTTACGTTCAACTTAGGGGTTGATTCTCGAAGCGATACATTTGATCAAAATGGAACACGTAGTACAGGTCAACAAGTATTTAACGTACTAAGACACTTCAACTTTGAGCAACAAAACGAAATCCAATTTTTCGAGAGAAGAAATATTGTAGGAGCGTTTGCTCAAACAGAAATTGACTACGATCGTTGGATTTACCTAACACTTGCTGCACGTAAGGACTGGGTGTCTAACCTTTCTGAGGCTAACCGATCAATCATTTATCCTTCTGCGAGTGCTTCGTTTATTCCAACGCAAGCTTTCCCAGAGATAAAAAGTGATTTCTTAAGCTTACTAAAAGTGAGAGCAGGTTACGGAACTTCTGCAAACTTCCCATTCGGGTATCCTATTGCAGCAACGCTTAACTTAGACACTCAATCATTTATCAAAAACGGAAACTATGTAATTTCTAACACTTCCGGATCTGTGTTAGGTAACCCAAACTTAAAGCCTGAGCGTATCGATGAGATCGAATTTGGTGTTGAAGGGCGTTTCCTAAATAACAGATTGAGCTTAGACCTTTCAATCTATAACAAGAAAACAAATGATTTGATCATCAACAGACCTTTGGATCCTTCAACGGGTTATACTTCAACACAAACCAACATTGGTTTGATTGAAAACAAAGGTGTTGAAGTAGATCTTTCTATGGATTGGTTCCAAAGTATGGACGGATTTAATTGGACTACTTCTCTAAACTGGTCAACAAATGATGCTATTGTCATTGACTTAGGAGATGATACAGACAGAATCGTTTATGCAGGATTTGGAACATTAGGTAATGCTGCCATCCCTGGAGAATCTTTAGGTTCTATAATTGGTTCATCTAATACCCGTTATGGAGGTTCTATTGAAAATTCACGCTGGGTAGGTGGCGGAGATCCTGTTGTAAACAATCAAGGAAGTTATGATATTACATTTGATCCTTCGATCATAGGTGATGCTAATCCAGACTGGATTGCAAACATCAGCAATAGTATTTCATACAAAAACCTAAGCTTTAACTTCCTATTAAACTACCAACAAGGAGGAGATATCTTCACCTATACTGTAGCAACACTTTTAGGAAGAGGGTTAACAACAGATACATTAGACCGTGAGTTGAGTTTTATCCTGCCTGGAGTGAATTCAAGCGGACAACCTAACACTAAAATGATCAACAACTCTACATTCTATTTCAGCAACGTATTATACGGTTCTGACGAAATGTTGGTTTATGACGCAAGTCACTGGAGACTAGGTGAGATTTCTCTTTCCTACAGCCTACCAAAGAGCTTAATTGAATCTACTCCTTTTGGAAGTATTTCCTTGACAGCTTCTGGATTTAACTTAGCATACAATGCGTGGAATATTCCGCAAGGGACAAACTTTGATCCTAACATTGCTGGAGTTGGTGTAGGTAACGGTAGAGGGTTTGATTTCCTTAACGGACCTAGCGCAAAACGCTATGGTGGAAGTATTAAACTTACATTCTAAGACATAAAATAAAGAAAACATGAAATATACAAATTACATTTTAGGACTTTGTTTAAGTACTTTGTTAGTGATGACCTCATGTGAGACTATTGAGTTAGATCTTACTGATAACCCTAACGCTTTGAGTCCTAGTCAGGCGGATCCGACGTTCTTTTTGAACTCGATCCAAGTAGACTTTGCCTTTTGGGTTCACAACATGGGAGACCGTGGTGGAGAACTCACTAGAATAAATTACATGTCTGGAAGAACATACAACAATGTGTACTCTCCTGACAGTTGGAACGGAATCTGGTCTTCAGCTTACCGAGGTATGTTAGAGGACATCCGATTGATGAATCTGCTAGCAGATGAAGCTGGATTAAGCTACCACAGAGGTATGGGAAAAGTTTTCCAAGCCTACATAATGTTAACCTTGGTTGACTATTTTGGTGATGTACCTTATTCTGAAGCACTTCAAGGAGGGGATGGAATATTGAATCCTGTTGCGGACGGTGGTCAAAGTGTTTATAACGCAGCCATCAGTCTTTTAGACAGTGCCGTTAGTGATTTTAACGCAGGTGGACCTGTCCCTTCCAATGATTTCTATTATGGAGGTGATGCAGCAAAATGGGTTAAAGCAGCGAACAGTATCAAAAAGAAAGCCTTGCTTAATCTAGGAGATTTCGGTGGATACAGTGCGATTTCAAACTATATCAGCAGCCCTGCAGACGATTTCCAATTTGCTTGGGGAACAAGTCAAGCAACTCCTGATACAAGACACCCTCTTTATCGCTCGAACTACACAGCAACGGGAGGTGGAGAATACATGTCTAACTGGTTGATGTTTAACATGATCAATGGACACGGTAATAACACCGACCCACGTATCAACTACTACTTTTACAGACAGGTTTCTGAAACCCCTGGTTTTGACGGACCTGCAAACGAAGAAGTATTGGAATGTGGACTTCCTGGATATTATGTCCCACCACAATTACGTGGAGATGATACGCCTTTCTGTGCACCAACGAACTCTGCTAGCAAGCCTGCCAGTGGATACTGGGGTAGAGACCATGGTAATGACAACGGTATCCCGCCGGATGGATTTACACGTACCCTTAGAGGTGTATATCCTGCAGGAGGTGCCTACGATGATAGAGCTTTTACTGGTTTAGGTTTAGGAGCTGGTGAAGCTGGAGCAGGTATCACACCTATAATGCTTTCTTCTTGGATGCACTACATGAACGCTGAAGTTGCTGTTTCTACTGGTGGAGATCCAACCGCAGAAACTTTAACTGCTTTAGAACAAGCTTTAAATAAAGTAGATGACTTAGGAGGACCTGCTTTAAGTTCAGACGATGTAGATGCTTATGTAGCAGCCTTCACTTCTGATTGGAATGCAGCGGGATCTCTTGGAGACAAACTTGATATGTGGGCAACGGAATACTTTATCGCTATGGCTGGTAACGGTATTGACGCCTACAACTCGTACAGAAGAAACGGTTATCCTAGAACTCTTCAACCTAACGTTGAGCCAGATCCAGGACAATTCCCTTTAAGCCAGTTCTATCCAGCGAATTATGTCAATACGAATAAGAACGCTTCACAAAGAAGCTCAAAGTCTGAACGTGTTTTCTGGAATACAAGTGGACCAAGTAACCTTAAATAATAGAACGATGAAAAAAATTATATATCTATTAAGTATTGTAACTGTATTTATTTCTTGTACGGAGTCTGATAATACGATTGATTATGTATTAGACAACTACCAACAAGGGGCAGTAATAAGAACGATTAGTTCTAGTGGAGAATACAATTTCTACGATCCTGCAAACTCTGTATTTTCAGCAACCATTGAAGAACATGATACCGAAAATGGTGGTTTAATGCAAAATGTAGAAGTGTATGTAGCTCTAAACGGAGGGTCAGAAGCGCTTTTAAAAACGCTACAGCCTGGTGATTTTACTACTGGACCTACAGGACTTCCTAGAGCAGACTTGAAGGTTTCTTTAGCTGAATCTGTTGGAGCTTTAGGACTGTCTTCTTCTCAATACACAGGAGGAGATGCCGTTAATATTAGATTACAGCTTAATCTAACAGACGGTAGAACTTATAGCTCTGGCGATGTTACTGGATCTATGACAGGATCATATTTTTCTTCACCTTTTGCATATAATATGGTGATCAAATGTATTCCTTTAGCTGCTGTACCTGGAATCTACACATTCAATATGTCGGATTCCTACGGAGACGGATGGCAAGGTAGTCACATCAAAGTAACTGTTGATGGAACGACTACTTATTATGGAATTCCTAGTCCTTATGGATCTGATGCAGACAGAAATGCGCTTTTAGAGCCTTTTTCCGGAAATGAATCAGGAGGAACTGCACAGCTTACCATTCCTGAAGGAGCTTCTTCTATGAGCTTCGAATGGAACAGTGGTGACTGGCCATCAGAATGTAGCTATTCTATTGTTTATACTAAACTTGACGGTACCGGTGAACAAAATGCTTTCAGTGAAAGTAGTGTTGCTCCTGGAGTTAAAGTATTAAGTATTTGTCAATAATACCTTACACTTAATTGAAAATAAAAAGAGGGGTTTTTACCCCTCTTTTTTATTTAGGGATAAACATATCCTCGCCAAAAGTTTTTATCTCCTTGGTATTTCCAAACAACTTTACCTGCAGGGGTAACTTCCCAATAGCCATAATCACCTTCACAGATTAAAGTATTTCCATTGGGCAAACGATACGCTCCAGAGATCTTACCGAAATATAAAGTAGGATCGGTAAAGCTCCAACTCACCTCTGGACTCGACCAAGCTTCAGGATCACTATCAAAATTTGGGGGCAAAATAAATTCATATACTATAGACTGCTCATCCAAGGAACCGTTCATATAGATTAAGAATCGTCCTGTGGTGTCTGGATCTAAGCTAACCAGTGTAGGATGATGATTGTTATAAAAAAGCCGTGGCGAGGCACTCCCGTAGGCCTGTGGATTTCCAAATCGGAACAACAAGTCCCCAGCTGCTGTGGCTGTTGTTTCGGTATCGTATTGATGCGGAATGACCCAAACCTCACTATAAAAATTAACACTTAAAAAAATTACATCCTTTTCGGCATCATAATACAAGCCGTTGGCATGCATTAAATCACCATTGTCGTTTGGGTAGTAATTCAAATCAATTTTTTTGGGATGGGCAGCAACCTCTCCAAAATTTGAACCGTCTTCCGCATGGTCCTGAATCAAATGATCAACACTTCGCCATTCCCATTCAATTTTTTGAGTTTCGGGGTTTAATTCAATGATTTTTTCAAGATACATGGGTCCTTCATCATCATACCCTAGATTCTGTGCTTGCTCCGCTTGAAAACCTTCCCAAACCAAAATAAGGATGTTGCCATTGGGAAGAATTTCAAAATCATGGTGGAGCAATTCGCTTTCCGTATTTAGCTCGTATTCCCATAGTGTAGTTCCCTCTGGACTCATTTTTCTTAAAATACCTCCGTAGCCTCCAAAGGAAAAACTAACCTCATCGGGTTTAAAAAGTCCGATCAGACTTCCATCGGATAGCAATTCAATATCATTCCCCAGTTTTGAATCAAAATTCCAAGTTTGTAAACGCTCTCCAGTCTTAGAAGTTAAATAGGCTTTGGTACCTCCATTCTCAATCATAAATACGGGATTGGGGTCAATCTCTTTTGGAATGTAAAGTGCTACTTCCTCTGTGGTTTGTGGTATGGGTAAAAATACTGCCGTCAAGGTCAGATTAGTCGTGAGAATAAAATCGTGTTCATCACTCAGCACGTCATTTTCAAAGCCTTTCCAACGATCAAAATAATACCCTGCTGCGGGTGTTGCTTTTAAAGATAGGGAAGTGTTTAACGCGTATTGTTCCTCTAGTTGATTGACACTCCCCTGCCCTTCTATGATAAGAGTGAGGGTCAATAAAGTAGGGGTTGCTCCTTCTGTGGCTTCTTTGGAACACCCCAAAAAAGTCAAGATAATAAGATGGGTTGTAAGTAATTTTTTAAAAAATTTACTCGATGTACAATAAAACTTCATACAACTATTTTTTTTAGTGAAAGTACTAAATTATAAAATCAACTAAAGGATAAAAAAATGGAATACATGGGAATAACCAAAGTGATTTAGAGTATTTTTGGAGCATGGAAACCTTGACAATTTTTGGAATACGAGCCATACTAGAAGCAATACAATCTGAAAAACCCATTGATAAAGTTTGGCTATTAAAAGGAACACAAAGTCAGCTTTTTGAACAACTGCTTCACAAACTGAGAGAAAAAAATATTGCATTTAGCTTTGTTCCGGTAGAACGCTTGAGTCGTTTTTCTGAAAAAAATCATCAAGGGGCGGTCGCTCGTATCGGCGCAGTTCAAACCGTAGAAATGGAGCCTTTGATTGAACGGATCATGGAAGCCAAACAAAATCCGTTGTTTCTGTTATTGGACGGAATTACAGATGTCCGAAACTTTGGTGCCATTCTTCGTTCGGCTGCCGCGTCGGGCATTGATGCTGTTTTTATTCCCTCCAGTGGAAGTGCGCCACTCAATGGGGATACCATAAAAACCTCTGCGGGAGGTGCCTTTAAAGTTCCCATTTCTAAAGTTAATCATCTAAAGGATGTACTGTTTTATTTAAAGGCACAAGGGGTTGCTCTTCTCGCGCTGACAGAAAAAGCCACAGCAACAGTGTACGAGCAAGATTTAAAAGGTCCAACTGCTCTTATTTTTGGTTCAGAAGATACCGGGATCTCCCCAGGAATTTTAAAAATAGTGGATGCCAAAGCGAAGCTGCCCATACGAAACGACATTGATTCGCTGAATGTTTCCGTTGCCTGCGGTATTGTTTTTTACGAAGCGATCCGACAAAGACTGTAGTCAGAAGAATCTCCTATATTTATGCTATGAACACACCTTTAGCAGAACGAATGCGTCCTAAGTCTCTGGCTGACTACTTCGGCCAAGAACACTTGGTGGGTCCTAAAGGGAGTTTAAGTCAAATGATTGTAAACGGTGTATTTCCCTCTATGGTATTCTGGGGGCCTCCGGGGACAGGAAAAACCACCTTAGCACAACTGTTAGCCAAAGAAAAAGAACGTCCTTTTTACCAGCTATCTGCCATTAATGCTGGGGTAAAAGAAGTAAGAGAAATCATTCAAAAAGCTGAAAACACGGGCGGATTGTTTAGCAGTAAAAGTCCCATATTATTCATTGATGAGATTCACCGATTCAGTAAAGCACAACAAGACTCTTTGCTCAATGCAGTTGAAAAAGGAATCGTTACCCTTATCGGTGCCACTACAGAAAATCCGAGCTTTGAAGTCATCAATGCCCTACTTTCCCGATGTCAAGTGTACCTACTTGAAGCTCTGGGGAAAAAGGACCTTGAAAATATTTTAACCCAAGCCCTCACTACCGACGAGCAATTAAAAGCTAAAAAGATTGAGATAAAAGAATCTGAAGCCCTGATCGAACTAGCCGGTGGGGATGCCCGCAAACTGCTCTCCCTACTTGAACTGGTGGTGCAAAATCAAAATTCAAAAAAAATTGTACTAACCAATGCTTTAGTTTTTGATACCGTTCAGACCCAAACTGTCCTTTTTGATAAAAACGGAGATTTTCATTACGATATGGTCTCTGCATTTATCAAATCCATCAGAGGAAGCGATCCCAATGCGGCGGTCTATTGGTTGGCTCGTATGATAGAAGCAGGAGAAGACATTGCCTTTATTGCGCGTAGAATGCTGATACTTGCGGCAGAGGATATCGGTATTGCGAACCCTACTGCTTTAGTTCTTGCCAATTCTACCTTTCAGGCCGTAACTTCGGTAGGCTATCCCGAGGGGAGGATCTTGTTGAGCGAATGTGTGCTTTATCTTGCCAGTTCACCCAAGAGTAATCGAGCCTATAAAGCTATTGATTATGCTCTAGAAAAGGTAAAACAAACCGGCAACCTTCAGGTGCCAATTCACCTTAGAAATGCCCCTACTAAATTAATGAAGGAGTTGGGCTATGGGCAGGGATATCAATATGCTCATGACTTTCAAAATCAATTTGTAGATCAAGAATTTCTTCCTGAGCAAATTAGGGGAACAAAATTCTACGACCCAGGAGAAAACCCCAAAGAAAAAACCATCCGTGAGTTTTTAAAATTCCGCTGGAAGGAGAAGTACAACTACTAAGTTTTTCTCCAGAAAAAGGGGGTCAACAAGATCAATACCGTAAACAATTCCAGACGACCTAAGAGCATTAAAAAGCTCGCCCACCATTTACCCAGTTGAGGCAAAGCAGCATAGGTACTGCTGGGGCCAAAATCACCTAAAGCAGGGCCCACATTCCCAAGCGTGGAGGCAGAAAGCCCTACGGCAGATTCAAAATTGATACCTAAACTTCCAAAACCTAAAGCACCAATGATAAAACTCAACATATAAAGAATAAAAAAGCCGAGTATGTTGTACGCAATTGCATCACTAACGGTTTTGTTGTTGTAACGGGCTTGAATAATCGCATTGGGGTGTAAGGCACGTTTAAATTCAAGAAAACCACTTTTAATCATCAGCATATGACGGACTACTTTTACCCCACCTGAGGTAGAACCTGATGACCCTCCCATAAACATCAGCCCAAAAAAGACAACGGTTAAAAAGGGAGTCCACTGCGTAAAGTCGGAAGACACAAAACCGGTGGTTGTAATTACTGCAATAACTTGAAAAATTGCGGCTCGAAAACTAGATTCCAGTTGCGTCCACGAAAAAGTATCTCCAAAATATACCCCACTTTCTTTATTTAAAATGACCGCAGTGGTAAGTACAGTAAACACAAAAATAAAACTCAAATAAACTTTAAATTCCTCGTCGGCTATAATTTTCTGGAATTTTCGGGTAAAAATAAAATAACTCAAGACAAAATTTACTCCTGCCAGCAACATAAAAAAGGTAATGATATACTGAATCAGGGGCTGGTCATTCCAAAAGGCTATACTGCTGTTTTTAGTAGAAAAACCTCCTGTGGAAACAGTGCTCATCGCGTGATTGATGGCATCAAAAAAGGACATTCCGGCCAGCCAGAGCAATAGGGTTTCTAAACAAGTGTAAACCACATAAATCAACCAAAGTCGTTTTGCGGTATCTGTTATTCTTGGGTGGAGTTTGTCTCCTGCAGGCCCAGGTGCCTCAGCAGAAAACAGCTGAATTCCCCCAATTCCTAAGAAAGGAAGTATGGCAATTGCCAAAACAATAATTCCCATCCCTCCAATCCAATGGGTAGTGCTTCGCCAAAACAAGATCCCCTCGGGTAAAACTTCTAAGTCATCAATAACCGAGGCTCCGGTGGTGGTGTAGCCTGACATCGTTTCAAAAAAACTGGAAGAAAAATCTGTAAATGTAGCGGTCAATAAGTAGGGAATCGTTCCCGATAAGGCCATTAATATCCAACCTAAACTCACGATCAAATAGCCCTCTCGTTTTTGGATTTGTTTTTCGTGTTGCCTTCCAAACAGCATAAAAAGGGCACCGATTGACAATACTAAAAAAGCCGCTAACGTAATTTCAAAAACAATTCCATCTTGGTAACAGTAACTGATTAGTGCCGAAAGCAACATCAGTCCACCATTAAAAAGGAGTAAAACTCCCATCAGAAAAATTACGATCTTATAATTGAGATTTAGCATCTAGCCCCTTTATAAAAATAACTGCTCAATTCTTTTGATGGAACGAGGCAAACAGCAAACAACAATCCGGTCGCCGGGTTGAATTTCGTAATTCCCTAAGGCAATGATGCCCACCCCTTCTTTGATAACCCCCCCAATAATAGCGGTTCGGGGAAAATCTATGTCCTTAATTCTATAATTGGCCACTTTTGAATTTGCATTTACCACAAACTCTAATATTTCTGCATTGAGGTTATTTAGGGTAGTCATATCAACTACATCTCCTTTTCTAATGTATCTAAAAATGGTATTGGCGGTCAATAATTTTTTATTGATCAAGGTGTCGATACCGATGGAATGAGACAATTGAAAATAATCCATATTCTCAACCAAGGCGATGGTCTTTTTTACATTTTTTGTTTTTGCCATCAGACAAGACATAATGTTGGTTTCCGAATTTTCAGTAACGGAAATAAACGCATCCATACTCGACAGTTCTTCTTCATCCAATAAGTCTGAATTTCTTCCATCTCCATGGATAACCAAAGCATTGGGAAGTAAATCGGCAATTTCGAAAGCTTTTTTCTTGTTCTTCTCTAAAATGGTAACCTTAAATTTTTTCTTACAAAGCTCTCGGGCGGTATTGTATCCTATCTTTCCACCGCCTAAAATCATGATGTTTTTGATGGAGGTTTTTTTCTTTCCTGTAAGCTTATAGAGTTCTTCTACTCCTTCCTTTAGGGTAATAAAGAAAACGGTATCTCCATTTTCAAAACAACTGTCGCCCCTAGGAATGATAGTGGTTTGAGTACCTTGCCTTTGAATTGCAATCGGCATAAAGTGAACATCAGAGAAAATTGAGGCGGCATCTTTAACGGTTTTACCGACAAAAGGAACATCATCATCCAGCTTGGTGCCGATTAGGGTTAAGGCTCCCTCTTCAAATTCATAACTGTTTGAAAAGGCGGATTGATCGAGCAGCTGTTGAATTTCATTAGCCGCCAATTCTTCCGGCGAAATCAGTTCGTCCACACCAATTTCCTGAAAACTGATGGTCTCTTTAGCACGGATGAATTCAAAATTGGAAATTCGTGCGATCGTGCGTTTACACCCCAATTGTTTTGCAAGGGCGCAGATGGTAATGTTTGTAGCTTCTTCAGAGGTCACCGCAATAAACAAATCAGATGAGGCCACTTGTGCTTCTTCCATAAGTGATAAGGACAAGGCATCTCCTTTGATCGCCTTTATATCGAGGTGTGATTCGGCATAATTTAAGCGCTCCTTTTCGGTATCAATCAAGGTGATGTCGAGCGACTCAAACGAAAGAAGTTTTGCCAAATGGAATCCTACTTCTCCCCCTCCTGCAATAATAATTTTCATATAGATGTATCGAAATACCATCCAAATATACGAATATTAGGAATGGAAGTGTAAAATACAGACAAACTTGAAAGCCAAATTCCTATCTTTGCCCCGCTATGAAACAATCCATAAAGCCTGATGAAAACAAACCTGAAACAAAAAAAACTCAGGTTACCCATATGTTTGATGGAATTTCCAAGAGCTATGATTTACTCAATAGAATCATTACCCTTGGAATTGATGTGTTGTGGAGAAAAAGAGTCGTCAAGTTACTCCAAAAAGAGCAGCCTAAAAGCATCTTGGACATAGCTACCGGTACGGGAGACTTAGTACTGGAGCTTGCAAAAATCAATGCTGATAAAATTATTGGGTTAGACATTTCCCCTGGCATGCTGGAAATTGGAAAACAAAAAGTAAAAAACAAACAACTGGAAGACCGAATTGACATGCAATTGGGTGACTCAGAAGCCCTTCCTTTCGACAAGGAAACCTTTGATGGAGTCACCATAGCCTTTGGGGTACGAAATTTTGAAAATTTAGAACTAGGCTTACAAGAGATTTTTCGGGTTTTAAAGCCCAACGGCGCTTTAGTCGTTTTAGAAACAGCCGTTCCTCAAAACAGACTCCTTAGAAGCCTTTATTCCCTCTACACCCAAAAAATCATGCCCTTTATAGGTAAACTATTTTCTAAAGATCCGTCCGCATACCAATACCTATCGGACTCAGCTGCGATATTTCCCTGTGGAGAACAGTTTAACAATATTTTGCGTAAAAACGGGTTTATAGAGGTAGAAGATTTCCCACAAACCCTAGGAGTTTCTTCCATTTATTTTGCTAGAAAGCCGTAACATTTTTAGGAGCATCGTATTTGTCCTTTTTGCAAGTTTTTTTGCAAATGGAGTCTATTCTCAATATCCCGTGGTGAGAGAACGTCTCATTAACCTCCCAACATTTGACAAAAAACCCGTTCACTACGGTTATTTTTTGGGGCTTAACCAATACGATTTTAAGTTTGAATACATTCAAAACTACTATAAAGAGTTGATGTTAAAGGATATAGCGGTAGAACAAAAAAAAGGATTCAGTGTAGGCTTAATTGGAGATGTAAGGATTAACGACTATATAAACCTACGATTTGAGCCCGGCTTATTTTACAATTCACGCGATTTAATTTATCCAGAATATGTCGAATTTACTAGAGAAACGGATCGGTTTAGAGAAATCAAATCGACCTACATCCACCTTCCACTCTTAGTAAAAATAAGTACCAAACGAATCAATAACTTTAAACCCTTTATCGTAGGAGGGTTTTCAACCGACTTCAACCTCTCCAGCAACCAAAAAAATTCAGATGACAATGCCAGTAATGTCTTTAGAGTTGTAAGCCAACACATCAATTACGAACTGGGTATAGGTTTTGATTTTTACCTCTACTACTTTAAATTTTCCCCCTCTTTAAGAGGAATTTTTTCCATGGAAAATGAGTTAATCCCAGACGGCGACCCCGACAGCCCATGGACAGGGAAAATCAACAATTTATTTTCGAGAGGAGTAGCACTTATTATCACTTTTGAATAAGCCGTTGGATCGAAAAAGTTCGCTGAGAAAAATTGCCCCTGCAGTAGCTACATTTAGACTTTCTGCCCGTTGCTGGTTTGACTTAAAATGGGGAATGGCCAATGTTGCATCCAAATGGGCGCTAACCGCTTTAGAAATTCCATGCGATTCACTGCCGAGTACATACGTCCCCTTGGGAGGGAGTGTTGTCGTATAAATCGAAGTTCCACTTGCGCTGGCTCCAAAAATGGGTTTGTTAAGATCCCGCAAAACTGTTCCAAGATCGCTAACGTAATGACAATGCACCCTTGCGATTGAACCCATAGTAGCTTGCACCACTTTGGGATTAAAACAGTCCACAGTACTCTTACTGCAGATAAGTTCTGAGAGGCCAAACCAATCGCATAAACGAATTAAGGTTCCCAAATTGCCAGGGTCACTGATTCCATCTAAAACTAGGCTCACCGATTCGTTTACAAGTGCTCTTGCTTGGGGCATTTCAAAAACTCCTAGGACTGGCGAGGGTGTTTTAAAATGGGTCAATTGTTTCATTTCTCCTTCACTGATATGTTCTGCTTCGGGATGTAATTTTGAATCTGTACTGTACAGGGAATGATACGTCCAATTGGAATCCAACAATTCTCGAACCACTTTTTCTCCTTCAGCAACAAAAAGTCCGGACGCAAGGCGGTGTTTTTTTTGGCTTAATTGAAGGATTTGCCTGCGTTGGGTCTTAGAGAGCATAAAAATGGCTTATTTTTGAATTAAATTCCAGAGTGTGTATCGTTCACGGGCTAAATTAATAATTCTATTTTTTATCTTCCTTTCCCTAGTAGGATGTTCGGGAACTAGAGCATATCGGACCCAAGAAGTTTTGATTGATAAAAACGAAGTGTACCAAGAAGCAGAACTGCTCAAAAATGACCCTGTCAATTTCATCATTACCACCCCTGCAAACAAGACATTTTTAGGTATTCCCATTAAAAAAATACTTTATGAAAATGCGCACCCCAAACCTCAAGAAAAATTTCAGGCTTGGCTGTCAAAAAAAGAAAAACGAAAAAAGCGATTAGAAAATTGGTTTTCCTCTAAACAAGTCTTAGCGCTAGAAAATTATTCAATAAAGTTTAACGAATGGCTTAAAAAAAATGGGGAGCCTCCCGCGGTATTGGACACTACTGCTATTACTACCTCCAAAAAAAGAATTGAACAATACTATAAAAATCTGGGCTATTACAAGGTAAAGGTCACCCACGACACCTTACACACTCAACCCAAAAAAGTAGTTTTACGGTACCAAATCCAACCGGACCAACCCTATAAAATCGACTCCATAACAACCAAGATTGAAGCGCCTCAAATTCAAGCAATTTACACTGCCAATCAAGAGGCTGCCCTAATCAAACAGGGTGAGGCTTTTGAGATTGCTAAATTTGAAAATGAAAGAGAACGACTGTTTACCTTATTTAGAAACAACGGAATCTATAATTTCCAACAAAACAGCATACAGTTTACAGCTGCTATTGACAGCACAGGCCAAGACTTAAAAATACCTGTTGTCATAGAAATTGAAAACCCCCAACAACAAACCAACGATGACTCGGCTAGTCTTTCCTATCGGGCCTTTACCGTCAAAGAAATTGATGTTTTTATCGATACGTTTACTACAGGGATTACAGCCGATCAATTCACGGATTCCGTACAATACAAGGACATAACCCTCTACAGCAAAGGAAAATTAAAATACCGCCCCCAAGCCCTTGTTTCAGGAATTGCCATTCAAAAAGACAAACCCTATAGTGATCTAGATCGTACGCTTACCTATCGCTACTTTACCAATTTAAAAAACTTTAAATACCCCAGTATTAGCTATAGCGTGATTCCAGAAAAAGAAGACGAACTAAAAGCTTCTATTTTTTTAACTCCCAGAGAGCAGTTCTCCTTGGGCTTTGATTTAGATTTTTCTCATTCCAACATTCAAGACTTCGGTATCGGATTAGGAGGTGGTCTGGGCATTAGGAATGTATTTAGGGGGGCTGAATCTTTAGAACTTACCCTAAAAAATACCCTTGGGGCCTCACGAGATATCGCACAACAAGGCGATCAGTTTTTTAATCTATTTGAGCTAGGTGCCGACCTCAAATTGAGCTTTCCAAGGTTGGTTTTCCCTTTGTTAAAAAATTCTTGGGCCACTCCCGAAATGAACCCACTTACCCAAATGATCCTGGGGTCGAGTCTTCAGAAAAACATCGGTCTGGATAAACAATTTTTTAAATCTACTTACCAATTTGACTGGCAGCCCAAAAAAAGTAAAAAAGTTCAGATCAAATGGATCGACCTTGAGTTTGTAAACAATAGAAATTTGTCTAATTATTTTAATGTGTACCGGAATTCCTACGACAGACTTAATTCCATAGCCGCTCAGTTCAATACACAATCAAATTTAGAAGACCCTCAAGGAAACCTTTCCATACCCGAAGGTACGGAAGGTTTTATCAATGCGGTTTTGAATAACGAAACTGCATTAACCCAAGAAAATCTAGAATTTAAAACCGTCAATACCGTAAAAGAACGTTTGGACAGGCTCACCGCCAACAACCTCATCTTGGGTTCCTCTTTCAGTTTTAACTTCAACAGTCAAGAAAGTATTTTTGATGAAAACTTTTACCAACTGCGCTGGAAAGTAGATTGGGTAGGAAATTTATTAAATGGAGCACTTCGCGCATTCAACGCCCCAGTTAACGAAGAAGGTCAATCACTTTTAGGAGGGGTAAGTCCTTCGCAATACATCAAATCAGAACTCGACTACATCAAACACTGGCCGCTGAGAAACGAACAAGTCATCGCTTTTCATGCCTTTGGAGGAATCGCTATCCCCTACGGCAATGCGGAAAATATGCCGTTTTCTCGTTCTTATTTTTCCGGAGGGTCGAATGACAATCGAGCATGGAAAGCCTATAAATTAGGCCCCGGTAGCAGCAATAATATCAACGAATTCAACGAAGCCAACTTTAAACTTGCGTTCAATCTGGAATACCGCTTCCCTATAACAGGACCTCTAAAAGGTGGGCTCTTTGTCGATGCCGGAAACGTATGGAATGTGTTTGATGATGTTGAGGATGCCGCCTTTCGATTTGACGGCATTCAGGACCTCTCTGAGATTGCTATTGGTTCTGGAGTTGGGTTACGGTACGACTTTGATTTTTTTGTTTTTCGATTTGATACCGGTTTTAAAACTTATAATCCTGCCCTACCCCAGGGACAGCGTTGGTGGAGCGAATACAACCTGAAAAATGCTGTTTTTAACATCGGGATCAATTATCCTTTCTAAATCAAATAAGTTTGATATTTTTGTGCCAAACCAAACGAAATAAATGAATCATTCTATTCCCACGGGTGTCATAACCGGAAAACAAGTTCAAGAAGTCTTTAAACTCGCAAAAGCAAAATCCTTTGCTTTACCCGCAGTAAATGTCATTGGAAGCAATACCATCAATGCTGTACTCGAAACCGCAGCTTCCCTAAACAGTCCTGTCATCATTCAATTTTCAAATGGTGGAGCTCAATTTAATGCTGGTAAAGGACTGTCTAATGAAAATCAACAAGCCGCTATTGCTGGGGCAATTGCAGGAGCAAAGCATGTTCATGAATTGGCAAAAGCTTACGGAGCTACTGTCATTTTGCACACCGACCACTGTGCCAAAAACTTACTTCCTTGGATTGACGGACTATTGGATGCCAGTGAAGCCTTTTATGCCGCACACGGAACTTCTCTTTTTAGCTCGCACATGATCGATCTTTCAGAAGAACCGCTCGAGGAGAATATTGAAATTTGTAAAACCTATTTGGAGCGTATGTCTAAAATGGACATGACACTCGAAATTGAATTGGGAATTACAGGAGGGGAAGAAGATGGAGTGGACAACAGTGATGTAGACGCTTCTAAACTTTACACCCAGCCTGAAGAGGTAGCTTACGCCTTCGAAGAACTCAGTAAAATCAGCTCTCAATTTACCATTGCCGCAGCCTTTGGAAACGTGCACGGGGTCTACAAACCCGGAAATGTAAAATTGACTCCCAAAATTTTAAGAAACTCGCAAACACATATTTCAGAAAAACACAATCTTGAAAAAAATACAATCGATTTTGTTTTTCATGGCGGATCAGGTTCTACCCAAGCAGAAATTGAAGAATCTATTGGGTATGGTGTCATTAAAATGAACATTGATACCGATCTTCAATTTGCGTTTACCGAAGGGATACGAGATTATATGAACGATAATATAGACTATTTGAGAAATCAAATCGGTAATCCTGAAGGAGCAGACCAACCCAATAAAAAACATTACGATCCAAGAAAGTGGCTTCGTTTGGGTGAAGAAACCTTTAAAGCTCGCTTAAAGAAAGCCTTTGAAGACTTAAACAACATTGACACCCTATAGCGGAAGATTAATTTATATCTTTGATTAAAATCTACTGCAAATGAGTTGGTTTAAGAGAAGTGAAAAAGGAATTCAGACGAAAACCGAAGAAAAAAAGGACATTCCTAAAGGCCTTTGGTATAGAACTCCGACGGGTAAAGTAATCGAATCTCAAGAATTAGCTGAAAATAATTACGTCAGTCCAGAGGACGACTATCACGTTCATATCGGCAGTAAAGAATACTTCGAAATCTTATTTGATGAAGGACAGTTTGAAGAGTTAGACTACAAATTGATGTCGAAGGACTTCTTAAAATTTGAAGACTCTAAAAAGTATATTGACCGACTTAAAGATGCACATAAGAAAACAGGACTATACGATGCCATTCGTGTTGCTGTAGGACCTTCCAAAGGAGAAAAAATGGTGGTCGCTTGTATGGATTTTAAATTTATTGGAGGCTCTATGGGTTCTGTAGTAGGTGAAAAAATTGCTCGTGCGACAGATCACGCCATCAAACACAAACTCCCTTTAGTAATCATCTCAAAATCGGGAGGGGCGCGAATGATGGAGTCCGCCACTTCTTTAATGCAAATGGCTAAAACCTCAGCTAAATTAGCTCAACTTGCCGAAGCAAAACTACCCTACATTTCCCTCTGTACTGACCCTACCACCGGAGGAACGACGGCTTCCTATGCCATGTTAGGGGACATTAATATAGCCGAACCCAAAGCACTAATCGCCTTTGCAGGACCTAGAGTAGTAAAAGATACCACGGGAAAAGACCTTCCTGAAGGCTTCCAGACTAGTGAATTTTTACTTGAAAAGGGGTTTTTGGATTTTATCTCCCACAGAAACGAACTTAAAAACAAAATCAACTTATACGTTGATTTGATTTTAAATCGACCTCTAAGAGACTAAGATTCTGGTTTACATAATTTTATTTCATCAATTAAGGGTTGTTTTATCCTTGCGATATTGTATATTTGCAGCTCGTTAAAAAAATACATAAAAATCATTAAAATTAATATTGGCATGTACAATTCAAAAGAAGTAAAAGAAAGTATCTTTAAAAAACACGGGAAGTCTGAAAAAGACACCGGGTCTGCAGAAGGACAAATTGCCCTTTTTACTCACCGTATTCAACACTTATCCGATCACCTAAAAAGCAACCGTAAAGATTTTAATACGGAACGTTCTTTGGTTCGTTTGGTTGGTAAAAGAAGAAGCTTATTGGATTATTTAAAGGCTAAGGACATTACGCGCTATCGTGCGATCGTAAAAGAATTGGGTATCCGTAAATAAACCAAAAACTTACAGTACTGAATCTTAGTTTTTCATTGGTTGCCACAACACACAACAAACGTTTAACCAAATAATGAAAAATGATTCCAAAAACATTTACACAAGAAATCCGTCTTGAAGACGGAAGAACAATTACATTAGAAACCGGTAAACTAGCCAAACAGGCTGACGGATCTGTCGTTGTAAGAATGGGGAACTGTATGCTGCTTGCTACTGCTGTTTCAGCAAGAAAGGCAAGCCCAGTTGACTTTTTACCCCTAACGGTAGACTACAGAGAAAAATTTGCCGCTGCCGGAAGATTTCCCGGTGGATTTTTTAAGCGTGAGGCACGTCCCAGCGATCAAGAGGTTTTAACCATGCGCTTGGTAGACCGTGTGCTTCGTCCGCTTTTCCCAAAAGATTATCACGCTGAAACTCAAGTGATGATTCAATTGATGTCCCACGACGAAAATGTCATGCCCGATGCACTAGCAGGATTAGCTGCCTCAGCTGCCATTCAACTCTCAGACATCCCTTTTGAATATCCTATCTCAGAAGTGAGAGTGGCTCGAGTTGAGGGCATGTTTGTCATTAACCCTAGCAAAGAACAACTCGCTGAATCCGATATCGATATCATGATTGGGGCTAGTGAAGACTCTGTAGCCATGGTCGAAGGGGAATTTGATGAAATCACCGAAGAAGAAATGCTCGATGCCATTTCTTTTGGTCATGAAGCAATCAAAGAACAAATTAAAGCTCAAGTTGCTCTTGCAGCTGACTTTGGCAAAAAAGAAACACGAACTTACGAAGAGGAAGACCAGGATGAAGCCTTGGAAAAAACAATTCACGATGCAACCTATAACTCCTATTACGAGGTAGCTAAGCAAGGATTGTCAAAAGCCGATCGCTCTGAGAAATTTTCAGAAATCAAAGAAAATTTCATTGCAAGCCTAACGGAAGAAGAAGCAGAAGAAAAAGCAGAATTGATTGGGCGTTATCTAGGTAGTGCTCAGAAAAAAGCGGTTCGCGATCTAGTGTTAAACGAAGGGATTCGCCTGGACGGTAGAAAAACGACCGATATCCGTCCCATCTGGTGTGAGGTAGACTACCTCCCGTCAACACACGGTTCAGCATTGTTTACACGAGGTGAAACGCAAGCTTTGGCTACAGCCACCTTAGGAACCTCAAGAGAAGCAAACGTTATTGACCTTCCCACAGATCAAGGAGAAGAAAGCTTTTACTTACACTACAACTTCCCTCCGTTTTCTACTGGAGAAGCAAGACCTTTAAGAGGGACTTCTAGACGTGAAGTAGGACATGGAAACTTAGCACAAAGAGCTTTGAAAAAAGTAATTCCAAACACATGTCCCTACACTGTTCGTGTGGTTTCCGAAGTATTAGAATCTAACGGTTCTTCTTCAATGGCTACAGTTTGTGCTGGAACCATGGCCCTAATGGATGCAGGAGTACAAATCTCTAAACCCGTTTCTGGTATTGCCATGGGGTTGATCACTGAAGGAGATAAATTTGCTGTACTTTCAGACATCTTAGGAGATGAAGATCACCTTGGAGATATGGACTTTAAAGTTACGGGTACTGCGGACGGGATCACGGCATGTCAGATGGACATCAAAATCAAAGGATTGCGATTTGATATCATGACCCAAGCCTTGAACCAAGCAAGAGAAGGAAGGTTACACATCTTAAAACACCTTACCGATACGATAGCTGTTCCAAATGCAGAGGTAAAAGCCCATGCACCAAAAATGATTAATCGTAGAATTCCTAACGAATACATCGGCGCCTTAATCGGGCCTGGTGGAAAAGTAATCCAAGAACTTCAGAAGGAATCAGGTTGTACTATCGTTATTAACGAAGACCCTGTAACCGAAGAAGGTATAGTAGAAATTTTGGGTACTTCTCCAGAAGGAATTGCCATGGTGGAAAGCAAAATCGATTCGATCACGTTCAAACCCAAAGTAGGCAACACTTATGAGGTTAAAGTAATTAAAATGCTTGACTTTGGAGCCGTAGTTGAATATACAGAAGCTCCTGGTAATGAAGTATTACTTCACGTCAGTGAATTGGCTTGGGAACGTACTGAAAATGTATCGGATGTGGTCAATCTTGGAGATATTCTGAAGGTAAAATACTTCGGTATTGATTCAAGAACTCGAAAAGAAAAAGTATCGCGTAAAGCATTGTTACCAAGACCTGATAAAAAAGAGTAATAATTTTATCCGTCTTTTTGTAACATTTTAAAGATTCTAACGTAATACTACTACAAACCTATATGATTTAGTGCATGAGACAGCTTAAAATTACCAAACAGGTAACCAATAGAGAAACCGCTTCCCTTGATAAATACCTTCAAGAAATCGGAAAAGTAGATTTAATTACAGCCGAGGAAGAGGTTGAATTGGCTCAGCGTATAAAAGCTGGAGATCAAATTGCCTTGGAAAAACTAACCAAGGCCAATCTGCGTTTTGTAGTATCTGTTGCCAAGCAATATCAAAATCAAGGACTGACCTTACCCGATTTGATCAACGAAGGAAATCTAGGTTTGATTAAAGCTGCTCAGCGTTTTGATGAAACACGAGGGTTTAAGTTTATCTCCTATGCCGTATGGTGGATTCGTCAATCCATTTTGCAAGCGCTGGCTGAACAATCAAGAATTGTCCGGCTTCCGCTAAACAAAATTGGTTCTATTAATAAAATCAATAAAACCTATGCCTTTCTTGAGCAAGCGCACGAACGTGCCCCCTCTGCTGAAGAAATCGCTAAGGAATTGGATATGACCATCAATGACGTTAAAGAGTCTCTCAAAAATTCTGGGCGCCATGTATCCATGGACGCTCCTTTAGTTGAAGGAGAAGACTCGAACCTTTATGATGTTCTCAATAGTGGAGAGTCCCCTAACCCTGACAGAATGCTATTGCATGAGTCGCTTCGAACGGAAATAGAAAGAGCATTAGAAACACTAACTCCCAGAGAGGCGGATGTTGTTCGTTTGTATTTCGGTTTAGGCAACCAACACGCCATGACGCTTGAAGAAATTGGGGAAACCTTTGATTTAACCCGTGAACGCGTGCGTCAAATCAAAGAAAAAGCAATTCGTAGACTCAAACATACCTCAAGAAGTAAAATTCTAAAAACCTATTTGGGGTAATGCACAAGGCAACTTTAACGAGTTGCCTTTTTTTGTATCTTTAAATAAAGAAATTCATGCCAACAATAATTGCGCCTTCGGTACTGGCCTCCGACTTCGGAAATTTAGAACGGGACTGTAAAATGATCAACAACAGTGAAGCCGATTGGTTCCACATTGATATCATGGACGGGGTTTTTGTACCAAACATTTCTTTTGGGATGCCTGTTTTGGCTGCCATTCAAAAACACGCCCAAAAACCACTAGACGTTCATTTGATGATTGTAGATCCTGATCGCTATGTAGAAACCTTTCACAAATTGGGCGCAGCTATACTTACGGTTCATTACGAAGCCTGTACACATCTTCACAGAAGCCTTCAATTAATCAAATCCTTTGGGATGAAAGCAGGAGTAGCCCTTAATCCACATACACCAGTAGAACTACTAAAAGACACTATTCAAGCGATTGATTTGGTCTGTATCATGAGTGTAAACCCCGGATTCGGAGGTCAAACGTTTATAGAACACACTTACGAAAAAATAAAAGAACTCAAAGAATTGATCGAGAAAACCAACAGCAAGTGTCAGATAGAAATCGACGGAGGGGTAACGGATCAAAATGCCGCCAAATTAATCCAATGTGGAGCCGATGTACTGGTGGCCGGTAGTCATGTATTTAAAGCTGCAGACCCCATTAGCACAATCAAAACTTTAAAAAACAGCCACTAGTTTCGCTTGGGCTTAAATTGAACCCTACGGTTCAGTGCCCTCCCTTTGGGTTTGCTGTTGTCGCCCACAGGATCCGATTCGCCGTATCCTTGCACTTCAAGTCGATCTGCCGGTATTCCCAAATGGATTAAATAGGACATTACAGCTTCTGCTCTTTTATTTGATAAAGTTACATTGTAATCTTCATCACCATCAGAGGAAGTGTAGCCCTCTATGACTATATTGCCTTTAGGATTTTCAACCAATACCGTCTTGATTTGTTCCAAAACGTCCCGTGTTTTTTTACCAATAATTTGGGCACTATTTGCGGGGAAATAAATGCGCGATCCGAATTCGTTTAAGGTTTCTACGATTTCGGAAGATAATTCCGGACAGCCATTGTTAGAAGCCGTTCCTTGTTCGTCAGGACAAAGATCGTCTTTATTTGGCACCCCATCATTATCATCATCTGGCCAGGGGCAACCGTTATTTTCTGCGGGACCGGCTTTATCCTTACAGGAGTCACTAGGATCTGCCAATCCATCACCGTCTGAATCTGGACAGCCATTCATTTCTAGCGTGCCTGGTTTGTCTGGACAGCTGTCGTCAGGATCTGGAATACCGTCACCATCGGTATCGTTACACCCCTGAAATTCTGGGGAACCTGCACTATCTGGACACTTGTCTTCTTTGTCAATGATTCCGTCTCCGTCCGTATCGGGACAACCATCAAATTCTTTTAGTCCAGGAACGGTAGGGCAGTTGTCTTTTTTATCGGGCACTCCGTCTTTGTCGGAATCTAAAGAACCAAAACCGTATCCAATTCCCACTAAATGCTGTAAGTGGTTATAGCCACCGCGTTCGTTCATGCGTCGGTAGGAAGATTGTACGTTGATATCTATTTTCCTATTAGTAAATACATTAAATCCTATCCCACCAATATAGGTTTTACTCGTCTCAGAAGAAGGAAAAAAACCCTCTCTTTCTTCCCCATCCGAAAAAAGTGAAAATCCATATCCTGCAAGCAAATAAGGAGTAAAACTGCCTTTAGCCAAATTCATTTTAAAAAATCCATCGAGTGAGGTATAGGTATACGAATTGGTGAAATTATCAACCTGACCCAGCCCAAATTGAGATCCAACAGATAGACCTCCGGTCAAATGCCTACTCAGACCAAATACTGGCCCTCCGAAATTTAAACCCGATTCTACCCCATCCCCTAAAAGATTAATGCTGTTTGCACTCATAGTGTATAGCCAGGGGGTTTGTTCTGATTGACTATACGCTTTAAATATAGCTACGATCGCCAGAATGGAAAGTATGGATTTAAAATATTTCATAATAGGTATATTGTAACTATTACAATAACCGCGAAACTAAGGGTTTATTGCCTTAATAACCCTCTAGTATGGGATAAATTCAGTCTAAATCCTTGCTGGATTTAAAAATTGAAGGAAATTTACGCTCAATCCAGTCCGGAATATAGTTCTTGTTTTCGTCTTCTTCTAAACCGGTAGCTGTAGATATTACGGCATATAAAATCACCCCACCCACAAGAGTTACTGCTCCAATAATGATTATTACAATTTCACTCATTTTAAATAAAATTTAGTAGTAATTAAAATTACAAAAAATATTGACATACTACGATTTAGATCATTTTCATCACATCTTCTTTTAAAATACGACCCAAGGTTTGGAGTAAAAGATTGGCATCTTCTATGGAAAATACTAGGGGAGGTTTGATTTTAATGACGTTGTGATCCGGTCCATCGGTACTCATTAAGATTCCGTGCTGCTTCATGCGATTCACCAAATAATTGGCTTGAGTTTCCAGCGGCTGTTTGCTAGCAGTAACCAGTTCTATTCCCAAAAAAAGCCCTTGACCTCGAATGGAACCCATGATCGGAAAAGAGGCTGAAAGTTTGTTTAGTTCAGCTTTTAAATAGGCTCCTACTTTTAGTGCATTCGACTGTAGCTTTTCTTCTTCTACCAAATGCAACACTTCACTAGCAATGGCACAAGAAACAGGATTTCCACCAAACGTATTAAAAAACTCCATGCCATTGGCAAATTTTGATGCGACTTGTTTCGTGCAAACAACAGCTGCAACAGGGTGTCCATTGCCGAGGGGTTTTCCAAGGGTAATGATGTCAGGGATTACCTCGTGCAACTGAAATCCCCAAAACGTTTTACCCATTCGCCCGCATCCCGTCTGGACCTCATCCGAAATACAAAGGCCACCTGCTTTTCTAACACTAGCGTATGCTTTTTTAAGGAAACCCTCAGGGAGCTCAATTTGTCCACCACAACTCAAAATAGGCTCAATGATGAATCCTCCAAGTTTTTTTTGTTTGCGATTCAATTGATCGATCAGTAATTGAACCTCCTCAGCATAACTCGCCCCTGTTTCATTGCCCCTATACTTTCCTCTAAAAGGATCTGGCATGGGAAACACATGGACATGATCAGCGGCACCTTCTCCCCCTTTGCCGTCAAACTTATAGGAACTGATTTCAACACATCCTGTGGTATTTCCATGGTAACCAACCTCAGAGACCAGCATTTCATTTGAACCTGTATAAGCCTTAACCATTCTTAAAGCCAGCTCATTCGCTTCACTACCCGAATTAACAAAGTGAAAAACACTTAATTCTGGCGGCAAGGTGGCTTTTAGTTGTTCAGCAAGAGTCGTTATATTGTCGTGTAGATACCTCGAATTTGTGTTTAATACGGCCATTTGCTTTTGTCCTGCCTTGACCACTCTTGGGTGTTCATGGCCTACATGTGCCACATTATTTACAGTGTCTAAATATTTTCTTCCTAAGTGATCGTATAAATAAACCCCCGAACCTCTTTGTATATAAAGCGGTTCTTTATACTGAAGGCTCATGCCACTGCCCAAATATTTTTTTCTGTCCGCTAAAAGCTGATCTGAAACGGAGGGTTCGATGGGTTTTAATCCTTCTGTTTTAAATAATAAATTGGGATCAGGACAAATTGATTGCCAAGTTTCTTTTTCTTTAACATAGGCTACCCCTGGAAAATCATTGGTATAGCCTAAAAGACTGAGTAAAAGCTGAAAGTGCAAATGAGGAGACCAATTCCCATTTTCAGTAGCGCATCCAACTTCCCCTATCCTATCTCCCTGATTAATCCAACCTCCCGGAGTGAGTTTATTTACACTTGCAGCTGACAAATGTCCATACAGCGAATAAAAAACTATGCCTTCCTTATGATGCTTTAAAATGATAAGTCCCCCGTATTTTTTATCTCCTTTCTCCTGTACAGCAACAACAACCTCTCCTCCATAAATTGCGTGTACCGGAGTTGATGCTTGGACCCAAAAATCGGTACCCAAATGCATACAACGGTTTTCCGGACCCTCATTTCCAATTTTATCGTAAGTGGCTGTAGTATAAAGTGGTCTGGCTTCCAGATAACCTCCAGCAATGAGTTTCTCAGGATGCACTTTTTGAAGAGATGCCAATTGATAGTCAAACCAATCTAAATTGTTAAAGTCCTCAGAATGACCGAGCCATAGACTAGAGATACTTAGATCCAAGGGTAAAACCTCTGTTTTTTCTAATGTGGGAAAGAGCGACTGAAGCGAAACTTCTTGGCTTAAAGCCCAGTCAACAAAAGAGTGTGCTTGGGGATGGGGAGACATTCCACAGGCCTCTCTAAAACGATAGTGGGCCAATTCGGGGTCGATTTGAATCCATTTATGCAAAAGCTTCCAAGCCGCTTGGTCACTCACTTGAAGGTAGGGGTTGTCCGCTGCCTCAATTTGATTGATTTTTGATTTTGTTACCGAAAGGGTCAACCGTAAGGCTATACAAATGTAAAGGTGTTTTAGAGCTTGCTCCTCAAGAGGAAAAGAGGTATGATACCCTTTAATGATGGGAAGGGAAGCCTCAAGAGGGTCCTCAAATCCCATAATCGCATAAGAACAACAAATTGCCAAATCGTTAACGGTCTGAGTATATATAGCATCTCCGAAATCAATTAGTCCCTCCAGTTTTGGATTAAAAACATCCTCTGAAACCAACACATTAAAATCATTCGCATCATTATGCACTAGCGTTTTAGCTAACTGACTGTATTCCGGCTGAATTACTTCAAACTGATTGAGGATTTTTTTTAGCAAACTTTGCTCTTCTAAAGTAAAAAGATTTAAAAACACCTTGGTCCACAAACCCTTGGCAACATCCCATTCAAATTCTCGATGTGCGAAGGGATGATCAAAATCTTGCAACAGGGTACCCAATTGACCACAAACCAATCCAAGCCCATGGCGCAGGGCATCGGTAGCAGGATTTACAGTATGCCACAAGCGACCAGAAACCCAGCTCAAAAGTTGGACACTTCTTTGTTGTTGGTTCTCGTCTGTATAAAGAGTGGTAGGTTCCCCTTCTACCGTTTTAATAATCCGGGGAAGCTGAAAGTCAAATTGTTTGGTCTCTAAATGACTTAAAATTTTAGTTTGAAAATCTAAAAACTGAGGATCACGATCTGGTGCATATAATTTAAGCACAAAGGTGTCTCCTTGTACTGAGCGTAATTTAAAGTTCAAATCAAGCTCGCCCGCTAAAGGAGTAAGGTCCCCTTTTATATCGTACTGTTCTAAAATGTGAGCCTTTAACTTTTCTATTGTACCTGATTTACCGCTAGTTGTCAATTTTTATAAAAATTATAGAATTGAAATATAGTGATATTGGTCCTTTAATTGGAACTCTGAAAGCTTCATTTTGGCCTCACCGTTCTTTAAATTCATTGCAAAATAAAAAACAACCCTCAGGCTCATGCCCCATTTCATGCCCCTATAAAAAAAGCTAACTGATTTTCAAACAGTTAGCTTCATTTTGGTGACCCAGGGAGGATTCGAACCCCCAACCCTCAGAGCCGAAATCTGATATTCTATCCAGTTGAACTACTGGGCCAATAAGGCGCTAAATTAAGTATTAATTCTTCTGCAAACGAAACTATTTTTTAAAACTACGAGGTAAAATGCAAAGCCTAGAAAAAAGGTTGTGGCGAAGCGCAAACTTCATCCAGCGTCTTTTCATTAAGTCTAAAAGGCGTAGAAAAATCACCCTCGTCTTTATAGAGCTCACAATTGCGATAGCCAATCAATTTTTTTCGAGTAAGAATGAGGATGTCGTCTTCATAGGTTTTGACTTTCCACTCAAGATAAATCGTAGGCGTACACTCTTCAAGAAATACAATCGAAAAATGCAATTCATCCAGGGTGTTTTTGGTAATCAAAAAATCATCGGCCTCGTCTATCACAAAATCCCCAAATCCGGCGCGAGTGCAGGAGGCGGTGTAAACAAATTTAAGAGGATCATTATAAAAACCAATATTGGAGGAGCCTCCATCATCGGCTTCCCAATAGGTATTGTCATATTTTTCAAGGAAGTTTTGCGGTAAGCTTTCTTTATCACAGCAAACCAATCCAGCAACTAAAACCAACCAATATATTTTTTTCATAGCAGCGGTAAGGTAGTAAATTAACATGGAACCCTATATTCTTCTATTGATCAAGGACTTTCTTAATATTCAATCGGCAGGGGCTAAAAAATATTTTTTTTAGATCCTCTATTTTATTCGTAACTTAATTTTTTAAGGCACTAATACATTTAATTAATGAAATATTTCCTTCTTCTTTTAGTTTCAATTCAACTCCTTTCCGCTCAAATTCCTGAGGGTAAAAAAGTGATCAGTTCACTCTATATCTACGACATGATCACCAAGGAGTCTAGTTTACTTACACGTGAAAACCGTCACTTTGAAGCGCCCAATTGGGCTACCAATGGCACCTATTTGCTGATCAATAGCAATGGAAAAATTGAAAAATATTCGTTAGAGGGAGAACGACAAGGTATCGTAGATACGGGTACTTTAGAAAAGTGTAATAACGACCACGGAATTTCATTTGATGGGAGAACCTTATTTTTTTCAAGCGGTAAAAATGAAATTGACGAACACAATTCCTTTATCTACAAAGTTCCATTGAACGGGGGCGAACCTAAACTGCTTACGCCTCTAAATCCCTCGTATTGGCATGGGGTTTCTCCAGACGGCAAATACATTGTTTATTGTGCCGAGCGAAATGGAAATTATGATGTATACAAAATGAACGCTGACGGTGGAGAAGAAATTAGACTGACTACTGCAGCAGGTTTAGACGATGGTCCAGAGTACAGCCCAGACGGACAATACATCTACTTCAACTCCTACCGATCAGGTAAAATGCAAATTTGGAGAATGCACCCCGACGGATCGCATCAGGAGCAAATGACCTTTGATGCTTATTCCAACTGGTTTGCCCATATTGCTCCCCATAATAAAAATGCAGTTTTAATAAGTTATGTAAAGGATCAAGCACAACAACACCCCTTTGGAAAAAAGGTAAAATTGCGTTTATTGGATCTGACAACAAAAAAAGTCGAGGATTTAACCCCTGCTTTTTACGGAGGTCAAGGAACGATAAATGTACCCTCTTGGAATCCTGAAGGAACCAAGTTTGCTTATGTCTTATTCGCTCTTGAGGACGAATAAAAGTAGAGAATAGAATATATTGCACTCATGGAAAAGCGAAAATGTGATTTATGTAGAGTTGAAAAACCGATTACAGAATTTCGCTTGAATAGCACTAAGAAGAAAAAAACGATTTGCAGAAAATGTGAAAGCCAAAGAGGCTCAGAATTATGGCTTTAAGAGCCCAGTATTTTCTTAACCGTGTCGGCTATTCTCTTTCCATCTGCTTTACCTGCCAATTGTTTGGAGGCCATGCCCATTACCTTACCCATATCTTGCATTCCTGAGGCAGCTGTGGTAGTAATAATTGATTGCACAGCGGCAGCCAGCTCCTCATCGGTCAACTGAGCGGGGAGGAATGAAGCAATAATTTCTGCTTGAGCCTCCTCTGGTTCTGCCAAATCCGGGCGATTTTGATCTCTGAAAATGGCCGCACTGTCTCTTCGCTGCTTTACCAACCGTTGCAATAATTGAATCTCCTCCTCATCACTTAATTCTCCAGAACCTCCGCTGGAGGTTTGAGCCAATAACACAGCAGATTTTATCGCCCTCAAGGATTCGAGCTTGAGGCTGTCTTTAGCGCGCATGGCATTTTTCATTTCTTCAGTAAGCGTACTCAGTGCTCCCATAGTTGTGGTTTTTAATCGACGTTATCGTGTAAAAAAGAATTGTTCGAACGTATTTGTAAATCATCATTGGTATCTGTATCCAAAGTGGTTCTTGAAGGTGCCGCTGGTAAGTCGGTATCCAAATCGAGGCCCTGCCTTTTGTAAGCGGGTTGTTTCTCTAGGTCGTCTACCCGTTGCAAATGATGCGTGAATTTGTGATTAAAAGCTTTTAAATGTTCCTTTCGTTTTTCATTTTGAGCTGCAAGCATTTGCTCTATGGATTGTTCGAAGGGATCTTCTCCTGCTTTGTTTTCAACTTTTGCAGCGGGTTCTTTGGCCGATTCTTGGTCGGGGGTTTCTCCCTTAACTTCATCGTCTAGACTTTTAACTTCAAATTTTATTTCTAAAGCCGCTTCGTCAAAATCCTTAACCGCTTTGTCTTCCAATGGCACCTCTTCCAAATCATCGAGGGCTACAGCGGTTTGATCTGCTTCCTCTTTTGGAGGCAGAGGCATTTCAAATTCCATTTGCATTTGGCTCTCTGGAGCCACAAGCTCCGGATCTACAACCTCCATTTGAAAATGATCCTGAACCTCAATTTCATTAAAAATAAATTCTGATTCTGATTCAGCAGCTAGGGGTTGAGCTTCAAATTCCCTATTCTCATGCACTTCCTCTTCTTCAAAAAAAGAAGCTTTCAATTCAAACCGAAGAACGGGCTCTCCGGTTTCTTCTTCCTCGAGTTCAATTGGCTCCTCTTGAGTACTGTCCTCTATTGAATTGGTTTCAAAAACAAACTCCTCAGGCTCCCTTTCCGCGCTAGGTTCTTCAGGAATATGGGATTCCACTTCCTCCTCTTTCTCAAACTCTGAAACAACAAACTGGGTTGCTTCAGGAACAGGAGTTTCTTCTAATCGAGTCTCATTAAGCTCAAAGGCAGGAGTCTCGGACTCCTCTACGGTTTCGTCTGTATAAGAGACCACCTCATATTCCACTTCCAACTCCTCGAGTAAGGCATTCATTTGGATAAGTGGGTTTTCATTTTGAAAAGGGGCCGCCGGTTGATCCCTTTCAAATTGGGGAGCCTCTTGGAGCATTTCAGGCTCGTTCGATGGCATGGTAGCAGACTCCATGGTTTTATCACTCAAATCATGCACAACTTTTTGTTCGTCCTCAAGCGAGTGAATGATTTTTTTTGCCTCCGTATTTGAGATTTCATTCTGTTGTTCTTGACCAAATCCTGTCGCAATAACGGTAACGGAAACTTCATTGCCCAGGCTTTCGTCTTCACCTACTCCCATGATGATATTGGTATGGTTACCTGCTTCGGTTTGAATGTAGTCGTTGATTTCTCCAATTTCATCGATGGTAATCTCGTCAGAACCTGATACGATAAGCAATAAAACGTTTTTACAGCCGGTAATTTTATTGTCGTTCAGCAGCGGAGAGTCTAAGGCTTTCACTATGGCCTCTTGGGCTCGGTTACTCCCTGAGGCTGTGCCAGATCCCATGATGGCTGTTCCAGAATTAGTCAAGACGGTTTTGGCGTCTTTTAAATCGATGTTTTGGGTATAATGATGGGTGATTACTTCTGCAATACCTCGCGCGGCAGTAGCCAAGACTTCATCTGCTTTGGCAAAACCTGCCTTAAATCCGAGGTTACCGTACACCTCTCGGAGTTTATTATTATTGATAACAATAAGGGCATCCACAGCGCTTTTTATTTTCTCTAAACCTCTTTGGGCTTGCTCTAAGCGTAATTTCCCTTCAAATTGAAACGGCATGGTTACGATCCCTACCGTAAGTATATCCATAGATTTTGCCATTTGGGCAATGATAGGAGCTGCTCCGGTTCCTGTTCCGCCACCCATACCCGCAGTGATAAAAATCATTTTGGTTTGAGTCGATAGTACATTGTGAATCTCTTCATGACTTTCCTGAGCTGCCTTTGCTCCGATCTCAGGATTGGCTCCTGCCCCTAGTCCTTCTGTAAGGCTGGCTCCCAGTTGAATTTTTGTAGGAACCCCACTTTCGGCTAGCGCCTGAGCATCCGTATTGCTAATGATGAAATCAACCCCTTTTATTCCTTGTTGGAACATATAATTGATCGCATTGCTTCCACCGCCACCGACGCCCATGACCTTGATGACATTACTGCGATTTTTTGGTAAATCAAAGCTGATTCCTTTCGTTTCTTCTTGATCCATAGTGAATACTAATTATGCATTATCTAAAAATTCTTTCAATTTCTCTCCAAAGCGATCAAATATTGATTTTCGCTTTACAGTAACTTCTGTAGGCTGTTCGTTTTCCTCTTCTATAGGGGTTTTTTCAGTTGTATTTGAAGATTCCACAGCTATCATATCTCCTTCTAGGGCACTCATTAAAAGGCCTACAGAAGTTGCAAATAAGGGACTCGACACCGCTTCTTGGGTGTTTCCAGCCAGGTGCTCACTTGGATAACCGACACGCGTATCCATCCCTGTGATGTATTCTACCAGCTGTTTTAAATGTTTGAGTTGACTTCCCCCACCGGTCAATACTATCCCTGCTATTAATTTCTTCTTTTGTTCGTTGTGTCCGTAGTTTTTGATTTCTACATAGACTTGCTCAATGATTTCTACCACACGAGCATTGATGATTTTAGAAAGTGTTTTTAGGGAAATTTCTTTGGGGTCTCTTCCTCTAAGACCCGGAATAGAAACAATTTCCGTTTCCTTATTTTCCCCAGGCCAAGCCGATCCAAATTTAACTTTTAGTAATTCAGCCTGCTTTTCGATAATCGAGCAACCCTCTTTGATGTCTTCTGTCACGACATTCCCTCCGAATGGGATGACCGCTGTATGCCTAATAATTCCGTCTTTAAAAATGGCTAAATCGGTTGTACCCCCACCAATATCAATCAGAGCTACCCCTGCCTCTTTTTCTTCAAAACTCAACACAGCCTCTGAGGATGCCAAAGGTTCCAGGGTAATATTGGCCATATTCAAACCAGCGCTTTTGATACATCTCCCAATATTTTTAATCGAAGAAACCTGACCCACCACCACATGAAAATTGGCTTCCAGACGTCCGCCGTGCATACCTACGGGCTCTTTAATTTCTGCTTGACCATCTACTTTGTATTCTTGGGGCAGTACGTGGATAATTTCTTCTCCGGGCAGCATGACAAGCTTGTACACTTGCTGAATTAATTCTTGGATATCCTCTTCACTGATCACCTCCTCTGGATGCTCACGAGTGATGTAATCGCTGTGCTGAATGCTTCGAATGTGTTGACCCGCAATACCCACAACCACATCTGAAATATCGTGACCAGAATTCAGTTTGGCATCGTCTACGGCATGCTGAATGGATTGGATGGTTTGGGTGATATTATTGACTACCCCCCGATGCACTCCAAGACTTTTGGATTTTCCAACGCCTAGAATTTCAACTTTATTGAATTCATTTTTTTTACCGACTAAAGCAACAATTTTTGTTGTTCCGATATCTAATCCTACTGAAATATTTGAATTTTCCATAATCTAGAGTGATGTGGCTACGACTTGTTTTTCGTAGCTTAAGTTAATTTTATCATAGCCTTTTAAACTGTCTTGAGCGGTTTGAAAAGCACAAAATATTTTTAGTTTTTCAAGTTTTTTAGCAAGCTGGGTTGAATCTCCCAAAACCACCTCAAAAGGAAAGGAGTGCAACTGCAGTGTGTATTGGTTATTGCGTATGCTGACTTCTTTCAATTCCACTGCTAAAAGGGAATCATTTTTTAGTTTGGCAATCAGATCGGCAACAGGAATCAATGAGGTGGAAATGCTATCCGTTTTAAAAATGGGCAAACGCAACGTATCTATTTCTTGAAAGGCAAACGGAACACCCGTAGCATCCCCAAAAAAATGTTGGTCAGAAATGATTTCAAACAAGGGTTTTCGCTCGGTTAACTCAACAGCCAATCCGCCCTGAGGAAGCTTAAACACTTCTACATTTTGGACCTCTGGCGTGCGTTTTAACTGGGTTTCGAGCATATTCAAATCTAAACTTTCTTGAAGCAAATTTGAATGGGTTGCTAAGTTTTGTGTTAACAATTTATTAACCAAAAGAGGGTCTAAAAGCAGGGCAGGTTGCGTAAAAGAAATTTCAATTTCACTTACCTCTCTAACACCATTTTTATGGTGTGAAAACCAGAAAAGTCCGCCCATAAGAAAGAGCATACTGAATAAAAAAATCAATGCTTTATACGTTTTCATTGGATCGTATTTGAGATTTTAAAACTTGAATTTCTTCGCCGATATCACCAGCCCCTAAAAGCGCAAAAACACTTGCCGTACTCGCTTGGATTGCATCCGCTATTTGTTCTTTTTGGATCCATTTTTTACACTCGTGTTTAAGATCCATTAACATTCTTTCCGAGCTAACACCTTCAATGGGCAACTCCCGTGCTGGATAAATATCCAACAAGACAACCTCATCAAATTGCGCCAACACCTCTAAAAACCCTGAATAAAAATCTCGTGTTCTCGAAAACAAATGGGGCTGAAAAATTACCCCTTTCCGCTCTCCCGGATAAAAGGCGTTTAAGGTATCTAGTACACTTTTTATTTCAGTGGGATGGTGTGCATAATCGTCGACCAAGCATTTATTGTTCCATCGAAACAAATTCATTCTTCGATGTATGCCCGGAAAAGAGGGTAAGGACGCCACGGCTTTTTGCATGGAAAGTTTTGCTTGATCGGCCATTGCCAAAGCACACAGTACATTAGACAGATTGTGGGCTCCTAATTGATTTAATCTAAGTTGATGAAACACTTCGGTAGGGGTAGACAAGTCAAATTCATATCCCTCAGCCAACAACTTTACATTGTAAATTCGATAATCAGCCGCTACATTAACTCCATAGGTCAATCCCTCCAAAGGCAAGCCGTAGGCCACGATCAACTGCTGCTGAATTTGCGAGGAGAAGCTCACAAAAGCTGCCTCAAATGCCTCCGGGGTTTGGTAGATGTCTAGATGGTCAGAATCCATTGAAGTTATGGCCCCGATGGAAGGGTGAAGATGTAAAAAAGAACGGTCGTACTCGTCTGCTTCCACCAACATAAACTCTTCTCCCGTTCGAATAAGATTGGAAAGATGGTCTTGAAAAAATCCACCCATTATTGAGGTAAAGGATTGATTGGTGTAGGAAAAAATATGGGTTAAAAAAGCCGAAGTAGTCGTTTTACCATGGGTACCTGCAACGGCAAGGGTGGTTTTTTGAGCACATAATTCTGCCATAAACAGGGCCCGCTTCTTAACGGTGTAGCCCTGTGCAATAAAATAACTCAATTGCTTATGCGTGGGGGGAACAGCTGCGGTATAAATAATTTGCGTTTGTCTATGGTGTACCTCCTTAGGTAAGTCCTCAAGTTCCTCGGTATACCGAATAGAAATTCCTTCTTTTTCTAAGTTTGCCGTAACGGTAGAACGTACTCTGTCGTATCCAAAAACCCTATGCCCCTGTAGCGTGCACAAACGTGCTAAGGCTGACATTCCCACGCCTCCTATGCCTATAAAATAAAAGGTATGCCCTTGTTGACTCATACCAGTGTTAGCATATGGTTTACAATAGACTCTGCAGCGTCTGGCTTGGCAAGTGCCTGCAATGCTTTTTTCATTCTTTGCTGAACCTCTTCATCAGTAACTAATTCTTGTAGAACCGCTTCAAAAGACCCCTTGAGATTTTTTTCTTCAATCACATAAGCAGCTCCTTTTTTCTCTAAGGCATGCGCATTGTGATATTGATGATTGGCAGTCACATTGGGTGAAGGAATGAGCACTAAGGGCTTCGCTACACAACTCAATTCAGAGAGACTTCCTGCACCTGCCCTTGAAATGATAAAGTCTGAAGCCGCATAAAATTGTTGCATCTCGTACACAAAGGGCTGAATTACTACTCCTTCGTTTGCAAGGCTTTTATATTGGTCGTAGTAAAGCTCTCCACATTGCCATAGCAGCTGGAGGTCAAGACTCTGGATAAAATCAAGCTGACTGGCGATTAATTCATTTATTCTTCTGGCTCCAAGACTTCCCCCTATGATTGCCAATGTTTGCTTGTTAGGATTTAATTCAAAAAAGGCTTTTGCTTGGGTAGCAGCTAAGGTTTCTGAAATCGTGGCTCGGATGGGGTTGCCTGTAATGCGTATTTTTTTTGGAGGGAAATAGTGCTCCATACCTTCGAAGGCCACACAAATCAAATCTGCCTTTTTACTCAATACTTTGTTGGTAACACCTGGATATGAATTTTGTTCTTGAATTACCGAAGGAATCTTTAACCACTGTGCCATTTGCAACATGGGACCACTGGCAAAGCCTCCAGTACCCACAACAAGATTGGGTTTGAATTGCTTGATCATGCTGTAGGCTTGGATTAAACTTACCATAAGTTTTAGCGGAAAAAGTAAATTCTTTAGGGATAGAGATCTCTGAAAGCCACTAATCCAAAGCCCTTTAATAGGAAAACCTGCCTTCGGTACTTTTTCCATTTCCATTTTGCCTTTAGCTCCTACAAAAAGAAGATCAACATCCTGAACTTGCTTTTTAATTTGCATTCCAATAGCTAAGGCTGGATATATATGTCCTCCCGTTCCTCCTCCAGAAATAATAAGTCTAATAATGGGTTTCACTTAAGATCTGTATTGGATTAGTAGTTGTTTCTGATTCGTTTTGTTGAGCCTCTGCTTCTGATCTTTTTACACTTACGCTTAATATGATTCCCATAGCGATACAGGTCATCCATGCTGATGTTCCTCCACTGCTGATCATGGGAAGGTTTTGGCCGGTAACAGGAAGCACTTGAAGGGCCACCCCTATATTGATAAAGGCTTGAAAAATAATGGGAATTCCAAGGCCCACTACGGTTAACTTTCCAAACAAATTATTGGTATTGTGGGCAATGACCACAATTCTAAAAAGCAGTAACAAGTATAAGAGTATCAACCCGATTCCTCCGACCAGTCCAAACTCTTCTACAATAATTGCATAAATAAAATCAGAAGAACTTTGAGGTAAGAAATTTTTCATACGACTTTTTCCAGCGCCAAGACCAAATATTTTTCCGCTTACTATGGCGGTTTTCGCTCGAGCTACTTGATAATTTCCGTCCTCACTTTGTCCACTACTAAAATTTTCTATTCGACTGACCCACGTATCGATTCGATTGGGAAATTGACCCGGAAAGGCTTTTACAAGTAAAAAAAAGAGCAGTACGGCAAGTATGCCCATACCACAAATCGTTACTAAATACCGTAACGGATAGTGTGCCACAAATGCCAAAATTAAAACCATGGCAAACAAAAGGGCGGCCGTAGATAAGTTGGATGGAAAAATAAGCAGCACTACCGAGAATACAGGAAGCCACAATTGAAGCAAAGATTTTGTAAACTTAATCTCCCTCAACTTAGGTTTAGATAAATGGTTTGCCGTAAAAACCATAAGCACGACAGAAGCTAGCGTCGAAGTTTGAAAGCTCAATCCGATGAAAGGAATTTTCACCCAACGGCTCGCATTGGCTCCCTCGATCACCGTTCCTTGACTGGCTGTGTAAATCAACAAAAGGAGGACAACAGGCAACATCAGGATTGATATCCCCTTAAAATAATGGAAAGGAATTTTATGTACGGAATACATCAATACAAATCCAATTACTAAAATCACAAAATGTTTGACCAGATAGCCCCAGGGTGTTCCTTTACCGACAACATATACCAAATTTGAACTGGCACTAAAGACAGGTAAAAAAGAAAATAGGGCCAATAAGGCTAAGATGACCCATAAAACTTTATCTCCTTTTAGTAACTGAAACATGCTCTATAAATTTCTAACCGCTGCTTTAAATTGATCTCCTCGATCTTCGTAATTTTTAAATAAATCAAAACTTGCACAGGCTGGCGATAAAAGAACCGTGTCTTTGGGTTCAGCTAATTTGTGTGCAATTTTTACTGCTTCCGTCATGGATTCGGTCTCCATAAACACATCACTGATCCCTTCGAAAGCGTCTCTCAACTTGGAGTTGTCCATTCCTAAACAAATGATGGCTTTGGCTTTTTTTCGAACCAAAGGCAAGAGGGTCATGTAGTCGTTCCCTTTGTCTACACCTCCTACAATCCAAATCAATGGAGTCTGGATGCTCTCCAAGGCAAAATAGGTTGCGTTGATGTTGGTTGCCTTGGAATCATTAACATACTGCACCCGTTGGATGGTCAATACGTTTTCCATTCGATGGGGAGCCCCTTTAAAATGGGTTAAACTCTCACGGATGGATTCTTTATTGATGGACAACAGATTTCCAACGGTGGCTGCTGCTAGGGCATTCAGTAAATTATGCCTACCTGAAAATGGAAATTCAACTGATGGTATCATAGTGGTTTGTTTTTGATTTTTAATAATGAGTTGATTGTTTTCTAAATAAGAGGCTGTAGCCTCGGACGGGGTACTTCCGAAGGAAATTTTTTGGGCGTTTGTTTTTTGTTTTTTTAACGCATTTACCAATACTTCATCATCGGTATTGAACAGAAAAAAGTTTTTTGAGGTTTGGTTTTCAGTGATTTTTAACTTGGCTTGTATATACGACTCAAAACTGTAATGGTATCGATCTAAATGATCAGGAGTAATGTTGGTAATGAGTGCAATGTGAGGGGCAAATTGATCAATATCGTCCAATTGAAAACTGCTGATTTCTAAAACGTAAAACTCAAAAGTTTCCTCGGCTACTTGTTTGGCAAAACTTGAACCTATATTTCCAGCCAGTCCCACATTCAATCCTGCATTTTTTAGAATTTCGTAGGTCATCATAGTGGTTGTAGTCTTACCGTTGGTCCCCGTGATTCCAATAAGGGTAGCGGAAGTAGATTGCGCTGCAAATTCAATTTCAGAAATGATTCGGGTTCCCTTGGCTTTTAATTGTTCTAGTAAAGGAATATTCCCAGGTATTCCGGGGCTTTTTACAGCTAACGAGGCCCCTTCCATAGAGGCTAGAGAATGCTGTCCTGATTCCCATACAATCCCTTTTTCGTTTAAAAGGTTTTGAAGCGATACTGGAATTTCATTGGCATCAGATAAAAACACATCAAAACCTTTTATCTTACCCAGTAGTGCCGCGCCGACTCCACTTTCTCCTGCACCTAAAACAACCAATTTTTCTTTCATTATCGAAGTTTTAAGGTTACGATACTAAGCACGGCGAGAATGATTCCAAAAATCCAAAAGCGGGCCACGATTTTACTCTCATGAAATCCAGCCTTTTGAAAGTGGTGATGCAAAGGAGCCATTTTAAAAATGCGCTGGCCAACCCCTGTTTTTGATCGGGTATATTTAAAATAACTTACCTGTAAAATCACAGAAAGCGTTTCAATAAAAAAGACCCCACACAGCAGTGGAATTAACAATTCTTTGCGCACGATTACCGCTAGTACCGATATTACGGCCCCTATTGACAAACTGCCTGTGTCGCCCATAAAGACGGTGGCGGGGAAGGTATTGTACCATAAAAACCCGATAAGCCCACCTAAAAATGCAGCAATAAAAACGACCAACTCCCCTACATTGGGGATGTACATAATGTTGAGATAAGAGGCAAAGTTGATATTTCCAGACACCCAAGCAAAGACGCCTAAAGCAAATACGATGATCGCAGAGGTGCCCGCGGCTAGACCGTCAATACCGTCTGTTAAATTAGCGCCATTAGATACCGCTGTGATTATAAAAATGACAATGGGTATAAAAACAAGCCACGTATAACTTCCGTTAGGAATTCCCATCCATCCGATGAGCCAATGGTAGTCAAACTCGTTGTTTTTAACCAATGGGATGGTCGTAATGGTAGCTTTTACATTTTCCTTTTTTGCATTTGCGATTGAACCTACTTCAACGGTTTGGACCAAAGGCTGCACTTCTGTTCTTACTGTTACCTCAGGATGAAAAAAGAGGGTTGCCCCGACAAGAGCGCCTAGCACCAACTGCCCCAATACCTTGAACGTTCCTTTTAATCCGTCTTTATTTTTTTTGAAAATTTTTATATAGTCATCTAACCAGCCTACCATGCCCATCCACAACATGCTGAAAATGAGTAATAGGATGTAAATATTATCAAGGCGCGCCAAAAGAAAAACAGGGAGAAGGGTGCTGAGAATGATTATAATCCCGCCCATGGTGGGGGTCCCTTCTTTTTCTTTTTGACCCTTTAAACCCAAATCTCGAACCGACTCCCCTATTTGCTTTCGCTTTAAAAAGGCAATGAGTCTTTTGCCTGAAATCAAAGAAAAGCCCAGAGAAAAAATTACGGCAACAGCTGCCCTAAACGAAATGTATTGGAACACACTTGCCCCTGGAAATTCATACTGTTGTTCTAAAAATTCGAATAAATAATAGAGCATTAGGCTTTGGAGTTTAAAAATATTTTTTGTGCAATTTGCATATCATCAAAAGGGATCTTTTTCCCCTCAATTTCTTGATAGGTCTCATGCCCCTTGCCTGCTATGAGTACGATATCTCCGGGCTTAGCGAGGGTACCTGCAACAGCAATCGCTTCTTCTCGATCCGTTACTTTGAGCACCTTTCTAAAATCTTCTGGGGCTACTCCTTCCATGATCTCTGAGATTATTTGGGTAGGGTTTTCGTCCCGAGGATTGTCTGAAGTGAAAATTACTTTATCACTGAGTGCTGCTGCTTTTTTTCCAGTTAGGGGTCGTTTTTCTCTATCCCGATTGCCTCCACAACCCACTACCGTAATGAGGGTTTCGTTTTTGGTTCGAATCTTATTGATGGTGTCCAGCACATTTTCGAGGGCATCTGGCGTATGCGCATAGTCGATGACAACGGTAATATGATCGTTTGCTTGAAACGTCTCAAACCTTCCGCGTATGGGCTTTAGCAAACTCAGCTGTTTAAGCACCTCAAGAGCAGTTGCTCCAAGCAGTTCGGCAACCGCATAAACAGCCAGCAAATTTTGAGTATTGAATTCCCCAACCAGACTCGTCCAAACTTCTTGGTCTTGTACTTTTAAAAGCATTCCAGAAAATTCGCATTCCAATATTTGAGCTTTAAAATCTGCATGCTGCTTCAAGGCGTAGGAATACTTTTTGGCCTTAGAATTTTGAAGCATAAAGAGGCCGTTTTTATCATCGAGATTTGTCAAGGCAAAAGCCGTTTGGGGCAATTGATCAAAAAAAAGTTTTTTGATATCGCGGTAGGTCTTAAAGTCTCCGTGATAATCTAAATGGTCGTGAGTCAAATTCGTAAAAACACCTCCGGCAAAAGTGAGTCCTGTGGTTCTGTGCTGAGCAATCCCATGGGAAGAGACCTCCATAAAACAATAGGACACCCCCGCTTCAATCATGGCAGCCAAATGCTTGTTCAAGGTTAGTGCATTGGGAGTAGTGTGGGAGTTGTCCCATACTTTGTTAGGGTATGCAATTTTTACAGTGGAAATCAATCCGCAGGGATAGCCTAATGCACTATAGAGTTCATAAAGCAATGACGCAATAGTCGTTTTTCCATTGGTTCCTGTAATCCCGACTAAAGTGAGTTTTTTTGAGGGAGTGTCGAAAAAATTAGCCGCCATTTGTCCCAGGGCTTTGGAAGCATTCTCTACTACGGCATACACTACTCCAGGGGTACACACTTCTGGCAATTCCTCACAAATTATTGCTACAGCGCCCTTGGTGATGGCACTTGAAATAAAATCGTGCCCGTCAGAAATCACCCCTTTTTGGGCTACAAAAAGCGATTCTTTTTCGACTTTTCTACTGTCAAATTCAATCGCTTTTACTGCAATAGCGGTGCTCCCCACAATACGCTCTATCGCGACACCATACAGTAAATCTTGTAGTTTTTTCACGATAGTTTTAAAATTATTTGTTGTTGCGTATTCATTTTAGTCCCTGCTTCGGGTCTTTGTTCTTTGACGGTGCCTGTACCTCTAAAAAGGACCTTCAGTCCCAGTTCCTGTGTTTTTTTTAACACTTCTTTTTCTGAAAGTCCGGTCAAGTTGGGAACACTCAATTCTTTTGAGGAGTTTGTGTTTTTGATCAATTCCGTCAACCTTGAACGCTCCAAGGCAACCTCTTTAGGAATGTCGTTGAATATTTTTTTAGCTATTGTCTTAAATACAGGAGCCGCAACAGTAGCCCCGTAATAGCCCTTTGTCTTATCGGGTCGGTGTATCACTACTATGCAGGAGTATTGGGGTTTGTCTGCAGGGAAATACCCTACAAAACTGGAGATGTATTGCACGCTATCTGTGGTGTAATCTACTTGGCAGGTTCCTGTTTTTCCCGCCATGGTAAGTAAAGAATCCTTAATGCGATAGCCTGTACCCCACTTTTTATCGACCACATTAAACATCATTTGTTGAACCTTTTGCAAGGTTTCCTCAGAACAAATGGAGGGATTAATTACCTGTTTGGTAAAAACCTTATGCGGTTTGTTTCCTAAATTTCCAATCTCAGTTAAAAAACGGGGCTGCACCATCTCGCCCTGATTTGCCACGGCATTGTAAAACGTAAGTGTTTGTAGAGGCGTCAAACTGACCCCATAACCGTAGGCCATCCACGGGAGGTCTAAACCGTCCCAATCGGCATCTGAGGGATACGGAATTTTCGGGTCTCCTTCTCCTTTGATGGGCAAGCCTAAGTTTTTATTGAGCCCCATATTGTATAATCGATCGACAAATTTTCTAGGGTTCTCTTTGTAATTTTCATGGATGATTTTTACCAGACCCACATTGGAGGAAACTTCAAACGCCTTGGCAGCGGTAATCGTCCCATAGCCTCCTCGCTTAGAATCTTTTACTTTGTATTTACCATAAAAGGTCAAGACTCCATTTTCGGTATCGATCAAACTGTTTTCGTCAATGACCTTGTCCTCTAAAGCGGCAATCATTCCCATCAGTTTAAAAGTAGACCCGGGTTCATGGGCCTCACCCACTGCATAATTCAGTTTTTCGAAATACTTCCCTTCCTCTGTACGACCTAAATTTGCAATAGCTTTTACGGCCCCCGTTTGAACCTCCATCACGACAACTGTTCCGTGATCTGCATCATAGGCCTCCAATTGACTCAAGAGCGCATTGTGGGCAATGTCTTGAATATTGACATCCAAAGTAGTTCGTAGGTCATACCCTTGAGTGGGTTCTTTTTCGTTGGAATCACTAATGGGTTTCCACTGTCCGTTCGCAATTTTTTGCTTTAACCTCAATCCAGAATCTCCTCTGAGGTATTGAGAAAAAGCCCCTTCTAAGCCGACTCTAAAATAGGTGCCGTCTTTGTCTAATTTTTCATAGCCTATGGTTCGTTCGGCAATCTTGCCCAGGGGATGCTCTCTTTTGAGTTCTTGCTCTACGATCAACCCCCCTTTGTAGGCACCTCGATTAAAGAGAGGAAAGTTTTTATACCGCTGGTAAGTAGAATAAGAAATATCTTTTGCCACCAACCAGTACCTGTTTTTTTTCTTTCGTGCAGTTTCTAACTGGCTTAGTACGCTACTAGATTCCCTAGCAGTCAAAGAAGAAAGTGAATCCGCCAAGGCTTTTTTGTACTGCTGGAAAAGCGGTTCAGACACAGTAACCGCATCCCAATGTAGGGCATATCGCGCTACAGAAGTTGCTAATATGTTGCCGTCTGCCGCATAGATATCTCCCCTACTTGGCTCCAAAACCACATTTTTGACTAGGGTTTCAGGTGCAATGCCAAGCCCTTCCGTATTGGAATAAAACTGAAGATGAATCAGCTTACCGATTAAGATAAAACCAAAAAGCACCAAACCAATGACCATCAGATAAAATCTTGATTTATAAAAACCGCTAGAGGTGCTGGAATCATTCATTCGTCAGAACTATTTTAATTGGAGGTGTTTTTGCGGGTCCGACTCCCTTTTCTGCCAAGACACGCGTAATGTTGGTTTCCTTTTTTAAAACAAGCAATTGCTTTTTAGCCTCAATGAAATCACTTTTAAGTGCTTTAATTTCTGTGTTTAATGCAGCTATTTTAAAAATTTTACGATCTGCGCTATGCCCACTTGCAATCATGATGAGCGCCAATAGCGAAAGAAATAAAATCATACGCCAATTTTTTAGGGCATCCGTCCGAATCAAAAAGTCTACATTGAGTATGGACAGTAGTTTTTTCATTTTTTTTCAGCGATTCTCAATTTTGCACTTCTAGCACGACCATTTTCCTGAATTTCTTCCTCGGTGGGAACTCTGAGTTTTCCAATTTTATGGAGTGGAACGAGGGGATTACCATAAAAATCTTTTTCTATTGCACCACTAAAGTTTCCCGATTGGATAAACCGTTTTACCAAACGGTCTTCCAAAGAATGGTAGGCAATACAAACCAACCTTCCTCCCGGGTTTAAAGCCGCCGCCGCTTGAAGCAAAAACGCCTGAAGCACCTCCAATTCATTGTTTACTTCTATGCGAATGGCCTGGAAGAGTTGAGCTAAAATTTTATTCTCTACGCGTTCCGGTACCAACGGTTTAACCGCTTGGATTAAATCTTGAGTCGTATTCAATGGACGTTCAGAACGGGTCTGAATTATGGTTCGCGCTAAAATCTTAGCGTTGCGCAACTCTCCGTACTTGTACAATACATTACTTAGCGCTTCTTCTTCGTAGGTATTAACAAGCGCATAGGCATCAAAGGTTTGGGTTTGATTCATTCGCATATCCAACCGCCCTTCTGTCCGTATGGAAAAGCCCCTAGCGCTGGTGTCAAATTGATGAGAGGAAACGCCAAAGTCGGCGAGAATACCATCCACCCCTTTTACTTGATAAAATTTTAGATAGTGCGAAAGATGACTAAAGTTGGAAGCCACAAAAACGAAACGAGGGTCTTCAATTTTATTTTCTAAAGCATCTGGATCTTGATCAAAACCAAAGAGCCGTCCGTTTTCATTGAGCTGATCCAAAAGGGCTCGAGAATGTCCCCCTCCACCAAACGTAGCATCTACATAAATTCCGTCAGGTTTGATATTCAGCCCCTCCAAACTGGGATGGAGCAGTACAGGATTATGATAGTGTATCGTCATTTTTATCTCCCATAACTTCTTCAGCCAAGACTCCAAAATCAAGAGCTGCTTCATCAATCGCACTTTCGTAAAGCGATTTATCCCAAATTTCAAGAATGTTTACCGTGGAAGAAACCACTACATCTTTACTGATACGGGCATAGTTGACCAAATCTTTTGGTATCAAAAGACGTCCAGACGCATCCATCTCAACAGTTTTTACCCCTGCCGTAAAACGACGGATAAAATCATTGTTCTTTTCATTGAATCGGTTTAATCCATTTACTTTTTCCATCAATTGCTCCCACTCTTTCAACGGATATAGTTCGAGACAGGTATTGAATACTGCACGTTTTAAAACAAAACCTTCTGCCATTGCAGTGGCCAATTGCTTCTTGAGTGCAATAGGCATCATGATACGCCCCTTGGCGTCTGCCTTGCATTCGTATGTCCCGATTAAGTGTTGCACTTCTGTTGAGATTTGATATCAAATATAAATCATATTTACCACTTTTTACCACAATTTACCACATTGTTAATAAGTTTTACCACCCTGTGGGAAGCCACCTAAAATGCGGGTAGAAATAAAACCGGTACGCTTCGAGTGAAATGTCTATCTTTGTACACTAATTTTTAGGTAGGTATGGTAGATCAAATTGTTCAAGAGGCAGAATTTCGATATATCGAAGCTGGAGAAGGACAGCCGATTATAATATTACATGGCCTAATGGGTGGTTTGAGCAACTTTGAGGGAGTAATGAGTTACTTCCCCCCCAAAGGGTATAAAGTGATCATCCCGGAACTACCTGTTTACACCCTCCCTGTCTTAAATACTTCTGTAAAATCTCTTTCAGAATTTTTACATGACTTTATTGTCCACAAAGCACTTAAAGACGTAATTCTACTTGGCAATTCCTTAGGCGGTCATGTGGGGTTGCTGTACACAAAAAACCATCCTGAGCATGTCAAAGGACTGGTGCTTACCGGAAGCTCTGGTCTGTATGAAAACAATATGGGCGATGGCTATCCCAAACGAGGGGATTATGAGTACATCAAAAAGAAAAGTCAGGATGTTTTTTACGATCCAAAAATTGCAACTAAAGAAATTGTAGACGAAGTTTATGAATCAGTCAACGATCGAAATAAACTGATCAGAACTTTGGCGCTTGCCAAAAGTGCCATTCGGCATAATATGTCTAAAGAACTTCCGAAAATGAAAACTCCTACAGCCATTATTTGGGGTGCTGAAGATACGGTTACCCCCCCAAATGTTGCAGAAGAGTTCAACCAACTGCTCCCGGATTCCAATTTGTATTGGATTAAACAATGCGGTCATGCGCCCATGATGGAACATCCTGAACAATTCAATCAAATTTTAAAGGGTTGGTTTGATTTAAGAAAGTTCTAAAATCCCATGCAAGTCAAATCGGCAAGTTTTGTAATCAGCAACACAGAAGTCGCCAAATGCCCTCAAAGCAGACTGCCTGAATACGCATTTATTGGCCGATCCAATGTGGGTAAGTCCTCGCTTATCAATGCGTTGTGCAACAAAAAAAACCTTGCAAAAACTTCTTCTCGTCCAGGAAAAACCCAACTCATCAATCATTTTCTGATCAATGAAAATTGGCATCTAGTGGATTTACCTGGGTTTGGCTATGCTCGGGTTTCAAAATCGCAAAAAAAGGTTTTTCAAAAATTTATTACCAACTATTTTAAGCAACGCAGCCAGCTGGTCACTGCCTTTCTTCTCATCGACATCCGTCATGATCCACAGCCTATTGACTTGAATTTTATGGAATGGCTCGGAGAAAACTCCATTCCTTTTTCAATCGTTTTTACAAAAGCGGACAAACTAAAACCCAAGGCTATAGAAAAAAATATTGCCCTCTACAATGAAAAACTATTGGAACAGTGGGAAGAATTACCTCCCCAATTCATTACTTCGTCCTTACACAAATCGGGAGTAGAAGAAATCCTTACTTATATAGACTCCCTAAACAAAGAGCTTAAGGGAAGCCTGCCAAGTTAACCCTTTTTTAGTTCTAATTTCTCTGCAAAATAATCACAGAAATCCTTTAGGGTAGCAGTCATCTTTTCATCTTGAGTAGCACGGTAATAGGTGTCGCTTAAAGACATTAAGGTCTGATGAAAAAAAAGTTGCATTTGATCCATCGGCATGTCTTTCACCCACAAGTCCATTTTGAGGGTTTCCTGCTGTTCCGCATCCCAAAAAGACAAAAGCATGGCCTTGGTATCCTTGTCTGTTACCCCTCCGTCAGGAGCTGTCCACTGCATTTGTTCTGGAATGTTGTTTTCATCAAGATTTACATCTATCGTGATCTGTGTTTGTTTTACAATAGCCATTAGCGTTTTGGTTTGTATTTTGATAAATTAAATACCTTTTGGGCTGGCATTTTAAGCAGTTCTTCTGTAGTAATTTCGGGGTTTTGATTTACAAAACTGCGGACAATCTGCCATCCGATCCACCTTCCAACCCTACCTGGGGATTCGTTGTCCAGCTGTAAATAAAATTTTGAAAAAGGAGCAGGCTCCAAAAAACGTTGAACCCATTCGGGTTCTGTTTTATACAATACTTGACGTTCCACAAAATACTGCCAGATGTACAACTCATTATCCTTTACCCAGTTCAACTCTTCCTCGGTATAGGCTATTTTAGTTGTTTCCGAATCGTGAGGCAGTACTAAATCCTGCAAATACAATAACTTTCCTTCATAGAGCATTTGCCCTAAAAAAGTTCGGTCTTCCGGAGGAGGAATGACAAAGGCGCCAAACTTTTCCACCAGCTGACTCGGTATAAATTTTTGATCTAATTCCTTTCGGATATAACTAGGAATCCCTTCGTACAATTCATGATCTGCGCCTAAAAAGGTATCGAGCGAAAGTAAAACCAAGCTGTCCGAGTATACCGTTTTAATTTGGTAATCTACATTATTCGTAAGGGTGACAATTTGCGGAATTTTTATTTGGGGAAAGTGAAAGCTCAGGTGTTTAAACAAATGCGAAAGCGTTTCTTCTAAAGGAGTCGTATCTTCAAAAACTTCCTGAACTGCCTTTTGGAGTAAAAGTTGCAAGCTGTCTTTTTGCCTAGCAATCCATACACTGTCAGAAAATTGTTTGGGAAATAAATAAGGATACCGAGCTTTCAACTCAGGAATCACCTCAGGCTTTTGATTGTAAAATTTTAAATCAAAACGATCCAAGGAAACCGTTACCGGTAATGCCGCTATTTCGGCTTCATTTTGATCTGCTACTTGACAGCCTTGAAAAAAGAAAAAAAGAGCAATAAAAAGGGCGCTTTTTTCAAAAGTATTTAAAAATAAAATCGGTCTTGTCATTTGCCTTTCTTCAATCCTTTCAAATAGATTAATTTTGAACAAATTTACTAGCTTAAAACGACTTGAAGATGGAATCACCAGAAAAAGTAATAGAACACATTACCCAATGGCTTACCGATTATGCTGAAAAATCCTCAATGAAAGGTTTTGTAGTCGGAATTTCTGGGGGGATTGATTCAGCGCTTACCTCAACACTCTGTGCCCGCACAGGAAAGGCTGTGTTATGTCTTGAAATGCCCATCAAACAAGAGGAAGCCCAGCTGAAACGCTCCTCTGAACACATCAATTGGCTTAAAGCGCATTATCCAAATGTCAGATCTATGCGAGTATCCTTAGACGAGGTGTTTGATTCCTTTTGCCGTCTTCTACCACAGCCTGAAAACCCTGAAGCCCACGAACTGAGCTTAGCGAATACACGAGCCAGACTAAGAATGACCAGCCTTTATTATTTTGCTGCACTCGAACGTTATTTAGTTGCTGGTACAGGGAATAAGGTAGAAGATTTTGGGGTAGGCTTTTATACAAAATACGGAGATGGAGGTGTAGATCTAAGCCCTATTGCAGACCTCACCAAAACTCAGGTATTTCATCTAGCCCATCATCTCAACATCAATGAAGCCATACAAAAGGCACCCCCTACCGACGGTCTATGGGGAGACGATCGTACTGATGAAGATCAGCTTGGGGCAAGCTATCCTGAATTAGAATGGGCCATGGAGGCGCATGAACAAGGAACCCCCCATCAAGAGTTTAACGTGCGTCAAAAGGAAGTCTTTCAAGTTTTTAAAACCCTTTTTGATCAAAATCAACATAAAATGCAGCCCATACCGGTTTGTAAAATCCCTTCCCAATTTCGCTGAAAAATTGCTACCTTGGTAAAGATGTTTTTATCCAAATCTTACATCTTATGATTAAAGTTGCACTTTTAGATCCCCACCCGGTAGTTCACAAAGGATTAAAATCTTTTTTTAGAAAGACAGAGCATGTTCAAGTAGTCACGACTTGTACTGAGTCAGCGGAATTATTCCTTTTTTTAGAAACCAATCCAATCGACGCACTAATTCTAGAAATGGAACTCAATGGAGACAGTGCAATCCAAGTAATTAAAAGGGTAAAATCAAAATATCCTAAAACAGCCATTATAATTTACACGGCCCTATCCCAGTCCATATACGGCGTGTCTTTACTAAAGGCGGGAGCTGCTGGCTACCTTTCTAAGCAGGTGAGCCGAAAAGTCATGTTGGAAGCAATCGAAAAAGTGGTGGAAAACGGTTACCATATCACCTCAAATTTTGCTAACGAAATCACGAATAATATTGATATATCCAAACCAAGAAACGCATACGAAACCCTGTCCCCAAGGGAAGTTGAAGTCTTAAAACTCTTGATTGAAGGAAAACGAAACATCGACATATCGTCCAGCTTACAGATCAACCAAAAGACCGTGAATACCTACAAAACAAGGTTGATGAGAAAATTAGAGGTTGAAAATCCAGTAGACCTTTTTCAACAAGCGCGAAATTTTGATTTGATTTAAAGAACGCGATTGAGCTTTTTAGAAAGTAATTTTTTCAAGCCTTGATACTGCATTACGTCCTCTAATAAATCCGCGGACTGTAACGCCCCTGTATCCGCTTTAGACTCTTCGAGTAGACTCTGAATTTTTTGATCGATCAAATACCTTCTAAAAGTCAGTATGGTTTCGCTAACCAATTGACCAACAACGCTTTCACGTTCTTTGACAAAAATATTTTTTTTCTCCCAGCCATGGAGTTGATGCACCTCATCAACAAGAAGAATATCTGAAATTATGTTACCCAAATTGGGATCTTCTTGTTGTAAAATTCTTTCAATTTTCAAGTCGCCCTCCACTTGATAAGCCTGGATTAATTGATCGTAAAGAGCGCGAAATTCAGGTTGTATAAACTCAACTTCGTCTTGTTGCAAGTCTAAAAACACTTTTTCATACACTCTGGATTGTATGGTTTTAGACTCCTCCACCAAGTTTCCTTCTTCGTCAGAACGTACGATTAACTCCTCAAAAGAAGCTTCGTGATTTCCGTATTGAATAAGAATACTGATGATTTGTTTCTCCAGATACAACAAGGGGTTTGAAACCGTTTCTTGGGGAGCCATTTTTTGAATGGGAGGACCGCCCGGCTCGGTGGGCGTGGGAATTTTCCGAACGGGTTTTTGCTTTTTGTTCTGTTCTTGCGCTAGGGCGTTAAAAAGTACTGGTTCCGAGACTTCCATTGCCTCCGCACACTGTTTGAGGTAAATTTCTTGCTGTATCGCATCGGGAATTTTAGCTATGCTCTGCACTATTTCCCTTACCGTAGCAGCTTTTTTTACAGGGTCTTGAGCCGCTTCTTTTAAGAGCAAGGCCGTTTTAAACTCAATAAAATCTTTGGCTTCCGATTTCAGGTAGGCTTTGATCTCTTCTTCTGTATGGGCTTTGGCAAAACTGTCGGGATCCTCACCCTCGGGAAAGGTGCAGATTTTTACGTTCATCCCCTGCTCTAGTATTAAATCAATCCCTCGAATTGCTGCTCGAAGTCCAGCGGCATCTCCATCAAATAAGACCACTATATTTGAGGTAAGCCTTCTGACTAATCTGATCTGTTCTGAGGTTAAGGCCGTTCCAGAGGAGGAAACCACATTCTCAATACCGTTTTGAAAAAGTTGGATTACATCCGTGTATCCTTCCACTAAATAACATACATCTTCTTTGGCTATGGTTTTTTTTGCTTCGTAAATTCCATACAAAACTTGGCTTTTGTGGTATACCTCACTTTCAGGAGAATTCAGATATTTTGCCGTTTTTGCGGTAGTGGATAAAATTCTACCGCCAAAGCCTTGTACTCTTCCTGCCATACTCCGAATGGGAAACAAGACCCGTCCTCGAAACCGATCTATGGCACCCTGTTCATGCTCCAAAACCAAGCCTGTACCTACCAAATATTCTTTTGCATAGCCCGCTTTAAGTGCCTTTTGGTAAAAGTGATCTTTCTTTTCCACGGCATAGCCCAAACCAAAAAAACGGATGGTTTCATCCGTAAAACCCCGTTCTCTAAAATAGGACAAGCCAATTGCCATCCCCTCTGAAAACTCCCACAACTCTTTCTCAAAAAATTCTTGAGCGTATTGGTTTACCAAGTAAAGACTTTCCTTGGCATTGGCTTTTTCTTTTTCCTCTTGAGATTGTTCGGTTTCTTCAATTTCAATATTGTAGCGTTTAGCTAAAAAACGAATGGCTTCAGGATAGGAAAAATGTTCGTGCTCCATCAAAAAAGCCACCACATTTCCCCCTTTACCACTACTGAAGTCTTTCCAGATTTGCTTGACAGGCGAGACCATAAAACTGGGTGTTCTTTCCTGAGAAAAAGGGCTTAAGCCTTTAAAATTAGATCCAGACTTTTTTAACGCCACAAAATCTCCTATGACCTCCTCTACCCGAGCGGTTTCATATACTTGGTCTATAGTGCTTCTTGAAATCAAAAAGTAGTGTTTTGTATAAATTTAGATATTCTTGGAGAAAGTTAACCCTTAATAGCGGTTTTTAAATCTTTCGCTCGGTCACGTAGTTCAACATCAACTCAAGGGCTTCCCGGTATTCGTTTTTAGGAAAATGAGACAACAACGCTAGAGCTTGGGTTTTGTAGGCTTCCATTTTTTTTACCGCAAAATCCAAGCCTCCTTTTTCTTTGACCCGTGCGATCAACTCATTTACTTTCTTTTTGTCCTTATTGTGGTTTTTGACGGTATTGATGATGGCTCTTTTTTCCTGAGGGGTGACCGTATTTAGGGTATAAATCAATGGCAAGGTCATCTTTTTTTCTTTGATGTCTATTCCAATTGGCTTTCCGATTTTACGCTCTCCGTAATCAAACAAATCATCCTTGATTTGAAAAGCCATTCCCAGCAATTCTCCAAAGTGATGCATCTTGGTTACCTCGTCGTTAGAAGCACCAACAGATTGAGCACCAAGGGCACAGCAAGCGGCTAGTAGGGTAGCTGTTTTTTGACGGATGATTTCGTAATAAATTTCTTCGGTAATGTCTAAATCTCTAGCTTTTTCGATTTGCAACAACTCCCCCTGACTCATTTCCCTGACTGCTACAGAAATGATTTTTAACAAATCAAAATCTTCGTTTTCTATGGAAAGGAGTAATCCTTTTGAGAGGAGGTAATCGCCCACCAAAACAGCAATTTTGTTTTTCCACAAGGCATTGATAGAGAAAAACCCTCTGCGTTTGTTACTGTCATCTACCACATCATCGTGAACCAAGGTAGCGGTATGAATCAGCTCAATGACAGCTGCGCCTCTGTAAGTTCGTTCGTTGACCTTGCCTTTACCCAAAAGTTTAGCAACCAAAAAAACAAACATCGGACGCATTTGCTTTCCTTTTCTGTTGACAATAAAATGGGTGATTCTGTTGAGTAAAGCAACTTTTGAGGACATGGATTCAGTGAACTTTTCTTCAAAAAGATCCATTTCCTGATAAATAGGTTTCTTGATTTGCTCAACAACTTTCATAGGCAGGTAAAGATATCAATTCTAAGGAGACTAGCTCCATAGAGTAGTAAATGGATTAAGGATTATTTATTTGCCAGTTGACCGCAAGCCGCATCAATATCTTCTCCTCTAGACCTGCGGTAGGTAACTTGTATTCGGGAGTCTGTAAGCGTTTTGATATAGGCCTCTATGATACGGGTTGAAGCTTGTTTCATGTCATTATCCTCTATGGGGTTGTATTGAATTAAATTTACCTTGGAGGGTACCTTTAAACAAAATTGCACCAAGGCCTGTATGTCTTCACGAGTATCGTTGACTCCCTCCCAGACCACATATTCAAAAGTGATGCGTTTTTTGGTACAGGAATACCAATGCTGTAGGGCTTCAAGCAACTCCTCCAATGGAAATTTGGTTGCAAAGGGCATGATTTGTTCCCTAATATGCTGACGCGCACTGTGCAATGAAACCGCCAATTTGAACTTAACCCCGTCGTCTGCCATTTTGCGGATCATCTTCGGAATTCCTGAAGTAGAAACTGTGATTCTTTTGGGAGACATCCCCAAGCCTTCGGAATCTGTTATTTTATCTATAGCAGCCAGCACATTTTTGTAATTCATTAAAGGCTCGCCCATCCCCATAAATACAATATTCGATAAGGGCCTTTGGTAATAGGCCATGCTTTGCTGATTGATGGTAACTACCTGATCGTAAATTTCATCTGGATTGAGATTGCGCATGCGTTTCATGGAAGCAGTTGCACAAAACGTACAGTCCAAACTACAGCCCACTTGCGAGGACACACAGGCCGTACTCCTGCTCGAAGTAGGAATCAAAACAGATTCAACCACCAATTGATCGTGGAGCTTTACTGCATTTTTAACCGTTCCGTCTTTACTTTTTTGTTCAATATCTATTTTTATGTGGTTTATATTGAAATGTGCTTTCAACAATGCCCTCTGCTCTAAATTCAAATTGGTCATGGAGTCAAAATCATGCACTCCCTTTTGCCACAACCATTGGTAAACTTGCTTTCCTCTAAAAGCTGGCAAGCCTTGAGATTCAAAGAATTGTATCAAATCTTCTTTGGAAAGGGCTCGAATATCTTTTTTGGTATTTTCCAACGGATTGCAAATAAAAAAACCGCTTTTAGCGGTTTTATTTTTTATAAAATAAGCATGGCGTCACCGTAAGAGTAAAAATTGTATTTCTCTTTGATGGCTGTTTTGTAAGCTGCACGTATAAAATCAGGATCTGCAAAAGCGGAAACCATCATCAACAGCGTGGACTTTGGTGTATGAAAGTTTGTAATCATACTGTTTGCTATTGAAAAATCATAAGGAGGAAAAATAAATTTATGCGTCCAGCCTTGAAATTCATTGAGTTGACCGCCAGAAGAAACGGAACTTTCCAACCCGCGCATTACCGTGGTTCCCACAGCGCAAATTTTACGGCGTTCTGCTATGGCTTTGTTAACTTTAGCTACTGCAGTGGCATCGATAATCAACTCTTCAGAATCCATTTTATGTTTAGACAAATCCTCAACCTCAACCGGACTAAAAGTCCCTAAACCTACATGTAAGGTTAATTCTGCCAAATCAATTCCTTTGATTTCGAGTCGTTTGAGCAAGTGTTTTGAAAAATGTAATCCTGCAGTAGGCGCTGCTACGGCTCCCTCGTGTTTTGCATAAATGGTTTGATAACGCTCCCGATCTTCCTCATCGGTTTCGCGTTTGATGTATTTGGGCAAGGGAGTTTCCCCTAGGTCTTTGAGTTTTGTTCTAAATTCTGCATAGCTCCCATCAAATAAAAATCGTAGCGTTCTTCCTCTCGAGGTAGTATTGTCGATAACTTCCGCTACTAAACTTTCATCGTCTCCAAAATAGAGTTTATTTCCAATTCTGATTTTTCGTGCAGGGTCAACCAAAACATCCCACAAACGTTGTTCTTGGTTTAATTCTCTGAGTAAAAAAACTTCAATTCGCGCCCCAGTTTTTTCTTTGTTTCCAAAAAGACGAGCAGGAAAAACTTTGGTATTGTTAAGCACCATTACATCTCCTTCGTCAAAAAAATTGATAACCTCCTTAAAAGAATAATGTTCAATTTTTTCTTCCTTTCGATGGAGCACCATCAGTCTGGATTCGTCTCTATCGGTTGCAGGTCTTTGGGCTAAAAGGGCTTTGGGAAGGTCGAATTGGAATTCAGATAATTTCATGGAATAATTTTAAGCGGCAAATATACCATCTCAACATAGGCCTTGTCAAGTAAAAAGGTATTTATCTGTGATTTATGGCAAAATTAATTTGGGCAAGGTCCTCCCAAAAGGTAGGATAAGACTTGGAAACCACTTCTGCATTTTCGATGCTCAGGGGGACTTTCAAAGCGAGTGGCGCGAACGCCATAGCCATTCTATGGTCATTGTAGGTAGGAATACTACAGTTGTCTACAGGCCTAAATCCCGCTGCCAATTCCAAACTATTCTCGGTAATTTTGACTTGAGCACCCAGTTTGGTCAATTCATTGTAAAGTGCTTGTAACCTATCGGTCTCTTTAATTATTAGAGTATGCAAGCCCGTGAGCACACACCCAATTCCAAGACCGTAACAACTCACAGCGATGGTTTGTGCAATGTCGGGCGCGGTAGACAAATCCCATTCCAATACGTCAGGAAGTTGCACGGGTTCTTTTCTGAGGGTCAAGGTCTGATCGGTTAGGGTTGAATGCACTCCCAATTCACCATAGATTTTTCTTAAAACACGATCGCCCTGAAGGCTGTCTTCTTTATAACTGGTCAACTGAATTTCACTTTCCTCCGCCAAGGCTACGATACTAAAAAAATAGGAGGCGGAACTCCAATCTGATTCCACAATCTGGGGGGTCAGCTTAGGATTTTTTTGCGGCTCAACACGAATGCTTTGCCCTTTAAATTCAGTTTGAATTCCTAGGTTATTGAGCAAGGCTAAGGTCATGTTGATGTATGGAATCGAAGTAATTTTTCCAACCAAATCCAATTGTACACCCTGTTCTAAAGCTGGACCAATAAGCAATAAAGCTGAGATGTATTGACTGCTAATGTCTGCAGGGAGGGTAACGGTACCTCCTGCTAGTTTTTTTCCCGTAATTTTTAAAGGAGGATAGCCCGCTTCTTTTTCATAAGTAATGGAGGCTCCTAAAGACCGTAAAGCCTCAACTAAAATTTTAATGGGTCGCTCTTGCATCCGCTGTGACCCAGTCAAAACGACTTCTCTCCCCTCAAGGCGAGCAAAATAGGCGGTTAAAAAACGCATGGCGGTACCCGCATGGTGCACATCGATTACATCCACATTTGATTGTAATGCAGTTCGCATTACCTTACTATCATCTGACTCTGAAGTGTTTTCAATGGTCAGGCCAGAAAACAAAGCCTGCAATAAAAGCAATCTATTGGTTTCACTTTTAGAACCGGTGATACGCAATTTTCCATTGCATTTCGCTGTGGGGTGCGAAAGGAATACTGTCATTTACTTTTTCAATTTTGGGTTATTCTGATGCCGGTCGTGATCGCGTTCAGATTTTACTTGTAGTTTACGGTCAAAAGCTGCTTGTAAGTCAACTCCTGTCTGATTCGCCAAACAGATGGCTACAAAAATTACATCGGCTAATTCTTCACCCAGATCTTTTTCTTTATCGCTTTCTTTTTCTGACTGCTCTCCATACCTTCGGGCAATGATTCGAGCAACCTCTCCGACCTCTTCGGTCAATTGTGCCATATTGGTTAACTCATCAAAATAACGGACACCGTGGGTGCTGATCCACTCGTCGACTCTTTTCTGTACTCCTTCTAAATCCATGGTCAAAAATAGCGATAAATCTTGGTATACCTATGACACCCCAATGGGGGATTAAAAAAATGCATTCAACTCTGTTAAAGAATCTACCATCAAACATTTATCATGTTTTTCCTCCTTGTGCGAATTAAAATGAATCGCATGCATTCCCTGAGCCAATGCTCCTAAAATATCTGCTTCCAAACTATCCCCTATCATTAATGAATTACTTGGGTTGGCTTGAGTTTTACTCAAAGCCTGAATAAAAATTTGCGGATGTGGTTTTTTGAACCCCAGCTGTTCTGCGGTAAAAACAAAGTCGAAATAAGCGTCCAAACCCGAATTTTTAATTTTAAAGTGCTGCACTTGTTCAAACCCATTGGTGATGATGTGTAAATTATACTTTCCCTTTAAGTTGTCAAGAAGCGGAATGGCCCCCTCAAACAAATGGGGAAATGTACTTAAATAGGCAATATAGGCCTCAGAAATCCGATGGATTTGATCAGGAGTTACCTCAAATGCAATCTGACGAAACGTATCAAACAGTCGGTTGTACCGCAATTCCTCCTGAGAAATTTGATTTTCTCTGTAGCGTTTCCAATAAGCATGATTGATAGGATTGTAATGGAAAATAAAGTGGTTTAAATCCACTGCCAACTTCATTTCTTCAAAAATTTTTTGAAACGTTAGGTAGGAATTTTTTTCAAAATCCCACAGTGTATGGTCTAGATCAAAAAAAACATCCGTTAAACGCGCTTTATACGGAATCACTTTATAAATTTTTTAAATGCTTTTTGCAAAGGTAAATCCTGTTTTTTTAAATCTAAAAAACCGTTGCTGATTGCGATTATGAGTTTACTGCTCGTTAAAGGCAGTTTTTTATACAGCTCCTCCAATTGGTTGAATACTTCCGATGTTTTTTCGCTGTGAAAGCCCGTTACTTTTGCTGCAACGGGATAAATTTTAATAGGGAGTTGAAATTCATTGGTCAAGTCGTAAAAATAAAAGGGCGTTGCGGTGCTCGCACGAAACCCTATTTGATCTGCATACCCCATGCTGTAGTCCTCAGTAAATTCAAATGGGACCAAATCTGCATAGACGTCGGATAGCTGCCGATAGCTGATCGGAATACGGCTCATTTTAACTTGTCTGTACGTGAGTCCTTGAAAATCTTTTTTTTCTTTTGCCAAACTCACTTCAGGCTTAAACTGGGATTGGACAGAAAGTAAGAGGCCCAAAGAATAGGAGTCTCCTGCTCTTTTGATTCTCAATTGTAATTCCCTCGATAAGGTGGATACATTGGATTCATAAGCCGAACTGTTGGCATAAAGAAAAAATACTTTAGGGAGGATGGACGAAGTGTTAAACCATTCCTCCCATTCGCTAAAGCTGTCATAGGGATCTTCTTCTAACCTCAAGAGCACGGCCAATTGAGTGAGGATTTTTACTAAATTAACGGACCAAAGAGACTTAAAAAAAACTTCCAGAGCTACTAAAACAGACCGATGGCGGTATTTAAACGCCAAAGGCACATCAATGAGGACTTCCTTTTGTGGAGTCTTAAGTTTATACGGTTTGATCTCCTCAAAGTGAGCAGACATAATTTTGTGAAGCTTGAGCGCCCAAACATCTACTAAGGGCTGATTTAAAAATCCTTGCTTGGCAGCCAAACTTTGTAAAGGATCAAATACTCCCTTGGCAGTTTTCAAGTGAGGTGTGAGTTCTTCGTATCGGGAGAGCAGAAAAAAACTTGCAGCAAAAATATCAAACGGAAGTTGGGTGTCGTTTGAGGTTTTAAAAAAGGCTGGAACACCCTCCCAATGCTGAACGGAAGGTTCATGGCTTCCTAATCCACGTTCAAAAAGCAGTGAATGGGCAGCGACAAAAAACTCATCCCCTAAGGGTTTGTGGGTATAACTCATCTTTGGTCCAGAGTGGGCAACAAAAGCTTCTATGGAGGATGTAAAACCCACCGCTAGTTCCAACATATTTTCAAAAATATGTCTAAAAATATAGGTTACTCTCGGTGTAATTTTATGCGTAAAGACAAGCAGCATTTACAGGATCTCTTGGTCAGCAAAGCTAAAGTAGCCTTTTTCTGAAACAATTAAATGATCGAGTATAGTCAGATCAACCAAGTGAGCTGCTTTTTTAAACTTTTGCGTTAACGCTCTATCCTCTTTACTTGGGCTTATATTTCCCGAAGGATGGTTATGAACTAAAATCAGAGAGGTGGCTCCAACCTCAAAGGCGCGCTTCAGTGCTAAACGAACATCAACTACGGTTTGTGTAATACCACCTTGACTGAGACGAAATTTTTCTATTAAGCTTGAAGATTGATTGAGATAAAGAACCCAAAATTCTTCATGATCAAGCGTACTCAATTCAGCGCCTATTTGTTCGTAAACGCGGTTGCTGTAGGTAAGTACTGGAGCGGGGTCGCTAGAATGTTGTGCAATCCGCTTGCTCAACTCCAAAGCCGCCTTTATTTTAATTGCCTTTACCATTCCTATACCATTGAATTTTACGAAATGTTCCAGGGGCATTTTACCTAATTTATGTAAATCGTTTTGAACCCTTTTCAAAACTCTTTTCATCAGATCCACGGCATTTTCCTTAGCACTTCCACTCCCGATTAAAATCGCGATAAGTTCTGCATTGCTCAGATAGGAGGCTCCATGCAGGCGCAGTTTTTCTCTGGGTCGGTCGGAAACGTCCCAGTATTTGATGGTAAATTTGTCGGGCAACTTGGTCATGGAGCAAACTAAGAGACCCTAAATTATCATTTTTTTCTAGAAAATATAGCCCTATAAAAAGCGTTGCTGGAGTAAGGGCCAATCCAACCCTCCAAAATTTCCAGAACTCATCATAACCAAAACCTCCTCTGTATAAGTATGGTTTAGCAAGTACTCTTCGAGGTCGACGGGGGTAGTAACCACCTTTACATTTTTATGAGCAAAAGCCTTCACAATGGTTTCAGGAGGTATAGGAGTTCTGTTTTTAATTTTTAAAGCCTCTGGGTCGTAAAAAATTAGGGCCTCATCGGCCGTGTCCAAACTGTGGGCGTATTGTGATATAAATTCTGGGTCTAAGCTGCTGTAGGTATGCAACTCCAAACACACCTTTATTTTTTTTCCTTTAAACTGATCGCTTACTGCCTTACAACTTGCCTGAACCTTACTAGGTGCATGAGCAAAATCTTTAAACAACAAACTTGTTGCTCCCTTTGAGAGCAGCTCTAAGCGCTTGGAAGCTCCTTTAAAACTAGGGATGGCCTCAAAAAAATCCGAACTATCGATACCCATCAACTGAGCTATCCATTGCGCAGCAGCTATATTTTGGAGATTGTGTGTGCCAAAAACAGCCAAGGGAAGACTTCCCTCCTCTGTTTCAAGATAGGTAATCCCATCGGCTATAAAATGCGCTGGAGTACGATACCCAATTTTTTTGACAGGATGGGAATTGGATTCAACCAACTCCTTTAACCTTTCATCCTCTTCATTGTAGATCAGTACTCCCCCAGCCTGAATGGAATTAATAAACAATTCAAACTGAGAAATGTAGGCTTCCATCGTGGAAAAAACGTTTACATGATCCCAGGCTATACCACTGATGACGGTTATTTCTGGAGTGTACCATAAAAATTTGGGACGAGGGTCTATTGCAGAGGATAAATATTCATCTCCTTCTAGAAGCACAAAATCACTTTCTGTTGAAAGGGATAAGGTTTTTGAATCCTCAGAAACGGGGGCACCGACCATATAGTCTGAATCGATGTGATGGTAGGTCAAGGCATGTAATACCATCGCCGTGATTGTTGTTTTCCCATGACTACCCGCAACGACTACTCTGGTTTTATTTTCAGTAAGAGCAGCTAAAAACTCTGGATAGGATTGAATTTTTAAGTTCAGCTGTTGTGCTCTTAACAGTTCTGGATTCTCCTTTTTTGCGTGCATGCCCAGCACCACTACATCGAGTGCTTCGGTTATTTTTTCAGGAAACCATCCCTCAACTTCTGGTAGCAGTCCTGCTTTCTGAAGTTTTGATTTTGAAGGCTCAAAAATCACATCGTCACTCCCTGTTACTTGATGGCCCAATTCCAACATCTGAAGCGCCAAGCTGTGCATGGCACTTCCTCCAATCGCAATAAAATGAATTCGCATCATCGCATTTAGGGATTGAGTTGATTCCAGAGCAGGTCTTTGAGCTCCGTTAAATGAAATTGGGTAGCGCTCGAGATGATCAAATGAGGGATCTCTTTAAATATTGTATTCATTTCCTTGGTATATTCCTCCAACAATTCTTCATCTAACAAATCGGCTTTGGAAAGGACGACCATATAGTCTTTATCCAATAATTCGGGATTGTATTTGATCAGTTCTTGCTGTAAAATGTCAAAGGCTTTTTTTACATCGGGTGTATCGGCCGGGATCAAATAAAGCAAGATAGAATTTCGTTCTATATGCCTTAAAAAATAATGCCCTAAGCCCTTCCCTTCAGCAGCTCCTTCTATGATTCCCGGAATATCTGCCATCACAAAAGACCTGAAATCTCTATATTCTACTATCCCCAAGTTGGGTTTCAAAGTAGTAAATTCGTAATCTGCAATTTTGGGTTTGGCGGCGGTGAGCGCCGAGAGTAAGGTAGATTTTCCTGCGTTAGGAAAGCCTACAAGACCCACATCCGCTAATACTTTGAGTTCTAAGGTAATGGACAATTCAACTCCTTCTCTTCCGGGTTGCGCATATCGAGGGGTTTGTCGGGTTGCCGATTTAAAATGCCAATTTCCACGACCTCCTAGACCACCTTCGGCAAGAATTTCTTGTTGACCCGCAGCCGTAATTTCGAATAAAACCGCATCTGTTTCTGAATTTTTTACCACAGTACCTACTGGCACATCGATGTAAAGATCTTCCCCTTGGGCCCCACTGCTTCGGTTTTTACTGCCGTCTCCACCATGGCCTGCATTAAAATGGCGTTTGAATTTAAAGGAATAAAGGGTCCAAAGTTGTTCATTTGCCCGGACAATAACATGCCCCCCTCGTCCACCATCACCACCGTCAGGACCCCCCTTGGTAATGTATTTCTCTCGATGCAAGTGGACGGATCCTTTTCCTCCTTTGCCAGAGCTTACATGTAACTTGACATAATCGACAAAGTTTCCTTCAGTCATGTACTAGTTTAGGCTGTTGATGAGTTGCGTCAGGCGTTGGGTAATTTCTTCTATTGATCCAATGCCGTTGACACTGTGAAATTTATTTTGTTTCGTATAGTAATCTCGAAGTGGGGCTGTTTTAAGATTGTACTCTTCAAAACGGTTGCGTATTTTAGATTCGTCCTGATCATCTGTTCTACCGCTACTTTTCCCTCGTTCCAATAAACGTTCCACCAAGACATCGTCTGCCGCTTCTAAAGCTAGCGTAGCCGAAATTTCCATTTGCTTTTCTTTTAAAAATGCGTCCAGTGCTCCTGCTTGGGCTTCGGTTCGAGGGAAACCATCAAAGATGAATCCCTTTGCTTGTGGATTTTGATCCACCTCAGCTTCTAACATATCAATAGTCACTTGATCAGGAACTAGATCTCCTTGATCCATATAGGACTTTGCCAACATCCCTAGTGGGGTCTCATTTTTAATGTTATTGCGAAAGAGGTCACCGGTTGAGATGTGTACCAAATTGAATTGTTCTTTTAAAAAGGAAGCTTGTGTCCCTTTACCCGCTCCTGGCTTTCCGAATAAAACAAGATTAATCATGAAAAAATATTTGTCCAAAGATACCCATTTTAGATGGCTTTTTTCCATTCCAAAAAACTTATACGTATTTTTGCCAAAAGCGTATGATGGGATTTTTCTCCACTACTAAATCAATAGGAATCTTAGGCGGCGGGCAATTGGGTAAAATGCTCCTTACGACCACTCGGCAGTGGGACATTCACACCCAGGTGATGGACCCCAGTAAGGAGGCACCTTCGCGTATTGGATGCAATCGTTTTGTTCAAGGCGATTTGATGGATTACCAACAGGTATACGATTTTGGAAAAGAAGTTGATATCCTCACCATTGAAATTGAAAATGTGAACACCGATGCGCTTGCAGCACTCGAAAAAGAGGGAGTTCAAGTATATCCACAGGCAACAGTAATCAAGACGATACAAAACAAGTGCCGTCAAAAAGAATTTTATCTACAAAACATCATCCCTACTGCCCCCTTTCAACTCTTTCAATCCAAAGACGCACTAAAAGATGCAGTGGCAAGAGGGCTGGTCTCCTTTCCCTTTGTTTGGAAATCAGAATCCATGGGATACGACGGTTATGGAGTTAAAATTATTCGGTCAAATCAAGACCTGGAAACGGTAAATGAAGGCAGCTGTATGGCCGAAGATTTGGTTGCGATCGACAAAGAAATAGGGGTTATAGTATGCAGAAGTGTCAGCGGAGAAACGGTGAGTTATCCCAGCGTAGAAATGGAATTTCACCCCACTGCGAATCAGGTGGAATACGTCCTCAGTCCTGCCCGTATTCCAACTCGTACCGAACTAAAAGCTCAAGAAGTAGCCCGTAAAGTTTCAGAGGCATACCAACACGTTGGCCTGCTTGCGGTTGAATTGTTTTTAACCAAAGAAGGGGAAATTTGGGTCAATGAAGTAGCTCCAAGACCACACAACAGTGGGCACTACAGCATAGAATCTTCTTATACTTCTCAATTTGAACAACACATCAGAGCACTGCTAGACCTACCCCTAGGCAATACGGAAAACAAAGTTTCGGGAGTAATGGTCAATCTGGTCGGTGCTGCGGGTCATCAAGGGCCCGTCCATTACAAAAACATGGAGCACGTCTTAGCTATAGAAGGCGTATGCCCACATATCTATGGGAAGAAAGAAACCCGTCCTTTTCGAAAAATGGGACACATTACCATTGTAAATAAAAGCTTAGAAACGGCACGACAAATCGCAGAACAAGTAAAAGAAACCATTGAAGTAATATCAAAGTAATATGGCACAAGTAGGAATTATTATGGGAAGTCAATCCGACCTTCCCGTTATGGAGGAAGCAATTGCAATTCTAAAGGAGTTTGAGATAGAAACGGAAGTAGATATAGTCTCCGCTCACCGAACTCCGGATAAAATGTTGGACTATGGGACCAAGGCTCATCAAAGAGGAATCAAAGTGATCATTGCAGGAGCCGGAGGAGCGGCACACTTGCCTGGTATGGTTGCCTCAATGAGTCCACTTCCTGTCATTGGGGTTCCAATCAAGTCCAGCAATTCCATAGACGGATGGGATTCTGTTTTGTCTATTTTACAAATGCCCGGAGGAGTTCCCGTAGCTACGGTAGCCTTAAACGGGGCCAAAAATGCGGGTATATTAGCGGCTCAAATCATTGGTAGTCAAGATCAAGCGGTGCTCCATAAGGTCATTGAATACAAAGAAGGACTCAAGAAAAAAGTATTGGACAGTAGTAAAAATTTAAAAAAATAAGCGCTTGGACAACCCACTTTTAACCGAATTCAATACTCCCTTTGAATCTGCTCCATTTTCGAAAATAAAAACCGAACATTACATCCCCGCGATTCAGGAGGCTATTGCTATAGCTCTTCAAGAAATTGATGGCATTACCGCTCAGAAAGAAGCGCCTACTTTTCAAAATACCTTAGAGCAACTCGAAAAATGCGGAAAACTCATTGGAAGAATCAGCACCATACTCTTCAATCTGAACAGTGCAGAAACCAGTGAAGCCTTACAACAAATTGCCCAACAGGCTTCCCCTTTGTTAACTCAATTTCAAAATGACATCCGATTAAACGAAGCTCTTTTTTTACGAATTAAAACTGTTTACCAAAAAGAAGACGGCTCCCAATTGACCGAGGAACAACGGACCCTGCTTGAAAAAGAATACAAAAGTTTTGTGAGAAATGGAGCCAATCTTTCTTCAACTTCCAAAGAAAAATTGCGTCAAATAGATACCCAGCTTTCCCAACTGAGTTTGACTTTTGGAGAACATGTTTTGGCAGATACCCAGGCTTTTCAACTCCATATTGAAAAAGAGGAAGACTTGAAAGGATTACCTCCGGCGCTCATTGAAATGGCAGCAGAAGAGGCCCGCACTAGAAAATCGAAAGGGTGGATCTTTACACTCGACTACCCCAGTTATGTTCCTTTTATGACCTATGCTGAAAACAGAGCCCTGAGGAAAAAATTTAGCCTTGCTTTTGGTAAGCGGGGATTCCAAAACAACCCACAAAACAACAGTGAGATAGTATTAAAGATTATTCAACTCAGAAAGGAACGCGCCCAACTCTTGGGATACGAATCTCATGCTGCTTTTGTACTGGAAGAACGTATGGCACAATCAGAAGAAAAGGTCAAATCGTTTTTAGACAACCTAACAGAAAAAGCAAAGCCTGCAGCAAAAAAAGAGTGGGAAGCCATGCAAAACTATGCGGCTGAACATTTAAATTTAACAGAACTTGAAAAATGGGACACTGCCTTTGTTGCTGAAAAACTCAAACAGGCTGAACTCGACTTGGACGAACAAGAACTCAGACCCTATTTTCCACTGACTAAAGTGTTGAATGGATTGTTTGAAATTGTGGGCAAACTTTACGGTATAGAACTTTTTGAAAACAACGAGATTGATACCTATCATCCAGATGTCAAGGCCTATGAAGTTCATAAAGACAAGGCCTTTCACGCCTTGCTTTACGCTGATTTTTTTCCGCGCCCAGGCAAAAGAAATGGCGCGTGGATGACAAGCTATCGCTCACAAAATGCAACACAAAGACCCCACATCTCCATCGTTTGCAATTTCTCCAAACCCACTCAAAACCAACCCTCCTTACTTAGCTTTCAAGAGGTAACAACCCTATTTCATGAGTTTGGCCATGCACTCCACGGTATGTTGGCAAATACAACCTACGGAGCACTAAGCGGTACGAGCGTTTTTTGGGATTTTGTAGAACTTCCCTCTCAAATTATGGAAAATTGGTGCTATGAAGCTGAAGCGCTTGCGCTCTATGCCAAACATTACCAAACCGGGGAAATAATCCCCAAGGAACTGATTGAAAAAATCAAAAAAGCTGCACACTTTCAACAAGGACTTCAAACCTTAAGACAGCTGAGTTTTGGCTATTTAGACTTGTCCTACCACGATCAAAACGCAGATCAAATTACCCATATCAAAGCGCACGAAAAAGAACAAATTGCTGCCTTACAATTCACCAAAGATATTCCAGAAAATTGTATGAGTACAGCATTTTCTCATATTTTTCAAGGAGGATATGCTGCTGGTTATTACAGCTACAAATGGGCTGAAGTCTTGGATGCAGATGCTTTTGAACTGTTCTTAGAAAGAGGCATTTTCGATTCCGAAACAGCCGCTTCGTTTCATGACAACATACTCTCTAAAGGGGGTACCGTTCATCCCATGACTTTGTATAAAAAATTTAGAGGAAAAGAACCCGATCCTTCCGCTCTTCTCAGAAGGGCAGGATTGGCTTGACATGAACTGGTGTTTTTTTTAAATTATAGTCCCGTTTTTTAAAAAAGATGCCTCATACCATTCCTACCGTGACTCTGGCTTGGCTGTTGTTTACTTCAACCCTATGGGGTCAACTTGCTGTTTTTGGAGATCTTTACCTCAACGGAAATGCCCAATTGCATATTGCGTTTGACCAAACCTACTTTAGCGCAAAAGGATCAAAAAACAAACTGAAAAGTTGTTACAACTGAAGGTCGTACAAATTGAGAACCGCAGTCGTCCTGGGAATATTAGATTCGGTTTTATAGCTCAAGAGCTTGAACAAATTTATCTTGAATTGGTTCATTCGCTAAACGGAACCCAAGAAATTAAAAGTGTAGACTATTTGGGTCTGATCCCTATTTTCGTTGATCTCGTCCAACAACAACAACAAGAACTCGATGCACTAAAAGAAAAAATTAATCATTGAAGGCTACCAATTACGGTATCCCCCCTTAAGTTCGTAGACTTTTTTAAACCCAAGGGACTGCATCAAACTTGCGGCTCTGGCACTTCTCCCTCCTACAGCACAATAAATCAAAAAAGGCTGATCCTTTTCTAATTTAGCTAGTTGATCCTTAAAATCAGGCGCGTTAAAATCTATATTTACAGCCTTATCTATATGCCCTCCATCGTATTCTTGTGGAGTACGCACATCAAGTACCGGATAGTTGTTTTTAAGAAGCGATTTAAAAGTTTCTTTTTCAACGGTTTCTACAACTACAGTCTGTTCCTGACCACAGGACATCAGCAAAAGCAGCAAAACAAGCTTTTTCATTTGTTGGGTGTTTTAAATAGAGTTAGTTGTTAAAAATAATAAATTAAAACACACCACAATAAGGGAAGTCCCTCAACCCAAAAACGAGCAAAATAAGGAGATTGTTCTGGATTACTTTTCCCTAGGAAAATCCCTAAAAGTAAAAAAACAAGGAGTGAACTGCTCCCCATCGGGGAGGTATATCCAAAACTTAGTAGGGCAAACAAACTAGCCAAAAGCAGTAGAAGCCCCCCCCAAATTTTAACCCGAATAATTCCATACCGTTGAGGCAAAGTTTGTAGTTCAGTCGCATCGGAGTTCAGATCGCCAATCTCAAAAGGAAGTATCGCAACATAAATATAGACTCCTTGTAACACGGCTAACTTCACAAAAAGCAGGGTGTCAACCCCCTCAACAGAAGCCAATGGCGCACCCACAGTAAGGCACAACCAACTCAAGACGACCCAATAGAGTTTCCACCCACGTAGGTTTCTCCAATTGGATAAACTTGTATGAAAAGGAATGGTGTACCCTAGTACCAAAATTCCTCCTAAAAAAGCAAAAACTAGGACCCGCCATGGCAATAAAAAAAGGACGCCCCCACTGATAAACAAAGCGCCAAGAGTAAGCCCAAGTATGAGTGCATCTGACAAACGCAATGGAGAACCTTTTAAAAGGGGAAAAAATTTGATAAAATTGTAGGCTGAAACTGCAGAAAAGAAAATAAATATTAACAATATCTCCTGCTGTATTATCCCTGCGGTATACAAACTAATTTTTGCTAACGCAAGTACAGCTAAAGCTACATGAATACTGGATTTTATATAAAAATCAAATATCTTTTTTAAGACCAATTGCACATGTAAATATCGAAACTTTACAGCAGTTGTATTCAATTTTTTAAAAAGTTTTAAGGAATAGATAAAAACGCTTGAAAAATTCGCTTCAGATATTTTATTTTTGAACTTCAATTGATGCCTATGAGAACGGATAAGTTTGTTGAAAGACATATCGGACCCAATGAAGAAGAAATACAAAAAATGCTGGCTACAATCGGTGCAAATTCCGTCGATGAATTGCTTGAACAAACCTTACCGCAAAGCATTAGACTTAAAAAACCCCTAGCGCTAGATAAAGCCATTAGCGAGTTTGAATTTTCAAAACACATTCAAAGTTTAGGTAGAAAAAATGAAAATTTTACGAGCTTCATCGGATTGGGCTACCATGCTGCCATTACTCCCGCAGTAATCCAGAGAAATATACTTGAAAATCCGGGTTGGTACACTGCCTATACTCCTTACCAAGCTGAAATCGCTCAAGGACGATTGGAGGCTTTATTCAATTTCCAAACGGTGGTTTGTGATTTAACCGGTATGGAATTGGCCAATGCATCCCTATTGGATGAAAGTACCGCAGCGGCGGAAGCCATGACCATGCTTTTTGGGGCACGCAGCCGAACCCAAAAAAAGAATGACGCCTGTCGTTTTTTTGTGGATGAAAACATTCTCCCTCAAACGCTTTCCTTACTCCACACTCGAGCGACCCCTTTGGGAATTATATTACAGCTTGGCAATCCAGAAGAGGATGACTTTTCAGCTGATTTTTTTGGAGCACTTTTCCAATACCCAGGAAAAAAGGGATCCGTTCCCAACCTAAAAAATTGGATACAAAAAGCGCAATTGTTTGAAATGACCACCGTGGTAGCAGCAGATATCATGAGTCTTGTTCTTTTAGAAAGTCCGGGTTCTTACGGTGCAGATGTGGTGGTTGGAACCACACAACGCTTTGGAATTCCCCTAGGATACGGAGGCCCTCACGCTGCCTTTTTTGCAACCAAGGAAAGCTACAAAAGAAATATTCCCGGCCGAATAATTGGTCAAACAAAAGACCTCAACGAAAATCCTGCCTTACGCATGGCATTGCAAACACGGGAACAACACATCAAAAGGGATCGAGCGACTTCTAACATTTGTACTGCTCAAGTTCTTTTAGCTGTTATGGCAGGTATGTATGCGGTATACCACGGTCCCAAAGGATTGAAATACATAGCCCAGCAGATTCACACGAAAGCAGTTCAGCTCAATGTACTTTTAAAGGAGATGGGGGTCGTTCAAAAAAACGAGTACTTTTTTGACACCTTACAAATTGATATAGATGCGGCAGCCATTAAAAAAATAGCTGAGGAACAAAAATTCAACTTTTACTACCCCGATGAGCAAACCGTTTGCATTTCCATTAATGAAACCACTAACGAAGAAGAGATCGCTCAAATTGCTGCTGTTTTTGCAACATATTTAACCAAAGAAAGTCCTGTTCTAAACGGTCAAGTAAGCTCCCAGTTACCGTCTGACCAAGAAAGAAAAAGCGACTATTTAACTCATGCTATTTTCAATTCTTACCATTCAGAAACCGCACTCATGCGGTACATCAAAAGTTTAGAAAGAAAAGATCTCGCATTGAATCACTCCATGATCTCTTTGGGATCGTGTACAATGAAGCTTAATGCTGCTGCTGAAATGCTCCCGTTGAGCGATCCTAATTGGGGCAACATTCACCCTTTTGTTCCTGTAGAACAAGCGAAAGGGTATCATGAAGTACTAGAAAAACTAAGCGAACAATTAAACGAAGTAACCGGCTTTGCCGCCACTTCACTCCAACCCAATTCTGGCGCCCAGGGGGAATACTCTGGACTCATGGTTATTCGAGCCTATCACGAATCCCGAAACGAAAGCCATCGGAACATTTGTTTGATTCCTTCCTCCGCCCATGGTACTAATCCAGCTTCCGCCGTCATGGCCGGAATGAAAGTTGTGGTAACTGCAACGGACGCTAAAGGAAATATCGATTGGGAAGATTTGCATCAAAAAGCAAGGGAACACAAAGACAATCTTGCTGGATTGATGATTACGTATCCAAGTACGCATGGAGTTTTTGAAACAAAGATTAAAGACATCACCCAGCTTATTCACGAATGTGGAGGACAAGTGTACATGGACGGTGCAAACATGAATGCACAAGTAGGCCTAACCAGTCCCGCGGCCATTGGTGCGGATGTGTGCCATCTAAATTTACACAAAACATTCGCCATTCCCCATGGAGGGGGTGGACCTGGAGTCGGCCCAATATGTGTAGCAGCACATTTAGCTCCTTTTTTACCCGGAAATCCAGTGATTTCTACCGGAGGAAGTCATGCCATTACCGCCATTTCAGCCGCACCCTATGGCTCGGCTTTGGCTTGCCTTATTTCCTATGGCTACATCAAAATGTTGGGAGGTTCAGGACTTCAGAAAGCCACTGAAATTGCGATATTAAATGCCAATTACATCCAAAAACGCATTGCGGGCGCTTTTGACATTCTTTATACTGGAGAACAGGGAAGAGCAGCTCATGAACTCATTATTGATTGCCGACCGTTTAAAGAACTGGGTATCGAAGTGACGGATATTGCGAAACGTCTTATGGACTATGGCTTTCATGCTCCTACCGTTTCTTTTCCTGTGGCAGGAACAATGATGATTGAACCCACCGAGAGTGAAAATCTGGCTGAAATTGATCGTTTTTGTGAAGCAATGATATCCATTCGTATGGAAATAGCGTCTGAAAATGCCGAGGATCATGCCTTGCTTAAAAACGCACCCCATACCTTAGCCATGATTACTGCAGATACTTGGGACTTTCCCTACTCTAGACAAAAAGCCGCCTTTCCGCTTGAATTTGTTCGCGAAAATAAATTTTGGCCGGCTGTCCGACGTGTGGATGAGGCCTATGGAGACCGTAATTTAATCTGCAGTTGCTCTCCTATTGAATCTTACGTAACCAACTGATAAACAAATATTAATAAAATTTTTGTTTGAATTTTACTGGCTTATTTTACCCCTTAGGCTTCGTAGCTATTTTAGGCGTGACTCCTCGTTAGGAACACAAAAAAGTACTTTTGTTTGAAGCATGAGGAACATCAAGATTACCGGTAGCGGCTGTAGCATCCCACAACACATTCAACCCAATGCGAAATTTTTGGGCAATACGTTTTACGATGCAGAAGGAGCGCCAATTACAAATCCCAACGATGAGATAATTGAAAAGTTTAAAGCCATTACGGGCATTGAACAACGCCGTTATATTGACGATACGCAAACCGTTGCCGATATTGCCATTGAAGCAGCTCAACGTGCCATCGCAGATGCGCAACTGGATGCAGAAACACTTGATTATATCATCGTTGCTCACAATGTTGGAGACATTGCTTTACATACAAACCAAGTCAATACCCTACCCAGCCTTGCCTCAAAAGTGAAAGCGGGTCTAAAAATAAAAAGTCCGAGCTGTGTAGCTTACGACATTTTATTTGGATGCCCGGGATGGGTTGAAGGGGTGATTCAAGCCAAAGCTTTCATCCAAGCAGGTATGGCCAAAAAATGCTTGGTTGTAGGGGCAGATACCTTGTCAAGGGTTTTGGATCAAAGCGATCGCGACTCGATGATCTACGCCGATGGAGCGGGAGCTACAGTGATCGAAGAGGTAGCAGAAGAGGGCGGAATTTTATCCCACAAAACGGCAACCTATACCTATGACGGAGAAGCAGAATTCATTTTTTACGGTCCTTCAAATTCAAATGGAAACGGTACCAAATACATTAAAATGTTTGGCAGAAAAGTCTATGAATTTGCCTTGAGTAATGTACCCACAGCCATCAAAGAATGTCTTGAAGCTTCGGGAGAGTCAATTGATGAAGTCAAGAAAATTTTCATTCATCAAGCAAATCTAAAAATGGATGATGCCATCATTAAAAGGCTTTACCGCCTTTACAAAAAGCCTATGCCAGCAACCGTACTACCGATGAATATACAGGAGTTTGGCAACAGTTCTGTGGCTACAGTCCCTACCCTTTTTGATTTGATACGCAAAGAAAATTACGGGGGGCACGAACTTCACCAAAACGATTTGATCATTTTTGCCTCTGTTGGTGCAGGCATGAACATCAACGCAATTACCTACCGGGTATAGCGTATAAATTCCAACGCATACAACATTTTTTTTAGTTATAATTGCTACCTTTGGAAGGGTATGAAAATCCTCTCAAAAATTGGCAGATACTTCCTTATGCTTAAAAGTATATTTGGAAAATTTACCAAATGGAAAATCCTTAGACAGCTTATTTTAAAAGATATCGACACCCTCATCATCGGGTCGCTTGGGATCGTTTCGTTCATTTCTTTTTTTGTCGGGGGCGTCGTCTCCATACAAACTGCACTCAATCTTGAAAACCCCCTTTTGCCAAAAAATTTAATCGGATTTGCCACCCGCCAATCTGTAATCTTAGAATTTGCGCCCACCTTTATTTCCATCATTATGGCGGGAAAAGTAGGATCCTACATCACCTCGAGTATTGGCACCATGCGTGTTACCGAACAAATTGATGCGCTAGAAGTCATGGGAATCAACACCTACAACTACTTGATTTTCCCTAAAATTGTGGCGCTTTCTTTATACCCTCTCGTCATTTGTATATCCATGTTTTTAGGAGTTTTTGGGGGGTATATTGCTTGCGTATATGGAGGATTTTCTTCCAGTACCGAGTTTGTTCAAGGCATTCAAATGGATTTTATTCCGTTCCACATCACCTATGCGTTCATAAAAACTGCCTTTTTTTCATTTGTCTTGGCTACTGTTCCTTCCTACCACGGTTATTATATGACAGGGGGAGCTTTAGAAGTTGGAAAAGCGAGCACTGTTTCTTTTGTTTGGACCAGTGTGGTCATTATACTACTCAATTATTTAATCACCCAAATGCTACTTACCTAAATGATTGAAGTTCAAAATATCAAAAAGTCATTTGATGGCAACGAAGTGCTCAAAGGAATTTCTACCGTCTTTGAAAAGGGGAAGACCAATTTGATTATTGGTCAAAGTGGATCAGGAAAGACTGTTTTTTTAAAATGCTTATTGGGGCTTTTTGAAGCGGATAATGGAAAAATACTCTTTGAAGGAAAGAGACTCAAAACCATGACTGTCCAAGAGCGTTCCGTTTTACGACAAGAAATGGGGATGGTCTTTCAAGGAAGTGCATTGTTTGACTCGATGACAGTAGAAGAAAACATCATGTTTCCGATGCAGATGTTTACCCAAAAAATCAATGAGGAAATTCGCGAAAGAGCCCATGCAGTAATCAAACGGGTGAATTTGATCAATGCCAACGAAAAATACCCCGATGAAATTTCGGGAGGAATGAAAAAAAGAGTGGCAATTGCCAGAGCCATTGTCATGAATCCCAAGTATTTATTTTGTGACGAACCCAATTCGGGTTTGGATCCTAAAACTGCCATTTTGATTGACAACTTGATCCAAGAAATCACAGAAGAATACAACATAACCACGGTAATCAACACCCATGATATGAATTCGGTGATGGAAATAGGCAAAAAAATTGTCTTTTTACAAAACGGTCATAAAGCTTGGGAAGGTACTAAGGAAGAAATCTTCAATACGGACAATGAAGCGGTAACAAATTTTGTCTACTCTTCAGACCTCTTTAAAAAAGTTCGCGAAGTATATCTTAAAACAAATTAAAGAGGAGGTTCCGGAACTACTTCTGCATGAGGGCTGAAAAGGTAAATTCTACCCGAATCGAGCTCCTTGCATTCGAAACGTGTTCTGCGCTTTTTTAGTTTAATAAATTTTCTCCCGTTTTCTAACTGAAATATTTGGCCGTCGGTCAGTTCAAAAATGGGAAGGCTTGAAGTGGGTGGATCGTATTTTTTTAGAGCCATCACCAGAGCAAAATCCCGGTCGGTACTCGCTTTAGGGTTTTTCTTATGGGCAGCTAATAGCCTACACAAAGGCTCGGGAAACACCGTAGGATTAAGAAACGGTAGCAGGGTTGCTCTATAGGCATTTTTCCATTCTACACCGTGGGGTTTGATGCGGTAGGAAACAGCCTGAGAAACCTTAAAATGGGCCATTTCGTGTAAAAGAGTAATCAAAAAACGATACGGATTGGATGTTTTATTTAAGGTAATTACCGAAGTGCCGTTGTGATTTTTTCTAAAATCTCCGTGTTTTGTTTTTCGCTTTTTAGTGATTTGTATGCTAACTTTTGAATGCTTTAAAAGCTGCTCCACCTGATTTTTCGCTTGTACGGGAACTAAAGCTAAAACGTGATCCATACGGGCTTATGGAGTTGAAGAGGATATAGGAAGAACTTTTCCGTTAAAGTACTGCTGTCCTTCCAGGGCAAAGCTTAAAATATAGGCTGCCATTTGATCGGCCGTAAGGGGAGCTTGAAAACCAGGGAATGCTTGAGCTAACATTTCCGTTTGAACAGCACCCAATGCTAAAGCGTTAAACGAAGGACCACTAGCCTTATACTCTTCGGCTAGCAATTCGGTCAAAATATTGACCGCTGCTTTACTACTGCTGTAGGCTGCCAATCCAGGAAACTTAGCACTACCTTCTATGCCTCCCATACTGCTGATGTTTACCACATGTCCCTTTGAGGAAATCATTGGCAAAAGTAAGCGTGTCAAGGAAGCCAATCCAAAAACATTGACTCGGTAGACCGACTCAAATAGTGCGGTTGTAGTTTCGCTAAACGGTTTGTTTTCTAGGGTTCCCGCATTATTAATCAAGGCATCAATTTGGACCCCTTCAGCTTGAAGTTGTGCCGCAAAAGCGACGATCTCATCTTCATTGGACAGATCAAGGGCTAAAGGATGCAGTAAATCCGTTTGGGTAAGGGACTGAATAGTTCGTGAAAGTGCATAAACACGGTGTCCCTGTTGGGTGGCCAGTTGAACCATTGCAAAGCCAATTCCACGACTCGCTCCGCTAATTACAAGTGTTTTGGACATGGTCTAAAGGTAAGCAATCTAATCCTATAGAGACCACTGCGAACCCAGAAGAAATGTAAGGAATGTTTTTTTGATGCATCACACCCAACATTCTTATTCCAAATAAAATACCTGCTTTAAATCTTTGGTTTTGGGAGCATTGTTCGGTTCGGTTTCCATCAGTTCTGCCATGGAGTCCCACCATTTTTGCATAATTTCTTCTTGGGCTAAAGCCGCTTCATCAAATGCAGCTGGACAATGAAGACATCCAAACAATATATTGGTATCCACATCTAGAAAAATGGAATACTTTGCAATACCGTACGATTTTAACAAGGATTCCAATTCCAGCCAAAGCGCATCATGGCGCTTAGTATACTCCTTTTCCACACCGGGTTTGAGGTACATTAAAAATCCTTTTTGCGACATAACTAAAACTTTTTAGAATTCACTAAAGCTAACCAAAAATCAAAATGATTCTTCAAAATTGTAAAATAAAACAATAGAAATGCTATATTCGTTAACGTTAACGGGGTGCTATAAATAATTAATTAAAAGACCGTATGATTGCCATTCAAGAGAACTTAAAGCTAGAGGATTTAAAACAAAAACTTACCCGATTTTGGGAACTCTCAGCAAAAAAAATTCATGCGATAGAAGCTACCTATGACCAAAAAAAGGGTGCCCCTGTTTTTACAGAAAACGGAAGATACACCTCCAGAGGATGGACAGAATGGACCCATGGATTTCAGTTTGGCGCTGGCATACTCCAATTTGATGCTACAGCAGATCAAAAAGCACTTGAACAATCCATAAAAAATACGGTGAACAAAATGGCACCTCATGTAAGTCATACAGGCGTGCACGATCACGGATTCAATAATTTGAGTACGTACGGAAATTTACTTCGGTTGATGCACGAAGGAAAAATAAAAGAAAATGAGTGGGAAAAGGAGTTTTATCGTTTGGCAATTAAAATATCAGGAGCAGTTCAAGCCTCACGTTGGACCCGCATTCCTGAGGGGGGATACATTTACTCGTTCAATGGACCTCACTCCCTTTTTGTGGATACCATACGATCGTGTAGAATTTTAGTAGCTTCCCATTTACTAGGCCACCGATACCATGCAGAGGGAGACAAAAAAATAAGCCTACTCGAACGAGCCTTGGAACATATGCTGGCCACAGCAAAATACGCCGTGTACTATGGAGCAGGCAGAGACAGCTATGACGAATGGGGACGTACTGCCCACGAAAGCGTCTTTAATGTAAACGACGGCCAATACCGCTGTCCCAATTCCCAACAAGGCTATTCTGGCTTTTCAACATGGACACGCGGACTTGCATGGGCAATGTTGGGTTTTCCAGAGGAACTCGAAGTACTTTCCCAATTGGAAGATGAGGCCTTTGATAAACTTGGCGGAAAAGAGTCCTTAATCGCAACATTTGAAAGAGCAGCGCAAGCCACCTGCGACTTTTACATAAAAAATACCCCAACCTGTGGAGTATGCTATTGGGATACGGGAGCTCCCAACTTGAGTAAAATTGGAGATTACCTGAACCAGCCCGCCGATCCTTTCAACGATTGGGAACCGGTAGACAGCTCTGGAGCAGCTATCGGAGCCCAAGGATTGCTTCGTTTTGGTCATTACTTGAAAAACAAAGGGAATGCCAAAGGACAGCACTACATCCAAGCTGGATTAACCGTGCTTAACAGCCTTCTTCAGGAACCCTACCTCAGTACGGATGAAACGCATCAAGGACTTTTACTTCACAGTATATACCACCAACCCAACGGTTGGGACTATGTACCCAAAGGAAGTAAGATTGCCCATGGCGAATCCTGCATGTGGGGAGATTACCATATTAGAGAAGCTGCAATTTATGTGCAAAAATTAATTGAAGGAGCCCCCTACCATCAATTTTCTAATGGGATGGTTCGCTAGCTGTGGAAAACAAATTAGATTTAAACCGCTTGTGTGTTCACACCCAAACAACCAAACCTTGGGATCTAGAAACCTGTATAAAAGAATACAGCAAGGCGGGTATTCAACACCTTTCCATTTGGCGTCATTTACTTGAAAATCAAAATCTAAAAGAAGTCAGAAGGACTTTACAAGACCACCAACTCAGCGTTACTTCATTGGTTCGGGGTGGTTTTTTTCCTGCTGTATCTCAATCCGATCGTAAGGCAGCCATTGAAGTAAACAAAAAAGCCATAGATGAAGCGGAGGCCATTGGTGCACCCCTCATTGTTTTGGTCTGTGGAGCAGATCCCAACCAAAGTTTAGAAATTTCAAGAGCTCAAATTGCCGATGGCATCCACGAATTATTGCCCTATGCAAAAGCAGCCAATGTTAAACTTGCTATAGAGCCGCTTCATCCTATGTATGCCGCGGACAAATCAGCCGTTGTTAGTTTGACTCAAGCCAATGATATGACCGAACAACTCAATCATCCTTTTGTCGGAATTGCCATAGATGTGTACCATCTCTGGTGGGACAACCAATTGGAACAAGAGATCGAACGTTGCGGAAAAAACAATTCAATTTTTGCTTTTCATGTTTGTGACTGGCTTAGTCCCACTACAGATATGCTCAACGATCGCGGATTAATGGGAGAGGGAACCATCCCTGTAAAACAAATTAGAAACTGGGTTGAACAATCCGGGTTTCAAGGGGCTATTGAAGTAGAAATATTTTCAGAACGCCTTTGGAAAAAAAATCAAACGGCTTTTTTAAATGAAATTAAAGAAGCTTATATTCAACACACATAACTCAAGCAATGAAAAAACACACCATAGGAATTATCATGAACGGCGTAACCGGCCGTATGGGAACCAACCAACATTTAATCCGTTCGATCGTAGCGATTTTGGATCAAGGAGGTGTTCCTATAAGCACTGATGAAGTCATTCTACCCGATGTGATTTTGGTAGGTCGAAACGAAACCAAATTAAAGGCGCTTTGCGAAAGAACAGGAATCAGCAAATGGACCACTGACCTAGAAAGTGTTCTCAACGACAGCCATTACCAGGTTTATTTTGATGCCCAAACCACCGGAAGACGCGCCGACAGCATTTTAAAAGCAGTTGCCAAAGGAAAACATATTTACTGTGAAAAACCGGTAGCCACAGAAACAAAAATTGCTTTAGAGCTTTATGAGGCTTGTGAAAAAGCCGGAGTTAAACATGGTGTGGTTCAAGATAAACTTTGGCTTCCAGGGCTACTTAAACTGAAACGCCTGATGCAAAATGACTTTTTCGGAGAAATTTTATCCGTTAAGGGTGATTTCGGATATTGGGTTTTTGAGGGACATTCTGTGCCTGCCCAACGCCCAAGTTGGAATTATAGAAAAGAAGACGATGGAGGAATTATCGTGGACATGCTTTGTCATTGGCGCTATGTTTTAGACCATCTTTTTGGAAATGTAAAAGGAGTTTTTTGTCTTGGTGCTACCCATATTAAAGAACGTATTGATGAGCAAGGAAATGCTTATCGTTGTACGGCAGATGATGCCGCTTATGCTACCTTTGAATTGGAAGGTGGAATCGTAGCCCAATTCAATTCGTCTTGGACCACCCGAGTCCGACGAGACGACTTACTGACCATGCAAGTAGATGGAACCAAAGGTTCTGCATTGGTAGGCTTGAGAGATTGTTGGACCCAAACGTATGGGAATACTCCCAAACCGGTTTGGAATCCAGACATTCCTAATCCGATTGATTTTTACAATTCATGGAGTAAAATGCCGGAACAAGAACCTTTTGACAATGCCTTTAAAGCGCAATGGGAACTCTTTTTAAAACACTTGGTTTGCGATACCCCATTTCCTTGGAACATGCTCGAAGGAGCAAAAGGAGTTCAGCTTGCTGAAAAAGGATTGGAAAGCTGGGAGAAAAAAACTTGGATTACAATACCTGATTTAACCTAATGATGACAAACCCAGTTGCATTAATTACCGGAGGAACACGAGGCATCGGTTTAGGAATTGCAAAATCTTTGGTCCAAGAGGGATACGATATTGTCCTCAACGGAATGCGCGCCAAAGAACAAGTAGAACGCGTACTCGCCTCTTTGAAAACCGACAGCAACAGGATCGTTTATTGCCAAGGAAATATTGGTGAGGCTTCGGATCGGGCGAGCATTATCCAAGAAATAAAAACCCAATTGGGCAGCCTAAATGTACTGGTCAATAATGCCGGAATTGCTCCAAGAGAACGAAATGATATTTTGGAGGCTACCGAAACGAGTTATGACGAGGTAATGGACATCAACTTAAAAGGTCCCTATTTTCTAACCCAAGCGGTGGCAAACTGGATGATTGAACAAAAGAAGAAAAATGCCAAACAGCACTTTGCCATTATAACCATTTCCTCGGTTTCCGCCACTGTAAGCTCTACAAATAGAGGCGAATACTGTTTGTCTAAAGCAGGCTTGGCTATGCTCACAAAACTATGGGCAAGTAGAATGGGGGAATTTGAAATTCCAGTATACGAAATTCGGCCGGGAGTTATTAGGACAGACATGACCACTGCAGTAGTAGCAAAATACGACAAACTGTTTTCTGAAGGTTTATCCTTAGAAAAACGATGGGGTACGCCTGAAGATGTTGGGTCGGCAGTAGCCGCTTTAGCTACGGGTAAAATCCCCTATGCAACAGGACAAGTCATCAATATTGACGGAGGAATGACAATCCAAAATTTGTAATTATGAAAAAAAACCTAAAAAAACAATGGTATTTCATCGTAGGTCTGGTCCTACTTTTGACTATACTAACTTTTTCCCCTTGGGTACTGAGTTCCTCATCTGAACCTACTTTATTGGACATGCCCTATACGTTGTGGACCAGTATAGTGACTACTTTATTGGTCATCGTCTGTACCATATGGGGGGGTCGAGTTTTTAAAAAAATGAATAAAGCAGCATAGTTATGTTACGTTGGTTGATTGTTCTGGGAGTGCTTTACATTGGAGTATTGATTTTTCTCTCATGGAGAAGTAAAAAAGCAATTCGTTCTGCAAATGACTTTATGCTTGGAGGCGCCAAAATTGGTCTTGTCCTGGGCTTTATGACCTTTGCTGCGACCTTATTCAGTACCTTTACCTTAATGGGAATGCCGGACTTTTCCAGAAAAAATGGAGTGGGGGCCTGGATATTTTTGACCTTTTCTGATGCCATTATGGTTTTTTTCATTCTTTGGTTTGGATTTTATTTACGGAAAAAAGTAGGGCAAAATCCATTTCATGGCATGTCTGCCCTACTTCAAAAATGTTACAACAACAAATGGGTCGGCTATCTTTATTTTGCCTGTGTTTTTATTTTTCTCATCCCGTATGTCGCGATTCAAATCCGAGGAGTGTCCATTTTTTTACAAGCCGCATTCCCCAATTTTATCCCCATATGGATTTGGGCGGTGCTGATCGTAGTCATCATGATGGTTTATTCCGAATTGGGTGGCTTAAAAGCCATAATTTATGCGGATTTTCTTCAAGGAACCTTACTGTTGATTGTCGTTTGGTTTATCGCTTTTTATTGCTTAAATCAAGTGGGGGGATGGGAAGCGCTGTTTGAAAAAACGCAAGCGGCTAATGAACAATTACTAACGGCTCCTGGACCCAACAAATTGCTCACCCCTCAATTTCTTATTGCTTCCTGTATCGCGATCTTGATGATCCCCGTTACCCAACCTCAGCTTTCAACCCGATTGGTGATCATGAAAGATTACAATGCGCTGAAGCGCATGGCTGTGGCAGTAGGGATATTTGCAACTTTAGTGATTTTACCAACCATCATCATTGGCTTGTATGGTTCAATTTATTATGCTGAGGCCTCCACCGCAGAATTTCTAGGCGGGGTATTACTCAGCGAACAAAACAACATCATTGCTTCGTTAACCATTATTGGTTTATTTGCAGCAGCCATGTCTACGTCAGACTCCCAACTTTTTGCCATGGGAAATGAAGTAAGAGGTCTGATGAAATTAAAAGAAAACGATTCCCTCCGCCCCATTCGAATCTTTATATTATTATTTGCCCTTTCGGCTTTATTGTTTTCCTTAATTTCTTCTGATGAATTGGTTCTTTTGGCACGGCTAAGCTTTTCAGGAACGGCCCTAATGGGACCTCTAATTATTTTAGGCATCCTTGCCAACAAACCTCAGGGCAAGTTTATGATATGGATGTCACTTTTTGCTCTGATCGTCTTTGTCCTGACCCAACTCAATCTTCTCCCACAAAAAATTGGGCTCTTGCGTATGGATCTTCTGCTCATGATTGTTTTGAGCATCGCGGCGTTTGCAAATTATTATATTAAAAAAAATGAAGCATAAGACGTTCTTTTTATTGCTCTTTTTGGTTGTCTTTAGTTCCTGTAAAGAGATTGCTGCTCCTCATTCTCCAACGGTAGAATCCACCACAAAACCGTGGACGCGTTGGTGGTGGTTAGGCAATGCTGTAGAGGAATCCAGTATAGACGAAACCCTAAAAGCCTTTGCTAAAGCAGGATTAGGTGGAGTTGAAATTGCAACTATCTACGGAGCGAAAGGAGCGGAAGACAAGTTTATCGATCATTTGTCTCCAGCATGGATCGCAAAAGTGAACCACACCCTCCAAACAGCAAAAAGGTTAGGTTTGGGAGTAGATCTTACCCTTGGAACAGGGTGGCCTTTTGGTGGACCTCAAGTAGAGCCTGAATATGCAGCAACTAAAATGCGTGTTGAAATTGTTGAGGTAGGCAAAGGAAAACCATTGAATCACAAGGTCGAATTGATACATGAAAAAATAAATGTGCCTTTACAATGTGTAGCCGCAGTAGCCTTTGACTCCACAGGAAAAGCGGTTGATTTAACCGATACTATAGCAAACGACACCCTGATACGAATGGCACAGGACCAAGCCTATAAACTGTATTTGGTTTATCCCGATAAAACTGCACAAAAAGTAAAACGCGCCTCTCCCGGAGGGGCAGGTTGGACTTTAGATCATTTTTCTACTGCTGCCCTAAAAGATTATTTAGAGCCATACAATACTGCATTTACTAGCCTTGACAAAACGCTACGCAGTGTATTCAACGACAGTTACGAGGTGTATGGAACTGATTTTAGCCCCAACTTTTTTGATCACTTTAAACAAAAAAGAGGCTATGATTTAAAACCACATATAGAAAAGCTGTTAAATGAGACTTCAGATGCTGTTGGAAATCGAATTAAAGCAGACTACCGACAGACACTGTCCGATATGCTTTTGGAAGATTTTAATGTTCCTTGGAATGAATGGGCCCATTCAAACGGTCTAAAGACAAGACTCCAAGCCCATGGATCACCAGGAAACCTGATCGACCTTTATGCTTCTGCTGATATACCGGAATGCGAAACATTTGGATCCATGCCTTATTCAATAGAGGGCTTTCGGCGTCTGGATGAAAACATTAGAAAGGGTGACGCAGACCCTGCGATGCTTCGGTTTTCTTCTTCGGCAGCCCATATTAGTGGCAAGCCTCTAGTTTCCGCAGAATCTTTTACCTGGTTAAGAGAACATTTTAAAACGGCACTTTCTCAATGCAAACCTGAGGTTGAAGATTTGTTTTTAAACGGAGTTAATCATGTTTTTTTACACGGTTCAACCTACAGTCCAAGTGAGGCCGCTTGGCCAGGCTGGAAGTTCTATGCTTCGGTCAATTTTCATCCCTCCAATCCAATTTGGGAGGATGTGGCAGCTTTATTCAATTACATCACCACAGTTCAATCCTATTTACAAGCCGGTACCCCAGACAATGACGTGTTAATCTATTGGCCTTTTCACGACATAACCAACTCCTTTTTAGAGGGGAAAAAAATGCAACAGTTGGCCATACACGATTTGGATACCTGGCTAAAACCTACCGGATTTTATAAAGACATACAGTGGTTGATTCAAGAGGGATATGGTTTCGATTACCTATCCGACCAGTTTTTAGAAAAAATTACCGTTGAAAAGGGTAACTTAAAGTTACCCGGCGGATCCTACAAGGCTTTACTTATTCCAAAAACGAAACACCTTCCAATGGCTTCTTTGGAAAAATTGATTGCCCTTAAAAAAGCAGGCGCCCATATTCTATTTGAAGACTTGCCACAGACCGTCCCCGGCTTTAAAAATTACCAAGAAGAAACAGCTAAAATGCGAGTCCTATTGGATACAAATAAACTGACTACAACTCCAAGTAAGGCATGGGATTCTATTTTAATTCAAAGCGGTGCTAAACCAGAAAAATGGGTCAATACTGGATTAAAATATATTCGCAGAAAATGGAATAATGAAACCCTTTACTATATAGTAAATCACACCTCCTCTACCATACAAGAGTGGCTCCCCCTGGGAGTTCCATCAGAAAATGTTACAATTTTTGATCCGCTCAGCGCCAAAGAGGGACGTGCCCAGACTAAAAAAATTGATGGAATACAACATACCCGAGTAGAAATTAAATCGGGAAATTCTTTAGTTCTCAGAACCGACTCAAAGGCTTCCTTGCCTATGTGGAATTATTACGAACCCTTTGGTGCATCGGTCAGCCTTGAAGGCAAATGGGAGTTACAGTTTGTTAAAGGAGGTCCTCAACTCCCCCCAGCACTTCAATTGGATTCATTAGTATCCTGGACTGAATTGGGATCTGAGTACGAGAACTTTTCAGGTACGGGAGTGTATGAACATCGGTTTACAGTAAAGGAAAACGCTGCCGATGCATGGCTGCTTCAGCTAAGTGATCTACGTGAGTCTGCAAAAATATGGTTGGACGGAACCTTAGTTGGTACTTTATGGGCAAACCCTTATGAAATACAGTTACCAAAAATAAAACCCGGCGCACACACATTAAAAATTCAAGTGAGTAATCTTGGAGCCAATCGAATACGAGCCAAAGAACGTCGTGGAGAAGAATGGAAAAATTTCTATGAAATCAATATGGTCAACAAAGACTACCAAGCTTTTGACGCTTCCCAATGGGAGCTTACTCCCTCAGGTATAATTAACACCCCAAAAATGATTCCTTTAAAACTAAGCAAATAGCCTATGAAACCCTTCCTGATCCTTTCTTTATACTTTTTGGGGGCTACCCTTTATGCACAAAATGAACTGCTCTGCCAAGGGAGTTACTGGACCGAATCTGAAGCAAAAGTTGTGATGGAAGAATTCAAATCTGAATGGAACTCACAAGCTGACTGGGAACAAAGAGCCGCTATCATCAGACAAGGAATCCTTGAGGGATTGCAGTGGAACCGTATGCCAAAAGTTCCAAAGAAACCCAAGGTTATTATTAGTCCGAAGGTGAATAAAAATGGATACGCCGTTCAAAATATAGCCCTTGAAAGTTTTCCCGGATTTTATGTTACGGGCAACCTCTACACTCCACTAAATTTAAGTCCTCCCTATGCAGCCGTACTAAGCACACACGGTCATTTTGAAGGGGGTCGATTTACTGAAAATGAACAAAAACGCAACGCAGCTCTCGCACAAATGGGCGCAGTTGTTTTTGCTTATGACATGGTGGGCTATGGAGAAAGCAATCAAATAGACCATAAAATGCCTCTAGCATTGCTTCTTCAAACCTGGAACAGTAAACGGGTTTTGGACTATCTAACCGCTCGAAAAGATATTGATCCAAATCGAATTGGCATCAGTGGTGCTTCGGGTGGAGGAACCCAAGCTTTTGTTCTCAGCGCTATAGATTCAAGAATTGCGTTAAGTGTTCCGGTAGTTCAAGTGTCTGCACATTTTTTTGGAGGTTGTGTCTGCGAAAGTGGTATGCCCATTCACAAAAGTGCTGACCATCAAACCAACAATGTAGAAATTGCCGCATTAATGGCGCCAAAACCTCAATTGATTGTTTCTGATGGAGCGGATTGGACAAAAAATACGCCTTCCGTAGAATTTCCTTACTTGAAAAAAGTATACCAAACATATCAATCCGAGTCTGCCATTCAAAATGCTCATTTTGAAAACGAAAAACACGATTACGGACCTTCTAAACGAGATGTCGCATACCGTTTTTTATCTCAGAAATTAAACCTTCCCCGAGGATTGAATACTGATCAAGATCCCTACGATGAAAGCACTATAGATGTTGTTGAACAAAGCGATCTAATGCTTTTTCACGGTGGTAATCGACCTAAAAACGAATTGAAAGGAAACGAAGCAGTTCTTTCTTATTTGCAAATTCAACCCTAATTTGTGTTGCTACTAACCCTAGGACTAGCACATCACAAAACCACCTATACTACCATAGTAAGCGGATTCTCCACATAGGATCGTAAGGTCTGCAAAAACTGAGCTCCCGTAGCTCCGTCTATAACTCGATGGTCACACGCAAGGGTTAGCTTCATGGTATTTCCTACCACAATCTGCCCTTCTTTTACCACGGGTTTTTGAACTATAGCTCCTACAGAAAGAATCGCACCATTAGGTTGGTTGATAATCGACGTAAATTCCTGTATTCCAAACATTCCTAAGTTGGAAATTGTAAAGGTACTGCCGTCCATTTCTTCTGGAGTTAATTTTTTATCTCGCGCACGAACAGCATAGTCTTTTACTGCAGCTCCGATCTGAGGGAGGCTTTGTTCGTCTGTAAATTTAACTACCGGAACAACCAATCCATCTTCAACCGCTACAGCCACACCAATATGAACATGGTGGTGTTGGGTAATTTGATGATCTTCCCATTTGGCATTGACCTGTGGATGTTGTTTTAACGAAAGCGCCACGGCTTTGACCACAATATCGTTAAACGAAATTTTAGTATCGGGAATGGCGTTGTATTGGGTGCGGAACGCAATGGCATGATCCATATCGAATTCCACTCCTAGATAGTAGTGAGGGGCTGAAAATTTAGAAGCCGATAAGCGCTTGGCAATGGTTTTGCGCATTTGGGAATTGGCAATTTCAGTAACCGACTCGGTTCCTCTTGGTGTAAAAGCTTGCACACCACCCCCTGCGGTAGGTTGGTAGCTGTCTATATCTCTTTTGATAATTCTTCCATGATCCCCAGAGCCTTGGACTCTTGAAAGATCAATCCCTTTTTCACTCGCTAACTTTTTGGCCAAGGGTGAAGCAACTATTCTTCCGTTTGAAGAAGTTTGTACGGGAGGTGGAGCTACTTTTGGGGTAGGCTTTGCTTCCGCTACAACTTCGGGCTTTGCTGCAGAAGGAGTCGGTTGAGCAGCTGGTTTTGCTGCAACGGCTGCGGGTTGTGATTGAGCAGCAAGCACCGCACTTACATCCGTACCCTTTTTACCAATGATGGCAAGGATACTATCTACGGGGGCAGACTCTCCCTCGTTTAAACCAATATGGAGTAAGGTACCTTGATGAAAGGACTCAAATTCCATGGTTGCTTTATCCGTCTCAATTTCAGCAAGGATATCTCCCTCATTTACTGTGTCGCCTACTTTTTTGTTCCATTTAGCTACGGTACCTTCTTCCATGGTATCGCTCAGACGAGGCATGTTGATAACTTCTACACCCGCGGGAATAGCTGTGGCTACCACTTCTTCTTTTGGAGCCGTTTGTTGTTCTTCTACTTGAGTTTCACCTTGGGGAGTTTCTTCGGAAGTAAGTAATCCAGAAATATCTTCCCCTTTTTTTCCAATGATGGCCAAAAGGGTATCTACCGGAGCTGTACCCCCCTCTTGAATTCCTATGTGGAGCAATTCCCCTTCGTTAAAGGATTCAAATTCCATCGTAGCTTTATCCGTTTCGATTTCAGCGAGTATGTCTCCTTCACTGACGGCATCCCCTACCTTTTTAAACCATTTTGCCACGGTTCCTTCCTCCATGGTATCGCTTAACCTCGGCATGTTTATAATTTCCGCCATCTTCTATAATTTGTGTTTGATAAAAGGGTAATCTTCTTGTTCGTAAACTGCATCGTACATTACGTTTAGATCTGGATAAGGTGAGGTTTCAGCAAACTTTTCACATTCTGCTACTCGTTTCTTTACTCCCTCATCTACAGCATCTAATTGCTTTTGGGTTGCGTATTTTTTGGATAAAATCACATTTTTTACCTGAGTAATGGGATCGATTTTACGGTATTCCTCTACCTCATCTTTGGTTCTGTAATGTTGTGCATCAGACATGGAATGTCCTCTGTATCGGTAGGTTTTCATTTCTATAAAGGAAGGTCCACCGCCAGAACGTGCCAATGCAATAGCCTTATCCATTGTTTTTGCTACTGCAACGGGATCCATCCCGTCACAAGGCTCACAAGGCATGTCATAGCCCAATCCTAATTTCCAAATTTCTTCGTGGGATGCAGTTCGGGCTACAGAGGTTCCCATTGCATATCCATTATTTTCTACTACAAACACTACAGGCAGTTGCCAAAGGGTTGCTAAATTTAAAGTTTCGTGAAGGGATCCTTGACGCACAGCACCATCACCCATAAAGCAAAGGGTCACATTGTCTCGTTCAAAATATTTATCTCCAAAGGCCATACCTGCGCCCAGAGGGATTTGCCCTCCAACAATTCCGTGACCTCCGTGAAATTTGTGCTCTTTAGAAAAAATATGCATCGAGCCTCCTAAGCCTTGAGAAGTTCCTGTAGCTTTTCCATAAAGTTCCGCCATAACGCGTTTGGGATCAACACCCATTCCTATGGGTTGAACGTGATTTCTGTAGGCCGTAATCATTCGGTCTTTACCGAGTTCCATCGCGTGGAGTGATCCTGCCAATACAGCTTCTTGCCCGTTGTAAAGGTGTAAAAAGCCTCTAACCTTCTGTTGGATGTAAACGGCAGCTAACTTATCTTCAAACTTTCTCCAGAAGAGCATGTTTTCATACCAATCTAGGTAAGTTTGTTTTGTTATTTTCTTCATAAAATCCTAATAAGTAATCCCAAATAGTGAGTGCAAAATTACTGATTTCTATTTTTAGGAAGAAATATTCAGCCTAATTTATTCGTAGGGTTCATAGTACTATTGCTGGGCAACTTCCGCAGAAGATTGGGGAACAGGATTTTCCAAATCTAAAGACAAAGAAAACCGTATTGTATTTTCTAAAGGATTGCGAACCTTGGAGGTAGAAAACAAGTAGGAGATGTCGATGTCCATAAATTTAAGATCAAATCCAGCTCCTAGAGTAAGGTAACGCCTTGAGCCTTTGTCCTGACTTTCGTTAAAATAGCCCGTCCTTAATGAAAAAACATCTTGAAACAAATACTCTAAGCCAACCGCAAGGGTGATTTCACTCAACTCCTCTGAAAGCCCTCCTGGTGCATCGCTAAATGAAGTAAAAATTCCATTGAGAAAATCGATATCAGGCTGTCGATACCCTATAAATTCTCCTTTGTCGTTGGTTACTGCCACAGGAGTGGGCACCAAGAGTTTGTTAAACTCGGTATAAACCCCTAGGCTGTTTTGATCATCGAAGAGCAGATCCAATCCAAAACCCATTTTAAGATTTGTGGGGATGAAACTTTTCTGCCCTCCTATGTCATAATTCAACCGGGGTCCAATATTGGACACATTGACTCCTCCTCTGAAGATGGCATTGTTGTTTCCCATTTCAAAGGGGTTGCTTTGATAAAAGCCCGCAACATCGATACCTAAGGTATTGGCTGAAGAATTGTCAGAATCGGCAGCGATCTTTAAATCCGATCGGATGTAGCGCCCTCCAACGGCCATCGAAAATTGTTCACTAAGTTTTAATGCATACGACAAATCAACCGTCAACTCTGTAGGCCGCTCTTGACCTTGATCAACTATTGATCCGCCGATTAGTTCATTGAATTGAATATCGCCTAAACTAAAGTATTTTAAACTAGTAGCCCATGAACTACGGTCGGATATTTTTTTATAAAACGTAAGGTTTCCTAAAAAAATATCGTCTACCAATTTACTCAAGTAGGGAGTATAACTTATTCCAATTCCTTTTTCTGAGGAGGCAAATGCGTATTTCGCAGGATTCCATTGTTGGGAATAGGCGTCTGCAGGGGTGGCCACGCCCAGCTCTCCCATCCCTGCCGAACGGGCATCAGGGGTAATCAATAAAAAGGGGACGGCCGTGTTTATCACACGATTGGAATTTTGCCCTGAACTGTAGGATGAGATAAGGGCAAGACTCAAAAAGAAAAAAAATTGAATTCTTTTCACTCCAATTTGGTTGTTGATGGTTTTATAACGTCTATTTTTAAAAATTGTTATTCAATTTTGATTTTTTTTAAACAAAATTTTTTGCCACAATATTTTGCCATTTTAAGCGTTAAAAATGCTAGCCGAATTTAATTGAAACGCAATTGTTTTAAAGAAAACGATTATTTGTATATTGCATAATGTTTTGAAACTAACGTCGAACTATATGAAATTGAGTCAATTCAAACAATTTTTAATCCCCTGTATCGGACTTGTACTGATCGCTTCTTGCGGTGGAAACAATGCCTCCAGAGCCACTGGATGGGATATTAACTCTAAAAGTGGAGGATTTCAATTCAATGTTGAATTTGAAGATCAAGAAACCGGTCCGGGACTTGTTTTTATCGAAGGAGGCACCTTTACTAAAGGACAAGTGCAGGATGATGTCATGCACGATTGGAACAACACCCCAAACAAGCAGCATGTCATGTCGTTTTATATAGACGAAACTGAAGTCACCAATCTCATGTATTTAGAGTACTTGGATTGGTTAGAATATGTTTTTCCTACGAACGAACCTCGCTACCGACAAATTTATGAAGGGGCACTACCCGACACCCTAGTTTGGAGAAATCAGTTAGGCTATATGGAAGAACTGACTACGAATTATCTGCGCCACCCTGCCTATGCTGAATATCCAGTGGTTGGGGTCAATTGGCTGCAAGCGGTTCAATACGCTGAATGGAGAACCGATCGAGTCAATGAATACATTCTCGAACGCGAATCTTATGTTCAAAAAGACGTGCGATATACCGAGGTAGGAACTAATAGTACCTTCAATACAGCAGCCTATCTAAAACGCCCTGAAACAGTTTACGGCGGGAAAATGGATAGTATTAGCGGTAAAAACGCAGAGGAGAAAAAAGGAGATTCAATTGTAAAAGTCTATGCAGGAGTTGAAAAAGGGATTTTACTCCCTTCCTACCGACTTCCTACTGAAACGGAATGGGAGTATGCTGCTTTGGCCTTAGTTGGGGATAGAGAATACAATACCTACCGAGGGAAAAAGAAATACCCTTGGTCTGGAGAATATACTCGCTCCAGTGATCGAAGAACGGAAGGAGATCAGCTTGCCAATTTTAAACTGGGCAAAGGAGATTACGGTGGAATTGCGGGTTGGTCTGACGACGGTGCAGACATTACCATACAAGTCAAACAATACCCTCCCAACGATTTTGGAATCTATGATATGGCTGGAAATGTTGCCGAATGGGTATCGGATGTGTACAGACCAATTGTAGACGATCAAGCGAATGACTTTAATTATTACCGTGGAAACGTTTACCTTAAAAATGTAATCGGAGAAGATGGTAAAGCAATTACAATCTCACCTGACGAATTGGTTTTCGATACGCTTCCCAACGGAAAAGTCCTCTTGAAAAAATTGCCAGGGGATTTAGCCCTCGCACCTATTGACGAGGAGGAAACCTTCCTCAGACAAAACTTTTCAGAAAGTGATAATCGAAATTTTAGAGATGGTGATGTAGAATCTTCTAGAAGCTATGCCTCAGGAAGACCCGATGGGTCAGAAGGAGCGACAACAAGAAAAACGGAAACTTCCTTAATGTACAATGCTCCTCAGTCTCCTCAAATTACAATGGATGAGAATGGTGATCCTATAAGAGAGCTCGATGCTTCCAATAAAAGAACTACGCTAATCACAGATGAGGTGAGAGTTTACAAAGGAGGATCTTGGAAAGACCGAGCTTTTTGGTTGGATCCAGCACAACGCAGGTATTTACCTCAATACATTGCCACAGACTACATCGGTTTTAGATGCGCCATGTCAAGATTAGGTTCCAAAAGCCAGGTTAAAAAAACAGCCCGACACAAGAGACGCGGTTAACAAAAAACAAAAGCATCTTAGCAATAAGGTGCTTTTTTTTTAGCATGAATACAGCAGCGCTTTACACGATATTTTTAAACTCAAAAGGGGTAAGTACTGATACGAGAACGCTCGAAAAAGGAAGTCTTTTTTTTGCTTTAAGCGGACCCAATTTTAACGGCAATGAATTTGCTCTTCAAGCCCTTGAAAAGGGAGCACTAGCCGTAGTGGTTGATGATCCTCTTATAGAAGACAAAGACGAACGAATCATCCTAGTAAAAAATACGCTCCAAGCCTTACAACAACTGGCTACACACCATCGAGATCAATTGAATACTACCTTAATCGCATTGACAGGCAGTAATGGCAAAACAACTACTAAGGAATTAATTCGGGAAGTTTTATCTGCCAAATTCAAAGTACTGGCGACCGTAGGCAACCTCAACAATCACATAGGGGTTCCCCTAACCTTATTGAAATTAAAAAAGGAACACGAAATTGGAATCATTGAAATGGGTGCCAATCACCCGGGGGAAATTGCAGCACTTGCAGCAATTGCTAAACCCAATTGGGGATATATCACCAATTTTGGTAAGGCACACCTCGAAGGCTTTGGGAGTCTTGAAGGGGTTATCCGATCCAAGACCGAATTGTACAGGCACTTAATCCAACACAATCAGCGCATCCTGATCAACCGAGACGATAAAGAACAAGTAAACCATACGCAAGGAGCGAATGTAATTCACTTCGGTACTGCATCCGACGCGGATTTTGTTTGGAAGATCGTAGATGCTAAGGAGGGAACTGTTTGTATCCAATTTCAAGATCATCTGATTGAATCAAAACTTTACGGGAGTTACAACTCCACTAATCTGGCAGCAGCTCTTTCTTTTGGAGCATTGTTGGACGTTCCCATGGAGGACAGTAAAAAAGCCCTAGGGAACTACAGCCCTTCTAACAACCGCTCTCAACTGATTCCTATCAAACAAACCGAATATGTGCTGGACGCCTATAATGCCAACCCTACCAGTATGCTTGCCGCGCTTGAAGCCTTTGCCCAAAAGTCAAGTCGATCAAAGGCCGTTGTGTTAGGTGACATGAAGGAACTAGGCCCTACTTCGCTTGAAGAGCATGAACAGATTATTAGTCGATGTTTGCATTTTGAATTTGAAAAAATTATTCTCATTGGGGCTCAATTTGGGGCTACCTCAACTTTGGAAAAGCGGATAGAAAAGTATGCTGACCTTGAGGCATTTCTCAACTCTTTTGAACCACTCCATTGGAACTACAGCACTGTGCTTATCAAAGGATCTCGAGCCTCGCAGCTCGAACGTTTAATTCCCTTTTTTAAATCCCTATAAGTTCAAATGCCTAGATTTTTTTTCCTTTTACTGATGTTCGTTTTTTTTAACTGTCAAAAAGAGGAGCAACGCTGTGGGCAAATTATTCAAAAAGTAAACCAAAACGATAGCTATTATTTTGTGCTACAAACCGATGAGTACAGTCGCTCTTATGGAGACTTTACGAATCCCGAAATTCCGGACGATGGCATACGACAAGGAAGCGTAAGTAAAGAAATTTACGATGCCTTTGAGGTCGGTGACGAATACTGTGCAGCAGGCTAATAATTTTTTATCCCAGCGCCGTTAATAATCTGATCGACAATTTCAGGATTGAGCAGGGTCGAAGTGTCTCCTAAATTTGAAATGTCTTTGCTTGCCACTTTTCTGAGGATTCTTCTCATTATTTTACCAGAGCGTGTTTTGGGCAAGCCCGGAACAATCTGAACTTCATCAGGTTTGGCAATAGGGCCGATAATTTTTCGGACGGTATCTTTTATCTCCTGAATGAGTTCTTCGTCTGTATGTCCTTCCCTATCGCAAATGGCATAGGCATAAATTCCTTGCCCTTTGATATCGTGTGGAAATCCAACCACAGCAGATTCAATTACTTTAGGGTGTTCATTGATCGCATTCTCTACTTCAGCGGTACCCATTCGATGGCCAGAAACATTGATTACATCATCTACCCTACCCAAAATTCTCAAATAGCCATCGTGATCGCGTTTGGCGCCATCACCGGTAAAATATAAACCGGGATACGTAGAAAAATACGTGTCCTTGCAACGCTTATGATCGCCATAGGTGGTACGCAGCATAGAAGGCCAAGGAAATTTAATACAGAGATTTCCCTCCACATTATTTCCCTTTAGCTGATTCCCTTCAGCATCGACAAGTATGGGCTGGATACCCGGTAAAGGGAGCGAGGCATGGGCGGGTTTATTCGGCGTGATTCCTGCCAAAGGAGAAATCATGATCCCTCCTGTTTCCGTTTGCCACCATGTATCTACCAGTGGGCATTTTCCTTTGCCTATATGATCGTGATACCAATGCCAAGCTTCTTCATTAATAGGCTCGCCAACAGAACCAATAACTTTTAATGAGCTAAGTGAATACGGCTCTAGAGGTTCTAATCCATAGGCTTGTAAAGCCCTAATGGCCGTGGGTGCTGTATAAAATTGATTGACTTGATATTTGTCTACAATTTCCCAAAATCGTCCCGCGGTTGGATAGGTGGGTACCCCTTCAAACATCAAAGTTGTGGCACCGGCTAAAAGCGGCCCGTATACGATATAGGAATGACCTGTAATCCAACCAACATCGGCCGTACACCAGTATACATCCTCTTGCTCGTACTGAAAAACGTTTAAAAATGAATAATGAGTATACACCATATAACCCGCAGTTGTATGTACAACGCCTTTAGGCTTACCCGTAGATCCTGAAGTGTATAAGATAAAAAGTAAGTCTTCGGCATCTAAGGTTGCAGCTGTATGTTCTTTGGATTCGCTTTGAATAAGTTCATGCCACCACAGGTCTCGCCCCTCCTTCATAGTAACCGACTCTTGGGTTCGCTGGTATACAATTACCTTATCAACAGTAGTTGTTTTTTCTAAAGCTTCATCGACTACTCCTTTTACCGGTATATTTTTACCCCCCCTAAAATTACCGTCAGAAGTTAAAACCATTTTAGCTTCACAGTCATTGATACGGTCGGCCAGCGCAGTGGAAGAAAATCCAGCAAAAACAACCGAGTGAACAGCCCCTACCCTTGCACAAGCAAGCATGGCAATAGCTGCCTCAGGTATCATGGGCATATAGATGATGACACGATCTCCTTTTTGTATGCCTTGACTTTCAAGCGCGTTTGAAAACTGGCAAGTGAGTTCAAATAATTCGTTATAGCTTATGCTACGTTCGGGTTCCTTTGGATCATTAGGTTCCCATAAGATTGCTGTTTTTTCACCATGGGTAGACAACTGACGTTCAAAAATATTTTCGGTTATGTTTAATTGTGCGTTTTCAAACCATTTGACCTCAGGCCCTTCAAAATTCCAAGAGAGTACACTATCCCATGGTTTTTTCCAATGAAAGTTTTTGGCTATTCTACTCCAAAACTCTTCAGGTTGCTGGATGCTTTCCTGATATTCTTGAAAATACTCAGAAAGTGATTGAATTTTTTGACTCATGTTTAATTCAAATTTTTTAATGTATGGCTGCAGCGGTATTATTTGATCCTCTCGGTGTTCGAATTCGTTCTGTTAATTCTAAAACTTCTTGAGGAGGAGCAGTGGTCAATCTTGAAACTACCAAGGCAACTGCAAAATTTACTAACATCCCAAGTGTTCCGATACCTTCAGGTGCAATGCCCCACCAGAAGTTTTCAGGTAAACCTGGACCTCCCAATTGAGGTTTGAAGTAAATGATATAGGCTGTTGTAAAGATAATTCCAACGATCATTCCACTGAGGGCCCCTTGTTTGTTCATACGCTTATCGAATATACCTAAAATTATGGCTGGAAAAAAGGAAGAAGCCGCTAATCCAAAAGCTAAGGCGACAACTTGTGCTACAAAGCCCGGAGGGTTCATCCCAGCAAGACCTGCTGCTACAACTGCTACGGCAATCGCAATTCGAGCCGCATACAGTTCGCCTTTTTCACTGATGTCTGGTCTCAAATAATTTTTTAATAAATCATGAGAAATGGAAGTTGATATAACTAGTAGTAAGCCTGCTGCCGTAGAAAGTGCTGCAGCTAAACCTCCCGCTACTACCAATCCAATTACCCAAGCAGGGAGGTTAGCTATTTCGGGATTTGCCAGTACAATAATGTCTTGATCGACTTGAAGTTCGTTGACCACAGGATCTGCTACATACTGTATGATTCCATCTTGATTTTTGTCCTCAAAAGAAAGCAGTCCCGTACTTTCCCAATTGGTAAACCATTCGGGAACAGCTTCATAGGAGGCATTTGAAAGGGTGTTTAAAATGTTCGTACGGGCAAAAACAGCCACTGCAGGAGCGGTAGTATATAAAATTGCAATAAACAGTAAGGCCCAGCCTGCGGAGATACGTGCATCTTTTACCCGAGGAACAGTAAAAAACCGAACAATAACATGAGGCAATCCGGCAGTACCGAACATTAATGCCCCGGTAATAAAAAACATATTGACCAAATTATTTTGATCTACTGCCGTATAGGAATCAAACCCTAAATCAACTGAGAGTTGATTGAGCTTTTCGAGTAAAAATACCCCGTCCGGACCACGAGAACCAAAGCCCAATTGCGGAATGGGATTTCCCGTCATTTGAAGGGATATAAAAATGGCAGGTACCGTAAAGGCAAAAATTAACACACAAAACTGAGCTACTTGGGTGTAGGTAATTCCTTTCATTCCGCCTAAGACAGCATAGAAAAAAACAATCCCGATCCCAATAAGAACCCCGGTATCAAAGGGCACGTTTAGAAAACGAGCAAAGGCAACTCCTACGCCTTTCATTTGTCCTACCACATAAGTAAAAGAAACAAATAGGGCGCAAATCAACGCAATGAGTCGCGCATTTTTGGAATAATAACGTTCTCCAATAAAATCAGGTACCGTAAACTTTCCAAATTTCCTTAAATAAGGAGCCAACAAAAGAGCCAACAGTACATAGCCTCCTGTCCATCCCATGAGGTATTGCCCTCCAGAAAATCCCATAAATGCAATCAATCCTGTCATGGATAAAAATGAAGCGGCAGACATCCAATCTGCAGCCGTTGCCATACCGTTGGCAATGGGACTTACCCCGCCACCGGCAACATAAAATTCTTTAGTTGACCCGGCTCGGGAAATGATCGCAATAATAATGTATAAAAGGAAGGTCGCCCCAACCAATAGGTACGTCCAAATCTGTGCATCCATAAACTTAGTTTTTAAATCTCATCAACATCAAACTTTTTATCCAAGCGATTCATTAGATACACATAAACAAAAATCAAAATAACGAAAACGTAAATGGATCCCTGATGGGCAAACCAAAATCCGAGAGGAAAGCCTCCAATTCTAAATTGATTAAGTATCTCTGCAAAGACAATACCGAAAAGAAAAGAAACGGCAAACCAGATTAAAAGAAGAACGGCAAGGTATTTTAAGTTAGTTCTCCAATAGCGTTTAGCGTTGTTCGATGCCATATATTAGTTGATTTGAATAGCAAAAGATAAAGAAGTTCCTTCTTATTTACTAAAAAATAAAAATTAATCCGATGCTTAGGATAAAAAAATTGAGTTGTAACAGCGTAGCTTTGATCGAAAGGAGCAGTTATTCTACAACTTTTATAGGGCGTTTAAAGAGCGCTCCAAACGTTCCAAAAACCCATTAGGTGAGGTTAAGAAGTGAAGCAGAATCAAGATCGGTAAAGAGTACAGCATTGGGGTGGTTACGCAAGATGGAGGCCGGACACTTTTCGCTAATTGCCCCTTGCAATGTATTAGATACTGCTTTGGCTTTTCTTTGATGAGGCACTACGCAACTTATATATTTTGCCTTCATGATCATAGGC
>Ga0255777_10000029_pt1 | contig 138017 bp, 145 predicted proteins | sample 101ome_15_FD_179975 | JGI IMG/M metagenome (GOLD analysis project Ga0255777, IMG submission 179975) | Coastal salt marsh microbial communities from the Groves Creek Marsh, Skidaway Island, Georgia - 101402AT metaG (version 2) | ecosystem: Environmental > Aquatic > Marine > Intertidal zone >... | reverse complement strand
GGCAAAAAATTTTTTTTTTTTTTGCTTTTTCCCTAAACATGCTGTGCGCATGTTAAAATAGCATTAAATAACATATATGCTATTGCATGTTATTAAAAAATAGTAAAAAAAAAAAAATTTTCAAATCGACCCTATGTCTAATTTTTAGCTAATATGAATACAAGACTGTTTATTTTAAGCAGAACAAACGCCCGAAATAGATTTAAGCCTAATTAGCTGCTAATTGTTTTCTATGGTATGCTCGGCCTAAAATAACTCGGCCTGTGTCCATATAGTGCCAAAATTAGACAGGGGGTGGCAAAAAATATTTTTTTTTTTGGCTTTTTCCCTAAACATGCTGTGCACATGTTAAAATAGCATTAAATAACATATATGCTATTGCATGTTATTAGAAAATAGTAAAAAAAAATTTTTTTCAAATCGCCCCTATGTCTAATTTTTAGCTAATATGAATACAGGACTGTTTATTTTAGGAGGGACAAACCATTATAAAACATCCGATGTTATTTGTATGCTGACGATGTTGGTCTTGTTTGTGGAATGGAGAAAGTCGCCAAAGCCGCTGTATTCAATTGTATTTTTGAATTTAGAAATGTGTTTTTTGGCTTTTCGATTTCATTTAGAAAAGAGACGATATGACCGACGCCATTATACAAGCCATGTATTTTATAAAAAAGTAGTATATTAATTATTACATTACATATAAATGATACTTATACTCTTGCTACTCGGTGTCGTATATGCAGATGTCTCTCATAACTCTAGTGGTACAACCATCGATGTCATGGGTCAATCGGGGAAAGTAAAAGTATTCCGCAATGGTCGGGAATGGACAATACAAGTTGATTTTTTATCCGAGATGGACCAATTCGACAATGAAGTTGGAAACATTGGTCAGGATAAACATTCTGTCAACTCCTTCGCGACTCAAAGTTTTACATTTAGTCCATTGTCTGATAAGAATTATAAAAATACTTCAGTAAAGGAATTTACATTTGAAACACCCGTGTATAGTATAGGAAAATTAAAACTAGTCAGCATGTTGATAGAAGAAAGCGGCTCAATGGGTACCGAAACAGAGTCGTGGAGCGTGTCTCCGGGCGATATGAAATGGAATATAGAATTAAGTGACTGGACATTTTGTAATCCGTGCGCTGATGGAACGACCAAATTTATCGATGTTGGAATCGAAGTAAAGGGCTCGAAGAATGAAGCACAGGGAAATAAGACAGTAGATTTGGGCGGAGCAACTTTACAGTTGTCAAACCGTGTTGTTATCGACGGAGTAGAAACTAACATGGTAAATAACTACCCAAAATTAGTAACACGTGGATCGAAACAATTATATGTCTTCCGTTTTCCCACATTTAACACAAATGCCGTTTATGACCCACTATTGCAATTAAGCGATAGTAGCAATGGGAGCGGTAAATTGGGATATACATGGATTATTTTTACAGTTGTGTTCATTAAAATAATCATGTTAATTTAAACAAAAATTAGTATAAAATACTTTAGAATTGGAAGGACTCTACATGCGATAGCACCATCGAAATATTACGGATTTACTCCAATCCCTTGAATGGATACCCGGTGATAACCTCATACGATTTGGCCGTAAAGAAACGCGACCTACGCATGAAGTATGGTTTTGATATGGTAATATGCGACGAATCGCACTACATGAAGAACCACAAAACGAAAAGAACAAGAGGTTTGATGCCTCTTATTCGCGGTATTGACAAGGCATTATTACTCACAGGAACGCCTGCCCCCAACCGTCCATCGGAATTGTTCTCACAGGCGAATATGGTTCGCATATTAGCTAATATGAATACAAGACTGTTTATTTTAGGAGGGACAAACCATTATAACCATGTTAATGATATTTATATGTGAGGATGTTTTAGGTAAATATCGTAAAATAATTTTATGTATAAATACATAGAGTGTTTTGTAAAATGGTCTTGTTTGTGGAATGGAGAAAGTCGCCAAAGCCGCTGTATTCAATTGTATTTTTGAATTTAGCAATGTGTTTTTTTGGCTTTTCGATTTCATTTACTAAAATGACGATCCTTTGGGCTCGTGTTGCACTGTGTTGTCTCTGGGTATTATTATTTGTCGCAGCGAGTTGTAATCAGGGGCACATGTATTGGAATGCGTGTACACAATGGTCCGACCGTATCATTGCCATTTTGATATTGATGCTTTATACAGTTGCGTATTGGTATACAATGGAGTGGTGGCATTATGTAAGTGGTATATTGGCTCTCGCAGCCTTTTTGACAGTACATTATAAGTATTTGGATAAATTAAGCGTCGAGGAGTATGTTTGGTCTGTCAATATCTGGCATTTGTGGATCATGATTCAGATATTCGTTGTTCCGTACAGCATTCCGGAGGGTCCATTATTCTGAGTATATAAGTGTGTTTTAACCATGTAAAGATGGATATACGTGTGCGCAACACAGATGGGATGCGATGTTACCATATGGAGGACATGGAATCCTTTATAAAACAGGAGCGTTCTATATTTTTATTAGATGATTTTATATGTTCATCCTGTCCTCATCGTATAGATCATGATGGGTGTTATATGCATGAAGATTCGGTCTTAATTTTCATGAAATGGGTTCATAAAAAGGAGGGCATCCTTCGATGTTTGACTATCATAGAGTATGTAAAGACAATGCAGCGGCGTGAGAATAAAAGGAAGTATTCAACAACGCACCGTATCGAAATAGCGTACAAGTCAAAGTATCGATGCAATATGTGTAATATTTTGTTACCACCTACCTTTGAGGTGGACCATATAATTGAATTACAAGATGGTGGAAAGGATGTGTATGAAAACTTACAGGCCCTGTGTCCGAACTGCCATGCAAGCAAATCACGTGCCAATATATTACGCCGGGATAAGGCCTTTAAAGGGGTATATGAAACGAGATTTAGAGAGATGCAGTGTAATTCTTTTGATAAATTTAAACATGTAAAGAAAAGTAAATATTTTTAGTTCAACGTCTAACTACTTGCCATTCACCGTCTGATTCATCCTCCGAGGACATGTCGCCCCATAAGGGTTTGTTACAAGTGTCTTTGCATTTGTAATTGACGATTCGACGAAGTGTGTCATCCATTTCCTCACGGTCTCCGTTTTGCAAATAAAGATCCCACGCCGCTTGTGCATTCATGTCATGTACCAATGAAATCAACTTGGAATCACCCGTTTTCTTTAGGTATTCGAGGAAATCATCCTCCGAGGACATGTCGCCCCATAAGGGTTTGTTACAAGTGTCTTTGCATTTGTAATTGACGATTCGACGAAGTGTGTCATCCATTTCCTCACGGTCTCCGTCTTGCAAATAAAGATCCCACGCCGCTTGTGCATTCATGTCATGTACCAATGAAATCAACTTGGAATCACCCGTTTTCTTTAGGTATTCGAGGAAATCATCCTCCATTTGGGGTTTGCATAGGCAATTCTCGATAATATGTATTTTGTCAGATCGAGTGTCAAATCGAACGCGCTTTGGTTTTCGCATCGAACCCTTCTTCTTGAGACAACCCTTTCTTGCAAATGCAGGAAAGTCCTCCTCGCAAAAGATAGGCTTTTCGATCACCGGTCCGGATACCCACGCAGGACGGAAAAAGGTCAGATTGGATTGGTATAAAACCTCCTTTGTAATTTGCCGTTTGTGTGGATTACCATTTGCCATGGGTCCCAACAAGGGCGTGCCTTTGTATTCAAAGTTTCTTTTTTGATAGAAATCAAGTCCACGGACAATTGCGGCAACCCGATATGTATGAACACCGTTAAACTGATTGTGTTCCAATAATACAAGGAAATAGTTGGGTCCAATGGCACCATAGGCGAGTGGCATGCGGTTGGCAGTTTTCCTTGCCCTTCGATCGGAAGAGCTCCATTGCAAGGCCCAACCCGGATCGCAGGCGCGTCCCGTTTTGTCTTCAAACCCTATGGTCGAATCACTGAACCCAAAGGGTATCGGTGCGGTATGATCAGGAGACCAACTGACACTCATACGTGGCCAATCCGCCTCATTTGTCATGTACCAATCCGGCATCATAAATTGATTGTATTGGCCATATACATGGTAAAAAAACATCTCGCCCATGTACCCTCGAGTGGTCTGCTCGAGTAAACGATGAAAGGTCAGATTAACATCACGCTGCCTGTATTTTTCGAAATTCAACTGTGTGATATACTTTGCGTATCGATGTACCTTGCCGTGGTAACATCTGGGTACATCTTGCCAATTGCTTTGCCACGGAAGGTTGCCATGAACCGATAGGGTCCCGCGCATAAATTGTATTCTCGGATCGATAACTGAAACAGACATGTTTGGTATAGCACGTGTGATAATTGGTGTGTGTTTTCTGAAGTTTTATGTGGTTGGTGTGGTTGGTGTGGTTGGTGTGGTTGGTGTGGTTGGTGTGGTTGGTGTGGTTGGTGTGGTTGGTGTGGTTGGTGTGGTTGGTGTGGTTGGTGTGTACGGCATGTACGAGTGGTGTGGTTGGTGTGTACGGCATGTACGAGTAGTGTGGTTGATATATGGATGTCGGGCCACTTCGTTTGGCGCCAATCGCTATTGTCATTTTCATATGAACATAGCACTGCATTTTTCAAAGAACAAAAAAGAAATTTCCAGCAACTCACGCACAACCCCTACGCATTTTATTACAATGCTATTTTGATGTTAAAAGTTGTGCGTGGGGCAACTGTTATTATTTGCTCTACAAAGTGGCCCGACATCATTATTATACATGACACACTGGTACACGCATGTACACACACACACACACATGCACGCGAGCACAGACCACGTGTACCGAGCAATTGGACCAACACAACCAACCAACCAACCCATACAAAACAAACTAAAACAAACGGCTAAAAACACCTGACAAAATGTTATTTGAAACGAACCAACAACAACAAATGGCGGAAACGCAAGTAGTGGCGGAAATTGAACCACTGATGCAGCCAGCCTCACCATTTCCAGAAGGTTACTTTGATGAACTTTTCGACTGTAATGGCAACTTTATTGGCGAGGATTATGGAAACCCCGACGTAGAAGAACTATTATCACTTGACGAGGATGCCTTTTTCAATATGGTGCAGGAAGATATCGAAACAGAAGTGAAGAAGAGTCTTGACAATGTTGTCGAAAAAGTTGTCGAAAATCTGGAGTTTGAGCGTCTACAACTGTCTCCAATAACTCGTTCGGATTCATTGGCCTCCTTGCAGCCATTGTCTCCTATAAGCCGCAGTGATTCTTTCGAGCCTTTGATTCCAACAAACAGCCTTGATGCATTTCCTTTGGATAATGCAATTACGGATGAACCGGCAGACCTTAGCGTATTTGATTCCGATACGGAGGAAACAGAAAGCGAAGCATCTGAAGCAGAAACAGAGCCTGAATCTGAATGTGAATCGGAATGCAGTGATATTCAGTGCGAGTTAGAAGCCAAGGACATGGAAATAGCGCGTCTTCGTGCAGCCTTGGAGCGTAAACGTAGTCGTGATGACGATGTTGAGGAGATTCGACCACAAAAGAGGTTTCGTTCATTCGAAGCAAAGCGCCGAGGTTGTCCATTTTGTCCTTTTGAGCAGGGTGGGTCTGGTTATGATATGCGAAGGATAAAAGATCACATGACAAATGGCGATTGTGTAATTGATGTTATGGACATGGAGCACAGCACATGTACACACGAAAATATATGGTGCGATGTTGGTGACAATGGATGGGATTGCCTATCAAAGATGGGTTTTAAAGACCCTAGCAACTTTGTGAGAGAGTTTAGACGTTTTGAATGTCCAAAGTGTGACTTTACACACTTTCACGCGCGAAAGTTTGAGCGTCATTTGAAAGCCGGTAAAAACCGCGGCGGATGTGGTTTTTCTGCATTGGAGGCAAAATATATTAAAGATGAACAACTAAAGAGAAAGATCACCGCGTGTATATAAAAATACATTATAAAAGAGATTATTGTCTATTAAAAATATGGGTATTGTAGTCACTAAAAAACAATATAGACCTATAGACACGGAGGATACTATAAATTATGATAATGAGCCTTATAGAGATGGGGTGCATATGGTCCCTTATAAAGACAAACCAGTCCAATACAGCAAAGTGTCTTCAACATCTAAAGAAAATAGACATGCTTTTGCAGGAGATGTTGTCTAAGTATTCCCGCCAATTAACAGAAGTGGATTCTCAATTACGCCACGGTGTACGGTCGGGGCACAGTAAAGCATTGCTTTTATCTAAACTGCGTAAAAAGAAACTGATATTACACTACATGGAACAATGCAGAAATAAAATAGACAATGTCATGCAAAAGCAGTATTCCTTGGAACAGTTAAGTATAACAACCATGCAGATTGAGGCAATGAAGGATACCTCCAATGTATTTAAGAAGTTTACGAAAGTTCATAGTATTGAAAAGATAGAACAGTTGCAGGAAAATATTGAGGACTTTCAAGAGCAAATAATGGAAATCAATGAAAGTCTAGGTACCGACCCTTTGATGTTTGATGAAGATGAATTACTGAAGGAATTGGACGAGATCGAACCACCGCGTCCTATTGTTGCTACTGCTACCTTCCCAGTCGTACCAGAGACCATCGATGAAATAAAGACAGAAGGTATTCAAAATGAACGTGTTCCATTATTAGTGTAAGTAAAACGGTAAAAAACTAGTATAAAATTATATACACATTATGTAAATGGGAATTCTTGATATTTTTAAACCTAAAAAAAAAGTTTTTAAATCTAAAACACCAGAAGAGAAAATCAAATCAAATAAACAGTACCAATGGATATTAAAGTACGCTAAACTATCTGACACGGAGAAGACGAAAAAATTAAGCGGCAAAGACGAGAGGAGACGCCGCGAGATAGCCGCAAAATTTCACGAACTTGCAAAGCCAACACAAGCACAGCTGGAAGACATAAAACAATTCGCCACTATGCATGAAAAACTACAACAAGCTTTGATTGCTACCGATTACCAGAAAGGCAATGAAGGTAACGATCTCGTTAAGAACATGAAATTGGTGTCGTCGAGTGCGGGTGTACCAAGTAAAGGTGATGCAAAATTAAAATTTTAAACTACGGCGGTATATAATTCTCTCGCTAATTTTTTGTACCTGTATACATTTTTAAACTCTTGCATAAATTCATCTCTTGAATGTGTACTGACGTATTCATCTAATTGTTTTTTGTTGTGTATACCGTTTGATTTAAATTTGGCAAGTGTTTTTTGCCCAACCCCTTTAATTTCTAGTAGATCCGATGTCATTTTGACTGGCTTTGGTAGTTTTTTTACGACAAAAAAATCTTTGTGTGTCTTCAGTGTATGTTCTATGAGTTGAAAGAGTGCTTTTGCATCGTCTAACGCATGATGTGCTTTGTATCCGTTGCCAAATGCATTTCTGTACAGGTTTGGCTGCGAGTAGCTATCGGATTTGATATGTTTTTTGAACATGTACAGGGAATCACGGAAGGTAATGTCGCATGTTAAATCAAGTCGTTGGCAATTTCCTTTAATAATTGGCATATCAAATGATTTTCCATTGTGTGCTATCCATGTATACCCGTTGCCAAACTTGAGAGCTTGTGCCAAGGAATCTTTGGTGTCATAAAATGCGGGTGATTTGGCTTTTTCTTTGGCTTCGTATTTTTCCAAAAATGTTCTTGCGACCTTTATTTTATCATGATGATTTTCCAATGCGTACAGCCATTGATTTACGCTATAATCCGTGTCTTCTGCCTGTTTTTTAGCAATGTCTGAACGTACTAACAGCGTGCTTATTTCTCTGGCTTGTTTTTCGGTGTTGGCTCTTTTTAGATTGGATGTTAATGACCCCTTTTCTACAAGAAGTTTGGTCCAAAAGCGCAGGGTTGAATCTGGGTGTTGGTTCATGTCTTTTAGGTTTTGTACTAGTATTTCACCGGTATTGTATTTGGAACATGGGTTGATTAATCGTTGAAAATGTTGATCCGCTTTGCACAATGCAATTTCTAGTATTCTTTGCGCGGTTCGTTTTTGTCCTTTTTGAAGAAATGTGGTTTCAAGGTCGTATGTTAAAATGTTAATCATTTACAACTAAGCGATAGTATTTAAGTAGTCGTTTTTCCATTAAACCATGCCTAAATATTTCATTGGAAACATCTTATCACCTACGGACACACAGCCGGAAGCGCACGACCCAACCTTTGCCTTTACACGAGAAGAGACGGAAGCATTGGATATGGAGGGTGTTCCTATACGTATGGAGCATCATCCAGATATGGAAGTAGGTACTATAAAACGTGCTTGGACGGACGCTGATGGTCGAAAATGGGTGTTGGGTTCTTTGAATGATGATGGTATGCAATCTCGCTTTGCCAAATATGCGATAGATAAGAATGGTACGGGCACTGCTTATTACACGGGTTTATCCTTACAACATACACATACTCAATATGCATCCGGTAAGAGTAAGAAAACTCCGATTGAAGTTTCTTTATGCGTAAATCCGCGTCGTGGGGATTGCCGTATTGCTTTCGTGGATAGTGAACTGAATCATGATCAAACAGAAAAAGTAACCTATAAAATACTTCAACATGCTTCTAATAAAATGGCAAGTGAAACACCCGTAGAACAACCCCAAGAAACCACTCCACCCGAAAGCGCTGCACCTGTAGAACAACAAAAAAATGAGGAAAGCACGGAAATGTCTCGTGAAGAAATGATGCAAGTAATTATTCAACAACAAAAGGAGTTGGAAGAAAAGCAAACAAACAAGACAAAAGAACAAGAAGAACTGGAACAGCTTAAAGCCTTGTTGCAAAAACAAAAGGACGAAGAAGCCGCAAAAACACTTGCCGCTGCAAAGGCATTGTCGGAGGATTTGGTAAACCAATGGGCCCAAAGTTTAGACAAGACGGAAATGACCGAAGAAAACAAGGAATCGATTATGAAGATGGCCCGTGATTTTCCTGAGCAGAGTATGCAATTGTTACGCGTTGCCCATTGCGCCAGTAGGCATCATGCGGCTCAAGTTGAAAAGTTTGAAGAGTTTAAAAAGATGTCTGAAAAAATGCAATTGCAAGAAAAGTTTGAAGCTGTCATGCAAAAGAAACGCCCGCGTGTAGAACGTGCGGAACCAGTAGCACAACAGGTTCATGCTGCTTCCACCAAAAAACAAAAAAAGAACGCCGAAAACATGGCACTGGGCATTATTAAACAGTACCGTGCATCGGGTAGTGCTAGAGACCACATGAGCGCCTTGTCTGAATACCAAGCACCAAAGCGCCGCCGTGCACCTTATTATTAAATATAATTACGATGTATTACGATGTATTACGATGTATTACGATGCAATCTAACAATTTAATCAATTCGATATATGTACATTTTTTACTATTCTAGACGGATATTTTCCGGGCAATTTACTTTTGCTATAATATTGGAGCACTTTTGTGCTTTTTTCAGGCGGGGTATCATTTTTCCTGTATAGTTTAATGAATGCTTGGTGATCTACGAGCCATAAGTTCTGCATCTCTTCTATTTTATCTGTTCGAAAAGACGGGTACCTGTCTGTAACATTAACATAATAATCCAATACCCAATTATCCATGTATTCGTAGTTTGGAATACGTAGTATGTTGTGTATGGCGGAGATTCCTACGCTTTCGAACCACATTGCCAGTGTCACTTGTTTCCCAGTTACTCTTAACTTACGTGGTGCGGACCATGGATGAACATGTATGATGTTATCGCAGTGAGTATGAACACCCGTATGGTACCATTGTTTGACGTATGCATATTTGGGCGGATCAACACATGTATCGGACGGTCTAAAATCTTCGTACGGTATTGGCTCTGTTAGGTTTCTATCTCTTAGAGTAATGGGCTGTCCATTCAATTGTACGGCGATTCCAATGTGTATATGATCTCCTACAATAGGCCTGTAATCAATGGTCCATTTCGAATGGTACATCGTCTGATAGTTACAATTTTGCATCGTCAGTTTAAAGGTGTTAAAAGTAAAAGGAGTGCTTACAACCTTAGAAGCGATGGCAAATTCAGGCGTGTCTGCTTTTCTGAGTATGTTACAAGCGTCTCCGTAGATGGGTGTGTATATGTAATCGTGGTCCACCTGTATAATGATTATAGTCAGATAGTAGATTAAGAAGAAGGAGCATAGAAATGCAGTACCAAGTGTTTTGTAATTCATAATGTATAAGTTATTTTCTATATTTATAGTTAGTATCGCAAGTTACTAAATCTCGGTTGTGTCAAACTTTTGGGGGTCAAAAGTTCTTTCTCTGCTGCGCTGCCCTTTTCATCTTTACCTGTGCAGCACATGCCCATTAGCTTCTTCCTGTAGACGTATACTGCAACTAGAAAAGTTACCAAAACAAGGCCAAGGACAATCCACATGACTGTGGTCATTTGATGGACCATATTATGAGTTTCACCTTCTTGGTCGTCACTGCCTTCATGTCTATCTGAAATTTCTTTACTAGCTGGCAATATTTTGAATCCAGAGGATTGTTCATCGACGATACCATCTGCTCGCAAAGTGTACGTGCGTCGTAGACGTCTGGTTTCCAAAGCATTGTTTCGAAGTACGGCAATAATTTCAACTTCAAACACGTCCATGTTTGCAGATTGTAGTGGTTGAAGATCGAATTCAATCTTTGAAATAGCAGCTTCGGTGTTACCAGAAGCAGCTGGGCATGCCAAAACAGTTGCATCAAAAGCCGACGGGAGACCAGTCAAACCTGATTTTTTCTTGGCACATGTGTAATCCTGTGTTCCCGATTGGTATCGCATTTCCATCATCAGGTCGGAAGATACTAGCTTGGATGGATCTTTATTACCCAAAACATCAACTTCATATCGGTTGATCTTGAAGTCAATATCACGGAAGGTCCATCCTGCTGCATTGGTCAAGCCGGATGAATTCTTTCCATCCAAGTATACATCAGCGGAGACACTTACTTTGGCAGATGAGTACGCGGTTCCACAATTTTTAACTGGAATTTCTGTCCCTGCATTTTGTGGATCGTCAATAGTGACATCCGAATCCACCAAGGAGACGGCACCCGAGCCATCTGAAGTATATCCACCATTTCCATCCGGTGCTTCACATACCAAATTCATCCCAATCAACAAAGAACCACCAAGATCTGTGGTGTCATCGTTCAAAGGACATTCAGAAAACTTGGTTCGAATGTTGACATCGGTATCTACATCAACATTGTTAAAGGAACCACGAATAATAATGTCTTGTTCGGTACCCGAGGAAAGATCACCGTAATGAGTTCCTACTCCATCCAAACATGAGGACACATACCCACATGAGGATTCCAATGACCAGATATTGTCTGTATCCGATGAAGATAGGGAATGAACAATGGTCATACTGTCTGTGTTTACTCCACCGGATGCCGGTAAAAAGACATCCTTTAGCGTGGAGTTAGACCATGTGGAGGATGTGGTATCCTTTTCACGCGAGTCAAGGTCAATACGCAATTTGAAACATTCAGCATATCCTTGGCAGGCTGCTTCGGTGGATGCACATTGTACCCAATCAATGCCACTGACCATGACACTACGTTCCAAAGTAGGAGATACAAGTGTGGCAACCGTCACTGTGGATGTGGCATCGCGAGACAGACTGGTGACAAATTTTTGATCTTGACAATACGTGCGTGATTCTGTTCTACCACCTTGTAGAAAATCACGTCGGTATACCAGACCTAAGTAATGTTCCAAAACATAGCTGTTTCCAAGCTCACTAAGGCCTCCTGCAAGCGTGTCGCAGTTTTTAAGGGTGGTAAGATCGACCAAGTCCGATGCATCCAAAACAATTTTTCCATTGGAATCGTCCGCCCACCCCGAAATGGGTTGTGCACCACTAGGAACATCAACACATGTAGTAGGAGCCACCAATTCATCGAAATTGGATGCGTTTTTGGCACATGAACCAAACCCCTTTTGGAATACAGATAATCCCATTCCGGTTGGCAATTCATAGTCAATTTCAGCCAAAACACGGTCGTTACTCAAGGAGTAAGAGGTAGAGAATGCATAGGTAAGATTCAATTCGTCCGTGACCTTGTCGGTCGTTCGAACGCATGGCAAACGAATACCATACACGGCAAATCCCGCGGAATCATCTACCAAGTCTACATCCATGTACAAGAAGCAATCACTGGAAGAACGAATGGTGACCGCAGTGGCAACATTGTCATCCGTAGATGTGGTTACTTTGTTTTCATTTGGTAGCAACACATCTTTGCACTGTTTCCCGGATAGAATAGTAGCTGCATCGGCTAAACCATCGTCCGTACACGCGCCTCCGGAAAAGGTGTGACCTGCAGCATTACATACCTTTTCTGGAGTACATTCTACACCATCATTGCCGTAACCAAGCATGGTATTGGAGCCCTTGATCGTAAAGGATATGGACCCAGTAACACCAACTTTGCTAACTTCAAAGGTAACTTGAGGGCCGGAGGTCGTTGCCTGCGTGTCCGTTTTACGCTGCAAAAGACTTAATTCGGTGTTACCAGAAAGAATCTGCCGTTGATCGGTTTCGATAATTTCTGCAGTGGACACCGCGGATTGCGCGTTTGTATACTTTAAAACAGTCTTTGTTCCAAATGAGTTCTTTGGCACCTTGATACGACATGTACTATCAAATATTTCTTGTGCCTTGGCGACAATATCGCCACTCAATTGGTACAATGAACCGGAACCAGAGGAGGTACATCCTTGTTCAACCGTGGCTTTGATATCTGTACCAGTTCCATCTTCAATAGCCAATCTGTTACCAATCAAATCGAATTGTGCAGTCAATGAAGGGTACGTGGTTTGTTGAGCTGCTTTGACGGCGGTAAAGAATTCACCCAGTGCATGACCATTTGGATTTTGTGGGTCGTCTATTGTGGGCAAACGAAGTGCTACATTGGATCCACCGTTGGTAGTGTGACCATATACACCATCGACAACCGTGACATCAATATCATCCAACAAAATGGTATTGCTGGCTGTCGGCAACTGGCTGACATCGAGGGTACCGTGATATCTCATTAAGTAATCCTTTTTCTCTGCCACTGTACCACTACCATCATAAGCATCTGATGATTCGAAAGCCTTGAATACAATTCTGGCATCGCACAAGGGGCACGACAAGTAATCTTTGGAGAAATGTGGCATTTGGTTGCCATCGTAACCACCATAGGTCATCGTGTATGTATGTTCCATAACATATTGTGCATGTTTGGTCAGGGATGCATCCAGTCCAGTCAGGTAATCACCAAAAGCAGCCACTGGATTCATGTTAATGGCCGAGTTTTCAAATGCATTCTTGCTAGAATCATAGAAATTCTTAAAATCATAGTGAATTTCCATACCTTCCTTGCGCATAAGACCATCGCCAATGCCATCCAATAAGGATTCTACACCCGATTGTTCAATAATTTTGTATCTACCATCAAAGAAAATACCTCTAACTGGCAATCGAAGAGTACCTTTCAAAGCAGTTGCATCTGCTGTCTTGAAGCCACCGGCATAATCATTCGTTGCTTCAAATCGAAAAACAGCCGTTGGAGTGGCGACATCTGCATTATCACTGGAGGAAGCATAACGACTTGCCACTGGTTCCGCACGGTTGTGTTGTGGAAAGAGGATAGGTCCAAAGGTTGCCCAATCGGCATCTAATGGGTTGTGCCATTGGTTGTCATCTGCACCCGGAATGTACCGAATGTGAGATTCAACCGAGGTAATACTTTTTTCACCGATACCCATCAACAATGGATCTTTCGTAAAGGTCACATTGACATCAATTACACCCAAATAACCCTTGTTCAGAGGCCTAAATTCACAAAATACTTGACCTGATGTAGCCTTGTCAAAGGTGACTGCTGCTTGCAAAACCGGTTTATCGGCTTCCGCAGCGGTGGCTGTCATCAAGGAACCGGTCATCTCCACCGAACATCCAGTGTAAAGGTTTTCGTTGGACAAGTCTTTCAAAAATACGCGGTAAACATGGAATTTATCTGTTCTACCCGCACCGGCCGAACCGTCGGTTTTCACATCGGTAAAGGATAGCCAGTCAACCTGTGTTGGGGAGGAGATGATGTTGGCACTTTCATAATCATATCCACTGGAGCCTTGGTGGGATACCTTTGTCAGGCCTCTACATGTATTTACATCGCCGGGAATCAAGGCGTCTTTTTCAACACACTGGGTTCCATCTGGACAATTACACGGGGCCGGATTTCCACTGGCATCTTTGCACGACCCGTCAAAATTCTGAAGGTTACACCCGACCATAGTCAAAGGATCGTGAGATGCTTCTCCTAAATATAAATTACCCACATCTTTCGTATGCGAAGAGGCGACAACATCTACAATAGCAAAGTCGGCCCGTGCCGTACTTATAAGCATCAAAAGGAAAATCGCATATCGCATATTATTAAATGACGTAGGTACGTTTTATATACATTTAAAATTTTAATTCACTTACATGTTGGTATATAAATTGATATACTTTATTCATATGCAAGGGACTAGAATCGATAGAAAGACCTATGTTGGACATTTTCATGGTGATTTACATGGTAGTAAAAAATGTACCACCATCATAGTGGTTGTTTCCATCGTATCATTGGTTCTTCTATTGGGCATCGGTGGGTTAACCGGTGTAATTGTAGCGAGCACCACTGTAAGTAATAGTAAAACAGGATGTACTGCAGATTTCGAATGCAACAATCAAAATCCATGCGTCGAGTCATCGTGTGTAGAGGGTAAATGCCAAGAAAATAAAATAGAAAACTGCTGCACATCAAATGTAGAATGTGAATCCAACACATGTTATCGAACCTTTTGCGACCCCAGTACCTTTACTTGTAAATTATTACCACCGGCAAATGGTACAACATGCGACGACTATAATTTTTGTACGGTCAATGATCGGTGTTCAGGCTACAAGTGTATGGGTGCACCAATGATGTGTGAAACCGACAATGTATGTTCAACTGGAACATGTAGAGATGGTATAGGCTGCGTGTTTAATTCGGTGAAAGATGGGCAACAATGCTTTACAAATGACAAATGTCACACCGCCAATTTTTGCAAAAATGGAATATGTACCCTTGGCCCCGTAAAGAATTGTTCCCATTTTGACACACAGTGTTCTAGAGGAGTATGTGATAGTACCTCGGGTGAATGTGTACGGGTGGCCATCAATGAACGAGATGCATGTGACGATGGGATGTCATGTACCATTCAAGATCAGTGTCATAATTCGTATTGTGTCGGACAAGAGGATAAATGTTACGACAACAACCCATGTACCATTAACAAATGCGTCGAATCGATTGGATGCATGTTGAAGTATGAAAGCTTTAACAAAACATGCTCTGCAACTTGCTTGGATACCTCCGACTGTCCAACCGATGACAACTGGATTTGTGCCGATGGAACGTGTGTAGTCATGGATTATGCGGGGTCACAAATACGCTTTATTGATTACGAAATAGAAATATGTCCTGCGGGAGGACACAAACTTGTTATGGACTTTGTATTGGATACCCACCCATATCAAATAGGCAATGATACTCGATATATTCTACCCAAATCAATGGATGATATCACCGCACATAACCAAGACCTTGGCTTTATTCAAGAGAAACGTTCAATGCAAACATTAATTATCGCAAACGACATTGCTAGAACAGCCTTTACACTTACTACGGCATGTCAAAATGTTACACAAAACAATTGTGATAGCATTTTTGCCATGCGGCAGTATCAATTTCATGTAGAGTTGTATCACTGTATTTCAGTGTCGCCCAACGAGGAAAACTGCATCGATACCAATATGGCTGTAGCTGCCTCGATCGACTTGTCACTGTCCGATTGTACCTTATTTCCACAACATCATATTGTACCGCTATATGGAACAGGCGTATTGTACTCGGAAGGTGTTCGATACACAGGTGTTGTAGAAGATACAGTGGTAAGAACGGGAACAGATTATATTACGATTGGCTTTGAATCGCCGGCGTATACCAATCCACATCTAATTGCCATGACCACCAACCTACGAATATGTAGACCGGATGTATCTCATTATTTGAAAGATTGTGTCAGTGGAAAAGATCCCAATTGCTTACTTACCGGGTGTTTTCAATGGGATCCCAATGATTCCCCTATTATTGAATACCACGATGTAGTTGTCGATGGATCGGTCACCGCCATGGCAAAAACAGTGTGGGAAACAATAGCTTGTTACAATGAAGACGATTATAATTCACCATCCACTGTAATTTGTGAAACCAATAAGTGTCCAAACACACCGAATGGGAATAATGTACCGTGGGTGGCACCCATGGATGATGGGTTTCGACTAAATGTAAAACCAATACGATCTGAAGATCTTATGCCGAAAGAATGGACATTTGATTTAGAGTTTAGGTTGTATGCGTGTAATCATACACTGAGGTCGAGTCATAATATATATCATAATGTAATTACATTAGTGCTTTAACAAAAACTGAAACATTGTGCACACGTGTTTAAAGAGTCTCTAGTTCGGTTGGACGAACCGGACGAACGATCCATTGTTTTTTGTTCAGGTTCTGTTTCATTTAAAGCAACCGCAGGTGGTTGAAAATTCGTTCGCGTTTTTCGTGGCATTTAACAAATAAAAATATACTTATATACTACCTGTGATCTAAAGCTGCTCGAGCTCATGTACTCTATCTTTGAGCCCCTGTATTTCATTTAACAACCACTGTACCTGTATGTCTATTTCCTTTGTGGCGGCAAAATTTAAAGCAAAAAGTTTACTCTTTTCCAAGGTATGAAAATCCTGTACTTCGTATCCATACGCAAACACCGACTTGTACACTTTTTCGACCTCAGATACACCTTCCTTGACATCAATATCTAATAGACTTTCACCTATATCGTCCGTAACAAACAGTCGTATTCTACCATTTGTTAACTCGGGACATGTCATTTTAAGTGTACCATTTCTTTCAAAGGTACATGATATTTTCTTTAATAAGTTTGGTAGAAACCCACTTTCTATTTTGACTGCCTCGGGAATCACATCCTTTACCTCTTGAGCAATAAAACCTATGGTGTTACCTCCCCATTTCATCTTATCCAAGTAGTTGTATGTTCGAGTAGGTATTTGACGCATGGTAGCACGGGCATCTAACACATCCGTAATGTTGGCTTTTATTCTACGGTCGGAACTTACCACAAGCTCTTGCTTGAACCATGCACTTTTCTCTACTATCATAGACACAGTTTTGCTTTCCAGCGTGTTGTCCTGCACCAAACAGTTACCCTCTTTCACTAGACACGTGTAAGTGTTTGAACATACACCGTAGTTATCGTCCGATGGGTCATTGTAATAGTAATTTCCATCGCGGTCTTTAAAACATCCTTTCGGTGGATTGTTTAATTCGTACAGTTCATAAAAAGTAGAAATTTCCTGTATACACACATTTGGCGATTCGGCGCCGCAAAAACATTGGCCGCCTGTTGGTTCGACCCAAAAGGACGCGCTTCGAAAGCCCCATGTACCGCTAAAAAGAGCTTTTGATCGGTCCATACAAGCGTCTCTACAAGCATCTATTCGAGCCTGATCCGTTGTACCCGGGTTGTGAGTAGAACTGCTATCTTTTTGAACACATGTGTAAACATATCCTCCAAAAGATGTACCGCAATCATAACTATTGGCGGCAGTGTTGTATGAAATGCCGTTTACAGCTCCGCCGTACGTTATTTTTACACAACCATGTGTTCTGGCAGTATTGGACATCACATTAAAGGCACTCCCGGGGTAATTACTTTCCTGATACAATTGACATTCTTTTTCTGACATGTTGTCCAAGGGTGTACCACTCGTAACCTCTACCGCATTGTAATTGTACGGAGAGTTGTTTTCAGAAACGCACTTGGCATCTGCAGTTTTGATGGCAGACACGGTTGGAATTGTACTTTGAGCATTGCAATCGGCTTGTGACATAACGGTAGTGACTTCACCGCTCGTCTGCTCTGTGATCGAACCCGTGCCATCACACTCAAAGCGCGAGACAGATATATTGGTGCTAACATCGGTTCCAACATGTAGTGGTACGGTTGGGTTGATACCGATGCCTATATTTGTATTATCGGTTTGTAAAACGCCTGCTAAAGTTTCTAGATTGTCTGGTAGTGTAAAGTGGACTTGATTGCACCGTTGCGTGGGATCCGTTAATAGCACGAAATCACCGTTGGCGTATTTACATATGCGATAACTCTGAGACCATGTTCGATATCCACTTCCAAATTTATCGTCTGCATCTGCTTGATTGGCGTTGAAGCCAATTCGATTCACACTTGGAGTATCGCTGCTTTCAAACAAAATACAGCCTTTTGGTAGTGCAGCCTCGTTTAAATTGTAACTACCGGAGCCCACCACTTTGCCAAAATTAACCCACTGTGCATAAATGGAGGTTTGCAACGCGGAGGAGCTACATTCTGCGTCTGTCACCTCAAAGGTCTGTGCACTCATCAGAGCGGTTGAAGTAGCTTCAAATTCAATGTAGTTCAATTGAACACCTATGGCGCGGATATTTAATATCGGTTTCACTATATTTTCTACCACAGAAGTACTGTACATATTTCGTCTTGTGCCGTGAAATTCAACCTGATAATTGGTGTTACTATAACTTTTTACCTCTAATTTCAAGCTTTTTACACTGTTCCACGTTGCCAACTTTCCATTAGCAATGTCGTCGGTACCAATATCTATCACAAACTTGATAGTCATTAGTACTCCAAATGTATGCGTGTGAGTTTCACCGAAAACAGGTTGCATGTTGGTGACGATAGACCCGTCAATTACGAACCTAAATCCCGCCATATATCGGTCGTCTGCTTCGTTTATACTAACGGACATGATATATACCACCTGTGTAGTTCCCACTGGGGGTACATAATCTATATCGGACCCCGTCAATGTTTCCCATGCATTCGGATTCGTCATCTGAAAAGCGTTCACATCGGTAAGGGTGTAGGTTCCAGACTCTACCGTCACACTTCTTCCATCGCGAACACCGATTAGCTCTTCCAATACCTGACCTTCTCGAGTCACTACCGCTATAGACTCCGGTGCAACGGGTGCACTTGCTACGTAAATGGTGCCGTTCGCATACTGTTTAATAGTGCTATTGTCTACCGCTACACTGCCAGATAAATCTGGCTTGTTAGTCAGGTCACTGTAATTACCAGAGAAGAGAGTCGGCTTGTCTGTTAAATCGTTGTACGAGATAGAACCCTGAGCGTTTGAACTAAAAGTAGCCGTAGCAGTTTCACTGGGTACATATATGGTCCCGTTGGCATATTGTTTTATCGTACTATTGTCGACTGATAATTTATTCGTCAGACTGTTGTAATCACCGTCAAACAAAGAGGGTTTGTTCGTTAAACTACTGTAATTACCGTCAAAGGACGACACGCCGACTGTATCTGCAACATAAATTGTGCCGTTTGCATGCTGCTTGATGGTGATGTTATCCACTGCTACGTGAGCGTTTGCATCTGCAACATAAATTGTACCATTCGCATATCGCTTAATACTATTATTGTCTATTGCTATCGATGCAATTCCCCCTTTAATAATAGTTTGTTGGGTTGCATCTGTACATATTTCACCGTCCGTAGCGGAATCACAGAGTGGTATGGTTCTCAAACAGGTGTCTACATCTCTATTACTACAGCATGTAAGATCAGAATACAGGGTTTTTAATTGAGTACATGTCGTGGCCGAGGAGAGGTAGAATTGGAGAATGAATATGCATAATATATTGACCAGCATTATTTGTATGTATCTTTACAATTTATATACTAAGGATCATCTAAACACGTGACATTCTGGCACATGGAACTGTTTACACATGTGGCATCGTGTGTGTAGTTTCCATAAAAAGTATAGGAAAAATTCGCCTCGCACAGAGTGTGGTTGGTACAAATTACATCGTGGGTAGTGTTTCCATAAAAAGTCGTCCATGTATTGTTTACATTGGAACAATTGGTCCATGGTGTTATATTCTGTGCATTGATTATGTTTGAATAATAACCATATGGAACTACTGTACAGATACGATCTGTAATGTTAGTGGCCTCTTGGGCGATGTATTCCCCCACAGAACAGTTCGAGTACATGTGACATGTATTGTTTGTTAAGTAGGTATCTAGTGGACATGGTGCACAGGTATAATTTCCGGTTGCGTTGAAACCCATACCAAATGCGCATTGATCACAATAACCAGTTTCGTTGGCACACGATAGACAGTTTTCATCCTTTACATAACAGCAAAATGAATTTAGACATAGATTGGTATCCTTGCAATCAATATCCATGCTACAAAAAAATCCGGGCAAAACATTGTCACAGATGGGTGGACATCTTCCCCATTCTATCCATAAATGATGGCATATGTCCCTTGGTGGCGTATACCGAATAAGGATAGTGTTGGTGTCATTTTCATAGATACTATCAATGATCAACTCGGTAAAGGGCGTACTCGTGACACTGTTTAAATCGCAACAACGCTCTTCCCTGTACTGTGGTCGAAGTTGTGAACATATTATACACTCTTGCGTATTATTGTAATAACCCCATGCACAAGTATTGTTGACACACAGTCCGTTTGAACAAGTGATATTGGTCATATTGGTAACATTCTCTCCACGGACAATAAACATTAAAAACAGTGGAATAAACCACCTCATTATGTAACAACTACGTGTATATATATATACATATATATTGTAATATATATGATCACATTATTTCTGCTACTGATACAGCTATCAATAGTTTATGGAAGGGTTGATATGTTATCATCGGACTTGGAAGAATTAAAGAAACATCCAATGAAGGCAGAAAACGTGACTGCGGATCAATTGCAATGGGTTATTACAGAAGAGTGGATGAAATTCATAAATGATGAGTGTGAAAACTTGGATGCAGGTGCAAGAATAAGTGCCTTTTTTGATTACACACTTGTCGGGACAAATACCTTGGCGTGGGCATCGTACACAGCCATATTAATTGACGGTGTTTGGACCCCCGCCATAGCAACTACTGATTATTCCGGTTATGATTTTATAATGGGTGTGAACCCAGAACCACCCAATGGTTGGCACATAGAGGATAATTGCGACAACATAGGGTATCGTTATGACCTTCGAACGGTCCTAAGGCACGAAATGATACATGGATTAGGGGTAGGCTCTTCCATTACAAAGAATGGTGTGTGGAGAGTCGGTTACAATTTTGAAGGCAACTGTTACCCGACAAAATACGATACACTCATAAAAGACTATTCGGGGAATAATGTAGTAGAGGGTTGTACACTTAAACAAGAATTAGATGACACCAGATTATACGTTAATGGCGTACGGTTATACAATCCTTCCACATTTTCGCAAGGATCCTCTATATCGCATCATACGTATCCGGATGAATTGATGTTCTGGAGATTACCAGCTATGAAATGTATATCCTTAGGAGTTAGTGAAATTAAAATGCTAGAAGCCCTTGATATCCCGTGTCTTTTGAATCCGAACTATTCATCGGCTGCGACTCGGGCTCGTTATCAATCGTTTTTAGGGCTTGTTTCAATTCCATTAATGATTGCTTTATATTACATTTAATTTTATTCGAACACTTTGATTCAGGGGATAAACGTTCTAACATATTATGAATATCCGCAGCAAGTGATTTTATTTGATGATCACGTTTTTGTGTACTCTGTGTATAATAAACCCCGGCTAAATTTCCAATTAAAACAATTATAAAGATAAATATATTGCTTCCCATCACTAATATAATTCTAGCAATCCATATAAGGGTAGATGTAAGAGTCCATATCATCGATCTACTTAATTTACCTGTACAAAAACTTCCTCGGTCCTTTTCTTTCATCTGTAATATTTCTCGTGTTACTTGGGAGTTTTGGATCCATACCCAATTGGATGCGAATTGCAACACACCGGCTATAATCACCATACACAAGAACCAACCACCACCTTCAATGTCATACGATAAAATTCGAATGCTATCGTAGCATGTAAAGGTATCTTGACACATGATATATATAAGGTGTTTCAACAATCTTTATATAGGACTATTTCGACGACTGCTCTCATGGTATTATACGCTCGACGTACAGTCTGTACTTGACCCTTTACACCATTCTTGAATTGAATCAATTCATCTTCTTCGGGACATTCAAATGCATTACCTTGAAACCAAACGTACCAATAATCACCATCCCATTCCACAAAATAATTTTCATCGCATTCCTTTGGTTCAACCTTCATCCATTTTCTACCTTCAGAATCTTCTATTGTTTTATCTTTCGGAGGACGTGAGGGTATAGGTACTTTAAAACGTTCGATATTCATTTACATTACACATATGCATATTTATAGTTTTATTTTACTTCGGTCGACCGTAGATAGTTTTATTTCACTTCGGTCGACCTTCTCCGTGGTCCCCCCTTTTTTGGTCACAACTATATCCAATCCCAATACCCTTTGCACCTTAGTTTTTTTTAACGCATATGTTACTGTGTCCCCTATTTCAGGAAGTACACTTTCCGATATTTTGCTAGAGATTACCAGTGCCGATTCCGTAGCTTTACCTACATTTAGTGTGCTCAGTGGAATATTGTCTATTGTCAGTGGAATCGACTTTCTTTTAACTTCCTTTAAAATCTCATTCATCAAATATATGTCTTTTGAAGTAAGTGCCAAACGATTGTGGTGGTCATTTTTATCACGTATACCCCACCGCGTCTCGTAAGAAAAGTCTTTAAATTCCATACGTGCTGCCAAATTAACACATTCACCAAAGTAATCGACATATTGCTCTCCATCCTCTGAGAATTTTACCTCCGACATTTCACCAATAGCCACACCAACACTGGAACCATACGGCAGATAGGTCAGCAATTCGGCCAGTTGTTCGTACAATTCGGGCACCCATTTTGTATATCGTGTACGACGCGCTTCTAGATCACTGTCATCACTGTCATAAAATACATACATGCTACTATCGTCTCTTTTTTGTTTTATAAGTCCACCGGTATATATTGCCTCATTGCCTCGGTATGCTTTCACCTTTAAAAATTGCTTTATAACATCGTCTGCTCGTTTGTGTACGTCTTTATATTCTTCCAAAATGTACTTCATCATATAAGCATTGTTTTCGGCCATATCCAATTTCAATACCGTGTTGTATTTTATAAAAATGGAAATACCGTGTCGTTTTTTAATGGTTACCTGTGATTCTTCTTCCAGACGCGTGTAAGTTTCATCTAACAAAACTAAATCCAAATCTTTCACCTTATACAAGTCTTGGTCGATTTTCACCTCATACAAGTCTTGGTCGATTTTATATGTTTTTTGAAATCTGGCTATTACTTCATCTAAACGTTTTTTTCTAGCCGCTAAATCATTCAATTTGTAATTAAAATTAACACTTCGTGGCACTATGGTGGACCCTCTCCTCGCACATTTTTGTTTTATTACATCTATTTCACGTTCTTTTATATTCTTAAATGCCAATTTATGTGTTGCATTTCCCTCATCGTCTAGCTCGTAAAAACACTCCTTTATAGATGGTACTTCTTTAATTCTTTTTTGTAATTTCTTTGGGTCAAATTCTACATCACCGTTTGTTCCCGTTGTCTCTAGTTGAAATTTGGGCCCGGGATCTTCATCTATCACCGGCATGAGTTTATAATCTGCTCGTTTTTCTGCTTCTTCAGACATAAAAATGACGCTGCCACGAAAAGACTCTGTATCAACGGGGTATGATTTACCTTTATATCGTGCATATGAGTATGGAATGGGCGCTTCTGAACTAAAGGCAATACCAATACGGATAAAAACACCACCGAAATATTCCTTGCTACGAAACATACTTTTGCCATCTTCATCTAAAAACTCTAATTGGTTACATTCCAAGTACAATCGTCCTGAGCCATCTGTTCTGACGACATGCAACATCATCTGAATGTCAAAACAAACATTGATTACAAAATTTCGTAAGATGGTGAGATCTTTATGATTGAACAAAAATGTATATGCGTCACCTTCTGGGCTATTTGGGAGCTTTTGCACATTAACAACGTTCGTTTTTTTGCCTTTCCAATAATTTACAACGGTTGTTATAATAGTATTATGGTATTGAACCGCCCTTTGCATCCAGTCCGGTGCAACGTTCCAGTTGACACTGGATTTTTTAATATCCGTAGATAGAGCACCCCAGTACATTTTAAATACATTATAAAAATAATATATACTTGTATTAATCACTTTTACGCGACGATCGTTTTAGGATTGATTTTACTTTCTGTAGAAATACCTTTCTTGTCACCAGACGCAGAGGTTTTTTCTTATCAAATACTACAACCTTTGGTTGCATCGAAAAAGTAACTCGTTTTCTGTGTTTTGGCATGATTTATGTGAAATGAATATAATGAAATAGACTTTTTTGGTTGATTGTGTACGATAGCTTGGCGCATTGGCACGATAAGTAATATGATAAGTAATATGATAAGTAATATGATAAGTGGCCCGAGTGGCCCGATATTTTTAATAATAATTGTAATTAATTGCTGTCCGCGTTCATCGTAGGGTACTTGTACTCTACTAGAAGCTCAGCACTGACGTGGTATTCGCCTTCTGGAACATCGTTGGCATTGAATTTGGCTTCCAATTGGTCGAAAGATGTGTATGGAATTTGGCAGATAACTTGTTCATACAGCTGCTTGATAACATTGTTTACAACTTCCTTGGACACCTTGACATACTTGTTTTCACGTTTACGTTCTTCTTCGGTGTTAATGCCCAACATTTCCCAATTCCTTGAGATAACGCGTAAAATTACGTGATCGGATTCAACGTAGAAATAATCTTCATTTTTAAAGGGCACAATGCCATCCCACAACTTTTCAAGGGTGTAACCGCCGTATTCAGAGATGAAACGGTTGTTCAAAACATTTGCGGGTGTGTAGCATGGTTGATCTGGACGTGCGCGTTCATAAGGTAGTACATTCACCAAGTTAATAAATCCATCGGATTCGCTAACATGTGACATTCCCATGTCGGTGGCTTGTGGCGTAAATAGCGAGCCTTCGTTGTTGGTAATTTGAGGGGAATTTTCATATAGATTCAATGACATCGTGACATTTTCAGAGCAGTTGGAGTACACCGACTTCAATTTAATGCCGGTAACAATACCTTTGGACAAGTCTAGCTTGGCAAAGGAGGCTTGTTGTTCTTCGTTCAAGTCTTCCATGTTGTAAGAAGGTTTGAAGACATCGGATGCATTTTTAATTTTGATTGATTTACCAGCCATTAAATCTTCTGCACTGGCCTTGCAAGATACCACAATGCGACGAGCATGGGTGTTACCTGCTTCGCTGTCTTTGGCACCAACTGAAAAATCTTCGGCGGCGGTGTTTTCAACTTCGGCTTCTTGGGTAGGGGATACGTTACGATTGACTCTGCTCATGTTTTATTAATAGGTGTTGACGACACATATATATATTAAATTAATAATTTGATGAACACATTTGAAGTATAAATATATTATGTAATATATTAAATGAACGACTGGGAAGAATCATCGGTAAAAATCCAGCATGTAGGCATGAAACACCGACTTACGGAAGCCGATACTTTTGACCATGTAGAGGAGGCTGCAGAACGTCCACCTCCTCCATGGATTGACGAAGATATAGAAACACAAAAATGGGAGTCCAAGCGTGAAGAAGCCATCAAAAAAATGAGACAGGATTTAACCTACCAATTTGTGATGCTTCTAAGTGGGTTTACCAATGAAAAAATGAGCAAATACTGGACAAGAAATGAAACAGCGAGTGGAAAACGAGGCACCATACGTGGTGAAGGCGCAGAATGTAGTGTAGATGTACCCGATAATTACAACTGTGGTTCGGGTGGCGACCAGAAAAAGTATCATGATTGGTATGTCAATACTTCGTGGGCGGACGGTATGATATATTTAACACCGATGGTCTATGGTCACATGGAAGAAGCCTTTACCGCTCTAACGCAACGTTTTCAACATTTGCGAACGGCTAAATTGGAAAACTTTATTGAATCACCACGCATACGATCTATATTTGCGCGCTTGGTGGCCATGTGCATACGAATTAGCGATGTTTTATCTGGAAAAAAGTATCACCTAAATAGCACCTACAAAAGGATTCACATGGAACGTCAACGCATCATGAATGTTTTTCGACATGTACGTTTGCGCACGAAAGAAATGTCATGGGAAGATGCACAAAAGGGCCTTGAAGCAGAACAGGTGTTGGTTTTTGAAAAGGATGAATCAAACCCAATGTATGCAAGTGTCGATACAAAATGGGATTCTGCACAAGCCTTACGTCTAAAGAATGAGTTACTAGAGTTAAATAAACGTAAAAAGTTTTTTACATAATTATGCTAATGTTTCTTCTACAATGTCCCTAGGCAATAAGAATTTATCACCTTTAATGTACTTACTGGAAATCAATTTTCGCCAATGTGCTTTCAGAACCTTTTGTACCGTTTCTTCTTCCAAAGCAAATGGAATAATATCTCGTTTGCTGTACTCGTCGCACTCTACACCCGCTGGAATGTTTTTATGTGTCGGTGTTAACATCAAGGTCGTTGGCGCATCCAATAAAGAACTAATATTGTTGGGGGAAAAGTTACCAGACACCATGCGATATGGCTCGCCCTTGACAATTTCACCCATGCGCATCACATAGGTATTCACAAGCGAAGCAGAGGACCAAGAACAATCATTATATACTCTATTACGATGCTCGGCGCTCAATTTGTTGATGTCCATAAAGCCTGTCGTCGCATCCGACGCAATATCACCCTTGCTACTCATTCTAGAATATCCCATCAATGCAGATTGTAGAATCAAAGATTCACCTTCTGATTTAATAGCATGATTGTAAAAGTGATACGAATTGGCATCTTTAAACAAGGAAACATATTCCGTTGTAAACACCGCCTTTCCATTGCCCATCGAATCACGAAGGCATTGTCCATGCTCCTGCAAACTTTTACCATCAGTTTTACCCTTGTATTCTGAATAAACTTGTCGCATTTTGGCACGAGTAGCAATCCAGTGATCCACCGTAGTATCTACCAATTTTGAGGCACAGGTATCGACAATCGTATGTTTCTCCAGCTTTTGGCCACCCAATTCATCTACACTGTACGTACTGTATGTACCAACACTTGAATTAAAATCACCCAAGGAGCTGACATTTTTCGATTCATACCCTTTTTCGTAAAGAGAACGAGCCTTACTCAATTCATTATGAAACCACATTCTATCCGAACTGTCCAGTTCATAATTGGGTGAACATTGGATTATTACACCCTTGTATACATTCGTATTTTTGCTCAAGGATTGTTCCAAATCTTTGCCAAAATTAGCCATTAGTTTTACAGATACAATGCCTCTCTTTTCGCTAAGCGACCGAAATAAAGATACACCTTCTTCAAGGTGCTTTGGGATTCCATCGGGGTAACGATTGTTAAGTGCGTCCAAATTCATTGTTACTTAATACTTTTGGAACTAATATACTTAATATTTTTCGTTTTCGTGACAAATCCAATTCCATCCTAGTGTATTTGTCTATTCCATTATTTTCCAAGAAGGACAAATTGTTGATGAAATTCACACTACGTTCTTCAATAACAGATGCACCGCCTTCACACAATTCATACTTTGTTTGAAGAGCGTTTGAAAAGGCCAACACATGCTGAGCAGTAATGTTAACTCCGTCGATAAGTGATTTATTCTCTATCAAAGTATTTTTGATCCATTCGTCGGAGGTAAGTTTTTTACCGGTGATAGGAGGATAGCGTAATCCCAGATTTATACATTTTTCTATAACACTCACCATTTAGTACATTATCTCATTTTATTTATACATCAATCAGACCGAGTGAAGTATATATATCCATGTGTGTATGTATAAAATGTCTTTCATACGCTACAATAAACAACCGCAATTTGATGAACAACCGCAAGAAGCTGAAGCGCCAAAGGATTTGAGTATCCGTATCGATGTAGCACCGATTCCAATGGGTGCCTCCAAAGATGTATCCTCCGAAAAAAGAGCACAACAAACGCAAGCTCTTGAAAAGGTACGTCAAAACGGTAAAGACCTTTTCCTACAAAATGGAACGGTTGTATCCAACACCGCTGGTGATCGATTGTACCAAACACGTGAACTCTACTCTCAAAACTTGGCAGTAGAAGATTTGATTCCAATGCTCACTTCCAGTAATCTTACCCTTCGTGTCAACGCTGTACGAAACGGCGTGCACGCTCATACCACATGCATGGAATTGAAAACCGGTATTTTGGCAGATCTTATGCAAGAAAACAGCGACAACAATGGAGAAAAATCGACCAAATTGACACTCACCAATGCCAGTGAACGTGGGGAGATGTATGTTTCGGTAAAAGAAGTCAGGGGGAAACATTACATTAACAAAGTGGATTACAAAATTAACGCCTTGGAAGACGATAGACTACATGTAAAATAATTATGTTTTAATGTAAAATAATTATGTTTTAATGTAAAATAATTATGTTTTAACTTTCTTCACCTCCTTTGTATCTACATCCTCTGTCTTTCTTTTTTTGTTCGAATCGACCTCTGGCTCTACCTCTGGCTCTACCTCTGGGTCGACCTTCGCTTCTTTCACCTTGGGTTTTGGCTTCTCAAAGAGTAGTTGGTCAATGGGTGGAGCCGCTTTCATCTTGTCCGACAGAGGCAATGAAGTATTTCTCAAGGCATATGTTGCATATGAATCCCACGATATTACGCCTTGTTCATACAGTGTACGTATCTGCTCGTTGGGTACAAAGGGCGTGATTGGGAAAAATACTTCCACCTTGTACTTCTTTTTTGCTTCATATACATTCTTTTCTTTACTGAAGTCTACTTCTTTCATGATCTTTTCCGTGTATATTTTATTGTAAATGTCGGACAACATCACACCCAATTTCTTTTTGTACCATAACAAGGTGTGCATAAAGGATGAATGGATACCCTCGTTATCGGACCGATGTATTCCACCGCTGTCGGCAAACAACATGCTTCTTGGTACGCCAATCACTGCACATATCTCCTCCTGTACCAATTTGTGTACATTTACTAAATCACCTCTACCGGTGGTCATTTGAGGGTTTACAACATGGTGCCCCATCGGCATTTGAACTACATTGCTCAGTGTTTGTTGTGCTTTTACAGCGGCTACACGTCCCATATATTGTTCATACAATTCCTTTTGTTTTTCTAACATTTCCACTGCAGATTTATTTCGTGAAAACTGCATACTGTCCCGTGATTCAGAGGAGCCAGCATCGGCATAAAAATCATAGTCCACTCCTTCGGTGCGTTGTGAACTATGGCTTTCCTTTATTTCCGAGTATACATACGGGTTTGCTCTCCGCAATTCCATGTCAACACACGTTTCACGCAATCGTTTTAAAAACATTAATCTTGGTAACACCTTGGAGACGGCAGAAGTTAATTTACCGTCTACTCTGGGGTCTAAACCAAAATGACTAAATACTTCGGTGTTTTTTATTTCGCTATCTGCATCCGACACAGACAAGACATGCCATACATATTCGTTTTTCTTGATATCTACTTTCAAACGGTATGTACCCTGCTTCAGTATACTTGGAAACTTCCCATCGTAACAAACTGCGCAAAAACCAAAACATAATATGGAATCGATTGCTTCTGAACAAAAAGGAATCCACTTTTCGTCAATCATTTCTTCCAGTTCGGCATCCAATGACATTCTAGTGTCCTTACACCCACCCTTACAAAATTCCAACCCATTGTTTAACAAGTGTGTATTTATCATTTGCCTACACATCTGCAAGAGTGTACTATTGTGAAATGAGTTGTAGATATAATCCATCTCTTGAGAAGATACAGTAAAGGACTTTTCCATTTTACATTATATATTTGATATATTTATACTCTAAATGAAAAGAAAAAGAGGTGATACAATCGGTTATCAAAAAGATGAACTGCTTTTAGAAACAACATCTTTAAATTTAATGTTTAACAGAGTATTCAACATAGAACATAACATATACATTTTTGAATACGCAAAAGGTAAGGAGGTAGAGGATATATACAATATAAACAAGCTGGTACGTTATTCAATAGAAAATAATACGTATATAGGTATGGAGGATATCTACAAAGCATGCGCACACCAAGAGATCTAGTCAATGATACGGGTAATAGGAATTGCGGATTCACGCCCATTATGGTATGCGTCATTATTCTCTTATGCGTGATTGCGCTCATGGCCATTTTGATTTATGCACATTTGAATAATATTATTATATAAACAATACATACATAATATAAATGTGTGATAAAGATTCCTATTTCACTGCGCTATACATGATGACAGGTAGTGCATCCTTAGTGACCAGTGGATTGTTTGTTTTATTGGCAATGGGAAATATACACAAGCGTGAAAAATTACAGGAAAAAAATGAAATCACCAAACGAAATAACGAATCCGTTCTACCTACCAATATTTCAAAGGTTTTAAGTCCCCCGCGGTTTCGTTTGCACCACTTGTAGTAGCTGTGCATTCCGAGTTTAGCACCGTGATTGGATGCGTATTAAAATAATCGTTGTGAATACATGCTTCGCCACTACCATCATCCAACTTCACCCATGTATGTACCATACCGACCGCACGCACCTTACCAACATATTCACCACATCGAATACGTTTACCAGTGCAAATAGTCGTGTCAAACACCACACCCGCAACCATTTTTTTCATAATGGGTTGCAAGGCCAAACCCAATGCAATACCTACACCGGACAACAAGGAGGAAACCATACTTATACCAAACCCTTCATACACAGAGATCAAAATTCCAACGAAAAATATGATAGATAATATCAATTGGAACACATGGTTGTGCCGAGACACGAACCCTCTCAAACAATTCACTTCTCGAAAGAGTTGAAATAGTGTCACCACCACTAAAATAGTTATAAACAAGGCCAAGGTCGCCCAACCAACGCGATCCCACGGTATAACCATTTAAAGGTATTCTGGCACAAATTATACTACTATATATTTGTTTACACGTATTGTAAAATGAAACCTATACATATTGACTATGCTCCTAAATTACTCAAGTGGAAGAATAAAACCGCTATCATAGAATTTGCCAACCGATTTTACAGTCCCTCCATTTTTATTGTAGCCTTCCTAAGTGCTTTCAATCTCATACACCACACGTATGCACACACATTTCCACTGCTATTGTGTATTGCATTTGTATCCTCCATTTTTGTTGCCTACACCTCGTGGATTCGATGGAGAAAAGATTTTATCTACCTTGCAGAAAGAGAAGTAACTATACCGGTGAAAAGTTCAGTGCTTATACTCGCCACAGAATGTATACTGCAGTTTTTAGTCTCCATCATATCCTTCTGGTGGATAAGTAAAGTGCCACAATGCGTTACCACGTGGACCGAGCTAAACAGAAACACACAAAGCTATGTATGGGGAGGCATGCTGCTGTTTACATTCCTATTTCACATTTACGTATGGAAACGATCGTCCAAAGAAATGGACAAATGCTTACGCGACACATACGATCATTTGGACGAATTAAATGTTTGAAGGTGGGATCTTCCACAGTGCATACGGACGCGTTTCCTGACGTTCAAAACGCAAAGGACCACGCTTTAAACCCGGACGATCTTCGATGTTACGCTCCATGTAAGGTATCAAAGTTGCTATATCTTCTACAGGTAACACCTTTTTAGGTATCGGTGTCTTTTCCTTTGACACACAATCACGTCGACAGCAGCCATTGTTTAAAGGACGCATGTGATTCCAACGATCCTTTGTATTCCATGCCATAATATGTCCATAACTAGCATGATGAAAAAAAGGACGCTTATACCTTTCTCCACAACATGTATAACACTCCAAATCATAATCATAAACACCCGGGTGATATTTACAATCCCAACAACCAACATTTTCCAACTCGGTGAAATATTTACCACACTCGGTACATTCGTGTAGATCTGTAAATAATTTTATGGTGATTTCAATAGCCTTTTTACTAGCATACAAAGACATTTTACATTACATATTCATACTATTTATACCCAATTTAATTCCAAAACATCAATGGCATGCTGAATAGTACAAGATTCCTTTGGGCTAGAGGCAGTATATTCAACCTGTTTCCATTCCTCGATATCTATTGCCTTTATAATCACTTCCTTACTTCGAACGACCTGCTTCAACTCACCATTATATTCTTCCGTACAACGTATTTTTTTATCCGATCCATGAACCACCTTTGCATTTCCAAATATGCGACCAGACTCACACAGGAAAAATATATGGTCGTCCACTGTACGGTCCATCACCGAAAATTGAAAACCAAACAAAACATCCTCGGATAAAACACTTGCTTGGTAACGCATTGAATTTGCCAACGACTGATGCTTATGCTTTATCTCTTCAGACACAAAATCCACGCCTGATATCTCTATCGCAGCGTGACTGTTCTGCTTCGATCCGGTATATTCGATACCTGTAAAAATGCCATTTATATCCTGCGCCATCCACACCGCCCAAGCACAGGTAACAGCAAACAAAATAAGCCAGTGATATTTAGAAGCTTTCACACTGGTTCGCGTACGCCACTCTGAAGCCTTTAACTTTAATGTAGGTACTTTACACAAGCGTTTGCACATTTTAGTTGCAAGATTTGAATATATATACCTATATCAGAGAAAAACCAATATATATAATTCATACTCGCTTATAAATAACAATGATCCTTTCTGATGCAGACCAAAAAATTTTGGAAATTTACGAAAAGGAATTAGAACCTCCAACCGGTTGGGATTCTGCCAAGGCGAACCAGTATCGAACGGATTTACAGAAGGTAAAACAAGATAAACTGTCACCATTTGCCATTGTTGCCGCTTTGCCCAATAAAGGTGTACCAGAAAGCTTTCCATTTATTCATTTTTCCGGTGAAATCCTCACGGACAGAGAGAAACTTGACAGAGGCAATCAAATCTATTCCCTACTCAATAAATACGACCCGTTCTCAGTAGATGGATTTGAAAAGATGGTCAAAAAGGATCCAAATGGATTAGTATCCATACAGAAAATTAGATACGCGGACAACCTTAACACATCGCCAACGTCTGTTATATATCCACTCATCAAACCTAAAGGACCCGGTGTATTGCTTGTGTTTAAAGAAGACAGAGATCAATTCAATAGCAACATTGCATCGCACGATGTAAATAAACTGATTAAATGGGCCAAGGGACCAATAACCGGTGGAAAAGATAAGGATTTCATGTTAAAATTACATTATGCTATTCAAAAACATGCGGGTGATTTCTTAATGGCTTTGAAAGAAGAACATGAACAAAGACAACAAGAAACCAAAGCTATTATCGATGGTGAATTAGAACGATACATGAAATTTGGTACAAACGGACGGTATGTAAACCAATGGACTATCCAAACGGCTTTGAATAACACGAGCGATGGAGATAAGTTGTTATCAGACGCAGTAATACCGGATGATTCAGATTACGAATTGTTTGACAAAGTAATCAACTTGGATACAGAAGGATTTAAAAAATGGTGCAAGTACATACGTTTCAAACGACGCCGTTACACGCGATACATGACCGTTCTGTGTGATATGGACGTCACTACAACCCCGGGTACCACCCCGGGTACCACCCCGGGTACCACCCCGGGTACCACCCCGGGTACCAATTATATGGTTCAATATAACAGCGCGAGCGTGACACCGCCAGCAACAGCACCGGTGACACCGCCAGCAACAGCACCGGTGACACCGCCAGCAACACCGCCAGCAACACCGCCAGCAACACCGCCAGCAACACCGCCAGTGACACCGCCAGCACCTGAATTTACAGAAGATCAGTTGCAACTGCGTGAACAAGAAGCGCGTGGTGTCTTTAATGCCGTATCCCTAATATCGAAAGAAAATTTCGAGAAGCTCATTGAACCTTTAAGCGAAGACATAAAAAAGAGCCTTCTCAAAGAGTGGAATCTACGGAATGATGGTTACGTTGTGGGAGCATGTGTACAGGGCACTTTAGCACTTGCAACCATTACGGCCATGGACTATAACACGGGTCAGGTAACCTACAAATACATTACAGGTATTAATGCCGACCAAAAAGGCTCAGGTGAAGCTGATAAAGATGTTGTTGTAGCAACGGCTGAAGATTGTAAACAAGCCAAGAGAGAATTAGAAGAAAAGGCTAAACTTGCCAAACAAAAGAAAGACGAGGAAGAAGCGAGAAAACTAGAAGAACAGATGAAGAAACTAAAGGCTGAAGAAGAAGCAGCCGCTAAAAAGCGTGAAGAAGAAGCAGCCGCTAAAAAGCGTGAAGAAGAAGCAGCCGCTAAAAAGCGTGAAGAGCGTTTAGTTGCTGCAATTGAATTAACATATGAACAAGGTGATAGTGAGAAGGGAACCCCGACACAATTGAAGATTGGGGATGAAACTAAATTTTATGTTTCCCCGGCCGATGAAATAAATAAAGATGTTAGAGACGCGTTAAACGAATCAAAAGGTACACATCTTGCAAAATATATCGATGTCCAGTCAGATAACATTGAAGGCTATTATTTATTCGAAGTAGATGAACAAGGGTACAAAATCTCATTACCAGAGTATATGTCACCAAGGGATATATTACTTATGAAACCATACGGTGAAGCATTGGCTGAGAAAAAAATGGAAGGGGAAGATCTTTCAAACATAATACAACAAGCCAAAAAGGCATTAAAAGAACTAAAAGACGCAAAGATATGTCATAAGGATATTAAACTTGACAATATGTGCTGGGATGGTAAAACACTGACCATTATTGACTATGATCAATCTGAAATCATGGATCCATCCGAGTCAAATATATGCAAGTTAATGTTCAATGGGAACGCAAACATGCACCCGCCACATGGATTTGGCGACAATACCACAATTGACAAATGGTCCATGTGTCTTGCTTTATTATCGTTGGGTGGGAATACAGATTTTACTGTAGCTAAAAACGGAACTCCCGGTGATTTAAACAATCTGTTGTTTGAAACTTATGGTGATGTGGGGAGTTGTGAAATTGACGAGGAAACAACGACGGGATACTTTCATAAGAATTTAGACGCAGCACAAAGAAAGGAACGTTTGAAAGATATGAATAAAAACAAACGTTTTAAAACATTCCGCTACTTATGGTACCTCCTGAGTAACAGCCCAGAAGGAGGTGTTAATTATAAATATTTTAGCATTAATCCCAGTGATAACCTCGACATTGTAGACGACTTTTTTGGAACACAATTATCACCGTATGACAATATTGCCTTGGCGAAAAGATGGATTCGTGGTCATAAACGTTTGGTTGCGGTGGACACGGCATTAAAAGACAACACCCCACCGCGTATATCTAATGATTTCTTCAATGCATTGATTGATGGTACATCAGTTTATATTCGGGATAAATACAAAGTACCATCATACCAAGACGAAATCAAGAAGTTGTACAACATCCCTGCGAAACAAGTTCAAAGTATATTTGAAATCTTCAATGATGTTGAATATAATACAGAAGCCAACACTGTACAAGTGGGTAGACGTGCATTTTTAGACTATGATTCCTTTAGTGATTCGGAGTTGGATGAAATAGAATCTGAATTGATTGCGTATAATGATGAAGCTGATTTTGTAGAGGCTCAAGTCGATGCTATTTTATCCGGTGATCTTCGTTATGATTCCAAATCAGACAAAAGCCTGTATGATTCTTCATCCGATGCTGGTCTGTCTGAGTTAACAGCTTCATATAATTCAGAATCAGAGCAATCCTATATGAACTCGGAACATGAAGCATCATATGATTCGGATAGTGATGAAGACAAGTAAAATATCATATAAATACCATATAAATCATAATATAAATGCCACCAATCTACGTGTGTTTTCTACAAAATGACGCCGAAATCATGGAACGTCATTGGTTAAATGCCATGGCTGCTCGCGTAGCACCTACAACTTCGTCCGATCCCAAAATACATGTTGAATTGTTTTTCCCAGCAGAACATAGTAATTTAGAAGCGGATGTAATGAATGGAGAAGCATGTTCTATTCATTATTCTGGCAAGGTATTCTTAACAAAGAAACGTTTTAGTCGCAAACAATGGTGTTTCAGAACTCTTTCTTGTACTCAAAAACAGTATGATGAAACATATAAATTTTGCAAGGAACATCAAGGTGAGGGCTTTAACTACCTTTCCTACTTTTTACAACCGACTGGGTGGTCGCCCGGACCGTACTTTTTAAACTCTATTGGTACAAACCCTCGGTGGTTTTGCTCTGAAATATGTATCGAAGCCTTAAAAAACGGCGGCGTGCTTTCCGAGGAGGTACATACCTCTATGCATCCACAGTGCCTCTATGATATTTTAAAGGACATCACTACACCAGATAGTGTTCGTAATTATCGTGATATGTCCTTGAAATTCATATAGGAAGACACCAATTATACCAAGAGGTGACAAATAGTAGATATGAACTCCACAAAACATTGGGAAAAAACTGAATCATTTCAAAGGTACCGACAATGGACAACAAAACCAACGCCGAATTAATCTTAAAGGCTTTGTAAAAGGAACAAGAAGTGAATGGATGAACCCAGACCACCATTAACATATACCAAATAAAATATGGGACGAGTATTTCTCTTTGGAAGACGAAAGACAAGACAACCGAATTATACATAATCAACAGGACAAACATGGTACGGATCACACTATAATTTGGTAAAATCCATAACTGAGGATATTTTCTAAACTTGACCAAATTTACATGCAAAGGCGTAAGTCCCTGTAACATCCTAGTAAGACATCCTAAAATAATATGTAAAATTATATTTAAACCAAAAAATTGCATTTATTAATACACCTATACATATTTATACAATGGAAGAAAGGACCCTGTGGATTATGGGTTTAGGGCCGGTGGTCGTTCATAAACAGTTTACCAAAGATATTGGACGTAGAAATGTCGATTGGTACATTAATAATAAAGCCATACCATGGGATAAACGAGATGCTCTATTACTGGTGTACGAGGAATGCGGGGATAAATATTTCATTATAAGTAAGTATTTATCACAAACCATGGGAAACATGATGTACGAACATGTTAGTAGGATGCATTGGAATGGTCCGATTGTACCGATACGAGATACATACATTATCAAGGCATATTCAAAAACATACCATAGGGTACATGCGAGTATTGACTTAAATCTACTCGATCATAAACTTAGACCATGTGCTACCATACACGTTTCATCCGTGATTGATATAGATAAAAATCAGACCAGAATAAGAGTTAATCACGCATATGATGCATAATATCATTAAACATGGGTCTCACATCGTCCCAATGGTCCCAATTGTGCATACGCATGAATATACCATACTCCATTCCATCATCAAGTGGTTGAACATTTGTTACACCTTCTCGTATTTCATTGTACCATTCGGTTTCAACCGTGTTTTGTACAAAATTACGATAGTCTTCAAAGGATGGGAATCGAACATACCAACAAACTTCACCTTCCGCCCCCCGCATATCAAGGTCGTAAAAGATGCTGAAATTGATACCACGACCTGAAAAAAAGTCGGTTATATTGTGTGGTTGTAAATTATTACCAACTTGGTGTTGCCTCTCTTGATGTAAGTGATGGGCAATATCAAACGATTCATTACCCATATTTAAAGAATAATTACTTTATAACACCGATGGAATTAAATGAAAGTTACACGAAATGGAAAAAATGTATTGATAACAGTACAAGCGTATACATAATTCCATACGTACCATACATCGCAGCGGATACCTGTGTCGAAGAGTACAAAAAATATCGAGAGTGCTGTAAAAAAACTCGGTCCACTTTGCGGGTCGACTCCAATGGTACGTCCGGCCTAAAATAACTCAGCCTGTGTACCTACTAGGCCAAAATTAGACAGGGGGTGGCAAAAAATATTTTTATTTGGCTTTTCCCTAGCTATGTGCATGTTAAAATAGCATTAAATAACATATATGCTATCGCGATGTACTGTACTCTCATTTGTGCTTCATTCTTCCTATGTGATACGGGCAAATCTGGTTTGATACTCGTAACTTCCCAATCCTTTGGTGAAGGAGTATTGCCGTTTTCCCAACACTCAACGTGCTTCTTCATGTATAGGACGGTCTGCTGAAGACGATAGATCTCCTTATACAACTCTGGAATCTCGTCTCACGGATGTCTATGTTAATCTTCGTAGAAGTAGACATTTATGTATATCCATAGTATATATATATATATATATACCATTGTTTTAAAACAAATGCATGAATATCGCCACTCGGATGATTTTATGGTAGGTGAAGCATCATACAATGATTTGGGAGATCCACAGACTTGTCCTAAAGTGGGTTGCACCGTATTTGTATTCAAAAAGCAAATGAGATGCGTCGTAGATAAATTGGGCGGTGCGGTAGGTACTTACTATGGTGATCCACGCGATGTATTTTCAAACGATCCATCTGAATGCAATAAAGTAGATGCAATATGTCTATCTGGTGGTTCTCTTCATGGGTTGGTAGCAATAGGAGGAGTTGCACAGGCCATGGCAAAATACAACATAGAAAATGATATACGATACGGGGACGGAGAAATGTATAACATACCAGTAGTAAAAGGCGCCATTACCTTTAGTGGAGCATGGGGAAAAACAGACGATTGGATGCCACCCGATGCAAAGCTTGGTGAAATGGCATACAAAAATGCACTAATGGGTGGTAAAAAGGTTCACTTGGGCCAACACGGAGCCGGTAGCAATGCCGAAGTAGGTTCGATTGCGACTGGATCATATGGCGCTCCCGGTGGTCAGGGTGCAATCTGTGATTCTATTTCATATCGGACAAAGGTCGGCGGGGGATATAAATTTGGCAAAATCACATGCAATGTCTATTGCAATCTGAACAGCAAAGGATCCATTCACGGATTGAACGGGGAGATCATGTACAACCCGGATACCCAAAATGAAACCGCCAATCAATTTCGTAGTACAAACATTCTTATTCATACGAATGGAAAATGCAAATCGATGGACCTTATGAGACAACTGGCACGACAAGTTCATGTTTCCTGTGGAAGAGTGATTATTCCTTACGCTGCCCATTCGGACGGAGATGTTTTGTTTCTAACTTCGTCGGAAGAGGTCGTCATAGAGGATCCTACTGCTGTAGGTCTGTTCTTTTCAGAATGTTTATGGAAAGCAGTGCACAGTCTGGCAGAACATCATGCAGCGCAAATTAAAAAATTCAACGATTTCAAAAAGATGAGTGAAAACATGCAATTAAAAGAAAAGTTTGAACAAGTCATGCAAAAAAAGCGACCTAGAGAAATAGTACAACCAGTAGTTCATCAACAAGTACATGCTGCTTCCACCAAAAAGCAAAAAAAGAATACAGAAAATATGGCCTTAAATATAATTAGACAGTATAGAACTTCTGGAAGTGCTAGGGATCATATGACAGCATTGTCAGAGTATCCTTCACTTACCAATTTGGCTTCGATCAAGCAGAACAAACGCCTGAAATAGATTTAGGTCTAATTACCTGCTAGTCGTTTACAATGGTATTCTCAGCCTAACGGGTTTTAAGTAAATACCAGTAATCTTTAAGCGTCTCTATTTTTTTGCTTGGGTGGTTATCAGATTCTTGCATCAATTGCCACCTTGTCCACCGTGGGTTGAGATGATGTGTCGCATGTATATTTAATCCTCCCGCTAGAAATGTAAACAAGTGTGATTTCGGAAATATATTTAATGCTATATCTTCTGCTGCTTTGGGAGATTCGTGATCCATTTCTCGTATGTTTGGATCTACAATGTGTGTTGCAAGCGATAGATATGCAAATGACGACAGTGTGGTTATCCATATGATGGGTAAACAATACAATGGTAGAAAGAACATTGCTACGATCAATGGTAATTTTGCCAGTTCTTCCACTGGTTTTGTATCGTGTTTGGACAACAACAATTGCTTTATATCGCTTAAGAAAGTGTTACCATCTAATATCATATCATCATCTGGGTGACCCGGGTTGGTATGGTGGAATTGATGCTCTAATATCCAAACGCGCCTAGGCATAACAATGCCATTTAAACATACATATGACAGTATCTTGTTCGCCTTTGGGTACGGTGAAAAATTTTCGTGAGCACAGTCATGACCTATACTTACCATTGCATACAACGACCATCCAAATGGCATGCATGTAAGCATGTTTAGGGGAAATATCAAGGTATACGTTGCATAATAAGACCCAATAAGTATTATAATGTATAGAAATAGATGAACATAATTCAGTTTGTACATTTAACAAAATATATCAGTGTATTTATACACAAAGTTGATTCCTTCAATTACCAGCTACTCGTTTCCTATGGTATGTTCGGCCTAAAATAAATAGGCCTGTGTCCATATAGTGCCAAAATTAGACAGGGGGTGGCAAAAAATATTTTTTTTTTGGCTTTTTCCCTAAACATGCTGTGTACATGTTAAAATAGCATTAAATAACATATATGCTATTGCATGTTATTAGAAAATAGTAAAAAAAAAATTTTTTCAAATCGCCCCTATGTCTAATTTTTAGCTAATATGAATACAGGACTGTTTATTTTAGGAGGGACAAACCATTATAAAACATCCGATGTTATTTATATGTTAATTATATGCTGACGATGTTATGGGTAGATAGCATGAGATGATGTTATGGCCCAACTGGCCCGACCACGGATGTTGTGTTGCGATGTCACGCATGTCACACATGTCATATGCATGTCATACAGCGCATGTTCAGGGTAGAGATTTTCTTAAAAAATATATAAAAGAAGCAAAGTATTGTTTAAAATGAACGGTGTTAAAACCTTTTCAACCCTAAAAGAGGCGGTTAATTCTCGCAATGGTCCTAAGCGTATTTATGCGTACAATGTTCCATGTACCTATATCGTAGCACGTGAGAAGACCTTTTTTAAGCAAGTCTTGTCAAATTACTCTGCGGAATCACGGTATTTCTACGAGATAATAGAGGAGGATAAGCCCTGCCATCTTTACATCGATTTGGATGTCAATTTGGAGAAATACCCGGGCATGGATGTGCATACGGTAAAGGACATGGTATGTTCTCATGTAGAGTTTGGATTGAAAGCCATGTCTTTCGTTATTGAAAAGATCATTGTGGCAGATTCAAGCAATGATAAGAAGGGTTCTTTGCACATCGTGTACAAGATAAAAGATAAATTGTGGGCAAGCAATGCGCATGTAGGTGCATTTATGCGGTGTTGTTTAGAAAAGCGTGTACGTAATATGCCTGAAGATTTGGAGACATGGAAACTGTTTGTGGACATGTCCGTTTACTCTCGAAACCGTTTATTTCGTATGTTGGGATGTACGAAGAAGCATGAAAACCGCATCAAGCGTATCAAGGGTCAAGCCTTTAATTATGAGAATTGGTTGGATAGTATGGTCCAGCCCTTACATGTGATGGACCGTGATATCATTGAAGCCTGTGAACCAAATGGTGATCCTGCAAAGTATATGGGTTCGAAGGTTGTATCGATGGGCATTGAGTATTGTTGTGATGTGAAGGAAGACCTTCTTAAATTTGCATCTACCATAGCACCGGTGCGTGGTATTTCTTATATTCCATTGTATCGGATGTGGGTAATAAATTTACACAAGCGCGATTGTGTTTACAAGGGTGATATACATGGTAAGAACACAAATTATATGGTTATTACTAAAGGGGATCACAAGTTTCCAGAAAATTTATGGCATTTACGTTGTTGGTCTCAAAAATACGAGTGTTGCAAAAACCCTACCATCAATAAAAAGCCTCTTCCGGACGAATTGAAAAAACGCATGGAGATGCAAAGTAATTTTATGATTTGTCCAAGTGTTAATACCTGTTAAGCACATCTACTATTTCATTTAACTCCCTATGTATAATTTCAGGAAAGTTTGATTCTAATAATCGTTTTAAAATTTCATTGACTGCAATGGCTTTTGGTAGATACCATGGTTGTCTATTTAACCATTTTAGTATTTCTGTCTGTGTGTATGTCGTAAAGTTTCTTAATTTAAAATAGTAATAGCACAGATGTTGGTACTTTTTCTGTACGCATATATGTTCCTTTTTCTCATTGCCATATATGATAAACTGTATTCCTGCGGATTCAATGGGTATTTTTTTCTTTTCAATGGCACACATCGAGTTAATTGGTACGGAATTAATCTGATGTATATCATTTGCATTATGAATTTTACGTATGACTACATGAAGCATTGGATTTGAACATATGTCGGCACAAATTTCACCCCTTGTTTTGTTTAAAAAGACGCAATCTCTCTGTATATGTACAGGTATGCTTTTCTCATATTCATCTAACATATCTAGAAAGTAATAGGTTATAATATGTTTTACCTGCTCCAAGGATAACATCTGTATTACAGTATGAAATATTATATAGGATCATATGTAAAAAGTCAGAGTATAAATAATATAATTCAATTGGTTATAATGGTACAGTCTGTAGGCGGGACCCTACTGTCTGTAGGAGGCGTAGGATTATTTGCTTCTATCTTTTTCTTGAATTCTATAGAATACACCAGCCCACCTATTCCTGCTGGCTTTTTGGTAGGTTTAACCTGCATCGCTCTCGGTGGCGGCATGACCATAGGATCTTCTGTCATATCAGTGAAAGAAGCAAAAAACATGCAGAAGTTACCACAGTGGATAGTGTTTGCTATTTTAGCTGCGGGGATTTGTGGCTACGGATTTTATGAAACTATTATACACCCATTAGAACTACCCGAATGTCCTTGTCCAGCAAATTTTTACGGTACATACCCATGTCTTCCATGTCCACAAACCATTGCGGGTGTATGCAACATCCGAGGCGTTTGTGACGATGGCAACGATGGCAGTGGCGCCTGTTTTTGCGATGTTGGTTTTGACGGTGATGCATGCGATATATGTGCTCCTACTTTTCAGGGGGAAGCTTGCGATGAATGCAAACGTGGGTGGACTGGTACGGCCTGTGATAGGTGTTATCCCGGTTACTCTGGGTCCAACTGCGATGTATGTGCCGGGGGTTGGATTCCAGAAAGTGATAAATTTGGAACCTTGTGTCGTAAATGCAAACCGGGCCATTGGGGTGGGTATTGCAAGCCATGTCAAGATTGTCAAAAACACGACCCGAACGGCGTCTGCAAGGATAATGTTTGGCACGAGGAGTATGTATACAACCCAGAAGCATGTACAGCGCAGGGTTCCACCTGTTCGGACAAGTACGACTGCGATTCATTTAATTGCAAGGGTATTTGTGTTATAGGGGATGAAACGACCGGTCAAATATGTGAATTTGACGGCGATTGTTTTCCCGGCGAGTGTCAGTTTAAACAGTGCTGTTTGGAGTCTAGACATGGCAATGGACACTGTGATTGTGGCTCAATGGGTTATAACGGCGAGGATTGCAGGGCGTGTCCGGGATTTGATGGGGTATACTCTGCTACAATATGTACGGGACATGGTACTTGCGTGGAGGAATATGCGGGTGGTCTTTACACCGGCTTGCGGTGCGAGTGTACAAAAGATGGTCTCGAACCTTTTCCTGCTTGGTCTGGAGACACATGTTCATGTCTTAAAAACACTGCTACGGACACTACCTGCGCAGAGTGTGCCACCGGTTCATATGGACCACAATGTACCTCTTGTCCGGGTGGTTCCGGTATATCCCAGTGCAATATGCACGGTAAATGCGATGACGGTATAACAGGGCAAGGAACATGTACCTGTGATGTCGATGTAAAGTATGGTGGCTTGGGTGCTTTTAAAGGAGAAGCATGCGAAGCCTGTTTATCGGACGATTTTTACGGAGATGATTGTAAAACCTGTCCCAATTTACAAGTGGTACAATGTATCCCGGGTCTTAATCTAACCGAAATACCCGGTGTCGGCCAGTGTATTCAGTCATGTGGTTCAAAAACCTGCAACAGTAACGGAATATGTACGTGATAAATTGATAACACCTCCATAATAGATACGATACAACACATTTTATCATTATATTAAACATGATATTTATATTTGTACTACTTTTTGAATTATAATTTTAATTTCTTATCAAAACTCGGTACCAACGCTATAGCACTTTGTAGACCTTCTCCGAATATTCCAACAAGAAATGACCGACAGTTTGTTCCCACCAACGAATATTGTATATGATGCGTTTGACATGCTATTCGGTTGGAATTACCCGAGGAAGATTCCATAAGGTTACATATACTTGCATAACTATTTTCACACACTAGTTCGTCATTGGCAGAGCAAAGTATATCGTTGAAGGTTTTTGCTGCCTCTTCAGTCAACGATGTTTCATATGATATATATTTGGCGTTACTCTGTTGCAACAACGGGTCGGGAATCCATAATTCCCCGTCTTCTATACACCCCAATGCATTTTTAAGAGTTGATGCTATTTTCGCACCACCCTTGGGATAAAAACCAATCAACATACTTTTCCCATCGGTTGAAAATATTTCACACCCTACATGGACACCATTCCGTATGAATTTAACAAGTTGTCCCTCTTCACATGTAAACATAGTCTCTTTTATTTGTTCGTAGGTAGACATTTTGATAAGATGATATATTATATTTATAATACCTATTAGATGATATTTATATTTGTACTACTTTTTGAAACTCGCCCCCACCTACACCAGTCACTTTTTTCTCTTTCGTTTCTTTTGGCTTCATAATTTCTGCCATCATCTGTTTATACGTTTTCTTCTTCGGGTTCTTGTCCATCGTGTATACAATATTTTTCACTTTTATAGGGTACCCCAAGACTTATGTCATCTGGGTTTTGGATGACGATGACAGTGGTTGGTACAGGTGGTTCAAAAATTTCTATTTGGACCTCTTGGGCCTCCTCTTGGGCCTCCTGTTGGGCCAGTTGCTCGTCCAACCAACGCTCAAACCTACGTAACTCATAATCATGACGACAATTCCAATAAACCTCGGATAACATATTGGTCATACAGGACACAAGTAGAAAAACAATGGAACACAATGCCAAAAAAGTCAAGAAATGCATCCTAGTGTTGCTATCTACTGTCATAATAATTACCATGATGATGAAACAACATGGCAATATGCAAAAATTGGCAGACTCGCGTTCCATATGTTTACATCGTCAACGGCTTATATATTATATATGAATGTAGACAAATGGACCGAGTGGACCGAGTGGACCGAGTGGACCGATATATATAAGTATATATAACTAGTGTGCAAGGGCGACCCGTTGATACCGTACACGCCGTTCGTGCAGATCGCCCCTAATTGAATGTATTAATATATTATTATAAGGTATAATATAAAAGAGATGGACGGTCTTGCATTTTATCGATTAACACAGGTCCCAGATCGCAAGCCTCGTAAGCGCAAGGTTGAAACGAAGCAAGATACTACTATTGACGAGACGGGCGTGGAGTATTATTGTGGTGGTTGTGGCAAAATAAATTTGGTAAATTCGACCTCGTCTATTCAGTGTAGATACTGTGACTGGCGAATACTGGAAAAGGGTAAAAAAAACACAGTTACTTTAAAGGCGGTATAAATATCGAATCGAATTCATTTGGTATGTTTGCCTTCCAGTATCTGTTTGACGGTTCCAGTGAGGTGCGAACGATTGATGCATCAATGCCCAGCATGACTGGCCAATCCTTTTGCAATATGATAACAAAGAATATCTTTGGTGACAATCCCCCGTGTCAGTTAAAATGCAAGGAAGAAACAGTCTTAGCAGACAAACTGGTTACCATTCAGCGTGTCTATGGTGTAAAATTCGAAGAAGAAAAAGTACCGGTGAAACCGGTGATAGTGATGAAACCAGCGCGTAAAAGAGTAAAACGTTGGAAGAGTCGTTCTCCTCGTCGACGTCGTTGGAGGAGCCGTTCACCAGTAAACAAATATAAAAGAGTATATACTAATAGTAGATATTAATAAATGTTGAACGGATGTTCTTTAACTGTACTTATAATCGGTGCATTGGCAAGTTTGGCTATCATCAGTCTACATGTTTTTACCATTGCAATTGATTATCCACTCAATGTATTCAGTGATTCGTCATTACAAATGAATTGGTCTGGTATCTTATCATGTATTGAGATAGGTGTGGGTGCAGGTGTGTTAATGCTTACCAGTGTGACTGCTGCACCGTACATTGACATCTTGCCGATAAAAAACAAAACTCCTATTAAGATGGCAACCATCTATTACAGTGTGTTTAGTTTGAGTTCCATTATTATTGCATCGTATCGTTTCGGCGAGATGGGTCTTTTGTGGGAAGGTGGCATATGTTCTAGGACAGATGGTTCGTTTGTATGTCCTACGGTGTTATATCGTACAGAGTTTGAAATTGAAAATGTAACAGACTGTAAATTTAATAATTTTAACGATTCACCAAGTGCTTGGAATACGAATGGTGTACCTATCATTGATTGGTCAAACAAAGAAATGTATGACAAAAAATCTCAAGCAACTTTATTTAATGCATACAAAGCAGCGCGTGGAACCAGTGTAGATATTTCCGAGGATGAAATGACCTTATATCACGATTGTTGGTATTGGGGATGCGATAAAGTTTGCAATGACAGGCATAACATAAACATTGTGATGGCATATGGATCTGCCGTGTCATCAGTACTGTACATCGTTCTAACGGTGTTGTCTGGTGTTCAATCTGCTCCCACGTCGGAGCCGGAGCCTGTGGAGGTCGTGCCCTTGGAGCCTGTGCAAGAGACCAAAATACCAGTAATTTTTCCAACGGATCCTCAGTTTCCACCTACTCAGGGTTCTTCTTCCGATAATAGTGGTACTGCTTCATCTTTGGGCGGTGCGTCTTGGAAATTCAAGCTCCGCATGTGAATGTAACATATCATCAAGGTACGTATAATAATTAGTCCACCCAGTATAGACAAATCGTATATCCACATCGTAGTTAAATATTTCGTCCTTTGTTCATAAAAAAAGTACGCCGGGCAGTACGAATCACATATTTTGTGCATGGATAGACATTGTATATCGCACTCATCTTCTAATTGCATGTAGTAAATCAATATACAAGTAGCGTATGGAATGCTGAATGCTATTTTCCACCCCAGTGCGGCATTATAGAGGCCAATATCATTGTCCTGTGTTTGAATGGCATAGATAAGCACAATGATGGAGATGACCAGTGTTGATATACATGAAGAGAGTACCATGTTATCAATATCCATGAGTAACATCCCGAAACACGATATTGCAAATACTATTCCACCAAATTTACGAAACAACCCACTTGCATCTGCACGTACTTTGCAAGTGCATAGGTTATTGCATACTCGTTTAGGATTCCATGCACAAACTTCACGTTTGTAATATTTTACCTTACATATTTCACAAGCATCATGTTTCGATTCTTCTATCCATCTGGTTAAACATTCACTGTGTACATTTCCGATATCACCTTTACAGGCACAAGGATGTACAAAATTATGCGCCGAGTCTTCTTCTAGACATATACGACATGACATTTTAAAGTAACTATGATATATTTATATATAAATAATTTATTCAATCCGTCTCCATGTCTGGCCACGAGTAGTTATTTGTTCTTTTACATCTAAGGGGCAATCACCGAGTGGAAATGTCTTGATCCAAAACCGCAAGGAATTGTCTGGTGTTCTCCAGAAGGAACCACATATATTGGTTTCCATGGGTTTTAACTCGGTGGTATCTTTTTCAATACGATCAATGGCTTCTTGTTCGCTTAAATACGTACCCAATACTACTGAGTCACTCCTGTAAAATTGTGTACTCATGCATGCAATATATATTTTAGACATAATCACTCTAATCTTGGTATGAATTCTTTATTCCAACGACTGTCGATACTTCGGTAGCCACTCCAAATGCAAAGAGCGTGTTGAAAAAGAGAATGGTCATTTTTATAAAGTGGACCAACAATTTGGCCCCAATTGGCAGTATGATACTCAGTGCAAAGGAGGTAACATAGACCACCACCCCAATCAATACAATATCAGAATAACGTAGACTTAAGCAGTCTAGTTCGGACAAAGTAATCGGTATGTCTTCCTGTAGTCTTACTGCTATGTCTTTGACACCATCAAAGTTGCGTAGTATCCAGCTAAAAGGTGGCGTTTTGTAAAAGGATAAAAAGGCATCTGGAAATTCCTTTCTAAACCAAAATACCGGCGACCAAAAGTATCCCATGTTATCGTTGGATGATAATGGTACTTCCGATGTACAATTTGAAAAACTGGTGGATTTACTGGCTAGAAAACACAGTTCCGGGTCACACGAGTCGGCCAACCCGGGATAATATTCACAGAAGCACTGTGGATATGCGACATCATGAAACCAAGCAAACATATCGTCGATCAGACAGTTTGGAATATTAGGAAGACATGTGTACAAAAATCCATAGACGGAGTACATGTATATCCCAATTGCAAAAACAAGGTTCCAAGGTGCCATGGTGGCCATATTAAACATGGGTACTTTGGAGTATTCCTGTCCAGCGTATAGACCTCCCCAGAAAGCCAATTGATATCCCCATTGGGCGGATATGTAACCGAGTCGTTCTTGTGTGGTAGATGTGGAGCAATAAATGATTTCCATGGGACATGCTTCGATAAATGGATAGGTGATGGTGTAACCAAGCCCTTGTCCAAACAATGGTACATATGAATCGTCGACGGTACTCAACCATTTGGTCAGTATATCCAGTATGTTTTCATCGTTTCGCAGTGCCCAATTCTTAATCAAGTATTCCCAATCCTTTTGTGCTCTTTTGGAGTTTGATAATGATTCCGTAGCGTTTGCAAAGGAGGACCTCAAAGCAGTACCGGATGCGGTGGCTTCACCGGTGATATTTTCCCATGCTTTTGATGCTGCTTCTGACATAATGTTTGCCATATCTTCCCGATATGATTTGGCTCGTCTTTCTTGATTTTCAAAATAGTCGATGAAGGATGGAATGACAACTCCGGCATAAGTATATTCGTAGTAATCTGCCATGTTTTTTCCTTCTTTGATAATGACATTGAGCAAATTATCAAGGAGTACGCAATTGATACAAACATATGTGTCTTCTTGTTCGTGACACGGTCTAATGTCTGCATTCAAACCAGCTGCTCCTAGAATGGGAGATACAAACTGCTGTGCCCTAATTTTGGAGGGTGTTCGTGGTCTATTTTGAGCAAGTGTGTGAAACAGGGGCGGAATACGTGCCAACTGTGACCTAAAATGTTCCATGTGTTTGTGTGGTTCAAAGTCTTTTTTCAGCACTTTAGACAAATGAAAGGCCGAACGCATGGTTTTGTATTCATCTCCCAATTGCATAACGTGTGGATAGGCATCCTTTGCAAATGTACTCATATGGATGTAAAACCGATACATATTACTAACGGATGTATCACCGTTTTTGACATTTGGATATTCCATAAAGGCAGTGTGTACCCATTTATCAATGTTTTTCATGGTAATGGTACTGGAAATGTACGCGCGTATTCTATGTAGCGCCGGCAAATACAAATCCAAATTGACATGGTCTTCTTTCATGATACGCATCATTTCAGAGGTGGTTAGGCCCCCAAATACATGACGCAAGTACAGCATTGTCGCATGTCCTATATCGTATCCCACCATGTATTTACGCTTCCAGTTGTACAATATATCATGTGGTATAGGCAACTCGGTTATATTTGCAAGATGATGTGCAATATATCTCTGTTCCAAACATTCGGTTATTTCTATTTTTTCCAATGGTCTCAGCTGATTCCATGTATGATTCTTGTACATGTGAACCATCAGATCACATCTGGACTCACCATCCCAGTCTATTTTCTCAGCAATATGCAAAGGTGTATCTGGATTGGCAGAAAACAAATGGTGTATGCTATGTCCATCCGGACCGCTGTATCTCATCCTTGAACAACCAATATCACAGTAGGTGCCCCACGATACTGTACATACTACCGATTCAATGGTTTGGCAGATACTTTTAAAAGCACCACCAATGCCACGAATCACCCGCATCAAAGGTTCCAATGCTTTTGCTATCAAAGACCACAATTTTGACATTTGCTGTAGGAGCATGTTAAAAAACTTGGTGATGAGTGTCCATAAATCCGTGAAAAAGTTATCTACTACGCCTCCAGATGAAAATATTTCTGCAATTCCAGCGAATACCTTACCAATAAGGGCAAACAACTCCAACACTGCTTGGCTCATGATGCCTTGAAATATCCCCAACACGCGGTCCAAGGTGTAGAAGAATTTGCCAGCGCCATTATGTATACCGTTCATAAAGGTTCCAAAAGCCTGAAACACCCGGCGCAGCCAATCGATCCATAAATTTAATTGGTTGATAATCAGTTCGAAGGTGGGTTTCTCGGCATTGGCCCCAACTGCCGCTCCTCGAATCACATCCGTAAACCATAACAGACCATTGTTGAAGAACCGCAAGGCAACAATCAATACATCCAACACGCTATACATCATTTTAGCCAGCCCCTGTTGCACTCCGGGTCCGACTATACCGACTGGAAACATGGCTGCAGCAGTTGCTGACACACCGGCAGCTGTCCGCTGTAAATCACACAGACGTTCGGACAAATCGACCCTAAAATTTTGAACATCGAGTGCTAAAAATGAAACCCCGGTCATCGTCATTGCTCTCAATTGTTGGGTAATTAAGAAAACACCCGATCGTAAGGTCATACTCGCCGAACATATTACATCGTATGATCCGTAAAGCTGACAACTATCCTTTTTATAGGTATACGATACGTTGGATATATTTCCCAACAAATCATTGTTCCATTCTTGTTGTCCGTACTGAAGTACATCCGTGGCCAACATTTTATACGCCTTGCTTTCACAGTAATCGTTGTTTTCAGAGTTGTATGCCGGTGCAAACTGTGATACCATGTCGTCTAAGCGATACGCAATCTCGTCTGCCAGCTGAAAGTAGTTTTCAAAATGATACGTCCCACACCAATGATGTTGTGCACCATACAACGCATCTAGTAGAGGATTACGAAATCCAGTTTGTACTACTTCCTGTTCTGGATCTGGATAATAAAAGATACACTGACAGGTACTGTTGTATTCCAGAGGCAGTGCCGGGTTACATGTGCATCCGGGACCATTTTCACCGGTACAATAATTGACCTGATTTCTTTGATGTCTTCGAATATTACAATTGGTATAGTTGCCAGTGCCCCATCCACAGTTTAGCGGTATATCAAAGTAATTTCCCACGACAATGTCTGGTACAGCCAGTATAGTACGGATGACCAGCCTCCAAAACTCGATATACTCCATCAAGATTAATTTTGCGGGGTATACATAAAAATCTAAGACGAAGCCTTCCATTGCCATACGAAAAGACATCAGCAACGGGTCCCAATAATGTGCTTGCATGGTAGGCTGTCCACAATACGGGTCGTACAGTTTATTGTCACCGAATGGGTTCTCCGCTGTAATATTCAGAGGAAAGTTTCCTATTGGTTTTTCACATCGACACACTCCTCTCGTGACATCCCATTCCATGTGATCGCGTCTGTACTCGCAGGTATATGGTATATCTCTGGAGATAAGCATCCCATCGTATCGCTGTAAAGTTCTCCATAAATTTTGTTCTTGAAAGAATATCGATTTCCATAGAACCTCTCCAGCCAGCTTGTTGACACCATATGCCAAATTGATTGGTATCTGTGTTTGGTAGTATATGGCACATGGTATTTTTACATATCCGTATCTTGAAACCGTCCTACAGTCGAGTAAAACATGGTCTGGAACACCTTCAAGCACGAAATCGTCTTTTCCTGTGACCATATTTTTGAGTGCCCCTTTGATGATCTTGCTACTAAGCATACTGGTCCAGTGCAACATGTTGGTATTTCCATAATTCCACAATTCCAAGTGCAGCAAGGCTTTACTAAAATCCATTGCTTTCATCATGTAATTTGGATTTGTGATAAATTTGGGTATAGGAACAATTACATGAATTGCGGTTCTATACAATACATGGCCTGCTTCCATCGTAGCCAGCCACAAACGTGCTTGTGTGGCCAATATGAATTGTTCCGGGGCTCCTTTCAAATAAAAGTCTGGTATGAACAATTGAATTACCTTTTCAAACAGCGTTACACCCACTCGATCGACATAATTGGCTGCTTCGAGTCCTGCGGAGCCGACATGGTAAATAACTTTGGTAAACAGTGGCATTTTTGTATAGGGTGGAAGAATTTGAATAATTTCCTGTATCAAAGCGATCGGGATGTTGAAGGCATGGTTTATAAAGCGTGGTAAATGGGGTGTATTGACCACGATGAACGCGAGATCAAAGACATCCGTCAAGCCATCGCAGATACACGAGGCTATCTTTTCTTGGTTTGCAATTACTAGCTGAGCGTTGGACACGGTTTGTGTTATGTTCCAGTCGTTTACCATAACATTATTATTTACCGTGTTACCAGATGCAAAATCACTAACCGATTTAAAGAGAGATATGAAAGTGAACAGGATCAAACGTATGGTTTCAACGACCGTGCTCATGTCACAACGAATGGCAATGGCGATAGATCCACTTGTCAATTGGCCAAATATCGTTGAATAATAATTATACAGCGGAATAATTGCATCGTATACTAGGCGCAATATTTGAAATATACTAAAAAAGACGTCCTGAAACAATGGTCCTAGTAATGTTCGAAATAGAGTATCCCCACCTCCCAAAAAGTAAGAATAAGATTCATGAAACACGACGGCAGCTCCGGCCACCGCTCCAAACCTAGCCAAGTTAAGTGTTTGTGAAGGTAGACCACTTACAAATACCATGGTTTTCCCAATGATGATGGATGAAATATCACCAAATAAATCTACCGTCGCAGTCAGCATAAGCGCTAAATTGGTCTGTATGACCGCGTCCATAGCTGGTTCGGTATATATTTTATCATTATCCAATACCGACGATACGATATATGTAAGTACTAGTGAAGCCATTAGTAGACCCACGAAAATGAACAAGGCTAAAATCATTATTTACAAATATATACAAGGGCTTATATACTTTAATAAAACCAACAATAACGCCATCCGTTTTTGTCATGGCTGTTCTTTTTACCGCATTTTTCTATAATATCCATTATATTTTTACTTTCCTCTATGTCTATTAGATCACCGGAAATAAATTTAAGATTGTACATGGTTGCATAGGCCTCACCTTGCGCCCGCAATTTATCATCTCCTCCGTTATACACAAGAATATATTTTACTGGTTTCCTACGTTGGGATTTAACACAACGCCGTATATCTTCAACATGTGCCAGACTGTCCATATCGCGATACACAAATACCACCATGTCCATTTTACCATAAAAAACTTCTACCACATGCTTAAACCTTTTATGACCAGAGGTGTCCCATATTTGAAGATTATTATGTACAATGCAATCGACACCGATCGTGGGAATTATATTTTGTTCCTCGCGTATACAGGTGAGGAGAGTAGATTTACCAACCGATGAATCTCCCAATATAATTGTTTTTATTCGCGACATGTATAAATATACAAGTTTATATTTATATATGGTTTCCATAAAACCGTCCTTTCCACCGACTTGGACCCCGGATGATGAAGTAAATGAATGCCATCGTTGTGGTACCGCTTTTACCATGTTAAATCGTAAACATCATTGTAGAGCATGTGGGAAAATCTTTTGCGGCGACTGTTCGGCACACATGGGTTCCATACCCTCCTACATTCATCGGGTCGGACACATGCATGGAAAAGGGCTACGACTGTGTAGTCAATGTAACATGCTTATCATAGAAAAAAAGAAAAGTAAAAATTTTATATTGATTTTTTCACTCTTACCACTCACCATCAAAGAGTTAGAGGTATTATTATTCATCAACAAGGAATGGAACACCGCCATAACAAGTGTAATAGGAATGTACAAGAGTATACAGTACAAATCCGGATACAAAAAATGGTCTGGTTTGGAAAGAAGGCTAATATGCACACACTGGAGAGAGTTTGTAGGTCATAATCGTCTGATGATTCAGTCCTTCAAAGGAATGATAGGTATCAAGCCCCTAGAAGACTTTGTACGTCATTTTAAATGTGGTAAGAGGAAATATTCATGTGAGGAGTTATATTGCGATCAAAACTTGTGTAGACGATCATTTACTCCATATGATTTATTAGAACTGTTGTACAACCAACATACACAACAATTGTTAGATTGTCAAGAATTGGAATCATGGATTGGTATATCATTAACCACGATTCATATCAACTGGGTCATTCGATTTTTACCATGGATATTACAAATGGGTAAAACGCCCCCCTGTCAGAGAATTATAACCAATAACATCATACCACTCGCATTAGACGATATTAATATGACCTATCTCTTGTATTTTGAATGTGAAATGTTATCCCATAATCATGACTTAAAAGGATATTACTTGGCCATACAGTCAAGATTACTATCTGCTGTAGACGAAGACACTAAAATAAACATTCGACGGTCTCATCGCTTGTTAAATATCTTTGATGATCCGGCCAAAATTAAACGACAAGAAATAGATGTAAGGGATGTATTACTACCATATGAACCAAACACGGTGTTAAAGGGTATTGACCATAAGAACATTCGTCAAATCATGTCCAATACCAGACCGTGGGTCATTCCCATCTATACCAACCGAGGATACCTAGAAATATTACAAAAAACAGACGATCTGCGAAAGGATAGGATGGTCATTACTGTCATGGAATTTTTAAAAGTCATTGATAAGAGATTGACCTTCCATACCTATCATGTTTTCCCCATAAACTACAACAAGGGGTGGATAGAAATGATACCCAACTCGAAAACCGTGTATGACATTCAAAAAAACAACACTATACAAAATTATATCATATCCTTCAACAAAAACATGCGATCCTTCGATTTGAGGCAAAAATTCATGTATTCGTGCACCTCCAACTGCATTTTGGGATACATGTTGGGCCTAGGCGATAGGAATTTGCACAACATATTAATCTGTGGAGAGACTGCAACCATTGCAAACATTGACTTCTCGTATTTGTTGGGATATGATCCGAAAAACATAGAATCCACTGAAATGAAAATTACATCTGGTATGGTAGATATGTTGGGAGGATACCATTCCGATGAGTTTATGACCTTAAAAACAACATGTTCCAACATATATTCCAACGTACGCAGACACACCTACTTTTGGTATTCTCTCTTTCGGTACTTGGCGGTTGCACAGCCACACATACACCCGCATGCTGGAGACATAGCGACCATACAAAAACATGTAGATCTACGCCTCATGCCCAATGCTACCGATGAAGAAGTTAAGGTAGCCATTGTTAAATCGGTGGACAGTAACTCCGATTCATGGAAATCGTCGATTTCAGACATGGCACATGCAGTAAAAACTAATATTTCTGGTCTGATTTTTAATATGGAATTGTGAGTATATAAACATTACACGCATACTTTAAATGCGTAAACTTAGGGACTGTGAGGATTCGGGCGAAACATGTTGTGACATGAAAAGCTTAACACTTTTGATCTTGATTGTCATGCTAGTACAGTTGGTGGTCATGCTCATACCACTTGGAGCGGGAGGTTATATTTACATACAAAACAAAGAAAATTTAAATGCTTTGGCCAATTTAAGTGCTTCCAAAATAGTAACAGACATCAACACCTTTCCATTGGCCAAACTTGGTAAATCTGCTTCCAAAACCGCATCGGATGCAAACTTTCTTGTACACAATATAAAATCCATCACAGGAGATCTGAGAAACAACACTAACATTTTTGATGATATGCGCAAAGTAATGCGTCACTCCATAGAACCATTAGATGGTCTAAAACACATACTATCCCCACAAATGAGAGGAACTACTATGTCTATTATATCCAAAGTGATGCGACTTCTTAATAACTTAAACGACGATGAACTCCATAAATTAATGGTAAGCGTTGAAAAGGCATCCGTACAAGCCAATCATTTACTATCGGATTCTAATATCAATAGAACGCTTCATACCATGAATGACGCAGACAATACCATGAAAAGATTCATGACTATTTTGGGAAAGTTTACAAATTGATAGTATATAATTTACAATACAATATATAAATGTACCGAGGCATAGTCATACTTATTTTTATACCGCTCACTTCAGCACTCTACCATACCACAAATAATCTATTATCACGTATAAAAAAGGAATGTACGGTTGTTCCACAACTAACATGCAACATGCACGGTGATATATTGGTAGTAGACTGGAACAAACATCTTGCAAAAGATGTCGTTTGGGCCTTTAATGAACACGCAAGAGAAAGAATTACAGCAGAATTGGCATTGGAAATGATCAAAGAGCTGAAAACATTAAAGCCAAAAACACGTATTACCATTGTACCCATTGTCAATGTTTGGGGAAGAAAACAAGTAGAACGTGGCAGGATATGCCAACGAAAAAATAAAAATGGCGTCGATACGAATAGAAACTACCCACCCAAAATAGTACATCATTACGCCAAACATTCGCAAGAATATCAAGGAAAACACCCACTATCTGAACCAGAAACCATGCTGGTTTCCACATTATTGAAAGGAGCCAATCGATATGTAAATGTACATTCGGGAGAGTACTCGTTATATATGCCATGGGACAGTATCACTACACGACCACCACATTACGAACGAATGAGACGTAAATTAAACCAATGGAAACAACATTGCAAAGAATGTTCAGTGGGTCCAGCCGCACTAACAAGCTTTTACAAGGCATATGGAAGTAGCGTCGACTATGCTACACAGATGGGAGTACCAGAGGCATATACTTTTGAAATTTTTGGCCAAGACTCACCAAACTGCGATATCATGTTCAACCCAAGAGGAGAAGAGAAACAAAAAGTTCTTGAGCAATGGAAAAAAATCATGACCATGACCATTTCGGCATGAGTCCAATGGTACGTCCGGCCTAAAATAAATAGGCCTGTGTCCATATAGTGCCAAAATTAGACAGGGGGTGGCTAAAAATATTTTTTTTTTGGCTTTTTACCTAAACATGCTGTGCGCATGTTAAAATAGCATTAAATAACATATATGCTATTGCATGTTATTAGAAAATAGTAAAAAAAAATTTTTTTTCAAATCGCCCCTATGTCTAATTTTTGGCTAATATGAATACAGGACTGTTTATTTTAAGCAGAACAAACGCCTGAAATAGATTTAGTCTTAATCGCCTGCTATTTGTTTTCTATGATATGCTCGGCCTAAAATAAATAGGCCTGTGTCCATATATTGCCAAAATTAGACAGGGGGTGGCTAAAAATATTTTTTTTTTGGCTTTTTACCTAAACATGCTGTGCGCATGTTAAAATAGCATTAAATAACATATATGCTATTGCATGTTATTAGAAAATAGTAAAAAAAAATTTTTTTTCAAATCGCCCCTATGTCTAATTTTTGGCTAATATGAATACAGGACTGTTTATTTTAGGAGGGACAAACCATTATAAACATGTTAATGATATTTACATGTATAAACATCGGAGGGCATGAATCGTATTTTTCAATCCCCCAATGTTGATATGTTTTTGAACCCAGTCTGTGTAAGACAAGGCTTTTGCATTTTTTATGTTTGATATTTGATTGACATAATATTTGGTTTCTAAGTAAATAGATAAATCTTCTATCTTTGTTCCTAATTTGGATTCTTCACTATATATGTTTCCCTTGGCATCTATCACTGTTTGAAATTCTTTCCACATAAGAAAGACTACTATGTTTCTTAAATCGCTATCGGATACTAAAACGAGCCACGGTGGGTCTTTTACGGGCCTGTTATCTAAAGCATTTAGGATGAGTTGGTGGTCTAACTGTCTTATCGAGGTGAGCTGAATGAAAAAATCACGGACTAGATTATTGTTGTTGGCTTGTACTAATAATGTTTTTAATTTAGTAAACTGTTGTGTATAATCCATTTACATACTATGTATTTTATATTTATACTATTGTTAAAATGGTGCTTATTTTGATCCTACCTTGGCGAGTTATCACCGAGCAAAGGGTGCTTCTTTTGATCCCACCTTATTTGCAACGGGTTGGGGTGAGACACCTTGAGCAAACATGATTCGCCCTTTGTCACTTTCTATTGCGAATGTATGGTCTTGAGTGAAAGCATCCGTTAATTGTTGGCATGCCTTTACCCATGTATTGGCTACTTCTGTGCCATCAATTTTCCCCAAGACGGTACCGACTCTAAAATTCATGGTATGAAATGCATCCGAACCGGGTAGTATTTCACAGACAACCAATTTATAATCGTTTTGTCGATGTTCCTGCATGTATTCACGCAAATTCATTTGGTATACATCGCTTAAGCGTAGTGTTTTGACCACGAGACCATTTGGCAACTTTTTTACTTCTCGCGCATGCACGGAATCTTGTAAAGTTTCCAACACTCGAATGTTAGGTTTTTCATCTTCTTTTAGGAAACAATATTCAAATTCGATATCCTTTTTGCCGCCATGTTGATCGACCATGGTTAATGATACCGACTTTCCAAATTCTGTCCTATGTATAATATCTTTAAAAGGAAGTGAAACATTGAGTTTTTCGTTCCAAACTTCGCCAAAATTATCAATTTTTTGATTATTGATATGTGTGACCAAGTCATACTTTTTCACTCCATGTTTTTCAAAAATACTACCTTTCACAACATCGCGTATGATAACACCGTGTTCTTGCTTATAATGTTCCAATGCTGCTTCATTCGCATTGTTTGTACGGAATCCAAGCCGCGGCATGTGTAATAATCGAGGCGGTGTTTGTTTTAGAAGATCTTTATCGACAGAAACGGGAGCAGTTGGCTGCGTTTCTTTCTTACAAAAGGATTGAAAGCCTTCTTTTCGCATTTTTACAATTTCTTCCGGTGAACCATTGTGTAAATGTTCCATGACCTTTTTAAACAATGCGTAGGACTGTTCGTTGTGTAAAACGTGTTTTGTGTACCAATCGGCCAAGGAAACCCGTGAAATTTTTCCACTCGCATCTTTTTTAAAGCCACCTAAATTATGTTTTTCCCACAGGTTGTTTACCTTTACTTCGTCTATTTTCAATCCGTCTTGTTCCAGACGAGACACTTGTCCCTTTGCAAAGTGCATGGAAATCATGTTCATGACTGCTTGTTGTGATAACAGGTCTTGAATGATTTTGGTGTTGATGGTGTTGTCCAAAAGATAGCTAACAACACGCTTGACGCGGTTCGATGGAATAATAATGTTGGTTTCTGTTGCATTGGTCATTTTCATACTGTTAATACCAATCACCTGCCCCTGTTCATTGACACATGGGCCCCCAGAGTTTCCGGGTTCAATCGTAGCCGTAGTAACAATGTATTCTTGTTCATTGGCGTGTTTTATACCACTTACACGTCCATCGGTAAATTGTTGATATTCCGTACCATGTGGATATCCTCTAGCAATTACTCTAGGCGCCGCCATGTTCTTAAAGGAAGATAAATGAACCGAATCGGAGTCTGCCATTTCTAAGGAAGGTATTTCTTCGATGTCGTACTTGCTTCTGAGTATGCCAAGTACTTTATTCATGCCTTCGTCATCCAATTTGCACACGGCCAAGTCCAGATCTGTGCTAATACCGACCGGGTATACTTGAATGTTTGTAGTGTGTGCAGCGGGTAATCGTATGAAAACGGCGGAACAGTTGTTGACAACATGAGCATTGGTTATAATGACCTTCTCCCCGTCATGATCGAAAAACCAGCCACTTCCAGCAGCCATGCCGTCGTATCCGCGTCCCCTTTGAGTTTTAACGATAAATTGTACTACAGCGTTTAGTTCTGCCATTTATAAATATATTATGATATAGACATAATCTTTATATACTTGTTATTTTTTATTGATATGTTTTTCCCATGTTTTGAGATCCCATTCCTCGTCTGAAATGATTAACTTTTCATCGGTGTAAAAGGCCAATAGTTTTCCATCCTTTGAGAATATTTTATGTGGTGTGTCAATGTAAAAGGAAACATTCCCCAAGAAGGTTGGTACCAAGTAATCCCCATTTAAGCTTGCATTGCACACGCGGTGATTGTCCTGTTGTACACATTCCAGTGGCTTGTAACGTACGAAACGAGCATTAACCAAGCTTATAAAAATTACCAACAGAAAGTATTTCATTTATATTATATGATAACTCTATTTATACTAAAATTAACAATCCATTCGATATACCCAATAACCTCCCTGTCCACTGCTTGTTCCCTCAGAATAAAGGTAACACCAATCGGCGTACAGTTGGAAATAAACACAATTTGATTTTTCTCTGCATGCACGAAAACAATCCTGAACATCTGAGGTCTGAAAAGACCTACCCGCTGGATTGTAAGTGAATCCAAAGCCAGAATTTGAAATATGACCTCCCACATAAGCATATGGTCTATGGGTATATTGGTAACTCCATGCATCACTTGTACACCCAGAACCCGTACAAGATGCACATCGTTGACTTGTTTTACAAGATGTTTGGCGGGTTTGATCTTGGTATTGACCGGAGGTACATGATTTGCACGACGTTTGTCCAATTTGGTTTTGGTATGAACCCGCTAAACACGAACCACAGTGCATTTGTCCGATGTCGGAAAATGTACCTGCCACACACGATATACACGATTGTTGACCCGCTTGGTCTTGATACTTTCCACCATAACATGCATCACATACTGCCGTACCTTGTTGATCCGCAGATCTTCCAGCAAGGCAATTGGTACAGGATGTCTTTTTAGACGGCAGTCTCTGGTAAACTGACCCACCGCTATAGGTCCCTGCACCGTAATTGTGCTGTGCACATCGGCACCCGGTACCACTGGCCCATGACATGAACAGATAGTATTTGCATTTATTTTTGCAATCTGATTCGCTGGTAGCAGATATACTATCAAATGAATAGTGAAGAATGGAATTTGGCATTTGAAGAATCCAATCACCGGATCTTGCACGTTTTACACAATATGCATAACCTGAATCACAATCATTACCCGCCTCCAATGTATTATACCAACCATACGAAGAAGTGCTACGGCGATCATACATACATCCGTGTGGTTCCTTATACGCTGCTTCGTTCCTTGATACGGTAGCATAATATCTATTACCTGCCATTTCTTTGCACTCTGCTTCGCTTATTTTATCGATGAATTCACCGACATCGTATCTGGTATAAGTGCCTTGACCTATTTTTGTACATGTGCTGCTATCTGAAGCTTCACAATAACATTTTCCAGTACTAGTAACGACAAATCCTTTCAAATTAAAGCCCGTCCAACTTCCTCCATCCAACGGTGTTTTCTTTGTCAAGCAGGCTTCATAACATTGATTGACATAATCTACGTTACTGTTGCTATCGTACATTTTTAATTGGTTTGTGCCATCACACTCGCCATCGTGTGCGTAAAAATAATTAACTTCGCTTGCTATACCGTTGGGTACGATCACATAATTTTCCTTCTTTATACAAGTAAGTGTGGATGATTTGAAACATGAGGCCGTAGAGGTCAAATCCGAATTGTAATATACCATAGAACCTGTTACAAAACATCCAGCATTCCAAACTTGGTTGGCATAGTTAGTGATCACATTTAAGGTACCAGCATATACGGTCGAATAGCCATATATGTCAGCAAACTCTTGACATTCTTGCTGTGTCACACCATCACTACCATATCCCCATTTGGTAATAATAGCCGAAGTATCGTGTGAAAATTTACCCGAATCACAATTTACACAAGAGGATTCCACGTTGGCATTAAATTTCCCGTTATCACATGTCAAACATGTATTTAGTTTGGTGTAATCGACAAATTCGACCGAGTTTTCTGTGCTCGTACCAGCGGGACATTGATTGCATGCAGATGGTCCCGATTGTGCTTCTACTCCCGCCAATTGGAAAGTGTTAATTGGGCACGATTCACAGTTGTTCGTTCCATCGTCATATTGACCTGTAGCACATACTTCACAAGATAAAAAATCTGCGGATGGTTCATATCCCGGATCGCAGCTAACGCAATGATTTAAATCAATCACACCAAGCTGTCCCCCACCACATCCGGATATGCATGTCAATTGTCCGGTTTGGTCTTGGTAATAACCCGCTGGACACAGAGCACACTCGTATTGGTTATCCCACTGTACACCATATTTTCCTTTGGGACATGGAAATTCACGTTTATGTATTACCAAGTCGTTGTTTCCATCTTTTGTCATTGGTACATAATTCCCCAAGGTGGCCGAGGCAAAGGATGTACCATTCCAGTACTTGTAGTTGTAGAAATTATCGGTACCGTCAAAATTTCTGGCAACTGGTATTGGATCACATCCAATTAAATTGTCCAATGGATCGTAACAATATTTAAAGCCCGCGGATGCTCGTGTTGGATTATACCCATTGATATTGGCATTTTCCCCTATTCGTTTATTACATAGAAGTCCGCCCGCACAATCATGATCTTCAATACATGGGCCTTCGCCTGTATGACAGGGTGTTTGTTCGTCACATTTGCCATGAACACCGGTAGTGACAATAATTTCGGAAGCAATACCGCCGGTAAAAGATACTGGTGATGATAATCGTGACAATGGACCCAGATATTTATTAAATGAACCCACTGACCCTACATAATTTCCATCGATACTCCTCCCAATTGCATATATCATATATGGATTCCAAAACACGGCATTTGAACCAGAAGGGTTGGGTTCGGGGCATACCGCTGTACCTCCAGTTGGTATCACACATCCGTAGTCAGTTGAATCTGCAGCAGATGCAATAGTGGAATACGGTGTTTCCAAACTATCGTCACATGAACAAGCTCTACCTTTCCATACATTCCCTGTTAATTCGTTTAATTTACATTCACAAACTAAATTTTGATTGTCCGTGTTAATGACACAGTCGCCACGTGTAGCCCCGGAACATACTTTAAAGACGGCAACAGATTGCATCCAATCGTCCGCAAAAACACCGGGACACTTTTTACAATAGTATGCAGAGTCCATGTCGTTGGTAGTGTATGGATCATACAATTGTTGTATTTTTATTTGATCGATTTGAGACTGTGGGATCGAATTCCATTCAATTAAATTTGCCACTCGAAATCCGGCTGGACAACACTGGTATCCCCACAACCCTGTTTCCGCAGGGCATTGGCACTTGGCAGCCTCTACATCGTTTGGTTTTCCTTCGCATGATCCTTGTAATAAACACTTTTGGCACTTGGATCTACAGTTTTTGCCGGTCCATCCTTCGTCGCATGAAGTACATGATTTCGAATCTCTACTAAAATGATTACATTTGTCTACACCAGTTTCGACAATTTCAAAGTCGTTTGCGCATGTTTTCACCTCACTTGAACCTATTTTCGTAATTAAATCTCGTTCTTCTACTGCATAAGAAAGACTTTCCTTTGGTATAAGTGCTTTTCGTATGTATACACCATAGGTTATAAATTCTGTACCAGTATTTCCCATGTGCAACTCATAAGCAGTATTTGCCAAATTATCACGTTTAAACACGCCATAGCAAAATTTAAAGACACTTGCAATGTTGATATCATTGAATAGGGAGCAAACGGTCTTGGCGTCGTTTTCGGACACAAAAGACTGTCCATTGGTGACTGGTTCAAACCACGAGTACTGTAACAATGGTTCATTGTAAGTATTACTCGGTACTTCGGTTTCTATAGTAGGTTCATATTCTTCATCTTGACCACATAAACAGGATGCTTCTTGAAAAACACGTTCTACATCCAACTGTTCAGAACCAAACAGGCATTGTCCGAAGCCGCCACACATACTCTGCTCTGTTTCACCATCATAATCTGGGCACAATTCGATGCACTGTGATTTACCATACCCAACGGCACACGTAGAACATTCCATTCCCGACCAATGGCCATAAATAAAATCATTGAAACATGCGCACTGTGCACATTGAATAGTCGTTGAGGATATGACTTGGCAATCTATTTGGAAATCTTGTTCCATGTCCGTTGTACGATCTTGTGTAAAGGTCGCCTTAATGATGGGTTTGTCTTCAATGGCTTTACATACACCCGAGCTTTCATCCATGTACAAATTACTGGGACATACACAACGATACGTAGAGGTACATTGCTGCAATGCAAGCTCCTTGACACAAGTATTAGTGGTACTGCAGGATACACTACCAGATCCATAAAAAAAGTCATTCCCGGTTTTAAAACAACCTGTAGGGTAAGTATTATCAACCACCTCAAGACCATTGCTATCTCCAAACATGGCGGCGTACATTTCGCACTGTTCTTGGGATATGGTCAACGTGTTTGGAATATCACTTGTGGCAAATATAGGAAAGGGCTGTACACATTTTGATGCGTCAGAACATCCGGTGTTGGTTGCGTCTGGATTATACGTCACATAATCACCAATTCGAAGACATCCTGTTGGAAAAGATGGTAGTGTACCCTTTTCATAAGATACATAATTCCCATTACTATGCCAACTGGTAGATGTGGAGGTACACTGAATACAACTGCTGTCCGGTGAGTAAATAGCAAATCCTACACAGTCGGGGTTGGCACCGCATAAAATTTTGCACTCGTCTACCGTGCTTCCATCGAGCCTACCTCCATAGTCACCAATCCACTGGTTACTGTTGCAATATGTATTTCCCTTGTATGCGTAATTCACAAAACTACCAATCTCTAAAACTGGAAGGTTGATGGTCTGTGCATATTCATGACATTGGTCGGTGGAAAGCAATTGATTTGGTATACCAATAGTAGTTTCAAAAACATTATGGTTCCATTTGAATTGTCCATTCTCTACATAACAGCCCAACGGTTTATTGATATCATATTCTTCTGACATAGACCCCTGTGAATAACGGTAACACTGCTCATAGCTTGTTGTCATCGGACAAGTGCCATCGACTTTGAAATAACGACACATATCGTTGTATTGTTGTAACGATTTAACCACCGGCGCTTGTGTTTTTGATTCCACGGTCAATGCACTTTCTTTGATGCATAGCGATTCAGGGTTTAGTACAAAATACTTGTATTTTTCTCCCGATACCAATTCTTGGACTTGATAATTATTGATATTGTTGGAAATTTGTTGAACACATGCAAGGTTGTTAAAACCACATTCGACATTGTTTGCATTGGTGTTGTAATAAAATTCAGTACCTGAAAAAGAACAGCCTCTTGGAAACCAACTCCCGTGGTTTTCATTGCCCCAAAAGGTTAACGGATTGATGGCTTCAAGGCAGTTGTATGGGGAGCCACAATGAACACCCCCATCGTAGGTGTTGAAGTAAACGGTCGTCGATGTCGGTAAAAAACATCCCGTTGGAAAGACATTGTTATATGCATCTGAATATGAAAATCCATTGATACTGGCATAGTGTTTACATTCCCATATATTCATGCTCTGGGTGGGTAAGCCACTTGTAACAATCTTCACCGGAGCGAAATGGTACCATGCATAGAATTGGCACTCATTTTTGCTTAAAGATAATTCATTCGTGCCCGAATACGCTAATCTTGCATTTAGATCAACAGTGTAGTATCCATTCGATGGTGATGGCATTCCACGGTCAATCGTCATGTACACTACTATTCCATCATCGTTTTTAATACATCCAAACGGAACTGCTGTATTCCAATATGCTACTCCATAAAATGATAACGAGTGATACTCGGCCCATTTTGCACATTCCGGTATGGTCAAGCCGGGACGGTTGGTTTTTTGAACGCATGGAAAAGTGGTGCTACACACGGGACAACTGCGTATGGGACACGCGTTGTATCTTAAGCTGTTGTCTCCATTGTAATATCTTCTGTAACAACCTGCCGGCTCAGTACTGGCGTCCAATCTACGAAAAGGCACATTCAATATTTCAGCGTATTTTTTACATTCCTCCTCGCTGACACTACGATCGGATAAATCAAATTTCTTGACATAAAATTCACTGGCCAAACTGGCTACATCTGCATCATATACTTTTCTTAATTGATTTGGCACTCCATCATATTCTACTGCAGTATTGAATAACATTTCTTGTGTGAAATCCTTTTGTAAACACCCGGATTGTATAGAGGTGTCCGACACCACTCTGTAATTGTAATCTAAAGCATTGGCAATGAATTGACATGTTTCTTCATCTGCATCCGCCAGTGGATATCTTAAGTTTAAATCTGTATCCGCTGTTAAAGCATTTAATTGTGTTCCATAAACAGTACTTTGAGTACTGCAGCTATAACAAGAAGCTGTGTCGGTTCCCATAATTAATTTAAAAATATTGCAAGGGGCCAATTGAATACAATAGGAATGACCATTCCAACCACAATCGCCGCTGCTTTCTGGACTATTGAAATACACAGATGTGAAATATAAGAAACACCCGGGAGGATTCTGGGTATTAACATACGTTGGATCGTAAGCATATCCCTTCAAATTTGCATAGGTCCTACATTCGGATTCAGAGACGCTACGATCGGGAGTACCAGATGTGACAACGCTGTATGAATTCGTATTGCGACACCTTTCTGAGCAGGTGGTTAAGGATACATCCATACCCACGGATGATGGAATGGTAAGAATTAATGTGGCCAGATTGCAGTCGGCGTTGATTGGTTTGTACCCCTGATTGTATGTTGTGCGACGATCGATACTACTCTTGACCACGTAAAAGGTTTGTGAAGCGGGCGGATCCTCTTGAATCGCCAAAAAATTACCTTCTTCACATTGATCTTCCGCCACGGTTTGCGTGAAAGGGTCGATTTTTAAATACTCGTACAAACCAGTGCCTTCTGTAAATCGCTTACCACCCTTGGAATGAACAATCATGGTGTTTCCTTCCACGGAACAGTATGTAGTGGTGGATATTTTACTTTTACATACACAAAGTATACCGTTTTCACCACATTCAACATCGGTATTCATGGTGTTGTAATTGACCTCCTTTAAATCATTTATGATACAACCCCTTGGTAAAAATATGTCGCTTTCATTGCCATTGTATAAGTAACTCAGATCTTGGTATTTGCCCCATTGTTTACATTCTTCTTCCGATATGGGTATACATGCCTCATTCGGACCCACAATTTTTGTATTGGCAATGTTAATAAACAATAGATCGTTTAAAATAGCATATGCTTCACAATGGCCAATGTCGGCATAATGCGCACAAGATCTACTGAACCCATCGTAAATGTCACTAGAAACCGTCAATTCTGCCATTTCACATGTACCATGCCCCGTGCATATGTTATCGTCCACCATAGGACATGAAAACTGACACTCGTCTCCTATGTACCCGGCATCACATGCACATTGACCTGCAAGATCACAAGTTCCATGACCATTGCATATGCTATTCATATCACCAATCAATGGGTCGTAGCCGGGACATGTAATTTCGCATTTATCACCTCTATATCCTGTTCGCTCTAATTTATTGGAAGTAAATTTTGTATTGCTAACTTCCACGCCGGGAATAAATTGTACATTTTCTACCGGTGCTGAAGATTCAGAGGTGGTTTTAGCGGTATCGCATATGCATTCACCAGTGACACCACAATATCCATTGCCTGAACATGCCAATTGAGTAACTTCGCTGAAACCCGGGCACTGTTTATTGCAATCGTAATTGTATCGGGAAGATGTACTGTCTAGATTACCTAACATGGTGACATCCGACTCATCGCAAGCAGCATCGTAACACCAATAACGGCTGGGCATCGATAAAAAGTCATTGTAAATGTCTCTCCAATCCGTAGTCCCGTCGTATACATCGTCGCCGGTACATGTGCTAATGATAAATTTACCCACCATATTCGCATGATTGGTACATACATAGTAGTAAATGCCGTCTTGTAGAAATGTATGTTTTGAATTGGCCCCCGTGTAATCACCAACACCATCGGGAAGTTCTAAATAGCTACCATCTACGCACCCCTTGTTCGCACAATTTTCCTCTGGAACAATACGGAAGGGATGTGCGGAGGGTAGATGAAAAGTATATTCCACACCTCTGCAAAGCGATATGGTAGGGTCGTTTTCTCCGTTGTACACATAATGATCCGTACCAGAAACTGTAATGTCCAACACAGTGGTTAAATTGATAGTCTTGAGCTCGTTTTTAACAAACGATTCTTTGCCCTGCATTTGACGTATTCTGTACAAGATTCTACCCTGTTGACCGCCATCTCCATACGACCTCTCAATCACGGTTATATTTTTACCACGCCAATCGAGTTGAGTATACGATGAAATGGTAGTAAATGGAGGCAAACATTCACAAGTTCCACGTGCATTATTACAAATTCCTATTTGACCACCCAGATAGGTACCATTGTTGCAGTCTTTGCATTTAATATCACATGAACGGGTACCTTCCGATAGGAAACATTCACATTCTCCTTCAAGTGCCCATACTGGATCAAAAGCCTTTGGATTGCCTTCACCATCCAATGGTGCATTATGAATGGTCTCTTTCTGAGCCTCCGTGTAGGTACATTTACCCATGTTGGAACCTTCCGCACAAGCTGTACCGTCAAAGCCAACTGGACAATGCAACTCACACGCTTCGCCTGAAACACCCGCATATTGTTCGGTATCACAGGTGCACTCTACCGCAGAACATTTGCCAGTCAAAGTGCCTTTGGAATCTTTCAAACAATAGTCATACCAATCGACACTACAACCGGGTACATCTTTGACCATATTTCCACTGCTAAATAACTCTTCTCGATCCAAACAATAGTCTTGTTCGACGCTCATTAAGTGATTATAACACTGTGGTGCACACTTGTCCTTTATGGCTTGTGGTATCTTGGCCGCGTACAAATTCGAACAAGAGGTAACCCAATCATATGTCAGTGCATTGTCAATGCATGTTTTATCACCATCCACTGGATCTACAAATTCCTGACACTCCAAATATTTTTCCAACACGGTATAATCTACATTTATGATCGAGTCATCGGTAAATGCGTTGTAGAAATCACAGTATACATCCCAATCTGTATTTGTAACCTTTTCTGTGGTTAAATAATCAACTGACGCATCGATAGGATGTCTTGTTTTCACAAACAGGTCGGAACATGTTTGAAGAATATTGTGCGATGGGCTCAACAAACTGGGGTATTCAACCTTTCGAATAATGTCCGAACAAATATTTCTATACGACACATCAAAATTGCATGTCTCATATGTGCATGTGTATGGTGAAGGTATATCCCTTTCCGATACAATTTCCCTGTATTGTGTAACACTGTACGAGGATTGCGTTCGTACCTCTGTGATCACCGCAGTTGACAATTTTGCTTTTGTTATGGTTGCACCAGTATCTTTTCTTGTCATTCTGACATGCGTTGCATTCAATTCCAATTCGATGTGGTACCACGTGTTTGCGACATACGCCCACGTATTTTGACACCCGGGATCTGTCACTGGACAGGCCCTCAGCGTCTCGGCTTCATTGATCTGAATCTGACCCTGACGAACAAATATACGTACGGTATCCGCAGTATTGCTACCAAACTCCAACACCGTAGAAGCACTTGTTGCATCACTTGCTTTGAACTGGAAGTGTATGTACGTGGCAGTTGTCAAGGGCTTGACTTCATTTTCACCAATATAATCTACATGTGACACGATTGGGTTGTTGTCCAAACAGTGTTTTGCATGGTTCGTTTCAAAAGTAGCCTTTTTTGGACACGAGGTTTCCGGTATCACAATGTCGCAAGTGTACGAGGTATATGTTAATCGTTCAGATACACCCTTTAAACATGTACTATTTAAATTGCCGGTGGTAGAACATACCGCTTTTGTACCGTCGTTATAGCAACTGTAGGAAGCATCGCTACACGGGTTAAAATCACACGGTTGTGGAATGTTACACGATGGGAATCTGTTTTCAATTAAAGAACACACATTGTCAATAACCTCGTGCCCGTCACTTTCGATAAATACATGTTCTTTCTGCAATTCATGAATAGTACACCCTACACCTTGATTCAATAGCGCTTCCTCGTAGCTTTCATAGGAGCTTTCTTCATTCAAACACCGAACTGTAAATGGATAATACAGATTGTTTTCGCTTTGCCCCAACGGACCCGAACAAGAGGTTGTATTTTGTACCACACCGTTGCACACATACTGTTTGTTTTCTCTGACCGTGTCTATCACAGGGTAACGTAATGCATGCGTACTACAGAAATCATCCGCTAATTTGTAATCTAATAGTCCTTTTTCTATGATGGCTTCCGCATCATCGTGCTTCAAGGCATGTTCTACTATTCTATATTCTTCTGATATAGCAAACGGATATTTTCTCTTTTCATATTCATAGTGATAATTTAACTTCTTGGACACTTGAACACCGTCGGTTAAATCAACCAGAGTCTTACAATGTGCTGGTATAGGCTTGGCTGGACAAAAAGAAGCAACCGATTTACAATTCGAAAACAGTGCAGGTTGTTCATTGAATTGTACATTTTGACAGTAATCGTGCCAGTTGTAATCGTTCAAGGTTTGCAAACAGCTGGTTTTTTGGATGCACGTGTAGGCATATCCACCATACGAGGTTCCACACGCATCGTTATTGTTTCCAGTGTTATATGCAATACCATTTAGGTTTCCAGAAAGGGTAATTTTTACACACCCAGCTACACGGAAATCATTGTTCATTATCGTCATTGGATTATTGGGATAATTTGTTTCCTGATAGCTTCTACATTCCGTTTCTGACATGGATGAATCCGACGTACCAGTAGTTACTTCTACTATATCCGTATGAGTAACACATTCTTCCGTACGCATTTTCTTAGGACGTTGTTTTAGCAGTATTTCATAACAATTGTCGGTGGATTGTTCGCAGCCAGATATTTCATCTTTTTTGTGACAGAAGGGTCCTTTTTTGTTGGACCAGAATTCATCGGCAGAGGTTATTCCAAGTACATCCGGTGTTAGGCAATCCGAGTCCTTTAGGCAATTAAAATCGGCATTGTTGGGTGCTCGAATGGTGACTACCGAACAATTACCCAATCCGTTGCACTCGTCTGAATCTTCCCATGGAGGACGTATACAGTGATAATCACACGTATGACCATAATACTCTTGATTTGGCGGTGGATCCAAGGTGCCATTGACCAATCCCAATGCAAGTTTTTCATCCCAGTCAATCCTTGCATCTGCATCGATCGGATCTTGAGGATCACATGTACAACTAAACAATGGAATGCCCCCTTCCTCACGAAATTCATGTTCCATTAATTGTTGTATTTCATTTGACTCGCATGTACCGTGTCCCCCACATATCAAGCCATTGCTAGAGGTACAAAATATTTGACACTGGTCTCCAGTGTATCCATCGGCACACAGGCAATCACCTTCGTCCGTACATGTTCCGTGTCCATTGCATTGTACACAGTCGACTGTACCATCACATTCAGATGGAAGATCACCGGAAGCTACACAAAAACGATTACAAAATTTTGATCGACTGAAATCAAGCGGGTACCAATTTGCTTCACATTCGGTGCAAAATGATTCGTCGTCCAAGTGTTCTACATCGCATTTACATAGTTTTTCACCCGGTGCCCCGTACAAATGGTTACAAACGCCACGATTATTACAAGAGGCAGCATTGCAAGAACCTTCACACGGCACCGAATATTCTTTTGGCATGCCGTATTGGTTCACCACAAATTGTTTTGGGAAATATTCATCCAAACACTCGCCACAATTCATTTCGTTGTCATAATACATGACATAATCGTTTACTGCACCGTCTACGTTCATGGTCAAGGTAGTATCCAAATTACAGGTGCATTCCATGGACCCACCTCGTTCCAGACAAGTTCCGTGTCCATAACAGCCAAATTGTGCATATATTTTGTCGGATACATTTGCTTTTAAGTATGGATCGCAGTATAACTCACAATTCTCACCGTGCCAGTTTTTTTGACATTCCAAACAGTGTTGACCCGCATTGTTACCAAAACATTCACATTGTTCTTGTGCGTTACATGTTCCTTTTGCATTGCAGGTTAATTCATCCGAACATTTACAGGATGGCTGGGACCACCTAACATTCGTTTGGCATGTACAAACACCTACATCGTCGCATGTTCCATGACCGTTACAGGCTACTACATCACCGGGACATTCGATCGAACAATCTGGACCTCTAAATTTTTCATTGCATTCACAGGTTGCTACATTTGCCTCAAAATCCACATTGCATATTCCTCTGTTGTTACAGGAAACACCGGTGGTTGTTATGCCGGGACATGGTAAATCACAGTTGGGACCGTTCCAACCTTTTTCGCACATGCAACCGGGTGTATCACCATACAAACGGCAAGTACCGTGACCGGAACAGATTTGGTTGTTTTCATCCGCCGGGCAGGTTTTTACACACTCGTCTCTACCGTCGTCAAACCAATTATCATCACATTCACAAAAACCATCCTCGCAAGTCCCATGACCATTGCATGCATGGCATTGTCCACCGGAAGCGCGCATGGTGTTACAGACGCTATTGTTGTTGTCGTAGGGCAAATTTGGATAACAAATTCGTTCACACTTTGCTCCAAAAAAATCAGGCTTACAATCTCCTTTACATGCCTCTGTCTCATTATCGTCCACGGCATTGCACAAATCACACAGAAAGCCAAACCGTTTACTTTGTGTTGGACATCTGCATCCAAAATCACTATTTCTAAAGGGTGTAGTGGGTTCGGTAGAACACGAGCCATGTTCACACATACAGTTGGAACAGTACGTACCGTTGTAAGGTGTTCCTTCACATCGGCACCTACCCTGTATAAAGGAGGTCCCGTGTTGACAAGGTATAAGCATTTCATCTACTTGGTTAATACCCTTTTCTATAACAAAAGAAAGTAATAAAATTACAGCGGCGCCTAAAAAAGTAAATACGCCGTACTGGGTTATGGTTCTCAACATATTTATTTGATAAATGGATGAATATATACTATATTTTTATTTTATTTTAAAGTCCTTCGAAAACATCGAACCATTCAACATCACTGTATTTCTCCATCCCAACATATAAAATATCATCTTTAAACATGGCCGTGTAGTATCCATGGTTTCTATATAATTTATGGTTTGCCAACATGATACTATTCTCGCCCGTAACATCGTGAAAATACTGCCTTGAATATTGTTTTAAGCCATTGCACTTGTGGAAATGCATGTTTTTATACTGGTACCTTTCACACTGTTTAAAATTAAGCGCTTTCACAGACACAATTAGAATTACATATATCAACAGCGAGTAAGTCATTCTAATTTATACAAGATGTATATTTATACTTCGAGGTATATAAATTAATATTTTTCATACATAATGTTTAAAACACCGTACAAGACCATATATCGTATCCATACAATCGATGAAGCTTTGGAATTTGAATTAAAGAAAGATGAAACCGACATGTATCTGTATCTCATCGACATGTACGATGTATTACTCAATGCGGCTTTAGGAAACGACGAAATACCACAGGAAAAGTTAATTCGACAGCGTAAAAAAGTCCATGCTTTTCTCATGAAACATTTTCACCGGCTGTATACACCCATACCCGGTAGATTATACGGATGGGCGCATAACATGCTTCTTTATGTTATTTTACTGACCATGATTGAGATGGAGCACATGTCAGAGTATCCAGTGATACCAGATCGTATACACAGCTACTGTGTCAAAAACAAGTTACGAATGTATCAAGACGGCGATACGAAAACTTGGAAAATGGATACATGGTTAGATATGCTAGATGTCATGTCTTTTCGGTGGAAAAAACTACTGCCATGTGAGGAATTGACGGAATTAATGGAAATTATGTGGAGAGTATCTGCAAAAATGACCATCTTCATGCATGGCTTGGAAACCCTCAACATGGAAGATTACGTAGAACCTATTGTTATACAAGACAAGGTATCGGAATACCATAGAGCCAATGCATTGGCAGTGATAGCCGGTCTATCGAGATATTACTGGTTTCACCAAACCATTGACCAGTATACAAGGTGGCCCGATGCTTCCCCATCGGATATCGGTCCACTTCAATTGCAAAAAGTCGAGCAAACGAATTGGTTGCAATGGATTGAAATTGAGAAAAAACATATCTTTACACGTCGTTTTCGAGATGGAGTGGCGGATTTCATGTGGAATGTGATTATTAATTATGGAGACCATGCTATTGGTGCACACGATCAGTTGGGTGATGAGGTTAGTAATTATGCAGTTCTATACATGCGTTTTCCAGCTGGGTTGCCCACCGGTCTGTCTAGAATATGTACGTATAAAGAATATGAGGATATGATGGCGTCGGAAAGTATACGTGAAATATTGCATGCTAAAATGATACACGCTCATTTTCGATCACAGTATGATGTCGATTTTATCAAAATTTTTACGGTATGGGAACCAGACATCAACAAACATACTGTTGCCATTGAGAGATCACCAGTGCCACTGATACTCAATCGTTTTTGGAGGTACCATGTGTTTTTTCGAGGTAAAATATACAAACATCCGGAAGGGGAGACCTTCAAACATGCATTTATTACATGGCTTACCATATTGAAACGGAAGTGTGCCGGAATTTGTTTCAACTCGATGGATTTTAACCCGACCATTGAAGGCATGTTGGAGGAGAAAAAGGTCGTCAACAATGAAAGGGAGCTGGGGCAGTTTTTTGATTTGCAGGATGATTAAAAAATATAGTCTATATAACATTAAACATTTTATATTAAATAAATGCCCGGTATTTTTGATTCCCTAGCAATAGAAAACCCGAATGATGGAATGGAAGATGACGATGGCATGGAGGAACCGTGTGATATGTTGACGGAAGAAGAACATATGGATTGCCCACTTTGTAAATATTCACAGGCAGATGCATCCGTCATCGATAGAATGAATCAAATGGAGCAAAGTATGACTGGAACAACCAGTAGTGAGGAGATTTACAGGACGCTAGCCGGTCTTTACGATGTTCAGATTCGTCAACCACTGATTAACCAAGGGCTGCAAGCTCCTAGTATCACCGTGGCCCAACTACGAGCCCACTACACACTGCACAAATTGAATTTGAGAGATATCATATCGAAGGAAATATTGGCAGTCAACAATATGCAAATTCATTTTAGAAAACATCAAGTAGCAACCGTCAACAGTAAAACCGGTAGAAAAAAGCTAGATCCCAAACTTATGAACGAATGGGTGAAATTATCCAAGCACAAGTTAGAATTGATAAAATATTACAATGGACCTCTAGCAAAAATGCAAAAGAAAGAGGCAGGATCCATAAAACCTTATGAATTTTCGTAAAATATTAAAATTGGACTATATATATCTATAACATATATGTAAAGTATGATTTCATTGTCAGGACGACCAGATTCAGGATTATCCAATGCAGCAACGACTGGATCTTTACGTGACCCCGGGGGTCCAAGAGCAGGTAGCACTGCACCGCCTTCTTTTGCAGAACTTCGTAACCCGACCTTAACAAACTCAAAAATATCATACGACACCAACACTACCGCTTCCTTGCCCTTGTTAATTCGTCCATGGTCACAAGGGTATGAAAAAGGATTTCGTCAAGGTTCACTCATTTTTGTTGCGGATGCCGATTGCAATGCACAAATGTGCACCGGTGCCGACTTACCAACACTTAACTTTTTACTAGAAAATGCACAAGTGAACGACTCCAGAAAACTAGATGCCAAACTTTTACCAGACAGTTTAGACGATCTCTTAACCAAATGGAAATTTTTTGGGGTCATGCGCAATGACATGATGGCAAATAGCATGCTTCAAAAACTGTACAATTGCGATGTTTATGGACGCAGCATGGTTGCTAACATCTTTGGAAGCAAATTGAAACGTGGAGATCATGTTGGTCTGGCAGTTGTAAAGGGAGACATCCGACAGCGGTATTCCATGTATATACAGCCAGATGGGTCCCTACTCCCCGGGCAATTGGTACAGGACTCAAATAAAGTCATGCAAATTGTAGGCACTGTAAATGGAAAAGTAACTACATTATCGAGATCATTTGAAGTTGTACACCACATTCCACTAGGTGTTATATCACATGCTGTTGCCAAAGTACCATCCGAATCTTTCATACAAAGAGCATTGAGAGAAACGGACCAATACATGTTACTCCCAAGAATCGAAATTTTGATGATTTAATCTAGATAGAACTAAAAAAATAACCTATTTAATATGTTGTCCCTGTTTATTAATAATTCTAAAGATGCAATTCAATCGCAGACAAAACAGAATCGCTGGTCCCGGATTTCACATTAATGTCCGTTACGATGATCAATTTATGGCAATGGCCGCTTCAACCGGCTCAAAAGCCAATGATAAATTGAAAATGGGTGTCACCAACAAAGAAAATTTCGATGTCAAAGAACAAGAACTTCTAGTATGCCAAAAAGAGTCAGGAATGTACCATGATGGATATACTCACTGTGTTAGTTCCGCCAATGGCTTCCCCAACACAGATGGTCTATCATCAGACGCCGAGACATTGTCAGAAGCCATTCTGTCCAAAGTCAAATTTGTAGGCGTTGCAACCACCGAATACAAACCATCCAAAGCATATAGCGAACAAGGGTTTGTTGCACAAGTAGGTGGCGTCACTACACTAATCAACGAGGGAGAAGACACAATCAAACCGGGTGATACAGTTGCTCTGGGACTCAATTTGAGGATTGGACGTAAAACAACCCGCGATAAAGGTATTCCACGTGATAAAATCAGATACTGTTTGGTCAAAGCCAAGGTTGGTCGTGCCGCTATTAATAAAGCACTTATGGCAGCGAATGTAACTGACCTAGCAGAAGATGCTAGAAAATTAACAGATGCTAAAGCAGCCGCAGATAAAAAGGTAAAAGAGGCAGAGGATGCTCTTAAAAAGGCAAAAAAACCCAACAAGACAACAGCCAAGGACGCGCTAGATGCGGCCATTGTGGCCCGTCAAGCTCTTGATGTTTGTGCCGGTGGATGTGATAGCATTGAAAAGTTTCTTAAAAAATACCAAGAATTAAATGAACGCATCATTGGTAAAGCGGCTTCCTACGCCCGTCCCGGTGATCGCCTTGAAGTTATCTTGCAACCAAGAAACCCCTATTAATATATTTTACTATAAAAGTTATTTTTCTTTATATTAAATGTCTTGTACACTGTGTAACGATACTGTAGATAAATCTGGTACCCTGCGTCCAAATGTTGCTACATACGATTGCGGTCATGAATTTCACCTAACCTGTGTTTTAAAGTATTCGAGGGAAAACATATCGGATACATGTCCAATGTGTATTGATCCCAATGAATTAAAAGATACCATTAATTTAGGAGTGGACCGAATACAGGCGCTTCAAACGCTTATCGAGGCTAGAAGAAATTACCTCCCAGATAGTTCCTCCAAAGGATTTTTGTCATGGTTTACCAGCAAAAGTGTAGCGAGCATGATACGATCTGGTACATCATTGGACACGCTCAAATTGAAAGGTATCCGTCCCGAAGACCTTATCGAAGAAAGAGTCGATTGGAACACTGTCAGTAATATATACAACACGGCTGCGCTATTGGACTTTGGCTTTCGGTGGCATCATATGATCACTATGGGCTTTCAACCAGATCATTTCAAAAGCCTCGACTGGCATCAAATGACCGATATACTGCACCTCAAAGCCTCGGACATGATGAAAACAAGCCTTACGATAAGGCAATTAGCAGAACTGAAAATAGACATGGCACATTTGCATGAATTAGGCTTTCGTTTAAAAGACTTGAAAGAAATTGGTGGAACTTGCGAAACCTTACGTTTGTTGACTTCCAATTTAGGCGATATTAAAACCTATTTGAATCCATCCGCAACTGATTGGGATACATTGGGCTTTACAAAAGAGGCGATTGAAAAATATGATTGGGAGACGGAAGAATATGCCCCGGTACGAAAAATGAGACAGATTTCATTGGTAAAGGGGAAAAGCGGCTTTGTATTTTAACAGTATAAATAAGTTATGTATTATTTAAAACATGAAATCTTTACCGGTAGTTGTATTATGGGGTTTGAACATTTTAACGCTGTCGTTATATAACATTTACAATACATGGGGTGATCCTATTTTGTTACTCACCTTTGTCGGCGTTATTCTGACCGGGGTGGTCCCTATGTTGGGCATGAACAAAACCTTTTGGGTACGTGTGCTCCATATTGGATCCGGCGTAGTTGCTGCTGCTGGACATGGTCTGACCTTGGGACAAGCATATAAATGTGGTGTAGATCAAGGCGCAAAAGAAAAATATATTTTGTGGATTGCAGCACTCATCAATATAATGTCTGGTGTTGTGGCACATTTATTGTTTATTGATAAAAAACAGTTGGACAAAATGTATCAAAGTGATAATTGTAAGGGTGGGTTTGAAGAACGCAAAAATTCCTGTGAAACCAAATGGGTGTATATCATGTTTCGTCGAAAGATCTGGTATATTATCATAGGCGGTGTTTCGTTTTTATCTCTCGTTTTATATGTAGTCCTTATCGGCAATACCTTTAGTGCATGTGACGGAAAGACGTATTTAATAATTGTTTCCCCGTTGATTCATTTTTTCGCTTATTTCATTGTATTACAATGTTATAATAACAATAATGTTATTAATTTCACTGTGAATCACGTGGCGGCAGTGGCGTCCATGGCCGGACTTGCCTTTTCAGATTTGTTTGTTCTTGATTGGTTCATTGTCATACAAGTATATGGTTACTTGGCATTGGCACATTACAATGACAGGTAAAATCGACGCAAGAAAAAGATCGTGCTCATTACCAGAAAAATATCGAGAAAATCAGGTCCATTCGACATACCAGTCATGTCGGTCATGCTCGGCATATTGGATAATAGGTCATAGTTTGTGTCATTTTCAGGTTCTAGTACTTCTTCGAAATCAATATGGCTCATTTAATAATTTAATATATCATTTTCATTATTTATACCTCGTACCTTTGTAATAAGTGGATTTTAACATGTAGGCATGTATGGGCATGAGTAGTAAAAACCATGGCTTCATCATCGAGCGTATGATTGTAATGATTCCGCTGTAAATAACAATTATTTTAAAAAGACCTAGCCATCTTCTAATTAATAATTTGTCGCTGCATCTATTTAAAATGTGTGAATGAATCCATTTTTCTGGTATGCATTTTTCACAATTATTACAGTGTTTTAGACCCATTCCAGTTACTTTTCTACAGGTGGGACAATAAGAGCCGGTGTTAAAATCAATTGGTGTAGGTGCCAGTATTATGGTGGAGTGAAACCACAAGAACATGATGTACATGACTACATAGCACGATGCTACAAATGGTATGGATTCATAGGAAAGAAGAGCACCCATAACGATAAAATAGATGTGATACAGAACATAAGTGTGCATTTAAAATATCATTCTTTGTATTTATACGTGTGGAACACTTGATCGAATATATAAGAACCCTGTCCGTAATTGTATCGAAAGTATTTATGGTGCAGTTGGTGGATTCCGTTGTCGTGATGTGCCCAAACCGTATTTGTAACTGCTATGATAACCCATAAAACTTGTGCGATGGCTGTACCCGGAACAAGGTACATGGGAAGTACTGCCACTCCTATATTGCCCATTAAAAATTCGATTGGGTGCGCATCTAGACATGAGCTTCCATATGATGGGTTATTTTCATGGTGTTGTTTGTGAATCCAATACATATATTTCGTGTGTAACAGTCGATGACTGGAGGTAAACAATATTTCAGACAGTATGAACCACGCAAATAATGGTAGAACGGTGTTACTTCCATCTGGTACGGTTTCAATGTTGAATAGTATTTCGATGACAAATATCAGTGTAAAATTACTTAATGTCCTGTAATATGCCAGATATTTTTGTGGTGTGTCATCTTCGTAATTCATCAGGAACCTAGCAAATACGGAGTAACACGTTATTGCATAGAGAGATAAAGTTAAAACGCGCATTTTTTATATATTATATATTATATTTATAGACCCGGATGTTGTAGACGTTTCCATCGTTGTTCCAATCCTTTGCGTATAGTATCGAGTGTTAGAGTGGTCTCGGCATTTCGAATCCATGGTTTATGGCATGAATTACACAAGTAGATGGATGACTCTGCACCATCTTTTAATACTGTGATTGGCGCCCACGATTCGTTTCCTTTACACATTTTACACCATTCGCACGATACGGTGGTATATAACTTTCCATGTTGTAGACAACATCCACAGTATATTCCATCTTTTGTATAATTTTCGGATGTAACTTCCATAAAGTTTGCACAAGAAGGACAATACATGTACATGGTTCCGTAAAACTCCAGTAAAACGCCCAACATATTGAGTTTTACCAGTGGTGTTTTGGAACAGACATGGTTTCTCAATTCCTTTCTTGTTTCTTTTGCCATACGCTTTTTGTTTCGAATATTGTTTGCTTTTACAATCTCGTCCATGTCTACGTCAATAAAAGATGAATATTCCGGTAGAACTTGGTTCCTTTTCTTAGAGTCTACTTTGTCGGAACGTTTTCCACAATAAAATTGCATGGTTTCATCGTCAATCAAGACTTTGGAATGGCCATATGCAAACAAATTGACGATCTTCCCACGTTCTTTTCTCGTGATGAAACCCTTAAATTGTTTACACTCTAGACATGCAAAGGTTTCACCCACTGATTCAGGTAAGGCTTCGCCGTTTGCAACCCCGTGTTTTCTACGTATTGCTCTACATTGTGCAATGTAAGTATGTTTTGGCAGTGTAAAGACCCGAATGTTGAATTTTCGATCAAAGGCTTCACATAAATCACGTATACACTCAAAATCATGTCTTGACAATGATGATAAAAAAGTTTTAAGTGGACCTTTGGTGCCATCCAAAATGTAAGTGTCTTGAATTTGGTTCATTTTTTTGATGATATTTTCCGGTACATTGAAATATTTCAACCAATTAAATTCCGTCTTTTCTGATATAGGGACACGTATTGCCATCTCGTACATCAGTGTTTTGTTGTTTTCCGGTGTATCTTTACGCAAATAGTCAATGTAATGAATATCATCGATTCGTTCACACTCGGATATGACCACATTTGCAAATAAATGCCTTGCAGGACGGAATAAATGGTGCACTTGTTGTTTGTTGATGGCAATTAATTGTGTTTCAATCCCTTTGAATTGCATTATATTTTCACCGTCTTCAACATTAGAACGAACTGTGTTCATTGCTTTGTTCACACAGTGTTCAAATTTATCCCAATAATACCGCCTCTCAATCTCCGCATAAATGCTTGGTATATCACGAACACCAAAAATTAGGAATTCTTTTATGATATAAAACAATAACTGCTGATGATCACCCAACATCCATTGTAACAGTTCGGCTTTGCCAATCGAATTGAATTTGCGATATAAACGTATCCTGACCGATAATGGAGGTCGTATTAAACATGTCCGGTACATGCCCAGTAAAGAACATTTCAAACAGGCGAGGATGAATTCATATACAATTTCATGTTTTCTCGAGTATTTGTTCAATATCTCACGCATGTTTCGTATTTGGCATCTTTGTGGCAATCCTTTTGATAACACATGTACAATTGGATTGCTTTTGCTTCGTATATCTGACCAAAAGGAACAGTCTGGTATACAATTGATCACATTGGGTATTAATCCTTCGTGAAAAATATACTCCATGGATGGCTCATGCTTTTGAATGGGTGCGCCTTCCCCATAATCCGTCAGTAGATATTCATCTGACGGTGTTTCTGCATCTTCTAAATGTATCATTAATGGAATGTGCATATCCATATACATGGTTAGAAAATAACGAACTTCGTTGGTAATATGCTGCTTTTGTAACAGTTCTTCAACAAGTTTCATATGATGACCCAGTGTACAGTAAATTCTGAATTTTTCTTCCGCCAACACCAACCCGGTCGGGTTCCAAACCGTTGGTTTCCATTGCGAAAGGTCGAATGTATGCACCCGATCGACGAAATTTCCCACAAACAATTGCTCGTACTGTGTTCCTGCAAAGTGTGGATGCAAAGTTGCATTTAAATCGTCCAAGAAAGGGTAAATCGCCCCGCTCACTTCGACGGATGAGGGGGCGTCTGAAACAAATGCTCTTTGTTCTTTTGAGGGTATGACATGCGCCATTGGTCATAATAACGAATACCATTTTTTTCAATCAAACGATACGCAGAACGTTCATGTAAGACAATAGGATCAAGAATGCCTTCGTAACAATCACGGGAAGATACGATACAGTTTTTTAAACAATATTCACCTTCCACATCGACCAAGTTGCGATAATCAGACAAGATAGTATCGTCTCGTACACCCATACCATCGGCACGAATGCATGTATGTGCCCTTGCCAATTCAGAACGTTTGCACATCAAACATAAACGACGCTCGGATGGATATTTGCCAGTGTTTTCGTACACTTTCAATTCAGAAGGCTTTAAAAACTCACGTAAGATAAAGGCACGGTCCTTTGCATTCGTTATTTGTAACCCTTCACATTCATTGTCCATCAAACAAGGACGTTGTGACCCAACAGGCTCGCATAAGAATTGATTCTCATAAGAACGAGTAACAGTTTCCACATTGGCACGCAAACGTTCCTTGTCATTCATTTGATGAATATCAAAATGAGGTATCTTTGGACGCTGTATCAATGCACGCACAAACAGATAGTCTACTGGTCGCATATGCTTGTATTCACCTCCTCGCGCCCATGTATCCGTATTGTCCTTTTTGAAAAAGTTACTTTCTGCAATGATCAATTCCGATTGTTGTTGATTCGTAGAAAATTCTTTATCCACACTCAAAATATCGGGGTAATTTACGCTTGTAACACTTTCCTTTGGAACAACAGTGCGTACCTTGAATTGTGACACTGGTTTACGTCCTTTATTTGGTTTAGTACGAGATACACGGCGACGCTTTTTTGCCCTCTTGCGTTCTACCTGTTTCTCCTGCTCTTTTCCAGAATCCTCATCGCTGACATATTCAGTAATGGTGGTATTGGCGGTGTTCTTGTCTTTAAAGGCTCGCTCAAACGACTCCTTTATACTCCCAGACATTTTTGATCTAAATATTTTTTGCTTATATACCTTCTGAAATTGATTATCGACACCAACAGTCGGGACACATGTGTCGGGTCACAAGTCAAGCAGTACCAACATGGTATCGAGAAACTGTTTATAAATTACTCGGTCCAGTTGTCGGTCCAGTTTTGCTCTATAACATCCTCTCATGCTATCTACCTATAACATCGTCAGCATATAAATATCATTAACATGTTTATAATGGTTTGTCCCTCCTAAAATAAACAGTCCTGTATTCATATTAGCTAAAAATTAGACATAGGGGCGATTTGAAAAAAAATTTTTTTTTACTATTTTCTAATAACATGCAATAGCATATATGTTATTTAATGCTATTTTAACATGGACACAGCATGTTTAGGGAAAAAGCCAAAAAAAAAATATTTTTTGCCACCCCCTGTCTAATTTTGGCACTATATGGACACAGGCCTATTTATTTTAGGCCGGGTCTACCATAGAAAACAATTAGCAGCTAATTAGGCTTAAATCTATTTCGGGCGTTTGTTCTGCTTAAAATAAACAGTCTTGTATTCATATTAGCTAAAAATTAGACATAGGGGCGATTTGAAAAAAATTTTTTTTTTACTATTTTCTAATAACATGCAATAGCATATATGTTATTTAATGCTATTTTAACATGTACACAGCATGTTTAGGGAAAAAGCCAAAAAAAAAAATATTTTTTGCCACCCCCTGTCTAATTTTGGCACTATATGGACACAGGCCTATTTATTTTAGGCCGGGTCTACCATTGTAATAAATTTAGATAAAAATAATAGTTAAACAACGTTATGTAATACTCTCCTCTTTCTTTTTCTCTTTTTGCCAAGGTTGTTGATGAACACTTGTTTTGGGAATCTTGCTGCCAACATAGTTTCTTGTAACATTATCTTCGTCAAATCGATGTATACATCCCCACGATGTGTTTCTAGAAGGATGTACTGTTGATTGTCTATGTTTTCCGCTAGTTTTTTGACCAGTTGTGTGAAATGACCAATGTTTTTCACTTTAGTTTTATTGACCTTTTTGATGACATCGTATGGATGTAATAACCGTTGTGTTTCAAGGTACGTTTGTCCCGGTATGTGTGTGCATATAACAATGCTCTCCATGTTCATAGTTTCTCTAATCTGGTTTGTAATGTATACACATTTATCAAAAGGTATTGGTGGTTCTTCATCTTCATCTTCTGGTTCCATGTGATTCATGGTTAAGTCCATGAAGACTGCACCTCCAAATGTGGTATAATCGATATCTTCCCACTGATGCCACTTTTCACGAGTTTGAAATGGCACGATTTGTGGTTTTATGGACACCATAACTCTTTTCTTTTGTTTATGTTTAAAGACACTGAATTGTATGGTGTTTGGATCCAAAGACATGATAAACTCGTCATTTGTAATGGGGACACGTTTATTAGTCCATTCTACACTGACGAGACCATCGCAATCAATATTATATCTGCCATTTTTGTTGTTGATACCTAGTATAATATCTTGTTTTTCAAGTCCTGCCTTGTGACATGCTTGTCCCGATACGACTTTTTCAACTAATACGCCTTGTACATGTGTTATGCCATGATATTTCATATAATCTTCCGACAGTATGTTGGCGTTTAACCCCCACGAGGGCATTCGTAATAGTTTTTCATCAAAGGTACACCAGTTATTGAAAAAATTTAATATTTGGCATATCGGAACCGCCAATCCAATGGCTTCTGTTTCTGCTTCGCTCGCAGTGCATATTCCAATCACTTTGTTTTTGTGCATGAGAGGTCCTCCGCTATTCCCACCATTGAGAGATATGTTTAACTGAATCATGCCCAATCCTCTTCCAGATACATGTCCCCCACATAGTTGCACATCCTTTGAAAGAGAGGGAAACCCAATGGCAATAACATCTTGTGAATTGCCTTTTACCGGTTTAAAATCGAGTTTTAAATTGGGAATTTCTTGTAGGAAATCATGTATGTTTCCGCCATCTCTCCACGCAGGGTGCTCGGCCATAGGGTCAATACATAGTATGGCCACATCCAAGGATGGTACAACATGCATGATGGTGGCGGTCAAACGATTAAATCCTTTTGAAGGATAACAAAGTTCAACGGTTTTGGAGGCTACACAGTCTACCACGTGAAAATTCGTGAACAAATAACGTTTGTCACGATTCGAACCGACTCCACGAACCAAGTTTCCACAATCTTTTGGATCAATGAAGAAGGCGGTACCACCCGCTTGATATTCTTCAACATCAATGTATGGTTGCGTCCAATTCATTCCAACGTGAACACCCATCACTTTCATGACTGATTTTTTTGCTTTTTCGACTTCATTGGGTCTCATTTTTCTTAATACGTGTTTATAAGGTATATATACTGTAAAATCAAATGTCCCCCCAAATGTCGAGTGTATGCTGTATTTCTCTGCTGTAAATGTTTGGATTCAATTCTTGGATGCGCCCTGCTATTTTAAAGTATTACTACAGTAGTATTATCAGAGATATTGTTTATGTTTTGAATAGTAATATCACCGTATGTGTGTTCACCCAATCGTTTTGTACAAATAGGTTAAAAAAGTATTCGTATGTATTCATATTTATATGTATACTTATACCGGCCGATGTGGCAACAAGTTATCTTTCTCTGGACTCGGGCCACTTTCTCGATTACAACATAATCGGAAGGGGCACATAATGCACCTTATTATACACATACCACAGGACAATATTTTGTATAGTGCACATAATACTATTGAAACAATAATTCCTATGACTATATAAAAAGCCGTCGTGGTCCAAGATTGCAAATCGTTGTCGATCTGATCTAATAAAGGTATATTTATTTCAACCATTTATTAGCATGTAATTAAATATATATACATTGTATTACGCGATTGTACACCCTGATTTCTGCTCCACCGGTTTAAAATCGTTGATATCATATGTGTCACGTGTTCTCGATCCCTCTCTAATAATGAGGTGAAGCGTGTTACGACAATTTTCTCCAGTATATGCACTACATTCAGAATAAAAAACATGGTCAAATGTTAGTTTTTTTATATACCGTTTTATGTTTTTTTCCTTCACCATACGTCTACTCTCCAAATCAAGTTTTGTTCCTATGAAGCATATTGTTGTATCGGATGACACCCCCTTTACTCTAGTTGCCCAGTATTGTGCTGTCTGGAAGGATGTATCACTTGTCAAGTCAAAACAAATCACGACAACCGCCGAGTTCAATATGTATGTGTCGAGTAAGTTTTTGTAAAATGATTCACCACTACAATCCCATAATTGTACACGACGAACTTGATTGTCAAAGACCAGACTCAATGTTTTCATGTCTATACCTATTGTGGTTTCGTCGTGGATGGGAACATGTGGTTGAATCCACCTCTGTACGATAGATGTTTTACCACATGTATCGCCTAAAATACATACTTTCATTTACTTATTTCAAAGACATGTTTATACTAACTTCTTTATTATTTTTACAATGTAATCGTTTTTACTCTTCTTGGCTAGTTTTTTGTTCCCTTCCAATATTTTTATGGCATCCGTCAACACTCCTCCCCAGTGTACTAAAACACCCATCTCTGACTGAAGTAATTCAATCGCCAATGTCTCTTCTATTCCATACGCAGATTTACTTACTCGTCTATATGTTTCCTTCTGTAACATGTTGTACAACATTTTGCACACCCATAGTTCATTTTCGATAGATATTGGCTTGTGAAAGTACCCTTTTAAGGTCTCGGGGCATTTCTTCTCATTCGATCGAACATAACGGAGGAATGAAAATATTTCAACAGTACCTTCCATGTAGGACCCACGTAACTCAAATTCAAATGCCTGCTGAAAGTACCTAGGATCTAACCTAGACTTTGCAGTATCCGGAAGTTCTCCAATCATACGAACAACATCCAATGGTGTATTATTCGCCTGCACAAATCCATAATGAAGAAAAGACTCGTAATTGCTCTTTGGACCATAATAGTCACACAACTGTGTGTGCTTTTTGACTGGGTGAATGGTTGTCATGATAAAATATCCTTCACGGAACTCCCACTCTACATTTGGATCATTTGAATGATTTAACATATCGGCAAATGGAACCAGATACTCTTTATCATTTTTCGGGTCTGCAAAACACCTACTGGACACCAAAGAACGGTGGTATAGATACTTTGGGTCGTCTGTCTTACACTCCTTTTTCAAATCGTGTATTTTACTTTCCAACACTAAACGGAGAGGCGATATACCAATTTGATCGCATGTAGTGGAATCCCAACAAACCGGAAATACATCCTTTTTTGGCAAAGAATGTGAATAGACGGTTGATTTTAAAATCTCATCGGTCATTTCTTTTTTTGTACCAGTGATACATTTACTGAGAGGAATCTTAAAAACAACAAAATTCATAGGCAAATCGGCGATCGCCTGTACTCCTCTTAATCCGTTTACCTTCATAATCTTAACTTCCTTGGCGATGTGCTCCGAATATTCCCGTTCTATCTCGGAAGGTCGTATTTTGGACAATACATTACTGGCCTCTTTGTAATTCTCTGCAAGAAGATAGTATGTGTATGCAGATTCATACGCATTAAGTTTGTATTCTGCCAACGCCATGTTACACAGCGCATTCTTTGTCCACGTATCCATATTATCACCATTTTCCTCTTTAAGTGCCTCGATAGCTTCAATATAATTTGAATTTTTGAGATGTTCTGCACTCATTTGTTCCAAATAAAGCGATATATATACATCTAAATTAATTTGAAGGTATAAAAGAAATATGTGATGTAACAAATGCGGGGAGATTATCTATTTCTGATAGCTTCCCTGTCTATTATATCAGTGACCCTAACATATTATGGATCGCTGGATGATGGCAAACGTGTTATTTATGATACTGCTTCCAACCTAAAAAAACGTCTTCATAAAAACCTACGTGACAAAATGCCGGAATGTTGCAGCGAAATGACAAAAGAATGTTTATCATGCGCAACCGGTCTATTGATAAAAGATTTCTGTCAACGTCACAAAGGAGAATACGGGTGCCCCGCCACAAATAACACGTCCTCCAAACCTGTGGTCGAGTCCTCCAAACCTGTGGTCGAGTCCTCCAAACCTGTGGTCGAGTCCACAGTGGATGTAGTGTATCTTTGGGTCAATGGTACAAAAAATAAGCCACGTGATACAACCGGTTTGAATGAGGTTTCAAGTGCGAATCGTTTTCGAGAGTGGAAGGAGTTACAGTATTCGATTGAATTGTTGCGAGAAAACGGCGAGGGGTTGGGTAATATTTACGTGATAACGAATGGAAATCGTCCAAACTATCCAAATTTGAAGGATGTTCTTTTCATTGATCACGATGAATTTATTCCAAAAAAATACCTCCCAACTTTTTCATCGTATACTATTCAGTTTAATTTAGACGGCATTTTTCATAAAGTAAGCGACCCATTTGTCTTGTTAGACGATGACTTCTTTATTACAAAAAAACTGGATTTGCTAAAATATACAAAAAAGAATGTGTGGTTCACCGAGTCTTGGGGGCAGACGTGGAAAGATGATACACCAACCTCGAATCATTTTGTTAAAGCTATACAAAACAGTAACAAAGCATTAAAAAAAGTATACAAAAATTTCAAACAGTTTGGGTGCATATCGCACACTCCGGTGGTGATACATCACAAAATATTTTCAAAAATGAAAAATCTTATTGATACCACTGTTAGTATGACACCCTATAGGTCAAAAAGCTCCCTACAATTCCAATATACATTGGCTGGAGTAAGCAAATATAGTTTTGGTCACATATTGAAAGGATCACATGGGTTATATCATTTTGTCATGATGAATAACATTATGAAGCTGAAGCAATCGTTTGCGAATATTGCCCGATCAAGACGTAAGTTTTTAACCATTAATGATGACATACAGCGTGTAACTTCACACGCGATTGTAATCGACACTTTTCTACGAGGTCTAGTACTTAAAAGCAACGAGTTAAAACGTATCGATGTGGACAATAGTATGTCGAGTGATTCCGGTGATGGCACAGTGTTATTCTTCAACGCTCTACGTGGTAGAATGTGGGAAAAGACCTGCAAATTGCTCAAAGACCATAACCCATCGTTAATATTGTTGAATGAAATGGACTGGGGTATGGCACGAACAGATAATGAACACACAACAAAACGCCTCGCCCAATGCTTGCAGATGAATTATATGTTTGGTGTAGAATTTATTGAATTGACCAAAGGAAACGCAAGAGAGGAAAAGATGGCTGCTGGAAAAGAAAACACATGGTCGTGGCATGGAAATGCAATTCTCTCCAAAGACAAAATAGTAGATCCACAAATCATTCGTTTACCCGGTACCGAACAATTTTGGAAAAAGGGTCTACGAGGAAAAGAACAAAGAAATGGTGGTCGAATGGCAATAGCTGCCAAAGTGGGTGATACACGTGTCATTTGCACGCATTTGGATTATTTCGTGGGGCAAGCTTACAATCAGAAATCATTGAAAACACTGGGTAAAATGTTTAAGGATAAAAAAATAATACTGGGTGGCGACCTTGGTACACCGGGCCGAGATCCTAAAACACCAGATGTTTTAACATCCTATGGATATACAAATGCATGGACGGTGAATACACGTGATAAATCGGCTTCTGGGGATTGGATAATGACAAAAGGTGTTCAATTAAATAAAGCAGTTGTTGTTTCTAGTGGCGAAATCAGTGACCACAATGTTATTGTTAGTAAAAAAGAAAATTTTTTTTTTTTAGAAAATTGTCCAAATAATTCATATTCGTGCAGGTATTATGACAAAAGCAAGAATGTTGACATGTTCGGTGTTATAAAAAGTTACAATACGAAAATAGTTCATGGTAAATTTGAGGATGAAGTAATGGATATTAGTGAAGCAAACACCAATTTTCAATCCTTTGTTTATATATCTGCCATGAAACATGAAAATAATATATATGTTAGTACGATTGTGTCATTGGGATCACAATGTGGCATTTTTAAAGTGACTGCGAATAAGATAAAAGATGTGATTCGTGGAGATAATTCACTTCTGAAACGTGAATACCCAGAATGGACAAATAGCAAAACGAAAGAAGCCATTAAAAAATTTAGCCCATATGCAAAAGATTACAGTGTCTTAAATGTTCGTTCATTTGAAGACTGTTCTATAAACAAGCAAGGAAACGAGTTCTTTTTGCGTACACGTGAAGGCAAACATGTTATTGATACTAAAAATGGTCCATTTGTGTCAGATCCGAAAGGATATACCTTTTATATATCTTCCAACATGACAGGGCCATTTGCCTTGCAAGATATAAAATTTAAAGATTCATTTTACAAGTTACATTACGCTTCGGATACATCCGTAACAATGTATCGAGATATAAATGGTATATTGAGAACAACGGTTCGAAAAGAATTACCATATTACAGGGGCAGTTCACGGGGATACCGCGGAATCGCATTTTTATACCAGTGTGGTTCCTTTTGGTGCGAACAAGCCGAGTTACACATTGATCGTTTTTTACCCAGAAAATATGGACCTCAAATTTATTCTTCACGTGTATCTAAAATTGGCAACATGTACTTTTTAGTATTGGGGTTGTACTATGCACATGGTAAACCATATAAAAACAAACAGGTAGAAGCAGAAATTGCAATTGTACCGAGCAATGATGGTATCTATTTTGATGTAAGATATGCGTACACCATCATAGAAGAAAGTCAGTTATTTCGTCCATTGTATTCGACTGCATCTGCTTCGAATTTAGTAGAAGATCACGGTAAATATATTTATTTCCAAAGTGCAGCATATAATACACATGGCGATGGTTACAATTTTAACAGAGGAATACTGAAACGACCGCTTGTAATAAAGAGGTCGATCGATAAAGATAAACTATTTGGATTATATTCCGATGATGGTTACATAGTTGTAGCAAAGGGTAAATGGAATATTATTACGGATTGTAATATTACAAGAGACATCGATGCGATGGAAGCCACCACAATACCAATTAAAAAATGCACAATCTACAAAGTTAACGAGCGATAGCCCACCCATCACAATCACGCTGCATAAGTCCCATGTAGTTCGCATTGAAATAGTCCTTCGACATGTTCGTATCCTTAGGTAGACCTTTTACAAAACGCACCGAAACACCAAATGGAAGGCATCTATACTCTTCTATAGATACAGTTTGCAGATAGTAAAATTCATAGTATAAATCCAAATCTCTTTTCAGTGCAACATGATTATCTGGAATACAATTTTCACCTTCGTCGAATGCCATACAAGTGCTATTGACACAAGTCGTGCACCCTGTACATTTATATTCTTTGCACGCTTTAGCATAAACTAAAATAATGAACAATAACACTTTAAACATTTATAATATTTATTGAATTATATTTATACTAAAGGTATGGGAATTAAATGATTTTTGCCACAACCTTCGCATGGGTGGAAGTTTAATACGTAACCCGCTCTCACCCACAGTAGTATGTATACGGGTCAATACTAAAATATCACCAGATTTCCACACTTGCTGACATAATTCCGAACCTCCAATTACCCATGCGTTGCTATGTTTCAACCGTATATCATTAAGGTTTATAATTGTTTCCACACCAGACACTTTTCGTCTCGACACCACAATGTTTCTTCTAAAACGTAGACTTTTTCTACCTATAGAATCCCACGTTTTACGCCCCATTATGATGGTACGTCCGTATGTATTCATTTTAAACCAACGCAAATCATGCGAATTACGCCATGGTATCTTACCACCCAGTGCAATCTTGTTATCATCTGAGACGGCCAAAATAAAATTCATTATTAAAATAAAAAAACATTATTTATACCATCGTTGCAAGTTTCACCCTAATTCTATTTTCTAAATGTGCACATTCATAGGCATCGCAACCGAGGGAGTATATAAAACCCTCCACTATACGCTTCGCCGTATCGTTTTTCATGTTTTTTACGTACACATTCAATATTTCCTCGCGAAGAGGATGTTCCGTGATAAATTTGATGGTAGTGCTTAAAAATGTAGGTATCATGTTTTTGACTTGCAGACTTGCATTGACATGTCTAGCATACGATGTACGATGTACGATGTACGATGTACGATGTACGATGTAGAACATAATATGTATTATATATGTCGGGCCACTTTACTGGTCCGTGCCTCCGAACCCGGAGTAATAATCATCTGGGCCAATGCTTTGTTGTATGGTATAACCAAGTAATCTCTTACACGCAACATGACACACACTTCTCCTCGATAATCTTCGTCAAGTACGCCCGCTTCCACGGAAACGCCTCTTGTTGCTAAAGAGGATCGACATGCGTGTAGACCGTTTGGTGCCCGGCTGCGAATTGATTGGTGCGTTTTGGTAAAATTGCAGTTTGCGATAGTAGAAAATGGCCCAATGTGGCAAAGAAATTACGGTATATATATCTCGTTCTATGCCCGTAATGCCTCCTTCAAAGCGCCGCGCAAAGGTTTCAGAGTCTAAATTTAAGTGCGGACAACAGGTTTTGTATGAGGGTATAGAATATTTTGTAGTAGAAGCCGGCGCAAAAAATGCACAACACTTAAAATTGAAAAAACGGTTTCGTCCTTACTCTAGGCCTATAAAAATGGCAAAACTATCCAATGTTCGCCCAAATACGGATAGGCGTCGTAAGGGGTTACAGAAGGGTGACTTTGTACACTTTGATTTTAAATCGATGTCGGATGTTTTGTGTATTATCATGGAACGTATAGGGGATCAGATTACTATTCAGCCATTGAATGCGCGCTATACCTTTATGTATTCCGTGTATTCCAATTCGATAGGGTTGGTTAATTTGCCATTGGAGGATAGTATTAAAAACTATGTTCCGCGGGAGATAGAAACTGGATCCTGCAATCTATATATACAATCTCGTGGCAGAGCAAGCGGTGAATTTCAACATATGACAGTCATTGACTATGATTCCTTAACCGATCGTTATTTGGTACAATATTATAACCGGAATATTGAATGGTTAAAATTATCGGACATGGTCATTGATTATGGTGATAAAGATCCATACTACTGCAGTTGGGATACGAATGGGTTCTTATCATTCAATTTCAATGATTTGTTCTCTGTATTGGGTTGCAGTTATTCACTGGAAATGATCCGAAATGGGGATGTAGACATGGAAAGTTTACGAACGGATATTTGGTATAGAATACGCAACACTGGTATTAACCATTTTGCAAGCCGATACGATACAGACCTCTATGTGTTTATTATTTTGATGTGGATGGAACACTACCCGACATACTGGAAAAAACATCACTTGAACAACATGTATGCAGATGATATGAATGAAGTGGAAGACAAATTAATCGAATCTTTAATGAAGGAAGATAACATTGACATTGAGTTAATAGGTGCAATCACCCGCCGTAAAATGTTATCTTCGTACACGCGTCGACGTGCAGCTGAGATTGAATCTCATATTCGAAGCAAGCCATTGTTTAAAACAAGAATGTCCTATGACGATGGGTTCAAAGTGTCTGTTTTGCAACCCTCCAATGCAAGAATGCGATGTTATGGATTCAGCAAGCATTTTATATACAATTATGTGACAAGAATCCTGTGGTATTTATCCAACCGACCTGTTGCACCCAAATGGTCTGAAACACAGAGTATACCCTACACCTTGGCCAATACACATGATCGTGTACAACTAAAAGTGCCCCTGAAACCCTTTCAAGAACGTATCATACACGATATGCGCCGCCGAGAAATGTTTACAGAGAATAGTTTGTTGCATTTAAATACCAAGGAAGGTGTAGACTTTAATGTGATTAGTGGGTTTGATTTTAACATGCCATTCCGCGGCGGTATTTTAGCACTTGATACCGGCATGGGTAAAACTGTCTGTACCTTGGCACTGATAAAGCAGGGCATTGAGTTGTACAACATAAAGCCTACCTTGATTGTTGTTCCACTAACACTGATAGACCAATGGATAAAAGAGTTAAAACGATTTACCGACTTATCGTATGCAGAAATACATGGTCGAAAGAATAACATGGAGGAAGCGATGAAACGAGATGTTGTTTTTACCACCTATGGAACACTGGCATCGCGTGTCGTGTCCTCACTTGCAGTTTGTCAACGCGTTGTATTTGACGAATCACACCAATTGAAATCATACACTTCTTCTAGAGTGGAAGCATGTTACTCGATCAATGCAAGGTACAGGTGGTGTTTAACTGCCACGCCTTTTCGAAAAGGATCCTTCTCCAACATACAATCGCAGTTAAAGATGTTGTGTATACGACCTTTTCAACACAATGAAAATTTTATCAAAAATGTTATGGAATCCGAAGATCCAAGGTCACAATGGATTATTCAACAATTGAGCAGTATCATTATAAAACCAGATTTAACACGGTATGTTGATGTACCCGAGCCTTCTATCGTCCGTCTAAGTGTGGATTATAAAGATACGACCGATATGTATCTGTACAACGCCATGTTTAACATTGTTCAGGAAGGAATAATAAATATATTGGAAAGACATGGTTACAGTGATCTTCAACGGATAAAGTCGTTATTGAATCAGTTGAGTGTATGTGCAATCAATCCAAGAGTTCTACCCATAGATAAATGGGGCACACTGATTGAAACAGGTGGAATTTTACACACGAACATCGAAACTTTACAAACGCAGTTGAAAGACAATTCATACGAAAAACAAGTAAAGGAAGCCCTTGAAAGCATCGAGGATACAACATGTTGTTTATGTCTTGAAACCATTACGCGTCCAACAATTACCGACTGTCTGCACATATTTTGTCACGACTGCATTAAAAAATCACTCGAATTTAAGAATGCATGTCCCATGTGTCGAAATAGAATAGATGCAAAGAAATTGAAAGAGATAAAGAGTTGCGACGAAGAGCCGCAAGATGAAATTGACGGATTTATTGTTTGCAACGATGTATATGGTAGACGCGTGAAAGTACCCAAATCAATTTATGAATGTTATCAAAAACCAGATACAGACAATAGAAAATGGAGCACATTGTTAGATATCATAAATAAACGTGATAAGGTCGTGATCTACTCACAATACAATAGTATATTGGAGTGTTATGCCAATAAATTGCGCGAGCATGGAAAAGACTACAGCATTATAACCGGAAGAAGTAGTCGAACACAACGTAATAATAACATAGAAAAATTCAAACGCGGTGATAGTAAAATATTTCTTCTGTCGACCAGAGTGGCAGATGTTGGTATAAATCTAACGGAAGGCGATACACTCGTGTTTATGGAACCGGGGTTAGACTCGGAGGTGGAAAAACAAGCAATCGGACGATTAAAAAGAATAGGTCAAGATAAAAAAATAAATGTGTATAAAATGATAACAGAAAATACTATCGAAACACTGATTGAATCGGAAAGACCGAAATACGACAGCACCGTCAACAACATTATGACCTCAAATGGTTCCAAATCATGGAAAACAAAGAAAAAGAAACAATTCTTCATGAAGTATTTAACAGACATATTAAATATCCATTAATAATGATTCATTATTTTATTGTAAATCGTGTCAAAATGACTCGTATTCTCGACGATACGACGATTCATTACTTCATTTAACACCGTTACTAAAAAGTCCGGGGACTTGGTATACGATATTTTGCAAACTATTTAAATTTAGTATTTTTTTAACAATGTTATTTATGTATATATAATAAAAACTTTATATAGATAAATGACCCAACCATATAACAAGATTCGCAGTGATGTTGATTTAGGCGAACCATTTTTGAGAATCGGTAGAAGCGAAACCACAGGTATAGAGACTGCCGGCATGATGTACCGTGGTGATTATGATTACTCGGCGGATTTGTCGGCACCAGAGGCAAAAAGACGAAGACTAGAACTATTATCAGAGTTTGAAAAGGTAGAATCTCTATTCAAACACTATCGTCATTCTACAGCTGAATGGAAATGGATTGACCAAGGGGCCGACGGCGCTTGTACTATTGTGTCCTTTCTCAATCTGCTTCATTTGACCAACAGAGAAAAGCTGACTGGAAAAACATGGAAACAGATGGGTTATAAAAAATATTGGCAAAACATGTACAGGAAGTTTAATGCATATGTGAATGCCGTGTATAGCATGCCAGAAATCCGTGATTATGCGGATATGTTGGACGTTGGATTGGAAAACAAGGTAAAATTACACCAAAATCTACAAACGGATGAAGGCTTTGTATATTTTCCTGTGTCCGGTTTGGGAAGGGAAACGAACAAAAACCCATCGCTGTTGGACGATGAAGCAGCTGCCAAACAGCGATATTCATTTTTCGATGAAAAAAAAGTGCTATGCCTTATTGGACATCATATAGAATCACGCGTTGACCGCAATATTCCCGTGGGATTATCTTTTAATGGTCATGCTCGTGTAGTGGTGGCATATAACGAAACACATTTGCTGTTTATGGACGGTTGGGCACCGAATACCGACCAGTTTGTTCGAAACCCAAGCGGCGGTTACATGGATTATTATATCGATGGTTTCAGCACGGTGGAAAAGTTTATGGTTTATAAAGATTGTCGTGATTTGGTTTATTTTGAGGACAAGAGTACAAAGCCTACAGAGTCTAAGAAGTCTACCGGGTATTCGGATTTGGATTTCACGAAGCTATGCTTTAAATTAAAGATGTAACGTACCACCACGTCTATGTTAATATACTGTTTATAAATTTTTACTCAACCAGTCGAATCCACCTTCTATTCCTTTGCCGTCAGTTGCCACACTCTCTGCAACAGTCCACTCTCTAGTGCCTTGATGAACAGACATATTAAATATCCATTAATAATGATTCATTATTTTATTGTAAATCGTGTCAAAATGACTCGTATTCTCGACGATACGACGATTCATTACTTCCTTTAACACCGTTACTAAAAAGTCCCCACTTTGTGTACCTGAACGATTTTTTTTAAAAGGATACTTGTTTTCTTTCAAATCCATCAGAAAACACTGTAAGGATGCCATAAGTATTGTAAAATCTTTATCATCTACCGTAACTTCATGTAGAGAGCTTTGTACTTCGGGCATGGGTGGCAAATCGGTCAAACGATCTTGCCTTAAATCTTGTTGCCATGTCATCCATAGATCTTCCGGTCGTCCTGATATTTGGTGGTTCATGCGCTTTATAATTTTAAGTATTCCTCTCCTAAACCGTTTAAAATCAATGTACTCTTTAAATGCTCCGGTGTTATTGTCAATAACTTTTTGCATTTCATCGTTACGAATACGATCACCTTCCCACATAACATGCATGCCATCGGTTGTTACAGATAGCACGCGACCCATTTTCATGTCATTTCCTTCCATGGATATTGCGTCAATAATGCACCTGCTTTCATAATTTGTAAACCCGTGATTTATCAACTTTTTGGAGCTTATATTAGCAACAAGATGTATAGCAGCGGCTCGATTGTCTTCCCACGATTCTTTGCCCTCCGGTTTTGGTAATTTCTCTTCTTGGTAGCAGTAGTCCCAAAACAAATCTACCAAATTTCGTACTCGACTGTTTGTAGATCCCAAGTAACTTCCTTCCAAGCTTCTCAGTGTTTTTTCGACGCGTTGGTATATGACAAACATCATGTAGTCGTTATCAAACCAAGGTCGGAATACTACATCATTGACCTGAGGCTCTTGAAAGTATTGTTGGTGTAAATAACCAAAGAAGTTGTACCAGCCAGCGGGTTGATAATACTGAAAGAAATAAGCTTTGCGTCGATTGTGACAGGCCATTTCAACTGCCAACTGTAATAAATAATTCACAGCAATATCCTTTGGCAGAGATCCGAGTGGACACTTGATTTCAATGACATAATCACCCATTAAACCATCCGGCTTGGCTTTTAAATTGTAGGGAGTAAATTTAAATTCTTCTGCTTCTACACCCGTATTCCCGGTAAAATGGTACGCTTTATCCAACAGTTCGGGGTCTCGCATAGCATATGCCTTTTCGTAAATATTATACGCTTGTGAACGTTTGGACTCGCGTATGGCTTTATCCTTTTCAATCACCGGATGTTGCATCAAGGCATTCCAAGCCTCTTCTTCACGTATTTTACCATGTGAAAAATACAAGGCTAGGGTTTTTGTATTGAAAATAGCAAAATATTTATTTTCTTGACGTTGCAATTTATTCCACTCTTTCTCGCACCGATAGTGGGTCCACGTGTATCGAAACGGTTTTACAAACTTTGCCAAGTGAGATGCACGAATAACATGGTGTTTTTTACTCATTTTAAATGCTTTTTTATGTAACTTTCAAATGTACCGGTGTATGTTTCCCACTCACTTAGACGTTGTGGTCCATTGCATACTTCCGGTATGAACCCCGCCACAGTGTGCATAGGTGGATACCCCATACGCGTAAGACGGTCTATTGCATGATTCACTATCCCGCAGGTGCGTGTCCTAAATAACATGCCTGCTATTGTCATGGCACAGCACATGTTTTTTTCAGTCTGGTCGCAAGTATCAAAGAGCATAAGAGCGTGTGCCAAGACTCGGTGCTCCTTTGGAAATTTCGTAGAAAATGATTCAAACCATGCTTTACGCTCCGCACTAAATAATACTGATTGTGGTGTATATGCTTCCTTTTTTACCTCTACGGCATGTTCTCCCAAAAATGCCAGTGCACGCTTGGCATCCCATCTCTTGGCTGGGTCCAGTTGCAACAACCCTCGTACCAGCGTGTGCATTTCCGAGTCATTTGGCAAGTTTAAAATACGTTGCTGGATTTCTTTTAGTGTTTTCCCCGGTACTCTACCATGTATAAGCTTGTGAATGATACATCCGATGGACCACATATCTACCTTTTTTGTATACGCTTCTTCTCTCCATATTTCGGGTGCCCTGTACCATCTTGTCACCATGTAACCAGTAGGTGCACTATAATCGAATGAAAACTGGCGTGATAATCCAAAGTCACATATCCATACTGCATCTCCCTTTAACAAAATATTGTCCGGCTTTAAATCACGATGTGTCACTTCTTGTGCATGCAAACAATAGACCCCATGTAATATTTGGCACGCTATGTCTTTTATTTTTTCATACGACACCGAAGTTTGTAACCTGTACCATTGGTTTAAGTTATGGGTGGCCTTTTCAAGCGTTATGTGCATACAATCCCATTTAAAATAACATGAATGATATGGCACCATATTTGGCAAATACATACGAAGTATATATTGTTCACGAACAATGGCAAATAAATCATCCTCGTTTTCCAAGGCACTTATTTTTAAAGCAAAGTTTTTATTATCGTATACCTTTGCATAGGCACCCTCCCCCAACAGTTGTTGGGCTGTAGAAGACATTTAGATTATTTATAAAGGCTATATATAATATATTTTTAATTTATCTACTCTATTATTATGTTTATATTCGGCCACTTGTTTGGATCGGTCGTATATTCAAGTTCTTTAAAGGTTAACCGTATGGTAAGTGGGCGATAAATCGGTGCGACATTGGTTATGACATGGGTTGAAATTTCTCTCAAGTCTTTGCAGGTTGCACTGGCCAGTATATTGACACCACGCGGTACTAAATCCCGTATTTTAAGATACATTCTTGCCATGGCCTTGTCTATCCTCAAAAACTTAATTAAATCCAACGTGTCAATCAACATGGCTTCATCTACCCGTTTATGATTCTTATTCCATTTAAAAAATACAGTGATTGTGTTCTGTGTACCGAATCCCATAACTATCTCTGCATACCGTACCATATCAAAATGCATACTTGATTGACCCTTTTTTATTTCGATATATGTTTCGCCATTGTAAGCGTCATAATATCTGGCATCAAATGCTTGCCATCCCAAAAGTTCACAAAATTTTTTCTCGTATGCATTTTTTGGTACCACAAAGTCGCCAGACAATTGGTCTAATACACGCTCTATATCACAACGAATCGTTTGCATCTCGGTTTCCATGCATTCTATGTACTTCCCATGTATATGTTTTGTAGCCACTCTTGACTACACAGTAGACATATCGGACCGAGGACCATAATGGACCACGGTATAGGCATGTCGGGCCACATAGGACCACATCGGTCCACATAGGGCCACGGTCCATAACCACACAGATGACCATGTTAGTGGTACCAATGACAAAACGTCAAGCTTTATTTAGCAATATATCTATATATTGAACTATTTTTTAATAAAGATGAAACTGGTATTTCAACATTTGGACACACAATCACCCGTCAAAAACAAGGATATTACACTTTTTGGTAGAACCTTGGAAGGTAAAAGTGTAGCAGTTCATATTAAAGGATTCAAGCCAAGTCTGGTTATACAACATAGGTTTAAAACTCTCGATGAAATTGTTCAATTCCAAAACAATATAAACCAGTGTTTAATACGGTATGAAACAAGCAAACAAATTCAAAGGGTTCAAGATAAAAAAAGCGGTAGCATCCCAAACATCGATATGAAGATAGCCGAAAATGATTATGCCTTTTTTGATGAACTGGATGGTCAAGACATATGCGATTTCAATGAAAATGGACCGGGTAAGTTTTTAAAGATATATGCCAAAGATAAATGGTCGTATAATAATTTAAAGGCGATTTTAACACGGAAATGCGACTATGTAATCAAACAAGAAGAAGAGGAAGAAGACGAAGATTTATTATGTATGGTTAAGTTTGACATGAAAAGCAAGAAAGCCAACTTTGGAGATGTTATAATAACATGGGCCAAACAATACATGTTGGGACAAAAATACACCATATACAATGATCAGGTAGACTATGGTCTCCAGTATCTCATCGATAGGGATATTTATTCTTGTACTTGGATGGAAATCGAGGGCCATCGTGTAAGCATTGCCGAGAAAAGGACTTCGTGTAATATCGAAATAAATGGGTGCATGGAAACACACAAGCAGGTCGACAGAGACGATGTTGCGCCTTGGCATATATTGACATATGATATAGAATCTGTCCCTCACCCAAGAGGCAACGGTAAATATGACTTTCCAAGTGCAGAAAATGATCCAGTATGTACCATAGGAGCCGTATTGCACATCGGTGATTCCATAACAAAACACGTATGGATTCATTCGCCAAATGGTGCACCATTGGATAAGTTAAGTCCTGTTGTGGAACCAACGGATGAATACACATCCGAAGATACAAATGTTTATCATTTTGACGACGAACTGAAGATGTTAGAGTCCTTCAACGAATTTATCATCGAGGAAGACATTGACATCATCGAAGGATACAACTCCGCCCTGTTCGATCATCCTTACTTGTTTGATCGGTATAATACACTACACGATAGCGGATATCCAACATGGGGGCGTTTTCTAGGTGTAGAATCATTTATAAAAGAGAAGGTATTTCAAAGCAATCAAGCCGGTAAAAACATTACCAAAACACTGTATGCACCGGGACGTATTGACCATGATGCGTATCAGGTGATGAAAAAGAACCATAACTTAAACAGTTATAAATTAGACGAAGTGGCAAAAACCTTTTTGGGTACAAAAAAGTATCCCATGGATTACAACGAGATTTATCCCAAGTATCATACAAGAGAAGGCAGGGACGAACTGGCGGTCTATTGTGTGAAGGACGCGTGGTTAACACGTATGATTATGCACAAATTGAGTAAATTGTTCGTCTCGTTTCAATTGGCATGTGTGACAGGTATCGGTATAAATGATGTCTTAAACCGTGGGCAGGGGATTCGAACAATTGCATTGATGTTGAGGTATTGTAAGAAACGCGACCCCCCGTATTTCATACCGAGGCGTGAAAGTATACCCAAAGTAAAACGTTCCAATCGATTAACAAACAAATTGAATGTGGAAGTAGTGGAAGAGGAGATCACGGAAGGGTTTCAAGGTGCAGTCGTGTTGGATCCCAAACCCAAATTTTATAAGGAAGCCATCGCCACCTTGGATTTTGCCTCTCTATACCCATCGGTGATGCAATGCATGAACATGTCGCATGAGACCATCGTGTCTAGACAGAAGATGTTAGACATGGGGTGGTCAGAAGGTAAAGAGGTGCGTACGGTTCCAGATTATTACTGGAAAGATGGTCGAATGCAAACCAAAATCAATTATGATACCAATATCATCTTTGCCACCAAAGAAACGAGGGTCGGTATACTTCCAGAGATATTGGACTCGTTATTGACGGAACGTCGGGCAGTGAAAAAGATTATGAAAAAGCATCATCCAGATACCGTTCAATACAAGATCGCCAATGGTCGTCAATTGGGTCTCAAGGTATGTGCCAACAGTATTTATGGGTTTACCGGTGCCAGTGTAGGGTTCTTACCCGACAAACGTATTGCCGAATCCGTGACAAAATATGGTCGCGGTCTTACACTCAAGACGCAAGATCTTATTGAGAATCATCCCGTTTGGGGCAAGGAACACGGTGTTACCTGCGTATATGGCGACACCGACAGCGTATTCTGCCACCTCCCACGGTCCCTATGTGACGGGAAAACGCCGGAGGAGACTGTAGCACGCGCGGAAGAGATAGGAAGAGAGATGGGTGAATATGTGGATGCACACTTCTTACGTCCAGTGGAGTTGGAATTTGAAAAAGTGTATCTGCCTTTTATGTTGATCAAAAAGAAACGGTATTGTGGCAAGAAATACGAAGATGGACATGTAAAAATAGATATGAAGGGGTTGGAATGCGTCCGGCGTGATTTTTGCCCACTGTTGGTGAAAACACAAAAGGAAATGTTGACCATTTTGATGGAGACAATGGACGTACCCAAAGCGTGCAAAGTAGTGACCGATACCATACGGGATCTTGCCTTGGGTAAAGTACCACTCGAGATGTTGACCATGAGTAAGAAACTGTCGAGGTCTCCACACGAATATAAAGCCATGGCAGCGCATGTTAATTTAGCCATGCGTATTAACAAAGAACGCGGGGAACAGCATGGGTTTGTAGCAGGTGATCGTGTCCCGTATGTCATTGCAAAGGGTAAATCGTTCAAAATATCTGAAAATGCGGTACTGCCCGAAGAGATTACCTCTGGTAAATTCATTGTGGATGTAGACTATTACAAAGAGAAACAGATGATCCCACCTCTGACTCGGATATTAGAAAAACTATGTGACAATCCCCATACATTGTTTATATGCAATGCCATCAAAAAGCCCCCAGTCACTGGTTTTTTTGCATCATGGTCAAAGAAACGGAAAAAGGAGGAATTGGTTGCGACACAGCCAAAAGTGGTGAAGAAAAGTAAAAATGTAACACTATACAACTTTTTTTGAATATAAATTACATTATATATTATATATAAATGGGAAACTTTGGGTCACGTCCCAACACAGGTGGAAATTGGGAAGAACAATTGGAGAGATGGAGGAAAGGAAAAAGATCCTTCCTAATCGCAGAACGAAAAAACAATGAAATTAATGAAACACTTGATGGAATAATCGATAAACTTGGTAAGATTCAAAAAAAGATCGATAAAGAAACCGACGAAACTTTTGACCGCACTCTCTTTGCTTCCCGTCAATTGAAAAAAATGAAACCGTTGTTGAAAGATATCTTAAAAAATACACCGATTAACAGAAAAAAAAATACGAAGATTGAATCTTTGACCGACGTTTCATTATATACCAAATCCTATCCGGGGCGGGGGTGGGCACCTAAAGACATGATTATATTCGAGTTTGGGGAATTCAAGGTCGAGCTTGAAATAGACGAGGTTTTTGACGTTTTATTGTATACTAAAAACGCAAATATAATGAGAAAAATTATTCCTTTTGTCCCACCAACACTGGAATTCGTAAAAACGGTTGAGGCGAATGATGGTGCCGTGCCCGGTGGTAGTTGCGATGTATGTGGACATGAATTCAATCTTAGTAACCTCGATCCGAAGTATTTTCCATTGATTTCATCTGTCGGTAACGATTATTGGTGTTGTCAACTTTGCCAGAATTTCTTACGTCGATATTTAAAAGAAGACGGTAAGAGTGATCTTATAGAGAACATTGCTACAGAATCAGATCTTATGAATATACAACCAGCTCTTAAATTTTAGTTATTTTTGATTATAAATTACAATATATTATATATTAAATGTCTTTCAACGCATCGAGTGACAAGAGTACCGGTTTAAGTATGAGTCCCAGTGAAAAGCCGCCAAAGATATTTGTGACAAAATAAAAATGATAGAAGATGCGCTTAGCTTATTCTGGTAGAACTGGAACTGATTATCAATTCTGCACTGTATATGTTGGCCAAGAAAATGGTCAATCGTCCTCTTATACTGAAGAAAATTGCTGCCATAAAGCTATCGATGACAAAGATGAGCAATAAAGAGTGCAAAGATGGTCACTCGCAGGCATTTAAATTCTAGTGTATAAATATATGGTTTGCATCTTATATCATGCGTACCTTATTATTATTAGCGTTATTGTGTACGGTTGGAGCCAATGAAATAGATATTATGTCCGATGGTCAGTGTGATTGTGCCTGTGATGAAATAGACCGTGATAAATTAGGTCAGTCTACGTGGTATTTATTACATGAAATTGTGAAACATGCAGATGAATCGTATGACCCTGCACTGAAATTACTGTTACGGACCTTGGGGGTATTGTACCCATGTCCACATTGCAGGAAACATATCAATGAATATTTGGATACGCACATTGTAAAAGTATCAGAGGAATGGATGTGCGAGTTTCATAATTCCGTCAATGAACGATTAAATAAAACCATTATACCGTGTTAAGTAGCATACATCCAGTTTATTATATTATACTTGTCATTGTCACATGGTTTCAGGTATACATACAAATTTTTAATAGGAGGATTGCCATCTACAACAAACCGCAAACTATCCTTTGAACCTGCATCTGCTATACTTAAATCTGCTCCTAAATCTTCCTTGATCATGTGAATCAACTCGTCTCGGTCGATTGGTATATCATCGTAGTAAATGGGTACTAATATCAGCCTAACCCGTTGTACTACTGGCATGGTGTTACATATAGGTGGTAATCCAATACCGTCTACCGTCTGTCCTTCTTCTATTCCATCAAAGGGTGATTCTTGTACCTTGGGTTTCATATATTTTATTGATAAATTTTTAGATGTTTTTCTACGTTTTGAATGTACACTATTATGCTCTATCTTTCGTTTGGACCTTCTGACCGAAGCTTCTCCTAATTGCTTTAACAGTGACCGAACATGGTTACGCTGTTCTTCTGTCAGAGGCTTTGGTGCTTCTCTGGACGACATATATTAAATCAAATGAACATATAAATAGTCTTCATGAATATAAATAAATGCCTTTGTATCTGTATCTAATATCACATGATTTGCCAGAGATTAAGACACACACTTACATTGGGTGTACGGAAAACTTTTTAAAACGTTTGAATCAACACAATGGTCTAGAAACAGGTGGGCCAAGAATTACAAAACGTGCCGCTGGGAGCTGGAAACCGGTGATTATAATCAAAATACCAAATGGAAAAAAGCTTAACTCGAAAGAATTAAAAAAGGAATGGAAACAAAGCAGTCGTGGATTGGAGTCGCGTATAAAAAGAGGGATAGAAATAGCGGTAAAGCATGGCCTACAGTTGGTTTTACCTAAAGATACAAGTAGTAACATACCCATTATAAAATATTTAAATGATCGTTGGGAAGGTGAACAGGTGAATATGAAAGATCGCGACTGGGAGAAGATACTATCACCTAATTTTTAATCGTTTTCGTAGCCCACTGGTTTGTAAAATACTTGTTATCGGAGTATCGTTTCTTCTAATTTTTAACATAAATTGTTTTTGTGGGTAATCGAATACCGTCTCCATAACAAATGCCCTGTATTTCTGTACTATTTCGCTAATCGATTCTACATTTATACTCTCTATTTCACGAATTTGTATATCATAATAACTAGCAGATGCTATAATCTCACTCGAAAATTCCATCGTAGTTATCCCTATCATGCTGCTTAGAATACCTTGAATATGTTGTTTGTCTTTTTCATCGACCATAGAAAAGTCATATTCTGATGGAATATCACCACACAAATCATCTTTGCGTTTACGCTTCTTCTTTAATTCTTCGTTGTGTTTATTCGATTCAATGCGCAATTCCGAGTTTTGAAGATCTACTTTGATTCCCATAATTTTTGAATTCATCATCAGTATTTGACTCATGTCGTCCAAGTTCATTTTTGGAGGATCACATAATATAATTGTGTATCTGCTTGGAAATTTGGTAAATAGCTTTAATTTCATTGAAGAGGACCCATCCAATGACGACACCACCTTAATGACTTCCTCCACAAATCGACTATCCGTGTCGTGCAATCCCTTGTGTTTTTTTAAAGTTACCTGCGGCACTACGCTTGGTGATGGCGAATCCATAAGATATATATACAAGCCAGAGAAATACTTAAATACACAAATGAAAACACATGTGCTCGCCTTTTTTGCCTTTCTGGGGTGCACTGAATGTTCACCTTACCGGACATTATGTCCGTCTCAATTATGGAACGAAGTCCTTGATGTTCTATTATACTTTTCCACATATTCATGGTTTTTTCAGTGATTGATTCCAAGTTTAACACTTCCAAGGCAAACCCTTTACCACCGTGCATATATCCCTTAAATCTAATATCCATATCAGGATTGTCGACATCTTCCATACTGTTTATAATGACATCTGCCGCAGCAGACTTGGTTTTATTACGGTAAAATACAGATTGAGACATTTAAGATGTTACAGACATATATTTATACCAGTAAATATATTAATTCAATGCCATAAATACAAACATGCAAACGAATTTAACAACCCATAAGATCGACCGTATTATGTTCGATAGATTCATCTTGTCCATATGTTCCACCGTTTCACCGTCATATGCTATTCTGTAGTGGTGATACAATGCAAATGTAGACAAGAACCACGATATAAGTAGTAAAATAAAAGGCAAGACCCCCCAATCCGCCATGGACACTATCACACAAGAAGATACAAATTCCAATACGGAAAACAATACGAATGCTTTGATCGTTTTTACAAAATGCCGATCGTGATCGTTGTCACTAATAAATTCACATACCAAAATGCTATACACCACGCCAGTTGTTACTATACAATTGCAGCATATGTTTAATAATGCCCATACAAAAAGCGTGTTATCCATTTTTATATATCACAACACATATTTATACCGATGTTGGAATTAAATCCAATAACCAACTCGCTTCAAATTGGTTCAAAAAACGTTTGTTTTCAAATACTACCACTGCTTGCGTAGTAAAATAGTTCTCAAAGGACGGTGGTAAGTTTAATACCTGTATCCAACTAGTAGCATCGCGGAAACTCATATCAAGATTTACTATACAATCGACAAAATCTTGTTTCATACTTTTTACAAGCTTTATATCACTGTCCAACCACTCAGCGCGGGTTTTATGAGAGATGGACTGAATACGGGCGTCGTTTGCAATACGTGACAAAATTAATTTCGACAAAGCTTCGACCGTTTCGTGCATGTTTATAGATATACCTGCAGATTCATACGAATTCACCAGCTTTTGAGCCCAATAATTGGCAGAACTTTCTTGAGGCATAGCATCCATTAAATCATAATTTGGCTTCTCTTCAATTACCGGTTCACGACATTTTGGACACTTTATTTCTCCCTCGTCGTCCTCTTCTGTCATTTTTCTATACTCATCTACACAGTGTTTACAAATACCGTGGGAACATGGCATCAGAACCATAGGCTTTACATCTTTAGAATAACGTCGTAAACACACTGGACATTTTGGTAAGGTGATATACTGTCGTAAAGACATTTACAATTAAAATAAAACAATAGTTAAATACTCATTATAGTTTTAAGGACATGTAATTTTTTTGCTGCTCCGCAAATTCCGCTAAGCTTTCTTCTGTCCATTTATTAGGAGGCGATTTTAGAATTTCCTTTATCTTTTCTTTAAAATTAAATTTAGGGTCTGAATCTGTAATTGAGAATGTACCGTATTTTGTTTGTCTATCTTTCGTGGCTTTGACCACATAATGAGAATATTTTCCACTCTGATAATAAAAATACACTTGAACCGTCCAACCGTTATGCTCTATACTCTCGGGATCCTGTGTCTCTCTGTTTTTAAAGTTCACGTTATTTCGATTATCATATAGATAATCCAAATCCGATTCCGGTTCCGATTCCGGTTCCGATTCCGGTTCCGATTCCGGTTCCGATGTACTATATAGCTGTCCCATTTATTAACTAGGTACATTTTATTTATATTGTATTTCAACTAATTTTGACCACCCAAACCGGACCGACTAACGTTGGGATACATTACAATTTGGGTCCATTGTATTGCATCGTACCTTTGATTTCAAGTATTCATGGTACAGGTGCGTACATTTTGAAGGTCCCTTGTTTACTTCAATACATCTTTTCCAGATATTAAACTCTTTCAACATATAAATGTTTAGAAGTGATATTTATACAATGCAATTAAAAACTAACAACATCGTGACCATGATGAGTACTGGGAGACCATTTAAATTTATTTTAGACGGGGATATCAAACCAAGCATTAAGAAATGTCCTACTGATGAGACGGCATGGAAAGATGAACACCAGTACGATCAAACATACTCTCTGTGGGAAGATCCAGAGGACTGGCGTCTCTATTTCAAGGTTGCAACACCGAATGGTGACTTTGTGAAAAGTGGATGGTGGATTGACCAGACCAATGGAGATTTGCATGTAAAATGTTCCAATCAAAGCGAAAAGTATACCCCGTTTGAATACAATGTAAAATTCTTTTTTACGAAAGTCACCCCAAAAAGCGAAACGATGAAACGATGGAAAGTAGCGAAGGAAAGAAGTCCAAACACCGTCATCCTTGTGCATATCGGCATGTTTTATGAAGTATTTGACGAAGATGCACAATTGTTTCACGATCTATTTGACTTCCCACTGATGTGTCGATCCGAGTATGCACACACTGGGTTTCCTGAAAAATCACTCGCCAAATACAAAAAAGCGTTGGAAGAAAAAGATATTGAATATATAGTAGTAAATTAAATTTTACTACGGCAATTCGGGCAGGTATCGTTCGTTTCCAGCCACGGGGTTATACATTCTTTGTGAAATGCATGCGATACGGTATCTTGACACGGTAATCTACATATAATATCATTTTCTTTAATAGCAACTTGACATATACTACAGTCTCCCAAATCCCCCTCGCATTTAAAGGTTGCAATTCTAGGTCCACTTTCGACTCGATCACTTGCAAATTCGGGTAATAAATGTAAAGGACCATTTTGACGCCTACGAGGCGGGCGCGATCTCATACGATGCGTGCCAGATATTTCGCTCATCATGTGGTGAGTAAAATCACTAATAACAAATTGATCAAGATCTATTGCACTTCTTTCTCGTCCATTATTATCGGTGAAATGTATAGTGTAACTGGTAAATCTAGACATTTTATTTACATTGAAAATACTTTTATACTACATTTACCCACCACATAACATACACCCCAACTTTTCTAAACAACCAAGTTCTTCTTCTTCCTCCTCTTCCTTTGGTGCACCTATAGATACATTTGTACCCCCACCTCCACCACCTCCTTCGGAAGACATTGGGAGAACGGCGCCTCTATTACCTACATTTATGGACACGGTGTTCCCCATTTTATTAAACAAAAAAACTATTTATACTATTCCAAAAATTACGAAGCACGAGGACAACGCGGGTTTCTAATACCATTGGAGCGCCATGATAACCGATTGCATCGTGTTTAATATTAAAGTTATGTCGGGCCATATTAACAAACCATTTACACGTATATATAATATCAAAACAAAGAATCCGCCTCATCCAATAGTATGGTCATGTAGGAATCAGAAGAGTCATCCGATTGATTTGACTGACGGCGTTCTAGTTTGGTAACCGGCTCAGCTTTGACTGGTTCGACATCGACTGGTTCATCAGGGCATGGCATAGGATGTACCTGAACGGATACTTCACATCCCATTTGAGCATTCAAAATTACTATATATAATCAAACCTGAAATGATCCATTGTATCGTGTGGTCCTAACAGTTATGTTGCGGTGTATTCTTTCACGACGTAACATTTCTTTCCTATAGTCAAAAATTAAGGCTACTATCACCAGTAACCAAAACAGGGAAAATGACAAATCTAAACGAGGGTCCCTTGGTCTAGATACAAATATTATAATTGATAAAATACCTAAAGCAGTCCCCATCCCATAGACGAAAGGCTTCATTTTATAATTTAGTAATAATATTTATACTCTAGAAAACGACCTCTTCGATATCTTTTTGGTCTCCAACGCATCACTGGTTCCCCACCGGATAAAAGCCATTCTATGTAGAAGTTTTTTTTCACCCTGTATTTGTTTGGAAGAATGATGGCATGCCTGCACATCACGCACTCTGTATGTTTATGTTTCAATAACATGTTGTGACATTCTTTGCACCACGAATGATTGCATACATTTGTAAATATACTGGGTGATTCTTCCAAACAGATAGGACATTCTGTCATTTTTGTAAACATGGAAAAATACAAAATACTCTAATAATTTAGATTTCAAAATATAAAATAAATTAAAAACAAGTCAATATAAATAATCATTACAGCATCTAAAATGCTGAGAGTGGCGTTTGGGATGGTTTTGGGTGTTTATTTGGCTCAAAATTATCCGGTACCAAATGCTAAAACTGCACTGGAACTTAGTTTGAAATACTTAAAAGAATTTGAAAAGAATCTGAAAGAGAGAGGAAAGTAATCTCCACATCTGTTTTAACTTCATTATAGTATACGGAATCATTTTGTTGTTTCCATAGATTGTACGACTGGCGCATCTCTTCTGTATTGTGCATTTTAAGAGCCTTCTCCATCAAAGCTACTTTTTCACCGCATCGGTCGTCATTCAATTCATCCGCAGTTAACTTCAAGCATAACGCATGCCGTGTATCTAATTGGGTGTACCCACCATCCATTTGTTTCCAAAGTCGAGAGGCAAGCTCCATCATTTGGTAGGATTTTTTTACAGGTGCAAGCAGCTCTTTAAAGGTGTACATATTAAAATAATAATCGCTAGCGTAGATCATAGCCCGTGCTAAATGGTATCGCTGCTGCATAATTGGCAACGGACTCACGGAAGGATCTTTCCATAAATAGGTGTTCAATATTTTAACCGCTTCCAATTCTTTAGAAACTGCATTTTTGAACCATATTTTGGCCTCTTTTGGATCTTTCTCTACAGCTTTATCATGTGCCCAGTGAGATAAAAGATCCAAAATATGCAACTGTTCAAACTTCCAACACGAACTATTGCAATCGTTCCAAATAAATAAAATACTATTCTTCACACTAGTAGGTCCCTTCATAATATCACATAACAAACTGTAATATCTTTCGCAATTATCATAACCGTTGTTATTGTAATCTATAGCCTGTACCACCTTTCTACGCAATTCAGATGCCTGTATTAATTTACTATTGTCATACTGCACGTGGCGTTCAAAATAAATACTATTTGTTTTCATTTAAAGTAATACATATACATATTTATACTATAATACAGGCATCTTTATCTACTTCATGATTTCCAACTTTTACGCCATGTTTCTTTGCTGCTGCTTCTAACACCCTTACCCTCTTTTCCAAACTTTTGTTTTTTTCTTCCAGAAGGAATATCTTGGACTCTAGTTTGTTCACAAAATGTATTAATTCGTCCACTGTATCATCTTGACGAACCACAGACATATATGTGTATAAACGTGCATTTATATAGCCATATCCTGTAACAGGGCCTCCAAGGTCAATACCCAATACTCCAACTTTGAAACATACGCTTCGACAAAGTTCTTTCCAAGTGCCAAAAACGATTCAGTATTATCCATACCTACCACCTTATCACACTGTACTAAAATAGAACCAATTTCGCCCAGTGGTGGAAATATACCACGGTGTGTGTACCCCGTTTTACGCAAGGCTGTTTGTCGAGGTACGACATGTAAATTATTGTCATTGTCTCGAAACCATTTCCAATCATTGTAATGGATAGCTTTCTCATATTCATCGAATATTTTTTTTATAATGACATTGGCGGGCGTTCCAGCCTTTTCTTCGATAAGCTTCCGATTCAAGTGATGTGCTTGCATCTGAGCCAACTGTTGTTCTACATAATATTTTGCACCAAACACACTTGTAATAGTGGAAATGATATTGGTTACTATAGAAGTCATATACAGACAAATACATAAAATAAATACTCTGTATATTTACATTATAAATTGTCTGCTCTTTGTATAAAATGGTACAGTCGTTTGCCGACAAGTTTGTATCATGGCCAGATGCACCATTCTTTCTTAGACATGTCATGTCCATGAATTACGCCGGCAAGGTATATTCGGTCCTACGCGGTATCGAAGCTGCCACCGAACTCAGCTTATGGCCATCCATGTTATGTATCAGTTATGCGGTGTTCATGGCCTTGGGAATGTACTGGTATACCAGATTTTGGTCTCTCGAAAAAGACATTGATGCATACTACACCAAAGGTTCAACCCACTGGCTGCAAACATACAATATCGGCGTGACTTTAGGAGCTGCTCTCTATTACCTAGTATTTGCCATTCTATTCACATTATCCTATCAATACGAATATCACACAGTATCCTTGTCCTTGGCAATATGGAACGGGTGGTGCTGTGTAAACTTGCTGCTTGCTACGCCATTCATCTCTGAAGTTAAGTAAAGGTAAAAGCCACTCATCCAGTATATAGTAATTTAAGATATTAAAAATATTACATGAATTATACCTTAGTCAAATCAATAATTTCAGTCTCATTGCGTGATTTCTTTGGCGCTGGAGGACACTCCAAATCATCTCTTTTCCTTTTAGGGGATGGTGTACGGTAACCTTCTTCGGGCGTCTTGTCTCCGTGCCCATGACAGTAGGTTTTACCGCATAATTGACGAGGGTTAGATGGTCCCATATCTACATTGCATTCCGTGCAACGATTTTCAATTTCGTCTTCTGTATCACTGTCGTTATCATCATACGGATAACCGTATTGATCATTGACTTCTTGTAACATGTCTTCGTATTCTTCTTTTCCAATCAACATTTTAGATGCTTGTGCCATAGTTTCCCCGTTCACTGCCAAGTCGATGTATGTGGCCATGTCATATTCTTCAAAATCCGGTGGACAATCTGTGATTATACCACCGCTAGTGTTGTACATGCTCAACCATCCCTTTTCAATGGCATGTTTGATGTTGTCTTCGCCATATTCTGCAACCAATACCTCCCACGGAAGTTCATCCATTGTATGGTGGTCATAATCGATCTCGGACCATTTATTAAACCAGAATTCAAAACAGGTTGTGTCGCTCATGATTATAGATTGTACGTGTTATATTTGTTTGTTTTGACGATTGTTTTAACTGATTGTAGCTCTTGTGTTGAATTTGACTCACTCTGGATGTAACATGCATGCCACCACGTTGTACATGACGCGAGGTCTGAGGGGTGTGGTGTGCATGGTGGTAAGTACTGTATGTACAAACTGGCCCGATTTAGGTACAAACTGGCCCGACACATACCCAATCCAGACTCACGCACAAAGTGCTTGTCATACACGCACATCCCCAATGGTACGCTCGGCCTAAAATAAACAGGCCTGTGTACATATTAGGCCAAAATTAGACAGGGGGTGGCAAAAAATATTTTTTTTTTTGGCTTTTTCCCTAAACATGCTGTGAGCATGTTAAAATAGCATTAAATAACATATATGCTATTGCATGTTATTAGAAAATAGTAAAAAAAAAAAAATTTCAAATCGACCCTATGTCTAATTTTTAGCTAACAGGTAAATATGCCTGTTTATTTTAGGAGGGACAAACCATTATAAAACATTCCGATGTTATTTATATGTTAATTATATGCTGACGATGTTATAGGTAGATAGCATGAGAGGATGTTCGGTCCACTTTCTGGTAGACCCATAGTCCTGCCAAGCCTTACAACCACGGATAAGGTTATGGCATCCAGAGCCAAGAAACGTGGGTGGGAAGAAACACTTTAATTTACTTTAATTTATTACGGCATAGTGCGCATTTACCCAACTTATCTAAACAGGTCTTACAAAACTTGTGACCACATGAAGTTATTTTGATTGACCCATTTGGTATAAGCTCCATGCAAACCGGACACTCTACATTCTTTTTCAACTCTTCCACAACAGATTTCACCGGGTTTGGGTCTTCAGATAGCTGCTGTATTGCACTCAGTACTCGCATCTGAAGACGGTGGTGCTCCTCCATTAGTCCACAATGCTTGGACCACATGCGCGTAATTACTCCCTGTTGTTTTCTTAAGGTAGACCAAGCGAAACGCCTCTGGCGTAACAATTCGGTGATATTTACTTTTTTTAATGTTTTTGGCATGCTTTTTTATATAATAAATTGCGTCTGTACGATGTATGGTGTCGTCTGTTTGTACCTCGGATACGTCTGTTTGTACCTCGGATACTTCTGTCCGTACTGTAATATAGAAGTAATAAATAATGTGCGTGATCGAACATGGTGTGCGTGATCGAACATGGTGTGCGTGATCGAACATGGTGCTTGTCCGAAAAGAGAGGTATATAAGGTCTGTGCGTATTTTATAAATGTACAAGAGCACACAAGAATACGTAGAACAATACCGAGAACATTTGTCATTGGAAGATATAAGAGAGATAAATCAGCATATGGAGACCATTCGGGTAGCAGTAGAAGAAAATAATGTGAATGGGTTGGACGCCCCATTGATTCTATTGGCAACTAAAATGCACTCGAAAGATGACGATAACATGAAAAAATACATACGATATGCATTGATAATGATACGCGAGGTGTATGCAATCGATAAAAGGGAGATTGGACTTCGTTTACAATCGGTATAAATAGTAAGATAAATGTTTTAAAGTAAATGAGTAGATATGTAGTTATCGCATGTTCTGTCTGTCATCACACCACAAACGAATGGCGTCAATGTTATAAGTGTTTATCCTGTTGGTGCTTTTACTGCCAACAGAAAATAGAGTCGTCTGGAACCAAATGTACACACCCGCCGGAATTAGCAGGAACTTTAAAATACCATTGTCCTAGATGCGATCACGGCTTTATAAAGGGCTCAAAGTGGATGTCTCCTTTTAAACACACCGTGTCAAAATCGTGCATTGTCATGTAACAAAATGAAAGTATATATTTAAAAATAATATATGCAAATGGCGGATCAATTTATTATTGATGCTTTTTTACACGCACCGCCTTTAAAGAATGGTATTTATAAAGATGTGATAAAGGAGATCAAAGCTGGTAAAAGTGGGGCATGTGTGTATGAACTAAGCGGAAACAGAATCCTCAAGACGTATTTGCCGAGAGATCATGAGCAATGGTTTAAAAATGGTACGACCGAAAGCAAACAAAAAAAGTATACACAACATTATCATTATGAATCGTCGATGTCATACATCCGTTCCATCCGTGATATAGTCATGACTATGATTTTACCAGATTGCATGTCCCCTGTATTATATGAATATGGCTTTATCCAATCAAACAAGGGATTACAACCATTCATGATCATGGAAAAGGTGGAGGGTATTGAATTATTCGAATATGAACCTACTGGAACGGACAAAGACCTACGTATTTTAAAGAAGGTGGTTGAAGCACTGGACACCTTCAATAAGTGCATAACTTTTCACAATCCATTTGTAAAGCCATGCCATAGAGACTTACACCCACGTAATATATTTGTAAACACATACAATGAGAAGGTGAAATTGATAGATTTTGACTTGTCTTCATGTCCGTATGATCTTTTACGAACTAGTAACTCTGTCAATAGAGATGGGCTGCACAATATGTTTGTGAACAAGCTCATTGCCAACAATATACGCGTGACAAACGACTATACCCACCATGAACATCTTCGTCGAGTACCAGCTTACATAAAGCATGATGCAGATTTATATCAAATATACTCTGTGTTTTATTATTTTTATCACCACAATGCTCGACTAAAAAAGTTGGTACAGGAGCTATCGAAGAGCTATAGCAAAGATGATTTTATTGAGACGACTGTAGATGTACTCGATAATCTATTGAAAAACAGAGATTTAAAGTTTTAAATATTTATGCCTTATCATTAACATACGACACACACTTTGTAATTTTACAAATCGATACACATAATTATCCCAACAGTCACAACAGGGACAAAAACTATCTTGACCATATGTTCCACGTACTACACAATCCCAATTCCTACCCAATGCATAGGCTCGAGACCCATACTTGATCCCTGTCCACAAACATTTGCCTTCTGGATAGTTTTGACGGAAAGGCATGGTTTAAAATAGCATACCATGTATATATAGCGTACAAGTAAAGTGGCCCGAGTCGAGTTGTCGGTCCACGTTATATTATTTATACCACACCACCGTGCATGAGCCATGCGTGCCACACGAAGGTCACGAGTAACGCGGATAGAATCAACAAATGAATTGTTAAGTTCACAATTATTCAAGATGGATTGGCAACAAAGTATTGTAAAGCGTTTTGTATCGGAGGTATCACTGACGGAGCAGTTTACGGATTCATTTGATGATTTTGCAAATGTGAGGATCAAGGAAATCATTTCTCTTATGCGACCAGTTCGTGCAGAGTCAAATGATAATTCCATAACCTTGCAATTATTGGGCGGGTCGTTAAAGGCACCGGTGATGTTGGAGAAAGATGGCACGGTTCGCCCTACTATGCCTCAAGAGTGTCGAATACGAAACATGACATATTCGTCTCCTCTTTATGTGGATGTAGATGTGAAGCGTTCCAATGGTAAAAACTCTACTATTCGAGACGTGTATATTGGTAGAATACCTGTTATGGTATTCTCTTCTATATGTCGTTTACGCAATGAAAAAGACCGTGTTAAAAACGGTGAATGCGACAAGGACCCGGGTGGTTATTTTATCGTAAATGGCAATGAAAAATCATTGGTTGGACAAAAATCATCTATGCACAACCGCATGATAACCTATTTTAAAAATGGTGTATCAGCATGTGCGGTAAAGTCAGAGCGTAATAAACGAGTTCATGTGACCACCATAAAGTACAAGGAAAACACGTGTATAACGTGTACCTTTCCACGTCTGGAAGAAGAAATACCGGTTATGACACTTCTAATGGCAATTGGGGTAGATATTGAGGCCATACGCGATGTATTTGATAACGAAGAAAATGCATGTTTGGAAGCATCGTATCGTAATTTGCCACCCTCTGTAGAGGAAGCACGCAGACGTATACATATACGAGAAGTGTACAATGTTGGTCTAAGTGAAGATGACCGTCTTAATAATGCATTACAGAATGTGTTAATCCCACATATGTCGATTGATAAGAAGGCGATCTTCATAGTGAGCATGATTCAAGAACTGTTGGCAGTAGCCACGGGTAAAATAAAACCAACCGATCGAGACTCCGTGGCCAATCAGCGTGTAGAAACAGCCTGTACCCTGATGTCTACCTTGTTTTTACATTTGATGATCAAAATGTGCAACGATACACGGTTGTTATGTCAGAAATCACTTCCTAAATTAAAACGTGGTATAACGGATGATAAAATACGTCAATGGTTGTCCAAATCAAACACGGTAACCGACGGATTTCAGTATTCCTTGGCAACCGGCAATTGGAATACCACCTTTGTCGATCGCCAACAGCGTCATGGGGTAGCACAGGCATTGCAACGTCTGACATACATCAGTACCATATCACAGTTGAGACGAGTGTCCTCTGCCGTAGACAAGACACAAAAACTGCCAAAGCCGAGGTACCTACATGGTAGTCACTGGGGGCGATACTGTCCGGCAGAGACACCAGAAGGTGGTCCATGTGGATTGGAAAATCAATTAACGGTCCAGTCATACATCTCATTGGAACGATCTCCACAAGCCATTCGTAAAGTGGTAAAACAATACATTATTGGTGGAAACGAGATCCAACATCTCAAACATACACAAGTGTTTATTAACGGAATATATGAAGGAAGCACGTCCGAACCACAACGTCTAGTAGACACGGTATTGTTTACAAGACGATCAGGTCAGTTCAACAAGGATATGTCTATTACATACAAAAAATGGAGAAATCAAATACACATATCGACTACAAGTGGTCGTATATGTCGTCCTTTATTGATTGTGAAAAATGGAAAATGTGTGTACGAAAGTGTTTCGGGAGCAGACACGATGACCTTTAGTCAATTGTTACATGCCGGCGTTGTAGAATTTCTCGATTGTGAAGAAGAGGACACTGCACTTGTAGCATTCTTTGCCAAAGATATTACTCCGGAACATACACATTGTGAAATATCAAACTCGATGATGAATGGTCTGTGTGCGGCCACTATTCCCTTTAGTGATCGCAACCCCGGTACAAGAAACACCTATCAATGTGCCATGGCAAAACAGGCGCAAGGTGTAAATGCCTCCAATTTTCAAACACGCATGGATACCACTACCAACATCATGTGGTACGGTCAAAAACCATTGGTATCGACGCAATTAGCAAATGAATATGGCGTGCACGATTTACCAACCGGTACCAATGCCATTGTTGCAATCATGCCCTTTCATGGATTCAATCAAGAAGACAGTGTCATTGTAAACCAATCAGCACTAGACAGAGGATTTGCACGGGCAGATACATACAAAACCATTAAAGAATCACTCACCGGAAAAGATCATTGCGTTTTTCAACGTCCAGATAAAAAGAAACGAGTCGGTAAATATTCCGATTTGGAAGAAGATGGAATGTTAAAACCGGGTACAACCGTGAAAAACGGCGATTGTGTGATCGGAAAGGTGTCATATCAACCCGGCGCCCAGCGGACCGGCGAAGACAATTCGAAACTAGCCACTGCCAATGGTACAGTTGATAAAGTTACCATGTTTCAGGAAAGAAATGGAGACCGTGCAGTGAAGGTGAGGATACGTCAAACAAGAGTTCCCATTATCGGTGATAAATTCTCAAGTAGACACGGTCAAAAGGGTACAGTCGGTTTATTGTGTACACAAGAAGACATGCCCTTTACAATGGATGGTATTGTTCCGGACATTATCATCAACCCACACGCCATTCCTTCTCGTATGACAATTGGACACCTTATCGAATGTTTGACTGGAAAAGTGTCGGCCATAAAAGGAACACTGGGTGATGCATCGCCATTTAGCGGTAGAAAGGTGGAAGACATCATGAAAGAACTACACGATGCGGGATTTAATCGAAGAGGAGACGAACAACTGTACTCTGGTCTTACGGGGAAACCGATTAAAGCCAAAATCTTCATGGGGCCTACCTTTTATCAACGTCTAAAACACATGGTAGAGGACAAAATACATGCCAGAGGAAGAGGTCGGCGAAATCAACTAACACATCAACCCAATGATGGACGTAGCAATGGAGGCGGTCTGAGAGTAGGTGAAATGGAAAAAGACTCCTTTAACGCGCACGGTGTTCCATATGTCATCAATGAAAGGATGTGCGTGTCTTCAGATGCACATGAAATGGTTGTAAAGGGAAAGAAAGTTACGGTCCCATACGCAGCCAAACTATTGTTTGAAGAGTTGCAAGCCATGTGCATTAAAGTAGATTTACAAGTAAAATAAATATCTTATTATTTCATTATTAGACTAATGAATAGGATATTAAATTATACTTTTATCTTTTTTGATGGCTTCTCTTCTTCTGACCATCCTCTCTTCTTTGCTCGAGTTGCCATAACCTTGTCGGCTTTACCCAAGAAAACACCGTCACCCGCACCCGCCCTATGTCGTAGGGTCATGATAGAGGACTTCTTCCAGTCGCTGCCAGTTGTTTTACCGCACATCATATAGATGCCTCCATGTGGTAAGTTAAAGGTCATCAACTCGCTCGCTGGTTTGTTCTTATGCCACCAACGGAATTGTATCTTTCTTTTGATCCCGGGTGATAAATTGACACACATTACCTGATTGCGTTCGCGATCACCGTGCTCTCCTATTCCTCCACCCGGGAAATAGAAGTTCAACTCACAGAATAAGTTTTGCATCTTTTCTATTTCAAATGCATTGAATAGTTCGCGCGTATGTTTGAAGGCCGGCATGTCATTGTAATGAATTATACTACTCAGTCTCTTTTCGGGGTCAGGGTTCGTTAAATCACCCTTCTGTGATACGTCGCCAATGTTTGTGTTGAGACGGGCATCTTTTACCTTACATTTGCCATACGACCACATATGATGATCCGTGTCCTCATATTTTATCTTGCATATGGACTCCCACATGCCCTTCACAGTCTGGTCAGTCAACAGATTGTCTATGGTCATCAGATACGCATCCGGGGCGTCTTTAACACCGTCAGATAAATTGTGGATGCAATACTTGATGGCCCTATCTCCTGTTAGGACTGAGTTCATATCGTCCAATTGTTTGGCAATATTTGTAAAGTCATCGTGAGTATATGCCTCCCTCTTCTCACCGTAGGTTTTGGCCGACTGATCGCTTTCGATACATCCGCTGAAGGTACAGGCGGCAGAGATGGGTGATTTTCCTTTCTTTTTAAGAGTAAACATGGTTTTGATCGAGTTTTGATTCAACTTGTAAATCGTTCATGTGTACTCAGACATGCGTGCAGGCATCGGTCCATGTAAATCGTTCATGTGTACTCAGACATGTATGTAGGCATCGGTCCAGTCGGGCCACTTTGGATGTCCGTAGTACCTGCTCTGTCGATGCTAGATGGTAAGCTCTGCCTAAAATAATTCAGCCATTAAGAGACCAGCACCTAAAGTAAAGTCGTCCACCATAAAACGTCTCGGGGTAGTATGTACTATATGTATGGAAGAGATAGAGAAAGGTACAGTATGTAAGCAAATACCGACTTGTAAGCATGAATTCCATAAGACATGTATTAGCAAGTGGTTAGTAGAGAGTTCCACTTGTCCTAACTGTAGGTTAAGTGTTTAGGACCACCACTTTCTTGAGTTGGCCTATTTCTCTTCCACGTCGTTTAATTATGTGTTTTCTGCTTCTTTTAAAATGCAAGATAGCAGGGGAGAGCACTGTAGTAAATAATACCATACATACATATAGTTATACTGTTATTTTACTAAACCAAACGTCTACGCTTTGCCGGTGATTCCATACGATGAGGCTTCAGAATGGATATCTCGTCTTCGGTATACGGTTCGTACATGTCGAAACCATACTCTTTCATTGATTTCATTCGCTGATGTACCACCAAATACGATTTTCCACTTTCTTTGCCACTCGTCACCGTACGGCTCTCTTTGCACTTGTCCGATATACGCTCGCTCCATTTCTCAATCTTCTGTCGGTGAAAATTCCAGTGGCTTCCAGAATACATCTGAGGAATCTGACCAGATTTAATAGGAACGACCGCCATACGCTCTAACAGGTCGTCCAACTGCTTGTTACCGTCTTTGAACAAGGCTTCATCGCTGTGCGTGAGACGCCAACCCATAAACAATCGGTGAATTGTCTGCTTCTTGCTAGGCCGAACTTCGTGAACCATACGCTCGTTGAATATAAGAATATGACCGGGAGGTACTTCTATTGCCTGTTTCAAGGCCTCGTACTTGCCATAATCATCCTTTTTTATACGTGCGAATCCTTTGTTCTTCAGTTTGACATCTTCTTCGAGATGCGTGCCCGGGCAGGCGGACAAATAATGCGGAAAATCGTCGAAATTCACCCAACCGCCAAAGATGGTGTCTCCCTCCTTTGCATACTTGGACTCGTCACGATGCCATGACTCTTTTCCGACATGTTGATAAGGTGTGCGTATCATAAGACGATCAATGTCCTGCTCAAACTTTAAGTCTTCGTCCTCGTCCAACGGCTCGTTAAAGACGGTGTTTAACACGATCGGATGAATATGTTTGCGAATCTTACGTACCCACGGGTTATGAAAGGAGGAGGGATTACCAAAGGCGCCAAAACCGCCCATCACAAGACCATCGTCTCTCAGTTCCTGAAATTCTTGGAACTTTTTGGTCAGGGCCTGCAACTCTGAACGAAGGTTGGTGTGGCTCTTCTCGTCATAGATTGGTAGGGTGATATACCCTTGCGTTTGTAACAATTGCCAAGACATCTTTAAAACTTTATACGTTTATGGTTTTAAGTATTGAATTTAAAAATATTATACCTACGGTAAGAAACCTATGGTCATGCACTTACGGAGCTTACCTGTGCGTGGCTTACATGAGACCTTGTGCGTGTCGGGCCACTTTGTCGGTAGCCAAACTGAAGAGTTGCAAGCCATGTACATTAAAGTAGATTTACAAGTAAAATAAATATATTATTATTTCATCATTAGACTGTGTAATTTCGCATAATATGCCAAATACGTGAGACATATTTCTGTTTTCTGTGCCAAAAAGACATCTACCACTTCGGCATGCCGGTCGCTGATACTTGACAATTTTACAAGTTCGTCCTTTAGTTCCTCAATACTAGAGTAGTGGTCTTTCCAACTGCGTTTTGGTGGAACGTATTCCGTCTCCGGCTCCGTCTCCGGCTCCGGCTCTGGTTCTGGCTCTGGCTTGTCATAATCACGGATATATTGTAAAAAGGCTTTTTCCTTCTTACGCCAGTCGCTGTAATATTTACGCTTATCAAGTCGGGCCGCTTCTTTAACTTGTGCGTGAACTAGTTTTTCCTGTTTGTTGTAATCAACCACCTTTCCAAGATTTCGTGTACTGCGACGCATAATTGTATGAGGCATGATTAAAAGATTAACTGTGTTTTTTCTGTATCACTGGTAGTTTCGTCAGTGCTTCTGGCTTCGACGGTCTGACTTCTGCCTTCGACGGTCTGAACAATGATGGGGTACCACACGGGTCCGTATCTGTAACTACCCCAACCACCAAATGGTATGAACAGTAGAAACCAAAACCACAGCACCCACCAACCATCACTAATAGCAAATGCCAGCACGAGAACGAAAATAATGAATGCTATTATCCCACTAAAAATATCGCACCAACCCATTTTAAATGACACGCACCATATTTATACTGAATATGCATTAATAACATTAAATTGTGGCCAGCAATGGTTGTTTTTCAGAACAGATTTTTCTTTCGAGTTCCGCAACTTTGAATGCCAGTTCCGTAACATGAATCGTCGTGTAGTAGGCAAATAGTGCACTCAAGAGAACATAGATGCACAACCATACTGTGGCATCGAATATATTTTCTGCTAACGTGGCGATATTTTCATTGTTTATAGTTGTATAGTTGTATAACGTCGATGTATTATTGTATAGATAGTCTAGGTTTTGATTGACGAGCTCAAACTGGTCTTGATACATATGTAATAATAAATATTATATATATAGTATCAAATATATTAAAATATGGGTTACAAACAGTATGAAATGTACAGGAAATCATTAGTATGTAGTGTGTGCCATGAACGCGCTTACAGAAAACGTTTGTGTAGAGCCTGTTACAAACGAGATCAAAGAAGAAGATTTCATTGCACTGCACACAACTGTACATCTCCAGTATTTGCCTCGGCTTTATGTCAGAAACATTATAGGTCATGGCAAACACACTGCATCCTGTGTCCAAACAAGGTACACTGTCGATCTCTATGTAGATCACATTACAGGATGGCATTAAAGAATGGAGATTTTCCACAAGAACCCACCTGTACACAATGTAGTAAAAAAACATATTTGAATGATTTATGTTTAGAACATTTTAAAAAACAATTTGATAAATGTATTGTGGTAGAATGTGACGAACATTCGCACCGCCGTGGTTTATGTTGCAAACATTACTTCCGTGATTTACGAGGTAATGGATAAAGATGTGTGCACGCATTGCTTCTTGCATGTTTTTACATTAGTTAGATAGATAAAGATGACGAATTTTATTTTCTGCTTCACCGATATCAAACAGTGCGTTTCCGTCGGGTATGAGATGTTTCTTCAACAGTATCTTGTTGGTATCGCTAAGGTCAAAGGAGTCCGCAAGACCCTTCACAAAGGCACTACCATTAGCATCCGTGCATATTTGCCCCGATACGACGGTCGGGTCAGTACAGGCGGGCAAAGAACGAAGGCATGTATCTGCATTGGTATCCGAACAACATTGTTGGCTCCTATACGTAGATTTAAGTTCAGCGCATGTTAAAGCAGTGACGACTGGTAATAGTAAAAGAATCCAAAACATATAATAGTAAATATTAAGTTAATATACTCATTTATTCTATAACTTTCCGACATGTTGGACACGATGCACTGGGACAAATGGTCAATAACCATTCGTTGATGCAGTCAACATGGTAATAATGGCCACAATGCAACTGTACACACTCTTCCAAATCTTCCATGCATATTGGGCATTCTCCCAATCCACTCTGCTGCTTTAATAATAGTAATGGTACTTCATGTATTATTCTGTACTTTTTCTTAGGGAAAACCTTGGTAAGTTTAGGGGATTTAAAAAGAGAGAACATGCGAATGACATCAGTTGAATATATATACCGACCGACAACATTGTTCTACCCATGAAAGTGGCCCGACTGTACCGACCTTGGCCCGACTGTACCGTCTGTACCGACTGTACCGACTGTACCGGCTGTACCGACTGTACCGAGGTATATATATCGTCAACCTTTGACAAAACCACAGCCAACATGCCTAAAATTACTTCTGAAAACACCTCCTTTGCCTCCAAGCGCGCACAAGTTCTTAAGCGTTGTAATACGATTATTGACAAACAATATGTTGGTACTAAATTGGACATTACTGAACAGGTAGATATGGATAGTCCAGTATCGAATGAGATTTATCCTGAAAAATGCAAGATGATGTGCGATGAACCCTTGGATATATCGATTTATAAGAAACGTGGCGGGGAACACATACCAAAGGTTATACGTCGCATGGACAAAAAGCAAGTCAATGTAACTGGTTGGTTGCATCCTATGCGTGTCGTATATTCTGATTTGGGCGAGAATGGTAACCTTGGTAAGTTTACCGAGGATGTGAACAAGGCCAAGTTTGCAGTTACATTGGAAGCAGCGGCACCAGACAACATCCCTTCTTTGGGTGATAAGATCATAAAAGATGCCGAAAAGGATATTTCTTTTGTCAAGGATATATGCGACAAGGCAATGGGTGTTGCATTTCACGATGAAGATACATGGAAAAGCCAGAAACGTGGCATTGATGATGACCAGACCTTTATACAAAATGCACAGCACTCGATTATTAAAACCATCGAAGGTGATGACGGCGAAAAGGAAGTCTTATCACTCACCAGACGACTGGAAGGATTTCATGGAGAGCCAAATCGACCTGTATTTTGGAGATTACGCGAAGACGATACTCCAGAACAGGTACATCCCAAGTTTATCCGCCGTGGCGCGATATTAAAGGTACAAGTAACCTTTCGAGCATATCAGATACCGGGTGGACGGTATGGCGTAGCGGGTGATCTCGGTAAACACATATTGATTGTTTACAGTCCACCAAAAGAAGAAAAGCAAAAGAAATCGGTGGAACCTGAGGTTCCTTATATTCCATTTGACTTGTAACTTTTGTGGATCATTTATAAAATCTATATTTATGTATTAAGATTATTATTCTATAATGTACTGGTCAAAATTACGTATTTTTACAAATCGTATAGGCGGTATTGTAATATGGGTGGGTATTTGGAATCTAATAGACATTGCTGTAGACGATAATATCATTGCTAACGTGTTATGCTCTCTATTCGGTCTATTTTTATGGGCCATATCTGGAGAGTTTGATGAACCCGCGCGATATGTAGAAATCAAAGATTTAAAGGGGGAGGAATCTCAGACTTAATACCTTGCTCTCTTTTAAAGTAATCGTCGTGTAATACCAATATAGGCACGCGTTTTTTATACCACACTACATTACGGTCTTTTGTAACACGTGGTAAAGGAATAGAAATAAGAGGGTCTTTTTTAAAGTCGCTAAAAACGGGGTTACAAGTCCAAATCATTGTAGTACATAATAATTTTACATTTATACCATATAAATATAAAGGATATTTACACAAATGGAACCACACATAATTATTTTAATTGTTTTGGTTGTTGTGGTCGTCTGCTGTTTAGGGTGTTTTTGTGCTTCTGCGCAATTGAGACCTCAGAATTAATATTAAATACCACTATTTTAAATTTGTTATCGGCTCCAATTCCGATATGTTCATATTGTAACAAGACGCATGTACTTTGTACCCATTGCTTGCATCTGTATCTCCCTTTTTAAAGAACCGCGACTGTTCCATAAAATCACTCTTGCTCTTGAACCCGCATATCCATGCCTTGTTTATCTTTGTACTAACCCGCAAGAAAACATATACATCGCACCGTTGTCTTGGGTTGTGATTGCAGACGGAACATTCGAAATAAGGCTTGGGCGCCTTTGTCATGCTTGTTTTTTTGGTCTTTATCTCCAAACGCGTTCCATCTGGAGTTTTCAAATCATAATTATAAATGTCATCCGAATCGACACAATTCAACATATCACGGATAATCTCTTCACCCAACATCCCCCAACCATTCGATTTGCCCTTTGTTATTGAATTACGCAGGACACCTAACTCCTCGGCGCGTTTCTCTGCCCGCTCATATTGCTCCGTCGTTACCCAAACTTCAATTGCCTGATTGTCTCCCTGTTTAAAGTGTTTCATTTTTTCATTGGAAACTGACATATTTAAATGATTCAATCGCACTTATATATTATGAAAACACCCGCGGAAATGTCACCACTGTTATTGCCACCTTCTATGTATGAGACACGTGAGAAGAAAGTAGATAAATTTCTGAAGTCATTCGTAATATCGACTATATGTTTTGGAATAGTATTGGCATGTATAATACTGTTTATATAACGGATGTGACCCGACATGGCCCGACATGGCCCGACATGGCCCGACATGGCCCGACATGGCCCGACATGGCCCGACATAAATAAATCTAAATTATATACTGTACATGTATAAAACGTTATTCATTCTATATTACTATGGGTTGGGCCAATTTCTTGGACACTTACGTACATCTGTCACGATATAATTGAGAGTATATTAGATTATTTCACCTGTAACAACAATGGAGACGCAGATTCGTGAAACGTATTACAAAGCCTACAAGGACGCACTCAAAGAGCAATTAAACAACGACGACTTTGACTGGGTTATTAAATTACACGCAGAAATCGTGCATCGAATATGTGCATTGATCCCCAGTCGTCATGATTTACACGACAAAATAGCGGAGAGTATGGACCCTGTGATTTTCCGTCAACAATTGGAAAGCAAAACATACAAGCCAGATGATTTTGTGCGTCTTGTAAATCATGTATATTATTGGATCAAGAAACTAACCTCCCCAGCAAGAGACGATGAAGTGGCCCGATCCCAAGAGGCCCTATATAAAAGTATGCGAGATGGGGCCACTTTTGGTACACTGGTACCAGAGTTTATATTCTCTGTACACGCGCACTTGGACGATATACAAGAAGATATGGGCACGGAGGAGTCAAAGAAGTTCAGAGAGTTAATGCAGAGCAAAAAGTAAAGTATATAAAGTATGTTTAACGTGATTAATATGCACCAGTTTATTGTACAACACATTCTTTACAACCAGTTTTTGACCGGAAATGAATTCATGGACCTAACAAATACCTGTAAACATTTGCGTCAGTTTAATACCGCCGATTGTTTAAAACATTTGTGGAAGCATGGTAGGGTTAAAAATCTTAGGACTGCACTTTACGTAGAACATAAACTAAATAGATACAAACCGAAGGATATTTACAACGAAGCCTTTAATCGTACCAAACAATTGGAAGTTCTGTCTGCACTAAAATCACTTAATATTCGCGTGCGTAAGCCCGTATCCGTCCGATTTCTTCTCGGAAAAAAAGACAGACTAAGATCAATATTGGGTAAACGTAATACATTGAGTATTTGACCTTTTTGTAATGATTGTTCTTGTAATACTGATACCAAAAAGGACTTCCCGCGTGCAATAAACACAACACACCAGACAACGGATTTGTAAATAACATACCTATACTAAACCAACTCATATCATCTGACCAACAGGAACAGGTTACCGCCGATATTCCTGCAAGTACATCCACATATAGTCTATCCGATTTAAATTCTCCTATCGAAGTCAATACTAAGGCTAAAAAGGCATGGACAAGACCTAGCGAGGCCATACTCTGTTGGTTTATCTTTAACATTCGGCCCAAATTCATCACACAGTGGCCTATTCTTTGCCTCCATGTCATGAAATGAAACATAAATCCCAGTATTACACCACCAGCCCAAATAAACTTGGACTGTTTACGAAAACCACAAATAGTAGTTACCCACCACGGTAAGTAAGACCAATGGTATAGTTCACCTGCAAGATAATACCCTATATACATAGCAATAAGAGATATGCTAGGGGCTGCGTCTTTTAAAGCTAGTTTTTTGGTATTTACAGTGGTCAGCATAAAAAAAAGAAGCATCGCTATGAAGTGCATGAGGCTAGAGGGCTCACAAAAGAACATAAATATAAAGTGAAACAATATCCACATATGGTTTATTTAACTAAAATGTATTTATATACTATTCTTTCCAACAAATGGCACTGACCCTTGTTTCACCGAATGGATTCCGGTTTTTCTCTGTCATGATAATGATATCCATCCTAATTATTGCTCTAGTAAACTCTATCGGGAACATACTACCCGAAGGGATGGAGCTGCTACGCTTCTGCATTATAAACTTATTCGGATTTGTCCTCTACACATACAGCGTATACAGAGGAAAGGATATACGCAACCCGAAGAAAATATGGTACAACAATAGCTTCATCAGTAGTGGAATTGCCCTAATATTGTACGCCAATACAGTACTATCCGGTGCAATACATACCTACGTGTTGCCCATTTTATACATGGTAGAAATAATAGTTGTTATTTACATAGGGAACAAACTTAGACTAGAAAGTGACTACCAGATGTTTCAAGAAATGACAGATTTTTCCACCAATGGTACACCCGGCCTAAAATAAATAGGCATGTGTCCATATAGTGCCAAAATTAGACAGGGGGGGTCTAAAAATATTTTTTTTTTGGCTTTTTCCCTAAACATGCTGTGCGCATGTTAAAATAGCATTAAATAACATATATGCTATTGCATGTTATTAAAAAATAGTAAAAAAAAAATTTTTTTCAAATCGCCCCTATGTCTAATTTTTAGCTAATATGAATACAAGACTGATTATTTTAAGCAGAACAAACGCCTGAAATAGATTTAGTCTTAATCGCCTGCTATTTGTTTACTATGGTACGCTCGGCCTAAAATAAATAGGCCTGTGTCCATATAGTGCCAAAATTAGACAGGGGGTGGCTAAAAATATTTTTTTTTTTGGCTTTTTCCCTAAACATGCTGTGCGCATGTTAAAATAGCATTAAATAACATATATGCTATTGCATGTTATTAAAAAATAGTAAAAAAAATTTTTTTTCAAATCGCCCCTATGTCTAATTTTTAGCTAATATGAATACAGGACTGTTTATTTTAGGAGGGACAAACCATTATAAACATGTTAATGATATTTATATGCTAACGATGTTATAGGTAGATAGCATCAGGATGTTACGGGTAGAGCAACTGGCCCGTGGTCTGGCCCGACATCATGATACAAATATTGAAAAGGTTGTAGAGGTTACAGTTGTTGTAGAGGTTACAGTTGTTGTACATGTTACACATAAGAGTATAAATAAAGATTGTGTGTTTAAAAAAGTAATGGAATCACCTAATCCTCGTTTGATTTACTGGGAGGAGTTTGCACTTTCTCTTCAGGAATTTTTTCAGGCGTATGATCGTTGGATGAGTGATCCGAACACTCCTGTGGTGAATCAGATTTAACTTTTAAGTCATCCAATTTGTTGGTTAACTCGTCAACTTTCTGTGAGTCTACAAATTGTGCAAAATCACGTTTGACTTCCAAACAGTATTGTAACATATCATCCCAATGTTTGTCTAGATCATCTTTGGTCTTGGGTGTAATTTTGCAAGTCAATATGGTTCCATCTTTTGGTTGATATCCAAATTCACATTCATGTTGTTCTAGTAACCATAGAGTATTTTCGTCGACCAATATTTTTTCACCATGGTCCAATAGTTTCCATCCGTCTGGTGATAGTAAGGCTGGATGTTGATAAAAAACGGAAAAAACTTTGAGTGTATGGTTGTCTGAAGTCTGTACTCTTATTTTGGTGCATCTATTGGTTAGTAAAAAGTTTTCCATTTATTATACTTTATTTATCTTATATACTGACATTTTAAACAACTATTTTACACATTGCTGGGATGTTATCGTGCATTTCTACATTGTGACCATCCATTGTTTTGACTTGAGAATGAACGTACATGGTTCTGCTATATATATCACTTAATCCTATTGCAACATCTCCTTTTTTTGTGTACCCAAGTCCTTTTTCTTCCGTGTATATGAGGTGCAATTCACATCCTTGATTTTCTGGTGGTATGATCATGTTTCCATCGTTTGGTTCACAAGCTTTCGTGTCTCGTACCGAGGTTGAAAATTCCAATGCTCCTGAACAAGATATATCACATTGAATGGTTTCTTTGGAAGGTAGATTGATGGTTACCATTTGCATGGAGGATCCTTTGGTCCAATTGGCTACATTATCCACCAACCAAGATGCATAAGACGCATGTTCTATGTTTTTTCTTGGCGTTTCTGCAATATTGGGTGAGTTGTGTGTTATTCGAAAGGAAGATGACTGATCTGCCGAGAGCGACAGAACCATAAATTTGGAGGTGTTGTTTGTTATGTTAAAATGAGTACTGTTTGACAATACGCTCATGATTTATATATTTGAAATATAATATTTATAGTGATACAATTTTTATTGGTTGGTCATAAGATCCAAGGCAAGTTGTACATCTTTTGGCTGCACCGTCTCGCGTCCTCCATGAATGGCTACCTTATTGGCGCCTTGGAATACTTCGACAAGATGTGATTCTGTTGCCATGTGTAAGGCCTTGTGTGCCTCTCCTTTAAAACGAACATCTGTACGATAGGACTGTGCAATTTCTTGAGTTAGACGATTGAATGGTGCGACTGGAATAATGGTATGTGTTCGACCCTGCTCCTTTTTGATTTCTCGAATGGCGTTAGTAGATGCTCGGCGTTTACGTTTTACTTTATTTGCGGATGTACTCATGTTTTAATGATTTTTTACAACTTATATACTGCGATTTTTGTTATTCTTCGGATTTTTGCTTTTTTAGTGGAGGGTGATCGTAATCGACGGTATTACCTTCCACAAACTGTCGCTCGTCGTCTTTGGCCTTGTATTTATATGACATAGTATCTACAAACTGTTTCATTTCTCGTTCTTTGGGGTTTTTTGGTTCCCACTTGTTGTATCTATGTACAAGTTCGTGTGTTTCTTGAACAAATGGGATGGATGGGTCGGCGGGTGTAAATGCTTCACCTTCTTCATCTGGTATGATAAAGTCATCCAACGAGTCGGTATCGGATTCCTCCTCCGATTCATCAAACTCGCCAGTGGGTATAACCGCTGTATCGGGTATGTCATCGTCCAATTTCACAAAGGTGTCTTCGGTTAGAGGGCGAAAGCCCAACTCTTTATAACACTGCACTGCCTTTTCTTTTTCCAGTGGAATATGTTCGGAAACACTCTTTTTTGATACTGTGTCCCAGTTTTTATCATACTGCCAAACCCAACGATTGGTCGGACTGCGGTTAATGTAATACACTTCTAAATTGCCATCTTCATCTTCACCCACCACTTCTGCATACCATTCACCGGTCTCACCGTGGATTTTAACCAAATCGCCATTGTTATATTGAATATCGGCACCCGTAGACACTTCTGTATCTGCAGACGATTCTGACATTTACATAAAAATGCATTATATATATAGTATAGTTTTCATTTAAAAATGGAACGAATGAAAGAAGTGTATGATTGGTTGGTTACTTGGGATCGGTACGTGTCCAGAGAAGATAGAAAAAGAGAACCAGAAGAGCCCATATCACATCAACCGAATTATCGTCGTAAAAAAATGGTTCTAAACAGAGGGTGCAGTGTTCCAAATGCATCTTCTTCTGCATCTGAATCAAACACTTCTTGTGAATAGGTGCCTTGCACATACACGGAGACCGAGACCGTGTCTTTTTTAAACATATATAACATGACATATATTAACATAAAAAAAATATAAATAGTATATAATAAACGATCGATTGAATAAATGGATTTCCGACCGGTAGATACTACAAGCACTATCACCACACGAAATTTGATACGAGTAAATGCTCTTCTCAATCTGTGTATGGTGTTGGTTTATTTGGCGGTAGAGCCATATGTTTCCTCGAGCCATATGTCATGGCTACACCAGATACACATCCTACTCCAACCATTGGTAATATTTGTAACCGTATCAGACAGTAGTATTATCGCCATGGCAACGCTTGCGAGCGCTTTGGCGGTTTCATTGTTCGATGGTGTAGTCGTGTGGCTTAATTATCTTGCGATCAGCAGGTGTTTAGCGGAACCATCTCAAACCTGCATTGAAGTCATATGGGAAAAGGGGGTCTGGTTTTCTATCGGTGCAATCATCTTGTTATCCGATGTACTATTAATACTACGGTTACTAACCTTACAAAAAGCACTTGGTAAAAAGGATACACATGAAAAAGCTAGCAAGGAAAAGCACGAATCATTGAGTATCAAACCGGCACCTATTATGAGGACCTTGCAAGTACAGTGTTCAAAAATGAGAATTATACATACTTTCCTAATACCCTCCGGTATGCTATATGTATTCCTAATGATTGGAAGAGCCTTTGAAAGTCCCATCTATTGGGTCACGGTAGGACATGTATTATTGGATCTGTACGGTGTCGGTGTTAGTAAAATACACGACCGGGCTTCTTTGATTATATTATTATCTTTCACCGTACTGTTTGCAGGTGGAAATGTATTGGGGTTGGTAATGCGAATGTCGACACCGAATGTCACTTTGGCAGATGATCTTTCTTATCTTATTTCGGTGCTATTTATTTTTTCAGACTTATTGATTGTCTATTTTGCTACTAGCAACCTTCAGCTACTAAATCAGTATGAAAAAATAAAATCCAATTAGGTCCTCCACCAATATAAACACATGGTCCAAATCCCTATGGAAATGATAATAAGAAACAATATCGTAGTTGGACTGTATTTACTATTGTTTATCTGTGCTTTTAAACGACGAACTTGGGAAGTATTTTTTTCCATCTCGTCTCGTATGTCTACTAAGCGTTCTTTGATGCGCTCCTCCATATGTTCACCGTTTTCCAATATTTCTTGAAGAGTGGTCTCTACATTCCCCAGCCTAGACTCTATGTTTTGTATGGTTTTACGCTCTACCAGTAAATTTTCCTCCATGCATATATATATAACAAAATGTATATTTATACTTTATAAATGGACTTTACGATGAGATCAAAATGAACCTGTGAATTAATAAACTTCTTTTCTTCCTCGTTCAAGGAAAAGGTGGTCTCTCTATATTGTTTTTTCACCAATTCTTTATACTCTTCTATAGTAGAACACCCATTCTTTTCAGGAACGCGTTTATACATGATGCCTCCCTCGATCATGTTTACCTCGAAGATGTTGTCCATTAGTTGCATTTCAAGGGTTATAAGTTCTTCGATGTCTACAGGCCAAAAACAAAACAACATCCACCGTGATCGCTCAAAGTCTGGAATCATATTACGATAGATGTTTCGAGGGGTTTCCATTAATTTCCAACGCCAACCCAACATGCTTTCGATTTCTAATACGGACCATCCGGTACGCTGATACGCACCCCACATTTCATATTCCACCGTTTGTTTTGTTGTTACCGTAAACACATCGTCGATAACAAAGGTTCCTAATGTATCACAAACTCCCATGGCGTATTCTTTAGAACCTTTTTCATAAATAACACCGACCGGAAGTTTAAGTGGATCTGTTATAGATATGGTATTCTCATTTGTAACCCATAGGTTCGTTTTTACCTCTTTACGGAACATTCTTTTGAACATATTATGTCTCTCGCGTCCAACACGACAGATATAATGTTGTATATCATCCTCAGATGCTTTACGAAAAGATGTCGTCAGTGATTGCATACCCGCCTTACGAATTGATTCCATTGATAATGCAATATCTAATTCACAATGAATGGACTAATATACTTTTGTTAAACAAACAAGTATATTGCTTGTGTCAACCACCATTAAAAATAGCTCGGGCCACTTTCCTGCTTCGACCCACTTTTCTAAGACTAAGGGCTTGCTACATTGCTAGGAAAATATTTATGGAAAGATTACAAAAAGATATACCATTCAGAATAAAGTATTTATTTGTTCACGAGACAGAAGATAAACCAACGCACATATGTTGGCGAAAGGTACCACCCAAATGCCTATCCGTTGGTACTGGGCTAGCCAATGCACAGCGTTTGATGGTCAATGAAATTAAACAGCTACAGACCATCATTGAACATTTTGACACCGACCATTATTATTTCATGCTACACCATCTTGTATTCGAAGACAGTACACTGAAGATTAGATATAATATATATTGAACATGTACTCAGATACACAACAGTTAAAAAGGGCGGCGGTGTCCGCATGGCTCAGTGGTACTGACGTTACCGATTAGTCGGGGAGTACACAAACGCCTTAATTGGATTACAATATCGCGTCAATTGGCACGAGCGTGGGCCATAGTGCCATTCACCTCATTCAATGTTAGTTGATCCGTAGTAGTTCATTAAGGTGTGTGGTTGCATTTCGAAAATGTAATCGTGTAGGTCCAGTCATTGTACATGAGTTTTTTTTTCCATATAAATAGCCGAGAACGACCATATAAAATATAAAATGCCATTTGATCATCCAACCGAAATTGTACGTACAGGAACAAGAACAAGTAACATTGTAAATATGCTCAATGCTAGATACTTGGATTGGTGGCAACTTGATAAAATTATACCCAACGGCGAAACAACCATCTACTATTTTATTCCCATACAAGAAGACATGATAACCACATCGGCAGACATGGTAACCACATCGGCAGTAGCAATAGAATAGTTCTAGAAGGTCTAGTTTGTATCCAATATTATTTTTAGAGTATATAAGACCCCAAATTATTTATCAATAACATGCAAATCTTCGTCAAGACTCTAACCGGAAAAACCATAACTCTCGATGTGGAACCATCAGACACGATCGAAAATGTCAAGCAGAAAATTCAAGACAAGGAAGGCATCCCGCCAGACCAACAGCGTCTCATATTTGCAGGCAAACAACTAGAAGACGGACGTACTCTTTCGGATTATAATATTCAGAAGGAAGCAACCCTTCATCTCGTATTGCGATTGCGCGGAGGTCGGTCCAACAACCCGTCTAAAGGGAAATAAACTATATATATCTTAGTAAAGTATTGTAAATAATGTCCAGAATACAGTATAAATTTATCTGTTAATTCATTAAATGGAGTTATCCCCGGGACAGAAATATTTTTTAAAAACGTTTGAATACCTCAATTTAAACGAATGGAAACTCAAGCCAGTTTACCCTCCAGCGGCTAATGGGAAAACTGTATGGCAGTATCAGAAAGGCCGCAAAAACATAAACAGTTTTGACGAACTATTTAATAAGAAACACTGCATTGAAAAACAGCAAACAAAATGGTTGGGTGATATACAACCGCCAGAAATAGAAGTAAAAAAATCATACTTGGCGAGAAAAAGATGCATAAAAATAATATGTCCAATTTGTAACCATATAAACGAACATGGCCCATCAGAGGGTCATCGAAAATGTGATCGAATTGGCAACTGCCCGGGATATGTTATAAAAATGACAGATAAATAACCTATATATATCTTAGTAAAGTATTGTAAATATTATTTAATTTTTATAATACATGTCGGTCCACTTTATGCCAACACTAGGTCCACCCTCTCATGAGCGCCGGTCCGGAAGTTCATAACCATAAGTTCATAACCATAAGTTCATAACCATAAGTTCATGACCATACGTCCATAACCATAAGTTCAAATGAATTTGGAAGACTTCGAAGTGATAAAGGTGCCAAACGAGGAGTGTTTCTTCTCTCTGTTGGAGGAGTGTGGTCCGGAAGGGTTTTACCACAACCGTACAACCCTGTTGAGGGGGTACATCAAGGGGAATCTGTATACGGTGAGTATATGGTGCGAAGATCAGGCGGTGACGGACTCTATGTTGTCTCAATACTATGGCATTCCAGTATGGTATTATAAAGGTTATGAGAGCCACTTTATCCTTCCGTGTTTCTGTCTGATGGACGGCGATGCCTGTGACATATTGTGGGTGCACGAACGCATTCAAAGGCGTGGATTTGCAACCAAGATGTTGGACGCCTTGAAGGTGAAAAAGGCGAATTGTATATTACCAGAGTCTCGAGCCTTTTGGGATAAGTATTTTAAACGTTAATTGTATTTATCTTTATTATTAAAATACCACGCTTTCAGAGTCTTGAGGCCCATTTTGACCCATCGGTGACCTTTGATTTGACAGGCACACAGGCCCATTTATTTTAGGTAGGGCATACCAAGGGAAACGGTTTACCAATGTTGTGTTGGTGCTAGCTTAAAAATAACATGGTATAGCATTGGATATAAATATATAAATATATAAAGCGGCCCGACCACGCACAAAATGCTTGTCATGACCCATGTACCGGCCCGACTGTAACGACAGGTGTACCAAAACTACGGGTGTACCAACACTAGGTCCACCCTCTCATGAGCGCCGGTCCCGCCTCGGTCCGCTTTGGTGCCGTATATATTATTATTATTATGGAGTCGTATAAATTACAAGCAATTGTTATTTGTCATGGAC
>Ga0255777_10000020_pt1 | contig 165438 bp, 52 predicted proteins | sample 101ome_15_FD_179975 | JGI IMG/M metagenome (GOLD analysis project Ga0255777, IMG submission 179975) | Coastal salt marsh microbial communities from the Groves Creek Marsh, Skidaway Island, Georgia - 101402AT metaG (version 2) | ecosystem: Environmental > Aquatic > Marine > Intertidal zone >... | reverse complement strand
CTCAGCCAACAGGTCAACCAACGTCTCAGCCAACATCTCAGCCAACATCTCAGCCAACATCTCAGCCAACATCTCAGCCATCGGGTCAACCAACATCTCAGCCAACATCTCAGCCGACGAGCCAACCTACAGCTCAACCGACGTCTCAACCAACATCTATTCCATCAGGACAACCTTCGTCTCAGCCAACATCTCAGCCAACAGGTCAACCAACGTCTCAGCCAACATCTCAACCAACGTCTCAACCATCTTCTATTCCATCAGGTCAACCAAGTTCACAACCAAGTGGACAACCTTCATCACAACCAACATCTCAACCAAGTTCACAACCAAGTGGACAACCGAGTGGGCAACCGAGTGGGCAACCAACAAGAAATCCATCTGGCCAACCAACAACTCAACCAAGTAGTCAACCAAGTGGTCAACCAACATCTCAACCGAGTATGTTTTTATCAAAATTTCCAACTGGTTTACCTTCCGATGAAGTTATTAAAAACAACAACATACAAAAAGATAATAATGATAATAAATTAATATTTCTATTAATTATTACATTAATAATATTGTTGTTATGTATTGTAATACCATGTTTTTTATATGTTTATTATGTTCATCCTTCAATTCGAGTTACTCCTGAAAATGATGTTGTACATAAAAGATCAATTATTATAGATAAAATAGACAATATTCGATGGAAAATACACAATTCATTAAAAAATCATAAGATAATGAATTTAGATATAGATAATAATAATGATTCCAATAATGATTTCAATAATGATTTCAATAATGATTTCAATAATGATTTCAATAATGATTTCAATAATGATTCCAATAATGATTCCAATAATGATTCCAATATAAGTGATGTAGAAACAATTAATTCAACCAGCATTAGTGATATCAACACAAGCGATTTAAGTATAAGTGATATCAATACAAGCGATTTAAGTACAAATGATGTTGAAATTATAAGTGATGTTGAAAGTATAAATGAAAAAATTTCTTATTATCCATTTTCTAATTATAAAAAAGATACAAATTTATCAAATAATAATACAGATTTATCAGATAATACAACATATACGGGCATCTCAATTATTCCTTTTAGAAATAAGAATTTCGAAGATATAGTATAAAATATTTATTTTATTTTTTGGAATATAGTAGAAATATATTCATTATGTTCGCATACATCGATGGGATTAGTCATTAATTTACAGAAGCATCTTAAACATACAAGTAAGTCAATAAATGCGTCGTGTAAATCTTTCGGAACAAATCCGAAGAAATGTTGATGTAATTCCGAAAGCTTAGGACTTTTGATGTATTGTTGTCCTTTTGAATTCGTAGCGATAATGTTAGTAATTTTGGTAGAGTTTTTCATGGTACAGAAAGATATTTCTTCTATAAGAAAACAATCGATATTGGTGCGCTCACATTCAAACATAATCATTCTGTTATCAAAAACGATATTATGTGCGACAACTAAATCAACTTTAGAATAAGCGTCTTTAAACTGTGATAATGCGTCTTTAATATCGATACCTTTTTCCTGACAGTCTTTTTTGTAAATTCTGTGAACATTCGAAGCTTCTGATGGAATGGAGACATGTTCAGGTATTTTGATAATTTGATTAAAGTTAGTAATAATATTGTTTGTTTTAGTATCGTAAACCATGAATGCGAGTTGAACGATATATGGCATTTTGTGGATGGGTAGATATAATTTTGGGATAGTCCCAGTAGTCTCAGTATCAAAGACAAGAACCTTCATGGTATATATGTCATTATATTTATAAGTAGTTTAAAAAGTAAATAGAAATCAATTTTATTTAAATAACAAATTAAATAATAAATTACAAAGGATTTAAGTAGGGTGAACTCTAGAGTTATTTGGCATAAAAATAGATTTAGCCATAATTACGACGATAAGAGAACCGAAAACGATAATAAATTCCATATTAATTTTAAATAAATATGAAAAATAATTAAGTAATCAATTTTAATTAATATATATAATAAATGTAGTTAAAGACAACGTAAGACTATATATTGGGTAGGGGTAGGGTGTATATGTGTGATAATATAATATATAATATTATATTATAAGTGTATATATTATGTGTATGTGTATATAATAAGTAGATGTGTAACGGTTTGTAACGGACGAAATAAAAAATATTTTTTTATTAAAACAGTATTTATAAAGGGAAATGATGGTACATACTATAGGTGCGTCAAAAGCACCAACTAACATGATCTTATAGCTCAGTTGGTTAGAGCATCGGTCTTATGAGCCGAAGGTCTGCGGTTCGAGCCCGCATTAGATCATATGTGGTGGGACACATAAAAATCCCTAAGCGTTGATGTCCGAGTGGTCTAAGGAGCCAGACTTAAGATCTGGTAGCGTAAGCTGCGTGGGTTCGAACCCCACTCAACGCATATCCCATATAGTGTAATGGTTAACATAAGGCCCTTTCAAGGCTTAGCTCCGGGTTCGATTCCCGGTATGGGAACCAAAAGCCCTATTGGCGTAATTGGACAGCGCGTACGACTTCTAATCGTGAGATTGCAGGTTCGAGTCCTGCATAGGGTGTATGCTCTCATAGTGTAGTGGTTATCACTGTGGACTTTGAATCCGCAAACCTGGGTTCGAATCCCAGTGAGAGCTTTTATCGGGGTGGCGCAGAGGAAGCGTGTCTGGCTCATAACCAGAAGGTCGAATGATCGAAACATTCTCCCGATATGTCCCAGTTGGTCGTTCTGGGTGAGAAATCGACCAGAGGTAAGTGGTATAGAGTGTATACAAATTTTTAATCGATTATATTTCTGTTGTATAGGGCTCAAATGGTACCATCCAGTTATAGGCGAGCTGTGGGGGCCTATAATAATAACCCTGTTAGCTCAGTCGGTAGAGCGCACGCCTTTTAAGCGTGTGGTCGAGGGTTCGAGTCCCTCATAGGGTGGTGGGCATGAGGTGACGCCCAACTTGTTGAAATAAACAAGTGAAGTCACCTCAGGGAAATGGAGGGACGATACCCCAACAATGGCGTCTCACAGTTTTAAGCGTGATATGGGGAGAAGGGGGCTTAAGACATGGGTGTAGCATGGGTGTTGAATTAATGTGGATATGGAGAAACATATACCCGAATGATGGTGTGATACTGACGGGATATAGAATTGGTGTGAATAGGTGTTTCACAGTATTAAGCGAGGATGTGGGGCTTAATACAAAAGAGGAAATGGAGGGACGATACCCCAACAACGGCGTCTCACAGTCTTAAGCGTGATATGGGGAGAAGGGGGGCTTAAGACCGACCGGGATGTCGTAAAACTACCCATAGCTCTGTTAGCTCAGTTGGTTAGAGCATCCGACTGTTAATCGGGAGGTCATAGGTTCGAACCCTATACGGAGCGTTATTTATATTGTAAACATAATTAAATAACTTTATTACTTTATTACTTTATTACTAACGACAATTTGTCCGAGTGGTTAAGGAGACGGACTTGAAATCCGTTGGGCTATGCCCACGCAGGTTCGAGTCCTGCAGTTGTCGTTTACAAGGTCATAATGATCTGAATATACGTATTACTTAATTATACAAATGATAATATATATAAAAATATTATATTTTATATATTATCTCTATGTTTGATATTCAGAAAAATTATGACCGAATTAAATTAACGACGACGATTTGATTTTTTGCGATTTTTTCTGGATTTACTTTTTCTTAATTTCTTGCTTTTTCGATTGCGACGCGTCTTGCGTTTTCCACCAGACGTAGTTTTAACTTCTCTAAATTCATCATCCCAAAATACATCAATTTTTTCTTTTTCAAATGTAAGGGGTAATTTGTATTGCATGGAGCTGGTGCCTGTGCCAACGAGTTCATATTCCCCCTTTTTCAATAATTTACCCATGTTTTTCGATTCCCCATATAATGGTATATAAATATAGGATTTTCCTACTATCAAATCTTTTGCAAGAACCATTATTATATATAATATTAGAAAAAAATATTAGAAAAATTTAAAATAGGCGTTTTAAATATGTGAAAATATGTAAAGTCTAGAAAACAAAGTAAATCAAGACGTAAAAATTAATTTGGATATTTTTTCAGTATTAATATATTCCTATTGGCAACTTGGCGGAGTGGTTAACGCGGTGCCCTGCTAAGGCATTGCCCTTTGGGCGCGTAGGTTCGAATCCTACAGTTGTCGAAAAAAAATAATATAATTTATTGAATTATATTATTATAAAGATATTCGCTTATTCAATTATATGAATTGCACAATCGATTATTTAAAATGATTTTCAAAAAAGGTATTTGTAATTAAAATAACATAATTCAATAAATAAAATAATTTATACGTATAATATATAAAAAATAATGGATAATAAGATATTAATATTCGACACAGAAACAAGTGGTTTACCAGAGCTTGATCATTTAAATTATAAACAAAAAAATGAACTGTATAATAAACTTCTTGCGTTTGATGAAGATAGTTGGGCGAACAATTTACAAAAATTTCCTGAACTTATGCAACTAACTTATTTTATTTATAATTTAGGCAACAATCAAGTAGAAAAAATATATGATAATTATGTTAATTTGGATGATGAAACGAAGAGAAGATTACTTAACAAAATAACTAACGAAAAAAATAATAATAACAACCGTGGAGCAACTATATTAGAAAATAATTTAAAAAGATTAGAAGAAAGTAATGATAAAAAAAATCTTGATGATATGGTTACTGAATTTTTAAACGATGTAAAAGAATGTAAATCAGTAGTTGGACATAATATAGATTTTGACATACTTATGATGATATCTTCCGCTAAGCGAACTGGAAATGAGAATGCGGAATATCTAAGTTATGATAATTTAAATAAAGTATGTACGATGAAAAATGGAGTGAATGTATGTAAAATACAACAAATGAAGAGAAGAAAAGGAAATGATGGTAACTATATTAAAGATCAAGAAGGAAAATTTGTTTTAGAGCCATGGATTAATATAGTAAAAGTAGAAAAAGAAGGAGAAATGATAGAAGAAGAAAGACCAGTTTATAAACCCCCAAAACTAATAGAGTTGTTTAAAAAACTTTATAATATAGAAATTAATGAGGATAATCTTCATGATTCAAAATATGATGTATTGATAACATTATTGGTGTATATTAAAATGCAAGATCCAGAGTATAACCCACTTGCAGAAGCTAGTGCAGAAGCTAGTGATGTAATGAAAGAATTTTATAAATTAGTGAATGATATAATGAATACTACACCTAAAATAGGAGGAAAAAAAAGAAAAACACGTCGTAACAAGAGAAAAACACAAAAAAGAAGGGTAAAAAGAACAAGTAAGAGAAGGGTAAAAAGAAAAAGTAAGAGAAGGGTAAAAAGAAAAAGTAAGAGAAATGTAAGAAAATAATTTTTATCGCGATAAATAGTAATAAAAATAATATAATTGAATGATTAATATTATTTTTAATATAATATTACAATAATAATCTAACTATACCAATCGGGCCTATTTCTTTTTTTCCAAGTAGCAATTTTTCTTTTGTGTTCATCAAATTGATAATATTTTCTGTAAGCGATAACAGGGTCTGAGTCTTTAAATTGATCGGGCATTGCTTGTGCGAAAGGAGTGAGTCCTTTTTTTTCAAATTTATCTGGGGGTGGAAGGTTATTTTTCAAGTACATGGCCATTTCATATGATTTATGTAGTTTGGATGGAGGGTAATCATTTCTGTATTTCCATTCATTATGCATAGCTTCAACTAAGTCAATTGTCCATAAGAAATTATCAAGGGATGTTCTAACCCATATAGAAACAGGATGGTTGAGGTGACAAGAGCGATATGTATTTAAATTATGGTCAGGGTGAATGGTGTTAACAGCAGTACATAACATTTGTGCAGCTTCTAGAATAATTTTAGAAACATGTTTATCAAACATGAATTGTGCACATTCAGTAACCGAAAGAGAAAGTATGAATAAGTTCATAATTAATATAAAACGTTGGTAAGTATTTGATATATGTAAATCCCAAATAATAAATCAATTTTTTTTGAAAAACTGATGTGAATAATTCTTGAATCATTACTCTCTAGATAAGTAGTATTAAAAAATAATATAGATATAAAATAGGGATAATAATATAATTATGAAAAAAGATGATGAAATAAATATAAATATATAAGGAAAGAAAAAACCGATATTTTATAGGAGAAACGCAATACCGATACAAAAGAATAACAACAATTTAATTAAACAAATACATACAGAGTTAAGTAAAAAAAGAAATGAAAAATTAAATAATTATTTGAAAGAACTAGACAATATAAAAAAAGAATTAGAAAAAGTAACGAGTGAATTACAAAGAGTTAAAAGTTTAAATAGAATAGCATCGATAAAGCATGAAATATTAAATATAACATGTAACAATTTTAGGTAATATAGAATGCATCTAATAAAAAAGATATAATAATTTATAATAATATAATAATGTTGAAAGAAAATTAGTTATTCAAGCTTACTATGATGATTATTCATACTGATATTTGCATGTTTTAAATGTGTAAAATACAAAAGTTATTCAAAAAAAATTGATTTGTATTGAATACTTATCTGAGTAGTAAATTAAAATGAGCAATATGAGTACTAAACAAATGATGAACACAGAAATGAACCTTGAGGAGCGCACATACTGGCGTGAGATGAAGAAGGCTTTGAAAGAACATGATACGTATTTTGTTCGCAAAGCGTTCTATCCTCACAACATGTCTGCTTGGGAGGATGAACATCGTGAAATTGAGAAGAGTTATCGTACAAATCTTAATGAAATGATAAGAAAGCGTCGCGAGGTTGAGAAGGAGGAGGAACAGCTTGAAAATGAGAAGTTGGCTGCTGAGGCTCTTCTTATGTTGAAGGTACGTGCCGAGAAGAAGATTGAGAGAGAGGCTACTAGAAAGAGAAGAGCAAGTGAAAGACTTGCTGTGAAGCAGGAGGCGGCGTTGAAGGCAGCTAATATTCGTCGTTCAACTAGAATCGCAAATAAGAAGAATTAAAAAATAAAAATTAATTAAAAAAATAAAAATAAAAATTTCCCTGAACCTCACACAGGGTGAGAGAGTGAGGCTACTAGTTGTGTGGTAGAATTGATGGCCTTAACCGGTTGTCAAAAGTAACACAAAACAGCACCCTTTGAAATATATTAATTAATGAATTTTGATTGCAATCGAAATTTATTAATTAAAGCAATATTCAGTTATTGTAAGGGTGTTGGGGGGCATATAACTAAGATGTCTTGCGTTTATTCTGTTATAGGGTTTGGCCACCATGTATCAGAGTAAATGTAATATATTTTAAAGATGCTTGATGCTATGTTGGTTTTTGAAACAGAGTTTTCACTTCGAAACAAAAGAATTAAATATGAAAAACCCTGTGGCTGTGGACGCACAGTCTTTTTTTTTATATTTTAATTACGGGAAAATAACAGGTAAGTTATTAAAAAAAAAATGATTTGTATTGAATACTTATCTGAGTAGTAAATTAAAATGTCCAATACCAAGAGTTCCCAAAAGATGTCGTGTGAGTTTTGCAACAGCAACACTCATCATTCGTATTACTGTCGCAGTAATATGCCTGTGATAATTGGATTGGTTCAGGGGGAGATGCCCAACCTGAAAAACATAGACAAAGGTACGTTAAAAAGGATGGTTATGTACATCAGGCAAAAAGTAGATGGAGCAGCAGACGATGGTAATGTGGTACGAAGTTATCCTCGTAGTTTTGTAAATACAAAATATATAAATAGAGACGTTGTTGTCCCAGTATATAATGATGTTCCTCGCAATCGGAAATCTCATTCTTTACAGTTGCTTTTGAATGGTTTAACAAAAGCAACAAAAGGAAAACTGATACAATATCTAGTGTTGCACTATAAAGACCAGCGCAGAGCAAGATTTGGTTTAAAAGTGCCTGCCATACAATGTAGAATGGTGGAAGAGAAAGACAGTTGTGCGATCTGTATGGAGGCCTTTACAGAAGACACCCGTACCACTACCACTAATTGTGGGCACTTGTTTTGTACAACTTGTTTCACCCGTGCGATATTAACGTCATATACCCCCAGTTGTCCGATGTGTAGAAACCCGTTAAATTAAATAGTTTATTGTTGTAAAATATAAAAACATTTTTTTACTATATATTATAATGGATTTAGACAATAAATCTGAGAAATTAGAGGGTGAAATATTTAAAGAAGTAAATCAAAGTAATGATATAGAGAAGAATGTTACAGTTGAAAATGTTGATCATATTATAGCAGCGGAAGTTGCAAAGTCAGAACGCCTAATATCAGAAACGAAAAAAACCCAACTTATAATAGATGAACAACAGGTAAAAAGGGAAGTAAAAGAGGAAGAGGAAGAAGTTAAAGATGAAAAGAAAAAACCATTTGTAGTTAAACAAGACGAAAATGGTAATTGGAATGTAAAAATTGTAAAAGTTGAAGAAGAGGAAGTAAAAGAGGAAGTAAAGGAGGAAGTAAAAGAGGAAGTAAAGGAGGAAGTAAAAGAGGAAGTAAAAGAGGAAGTAAAAAAGGAAGTAAAAGAGGAAGTAAAAGAGGAAGTAAAAGAGGAAGTAAAAGAAGAAGTAAAAGAGGAAGTAAAAGAAGACGTAGATAATAATAGTGATGATGAAGTTATTGATATAACATCCGAAATGTTAACGAAAAAGGAAGAAAACAAAGAAATAATTGATCTAACAGATGAAGATGAAGAAGAAATAACACAAGATAGAAAACAGCAGATAAATGCAGCGTTGTCATTAATTTTAGAAATATATCGTGTATTAATGGGTTGTTTATTGGTAATTTTTGTTCCTCAAAATTGTAACGGAGAATCTTGTTCTATAAGTGATAATATCAACAACTCAACCGATGGTATTTCCTTAGCGGGGTTATTACTTAATATATTAACATTATGTTCTCTAACAGGTATGTATTATTACGAGACACGAAGAGAGTTTAAGATGATATCTTATTTAGAGTGTAATCAATATAAAGCTAGAGACGCTGATAGCGTAAAGGAATCATTAAAACAATTATCAATAGAAAGACAGGAATCATTACGATATTTAGAATCAAAGTATGGTAAATATGGTTATGTTTCATTAGGTTTATTTGGTATAAATTCAGTAGTAAGTGGTATAGTAGTATTCAATAATTTTTTAGATATGAAGACGCTAACAGTATTTTTAACAAACATACTATTTATGACTTCAAAACTATCAAATGTATATGAAATAATCAATACAGAGCCGACAATTTTTTATTCAGCATTTTTAACGAGAAGAGTACAGTATAATGACGTAGATCCAGACAAAATAGAGGATGTAAAAAGTGGTATTGTAAAGATAGAGGAGGTATAAAGTAGTAAATATAAATTAAAATTACAAATATAATATAAAATAGATATTTATATTATATGTTTGAATTAGAAAAAAGAAAAGAAATTACAAAATTGTCAATAAAACGAATAGAAAATATTTTTTTACATTTTACAAAAAAACGTGAATATGCTGGATTAATTCTGGTACTTTTTCATTATTTATTATTAACATGCACAATATGGTATATATTTTTTGGCGACATAGATATATATTATTATATATGTAGTGGATTCTATTTATTATTGGTATGTATGCATTATTATTATAACGGTTGTATATTTACAAAAACAGAAAGATCATTACTTAATGACGCGAAATCATGGTATGGTCCTCCAAGTATATTTTTATATGGAACAGATAAGATGTCATGTATGAATAGGTGTAATACGATGATTGCGTATTTAGCTTTTGTAATAGTAATAAATTCAATAATTAGATTATACAACAAAGAAATAAGTTTATATTTTATATTGATATTAATAGTTTTATATTTTCGCAATTTTTAAAAAAAATTGATTAGCATTTTAATAAATATTTATAAGTAAAAGAATGCCAGAAACAGTGATGCAATTCCTCGAAAACTTAGATGATAATACGCATAGTATGTTGAAAAATATGATGTCAACAATATTATCTTTTGGAAAAATATATATAGATTATGTTCGTGATTTTGATGGTAAAAATGGATTTATGTTTTCTGGTGGAAGCAAAATGAATGATATAATGAATTCAGAGAAAGTAATGAGTGATGGACATAGTGGTTGTTCTGCAGCATTAACGATGCGTAATTGTCAATACATGCTTCAAAGATATCCAATAAATGATATAGAAACAGGTTTGTATTTTAAAGATAATGATGATATTAGTAATGATGATATTAGTATAGATATAAAAGGTGAAGGAAGAACTCTTTTTAAAACATATGATAAAATGGATAATTATAATAAAGAAGCATGTGATGTATGGGCATCGAAAGGAATAGATGAAGCGGTTAATTATATGACTAGAGGTATAACGACAGGTGAAATGAGTTACTCTGAAATGCGTGAACGTTATGGATAAAATAAAAATATAATAATAAAAAATAATATCAATATAAGTAGATAAAAATGAAAAAAATTGAATTGTATTTTTTATCTTAAATAGTAAGAAAATATATGTCTTTATTGTCTGTGTTAGAGAATTTTATGGTAAATAAGAAAGATTATTACATGATAGAAAAGGATAACAAAAAACTAACATATAGACGAAGATGGCGGGAATTAGAAGAAATAACATTTAAAGAAATATTTGACGGTGAATGTCTAGAAGTAACGGTACCGATAGGAAAAGTACAATATTATAGACGTTTAAAAAAAAATAAAATTACCGAAGATGAATTAATAAAATTTATTGATAATAAATTGGATTGATAATAAATTGGATTAAAAAAGTAGTTAAATTAAATTACAAAACAAATCTAAATTGTGTATTACTTACCTTTTTTTTACCAGTCGTTGTTGTCGTCGACATCTGTCATATTTGACAGAGTAGACATAGTGTTGGTGTCGATATCTTCGAAATCCTCGCCTTCTTCGGGTTCTGAAGTATGCGTATGAGTACGCGTATGCATGTAGTGTTTTGTGCCAGCGTAACGAAGTCCCTTGTTCTTCAAACGATGGCAGTACTTAATAGTATGCCCTTTTTTCCTGCAGTAATTACAAGAAAGAGAAAGAAGTGTTGGACAAGTAACGCGTGAGTTAGGGTCTTTAGATTCTCGAACCCAGTGACTATGGAACTCTTTTGGTGATTTCCCAGCATCTTGACAAACCTTGCATCGTGGAAGTGTGATGACGTATGAAGGTGGTTCGTTAAACCCGTATTGAGGACCATAATAGGGTTGCATGATACCAAAACCATATGGTGCCTCAACCATAGGAGGCATGTGAAGGGGTTGTTCGTCGTAGTATTGCATCTTGTGTGTGCTTTGTGTTGTTAAGTTTTATAAATTATGTATTAAGTTATAAAACAAATCAATTTTTTTTAGATAAGTATGAGGTTGTACGAAGAAAAATATAAAAACAACCAACATTTTTCAAATTAGTCAACAGATTGGATATCTAAGATATCAGTATCGATATCTTCATCTGTAATATTCATATTAGAATAATTATTATTTAAATCATCAATAATGTTAGTATTATTGTTCATATATGAATCATTACCAGTAAAATTATTCATAAATATAGAGTCCATTTGTCTAGCGATATCCATATAACCAATACCATTATTCTGATTATTTAGAAATGTAGTAAATGCATCCATAGAGCCAGTAGAATTAAAACCACCTGTTCCAGTAGAACCAAAACCACCTGTTCCCCGATTAGTCATACCTAAATCATCTTCAGAATGAACAAGCTCGACTATAATAGGTTGTAAGGACGGTGCACATATTTGTAGTAATCTGGTATTTGCTTTAACATTATAATCTTCATTTCTAATATTATCGAACATACCGATCAAAGAGCCTCTATATCCAGCATCAATAATACCAGTTTGATTTGCTAATCTAAGAGGTGTTTTTGAAATACTTGATCTAGGATATACGTAAAATCCACATGGACGATTATTAATATAAGCCGCGCATTTAATTAAACTAATAACCTTAGTAGTTGTATTAGCTAAAAAAGTGGTATCAGATGGAACAAAAATATCAAAACCAGAGTCTTCATATGGTTCATCATTTTCTCGTTTAATATTATGGTTAACAACATGATTCGTATATGTATCAATAAGATCATTATCATCGCTATCTATAAAAATTTTCAAAAGCATATTATTAGTCATAATAAATATATTATATATAATCTTTAAATAATTTGATATATAATATTAACATCCTGTGCTGTCATTATTTATTTTAGCTGGGTACGTAGAATCGGTGGTATTACCGAGAGAAGTATTAGCACATCTCTTAGTTCTTCTAAATATGTACATACCTTGTGAAACAGATGAATTGAACTGTTTACTATATACAGTACGAATAACCCTTTTTCCTCCAATAAAATTGGAGCAGTTACCTCCAGTACATGATTTATCGACATTCGAAACATCTTTTGGAAGAACACAAATACTAGCAGCAGCTAAGTCCCTTGTATATCTAGACGATGAATCGAAAAACGAGTTATTAATATCTGGTTGAACAACAGTATATGGATAACCTCTTTTATTCCATTTATATTTAGTAGAGATAAGACCTTTAGTATTAAGAGTGGGTTTTTTAATAGTACTGTCATTATGACAAGTAGATAATTTACCTGAATTAAAAACGTTAGATGTAGTTCCTGTTTTGGAACCATGACCTCTGGGACCTCCGAAATGAGTAAAAGGGGTCATTTTGGTAGATCTGGACAAATTAGTTTGTCCAACATAACCTTGATTTCTATGAGTACCAGTCAAAGAGAAAACAGTATTATGAGAAACCTTTTGATGGTATTGGGTTTTACATTTTCTGGTAAGTGTATTAATAGACATATATTAAATATATAGATATTAATTATTTATAAATTAAAAAATTGATTTATATTTAATGAAATATAATTATATATAATACAAGTAAACTTATTGTTAAAACATAAAAATGGAGTGGAAACGAGGTTGTAATGTGGATAATAATTCCCAGAAGGAATATAATAATCGTAATAAAAACAAAAGAAACAATAATCGAAATGACAATCGAAATGACAATCGATATAACAATCGAAATGACAATCGATATGACAATCGATATGACAATCGATATGACAAACGATATGAAAGAAATCAAAGTGTTAAAGAAGCAGAAAAAAATAAAATAAAAGAAGAGGCTAAAAAACGTGAAATAAATGAAGAGAATTTTCCTAATTTATCATCTACAACTGTGTGTGAAAATAATAAACTAAAGAGCGAGTATCTAGAAAAAATAAAACAAAAGAAGGACGAAGAAAAAGGGAATACAATATTAAGAGATAAAAGAAATTGGCGTGGTCATGTATGGATAGGTCCTAAATGGATAAAATTAGATAAATATTCAGATGAAAATGAAAAAAAAATAAAAAATTATATAATTAATGCGTCTCAATATGCATCATCAATTCTAATTCCAAATAGAAAAAAACACTATAGTAGAAATCAGATAGATTGGTATAATAGTTGGGAAGAAACATTTACAGAAGAAGAATGGAAAAAAATGAATGAACAATTAGAAAGAGAAGAACAAGAAGACTTAAATAGAAGAATGAACAAAGCTGTGGAAGAAATTTATCAACGAAATAAATCAGAATCAGAAAGATATTATGAAGAAACAGGTGAATTAGATGATTTCGCAATAGCTGAGATAGAACATGCTGAATATGAGAAATGGCTAGAAGAGTTTGATAAACAATATGAATTAGAAGATAATGATGATGAAGATGAAAGTGATTATATAGAATCTGATTATGATACAGACAGATAATTAGTTATATTTATAAAATAATAATAATTTTTTATTCTAGTAACACTATGTGTGATAATTATGATGATAATAGTGATGAAATAGGGTCGATTAGTGATGTAGAATCAATAGAGGATATTTTAGAAAAAGAATGGTTGGATGAATTAGATTTTATAGAAAGTAATTATGAAAAATTTTATAATACAGACAATATAAATATAAATGTATATTCAATATATTATTCGGATAACAAGATAGAACATATTAGTAAAGAGAAAGTGGAATTAATAAAGAAAAATGTGTTATCTGAAAATGAATTATTAAAAATAATAAAAGATAAATCAAAAAATAAATACAAATTAGATTCTATTTTAAGATATAATATAGATATGAAACCGTCAGAATTAATAAATTTCAAAAATAATATTGAAAAACATGATAAATTTAAATACATGAATAGGATAAAATCAGTAGAAACAATATATTTCATGCCATCAATACAAATGTTTTCAGATTTAAATACATTATATTTATTTTTGGAAAAAAAGGACAGATGTAATATAAATACAAAAAAGATAAGATATACACCAATAATAAAAAAACAAAAAAAAACGAAAAAAAATAATAATAAAGAATAAATAAAATTGATTTTGTTTTTAATATTTATATAATTACAAACAAAATGAGTAATAGATTAAGTAGATTACCGGTTGAGTTACAGAATATAATTTGGAATATATATTACAAAGGTATTTATAAAAAAAATGTAATAGATGAAATAATTAGAATAAGAAATGAAATATATGAGTTTGATGATAATAGTGAAAAATTAAGAAGAATAATTAGAATAGTAAGATTTAATTTGATAAATAAGGGGAGGATAAATTTTAAGTATTATATTAATCTGAATAATAAAAATAATGAAATACTATTTAATGTAATGAATGATAACGCATATAGAAGATTAGCATGTAATATAGATGTAAATTTTAAAAAATATTATGATAAAAATAAAATAATAAAGATAAGTGATAAACAATATAATAACATAAATTATTTAACACAATTTTATTGTAATAATAACAAATTAAAAAATGATGTAATAAATTACTGGTTTTTGCATATGTTTACACCGTTGAAGAATTAAAATAGGAAAAATTAACATTTTCTTATAGATAATTGATAACCGCTATGAATTAAATATCATCCCAATCGATATCTTGATCTCCAATAGTAAGGAGATTTTTATTATCGGCAGTATCGGCAGTATTGGTTGTTGCTTTAATTTCATTTTTAATTAATTCCTCCTGTTCATAATCCACATCTTCAAATATAACATCTTCAGAACCTTTAATATCGTTAGATATCGGGTTTACAATATTTTTAAATATATTCCAATTAATATGTTGACATTCTTTTTTTAATCTTTGAACTTCTCCCTCGTTGTATACCTCAAGAAGGTCACAATTTTGTAGTTTATCAGATTTAATAGTTTCAAAATCTCTTTCTCCAACTAAAACATAGGTACCTATAGCAACAGTATTATCCCTTTTGCCTCTTCCTCTGAACTTATTTCTAATGTGAAGTAACATAATTTTATTATTATATGTAAGTACATGTGCCATACCATTACCTAGAACTTTTGTAACACATGCGTATATTTCTCTTTCATCAGATGCTTCACGCAAAACTTTTGAGCCACTTGGCTGCGAAAATTTACGCCCAAATTTTTTGTGACCTTTACCACCTTTAGTGTTCTTTACCATGATTAAATTATGATAAAAAAACATATATTTAATTGAAATCAATTTTTTTATATAATAAACTTATTAATATTTTTTGTTTCAAAATCAGAAAGGAATTCAATCATAGAATTAGGAATTTCAACTGATGTAGAATGAAGTTTTTCTAATATTTTGGTTAGAAGGTTCTTTGATGTGATATCGGTTAGTTCAATATGACTTGGGTCAATAACATCTGAACCTTGTTCATCAGGTTCAAGGTTATATTTTTCATAGAAATCTTCAAGTAAATCATCATTAATAAATATTGGTTTTTTCTTTTCATCGTCAAATGTAACATTATACTCATAAAATCTCTCTTTCCATATAGGACAATCTTTACATAAATATTCCCAGTTGTACCACAATAGATCAACAAGTTCTTTTCTCGTAATTGTATGTCTATATAGTTCAAACGCTCCGATCAACTCATTATGTATAGTAATTTTTCTGTTATGATGTAAAAGTTTTCTAGGTATAACATCATAATTAGGTGGAGTATAATCGATATCAAAATCGCATGTAACGGACTTCTTATCGGAAATGTTTTTACAGAAATTAATAGTAATAAGCGACAAAAGTATGTGTTTTTTATTGGTGTAATTAATATTTAGGTCTAACGTAATATATTTCTTCTTGTCATTTAAATATGCCATAGTGTCAGAAAATATAATATCAATATCTTCAATATTTATGGCTGAAATGAAATGTGTAACATTATTCCAATTAAATTTATCGATGCTTTGTAAAATTTTATGAGAGATACAATTGTATTTTTCCAAGAACGCTGGTTTTTTACCTCTAAATGCTGTAAATTTATTTTTAGTACCATAAATTTTAATATGTTGATGTAGGAGAAAGACGGGGATACTTTTATCACGTTTAAATAAATGTTTAATAATAGAATGAATGTTCTGAATAGATTTATTTTTTATATCATTCTCAATAGTATTGTTAATTAATCCAACAAGATCTGGGTTTGTAATATAGTAAAAGTCAAAGTACGTTTGCCAAATAATATCATAAACATCTTGGTATAATTTAGAATGATATAATTCCGAAATGTACAAAATTGGTTCATCAATATCATTATCAAATAGTAATGATATAATGAATGATGAAATAAGTTCGTCCTTTAAATAAAGAAATTCGGTGAACATTTTAAATATAATATTTAGAATATATTGTAAATCTCTTCAATTTTTTTTAAATAAATTAATAAAAACAATTATGACTATAAAAAATATATTATCTAATGATATATTATATGGTTAACGCTTGGCAAGCACACGTAAAGAGTACTATGGCATCAAATCCTGGTAAATCGCTTAAAGAATGTCTTAAATTAGCAGCAAAGAGTTATAAGAAGAGTGCAACTTCTGCAACAAAGAAGGCCCGTAAGACAAAGGGAACAAAGAAGGCTAGAAAGGGAAAGGGAACAAAGAAGGCTAGAAAGGGAAAGAAATCCAGAAGTAGAAAGTAATTTAATTAATATATTATAAAAAATAAATAATTAATATTATATTTATTTTTTAACGATGGTTAATGATGTAAAGTTTGGTAATGTTGATTCTTAAATGTTTTCTTAATTTTATGAATAGCATCTTCATTAGAGAAACCGTTATTTATTAGATTTTGAATTTCGTTTTGATATTCGTCATTATTTATCTCGATAAAATTAATATATGCGTGATTTGGACTGAAGCCTTTGGATAACTTTTCATTTTCAATATATGTTTTCATCTTAGATATAAATTCCTTAGAGACATTATAAGATGAACGAACAAAAGATGCTCTTGGTTTAACATCGTTGTTTTTTTTTCTGAAATAATATCTTGAACTTCGGTACATTTTGTTGTTAATATTTTCATAATATCCAAGTCTATTGAGTCGTTCAGTTTCAGCTGTAATAATTTCACTCATTTCATCTGTATCAACCCACTTTTTCCACTCTTCTTTATATGTCTTTCTGTCATCATGTTCATGTAACTTCGAGAAATATTCTATTTTATCAAGAAGTTCACTATTAAACTTGAATCTGAAGATCTGTGATTGTACATTTTCTGTAGAGTTTTCCATTGTATCTATGATTATATTTTGATCAGTAATTTATAATCAATTTTTTTATATATTTATTAAAAAATTGATATATAAATTATATAATATTATATATCAAATAATGAAAAATAATAAAAATATGGAAGAATATATTAAAAATTTTAACGAAAAAGAAAAAAAAGCCTATGAAATAGCAAAAAATCACTTAAAATCATCATTTAATATTGAAAAAAGTGTTGGTTATATTAATTATACAAATAGCAAACAAAGTAAGAAATAAACATTTATTTAATACTTTCTATTTTTTTGTGTTTTTCTTGGTTTTCTTTTTCTTGTAATACTTGATCCACCAGATTGAGCAGATTGAGCAGATTGATTACGTGTATTATTATCCAACCCCGTTAAAATGGAATTAGTTACATTTTCTATTTGGTTAGATAATTCTTTTTGTCCAGTTTTTAACATATTACTTGATGCATTTGATGCATTATTTATAATAGTATTTGGAACTGTATTTAATATTTTAATTATTGGTCCAAATGAATACACAAGTTCATTTATAGATTTTGTTATATTAGTAAAATTTCCACCAGATGTTTCAAGAAATTTAAATAAAATATTTATTGATTTTGTAAATGAAGATAATATTTCAGTTCCTGATGTAACAACAGTTCCAAGATTTTCGGCTATAATAAAAGCATCACCTAAACCGGGTACTATTCTTAAAATATTTTTTCCAAATTTAAAACCTTTTGATATAAACTTTTCTCCTGATTTTATCATTAAATCTAATAATGAATCAATTAATATCTTCAAAGGTCCACCTGCAACTTCTGATAATTCCTTTGATAATGTGGTCAATTTGTCCTTTATATCATTTAATACTTTCTTTCCTTCATTACTTTTTAAGAAAAGATCTAATGATGCCATTTTATTGTTTAATATTTGAAGAGTTTCATGAATACTTTCTTTTGATAATGGTTTGGGTTGACTGGATGAAATAGTAGCGATTAAGTGTTCTACACCTAAAACAACTACTCCAGCGATTATTTTTGCACCAGATGACGCTAATGTCGTAATAAAAGTTAAATCTAGTCCATCAAACACAACTTTACTAGATTTAGAAGGATTAATATTGGTATCTCCAAATCCTCCTCCTCCCTTTGATATTCTCTTTTTATTTGTCTTATTTTTTTTATTTTTCATACTTATATATTACTTCGTTTTTTAAATTCACTAAATGAAATATTTTTTATTTTAATGTTTTTTATACTAGTAACATCTTTTTTTAAAAAATTGAAATCTATTATTCTGCCACAATATTTGAAATCTATTATTTTACTTTTGTTTTCATCTATAGTAGCACGTGATTTAGGTTTTTTAGGTTTGTTATATGATTTGGGTTGTAGATATAATTTATTATCACTACATTTTTTATCGTTTTTTATATTTTCTGTGTTATTTATTTCCTCATTCTTTTTTTTATTTTTAACATTATTAAACTCTTTATTAATATCTACATACAACATTTTACAGTTGAAATTTATAACGTATCGTCTACATGCAGTTTCCAGATAATTATATGGTAATATTTTATTCGAATAATAATTAAATTTTTTATATTCATTATCATAAAACATTAATATATTACCGTATGGTGTTGTCTCATATAATATATTATTTCGCAATTTATTTAATGATTGATTATCATGTTCTTTTATTTCTAAATTCTCTAACTTTATTTTGTATTTATTCAAGTAATCTTCAATTGGATCTATCTTTATATTAGTTATTTTATCCTTTTCATCATATATGTATTTGTAAAACAAATCATATAAATATACTAATTTCATTATAATAAATGATAGTATGGGGAAATTAAGCAAATTCATATAAATATTTATAATATAAATTTATATGATTTTACATATTAATATTTTTTTCTCTCAAATCAAATAATTCATTTAACTCATTTTCTAAACTATTTACTTGAATTCTCTCGAAATTTTTTTTTTCTGGGTGTAGACATACTAAATATAGTCCTGTAACTTTTTTATTGTACTTCTTTTCCAGAATATACTTGTAAATATTTAATTGTAATGAATAGTGCCAATAATTTGTATCTGGTAAATGTTCTAGACATTCTGTTGTTGAAAATTTATTCCATGAACTGCTTTTTGATATTTCTTTACATCTTTTCCAGTCATATATTTGAAGAGTCCCATCATCATTTTCAAAAATCATATCAATTGAACCAGCTAATTTTAACTCTTCGTGAAATACTGTCCATTCTGTTCTATATGGCGTCAAATCTTGATATTTTTCAAGAAAATTTTTAAAATAACTATACTCTACACTTTCATTCTCATTTGGAATTTTATTGTAATAACATTCGATATCATAATGTAATTTCGTACCCTCAGCTGCTGCTGTATCACGATTATTATCCCATAGTTTTTTTATCTCTTCACGTGTACAACCATAATATTTATTTTCTGTCCATTTTTTTGACTTCATCATGTTATCTATCACTTTATCTGCATCAAATTTTTCAAAATGTTTATGTACATAAGTAGTAACAGATGTGTAATTTGAATCACCATCAATCGTATAGGTATGTGTTGGTTCATAAAATATAATTCGCTTATCTCTTTCATGTTTATTTTTATTTTCTAGATATATTGGCTTTTCTTGACTATTCTCCATATACTATATGTTGTTATCATTTTATACTATTTAATATCTTATTTTTAATATATCCTTTATACTCGATACATCGCTATGTAATTTTACAATTACATCTCCCTTTCGTTTGATATCTTCTTTTAATTCATCATTTTCTTTTTTTAGTTCTTTTATACAATCTACAAGGTATCCTGTTATTGTATTGTAGTCAAGTGTCCATTTATCCTCTTTTTTTTTGCTAATTGCTTCTGGAATAATTTCATCTACTTCTTGTGCTATTAAACCAGCAGCTTTAACATTTGGTGTTTCTTTTAAATTGTAATTAACAGCACGAAGTGATGTTATTTTTTCGAGTGAATTTTTGAGTTCAACTATATTTTCTTTATGTCTTATATCAGATGTTGCGTTGAAAGAAGGTGCATTTACTTTTCCATAACAATTAACTTCACCAATACCCCCACTTAAACCACCAATAGTATTACCTGGATAAAGACCAATATCATCAGCTGCATCATTAGTACAAACTAGTTGTAACTCGGTTGTCTCGCCGCTGTGGACGTGATATCTCAAATATGCTGCGTCATTATCTCCACCACCTGGATTATTTGCACCAATATACACAATACCTTGAAGTCTTGTATTGCCAAGTACATGTAATTTTTCAGAAGGGGTACTTGATCCAGTTCCAATACCAACATTGCCAGTAGAGTTGTCAATCATAAATTTTGTCGTATCAGTAAGATTACTTGTAGTTGTACCTGTAGCTAGACCATCCCACACATTGGTTATTTTAAAACTATTATCCGCATTATCTGCACCTGCGCACCATCCAGCTTCATTAATTATGTCAAAGGTTATATATGGATTACCACCATTTGACCCTGCTGTTCTTAAAGATAAAGCTGCATGATTGTTAGCAGAATTTGATAAATTTCTTATATCTATACCATTGTTATTAGGTGTGCCATTACTACTAGCTATTACTTGTAATGGCGATTCTGGATTATTCGTTCCAATACCGACATTACCGGTATTTGAAATACACATTCTTTCTGTTGCTGATGCATTATTACCAACAGAAGTATAAAATCTTAAATCTGATTTGTAATCATTACTTTGGTCATTAGTAGAGGTAATCTTAGCACAATAAGCGTCATGATTTAATTGGTATGGAGTACCTAATCTTAATGTAGCAGTTCTAATACCTGTGGCTATTGCTGAAGATATAGTTGCACCATTATTATTAAATACTTGTAATGCTGCTTTTGGAGCATTTGTTCCAATACCAACACTCCCTTCAACAATCATACCATCAGTAGGAGCAGCAGATGTTCCAGAATAAGATGAACCAATTGCCACACTACCTTCAACATCAAGTTTTGATTTGGGATCATTCGTTCCAATACCAACACTCCCTTCAACAATCATACCATTACTAGGAGCAGCTGACGTTCCAGAATAAGATGAACCAATTGCCACACTACCTTCAACATCAAGTTTTGATTTGGGATCACTCGTTCCAATACCAACACTCCCTTCAACAATCATACCATTAGTAGGATCTGTAGTAATACTAGAATTTCCAGAATAAGTTGAACCAATTCTAATAGAACCTTCAATATCAAGTTTTGATTGGGGAACATTCGTTCCAATACCAACTTTTCCTTCAACAATCATACCATCAGTAGGAGCAGCTGACGTTCCAGAATAAGATGAACCAATTGCCACACTACCTTCAATATCAAGTTTTGATTTTGGATCATTTGTTCCAATACCAACACTCCCTTCAACAATCATGCCATCAGTAGGAGCAGCTGACGTTCCAGAATAATTTGAACCAATTGCCACACTACCTTCAACATCCAGTTTTGATTTGGGATCATTCGTTCCAATACCAACTTTTCCTTCAACAATCATGCCATCAGTAGGAGCAGCTGACGTTCCAGAATAAGTTGAACCAATTGCCACACTACCTTGAACATCAAGTTTTGATTTGGGATCACTCGTTCCAATACCAATATTCCCTTCAACAATCATACCATTAGTAGGATCTGTAGTAATACTAGAATTTCCAGAATATGTTGAACCAATTCTAATAGAACCTTCAATATCAAGTTTTGATTGGGGAACATTCGTTCCAATACCAACTTTTCCTTCAACAATCATGCCATCAGTAGGAGCAGCTGACGTTCCAGAATAAGATGAACCAATTGCCACACTACCTTCAACATCCAGTTTTGATTTGGGATCATTTATTCCAATACCAACACTTCCTTCAACAATCATGCCATTAGTAGGAGCAGCAGATGTTCCAGAATAAGATGAACCAATTGCCACATTACCTTCAACATCCAGTTTTGATTTGGGATCATTCGTTCCAATACCAACACTCCCTTCAACAATCATGCCATCAGTAGGAGCAGCTGACGTTCCAGAATAAGATGAACCAATTGCCACACTACCTTCAACATCAAGTTTTGATTTGGGATCATTCGTTCCAATACCAACTTTTCCTTCAACAATCATGCCATCAGTAGGAGCAGCAGATGTTCCAGAATAAGTTGAACCAATTGCCACACTACCTTCAACATCAAGTTTTGATTTGGGATCATTTGTTCCAATACCAACACTCCCTTCAACAATCATACCATCAGTAGGATCTGTAGTAATACTAGAATTTCCAGAATAAGTTGAACCAATTCTAATAGAACCTTCAATATCAAGTTTTGATTGGGGATATTCCGTTGCAATTCCTAATTTTCCTGGAATGTAAACGTCAGGATAAGGATAACTACTGTTACCAGGATTGGCGGAACCACCTAACACAATTTGGTAACTTTTACTTACACGACACATATATCCAATAGCTGTAGAATAGTTATGTTGCGTAGAAGATATGAAAGCCGTACTATATCCTAAAAATAAATTATAGTATCCACTCGTTACTTCTTTATAAGGAGTGGAGCCTGCAAAACTGCCAATCCCAATATTACCGTTAGATGTACATTTATTAAGTGCTTTATAACCAAGAGCAGTACATAACGAAGCTGTATAACTACTCGTTAGAGATTCGTAACCAACAGCTGTATTATTACTACCCGTCGTAGAAGATAATAAACTTAGAGAACCAACAGCTGTATTATTAATACAGCCCGTGTAAACATCGTTAGCATTAGTTAATGATTTATAACCAACAGCTGTATTATTTGATGATGGATAATTATAACCATAAAAATAATAATAATTTTCAGCACCAGTAGCTGATTTTAAAGCTTCATAACCGATTGCAGTATTGTATCTAGCTGAACTATTACTATACGCAATATTATTTAATGTATTAACTCCCAAAGCTGTGTTTTCAGGCCTTTCATATTTTCCACGTCCAACAGTTAGAGTACTGATAAGTGCGTCGTTTGAGACATGTAATTTTTTGGTTGGTAAATCAAGACCGATGCCAACATTACCGTTATCTAAAATAGTCATTCTGTCATTTAAATTGGTTAATGTGCCATCGGTTGAGGTTTTAAACGATAATTTTCCAAATTTGGATTCATCGTGAATAGCACCTTCAATTGAACCATAAATAAGTGAATCTGTATATCCAGCGTTGTAAATATGGTCTACATTTGTAAATCCTGTATTTTTCCATATGTCAAGGCGATATAGAGTGATATTAAGATAATTGGCGGGAGAAATCTCACCATCATATGTTGAAATGCTTACGTTGTTTGTGTCGTATGCACTATGAGGCTGAGTACCATCAAAATAAAGAGATACATATGAGGTAGAACCTGAATTATAGCGTGTTATAACAACATTATAAATAGTATTATAATCAAGTGTTGCTGCTGCCGATGAAGATAAGGTTACACCACCGGTGTAAGGATACTGATACCATAATTCGTTATTATTTTTTATCAATAAGTAAAAAAAGTCTTTAATACTAAACAAAACTTTATTATTTGCACTACTATTCAAAGAAAACCATAAACTAATTGTAAAATTATTAGTTCCTAAATCCATTATACTACTTGGTATTTCAGCATGATGAAAATTACTGGCTGAAAAGATTAAACCACTATTAGTTACGGACATTCCACTAGATACAGTTAGTGAAACATTATTTCTAATATCATTTAAGCTAGCATTAGACCCGTTCAATATAAAACTATATGTAGAGTTTTGAATAGCGTTATATCTGCTACTTGTACTTAAATGAATAGTACGATCGACATCTAAATTATCTTGTGGATTAGTAGTTCCAATACCTATTTTTCCTGAGAGACTTTGTTTTAACGCCGTTGAATTATCCAATAAGTTTTCAATAATAAAATAATTACTGCCCTTATCTGTAATTGTAGTACTAATAGGATATCTATCTAGATGTTCGGTGTATAATTTAACATATACTTTTCCATCTACTGACATAGTATATCCAGATATTGGCCTAAGTAATATTTGAATTTTACCAGTGTTAACTGCTCCTTCAGAAATCCAACTTACTGCCATATTAGAATATCCACTTGAATATCCTCTACTTACAGAATTAATTAATGTTGCACTAACATCAGTATTATATTCCATAATAACATATGTATTATTCATAACAGTATTACCGCTAGTATTACTAGCAGTTGCAATATATGTGATATCTATATAATAATTGTTGTATGCTCCTTCAGTATCAAAATTTAAATCAATTTGTTGATTATTATTACTATAAAATGAAAACATTTTTGTCCAAGGTAAGTTAGTTGTATTAATATCGCCGCTGATGTCTAATTCAAACGTAGGATAAGGTTTATTGGTACCAATACCAAGACCATGTGGTGTATTGTAAATAATATTATTTTTTTTTGGATCTGATAAACGAACTATGTTATCGAATTGCCATTCAGCATATGCTGAAACTATGGGAGTACCTGAACCATATCTAATACCATCATAATCAATAGTAAAACAATCGTTACCGTTATAATTATATCCAGTAGACGTAATTTGAATATTACAAATATTATTAGATTTTAGACACAAAACGACAGCTTTTGGGTAGACATTACTGTGGGAATTTGTAGAAACAATAATATCATTTGAGATACATCCACCACCAGTAGTATCATTAATATCCATTACACTACCATTAACAGTACCGATCATATAAATTTGTGGTTGATTACCATCTGTAGTATCAGGATGAGAAACCATAATAGTAATATCAAACTGTGAAAAATTTTCAGAAAATCCGTGATTGTTACCGCTAGAGGTTTCTCCAAATGATTTATCCATAATAGCACCCCTAATATTAAGTGCACCATAACATTCATTATTTTGTGAAGTAAGTTGTGCAATTTTATAATAATTATGTTGGTAACTGGTAGCAAAACAAGTATGATTATTAATAATACTAGCAGGATTGTTAGTACTTTGGGTGGTACCACTTCTAAGAGTACTTTCTTTTCCATAATATTCTTTATCAATATGTAATTTTGCTTTAGGTGTAGTAATATCAATACCGACTGATCCATTTTTGATAGTAACAGCTTTTTTTTCTCCATCAGAAGTAGTGTTATGTGAAATGGTAACTGGATATGTAGTACCTCCAGATCCTAAATTTAAGTTAACATTACTGGAAATATCATCTACGAATGTTCGTATAATTTTATTAGAACTTGTAACGATTAATCCTTTTCTTACTTCAGCCATATATAAATTACAAAATATTTAATATTTAAATAATAAAACTAAATTATTTTTATTATTTAATTAAGTAGATGCAGTATCATTAAGTTCGGTAATTTTCAAGTAGGCGTTACGTGCATCAATATCTAATCTAGCGTTATCATCGGTGTTGCTATGTGCGGTATTTACTAATATTAATATACGAACTTGGCCTTTACTTTGGTAATCAAAATGACCAAATAATGGGAACATTTGACCTCTTGGACCCTGTCCATTTTTAACTTGACTTCTTCCTTCAGCTAATATTTTTCCATAACTTCCACTATTCATATCACTATAAGTTCGTATATCGGAAAGTGGATTAAACTTGTAATCTTGTACATATAGAACGGTGTTATATTTATAGTTAGATACAGAGAAATCGACATCATGATATGGACATTGGAATTCAATATCGATAGACCCGAAATCGGAAGTGGTAAAATAATCTTGCCAAAACAAAACTCTATATTCTGTGGTATTAGTTGTTTGTGAGAAATTAGTAGATAATAGGTTAGGAGTATTAGGAATAGTATAATTACCACCGAAACTACTATCACGGTAAAATGTTTCACCTACCATATCATAGTCACTATACGATGGATTGGGTAGGTCAATATCATATAAAAATGAACCAATATAAAGCTTTGACATAGTGGCAGATGTAAATTGATAATAAGTGTATGTTCTGTATGTTTTTATTTTACGCACCAATCCTTCGTGTAAGTTATCTGCATCGGACGTTTGTAGTATTGAATTGTCTGCGAATAAAAGTTCTCTTATGATTTCAATAGCACGTTTATCTGAAGCACTCAATAGACCTTTACTAGTACTAGTAGCTTCACTTAAATCATTTAATGATAATTGATTAACGTCGCAATCAAATTTCAATATAGAACCATTAGAAGTAACTGACATACCAGTACCGGATGTAATAGTAAGTGGTTGATATGTTCCGTTGTCTTGTGATACTAAAATGAGTCCTGGATCATTTGGATAAACATTTGCACCTAAACCCCCCTTTGTTGTAGATATTTCAGTAGCATTCCATATTCCTGTAGTAACAGAACCATTATCATTAATTTCAAAACAAGTTGAATCATCGGTTTCTTTTATTTGAATTTTTTGATTTGTAATAAGTAAATCTCCATTATTTAAATGGATACCAATATTATTATCATCTGCACTGTCGACGATAAGTTTATTCTTAATAGTTGTAACACCGTTATTTAAAATTTCAAAATTTGGATTTGATATAATGTTATTACTTATTGTTCCTCCGACCGTGAACTCTTTCAAATTTACATTTAATGTACCTTTAACAACAGTATTTCCAGAACTGTATTGAACAGAGAATTTCTCAGTAGTATTGTCATATATTTTTAAATATTTATCGGTTGACTGGTTATAACCTAACCAAACATTACCTATTGAAACCAAATCACCTGTATTATTATCTATTGTAAGTTTTCCAGTATTTATATTTATTTGTTTTCCCGAACCATTCATATTTAAATTTCCATCTATATTTACGTTGCCTGTTGTATGTATTGAGTTATTGGAACTATTATGAGATATAGCTAATGAACTACTGAGAACTCTATAATCTGAATTTAAAGTTGTTGTAGTTTGTTGTCCTAGATATATATTACCTGAATTATTAAGGTCTCCAATAACAATATTACTTGATACTTTTCCACCACGTATCATAGTATCTTCCGTAATATCTTGATAAAATTCCGAATAAAATGAAGATTGAGTAATACCAGTTGGTGTAATCGTTAGTTTATCACCGTCAATAGTAACATTATCTAACTTTATATGATTAGTATCATCCATAGTAATTGTGTGATAGGTAGTATCTGTAGTTGGTAAATTAAATGACAAATCACCACGAATGGAAACTTTTCCAGTATGACTACTATCTCCAATATGACTACTATTTCCAGTATGAATAATATCTATATTATATTGGCCATCTAAAATAGTTTGTGATGTATACTCTCCACCAATAACGAATTCACCTGCTGTCAGGGAATTATTTAATCTTGTAAACATAAATGTATTACCATTATGTTGAAACTCTATTCTTCTAGAGCCACCGCTTCCGCAGTTTAAACTTGTATTTCCAAAACTGTCTTGTGATAATGCATAATTATTGACATCACCTGTTACAGAAGTTTGATGTTGGAAATTAGGTGTACATACACCAACATGACCGAAAGAAGCTATTGTATTATTATGTATTTTTCCGATTTTTGCCCAGCCGAAATATCCAGCTCCACCATCCTTCAGATAATTAACAGCGATGTTACCACAAATATCTACAATTGGGTCATCAGTAGTGGTTGATGTTCCTCCCGTGATATATTTTGTATTTTGGGTATTGTCTGAACTGGTGAGTCCATTAGTCATAATACCAATTTTTTTATTCTCGGCATCAATTGTAAATATATCCGTGTCACCATTACCAATAAACGAACATCTATTTTTATAAGTATCACCATTTCTAATACCAATTTTGTATGGATATGTTGTGCTACCATTTAAAAATTGTATCATCGTTTCAGTATTAGTTGTAGAGTGATACAAATTCAAAAGAGCGGGTGTTAAATTTACAGAATTATATGTCAAATCATTTATTTTCAATTCATTATTTGTACCTCCAATTACAACATTATTTACATTATCAATTCTCAACCTTATTTGATTGTTAGAAGCAATATCACTTGTATAAAATCGATGTGAGCCGTTTGTATCTACATGATATCCAATTGTACTTGATGCTGGTAGTGAAATTTTGGCTTTTGTTCCTAAAAATATTTTTCCGTTATCATTACTTGAAGCAATATTATCGGTATATTCAACATATGAACTACTTGGTTCTTTATCAAAACGAATTTTACCTGTACTTGTATCACCATCATTTATCATGTGAATTATTTGTGAAGATGAAACTATAAACCCAGCATCGTAAAGTTGTTGACTTAAAATTGTTTCAATATTTGTAATATCATTTTCAACAACAAGATTGCCATTTATATGAACATCACCATTAAACTTCGCATTATATGAAAGTCCATTTTCTGAAGTAAATGGGTTTGATATATTTCTTTGTTCTCCATTATACCATGCAGGATATAAAGCTAATACTGTTTCAGATACACCACCTGATGACCCTCTTTGAAAAGAAAATGATAAATAGTCTCCATTTGTTGTACTATCAGATATATGTTGAATCTTCCAGTCAGCTGTTTTGTCAGTATTTGCTACAGTTGAACTTATGTATCCAAAACCTGTAGTACCTGCAGAATAATCATTTGTAAATTCTATTTTTCCAAAATTATTTAATCTCATACTTGTTTTATTACTACTGCCTGCATTTTTTATTAATAATAAATCATGACCTATGTCTGTTTGGGGTAAATTACCAGAACCTGTGAAATCTCTTCCTGTAACCAACTGAGTTGCTAACAATTCTTTTCTTGTTGTAATCTTTTCCCAAAAATTGTTAGATAACGCTCTAAATGTATTGTTCGAATTTGTACCATATTGATTTATGATACCATTTGTTATAGTTAAATTGTTGTTTCCAATATCAATTCCATTATCAACATATTGTTTTCCATTAACATATAAAGTATATGTTGATGAATTATCGTTATCGGTACCTATTGACATCGGGTACAAAAAATAATTATAATCCTTTGTTGATAATTTTACCTTTGTATCCGAATTACTATCATAATATTTATGAACAGTATGTGTATTTGTAGAACTAGTTCTATTAACAGCTCCCCTTGAAATTATTTCACTTGTATTATTTGAAGCATTATTATTGTAATATTCTATATATGTTTTTTCATTTAAAGATTCAAATCCAATAGGCTCACAGTAAAGTTCTTTGGTAACATATATATTATTATAAACATATAAATCGTTATTAACTAGTGACATACCAAGATTTCCGTTATTTGTTGATGTGCTATTGTAATAAAATTTATGGTTTGCGCTTCCTGATAAATATTTTAAAGTTGAATTATCCACACCAAATCCATATTTGTTATCAAAAAAAGTTATTTTATTTGGTCCTGGTATACCAAAAGTGTTGTCAAATATGAGTCTTCCACCACTTTTGACACTTGTTAAACCGTTATCAATACGAATGTTTCCGCTAACATCAAGTGCTTCTGTTTGTGAATAATTCCAAGCTTTATTAATACCAATTTTATATAATCCATTAGTAGTATCTGAATTAATTAATAATGCACTACCTCCTCCTTGTAAATTGTCAGTACCAAAAATTCTAAATTTATCTTTAATTGAGTCTTGGACCCAATTACCATTATGAGTACCTCCTGTTTGTGATGCGATTGTAATTTCACCTCCTTCATCAACATTATTTGATTTTTCTAAAATCATACGACCCATTGTAACACGTATATTACCTCCTGAAACATCTAATAAATGTCCTGGATCACTATTATTAATACCAACATTACCACCTGATTTTATAGTAAATCTTTCACCAAGATTATCATCAATTGAAATTCTTGGAATTCCTCCAGTATTAGTCTTAAATTTATGTTGAAAACCGTATGTATTCCAATCTGTATTTGCTCCTGTCCATCCATTATTTGTTCCAGCAATTAAATATGCTTTATCTTGATTTCCAGAAAAAGATATTGGTGTAGATAATATGGCACTATTCACATGAAGTAACGCACTTGGTGTAGTTGTTCCAATACCGACATTTCCATCATTTTTGATTATCATTCTACCCGTGTCGTTCGTAATTAATTTTAAATCATTATTATTAACAAGTCCAAGATCAAAACTACCTGCATTACTAGTACTGTTTTTAACGATACCATTCCAACCTATACTAATATGTTGTGTTAAATTAGTATGACTGATTTTAACTGCTTCTCTTTGTGAATTATCTGAGATATGTAATTTATTATCTGGTGAAAGGGTTCCAATACCGACATTTCCTTGAATAATAGCCCCATCATTTGGTGCTGTGGTTCCTGAATATTCACCTCCAACCACGAGACTCCCAGAAACATCCGTGGAATTTAATACACGAATACCTTTTTTTCCTACATATTTGTAAAATGTTAAATATAGTTTTATAGGATTACTATTGGATTCTGCGTATATAATAGAAACACTATTACCGGACGCGTTTATAGACCAAGTAGGATTACTGTTAAAGGTAACTAACCCCTGACGGTGATTTAATATAGCATTACCATGATAATTAGTTTGTAATATTATATTTACAAAATCGGTTCCATTTGAACTATATTCTAATTTTGTATTTTCGTACTCATCATCAAGTTGTCCTATGCTATTTGCAGTAGTATATGGTATCATATCTTCAAGTAAATTATATCCATTATCATCTAAAAAATAAAATGAGCCTCCAGCTGTGTCAACGCTATTTCCAACGGGTATTAACTGAATTCTTTGAATTTTGATAACGGATTGTGTATTGTCTAAAAAGGCGTTTTGATATTTTTTTGTTTGCGGAAATGCACCTGTTGTAGTTTGTAGATTAATACCAAATCTGGAAAAATCATTTGTTGCCATTTCACTTGTAAATGTGGTGAAATCAGGACTGGCAGGAATAGTATCTATTTTTATATCAGAAACATCAACTGTATTTTTATAACTGGTTCCTATATTGACTTCATCGTAATATTCTAGATTTGAATTTGTGTTTACTAATGCTAAAGTGTCTTTATAAACAGCATTTAATTTTTTAGCATTTGAAAAATTAGACATATAAAATATGTAAATAAAATAAGAATAATGATATTCTTAATTTATTTTATTATATTGTAAATTTTATTATATTATAAAAATTATTTAAACAGAGAAATTGACATATACGTCTGTATCTATATCTAATCCTACAATTAAGTACATTTGATCTGTATTATCTGTGTTAATACGAATGTAATGAGGGTTATCGATTGTTCGTGCGGAAGCTTGAGAATTATACGCATTAACAATATCATTTTTATTATTAGGATTTAAATACCAATTTGTTTCAATAGGGTCATATACTTTATTGACACTTCCATAGTATGTTTCAGTTGCGTTACCGTTGTAATATTCTTGAGCGACCCATATAAATATGCCGTCTAATGTGGCAGGCCATGTACCGTCGCCCGAAGAGCTAATATAAGTGTCTAATTTCTGACCATTAATTAATAGATTGCTAATATCAACAAGTCCGGTGTCAGTAATATGTTGTGATGCTGGTATCTTAAAGATAACATATTTAAGAGCATAATCAGTATTATCAAGTGTTATTGGGTTATTATTAATTGCTTTATTACTATTCCATGTGAATTCATTACCACTATCTCTTCCATTTAATCCAGTTGGTACATTTGTGGCATTATATGGAGAAAAATCATAACTATCAAAATGAGTAGGTGTTCCAAACTTTCCATCAAAATACATAAGTTGTCTATTATGTAAAAAGAATGAGTCAGATGTAGGGTTATCTTGTCTTAAATTAGAAATATGCATATTATCATTTCCCCATTCATTAGCACCATAAGTAGTATAAATAGGTGTATAGGTATTTAATACTTCTGAATTGAGTGTTGTAGAGATAACGCCGTTTGAATCTATGATGAAAGATTTTCGATCACACCATATAGGATATGCTGGTGTAAATTTATCTGTATTGGAATCGTATAAATTAGTTTCTTCATTAGACGTTAACAACAAATTATCATATGTAGATGATGTATTATTTGATAAATGATAAGCTATAATTTTATATGTTAAATCAGTTGTTGAAGTATTGTAATATATAGAATCACTATTATTAATAAAGTATAGATTAGGCCAACTAGCAGTAGATGGTGTTGAGTTATTATAGAATGTAGTATAATTATCATTTATACCAATAAAGTTCTTAATATCATCGGTATCGTAATCTTGTTGTGAACCAAATCTTTGTGAATTAACACCAATTGAATTAATTGCAACTCTAGAAATAAGTGTTTTAATGGTGCCATTATCATCTATAGTTTCAATAGCAGGTAAGAATTGTTTTGCATAATTTGAAATAGTATAATTAACATTTAATGAAACTAGTTTTGATGACGGTATACCCATACAGAAAAGTAAATTATTACTATTAACTGTAATTGTACCTGTAGATGTTTTTGTAGGACTGGAGTTATAGTTATCAACATAAAATTGATATGGAGAAACACTAGTTCTTTGTGTGATGGAAGAAGCGTCAAGAAATCCATTATTATTTGTAGCGTCACGAGAGACTGGAGCATTAATTTCGTAAGTCATACTGTAAATATTTCTACTGGCTAATGCAGTACCTCGTGTTCCGACGGCGTAAGATGTGCTAGGAATAATTTTAAAGTTTGCGGTACGTACAAAGCCTTTATTTATATCTGCAGATGCTGATTCAGTTATTGTTGTGTCAAATCTCAAAATACCATTTTGTATAATTCTAGCATTATGGTTTATAAAATGACTAGTACTGCTATTACTATATACTAAATCATCGCTGTTAACTAATACTATTCCCAAATCAGCATTAACAACTTTTTGAATACGTAGTGTTGCGTGAGCTAGAACAGGAATGTTCAAACAATTAATTCCTTGTCGATGAAAATTAACATAGAAGTTTTCTTCACCTGATATGTCAAAATATTTGCCTGTTCCCCAGCTATCACTACTATATTGATTAAAGTAAGGAATATATTTGTAGTGATTGTCTTCATCTGGGTCAAAGACAGCGATTGTTCGGTGTCCTCCGAATGTAATAGTACTTAAGTTAAGTGGAATTAGATCATCATTAGATATGTACTTGACATAAAGAGGGTCTTCTGTGCCAGTTGGAGGAATATATTCATCAGCATTTGTATAGTAAGGCATTTCTGTAAATTGAGTATTTTGGAATTCTCCACCAATAGTAACATTTGTTGGTTGAAAAGAAGAATTCGAAATATTATCTAGGTCAACAGTAGTAGGGTCCCATTGTGCTTGTTCAGTATGACTAAAATAGGGGTTTCTGTTATTTTTTGCGGTAAATTTAACAGTATATTTAGTACCTGGTAATAGTGTATGTTGAAATTGAACATTTTTCTGTTCTAAATCGGTTAATTCATTTACGATTTGATATGTATTTGGCTGAGAGCTGCTTCCATAATTATCAACGATTGTTCCATCTTGAACATAACTACCGATAGATGTAGTTAAAGTATTTTTATAACCATTACCTAGTTTTGTGTTAATGGAAGTACTGAAAAAACATTTAGTACTAGTGGCATACATCTGAACATTATAATGTGTAATACTAGGATAGGATGTGCTATTTGGATCAAAAATCTTTAAAGAACTGTTTTCAGGGTCAGTAATGTATTTATTATCATTTGTACTACCAATATTATTTATATTAGCTCTTTCAAATGATAAATTCATTTTCACCGCATATTGAGAATATTCTTGGAAATTGTAGTATGTTTTGTTATCGATAAGTATACCAGTATCGTTGAATGCGAAATTAACTATATCAGGATATGCGACACGTAATAGGAATAAATTGTTTAGATAAATAAAATTGGGTTTTTTGCGTGATTTATTGAGTGCATAGACACGAACATTATAAGATAAATCTGGATCCATATTAAAAAACCCATTTTGATAGAAAGGGACATTAACAGACGTTGTTACTCCATATTGATCTGTATTATTTTTGGTAATATATGTTGATGTATCGTTTGGTTCAATATTAGGTTTTTCAGGATATGGGGGTAATTCAGCTAATGTTTTAGTGGTAAACGAATTTCTTGCGAGTCTTCCATCGAAATTATAATTAATGTTAGGAGTAGTTTCATTCCCATCTTCATCTACATTACCGTTCAAAACAGTAAATAATTGCCAACCGCTATTAGTACTGATATCAATAATAGTATAATGGTATAATGGATATGGTAATCCAGTAAAAGAGTCATAATAAATGGTGGTAAGCTGTCGCCATGCGGTATTTGCTGCGAATGCGGTTTTTTCAATAGAAAGATTATTTCCATTATGTTTAATAGGGAGATCTCCGATGGAAGTTGTTTGTGATTGACCCAAATCATATTTAAATAAGTAAGGAGGTTGTTCGGTTTTGTATCCGGCTAATCCGGTCCACATATTTCCTCCAGCATATACTTCACACTGACTAGTATCGGTATTATAACGAATAGAACCATCGCTTGAGTTACCTGTGAAATTGTTTACTTGATATCTTTGTGTAGATGTATTACTATTAGGAGTTGTTTTGGGATAAACACTTTCATTAATGTTAGGGTCAGGATTATAATCATGATAATAATAATTACCTGGTCGTTGGTTAGTAGTACCACATGGTAATTGAATACCGTCAGTAGTATGAATATCCAAAGAGTTTTCGAAAGGTCTACCTGATTCAATTTTCATATAGTCATGTATAAAGACATTACCTGAAACTTCAAAAGAATATTGACCTTTTGTATGTACATTTTTGTCTGCGTTACTTCTTCCACCCGCGAAATCATAAATTTTGTAATCGGTATTTCTACCGTCAATAGTGTGTGATACTCCACCAATAGATGGTAAATATTTGGTGGGTCTACTGGGGTATGAGTTTTGTATATCATTATGAACATTAATAGTATCTTGGAAATCTCTTGTATTTACCATAGTAGCGTTATGATTAGAGTAATAACCTGGGTATGAACCAATAGTAAAGTGATTGAATGATGGGTCTGCTTCGTTAGGATCTCTAATATTTGGTTCTCCTGGTTCTTTATTATATATAATAACATTTCTACTGATGTCGAGATTATTTCGAATAAATGTATTTCCACCATTTTTAATATGGAATACTTCTGTAGATGGACTTCCATTATTTTCATCATCACCATCACGTATTTGTATAATAGAACCTTCTTGCCATTGTGGGTCATTTGTTTTGTTAGGATTTATACCGTATTGTGTTATTTTTAAAGCGGGTGATAGTCCTGTATTACTAATGTCAACTTGTTCACTCATACGGATTACTTGGTGATCAATAGTTTCAATAGTATTTCCTGTAAAAACAATATTTCCATCTACTTTCAAATCACCTGTTATATTTGCACTACCATCAACTCTAAATTTGTAATCAAAACCGTCAGCACCCTTATAATCTTGAGTACCAATACAAACTTTTACAGTATCATTAAATGTTCGGTCTGAGTTAGGATTATTATATTTATCTAATTGTATGGTGTAATTTGGATCTGTACTTTCTTTATATGTTGTATTTGTAGCCCAATCTGGTTTTAACCATTTATATGGAATTGTTTCACCTATGACAATAGTATTTGAATACATATTACTGGAAGCATCAACGCCGATAGCGGTTGACCTGTTTTCGTTTACACTACTATTATTACCAATTGCGATTGATTGAGGAGCATAAACAGACGAGTTATTTCCAATAGCAATTGAATTGTTAACATCTACATCTGGATAAAGACGATTAACACCATTATACATGAAATCAATAGATGCATTATTACCGATTGCTATGTTCTGATTTGCTTTTACACTTGATTTGTATCCAATTGCTATAGAATAATCAACATACTCACCAAATCCATTATCATCATCTGTTTGAGTATTTCCACTACCCGGAACATCTGCTTCATAACCAATAATTACATTATAATCTCCTTTACAATCATATCCTGATCTCCATCCAAGTATTGAATTACCTTTACCATCTGTATTATTATACATAGATTCATGACCAATAACTGTGTTTTGATTACCACTAATATCTAAATATGCGGATTTTGTTCCAATATAAACATTACTATCGCCTTGTTTATGACTATAAGCAGTTTTATGCCCAATAACAATATTTTCTTGACCATCTAAATGTGATTTAAAACTATCTTTTCCAATAGATACATTATAATCACTTACACTTGAAATAGAAAGATCATGTAAAGCATTATTACCAATAGCGATATTATGACTACTTTTGTTATTATTGTATAAAGCATCAACTCCAAGAGCAACATTATAGTGACCAGCATGGTTATGATATAATGGTCGATGACCAATAGCAACATTATAATTACCACTTACATCTTGATATAATGATGTAGTACCAATAGCAACATTTCCTTTAATTTGAGTATTATCTATACTATCACCTGGTATATTTTCTCTTGCTAAAGCGTAATCTCCGATTGCAATATTATCTAATACTTTACCGCTGGTTAATGACATATTACCGATAGCAATATTTCGATATGAATTATCTGAAACATCTAACATCGCGCGAGAACCAACAGCGACATTATCTTGTAATATTCCAGAATGTTCTGAATGTAATGATTTATATCCAACAGCGGTATTACCTTCTGTTGTTGATGTGGAATTATTATAATAATGATGTTTCATAGATTGATAACCTACAGCGGTATTACCTCTTGCTGTTCTTAGTTGTTCATTAGAGGTACTTGGTACATCCATCTGAAGAGCTTGGTAACCAACAGCAACATTATAATCATTATTACCATTTTTTTCTAATGCATATGAACCTACAGCAACATTTTCTTCACCTGTTGTATTAGCATTTAATGACATATACCCAAAACTAGAATTATTAGACGCCTGTGTCGTATTATCAGTACCATTAGTTAATTCTTGAGATTTCCATCCCATAGCAGTATTATTTGAACCGTATTGATTTTCTTTAAGACTTTCTACACCAATTGATGTGTTATATTGTCCTGTAATTCCCTTATATTGACTATAATCACCGATTGCAATATTCAAATTTTGTTTGTTATAGTATAGTGTGTGACTACCGAGAGCGATATTAGAACTTGTATCTATATTACTATATAGTGATTTATATCCTAGAGAAATATTATTACTTCCACTTTCATTATCATGTAAATTTTTATATCCTAAACTGATGTTTTGATTACCTGTAGTATTATAATATAATGAATTATATCCAATACTTGTATTATATTCTGCGGTATTAGCGTTTTTCAAAGATTCATATCCAATAGAGACGTTATAATTTCCAGAAAAACCATTTGTAGAATCACCATATAAAGATCGATAACCTAATGCGACATTATATGTACTTTGATTTAAGTTGTACATACTTTCTTCACCGATACCAATATTATAACTACTATCAATAATATTATATAATGATTTATTACCGATACCAATATTGGAATGTCCAGCTGATGGTTGTAAACCCGTTGGTTTAGATTTAACTGCTAATGTACCTATAGCAATATTATTACTACTTATAACTGCATCACCTAAACTATAATATCCAATTGCAGTATTTGATCCTCCTGTTTTGAGCTTATATAATGAACTGTATCCTACTGCGGTGTTGTAACTACTATCGACTGCAGAAATAATTTCGGAAAGTGTGTTATCACCAATAGATGTATTAAATGTACTATTAGAAAGATATTGTGCTTGATATCCAACAGCAACATTATTATTTCCAGATGTTACATTATATAAACTTTGATATCCAAGACATGTGTTTCTATTTCCTGAACTATTTTCATGTAGTGCATAATTACCAATACCAGTATTATTAATACCAGTTGTATTTTTAAATAATGTTTCGTATCCGATAGATACATTATCTGTACCTTCTGTATTCGAGGTTAAATTTTTATGACCAATTGAAATGTTTTTGGACCCTATTTCATTAACTAATAACGTCTCGTCACCTATTGAAACGTTATAGTCACCACTTGATGCATTCATCATAGCATTACCACCAATAGCAATATTTGATCTTCCTCCTGTAGTATTAGCAATAATGTTTTTAAGAGTATTTACACCAACAGCTGTATTAGATGTAATATTACCAGATGCATCTTTCAACGCGTTATGTCCAATAGCGGTATTATTAGATCCAACAATATTTTTAAATAATGTTTGATGACCAAGTGATGTATTACAATCAGCGCTGATTGCATAATATTGTGATTGATAACCGACAGATGTATTTTCATTACCACTTATGTTATCATGTAAAGTATTATGTCCAATACTTGTATTTTTATCAGCGGTTGTAGATAAATATTGTGATTCGTGTCCAATAGCAATACTAGAGTCTGTTTGAGATTTTTTTAATGAATAATTACCGATAACAATAGACATGTTTGATGAGGTATCCATCATAGATTCATAACCAAGAACGATATTAGAATCACCATCATGTTGTGGATTAGCTATTCCATTCCCATAATTTGAATAAGAATAGCTTCCGATAGCAATATTTTTATTTCCTCTTAATTTTTGTTTCATACTTTGATATCCGATGGCAATATTATCGTTTTGTTCAATTCTAGAGTTTTGTAATGAATAATTACCGATTGAAATATTGGATGATGCATCTAATGTATTCTCTTGTGATTTATAACCGATAGCGATTGAGTTAGTAGCGTTAGAAGATGTATACATACTATAGTTACCAAGAGATAGATTATTGTGACCGGTATTATTATTATATTGACTATTATTACCAATAGAAATGTTCTGACTATCTTTATTATTATAAGATGAATTATTACCGATGGCAATATTATCAGTTCCTGAAACGCTATTATATAATGCGTATGAACCGAATGCTGTATTATTAATGCCATCATAATTATAATACAAAGAATTGGCACCAAAGGCATTATTTAAATTAGCTGTATTTTCATGTAAACTGTCAGTTCCAACAGATGTATTGTAATCAGCGGATATAACATTAATTTGGGATTCATGTCCTATTGCTGTATTATATTTACCTATAGTATTATTATTCAAAGTTTTAAATCCAACAGAAGTATTATGACTATTGCTGTCTCCTATAAATGCAGTTTGTGATTCATGACCAACAGCAACATTTTCAGAACCATAAATATTATTTTTAAGAGTTTTTGTGCCAACTGTGACATTACCTGATGCTGTAGTTGCTTTATTCTGTGATTCATAACCAATAGCAACTTGGTCGTTGCTAGTTGTTTTTTCAAGTGTATATGAACCTATTGAGATTGAACGTGATGACGTAGTATTATTCATAGATTTAAAACCGAGAGAAACATTATCATTACCCTGAGAATTTAGTTCGAGAGACATAGAACCAATAGCAATATTATTAGATCCGTCACTTTTTTGATACATAGCGTGATAACCGATAGCTGTATTATCATTTTCTTTAGTTGTGTTTAGTGAATTAATACCAATAGATGTATTTCGGTAACAAGGTGTACTACTTAAATGTTGAGAATTATTACCAATAGCTATATTACCACTACCATCGTTATTAGTTAATGTGTTAAATCCAATAGCTAAATTATAATTACCATTATTTGATAACATGGAGTTGTTACCTATAGCGATATTATTTGTACCTGTTGTGTTATTAGCTAATGTGGAATGACCGAGTGAAACGTTCATTCCTGTTGTAGTATTTGTTTGGGAGTTGTATCCAACGCTGGTTGAATTATTGTATAAATATTCCTTTAATGAGTTATTACCTATAGCGACATTTCTATATCCACTAACATTATTTGTTAGTGTTGAATGTCCAACACTTGTATTTTCGTAACCATCTTCTACATTATGTTGTGTTTTATAACCAATAGCTGTACTTGAAAAACTATTAAATAAGTTATTTGAAAATATATTACCACCTAAACCAGTATTTTGGCGTCCTTTATTTAAAGGGTCTGGGTCGCTTGTATTTGAAATATAAATATTAGAAGAGATATCGTATCTATCATCTGTTTGTACGTTTATTTTCCCTCTTACATCTAGACGTTGTTTGGCATATAATGTATGAATACCTAGATTACCTGATTGATCAAAAATCATTCCATGTGTTTCTTCGAATCTTGACGTGGTATCACTGATATTAGTATTAGAAGTATTATATGTATCAAAAAGGATGTTTGGTGCTTTTAGACGAATTCTATCACCTTGTGTATTATTCCAACTAGCATCTGTTATAGAACCTTCTAAACTAATAGTTTTTGGGTCTTGTTTATTTTCATGGATATTTTTTCCTTTGAATATAAATAATTCAGTATTTGGTGGTTGATTTTCATATGGGAATGTTATACTTCCATCTGCTGGGTCAATATATGATTTTTCTTCAATAGTGGTATGTTTATAGTTAGGGTCTACGTCGCCAGTATACCCTTTAAAATAAATACCATTTACACTAATATCTTCAAAACCTAAATATAGATTACCGCTTGTTTTTATATTACCTCTGACATCTAATTTTTCATCAGGATCAATAACGCCGATACCCATAGTACCTTCGACATATGCATCATTAACTATTTCTGAAGGTCCATAAACAATTTGTTTATTAAAGATTTCGTGCTTACCTATACTCACTACATCACCCTGAACAAATAGTGTTGATTTTAATAATGAGAAACTAGGATCAATATAGTAATTGAATGCTGTTTTTGAGTGAATTTGAGAAAGATTATTATCTGCACGTATACCTGACAAAGATGCATAATGTTTATAAAGTAATGATATGTATTCTGAATGACATGCATAGTTAAATATTTTATAATCTATGATTTTCACATCATGTTCTGAAGTATAATTGGTAGTTATCCATGTATCGGTGGTGCTATCGTAGAAACGATTGCCATTAATTACAACTTTATATTTATTATTAGGCATTCTTCCTGAAACAGGGAATGTATCACTTAATTCACCATTTCTGTAAAGTTCGACTTCTCTATTTCTAACAATAATAGTGATCATATTCCAACTATCATAAATTAGTGGTTTTACAGAACGGCCTCCTCCTCTTATATTACCGCCAAGCATAGCATTACTTACATCTTCTGTCCAATATACTTGAGGATCGGCATGACCATATCCAGGACAAAAGAAATAAAAAGATGGATTTAAATGGTCGATTTGACCATCAATTCGAGAACGTCCATCTGATTCTGTGCGTGTATTATCTAAGTTAATTGTGTCTAAACCAAATAGTAAAAATCCTGTATTTGGCGTAGATGTTGTTGGAGTTTTTACTTTTATCCAACAATTCATAGTCATGGCTTTAAATTCGTCTGCAAGAACATCATTAGTAATCTGCTGACTTGGATTAAATGAAGCGTCTGTATATAATAATGATGAACGTGGTTCTAAATGTAATGTATTACCATAACTAAGATCTATATACAATTTAGGTGTATTTTCAGCAAAAGAATATGTATTACCATCAATAGTAACTACTTTAGATTCTTTTAGATGACTTGCAGATATATCAATATTTATATTATTTGATTCGTTGTAGAAAATATAATCACCTGATGCAACAATAGAATTGAATGGATAATGTGCATAAAGTCCATTACTATCTATTTCATTTCTTGTAGAATATAATTTAATTCCATCTTGAAAAAATAAATCTCCTTCTACATAAGCAGTAGTGTCTTTTTTACCGATACTTTGTGTTGGTACAACATAATCGACTTGAAAGTTAGTTGCTCTAACATACATATTTGTTTTGTTATAATTTATACCTCCTACACTTTTCCAAGACATTCTAATATTAATTATTAAGATAATTATAATATGTATTTTTTTTTAATATTTAATAATCTATGTTTAGAATAATGGCGACAATCATTCTAGAGTTATCTTTTCTGATCTATAAAGCAGTTAGTATACGTAACATTCAAGAAACTATTACCAGCGTAATTGAAAAATATAATAATGAAAAATATTATTTAGATTTTGAAATTGAGGATAAGAAACGTACAGAGCAGAAAGGGTTATATACGATATATTTTAAGGAAAATAAAACAAATATAATAGAAATATTAAAGTTTTTAAGGCAAATAAAAACTGTTCCAAATACTTATCTTGAATGTATGTATAGAGATAATATTAGTTGTGATATTATATATGCTTCTAAATTTTATTTAAAAAATATGGATAATTTTTACAAAGAAAAATATGAAAAAATAAAGAGAGAGCGTTCTTATTCTGAAACAGAATTTGAGTTATTAAAAGGAATACAATCCATTTTTAAAAACAATAAAAAATATTTTAAAAATGGTGATGCTCCAAAAAGTTATAATGATTATTTGAAAATTGCGAATGAGTCGAATATCTCATCCACTGTCTCTCATACTATTCAAACAACTCCTATAAACATTAGGGGGTGTGGTAGTCCGAGATGCTAGCTTTCTATAGATATTAACAGAGTTTTAAGATGATCAAGAGAGAAGAGAGAAAATCAAATGGTTAAATTATCGACTTTTTTTTCTTGTCCCCTTTTTTTCTCTCCCTTCTCTCTTCTCTCTTGATTGTCTTTGTCTTTTACTTCGTTTCCTTCTTGTTCTACTCTTTTTTACTTTCTTATTCTCTAATGAAAAATTCTTTAATTTATCTAATAACGACAGTGATCTATTCTTAGTATTTGTTTTGAGTAAATTAACAAGCTCCTTTTTATTTAATTCACGGATTAAAAAACCATCTTCGTTGTTCATTAAATCAATATCAAATCTTTTATTGTCATTACTTTTTAATTTAAATGATGACTTATTGTTATCAACTAATTTACCATTAACAATAGTTACATTTTGGGAAGAACCTTCAGCTAGTAGTTTGTTCATATATAATATTATTATAAATTATTATTAAATATTTAATTAATACAACCTATTTTTGTAATTAAATACTTTTTAAAATTATACATTACATTTTTGGGAGTATTCATCATTAATAAGAGTATTTCATGATACTTTGATGATAATGATATTGATTTAAGTGATTCCTTATTATCTTTTTGCCAGTCTGTAAATTCACGAAATAAAGGACCCTGAATAAATTTGGTAAGAAAATCAACCAATATGTTATCATGACATATATTCCAATTATAATTATTATATACATATAAATGTTTTTTCTTTGAGAATGCCATAGAAACAATCGGGAATTCATTATTAATTATATTATCTAATATATTACAAATTCCAGAATCAAAATTTTCAATACATTTTAGAAGATGCTCTCTACTTATTTGTATACTATTTACAAATTCATCTAGATTCAGTTTTGGAATAATAGTTTTACTTAATAGCTCAATATGTTTTTTATGACTAACAAATACTTTTTCTTGTAAAATTTGTTCAGTACTTACCCTATTTGATATTATTTTTCTTAATGAAGTTAATTCGGATCTTAACAACCTGTTATCTGTTTCTAGTTTCTCAATTTTTTTATTAATTTCATCAAATTTACTTGAAATAATTAGTGGATCCATATTTTACTGACGTGTTGTTTGTAAATATTAAATCAATTTTAATTATAATATTTAGACAATATATATGACCGATTATGTTAGATTAGATACAACTTATGATACAATAAATTTGTATAATGTTGATTCAAGAAAAAAAGGCTCTTTTACTAGTTATAGAAATATTTATAATATTGATTGTGATACTTCTGCTAATTTATTTCAAGAATTTGGACAATTTTCAAAATATTTTATTTGTAAGGAACATGCTCCAAACACATATAAAGAGAGTGTACATTATGATGTGAATAAGATGATTCAACAGCCACATTGTCCTAGATGTAATAACTTACCACCAGCTGGTTTTAATAATATACCAACATATACAGGACAAACTGAAAAAATAATACAAAAGAAAGTACGTCAAGCTAGTTCATCGCGAACTGACGTAATGAAGACGCGTTCAGCAAAAGATAAACAGTCATGTGTAAATGGTAAATGGTCATGGAATACACAAAGTTCAAGTGTAATGGCATCAATAATAAGTAGTAATAACGTACCATCAAGAGGAAATTCTACAAAAACAACACTTACACGTCATAGACCTGGTGCGGCAAGTGCTCCAGGAAAGGGTGTTGATATTAAACATAATTCTTACGAAAGATATTTATTAAAAAGAAAAAATAAAAGTTTAGCATGTTAAAAATTCATATTTTTTTTATATCATTATAAATATGGTTCAAAAAATCCCTCTTTTGTTTAACACAAATGGTTCAAATATGTTAATGAGACAAAATAATGTAGTACCTGTTGTAATGCCATTAAAGACACCCGTAAGTAAAGTAAGTATGACTGCAACTATATCACACAATCTAGAATTAAAACAAATGCTTAGAGTAATGCAAGGTTTACCAAGAAATAGTGGTTGTTCAACGTGTGGAAAAAAAGGTTAGCATATTTCTATGTTTATATATGTCAATCATGTTTTACCAAAAGTCTAAAATATCATTATTTAATTAAATTAATTATATTAATTAAATAACTATTTACAAAGCTAATTTATAAATATTATATATAATGGGAAAGAAAAACGCCCACCAGCTTTTTCTGGTTAACTCGGGACTACCCAGTAAGGAACTCCTGTTAAGTTCTTTGTTACACCCTTCCCATGTGGTCGAGTACGACTACCGCTGTGACACATTTGACTCTGTTACACAAAAACTATTAGAGTCGCCAAGCGATTTTAGTGAATTTGTTTGGATTACACACGGAAGATACAACAAACAAATTAAATTTTTTGAACAACAGGAAACATGGTCTGTTGTTGAAAATATCTCGAGCCGAGATCCTTATTTGAGAACATGGAAAGAAGTAAAAGATTTTGTAAAATTGATAAAATCAGAATTAAAAATTGATAAAATTATTCTTTTAATATGTGATGTAATGAAATATAATGATTATAACTATATTTGTGATTATTTCAGAAAAGAATATGATATACAAATTGAAGGATCAAATAGAAAAATAGGTTCTGAAGTAGAAGGAGGTAGTTGGGTATTAACTTCCAATAATGAAGATACACGAGAAACACTTTTTAATGAAAATATTAACAATTATGTAAGTGTTTTCAGTAATACAGTAGATATATATGTTGATAGTGGAGATTTTTCAAGTCCATTTTATAATTTTTACACAGATTCGGCAGGAACAACTTTATTAACTGATAATATTTTGTACTTAGATAAAACTTATGTTTTTCATCGTCTTAATGATGCTACAAGTCATGCATTTTATGTTAGTGATACTGGATATACAGGATCAGCAAGTAGTAATATTAGTATAACAGGTGATGGAAGTGCAACAGCTGGTATTACTGGAAGTGAAACATTTACATTAAGTTTTTCAGGATTATCTACTTCTGATAGTTTGACATATTATTGTACGGTACATTCTAGTATGGTATCTACGTTTACATTACAAAATACACAACAAGGTGTATTAGAACCAGAACCTGAACCAGAATCTGAACCAGAACCAGAATCTGAACCAGAACCAGAATCTGAACCAGAACCTGAACCAGAATCTGAACCAGAACCAGAATCTGAACCAGAAGCTGAACCTTTACAAGAAGGCGAAGAGAGAAAATACTCGTTGTCAAATATAGATTTTGTTGATAATTTGGATACATTAAATGAAATAGATTTATCAACATCAGCTGTGAATATAGGTAAAAAGGTATTAGTAAGTGATAATGGTGAATATATGTATGTTACAACATCAATCTCTACCACTAGTAATAATGGAGATGTTTTTGTTTATATATACGACAATATTAACAAATCATGGACATATGAAACAAATTTACACGATATAGCATCAACATTTATGTCAAATCACGAGACTTCAGGAACATATCCTGCTGATTTTGGACATATAGTAAGAGCTAGTTATAATGGTAAGGTTGTATTTGTTGGTATACCAAACTATAGAAGAACAAATGTATATAGAGGTGCGATTTGTATTTTTGAGAAACAAAATAATACTTGGACATTAAAACAATCAATAGAAGGTACACAAACAGCGAATATATATTTTGGATACTCATTATCATTAGTAAAAGATTTATCTACATTTTTTGTTGGTACAAGTCCAAGTGCCGGTTATAATAATTCAAACGTGTTCAAATATGATTATAATTCCACTACAGGACAATATGCAAAAGATACAAATTTTGTTATAAAACCAACAGGAACAATTGTATACAACGCAAATTTTGGTTCATCATTATCATGTGATGCTAGTGGAAATATGTTAATAGTTGGTTCCGAAAAATTTTGGAAAGATGGAAGTTATACTGGTAATGTTCACGCATTTAAGAAATCATCTTCAGGTTCTTGGAGTTTGTTAAATGATTTTTATAGTGATATTAAAAGTAACATTTCATCTTCGCCTACAATTGCGAATGGTGCTTTAATAGGTAAAGAGGTGTTTTTAAGTGATGATGGTAAAAAGTTGGTTTTCTCAACAAAAGCGTTGTTATCAGATCACGCAGGAAAATATGGAAATTTATGTTACTATTCTTATAATGGACAAACATTTGTATATAAACAAACGTTGATACCCACCGCTTATAATACATCTAGCTCGAAATATTTTGGTGAAAGTATTAGTATGTCTACTTGTGGTACAACGTTGGCAGTATCTACATTTACAGAAGAGGTGGAAATATTTGTCTATAATAATACAAATAATTGGCAAAAAAGACAGAATACTCTTACAATACAATCAATTGTAGATGAAATTGAAACTAATAGTCCAACATTTGTCAATTCATTTTCTGCTGATCTTGGAAGTAGTGTTTCTATATCAGAATATGGTAAAATGTTAATAGTAGGTTCAAAGTCATATAGATATAATGATAATACTAATACTAGTAGTGAGAGAATTGGGCACGTATTCGCTTTTGATTCACAAGTTTTAAGTGATTTAATTGAACCTGAACCTGAACCTCAACCAGAATCTGAACCAGAACCTGAATCTGAACCAGAACCTGAATCTGAACCCGAGCCTGAACCTCAACCAGAATCTGAACCTGAACCTGAACCTGAGCCTCAGCCTGAACCTGAACCTGAAGCTGATATTAACATTCCTATTGTATTTGATGTATCTATTAATACAATAAAGCCTGGTGTATGGAGTGGCGCTTTTTTTATTGATAGCCTTCAAAATAGCACTCTTGATATTCGAAGAGGATATACATATGTCTTTGATATTTCTCAACCTATTATTACAAATCTATTATACTTTAGTACAACAAATGATGGAACACATAATAACGGTGTAAGATATGTTCAAGGTATTCAAAGAACTCAAAAATCTATAGTGTTTACAGTACCATATAATATTCCGAATACGATATATTATTATAATGGACAATCACCAAATATGGGTGGCACAATAAATGTTCATGGTTCAACTATTTCTCCTTTGGCACAAACAGGTGTTCATTTTGTATTAGGAAATGTTCCAAATTGGATGCAACCTAGTTACTATGAAAATAACGGACATATACCTCTTAATTCAACAACTGACCCTAACTCTTCATACCCTAATGTTCCATCTGGTTCTGTTTTTAATGCCTGGTGTGCACCTACTTCAGCAGCAAATCAACTCGGACATTTAAATCATCATCATATTCAAAAGTTAGTCAATACTCCTCAAGGTATTTCTGATAATGTTGATGCAGGAACAGATTACCCAGTTTCTACGTCAACAATTGTTTGGGATAGTTCACCTGGATGGGGTGATTATTTATTAGATGGTCCTACACATAGACAATACATAGGTGGTGGAAATATTCTATCCACAAATATTACAGATTTTGGTTGGTTTATGCAAACTAATAACTTAGGTAAATATGGTACAAGTGCTAACTCATCTAAGGGAACAACTATCCAAAATATTTTTACAGGTTTATCACAATTCTATAATTCTTCTGGTTGGACAAATATTGTTTCAATTGTATATCATCAAAATACATCCAAACCACTTCAAGGCAAATCACCTGAGTATTGGGCTTCAAATAATATTACATCTGCTGATTTTTCTGATGAAACAAAAATGTTGAACACTATTAAGAACGAAATTGATAAAAACAGAACGGTAATTGCGTGTTTTAAAGGCTGGTTATTAGAAGACATCGGAAGTACAACTGATTTTCAATATCACCATGAATCAGATGGTACATATTATCGTATGTTAGATTTTCAATCTATTAATCCTGAAACTGGTGAAGAGTACTCTACAGAAGGTGGTCAAAATGGATTAGGTCATTCTGTACTTATTATTGGTTATATTACTGCAGGTTCTCCAAGCGATATTAGTACAGGAAGTAACACAGACTGGTTAATTGTTCGTGATAATCAATCAACTACATCACGAAATGTAATCATCCCTTTTAATAGTCTTGAAGGTGGTTCATTTACCGCATGGCAAAATTTATATGCTACTGTTTATGTAAACCCTAAATTTGGTACAACAAGTGGTAATTACTATGGAGGTTCTGTTTCTATAGTCCAATTAGAGGATGAGTTACCTGATTTTGATACAATAAATTCTGGTGAAAATCCGTTAATTGACCCTTCAGATGCTAATAAATTTCATTTTAAAACAGTTCATTTAAATAATGATAAATTCAAAGGTATTGATGATGGTGTAGTATTGGAAGGAAAAGATAAACGTGATAGAGTAAAGGGTTGTGTTCGTTCTATTTTCAAAAAGTATATAACACAATTAGATGGTAAGAAGGTGTTAATTGATAAGGATGTATTGCCCGATATATCAAATGCTACTCGAAGTAATATTCGCCTATTTAACGCATCCTCATCTATTGATATATGTAATAATGATGTTGTACGTGAAATTGATGTCGAGTTGGATTTGAGTGCAAATGAATCATTTTATGCTTTGTTAGAAAACGAAGGTGATTATTTTAAGGTTAAAACTAGATTAGATAAATCATTAATAATTACTAAGTTAACGGGTGATAATTATGAAGTAGATAAGGATGGAGTAAAGGAAATCCAAGAAGAAGGATATTCTGATACATTTGATGACTTAAATTATTCTATTGGTAGTGTTACTGGTGAGAATACAAATACAGATCCTCCAGCTCCTGAGCCTGAACCGGCACCAGAGCCTGAACCAGAACCTGAACCTGAACCTCAACCTGAACCTCAACCTGAACCTGAACCTCAACCTGAACCTCAACCTGAACCTGAACCCGACGAGTATAAACACTTTAATTTAACTATTAATGTAACATCCGAAACATACACGATGACTCCAGAAGTTCAACAAATTTTTTTCGACGCTCTCCATAGATGGGATTCTATCATTATTCAACACCCAACTAATAAAAAAATTGACATAATTATTGATATATCTTCTTTGGATGTTGGTGTTTTGGGTGGTGCTATGGTAACATCTGTGGAACCAATTGATGGTAATATAAATAATATTTATTGGAACAACAAAGCTGTATTAAGTGGACAATTTATAATTAACGATAGTTATATTGAAACTATGTCACAAGAACTAAGAAGTGATGGTAAAACAACTTTATATTATGTTACGTTACACGAATTAGGTCATGTATTGGGTATCGGTTCATTATGGAGTAGCGGAGAATACGGAGCTTTATACATTATGAGTAATGATACAGATCCTGATAATGTTTTTTATACGGGGGAAAATGCTGTTAGAGAATATACACGATATTTCAGAGATTCATATAATATTACTGGTGAATTAATACCTATTGAAGATAATGGTGGTTCTGGAACTCATTATGTACATCCTGAAGAAGGACTTGAAGGGGAAGTATCAACTGATACAAGAGTTATTAATGGTGTTCATTATCCAGGTCTTGATAAAGAGTTAATGACAGGTTGGGCTGATGCCTCTCCAGACCCTTTACCTCTAAGTAGAGTTTCAATTGGTTTCTTAGACGATTTGGGATATGAGGTTAATTATTTACTTGCTGATACATATAATGGAATTACCGCACAACAAGCAGAACCTAAGGTATTTGAAATTAATACGAAATTAACCGCTAATGGAATAATATTACAAGTAAAAGGTTCAAATGATAATATTAATAATGGTGGGTTACCAACAGACCAACTTAGAACCATTTATCAGTATTATGGTGATACAAGTGGAGGTCAAGATGATGATGATGAAACACCACAATATATTGGTGAAAATTTCCCTTATGTTATTGTTCCCGATGAAATAGATATTAATAACATAGAGAGAAAAGGTATTGGTCATCCGACATCTATAAGAATAAACAACAATCGCCATTTGATTATTAATGATAAGTTAGTTTATCAATATAAATATGATACTAATGATACATCTGTATATAAATCAGGAACAGATCAATATTGGAAACCATTTTTCAAAGAGTTGGATTTTTTCCCTCAACCCGAACCTGAACCAGAACCACAACCTGAATCTGAACCTGAACCTGAATCAGAACCTGAACCTGAACCTGAACCTGAACCTCAACCTGAACCATTATGGCCAATAGGTAAATATACTTTATCTTTTTACGCTCAACAAAGAACTTATGATGATCTTGATTTAGAAATCACAGTAATTATTGGTAATTATAGTGAAATCTATGAATTTACTTGCAATCCTCAGAACGGTGATTGGCAATATTTTTCATTTTCTTTTGAAACATCTTATGAAGGAACGGCCTCAATAAAGTTTAATAATGGTTATAATGGTGGAGATAGAACTAATCATATAAATAGAATCAAATTAGTACATGATTCAAAAACTAACACTAATTTAATACCGAATGGTGATTTGTCTTTACCAACAAGTCATCCTGTAAGTGATTGGTATAGGTCCGAAGATTATGGTGGTGGATTTGATAATTGGGCAGGTTCTTATAGAGTTATTGTTAATAGTAGTGGTGCTAGTACATGGAGTATTAGTGGATGGAACGACAACGAAAAAGTTATGGGTATTCAGAATGAAAATACAGCAACAAATAACTCAGTCAATATAGTTAATTACAATAATCCATCTAATATAGTACCAGAACCTGAACCTGAACCAGAATATGTAATTGATGATTTAAATGTAACAACTGATGTAAATATTGTTTCCACTCCTGAAGGAAATAAATATGTATTTAATAATGGTACAGATTATGTAACTGAATATAATATAACTAGAGGTTCTTACACATTACAAAACATTCCTTCGTCATACCCTATGGCTATATTAAATGCAACTAAAAGAGATATTATGACATATAAGCCTGTAGATGATGTACCAATAGTTATTAAAGTAAGTGGTGGTGATACAACTGCTAATGCTTCAGGTGATTATTATACATTTACAGATGAAGACAACAATCAAATTAATATTTCGGATGGTTCTTACCGTTTTATGCGTAAACGAACATATAGATTTACTGATAATGGAATTAGTATAGATCATCCATTTAAATTGTATTTTAATGGAAACTATACGACATCGATGAGTGGTGGTAATTATTATATTGATATGTTTATGACTGAGGAACAAATTACAGATATTGGTCATGTTTATTATGAATGCGTTAATCATTCTTCGATGAAAGCTAATTTACAACTTTATTACGCTACTGTAGGTACAACAACTGATCCAGGTACAGATTATGTAGATGCTAATGATGCAGATGTAAGTGGTACATTCCAAGTTTTTAATTTCGAGGAATATACAGAAAAATCGTTTAGAAAACTCAAGGTTTTAAGAACTAGTTCAGCTGCATCACAGAATGATCACTGGATTAATATTGCTGAAATGGAAGTTTGGATGAATGTAAATGGAACACCAACAAATGTAGTTAGAACAACAGATTATGGAAGCTGGACTGCAACATCATCTACTGTTGATAATTCATATCCATTAACTAATTTATATAATGGAGATAGAAGAGATTATGCAAGTGTGAATGTTAGTAGTTTGGGTAATGACCCAAATCCATGGATGATGATAGAAACATCACAAGATATTGTATTATCTGATGTTTTGGCTATGATGATATATAACCGACCTGATTATCAGAATAGATTTTATGGTCTAAGTGTTCAATTATTAAATAGTAATAATAATGTAATAGCAACATTCACAGGTACAAACACACAACAAGCGGCTGGTTCAGGAATAAATCACTTTAAATTATTAGCTGGTACTGCTGATTATGACTTTTATTATGGCGATATTTTATTACGAGTAGTTAGTCAAGTTACAAACACATCTGTATATAGTTATAATAATGGATATATGGGTGGAGAAAATATGTTATTATACGAAGGTGAACCTGAACCTGAACCTGAACCTGAACCTGAACCCGAACCTGAACCTCAACCTGAACCTGAACCTGAATTGGCTGAACATAAAATAAAATATTTTTATATTGATTTACCAAAGACTGGTCATGTTGCTAACCGTTCAACTAAATTTTTGGGTATAGGTAATACAGGTGTAATGCCTCATACAAGAACAGATTATAATAGTGTACATGAAGTACAAATATGGGTTGGTGGTCAGAATATTCTTGAAAACATTAAAGTTGAATCAACATTAAATAACAATACGTTTAATAATACTCCTGTGAATAATGTAAATGCTTTGTCTGAAACAGTTGCAGGAAATATTTTTGTAAAACCTGGTGCTGGTTCAGTATATACAGGTAATCGATGGAGAAATGCTCGTCATGTAATTGGTGGTGATTTTGGATTGGATTGGTGGCAAACACCCCCATATAATACAGATGGAGGTTCATGGGCAGGTTCGGATGATGGTGTTGCATCTGGTGTAATTGATCCTCAATATTTGGTAATAGAATTAGATAAAGAATATAGTTATTTTGACATAGAAGCTGTTGTTGTTTATTATGTTACATATAATGAAAATAACGATATGGTTTTTTCAAATCACCAATTTGCTGAATATATGTTTTCTTACAAAAATCCACTTGATTCTGATTTTATGAAATCAAGAGATGTTCTTATTCGTTGGCCAAATGAGACTGATCTTGTCTCACAAGTCAGAAATGATAATATTAGAATTATGAAAGCAAAATTCCCATCATACAAGAATGTTACAAGTGTTGTATCTTACAGAAGTGCAGACAATATAATACAAGATACTGATATAACTAGTGATAATCAAGTTCAAGTATATAATGTTTCATCTGATACATACCAGACGAGTTTATTTGATTTATTTGTTGAACCTGAACCTGAACCTGAACCTGAGTCAGAACCTGAACCTGAGCCTGAGCCTGAAATTGGTAGTGATTTACAAGCTTTTTCATTAAATAATGTTTATTATCTACAACTTACAGGGGATAATATAATAGAAACTGCTAATAACGGTGGAACACCAAATGAGGGGACAAAAACATTATATTATAATGTTAACGATGGAGATGGTGATGTACATACATATAATGGTAGTGATTATCCATATGTTAAATTAGAAGAGACTAAGGTTCGAACTATTTTTATTAAAAATATTAATGTAACATTCACAGATTTATCAAATGCATACTTAAAGATTAACAATAAATTAGTATACCAATTTTCAGGAGATACTGCGGGGTCTGTTGATGGTATTAATGAAACTTTGGGTTTTGTAGCATTTACAAATGCTTCTGATTTCCAAGAACCACAGCCTGAACCTGAACCTGAACCTGAACCTGAGGAAATATATTATCCTCAACAATCTTTACACGCATCTGAAGTAATAACTATTCAAGGAATGACAGACTATGGTACTGAAAATTACACAATTGGATTAAGTTCACAAACGGATATTGAATTGGATACTAATGTAAAAGTTGTTGGTGGTAATGAGCTTATTTATCAAAACGAAAGAGCAAGAGAATATCAAAGTACTGCGTTAGTATTATATAAAAACTATTATGTTGAGACTAAAAATGACAGTTATACCAAAAAAACATGGCATATTACGAATGATTTTGATACACCAGATGATTCAAATTTAACTATAATGTTATGGGCTAAGTGGGAAGTAGATGAAAGTATTGGTATTTTACATGGTGCTGGTGATACAGGTACTCAATATGGTTGGCATTTACATAACAGTTTTGTAAGCTTCAAAACAGACAATATGGATACAGGTTGGGGTGGTGCTTGGAATAAACGAACATTTACAAGACCAAGTGCAAATGAATGGCATCACTTTGTATGGGTATTAAAAGGAACATATGGTGAAAATACTTATAGTTGGTCATCAACTAATATAGATCCTATATGGACTGTATATATTGATGGTTCTGAAGTGAGTACTACAAGACAATATGGTCTTTTACAGTATAATGAAATATCATACGACGGTTATGGAACTGATAGTTTGAAAATTGGTGGAGCCAGTACTACAGGTAATCAAAAATTATATGTAGAAGATATAAGAATTTTCAGAAAGGCGTTCGGTGTACAAGAGTTACAAACTATAATGAATAAACATAGATTCCCTGTATTTCATCATTCTCTCGGAGAACCTGCTCCAGAACCAGAACCAGAACCTGAGCCTTCTACAAGAGTTCCACATCATTATGATTTTATAAATACTAATTTGCTTGATAATTTGGGTTATGATAGTGTAAACACCATAAATAGTGCGGGTACAGTAACACATAGTGATTATGGATTGACATTATCAGATAGTACTACACTTGGTGGGTCTAATTATTTGTATTCATCTGGATTTGGTATTGGCGGTAATAACACTATATCAATATGGTTTAAGCCAACTATTGAAACAGGTGGTATAGGTAACAATTTAATTAAATTTGGAAACTTTGGAACGAATAATGAATATACAGACACAAACCTAGCATATGCATTTGGTATCAAAATAGAAAAAGTGCAAACAACAAGCGATTATGTTGGATTATCCCCATTCTTTTATGATAATAATGGTGTTTTAAAATCAACATATGAAGTAAATAATGATAACTATAATAAATATTTTGGGTGTTTTGTAAATGAATGGTCACATATAGTATTAACAATTGATTCAACATACGTTAAATATTATGTCAATAATTATTTGGCAAGCTTTATTCATACACCAAATGTATTAAAGAGTAAATATACTCGTCAAAGTCATTATTATGGAAGACCTGACAGTAATGTTGCACAAATTGGTCTAGTTTTTGGACAAATTACTATATTTGATTACACATTAAATTCAGAAGATGTGTCTACTTTATATGCATATGGCCACAATAAAGATATTCAAAATACACCGTTATTTAGTTCTCTAATAGAATACACAGAACCAGAACCTCAACCTGAACCAGAGAGTGATACTAAACTAATTCATCATATTAACTTTTTATCTGGATTAACAGATACTGGATTAATTGGTAATATGGATGCTTCATTAGTATCTTCAGTTAATCATACAGCATCATTATTGAGTGGAGTTGGTGTTCGCTTAGAGCACCTCAAAGATGCAATTACTGTGGGTACGTCACAAAGTGGATATGTTAAATTAAATAGTGTTTCTATTCCAAAAGGAGATAAAACTATAAACTTTTGGGTGAGAACACACGATACTTTGGAAAACCAAACATATTACTTGTCGTTTTCAAAAGAACCTAGTAGTGAAGAAGGTACAATTAGAGAAAATACGATTGTAAATGGTTTATTTATCAATAATTCTAGTGTAAGTGCTACTGAACAGAATATCGCTGTGAATTTTTATGGTAATGGATTAGAACATAATATGTATAATTCTGTATTAACAAGTGACAATACTCCTATAAAGATTAGAACTTGGCATATGATTTCTATTGTAATGAAAAATGGAACTATAACATTATATGTCGATGGTATAGTTATAAGCAGTAGTAGTAATGTATTAGTAACGGATGAATTAATCTATTCTACTATGATACTTGGTCAATATTTACCACAAACTTCACTAGATAATGCTACAATTAGAGATTATAGCCAAATATCAATTTATGCTACAGCATTATCACCAAGTGAATTAACAACTCTTACAAATAAAGGTTATTCTTATGATCCAATACAGTTTACTGAACCAGAACCAGAATTAAGTGATAGTTACAATTATTCACAAGCATCGCATATAGTTATGTTTGAAGTCGAATCAAATGGAACTTCTAATAACGAAGTAACAATAATTAATAGAGGTGTTCCATATCAAAAAATATTAAGTAGCTTTGGTAGAATAAGATTTTATGATGAAAATGATAATGTAATTACACCAATTGGTGCCGCATCATTCGGTTTAACCGGTGCTGACGATGACGGAGAATTATATAAAAATTATTCTACAGGTCTTGATGATGTTACAATTTCTCATTCTTATAATGCTGTACTTGATATGAGTGATGCTAGTTCAGATGGAAATAAGAAATTTGTAGCAATAACTCCATTATTTATTGAATTTTCAAGTGAAGTGAATATTAAATCTTTTAGAATTCAACTTTCAGATGAAAATGATAGTTATGCTTACAGAACACCAAGTACTTGGAAATTATACCAAGTAACTGGTATTGATAATACAAAGACTGCTGTTGATGTTCGAAATATGTACTTAAATGGTACATATAGACCTCGTTCTGATACTTTACTTTATGACCAATCAACCAGTTATGAATGGGGAACAATAACAGATTATATGCTTTCAGATTACATGTTAGTAAATGATATCAATAATATTGGTAATGGGCAAATTTCGCAACCTGAACCAGAACCAAATTGGACGTATTTACCTATAACTGAAAGAGTTGTTGGAGATGATACATATATTGATAAGGCGTCTGCTTGGTGGACATTTTTATCATCAAGTATTGATGAAGGTATAATATTACCAATGAACAGTTATACTTCTGTATCTAGTTATTATGATTGGAATTCTACATTTTCGTGGAATTATAGCGGTGATGCACAGCTTGTTACACAGGCAATATCTGGATTAACACCTCCAAACGGTCTTGAAAAATTATATCAAAGTCCCAAGATTCTTCAGACATTTGGTGGAGCAAATTCAACATCATATGGTTATGCTTATTATTCATCAACTACATCGTTATCCGTTTCAGAACAATTTTTAAATACACCATTAGATCGAAGTCAGACATCACATAGTGCGATAGGATTTTATGTATATATTCCATCTACATTTACAAGTCATGTTGCTACTGGCAACTCACATTATTTATATTTTATTGGTGATGGTGCTAATGGGTTGGGTCTTGCTATTAATTATGATGGTACTGATTATAATTTAACTCCATATCATAATAATGTAGCATCTGGCAGCTATACTCTAACAAACTTTCTAGATAAATGGATGTATATTTATCATGTATATCATGGAGGAGATACAACAAAGTCTGTATTTGGTACTGATGGCGGAGATACTAATTACTGGGTTTCACATGTATTTATTGATAATGTAAAGGTAATTGATGGGGATGATACTGTGAATACACAGCCACAACAAGAAGCAGCTCATTCGCCTGCACCAGCAGGTTTTGTATTAGGAAACCGATTGTTTAATACATCTATAGATATGGGTATTACTGCTTATTTCAGTGATGTTAACTATTTCTCTCAGAATATAGCTGGTCTTGATTCATCTTCTATTCCTGAATTATTAACATCAACAGAAAGACAGGATTTGCATGATAAAACTAGTATTGTTACTGGTGGATTATCAGGTGTTATCAAAACAGATGTAGTTAGTCTTTTTGTCGATTTATCTGATAATACTCGATTTTTAAGTTCTGTTGGTACATCAACATTAACTACTGATACTGGTATTCCAACTCATATTACAACACCTTTATATTATTACGAACCTGATGGTACATCAACTGTATCAACAGTAAATGGAAGTGATAGACCTAAGGTTATTATAAATGGTATAGATAAAGGATTAACTCTGCGTTCTTACCCTTATGTAAGTATTGAGAATTACACACTAACTGGTGACACCGATGGTTCAACGTATATTGAAGCAGATTTAAATACTGCTATAGAAACATATGCTAGAAATGCTGAATATCCTGGAGCTGGAGTTTATAAAATTAGTTCAAGTTCTACGTTTTCGGATATCAATTTTGATGTTTCTTTTTGTGCATTAAAGTATGCGTTTAATCTTGCTGGTTTAACTTCATATGAGGTTCAAGGGTCAGGATATCCTGGATATCAAATTAAATCATGGAGAGATGATGTTAAATCTAATGATAAATCTTCTGTACCTGCTCTTGGTGATACAGGATATAATGGAAGTTGGATACAATTTGAAATGCCCGAATCTATATTACTTAAAAGTTATTCGCTTCGTTCTAGAACATTAGATACATATAATGGAACTAATTCAACCGAAGGTCCTAAGAAATGGAGACTTTATGGTACAAATGATAATACATCTTATACTTTACTTTCTGATGCTTCTGGTGGTCTATCACCAACATATGATGCCATTGATAATTCAATTCCTGAAAATACTTATAATGGTGAAAACATAGAAGTATTAGATTTTGTACAATATAAAACATTATCTTTTAGAAAATTTAAGGTTATTAGAAAAACTGATATTTCTATAGATGATGATAAATACATGAACTTAGCAGAAATAGAAGTTTGGATGGATGTTAGTGGATCACTAACAAATGTTGCACGCACAAATTATTATGGAACATGGACAGCATCACAAAGTAGTCAACATCATATATATAGTCCTGATATACTTATTAATGGTAATAGAACTGATTTTGCACATACTCTTAATAGTAATGGGGAATGGCAAATGATAGAAACAACACAAGACATTACATTAGAAGATGTTTATTCTATTTTTGTATTTAATAGACCAAATAACCATAAGAGAATGTATAAGATTGAATTTCAATTTTTGGATTCAAATAATAATATTGTAGCAAGTATTGATGGTATTCAAACAGTTCAAACAAACGGTAGCGGAATTAATCATTACAATTTAACGCAACCATTACCTTATAAATATATAACTTACAGTAATAATACCGGTGATTTTTCAACAAATACAGAAATTTTTATAAATGCTAGTAACACTACTAAATTTAAAACATATGCGTTAATTGTTCAAGAAACACAAGGTAATGAAGATTGGGGTTATTTGAGTATTAGCGAGTTAAGTTTTAAGGGAGAACCTGAATTTACTATGCAGTTTGATTATGAAAATAAACATAATACTTTTATTGAAAATGCAGGACCTGGAATGATTCCTGAAAGTATGAAAGGATATCAATTTCCAAATACAAATAGTGCCGATGTAAACCAAATGCATACAGATAAGATTACTGTTGAACATCCTACATATGATAGTGTTGCGAATAATAAGTATCCATGGATATCAGGTTATATTCCAAATACACAATCACACAAAGTATTTAATAGTTTTAGAATTACATCTCTTGATGCAAACGCAACTTTGTATATTAAACAAATACAAGTTTGGGTTAATAATCAAAACGTAGCATTAAATTCTACTGTTTCTATTAACTTTAAAGAAAACGGAGATTGGGGTTTAAATCAAGGTGATTTATTAGAATATGTTATTGATGAAGACGTTACAACGAGATTACGTGCTTCCTACCCGAATCTTTCTGGTGAATATGCATGGGTACACGTTTTATTAGATAAAGATTATAGTGTAAATGATTTACAAGCAATAGTTGTTTATACTAACTTTGACTCTAAAAATATAAAACAAGAGTTATTTTATTATAATAATTTGGTATATACAATAAGTTCTCTTGGTACTAGTAGTTCTAACCAAGAAAGAAATGGATATACATGGTATGGCCCTACATCAGCAATTGTTCCAATTAATGGTTTAAATATGAACATGGACATATTTGATACTGGTAATTATAAAACTAAATTAAGCAACGTAAAAATATCTGTAAACGATGATAATCAATTAATGATAAATGATAAATTGGCATACCAATATACAGGTGATTTTGATTCCGAAACCAGTTTAATTAATGGAGTTACAAGTGATTGGAAACTATTTGTATCTAATGAGGGCTCATCAACGAATGATTTCTCTGTTTCATTTCCTTGGAACCAACCTGAACCTGAACCCGAGTCATATACTGAGCCTGAACCTCAACCTGAGCCTGAGCCTGAAATGTATGTAATTGAAGATTACAGTAATACAACACCATTATGGAATAGGTGGATGTTTAGTGTAGCAAATACCAGAGAATTACCTAGAAAATCAGACATTATAAATGATGATCCCGAGAGAACATCATATTCGTACGAAAGATTTAGTCCTAATTATAATAGTGTTGCTTTAGATGGTGTTTATCTGTGGAGTCCTAGATTCAAGACAATAACGTACAGCGTTCGTGCTTATCCTTCAGGAATGTTAATATTAAAGAAAGGACGTCATACTTTTCATAGCTTATTAACAGGCAGTACTCAATCATGGAATGTAATTCCTTCTAGTGATAGCAGCGATTATTATGAAACAGGTAGCTCAGATGGAAGAATAATTGATATTACGAATAACATAGTGGAGGCTACATTTAGTATTTTACCTAATACTCTTTATAGTCTTATATGGGTACATACAGCAACTTATAGTATAGATTATTTCTTAAGGTTAGATGGTCACCTAAGTGTTAATGAATATATATATCCAGATGGTATATTTTATAATTATATGATTGATGATAATATTACAAGTAATAATTATTTTACTTCAAATGAAATTACTCTAACTTCGTTAGCAACTTATTATGATTTCGTAAGATACAAAATGATAGATCAAGGAACAAATGGTGGTGTAGGGTATTTTACAAAACCAAGTATGGATTATATTACTAGTGACTATGGATTTTATATACAAGGTGATAGAGATAACACATATAATTGGGTTCAATTTTCTGATATTACTGTACCTAGTACTGGTTATACTATATTTGTAAATCACATGTTCAGTGTAGTTCATAGTGGTAGAACTGAATTACCTGTAATAACATTAACAGAAAAAAATAATCCAAATAGATTTATAACGTTACATGGACGTGATAATACAACATATCGTTGGTGGATTACAAAAGAATCTGGATGGAATAGTAGTTCTTATGAATCTCTTGGGTCAAAAAATATAACGCAATTCAGTTGGTATGTTAGTTGTATAGTTGTTGATCCTATATTACAACAGGTAAGAAGTTATATTGATGGTAGTTTAATTGAAACTAGAAATATTACAGGGAGTGATTATACATGGATATATAATGAAAATGAATTTTCTATAACCTCTCGTAAACGTATAGATAATGCTTTATATACAAATCCTTATGGTGGAATCGCTTGCAAAGGTTTTGCGATTGTAAATTCAATATTATCAAATACAGCAGTATTAGAATTCAGTAATCAAATGATACAAAATGAAAATATAGTGAGTAATATTGGTGTAGCTCCTCCTCAACCAGAGCCAGAACCCCCAACTGAACCAGCACCTGAGTCAGAACCTGAACCTGAATCTGAACCTGAACCTCAACCTGAACCATATCCATATGGAACAATTAGATATGTGTTCTTCAAAAATGATTTTTCGGATCATATTGCTAGTGGTGGGTCAACAGGTAGTGATTTTTATGAATGGATTGGTCAATCGTCTCGTGGAGGATTTGAAGAACATGCACTCTATGTAAATGGTGTAAATTTAATAAATAACGCAACTGTTTATTTTGCTGACTCGGGTTACAATTATCCAGCACATTTATCAGAAGAACCTATCGATATGATTAGAAGAACACCATTTAATATGTCATATGTTGGAACTGATCTTTTCAATAACAGAAATGGTAATGGAGCAGAATATGTTACAAGACGTGACTACTATTATGATTTGGGTGAAAATGTACCAATTAACGATATTCAATTGTTTTTCTTTACTTATGGTACTTCATATTATACCGAGATTCAAAGCACAGGTCATTCTGGACGTTATAGCAAGGGCTGGTACGAAGGAAAAGTATATTTATTGGATGAGAAATTAAATAACGTAACAAGAAATCTTTTAATGACACCATATAATTTGCAGAGTGACTTTTCAACAGTATATCCTCAAGATGTCAGTTTTATGACAAATAATGTGAATAGTAATTTAAATTCATATAGAATGTTTACAGGACCTAAAATTGATACATTACCACAAGGTGTTAAGGTTACATTTAGTTCTATTAATTGGGATTCATATCAATTTTCTGATAGTAATTACTTTTATTATGACCTACTATCAAATTATATTAACTTTGACCGTGAAATAATAATTGACGCAGAACCTCAACCAGAACCAGAACCAGAACCTAGTGCTAATGTAGGTTTGTTATTATATCCAAATTTTTCAAATAATACTTTATTGACTACATGGGATAATAATTATAACGACGGAGGAAATACTTCAAGTAATTTAAATACTATTTTATCTCCTTGGGTTTTTAATAATTGGCAACTAGCTACAAATATTCCTTTAATGACTGGAGATAATCATACAACATTCATTAACATCAAGGAACGTATTACAGATATTAATTACAATCCCAGAAATATAACTTTGAAATCATCAGAAGACGACGATATATATTTCTATGTATTTTCATCAAATAATGGTGATTGTTCTATACATCAAGATTTTACATATAGTAATAAATCACGTACAAATAACTATAATGGTCTAGGAACACATTACTTAGACATTACATGGATGGAATTTTCAAATGTTAATTATGAATATACATTTGAATTAATAGATATTACTGATAATTATTCATCAAGTATTATATTCTCTAAAACGTCTTTAGCATATGCGTCAATTACAAATCAACGGTTTTATTTATCATTAAAGCCAAATAATGATTATAGAATTAGTATAAATACTGTTTCTGGTTATCAAATAGTAGTGTTTAATATAAATATATATGAAAATGTAATGCCTACATATGATATATCATATTCGTTATATGATGAACCTGAACCTGAACCTGAACCCGAAGGGTTTATTCAAAATATTTTCTTTATGGAACAAATTTCCATGAGTTCTTCGACAACATTCCCATCAAATTCTAGTTTCAATATGGGTCAATTTATAGAAAAATTGTCTAATGACTTAGGTACTACTGTTACATTTGGTGTTGATAATGAGAATGCTAATGACGAAACATCTAGTTATTATTTGGAATTTGAAGATAATGTTTTATTAACTAATATTCCTAGTGATATTTTTGAGGGTCCTTCGAGTAGATTTATACTATCTAAGTATAGTGGTGGTAAATTAGTATTCAAGCATGTAAATATTGATAATGATTATCAAATACAATACGATTTGACAACCAGTAGTCTTCCAAATACTATCACTAGTAGTTCTCGCTCTACAACAACAATATATAATGGAGATGATTTGTTGTCAACAACGATACATATTGATGATGTTAACCAAACATTTAATGAAATATACATAGAGAAGGGAAGTGGTAATTTGAATGTTTCTGAAGTTCAATTATGGAAATCGAATTTCACTCATAGTTTTACAGAAACTAATTCTTATACGTGGACGAATTCTCCTAGTGGTGCAAGTACTGGTACATATTACCAATCAGTTAGTAGTTTGGGATATCCTAGTAACATATTAAATCAGTTTGTATTTGAAATTGAATTTACAATACATGCTATTAATAATGGTTGGGGATTTTTCTATGCAGGTAATTGGGGTGGTCAAACAAGTATTGGATTATATATTAATAGTAATTTGAATTTTCAACAAAGAGCTAATTATTATGATTATGCGTTTAGTGAGTTTGATGGAGATACACCTGTAGCAATTGTAGGTAAAAGACATAAATTTAGATTTATATTTAATAAAACAGATAGTATTATTCGAATTGATCTTGATGGTGTTACACAGAGTGGTGGTTCTCAACATATACATAATCAAAATATTGACATCGGTAGTTCGGGTATTAATGTGGGTTGGTCAGCAAATAGTGTTAGTGGTGCTAATGTTACGATACATAATTGGAGTATATATAGAGGTTCCGAATTAACAAAGGTTAATTTATCAAGTGATGTAACCGTGTCTATGTCTCAAAGTAATGCAACATATCCAGCGAGTAGAATGTTTGATAACAACTTGACCAATTTCTCTCAATCACAACAAATAATCGGTTCACCATCATGGATAAAGGCAACCCTAACACAACCACTATCTATGAATGATATTTATGCGTTAGTTGTCTATGCAAGAGAGAACACAACAGACTTATCCGATTCAAAGATAAGTTTAAGAAATGATGGTACTGCTATAGTGACTTTGACAACTTCAAATACTGATAAGTCCGTTTTTAGAATAAATTGTGGTAAATCAACTTTATTGTCAACAAATTATTCTGCAAGTTTCACAAGTGGTAATTACTTCGTACAAAATTTTATTTCATCATTAAATGAACAATTTAATTTGGAAGAACCTATCGCGGTTGAGTATGATGGAACAAACATTAAATTCAATTATACTCCTGGAACAGTTAGTGTAAATACTTCAACAAGTAGTGTTATTACTAGTGATTATGCGATATTTAATGTAAGTAATTACAATATTACACAAAATGAGCCTAATATGAAGATGCAAAATTTGGGCCATTTATTAGTTGCTGTTGAACCTCAACCTGAACCTCAACCTGAACCTGAGCCAGAGCCTGAATCAGAACCTGAGCCAGAGCCTGATCATTTAATATTTATCCAAGAAAAGAATGGAATTAGATATTTGGCAGTTGTAGATACACTTATAGCTCAAACAAGTGGTGGTTTAAGTACCAATACATCTTATCCTATGTATTTCAATAGTGATGATGGAGTTAGTGATGTATCAACATATAATGTTTCTGATATGTCTGCAGGATTTGTTGGGGAATTCCCATATGTAATCGCAAATCCAGAAAAGCAAATTATTACTAGTGGAATTGTTGGAATAACAGTTACAAAGACATCAAATAATCATGTTAAGATTAACAACAAGTTGGCATATATTTATATTGGTGATACTACAGATACAGGTCCGACAGCATATCTTAGAGATAGTAAATGGAATTTATTTGAACATACAAATGATTTTACAGAACCTGAACCAGAATCGGAACCTGAACCAGAATCGGAACCTGAACCTGAACCTGAACCACAGCCTGAACCCGAGTCTGAGCCTGAACCAGAGTCTGAACCAGAACCAGAGTCTGAACCTGAACCTGAATCACCTTTCTTTGAGCCTGAACCAGAGTCTGAACCAGAACCAGAATCTGAACCTGAGTCTGAACCTGAACCAGAATCAGAACCAGAACCTGAACCAGAACCTGAACCAGAATCTGAACCAGAACCTGAACCTGAACCTTATGTTATGATTCCATATAATTCGAATGGTTATGGCATTACATCTGATGGCTTTGTCGCATCTGTTTCAAATTATACTGTTGGTGATGCGTATACTTTATTTAATGATAACAAATTATCAACAGTTGACTTAGTAACAGGTGCTCATTATAATGGATGGAATGTGAATGGTTACTATTTCAATAAAACAGGATATTATGCTTCATACTATAGATTTGGTTATGGTGCGAAGACTAGTGTTAATGGAAGTGATGTAGACGGTGAATGGATACAATTAGATTGTGGAGGTATTTATTATGATGATAAGAAATATAAATTAACACATGCGTATATTAGTTCAAGATGGGATAATAATGTATTTACATCACCTCGTGACTTTATGATTGTTGGTTCAAATGATGGAATTAATTATTATAAGATACATGAAGTTACAGATGAGACCGAATGGGCTACATCTGAAACAAAGGTATATAATATTAACTCAAATGATCTTTCAGCTAATGAATATTATGGAATTTTCAGAGTTATTATTACTAGAACAAATGGTCATAATATTAATTCTATATCTGGTACTGTTGATCAAAATAATATATTAACAGTTAGTGAATTAAAATTCCAAGGTGAACCATATATATTTACTGGCGACTATAACTTAGGTACAAAGTTACATACTTTTAGTAAAAATTATAGAGGAAGAGAGTATTATGGTGTTCAAGGTAAACCAAATTCATCATTAACAGCATCACAGCCATTATTATCTGCTGATATAAGTGGTACAGAAACGTTAATATTAACAAATGAATCATCTACTACATGGGATATTTGTGGTGGAACAACTAGAATTGTTAATGGATTAGACGATGTTATTAATGTTGCCTCATCTAGATATGCATTCGCTGCTCAAAGAAGTGACAGAACTATTCATATCATAGGTGAAAATCAATGGGGTGGAAGAAATAATAGTACTAAGTCACAAAACACCGTCAAGGAATTTTACAATCTAATTAACGGTAACAATAAAGTTAAAACATTTGTATCTAGTGATAGAGGTTTTGCATTCATTAGAGATGATGGTTCTGTAGTTGTTGAAAATGACTTCAGAGATCTAGATACTAATAATATATCTGCAGAAAATACTGAATGGAGAAGATATGGTGGTTTATTAGAATCATATGATGCTTCAAATAATGTCTATGTCTCTCAAGCAACCAAAATAAGAAATGCTGTAAAGATTTTCTCGAATAATGGTGCTTATGCAATTTTAAGTGAAGAGGGTAAAGTATGGACTGTAGGACACAGTGATTATGGTGGTTATAGTTCACACGTAGAAAGTCAATTGGTTGACGTATCAGATGTATATGTAAATCAGTATTCATTCTCAGCACTCAAGAGAGATGGAACAGTAGTTACATGGACAGGTGCTAATGTAACTAATGAATATGGACAAAGTACCACTAATTTAACAAATATTGTAAAAATTTATGATAATAAAATTGGTCGTGCATATGTCGCAGAAAATACTTCAGGTACATTAATTCCATATGGTGATGTATCCTATGGTGGAGTAGCTTACGAGTATGGTTTTGATGATAACAGTAATTATATATATGAAGACCATACCTCCTTACTAACAAATGCAAATCCTAAGTCTGTTATTTCAAATGAAAAGGCATGGGCTGTTATTAAATCAGATGGTACAGTTGTTACATGGGGTGATAGAGCTTATGGTGGTAATTATTCAGATATATCTAATGTATTAAGTACGATAGATGCACGAATAATACAATCAACATTAACTTCATTCGCAATTGTAAAAACAGATGGTGGTATTTATGTATTTGGTGACGAAAATAATGGTGGTTATATACAAGCAGGAGAATACAGAGATACTACTCAATTACCATTAAATATGATGGGTAATTATACTGTAACATATGAAGGTACACAAAATGGTGGATCAATTAGTAGAATGTTTGATAACAGTTATTATGGTAGCAACGCGAATATTGGAATACGTAACGTTGGACAGGGTGCTTGTCCAAGTTATTATAATAACTTAGTTTTTGATGATATACCTGAAATTTATAATGAAATAACTACAGGATATGAAAATTGGCGTGAATGGTGGGTTATACACTGTGATAATCAAGTATCATTAGAAACAATCAAAATTTATACTACTGGTGGATGGAATGGTGGGTGGCAACCTTATAATATTTTTGTATTTGGTTCTAATAGTAATTTTGTAAATGACCATACATTAATTAGTACAAATACAGGATTATCTAGAGCACCTGATAGTGGATTTACTGGGACATTATTGGGAACATTTGATGTTTCAAATAATAATAGTTATAATTCATTTTTATTTTATTGTAATGATAGTGGTGTGACAAGAAACTTGTACACTAGTTCTCCACAGTTTGTTGTACATGAAACTATGTTATTTGGACAAGAAAAAATGCCTGATATATTATCTACATTTACAAGTATTAGAACAATAGCATCAACAAATACTGCTTTTGCTGCTTTAACAGATGATTATAAAGTGAAAGCATGGGGTAATTCTTCAAATGGTGGTGATGTTACTCGAAATAATACATATTCATCTTTATTATCAACATTAAAGATCGTAAATATTTGGTCTACCAAAGACACATTTATAGCATTAACACAAGAAGGTAAATTAATATTATGGGGTAATAATACTGTTTATGGAAGTAATAACTATTATACAAATGACAATATGGAAAATGTGATTAGTGTATACTTAACAGAAAATGCTGCGATGTGTATGAAATATAAGACTAGTCCTCTTTCTATTTCATGGACTTATGATACAACACCAGATGCTGATGGTTCGATTTATGACAATAATATTCTTAATTTCAATTTGGCAGGTGCTGATAGTTATGAATTTACACAAGTTCAAATATATAGAAGGGATTGGTTATCAGTTATTGCTAGAGAAGAAGAATTTAGTTTATTAACTGTTCTTACAGGATATAATACACAATATACTGCTCAGTATGCGAATATTCACGATTATTATGTTACATTATTACTTGCTGATAAAGCATTAGATGAATACCATCCTAATAAATATTACTCATTTTCTAGTGCGATTATTCGAAATTACAAGGAACCTGAACCAGAACCTGAGCCAGAACCTGAGCCAGAGCCTGAGCCTGAGGCTGAATTAAAGAATCTTCGATATATTGGTATTACAACACCTCTTGGATTAAATAGTAACTTAGTTCAGTATTATACTATTAATGCAGGGAACGTACCACCAACAGGAGATATTGCTAGTACATATACAAGTATAGACAACTACCTCAATTACGCTGTGTTTGAAAATAGTACACATGGTAGATATGAGATGTCATATTATCCATATTATCAAGATACAACGGGTACAAATAATTATATTAGTGAGATTTTCAAAACATCTTATTCTAGTACTTCAACAAAATATATTACTTTTAATACCAGTTATGGTACATTTAATATGTTAGATGGCACATTTAATGGTAATGAAATGCTAGAGGGTTCGTCTTATCTTGGTTGTTGGGTTAAAATAAAAACCCCGATTGAAATAACAATTAATGGTTTTTCATTTGCACAACCAAGTAATGTCTCTGTAAATAACACTTGTTTGATTACAAAATACAAATTATTTGGTAAAAGTACATTTGGTGTTTTAGAGGAGATATATAACGGCGAAAGTAATCCTAATACAGAGTATGATGTTGTTAAAAATATTACATTCACAGAAACAAATAACAAATATAATGAATTTTATCTCATAATTAATGAAGTAAATTATACTAACAATACAAATAACAACGACTGTTTCTTGTCATTAAGTAGATTTAATTTACAGACTAATGTTCAGCATCAAGAGAGAAAATCAGGAAAAATATGGGAATCTGCTGCATATCATCTTAACGAAATCCAGTTATGGCATAAAGATGGTACAAATGTAGCACTCGGAAAAGATGTTTATTTTTACAATTCAGGTAAATTAGAAGATGTTATTAGTACTAACAATAATACAAATAAAATTGCGGATGGAATTATACAAGACCATTTAAATAATTTTACAATTGATAGTGCTTTTTATATTGATTTGGGACAAAATTACGATTATGCTGATATGGTAACTTGTGTTGTTAATGTTAGTGACACATCTATGAATCAAGTATACAATCTAAACGGGTTTGGTGGTACAAAAATATATTTTATAAGTGATGCACTAGACATTAGAATTGAAGTTCAACATCCATCAACCCCTCAATTTTCAACACAAGTGGCACATACAAATAGCGATAAATACTTATTTGAACAAAGATATGATGATGCAGTATATAACCAAGTTTCAAATATATCTGGATTAATCGGTTTATATAAACCAGAGAATATTACGTTTGATATATGTGGTCAAGTTATTTCATGGAATAGTAGTGTTGGATCAAATCATATTACAGATTGGAATGATACTGACGTATCTGATATTTTACTAGTAAATGAAACAGAACATTATAATAGATATAATTATAATGGAACAACAAGAGCATCATATTTAAATCCATCATCCAATAATTTCAAGTATGTTTCAAAATTGGCAGGAAAAGGTTTTAACTTACCACAAACGTTATATGCTGATAACTGGACAATTGTTAGTCTAGAACGATTACCATTATATGATAATAATAACACATCACAAAATTATTCAGCATCTTCTACAACAGCAACACCTATAACAGCATATGGTTTAAATAGAGCTACATCAAGATATATGTTCCCTATTAATCAATTTTGCGAATCTACAAGAGTAATTACAGGTAATAGAAATACATTAACTGGTTTAAAATCAATAAAATATGTTGCACTCGCACAAAAGAATGTATTTGATGTAAGTGAATTAGGTGGTGAAGAAGAAAAGCGTTTGGCATTACAACAAATGCAAGTATGGGAATATAATTTTAATAAGGCTTGGAACAAAACAGTAAAAATCAAAAAATTAGTAGATAATAGTTGGTCTTCTACAGGAGAAAATACATATATATTAACTGACCCTAGTTATTTAGAGGATCCTCTAAATACTAATACTACGAAGACACATAATCACTGGGCTAATGATAATAATCCTATGGAAATACTTATTGAAAATAGTGATCGTTGGAATTTAGATACAATCCAAGAAATAATATTCTTTAATCTACCTGGTAATGATGCGATTAGAGTTACAGATACAGAAATTCGTCTTTATGATGATAACGAACAATTAATGCAGCGTTATGATATACCAAAAGATTTAAATGCTAATCAAACTGTTACAAAGGTTGTTTTCCCAACTGGTGGTAATTCATCGTCAGATAGAGGTTCTTGGTCTAATTCAGGAACAGAACAAGAAATCGCTTTTGGAAGTTATAGTTTTGATACTCAACCTTTCTATCCTTATATGTATACAAAAACAGATATTAATAATTCATATACATCCAAACTTAGAACGAATATTAATTATATTATCAACCCATGGTTTTTACCTTGGGACAGGTATGAAAGTACTAGTAGTAGCCAAAAAACAGGTGATTATAAAACTCCAATAGAAGATATGTCTGCTTATAGTAAGAATGATAAAGTATTTGGTTGGTTTGCTTCAGGAGCATATGCAATAAAATATTCTAATAATTATGGTTCTTCTGATAGAACCGAACAAAGTGTGGGTACGGTTAGAATACATAATGGTGTCACATACACAGAAACAGGTAAATATCCTATGTATCAACAAACCAATAGCTATGCTGGTATTATATGGTTACAAGATTATAACAACGATGATGGAGAATTCCTTCCAGAATTTGCTTTTAATAATAATCAGACATCATTCAACCATCAACAACCAGCTTTCCTTGAACAGGTTTTTAGCGTAGAAGATAGTGGTGATTACGATTTTTCATTTTGGTATGACCATTATTCATATCGTACAAAGGATTATTATTGGAATGATTATACCACCGAGAATCCATTTGTTTTCTATTTAAAAATAGGTGAATATGAAGAAAGTCGCGAAAAACTTTCTAATCTTGTTGATCAAGACTTTGAATTAACAGGAAGTCATTTCTGGACACAATATAAGTCAGTATTAACACTTACTGGAGGAAAAAAATACAGAATGAGATGGACTATTCAGAAAAATCATACATCAAGAAGTGGTTATGGTTTAGCACTACATTATCCTTCATTAACAAAATTAGGTTCTATTTCTACTAATAGTGAGCAGCGTATAGGAAGATGGAATTTAAATATTATTGATACTCAACAGTATTATAGAAAGTATGAAGATGAAGAAGAATTTAAATGGAATAAATTCCATGTTCCATCGACTCATTTACCAGGAGGTACTAATGGTATTCTAACAAATAAAGAATATATTTTTTCAAATAACGGTAATAACGCAACAGCTACAAATATGGCTAGTGATATTGCAGAATTTATGGTATTTAATAAAAAGTTATCTGCTGGAGAGATCGAATTAATTGAAAATTATTTCGACAGAAAGTATTTTTCACGCTTCTATGATAATTTTTATACTAGTATTCCATCTATTTCAAAGAGAGTATATAATAATCATTACTTCATTTATGGTCTTGCTAGATATAATGACATGTTAACAAATACATTAACTGATATTAGTTTTGTTGATATTAATACAGCTGCTGAAGACATTAGTACAAACGCAATACTTCAACCAGTTAATCCTGAATCATTAAATATTAATTCAACATTTTATCTTTTATTCCCATTACACAACTATTATTTTGAACCTCAACCTGAACCTGAACCAGAATCTGAACCTGAACCTGAGCCTGAACCTGAGCCTGAACCTGAGCCTGAACCTGAGCCTGAGGGGTTAGTAGAAAACATTAGATATGTTAGAATTTATAACCCTGTTGGTATTTCTTATATTCTTAATGAAATACAATTATGGGTAAAATCTACTACTAATGGTGTAACTACACGAACGAACGCTGCTAAGAATAAAAAGTTATATTTAGAAGATGATTTTGGTCGATTAGAAAATTATGACTTATCAGGTGCATTACATTCAACAAATAATGTTATGTTTGATACAACATATATTCATAACCAAGAGGTTACAATAGTGAAGGGTAAAAATCTGGTCGTCGATTTGGAATCATCATATCTGTATACTGATTTGGAAAATGTAATTATTAATTTTGAAAATGTTGCAAGTTCTGATGTACCCGAGAATTTCGGTACAAATATAGATGGCTTTACTACAACACGAACACAATTATTAAATGTAAAACGTATTGCTAGAATTGAAATAAGTAATAGTAGTTTCTCCTCTCCTGCTAATTTTGGTTTTCAAGGTATTAGATATGATAATTATATAATAAATGATAACTCTCTATTTAACAAATTAGCTGGATGGTATGTACCAGAAAATTTAATTGTTGGTTCAGATACCGAAAGAGTTTGGTATGATATGAGTAAATATGGTAATCATGTTGATGGAACATCAGGTGATACACCACATAACAGTTATTTTATTGGTAACTGGATTAAGAATCATAGTAGACAATATGCTACTTCTTATAATCATACTAAAGTATTTAAGATAACAACAAAATCTGTAGCTGAGAAATGGGAAGAAACTTTGGGTCCATATATTAATCTTAGACATACTGTAAGTGACAATTTCTTTTCATATGTTCATTTTGACAGAACTTGTGGTGTAACTTTCCCTATTAAAACTAGTAGTCTTAATAGTGGTGCAGTAGCAGTTGTTCTAAGAATTGTTACTGTTGGTGATGATTTTTACAGAGTCGACCAACCTGGATATTACCCATATACAGGACCTGGACCACCTCTATCATTCTCAAATGGTATTGATTCTTCTAGATATATACACAGTTCAGGTGGTATGTATAGAAATACAATTTATTGGAATAATGGTAGTGTACAATTCAGAAATAGTTGGGGAAATAACTACCAGAATGAGCAAGGAAGTCAAGGTTGGTATATGTTTATTATGCACTGGGGACCAGGAAATGTTACTGCAGGAAATAGAAGTAATGATTATTTGTTTGCAGCATCATATAAACCAGTTAATGATACAGGATATCCAACTATAAATTACGGACATACTTGGGAAGAACAATATCATACTAATAACACAACATATAATGATTTGTTCTTGAATATAAATAATGACGGAAATGGAGGTTCTGACGTAGATATTGCTGAAATTATGTTTTTCGATCAAGCACTTGACAGAACTGATCACTTAAAATTAAGAGCATATCTTGAGAAAAAATTCTTAAATAATAACACAAATGGTTATGACGTAACATCTGGACTCCAGCTTGATATGCAGTTATCTCTTCCTAGCGTAGTTCAAAATAATGTAACATATATTTCCCCATCAGTAAATAATTATACTCACAATTATGCTAGAATTATATTAGCTGAGGGGATTGATTATTATAATAAATCGTTGATACAAGGAACACCTGAATATTTATCAAATATTGGTAATTATGAACCACCATCCCAAGCACAATTAGCAGCTAGTGCTAAATATTATCCTCCATTAGATACAGACCCAGATAATGTAGTTACTAGATATGGTGACTTTAAATTTGACGGTGTATGGGAAACTAATAATGCATTTACATTTGATACTCGTTTTGTTGCAAATAGTCAGAGTGTTGTAGACATTAATCAAGAGGGAGCTACATACGGAAATGGTGCTTATAAAATAAGAATTGCACGTGCTAGATATTATGCTAGGGTACACTATAGTGGAGTTGATTCAACTCTTGGACCATCTGTGTTGTCTAATTTATTGAGACCAGCTATACAAGCACATCGTGGATTTGACACAAATTATCAAGGCGATCAATTAACAAATACTAATAATTATTATTCTGTAGACAATAATAAATGGAAGAATGATTTTTACTTTGGAGAGGTGAGAAATTCTAATGTTAACAATAGTAGTACAACAACAGTTGGTTCTCCATATTGGAACCAATTAACATTAATGAATGGTTACGGAAGAACATGGGGTTCTGAGAGAACTTCATTTTATAGTGATATGAATACCGAAGCAATCGGCACATCAAAACCAGATGTTACATTCAATAATTTGACTAACTATTCTGGTTCTTATGGTAAAGGTTCAAGTGGAAATGAATGGACAACATTACCTTCTTCGTTTAACTATGCTATTGAGATAGAATATCCTGATTCATTTAATGCTATTTCAATCAGAGTATACTATGCACCTATCGGTTCTAATTATGATTGGGCAGATGATAACACACATAATGACAGTATTACAGCTGCTAGTACAAATGGCCAATATAACGGTGGAAATGGAGGTGCTGTCTTTCAGTATATGAGTTTAATATCTATAAATGATGATGGAACCGAAACACTTTTATTAGATATGATATCAGCTCTTGATGGTACATACGGTAATATTATATCAAATGTTGGTCCACAAGGATTTCCATATGAATATCCTGTTGAGCATGTTTTTACTAACATATCACCAAAAGCTAAGAAATTTGTTATTTTATTCAGAGGTGATGGATATTCTCGTCAACATATTGTATCAAGTATTCATATTGGTGCCGCTGATTTATCAACATATGCTTTAACATATTCGATTACAGATGCTAACAACGGCGTTTTAAGTAATAATCCTAATCAAACTTTAATTGGTGATAATGCTAACATTATGGTAAAATCAGCTTTCCCTACACATGAATATTACTTGGAACCAGCACCAGAACCAGAGCCTCAACCAGAACCTGAACCTGAAGCACTTACAACAACAAGTATTTATAGAAGTTATCTTGAAGATGCTTCCTTAAATGTTTATAATTTGAGAAGTGGTAGTTATATTAAAACGAATAGATTAGATACTACTGGTAGTTATGAATTTGATGCAAATGTTAATAATATTTGGGTATTATTAGAAGTAACTGAAGGTAAAGATAGAAGTCTTGATTTAGATATTAGTACTGTTGGTATAAAACTAAGAAGTGTAAACTTTCATACAACGGACACTTTAATTAATCCTAATACAGGAAATCCATTTACAGTACAACCTAACTTGTATATACTAAAGGGTGTTAACTATTTAACAACTGTATTTTCAAATGTAATTATTACAGACTTATCTTATACTGCTACACCTATCGCATCTGTTGGTGAAGGGCCAAGTGTAACTGAATTTACAACAAAATATAATAATTTCACCAAGAATATAGGCTTTTTTACAAATGACCCATTTACAGGAGTACAAATAGGAAATATTGATTTGGCTTATAATTTTATTGATGCTAACCCACATGATAGAACTGTTTTCGCTGACAATATTTCACAGAGAGTATTGTTAATTGAGAGTCAGTTAGTAATACTTTTATACTGTATATCAAAGGTACAAGACCCAGTTGAATCACTTAATCGATTATCATTCTATTTGACACAAACTGAGTTGACAACACCATTATTACCTATTGTACCCTCAATCGATTCAACTATAATAGATAATGCTTTATTACAATTATTATTACCAAATGTAACACCACAAAACAAAGCAGATGTAAAAACATACATTTTAACATTAATTTATGCTGCTTATGAAAAGGGTAGTGATTATAATGCTGATAGAGAAACAGTTATTACTAATTTGACTGCTTATAAGGAATACACGTTTAATACTAGTCTTTCTGACTTCTTAACCGTTTATAATAGTGTTAATGGCTTTGATACTGAAATAACCGCACAGTCTACTATTACTTTGAATTTACAAGAATTATTAGAACCTGAACCTGAACCTGAATCAGAACCTGAACCTGAACCTGAACCTGAAGCTATCGGTGTTATTTATCCAAATGATGTTGTATTATGGTTACCTTTTACTGATTATAATGTTTCATCAGAAAGTTACAATTATTCAAGACCAGATGAAGATTTTAGCTCAATCAGTAATCGTTTTATTGAAGGTATGCCTAATTCTTCATATTATGAGCCTATATTGTATCCAGGAGAACAAGGTAAAGGTACAAGAGAGATGAACGTTTGGTATAACGAGCTTTGGAATTGGAATCTCGATATATCATCACAACCATTTTTCCACAATCTTCCTATGTCTCACTATTGGTATAATGCTATTCACCGATTTATGAATCCTGATTATATTGAAACTATTTTTACAAGTGGTGGTAATATTTATAACCCAAGTACAGGAACCGACGATATGCCAGAAGGAACACTTCTTAATATTAAAGAAAGACCCCCTCTTTTTGATATTTCATTTGAGTTACTTGCTAATGCACGAATTGAAGGTGTTCCTGATCATATCGGAGTCCCTCCCAATTCTGTTAATTACTTATTAGATTATTACTTAATTCCATATCAATTCGAGCCCGAACCTGAACCCGAAGCTGAACCCGAACCTGAACCTGATCCTATAACATATACTTTATCATTTTCAACAACAGAAAGTTATAATTATGGTGGAAATATTATAGTTGAAGTAAAGAATGAATGGAACGACAAACAAACACTCGTTTCAAACTATATTCCAACATATGATGTATGGGTTGAACATAGCTACACTTTTACTATGGGTGGTACAAACCTTAGATTAATAATTAGACCAGGTGAAAATAGTGGTGATTATAAATACTTATGGTTCAAGAATTTCAAACTTATGAGGGGCGGTTATAGTTTCGATTTTAACGGAGATTTGGAAATAAGTAATCCAAATTACAACAGTTGGCAATATCCAGCAACTGGTGAAATACCTATTGGATGGTCAGGAGATTTTGGTGTAGCAAGTGGTAGTAGCGGATATAGTGGTAGAAGTCTAGTGCAACATCCTACAACAGGATATAGCCCAGCGATTTTCCTCTATCGCTTAACATCTATAATTTATAGTCCATATATTGACGTTCAAAGTGAACCAGAACCAGAATCTGAACCTGAACCTGAACCTCAACCTGAACCTGAACCTGAACAACCTGAACCTGAACCTGAACCTGAACCAAAAATATATCAATATTCGTTATCTAGAAGTTATAACGTTACAAATACAGTTACATCACAATCTAGTTATTTACATGATGGTAAAGAAGAACCTCGTATGTTTAATAAAGTTGTATTCTCAAAAAGACCTAATGATCCTAATTGGCCCGAAGCTATAATGCAACAGTGTATGATTTGGGTTAATGGTGTCAATATTGCAACATTAGGTGAAGCAAGAATAAAAGGTACTACATATTCCACCGATTATAGTAGTACGGAATATCAAACAGAACCTAGATTCAGTTTAGGTCCCACTATAATAAATGGCAGTTTAGATCAAGTTTGGACTAATACCTTTTATCAAACAGATGAACTACCTTTCCTTGGACCTGTTATCACTACTGATAGTATACATATCTTTTTGGATAAGAAATACAAGTTTAATGATTTAGAAGGAGTAATTGTTATTGGAAATGTCTATAATGATCTCAGGAAACAATGGTGGAACATACAATTTTATGATGATGATTATAAGTTTTTGGAAAAAGGCTTTTATTATTCTACTGTTGTTGGACATATATGGTGGGGTCCTAATATTCATAATGCTTGGCTTGCTGGTAGAGTGAATCCATTTGGACTTGTAACAGATAAGATGTCTACCCCATACTGGCCTTCTGGTGATCCTAATGTTCCACCATCGAATGGTTGGTTAGAAGGTACTTATCGTGCAACAGACATGTATAGTAGTAGTTCAGCACCAGATCCAAGAGCTGTTTATTCAGACCCAATTACAGGTGAAAAATGGAGTGAATATAATATTATTACTACAAATGACACAGGTTCTCAATACGTTAACAAATATTGGGTAGTATATAATTCAGCCACCACCACAAGCGGTGATCGATCAAACGATATTGACACACCAATAGCTAATGTTAGAGATACTGGTCCTGTAACATTTGACGGACCAGATATCGCAGCACAATTTACTTCTGATTTGGGTGTTACTTGTACTTATAACGAAAACGAAGATAATACTGAAGCATGGTTATCTTTTTCTGCTGATGTTACATTAACAGGATTACCTATTGAATTATTTGAGTCCAGCGAAACTGTTACTCTATTAGCAGGAGAACAACTTCGATTTTTAATGGGAGAACCCGAACCACAACCTGAACCTGAACCTGAACCTGAACCTGAACCTGAACCTGAATTTAACGTTGAAGATGTAAAATCAATTAGAATCTTTTCACCATTTACAATTTCAGATGGTACAAATAATTCTATATTTGATGGAGAACGTAATTCTTTTTCTGCTTCAGGAAAATGGCATTTTGATTTTAAGAATTCGGCTGACGAGTATACTTCTCTTAGAAATACCAATTCAAGTCTTTCTGAAAACTTGACTTATACTTCTAATGCTACCGATGACAATTTCATCGATATCTCTAGTGTTTATGGTCAAGGTTTTATATTTAATCTACCAAGCACATCTACACCTGATAAACAATGTTTAGTTTTCCCAGATGATTATAATTTTAGTAACTCTAAATTTCTATGGGAGTCAGGATTCTCTATATATATGAAATATACACCTACTTCTAATTCTAGAAGACAGGTATTATTCCATTTATACGAATTTATGGTTGAATTTGATACTACATCAAATCAACTTAAGATGAATGGTAGTCAAAGAAATACAACTGATGGTTCAACAACTCTGAATGTCGACCTATCGTTTAATGGATGGAATTTAAATAGCGAGAATGAAATACTTATTACGTTTGGGCACGTTAATACTTCTACTCAAAATAGAAAAATAAAAATATATATTGATGGTGAATTTGATAGTGAAACAGATACCAATCTTACATGGACTTCAACTTCTATTGGACCCTACTATTTCGGTAATACATCTGATTCTTATCACACAGGAAATTCAATTTCTTTTGAGGGTTCAATCCAAGAAATCGCAATTTATAGTAGTATTGTTGACCCAACTACTAGATTAACTACTGATGTTCATACATATGAAAGAATTAATAATACATTAACTCCTTATACACCTGAAAGCTTCGCTTCAAAATTATCAACTGATTTGGCTAATAATATTACATATATTGCTAATAGCGAAGACCCAGCACAATATTCATATTTACAATTTGAGGACGCTGTCACCCTTACAGGTGTTCCTACTACTATTTTTGATGTTGATACATCTTCTGTTACATTACAAGCAGGAGAATTAGTACCATTCAGATATATTAATATTTCTACTCCGCTACATATATCAACTTACCCACAAACTTTTAAGAAAATTCACATACAACATAGCGGAACAGACGGATTTAATATTGGTCAATTCCAACTCTACATTAACAACGTTAATATTTGTTTCAATTCTATTATGAATAAATGGGGTACTGTTGCACAAGTACCAGCTAATGATGAAATTCCATTACCAAATGCTACCAGTAATTATAATGATACTACTAATGGTAAATCTCGGGCTAATAATATTCTTTCTGGTCATTTCTTATGGGGGCCTCAATCTGCTTACTCTCAACACTGGGATTCTTTTGCTTATAATGGTTATTCCGTTGTAGATCATGACAACGTAAAAATTACGATTGAATTAGACCAATCCTATCAAGTTTCTGAAATACAAGCTATTGTAGCATATAGACTACTATCTTATCGATTCATGACTGATAGTAATTTAACTGGATATTATAGACAACGATATTATATTTCATTAGAAGACGACATCGGTAATAATGTTTTTACATTCCCAGAAATTAATACTTCTTGGACTGCTACGGATGATATTTATATTGTAAAAGGTCCTAAGTATAACACAATACCTGCTAATATGTTCTGGTATAATGAATTTATTGAAGATGATATGCCGTATGAAGGAAATAATCCAAACCGTGACAAAATACCTGGAAATAATGGTCAACCTATGAAATTAACACCAACATATACTATGACTAGTTATGCTGATAGAGTATTTGAACAAGACATGTTTAATGATATAGCAGGACGCGGTAATTTTACACTTCCAGCTGCTAATTATTATATTGGTGATTTCGTAGATACACTAGAAAATACAATTGGATTCAACAAATTAACCCTTGATGTTTCATCTATTAAAATTCATTCAATTAATAATTCAATTTTTAAAGATTATCTACTTCATGACACAAAAATTACTTCTAATAATAGTGATATTTTATATAATTTAACACATAGTATATCTGATCTTAATAATATAGTTCATTTTGATTATGAAAATGATCAAAATCTATCGGTGATGTTTACAACTGATGCTCATTTTATGTATAATACTAATTCTATTAAAGAATTAGTTAGTTTCAAGAGACCAACCTTTCCAAGTGATGGCAAGTTTGTCAGTATTACTGGTAATTTAATTGCTCAAACATTTGATTATATTGGAACAAACGTAAATGATAGTACTTCACTTTTAGAGTACGTATATGACGCAAATGCTAATCCACGCGTTCCTAATTTTAAATATTTTCATGATAATTGGGACGAATATAAAGGTTTTTATATAAACGGCTCCCGCAATATAGAAAGAGGTCTTGCTTGGCATAACATAGAAATGGGTGGTGCAGAATTTACAATACAAGCATGGTACAATCAGTCTGTCAACGAAAATCAAAACCAAAGTATATTCTATTTTCATCATGTAAATGTAGGTACTAGAGGAAATACAAGAACACCTGCATTTGAGTTAAGACATTATAATACTAATAGTGTATATTTTAATATTACTGATCCAGATACACTTACAACAAAAAGTGGTCAGTATTTATTCGTTGATGATCCTAATTATTTTAATGTAAGAGAAGACTTACAAACAGATAGATGGTATCTACATACAGTTGTATTTACAAAATATCATATTAAATTTTATGTCAATAATAAATTATGTTTAAAGGAACAAAGAAATAATATTTATTCAAGATCTGATATATCTTTTGCTGAATTCCATGCAAATTATACAAGAAGTCCTTTAGCTACATATGACGCTCCTTATAGTGGTGCTTGGAATTATCAATTTTGGCCAACTGATCATCCTAATCACTTAAACAATATTTCACCCAACGAAGACGGTTTGGTTGGTTATGGATATGGTTCATTCTCTGTCACTAGTGGTGACTATCCTAGTCCATTTAGCAGCAAAATGTACGGACAACTGAAAACCGTATTTATATATAATAACGCTTTAACACAAGACTCAATTGAAAATATATATGATAAGGGATCAGATTATATATGGAATGTAATTACTGAGCCTGAACCAGAGCCTGAACCAGAATCTGAGCCTGAACCTGAACCTGAACCTGAACCTGAACCTGAACCTGAACCTCAACCTGAACAACCTGAACCTCAACCTGAACCTGAAGGTAATTTAACAAATCTAATCTTAGAATATCCTATTACATTCACTTCTGCGAGCGATTATAGATTATCACACACACTTCAATCTTATGATTATACTGAATATTTTGATGCTATTAAATTGATTAAAACAGAAAGTAATAGTAGTTATACTGTTGGTGCTGTTGAAATTCAGATTTGGGTAAATAATGTTAACATCGCCTCTATTAATAATGGTGGTACAGCATACTTCAATCTTTCTTCCGATAACACCAGAGATGGTACTGATCCAGTTTACAGATCATCCCCATACAATATTAATAATGAGAGCTTATTCCATGTTAAAGATTGGAGGTCAGATAGTTATTATTACCCTATGGGTGACTATACAGAGGCTACAAACTATAATGAATATGTCGGTGTTAAACTTAATAAACTGTATAAATATAATGATCTACAAGCTTTGGTTGTATATAAAGATTCAGATAGAACTAATATGAGTAGATATTTCACTCTTGAATTTATACATACAAAGATGAACCATGTTGTTCGCACACAACATGTTAATGGATATACAAATCATATTTTAAAATTTATTGGTCCCAGTTATGATAATATTCCAAATAATTTAATATCACAATATGCTTCACCTAACAAAGTAGTAGATCATAATAACTTTATAACTACAAGTTCTAATGACGGTTTAAATGGAAAAACATTTGATGGTGAATCTAATAATAGCAATACCTTTTTCCATTACTCTAATATTCAAACATTTGATATTAGTAAACAAGAAAACACATCATCATATACAGAATATTCAGGTGCTTATTTTGAAGGAAATCTAACAAATGCTCTAGGTTATATTTGTAATTATACTGACGAAACTGTCCCTTTTATTGAAACACATATCAGTTTTGAACAAGATACGTTAGTTAAAGAGAGTGAATTACAAGATGTTTTTGATTTGAGTAGAAATACATTTACTAATCAAAGAGTAGGACCTAATAATACATTTGATTCTACAACTTATACATCTAGTAGTACTTTATTTGGTCTTTTTACATTTGAAAATGAAATTGGTAATAATAATAGTATGACGAGTGGTAATTGGACACATGGGTCAACAAGTGTTGATTCCCAAACAATATATTGGATCAAAGTAACTAGCAATACTGGATACTATAAATCAACCGACTACGATTTTAATTTGTTCCCTTTTGGTGGTGTTATGAGAGTTGGTGATGTTAATAATTCATTCTCTAATTTTGAATTTTATACTTATAATGATGATGATGATTGGATTGGTGCTTATTCTTTATTAGACACATCTGTTGGTGGTTATAGATTTACTCATAGAGAAGAAAATAGTGGTAATTATACTATCATTACAAAACATGACTGGACAGTAACTCATAGTGAGGCACAAAATGATTTATCTGGAGTTACTATTCTAGCATCTATTGAAGGTCCTTCACGTTTTCAAGATACCTGGAATCGAAATAAATGGAGAATGAAAACATTAGTAAATAGTGATCATGTATTAATTGAAGTATTCTATAATGATGAATTAATTTTAAGTGCACAAGATTTTGATAAATCATATACAAGTGGTTATGATGCTCTTTGGAATTCTAATTCTCAAAATGATATGTACTACAATATAAGATCAGTCTCTGAACAACAACAGTTATTACCAGCAAATCAGAAGTTATATTTCAAAACATTTACTATTGATGAACCCATCACTATATCTAGTAGTAGAACATTCTTAGGTTCTTCCATTAAAGATATTAGTGCACCATTAGTTTCTTCATTCGAGTTTATTGGAAAATCAACGTTATCCGATGCACTTATTGCTGTTAATAATAGCGACATATCCTTTTCATGTATACCAGATGAAAATGGAAATGATTTATCTTTGAATTTCTTTAATAGTAATAATCCCAAATATGAAGGTATTGATTTCCAGAATAATAGGGCTGCAATTATATCTAATAATTCTTTTACAATTGGACCTGATGGTTTCTCATTAGCATTCTTTTTCAAGCCAAGAAATGTTTCCAATTATATTACCGAAAATGAAATATTATTTTCATGTAATTTATTCACAATTAGAAAGGTACTTCCTGGTATTGGTGATACAAAAGGTTTTCATATATCAATTGAAGATCCTAATGGCAATATATATGCTAGAGGTGCAAATGGTTGGCAAAGATATATTTATAACGCATTAATCATTAACATAGGTAATGATGGTAAGATTAATATTTACAGTAATAGTACTAGAAATGACGAACCATATTTATTACCATCATACGGTACTGGCAAGTCAATCGCAATACCTAACTTTAATAATGAAACTATAACATCATATACTATTGGTGAAATTTCAAATGGTATTGGTGTATCAGCATTTACTGGTCATATGAAATTCTTTAGAATATATGATAAAGCATTAACACTTTCAGAAATAAAGAATATTCAAAACTTATTCTGGTATAAGTCATTAAATCACGACTTTGTACCATTTGAGCAAACTACACAAAATTATTCGGTTACTTTACCATCTGGTATATATTTCAAACATGAAATAATTAATAAACTAAAGACTGAATTAAATGAAGATTTTATAATGGATGATTATGGTAACTTAAAGGTAAAGAATGTTTGTAAAACAATTGATAATCAGCGATTCTCTAGTAAAATTGGGTTAATTCGTTATGGAATATATGATGATAGAGACTCAAGACAAGTTACTATTGAAAGAGAAGAACCATATCCTAGCACAACACTAACAAATAAATGGGGTAATTCATTACACGCAATACAAATGTTTGCTGATTATAATGATAGTTCTGACACATCCAAATGGGGAGATTATGGATATGGTTATGAAAGATTGGTTACTAATGGTACTTATGGTAGTAACACAGCTAGAATGGGAATGCCTGATGTAGATGAACCAGAAGTACAACAATTAATAAATGGAGAATTAACAAATGCTACTGCTCATCACTTTGATAATTTTACAACAAGTTCTTACGGATATAACCCTGAAATCAGAAAAATGAATATTGGGTTATATTCATCAAAAAGACCATTCTTAAAAGATGTGTATGCATTAAATATCTGGCCCCGTCGTTATAGGAATTGGTTTAATATAGATGAATTGAAAGAAGATAATATACCTGAATCAACAGTACCATATGTATCATATAACGATAATGCTTCCTCTTATGTTGAAATACTATCAGAATACGGTGATGTTATAATGAAAGCTCCGATAAAATCACCTGATGTTGATTATTTTAAGTTTAAGGGACCAAAACACGACCAATGGGTTAATGTACGAGGACTTCCTTACCGATATCAACAAGATGGTTCAAAACAACTAAGAGATGATTGTGCTTGGAGATATTATCGTAATAGTCAATATTATCCTGGAGAAATGGTGTTAGCTGAATATTATGAAAGACCAGGAAGAGAAGTAGATATACCAATTACACAATCTTTCAGTACATCTATTACAATTAATATACAAACTAGTGATACTGATGCTCACATCTTTAATAAAAGATATGTTACATTTGATGAATCTGATATTTCGTTATCTAATGTTTCTATATATTTTACAGATAATTACGGTCACCCAGAACCTGAACCTGAACCTGAACCTGAATCTGAAAACGAACCAGAACCTCAACCAGAATCTGAACCTGAACCTGAACCTGAGCCTGAATCATGGGAATTTGTAGAACCTGAACCTGAGCCTGAACCTCAACCTGAATCCGAACCTGAACCTGAACCCGAAGCTTATTCACCACTACAAAAACCAAGAAAAAGTGCTTTACATTTCAGTAAATTTTGTAATCCTACATCAGGTGTTTATCTATATACTCCATTAGCTACAAACGCTACATATAGTGCAAATACACAATATGAATTCACACAATTAAATAATGACACATATTTTAATAATTTTACTGTGAATGACGTCTACAACGATTTTAATGTTAGAAATTATGGCAATTTCCCAAGTCTAGGAGGTAAAAGTACCTTACAAACACCCTTATTTGGTGCCGATGAAAGAGAAGGACCTAATTCAATTAGTATGTGGGTTTATATTGATATGGATGATATTAATGAACGTTTTACCCATCCTTCTATGAATCAAGAAATAAAAGGATATAACAATAGCAACACTTACACTTCATTTATGGATACTAAAGATGGTCATTGTACCTATTCACCATTTAGAACATTCTTTTCTATAGGTGATGCTAGTAGAAGCGCATTTTCTCATAGTTATAGAACATCATTCTACTTACAACATGTTGGTATTGATATTTCATATAATAATAGCAGTAGTTTTATTAAATCAAGAAACTGGTTCGTAGTACATTGTGGTCATACTGATTATGAAGAATATTTTGAAGTTTCCGATTCCGAATGGAACAAGAAATGGTCTTTCTGGACTTTAACATGGAATAATCTATCAGATAGTCAATTTACTATATATGTTAACGGTGAACTAATAAAATCTTTTAGTGAAAATGATATCCAATTTGAAAGATCAAATATTGGTACATGGGGTATTGGTTGCTTACCTTGGGGAAGAGCAGAAAATGGACGCAGCGTATCAACATCTCCAAATGATATAGATTATTATCCTGGTGCGTTAGATACATGTCCATTTATTGGTTGGATCGCTGATTTCAGAGTTTACGACAAAACATTATCATCAGCTGATATTCTTAATATTATGGATGGTAGAACAACAAATACATTTGATTCTATGACACTTCAGAGAGAAACATCTTCTAATCCTTTTGAGCCTCAACCAGCGCCTGAACCCGAACCTGAACCTGAACCCGAACCTGAAGCTGAAACTAGTGTTATTGAAAAATATTTATCATACAGAAGAGATAGAAATCTTCCTGTTGTTTCAGATGATTTCTTAACATATGAAAACAGATTACAACCTATATTTGGTGATTATCACGGTATGCCTGTATACAATTATTCTCCATTAGCTAGTAGAGGTGGAGCTAAGGATATTAATATTTTCAGTTATGATATCGCACATCCTTCGCATAGTGCTGTTGATACTGTTGTTGACTTTAAATCAGGTGTAAGACCACAACCTACTGGTGCTGGAACATATCCTATGCACGCAAAGGTGAATGAATATGGTATTCTTACATATAATTTTATGGGTGATTTACATAAAGCTGGTGGTCTCGGTTCACACACCGTTCCTAGTGCATATAAAGATCAATCATACTTTTCAAGCGATATGCACAGATCAGGAGAGATAAGAAATATACGTCATATATTCAAAGTTCCTAATCCTATGAGACCTGTACAATACCGTTACAGTACTCATGGTAGTGATTCTGTTTCTGATAAATTTGGTGCACAGTTACAATTTATTACTGATAATAATTTGGCTGTTGCAGAAGAATCAACTAAATTGTTCGCATTTATGGATAACATTAATAATTCCGCTTCAACCGATGTTAGTTACAGTAAATTTATTTATGGTTTTGCTGGACATACAGGAAATACCCATATACATAGTGTTTTATTACAAGATAGTGATTATAATATATACTGGGGTAGTAATAAATATAACGAGGATAGCCAAATCATAAATACATATAGAGACCCAAGTGGTGATATTGTTGATTTATCACCTATTTCTGGTAAAGAGCAAATGTTAACATTAAATTATGAAAATCCAGGCGCTGAAACTACTTTCTTAGGATTAAAAATGCTTTCAGGAACTGCATCGGCTATTTCATTTGGTAATACTTACAGTCTTGGTGATTTTAATAGTTATATTAATAGTGAATATATATACCAAAGGTTATTCGTATCATCTGCTCAACAAAAACGCAGTACCATAAAGAAAATTATTACTGGTGCAGGTAACCCTCTTATATACTTTGATGATGGTCGATTTGTACCTATTATCTATAGTGATTGTCCACCTGTATTGAATATACCTATTGTTTATCAACAACGTAGAAGTAATGGTGAAAGATACGTTTTATGGGATTATACTATATCATCTAATGAAAGTTATTTATATAATATTAATATTGATAGTATCGTTAATAATGCTGGTGCGTGGGCTGCTATAAGAGAAGATGGATATCTTGTAACATGGGGTAATACTGCATACGGTGCCGGTTGGGAAGTTGTACACACAGAAGATATGTTAAATACTGTTCCTACTCATACTACATATAGTCAAACATATTCAAATAGAAAAATACATTCAATAGATGATTCTTTATCACCTGTATCATGTATTAGCAACTGTTTGAAGATATACGCTTCTTCAACCGGTTTTGTTATTCTCAGAACAGGAGGAAGAATCGCTATTATCGGTTCATATACTGTACATGGCCACGCATATCAAGGAAAAGAAGACATTACAAGTTATTATGAAAATACTACTAATATTGATTACTTATCTCAAAATTATCTTATTGGTGCATTACCTGAATTTAATGACTTCTCAGAACAAGTATATAATCCTAATAATCCATTACATAAACAACAAACCAAATTCGTATTACATGTTGTACCAAATGGTAATGCATTCGCATTCTTGAATGCTGATGGTACTGTTAATACTGTTGGTAGTCTTAAACACGGTGGAAGATTGTATTATTATACAGAAGATAACATCGATACTAAAATATACTATGAAGATTATGGAATTAATCAAACATATACTTGTGGTTATGTAGAATCAGAATACCATTGGGTTGGTGGAGGTTCTTCTGGTGGTAAATTTGGAACTTCTAACTTTTTCTGGTGGGATGTTAACGCAGAAGGTTCCCCTCCTCTAACTACAAATAGCTTAGAATATTGGCCTAATCATCCAGAGTTGGGTAATTACACAACTATTCCTAATACACAAACTATTGGACTAAATGAATTCTTAGTAACAGGAGCTAAAATTAGAATTGGTTCAACTACCAGTAATGTTGAGTTTATTCCTGAAGTTTTCACACCATATGATCTAGATCCTACTGGTTCTAGATGGGTTATTGCTGGGTGGACAAATGGTTTAGAACTAATTAATGGTACTCAACAATGTGTATACGCATTATTAGTAGAATTTTATAAAGACCCTAATGATAATTTATTGAAAGTACACTTTTTAATGTGGAATATTAAGAAAAGAATTAATGACAGAGCATCCGCTGATAATATTTTATATGGTAATGATTGGGGTCCATCTAAAATTATTAGAAATGGTGATTCAGGTGATTATTGGCATGAAAACAATATTTGGACAACCAATTATTTGGATAGTTCATTCACATCTGCTAATGGTCTTGAATTTAATGAAAGCTCAAACTGGGGTTGGCCATGGATGTTCCAACTTGCTGCCGTTACTGAATTAACAATTAAATATGGTGAAAACAAAGGTCTAGTTCCTAACTTAAACTCCGATACAACTAACTTTGAACCTGAAATTAGAAAGCTTTTAGACCCAACCATTAACGGAGGACATACCGTTAAAGAAATATATCCATTAGAGGATGGTTTCGTTTTCTTAAGAACCGATGGGAAAGTAGTACCATATCTAGAAGAATCTAGACCTCTTCAAATTCAGAATTATGAAAGATTATACTCATATAAAAATAGTTATTGGGATAATGTGCTTGCTAATAATATACCTTATTCTTGGAATTATACCCCATCATCTACAGAGAGATTTGAGCATTTGTTTAATGGTTTTATGGTTACATTCCCCGAACAATATAATAGTGATCATGCTACTGGTGGTGGTTATAGATCTATTTCTGAAATGCAAGTATTCATTAAAGGTCAAACCGAACCTATTACACTTGGATCATATCGCCAATACAATAGTAACTTAAATGATTACAAAACTCCTCATGATTCATTTTCTTCTTTCAGCGGACAACAAGTTGATGGTGATCTTAAGAACGGACATGATCTTTATGCTTCATACTCTCATGATACCAATAAAAATGTCTTCGTTTCAGCACCAGGAAAATATTTTGAATGGAATGATGTTGTCGCTTTAGTTATTTATCCAGGTACTGTTTATGATGCTTCAGGTAACTTACGTATTCGAAACTATCCTACTAATTACAATAGTTCGGACCCTGCTCTTAGAGAAGCCGCATACGCTAACTCAGTTGAACATAAATATTTAATGGATATTAGTATTAACTTAATTAATGCTAGGGTGCCCTATTATTCTTGGGATGACGAGTATAGTTTCCAAACAGCTAAAGCATGGTGGTCAGGTAACTTACATAATCCTAATAGGAATAATACTTGGATGGACCCTGATAATTCAAGTTACAACGATAGTAATAGTCCAAATAATGGTACTAATGGTGGTTGGCCATCTAATTATATATTGGATAGAGCTGGAACTATTTCACCTAGAGACTTAGACCCTAGTGGAAATGATTGGCAACCAGGTCAAATATTTAAGTTGAAAGGTCCCGCATATGATACATATCCTATTTCATTACAATCGGATGTTTCAAGCGCTAATGTCTTAATTCGAGATACAATGGAAGGTTGTTTATCTTTTGATATTAGTAGTAGTTTCACAACAAATACTGCTTTACCTGTTATTGTGCCAAATTCTTGGCCTGGATTACCGTGGGGTATAGAAAATGCTCCTGATATTGGTATCAATAATTATTACTCTGAAAGGCTTTACGATGATACACAGACACATTTTATGATTGATGATAATCCAGATAATATAAGATACAGTCAAGGTAGTGTTAGAAGTCCTTTTATTTTAGTTTCATCTAAAAGATATACTATTTCTGAATATAAGAATAGTTTACAAACATTAGTTGAGCAAATGGCTAGTAATGAAAATATTGTTTGTATGAGTGTTGATTTGTTCATTTGGGCACAAAGTTATTGGAATAAAACAAGTCTAGGTGGTGGTTCGAATAAGTCTGGCTATCATAATTTGTTAATATCTCAATATGAAGATGAAATATTTAAGGATGAAGTGTTTGTACAATTCTGGCGATACATGACTGAAACTGAAATGGATTACCAAAATACAACATTAAAAACAGCTCAGTTTGGTGTTGGAGAAATTGACGCATCTGGACAAACTATTAATGAATTCCAATGGACATCTGAAATGAAAGAAAAAATGAAAAATGGTACATTAGCTGTACCTAGTCAAGATAATGATTGGAAACAACATTATACATATGTTGATGTTGATAGTGGTCATGCTTTTTACACAGCAGATTATGGTAATAGAGATAGTTATCTCAGACTTAAAGATGTTACATCTCAACCAAATGCCATTCATCTCTCCTTATTCAGGAAAGATATAGGTAATATGTTTGGTGGTGATATTAATAACTTCTTTACTTATAGGGATATTAGTTACAATAGTTTTGAACAAGGTAATGAGAACAACTTTGATGGAGTATCTAATAATAAGACTATTAATTTTGTTAGAACACACATTACTGGTTCACAAGATAGTTACGATTCTACTAAACAGAGCTTTTATCCTGATAAAGATTATGAAACTTACTATAATTATATCGTACCAACATATAGAGAAAATGTTGTTAATATTCTAGATTTTTACAATCAGGGTGTTACTAAAAAGATTCTTTCTAATGGTAAAGCATTCTGTATGTTACAAAATGATGGTAGATCATATAGAGGTACTAATCTAGATACATATAGGGTTATTCCATTTGGTTCATATAAACACGGTGGTACTGTTGGCATATGGCAACCAACACCAAGTTATTATGTAATTCAAGATATGGATGATCAATATACTGACTATTTAACTAATTACGTTGTCAACGTTTATAAAACATATAAAGGTTTTATGGCTAAGAGATTTGATGGTCTAATTATTACTTGGGGTGATTCTCGTTCTTCATCTGGTATTAACAAAACACGTTTCAGAGATGGTGCTGTACCTGTAACTAATCACGTTGGTTTAGATAGTAGAAATAAGGATGATAGTACAAACCCTAATTTCTATAAACTTTCTTCTGATGGTGGTTTAAAGAGAATCGGTCATGATCAGTTTAACAGCGACGACAGCGATTATGAAAAGAAGTCCAAAGTTGATGGTCAATATTCATCTTCTTACCCTATGTATCTACATGGTTATTTCTTTGGTGGTATAATGCATGAAGTTCCATTAAGTAACGATGGTACATACACATCGGATTTCGCAAATGCTGGTTTACAAGGTAACTTTTATAGACAAATTAGTTCACATACCTCTTTCACAGACGGAGAAATCGGTTCTAGTTGTAATAAATTTATTTCACATGAATTAGATGTCTATTTTGGATATCACAGAAGTCTTGTTCAAAATTCCCTTGACGAATCAGGGGATTATAAAATGTTTTGGACACTCCCTAAGATAAATAATACATCTTACACCTTAACACATGTAATCATTTCTAAAGGTAGTCAAGAACATGAACCAACATATGGTATTTATGATTATTATGCTATACCTGATGATATTAAAGATACTAGAGGAAGAGATTACCACATTTTACCTCCTTCTAATTATTACTATATTGTCACTTTAAGATATAGAGATATTAGAAAGGATGATACCGATCCATACCAATTTGTTCATATCTCTTCTAGACCTAAGTATTACTATAACCAACTCTCATACAGTACACGATTCATCAGAATTGGTTATCCTTACTATGAAGGTAATTACACCGCTTTACCTGGTATTAACCAGATACAATTATGGGTTAATGGTGAAAATATTGCTAGTGACCCTAACAAGGTTAAATTTACAGTACAATATGTCGCCGGTGATTACGCACCGTTAGCACCAAGTGGAACATATATCTATAATACTGGTACTTATCAAAGTTATACATATAAGGATAAAGATGAAGGCTGGGCTGCAGGAACCGTCGCTACTTCTTATCCTCAACAATATCATAATGTTCCATATTCGTTCAGAACATCCACTCCTAACTGGCATACAAAATTATTTAATGAGAGAATTGAAGCCATTACACAACAAACAAGTGATAAAAAATATTATAATGATACCACTATTACATGGAAAACACCCCTTGACATTCCACCATGGAACGCCAACAATTTAGATTATACAGGTATTCATGAAGCATACTATACACAAGATACTTATGGATTTGGCAAAGAATATTATAAGAATTGGGAGTTCAGAACAAATGCTGGTCCTATGAATTATAAACAAAGAGGTACAATTGAACATGAACCTCTCTATATGGATCCTATTAACTCTCAACAAATCTTTTATGAAGTTGAAATTAAAGTAAATGTCGATTTGGTTAGTTCATTAGAAAGTATTGCTATCACATATGGTAATCCTAATGCTGTTTATAGTAATTTACGTGTTTCACAATTTGGTCCTAACAGAGAATTGTTGCATGAAATTATTCATGAAGCCGACTATAAGGGTATGCACAAATATAGTCAAGATAGTAATTATAAAAATACACATTATCTTAATCTTACTCATGGTCCTTATGTAACAACTAATTATAGTGATAATTTTCCCAACGAGGCTAGTAGGGATAATCCTAATTATACTTATAGCGAAACTTCTGGTGATGCAATAGCAAGATGGAATTTTAATGGTTTTGAAGGTACTATGCTTAGAGATAATTATAATGCTACTACCATTACTGGTTATGATGATGGATATAATGACCGAAATGTTGTTATGGACTTACCATCGTTTGGTAATAATTTCACATATACATGGCATTCTACTATGTATCCTCAACCTTACTGGTCATTTAACATCGCAAATGTTCCAGGATATGACGACCAGACATTAGGCTGGACTAGATATTTACAACAACACTACCAAACTGTATACAGGAATAAGACTGAATATGTTAAAAGTATGTGGGCCTCTTGGACTATTCGTTATGATTCATATGCTTATTCACACACAACTGCACCTAGAACAGATGATGTTTCAGGAACAGCATTAATTACAGACCAGTATTATGTTAATGAATTATCATATAATGAGATAATGGCTACAACATTTACCAGTACTGAATTAGTTATTATGAAAAATTTCAGACCAGCACATAGTAGATCTAATCTTTCCGTTCCATGGTATATCAAGGGTCCTTCATACCATAATACTACAAATACTAATGGTGACATTACTGCATCAGGTAATTATAACTATGCTATTAATAATAATTTAAGATATTATCCTGATGGTAATATTAATTATGAAATAACAAGTGCGTCTAATACACAAGTAACATTAACCAATTACTATAATCAAAGGGCACTCGACGCTTCACCACCAGGTGCGTTATTTGATAGAATTAAATTCACATGGACTGGAGATTATGCTCAAGTTGGTGAATTCCAATTATGGATCAACGGTGTAAATGTTGCTGCTTCATCTAATGGAGCTGTCGCATTATCTGATGAAAATAATCAAGGATTCTATGATGATGTTGGTGCAGGTGGTCGACCTATTTCTAACCTAATTAATGGTATTATTCCTACCGATTCTACAACATTTACTAATGGCTGGCATTCTGTTTCTAATAATGGTAACGCATATATTCAGTTACCTCAATATTATCATTCTAGTGATATTGAAGCTATTTTATTTTGGTACAGAGGTCAATATAGTGATAGAGAAGACCATTATTACTGGTCTATTGTTGATAGTACTAAAGAAAATATATCATATGATCTAGCTTATGGTGTTCCACATAATCAAACATTAAGACCTGTTGATATGACAGAAGGTCGATTCTGGACTGATTATTTTATTTCTATTGCTATGGAACCTGAACCTGAACCGGAACCTGAACCTGAACCTGAGCCTGAGTCTGAGCCTGAACCAGAGCCAGAACCTGAGCCTCAACCTGAGCCAGAACCTGAGCCTCAACCTGAACCATTTACAGGTCTTATTTTTGATGGTTATGTTGGTGGTGCCAGTCTTACATTAAAGAATTTGTCAGGAAATACACTTGGAACCACCGTATCTTCTACATTTGGTTACTATAACTTCCCTGATGAAATTCCTATCAACGAATATATACTCGTTGAATCTATCGGTGGTAATGATATCGCTACAGATCATGATATTTCTGATGTTACTATGAAATCATATATAATTATGGATCAAACATATCATCCTGGATTAGATAATATTAGTTCTACACCTATTAACATTAACATTATGACTACTGTATTGTCACGTTCATTAGAATTAGATAGTCTTGTTACATCCACCGTAAGTACTATGAATACTAACTATATCAATATGCAAAATATTTTAATTGGTAACTTAGATATCAGTACTAACACCGATTTTACTGATAACTACTTAAAACGAGTTATACCTGATATGGGCTACTTAAAGGCTGCTGCCTCTATTACTACTATTATTAATATTATGAAAGGTTCTTCATCTTATACATATGATAGTGCATTAGATGCTTTGGTTACTGCATTAAAAAGTTCCACATTCACTAGTGGTTCTGGTAGTAGTATGCTTGATAGCACTAATATTTCTACTACATTAACTAGTATGAGTGTTTCTGGTAATACTAAAACATATATTGAATCTGCTATTACATTAATTGAAAGTATTATTTCTACAAGTGGTAGTGAAATTATTGCGGACTTTGAGCGTCTCAAATATTATACTGTGCAGAATCCTAATGAAACATCTGTTGTCATCGGAGATATTCAAAATATACAAACATATACCATTTTCCAACCTGAACCTGAACCACAACCCGAACCTGAACCTGAACCTCAACCTGAACCTGAGCCTCAACCTGAGCCTCAACCTGAGCCTGAGCCTGAGCCTGAACCAGAAGCTATTGTTCATGTATACCGAGAAAACTCATTACCACTACAGCCTTTGTTAAAATCAGGTGGTACATATGTTGCATTTGGACATGATGCTAACTATCAAAGTGCGTTAGATGGCTCATTTAATGATTTAACTAATGATGTTGTTAAAATTGTTGGTAATTTTGTACTTAAGAGCGATGGAACAATTGTAGCATTAGATAAAACTGGAGAAAATGGATATAATTCCACAGATAGAAACTACTCTGGTGTAAGTAAACCCACTATATATGTTGATGCCAGATATGGACACGATGTTTTGAACACTCAATATACATATACTTCTACATTTGGTTATGGCGGAGAAGTTGACGTTTCCAACATATTACGGGATAATGTCTTTACTGATATTGTTGAGGTAACACATATTGTTTCTGGTTATATCGTTCAAGCATATTGTGCTATCGATACAAATGGCTACTTACATACATGGGGTTCTACTATGCTTGGTGCTGATTTCCTCATTCAAAGTAACAACACCTCACCTGGAGCATATGGAAATACTATCATCTCTGATCTTAAGAATACTATTAAATCATATAAATTTACGACTATTAAGAGATATGGTTATGGTTTTGCTGCTATTACTGTCGGTGGTAGATTGTTTATATGGGGCGGTGGTGCTGAATCTGATATTCGATACTCACCATTAACTATATATGCAGACACACAAAATCCTGCTAATAATAATCAAGGTGTTACTAATCTTCAGAATAATAATATTACTTCAAATTTATTGTCTGACGTTAAGGAATTTATTACTTTTGATGATAACGATACACGAACATATGAATTTACAGGACAAACTCCAAAAGCTGGTGTTGCTATTAAACAAGATGGAACTATTATACCTATTGGTGCTTATACACATGGTGGTCATATGTTCTCTCGTAATGATTCACAATTTAAATCAGTATATGCATCTCCATATATCGTTAATAACAACGACTTGGTATATTCTGTCACTAGATCTTGGACTGATACGAGAGACGTTGCCTCCGAACTACATAATGAAAATGATAGTGTTGTTAGAATTGTTGGTAACTTAGGTGCATTTTCTGCATTAATGAGTAGTGGTAAGGTTGTTTCATGGGGTCATCCAGATTTTGGTGGTATTCAAGGTTCCAAATCTACTGATTTACAAAGCGATGTTTTACAAGTTTATGCTTCATATCAAGCTTTCGCTGCTCTTAAAGACAACGGTTCTGTCGTTGTATGGGGTGGTTATCAAGATAGTACTATCATCGAAAATGAAACCTATAAACATTCCTATTTACAATCCTATATCGGTGATATTAGTAATCAATTACACGATATCGCATATATTGTAAGTAATGGTTACTCATTTGCCGCATTAAATGGTGTTACTGGAAAACCTGTCTGCTGGGGTCATGAAAATTATGGTGGTTCCTTCTATGACCAAACTACTGGCTTATCTAAACTTACTTATTATCATAAAGATACTAATGAAACTAGAGGTGATATGACTAACCAAGTCATTAATATTAAAAATATCTATCCAGGTCACAAATCATACGTCGCTATTAGAAAGGATAACAAAGCTGTTTCTTGGGGTATGGCACTTTTCGGTGGTGCTGGACTTTCATTCAAGGGTTCTCTCACATACAAGACACAAACTATTACAGATTATGAAGCTAGAACCACCTCCACCCACTATTATATCAGTCAAGCTACTCCTGTTGATTTATCTGGTATTGTCAGTGTTTTCCCAAGTTGGGGTAGTTATACTGCTGTAAAATACGATGGTTCTGTTGTCGCATTTGGTTTGGCATACATGGGTGGTTACAATCCTCCCACACTTGCTAAATACAACTCTTCATCTGGTGGTTTCTATCAATACAAAATCAATAATACTCCTAACTATTTAAGTACATATGTCGTTTACCCTACGAAAAATATTAATACTACTTCATTATATAACTTTACACATAATTATGAAACCAGTTATTTAACTAGTAGTGGTTATGGTAATATGCGAGGTATTCAATATATATTAAATACTACTATTGAACCCTCATTAACTAGACCCTTTGTCGAATGGAAATTATCATGGAATTTACCTGTTTTGGGCGATAATTACACTTTATCATCTGTTACTATTCTTGAACGTACATCTTCTACTTCTAATTATTATGAATTACTTACATATAATAGTCCATTTGATTACTATGGAGCTAGATCCACACAAAGAGCCGATAGATTTATTAAGGTTAATGAATTCAATAGACTATTCACTAAAGACTACTATTATAAAGTAAAATTAACTTTCGATCATGATAACAAAGAACAGTTTGAGAATTATAATAGCTTTTATTTGTTCTCTAATGAAGATCAATTCTCTTCTAATAGTCTTGGTTCTGGTTTATTATTTGATGGTTATATTGGGAATTCATCTATGTCTGTCTTTAATCTTGATAATGGTAATTTGTTAGGAGGTATGACTACTAATGCTTATGGTGATTTCGATTTCCCAGACACAAACACTCTCTCTTCTGCTAATATTATACTTGTTGTTGCCACAGGTGGTGTTGATCTTGCTACTGACACCGATATCGGTACTAAAAAATATAAGGCTATTATAGAAAATATTTCTGACGATCCATATATTCAAAGTACTAGTATTAACATTCTTACTACTGTTGTCGCACAAAAAACAGCTAATTTATATTTGGGCAATTCTGGATACGCTACCTCTACTATTATGAACTCCGTCGCTGATTACACATCACACTTTAAAGATAATATCGGGTTATTATCTACTGATAACATCCTACTCAATTACTTATCCAGTTCCGTTTTCGATGTATCTATGGGTGTGGTCAGTTCCAAGGTAACCTCACTTATTAACATTTTAAGCCATGAATTAGATTACGAAACCGTTCTTACTAATGTCGCTCAATTTATGACACAATCACAAGGAGGTTCTAATCAATTAACATCTTCTAATATTGAAAGTACTGTCGATAGTATTACCTCTGCTACTTCTTTGACAGGTACAACCAAAACTGAATTGAAAACATATATGTCTTCTATGAATTCTATTATTGATAGTATCCAAAATCTTAATACTAGTAATGTTGTCAAATTAGAAGAACTAGAACGTGTCAATACTTTCACACTTAAGTACGACTATCAATTAACCAATATTGATATTGATGTTTCGGGCATTACTACTAGCGATATCCCTTCATTAACATACACAGATTTGAGTTTTATTGAAATTAACAAGTTAACACAACCTGAACCTGAACCTGAACCTGAACCTGAACCCGAGCCAGAACCTGAGCCAGAACCTGAGCCTCAACCTGAGCCTGAACCTGAGCCTGAACCTGAGCCTGAATCTGAACCCGAACCTGAACCTCAACCTGAACCCGAACCTGAACCCGAACCTGAGCCTCAACCTGAACCTGAACCTGAACCTGAACCTGAGCCTGAACCTGAACCTGAACCTGAACCTGAACCTGAGCCTGAACCCGAACCTGAGCCTGAGCCTGAGCCTGAGCCTGAGCCTGAACCCGAGCCTGAACATCAATTTGAGGCTGTACGTTATATTGCACTCGAAACTCCCGTTAATGATATTTCTATGACTGATATGCAAATTTGGGTATATGATGAAACAAATGGTACTACTAATATCATGAATAAGGATACTAAAGTTTACAAATACTATAACGGTCAGTTTGAACACCCAGACCCATTCACTTCAGGAACTGGTTCTCAAGTTGCAACATTAACTGACCCATCAAGAGATGGTTTTAATGCTACTGGTATTCGCACTAAAGCAGCCTTCTTTGTCGATTTAGGTCAAAATTACGATTTCTATTCAATCGTCGCATTTATGATTCATATTGTTGCTGAAAATTTATCATGGGCTAGTACTAGAATTCACTTATTAAACGAAGGTTTGGATATTCGTTATGCAAGATATAATGTAGAACTTCCTGTTTATTTGAACGATTATGTTGTTTATGGTATGGGTAGATGGAATGATGCTGTTACTGGTGTTATTGCAACCGCTAATGAATTGTATGATGTTGCTAATAATCAGAGACCTCTCGCACAAGTTATTCGATTAGCACCTATTGATCTATTATACTTCAGAGAACCCGCTCCTGAACCCGAACCCGAACCCGAACCCGAACCTGAGCCTGAACCTGAGCCCGAACCAGAACCTGAGCCTGAACCAGAACCTGAGCCTGAACCAGAACCTGAGCCTGAACCCGAACCTGAACCAGAACCTGAGCCTGAGCCTGAGCCTGAACCCGAGCCTGAACCCGAGCCTGAACCCGAGCCTGAACCTGAGCCTGAACCTGAGCCTGAGCCTGAACCCGAGCCAGAACCCGAGCCTGAACCTGAGCCTGAGCCTGAGCCTGAGCCTGAGCCTGAGCCTGAACCTGAGCCTGAACCCGAATTTGAGTTTAAACAAATTAGATATATTGCTATTGAAACACCAAGTGATTTAACAGATATTGAATTTACAGACATGCAACTCTGGACACTAACTGATTCAGGACCTATTAATATTCTCAATAATACATCAGAAATATATAAATATATTAATCACAGGATTGAATTAGCTACAGAATTAACAAATGGTCCTTCTAGTGATGTTGAAGCACTTACTGATACTGATATAAGTAACACAGGAATTACTACTGATAGAGCATTCTATATCAAACTTGATAGAGATTATGATTTCTATGAGTTAATTGCTCTTATGGTATATATTAAAGATTCGAATTCTTCATACTGGACAAATACAAGAATTCATTTTGTAAATTATGATCTTGATTTTAGATATTCTAGACGTAATATTGAAATTCCTAGTACAGTTAATAGTTATGTTACATGGGGATTTGGTAGATGGAATGATGCTTTAACTAATATTATTAGTTTCCCAACTGATAGTGAAATATATAAAGTTGTTCATGGTATGGGTGATGTAGTACCTGTATTCCCTATGTTACCTGAATTATACTTACCCCCTGAGCCTGAACCTGAACCAGAACCTGAACCAGAACCTGAACCAGAACCTGAGCCTGAGCCAGAACCTGAGCCAGAACCAGAACCTGAGCCAGAACCTGAGCCTCAACCTGAGCCTGAGCCAGAACCTGAGCCTCAACCTGAGCCTGAGCCTGAGCCTGAGCCTCAACCTGAGCCTGAGCCTGAACCCGAGCCAGAACCTGAGCCTGAGCCTGAACCCGAGCCAGAACCTGAGCCTGAGCCTGAGCCTGAACCTGAGCCTGAACCTGAATCTGAACCTGAACCTGAACCTGAACCCGAAATTAATGATTATCCATCTAATTTACAATCAGCACAATTTGTAGCAACAACAGGTACTGGAATTATAATAGAAAACCATTTATTAGAACCAAGAGATATTGGTGGAGCTCATAATTATGGATTATCTGGAAACGAAGAAGATAGATATGATCACATTACAATACACATTAATCCTGAAGTAACATTTAGAGAGCTTAGAGTTACTATATTAAATGGTCCAGGAACAGAAGATGGAAATAATCAAGAATTATTGTATGAAATACAAAAGGGTACATCGGTTGACCAAGTAAATAAACCTGCAATAGTTTCTGGTTCGGTTACTAGAGCACAAGCTGAAACAGAAAACGGTTTTGATATTACAAAAGAATTTGAATTACCTGGTGGTATGAGTGGAGATGGTGGTAGAGATTATGCTATTTTATTCTATCTTGATTTGAATGCCACATTACCTATATTCTATCAATTAGAGGGTGAATTAGTTAGAGAGCCTCAACCTGAACCTGAGCCTGAGCCTGAGCCTGAGCCTGAACCTGAACCTGAGCCAGAACCTGAACCTGAGCCTGAACCTGAGCCTGAGCCTGAGCCTGAGCCAGAGCCTGAGCCAGAACCTGAGCCTGAGCCTGAGCCAGAACCTGAGCCTCAACCGGAACCTGAACCTCAACCCGAACCTGAACCTGAGCCTGAACCTCAGCCAGAACCTGAACCAGAACCAGAACCAGAACCTGAACCTGAACCTGAACCTGAACCTGAACCTGAACCTGAACCTGAACCTGAGCCAGAACCTGAACCTGAACCTGAGCCAGAACCTGAGCCAGAACCTGAGCCAGAACCTCAACCTGAACCTGAACCTCAACCTGAGCCAGAACCTGAACCTGAACCTCAGCCAGAACCTGAACCTCAACCTGAGCCTCAACCTGAGCCTGAACCTCAACCTGAACCTCAACCTGAGCCGGAATTAACAGATTATAGTGACACATATGGTTATGAAAATATTACCGAAGTAACAACTAAGAAACTTGTTAATAGAATTGGTATTGATCAATTCGCTTCAGGAGAATTAAAAGCTGATCAAAGTGATTATGTAAAAGTATTTGTACCAGGTGGCAGTGTTGCTACATTAGAACTTACGAGATTCTTTGTTTATGATTCATCATTTAATGAAGCTGATTATCCAACAGAACAAAGTGACCAAGTTCATATGTCAATACATAGAGCACCTAGTCCAACTGATAAAACACAACATAGTTTTAATGCAACATTATTAACTACTAATGCTAATCCGATGAGTTATAGAGATTTTGGTGGTACTTTAATTGCGAATACGATATATTTAACACCTGATATGTCTAATAATTTATTACAATTTCCAGAAAGTTCATCAAATGAGTTTAGTGATATTCAAAAATCAGGTGATTTGTTCTTAGAGGGTAATATTACTGGTGAAATGTATATTTTCAGATTCACTAAAACGGTACAAGGTATTGGCATTCCAGGAGGATTAGAGGCAAATAGAGATGTTAATAGAGGTATTATTTATGAAATACAATTTATTGAAAATAGTGCTCCACAACCTGAGCCTGAATCTGAACCTGAACCTGAACCTGAACCTGAACCTCAACCTGAACCTGAACCTCAACCTGAACCTCAACCTGAACCTGAACCTCAACCTGAACCTGAGCCAGAACCTGAACCAGAACCTGAGCCAGAATCTGAACCTGAACCTGAACCCGAGCCCGAGATTCTAGATTACCCGTCTAATATTGAAAATGCTCAACAAATATTCTTTAGTGACAGCAATATATTAATAGAAAACCATTTGTTAGAACCTCGTGATATTGAAGGTTCTCATCAATACGGAAATGATACAACACAAAAAGATCAATATGACCATGTCTTTATACATGTTCCTCCTTTGAAAACAATTACGGATTTAAATATCACAATAATGAATGGATTAGGTACAGTAGATGGAAGAGATCAAGAGTTATTATATGAAATTCAACAAGGTAATAGTGTTGATCAAGTAAATAAATCTCCATATGTATCAGGATCATTTAGAGCTAGTTCTGGATTACCATATGATATTACAAAAGGTAAAGAATTAGCTGGTGGTATGGCAGAAGATGGTGGTAGAGATTATGCTATTCTTATCTATACAAATGGTAATTATTCTCTATTCTACCAATTAGAGGGAAGTTTAGTTAACGAACCACAGCCAGAACCTGAGCCAGAGCCTGAGCCAGAGCCTGAGCCAGAACCTCAACCTGAGCCTGAGCCTGAGCCTGAGCCTGAGCCTGAGCCTGAACCAGAACCAGAACCTGAACCTGAACCTGAACCTGAACCTGAACCTGAACCTGAACCTGATGAACCTACTATTCGTTTCTTACGTATTTCAACAACATCTTCTTCTGATATTAATTTCAAGGAAATTAATGTATTTGTTGATGGAACTAATATAGCATCTGATTCATCAAATATTGTTAGAGTTAAAGATACAAATAATAATTACGTTACCAGTAGAAATTCTGTTAATAATAACTTCTTAGGTGCTGAAGACAATACAAAGGAATTAGAAATTGAATTTATACCAGGTGAGTTTAGATTTAAATTTTTAGATGCAGTTGTACTTTACTTATCTGATTCGGCTGACTTTGACCAAGTTAGATTTGAACTTCTTAACTTTAATAGAGCAACACTAGTTGATTTTACTATGGCATCATTTATTAATGGTGATAGTTTTTATCCTATTATTGATATAAGATGTTTGGGTAATAAATCATATAATGTAGTAACTGATTCTAAAACATTAACAGGATTTTCTGGATTAACTTTACAACAATTAGATATTGATCTTCGATTTATAAGTAATGTTAAGTCTGATTTATTATTATCTGACCAAGAACCAGAGCCTGAGCCTGAATCTGAGCCTGAACCTGAGCCTGAACCAGAACCTGAACCTGAACCAGAACCAGAACCAGAACCAGAACCAGAACCAGAACCTGAGCCAGAACCTGAGCCTGAACCTGAGCCTGAACCTGAGCCAGAACCTGAGCCAGAACCTGAGCCTGAGCCTGAGCCTGAGCCTGAGCCTGAGCCTGAGCCAGAACCAGAACCTCAACCTGAACCTGAACCTGAACCTGAGCCAGAACCCGAGCCAGAACCTGAACCTGACGCACCAACTATTCGTTTTATTCGATTATTTACTGAAAATACTACATCACCTATTAACGTTAGAGAATTGACTGTCTTTGTAGATGGTGTTAATATTTGCAGAGATAGCTCAACAATATGTACAATAGAAGAGGATGGAGATTATACTAGTAATAATGTACCTATTGATGGAGTATTTGATACAACAAAAATAACAACCGAAATATTAATCGAATTTATTCCAGGTGAGTTCAGATTCAGCAATTTAGATGGTATTGTTATTTACACCGCATTTAGTAATAACTTCAGTTCGGTTAAGATGCAACTTCTCAACTTTAATAAATTCGTTCTTTTGGAACTGCCCTTTAGTCGTTTTGTTACTGGACATAAACCAGTTATTCATATCAATTGTTTGGGTAATGAAACATACGACGTAATAACAGATTCACAAATATTAATTCAAACACCTAACATTAACATGGCGGTTGGTTATATTGATCTACGTTTCTTGGATGAAGTAAAATCTGAATTATTGTTATCTGACCAAGAACCCGAACCAGAACCTGAACCAGAATCAGAACCAGAACCTGAGCCAGAACCTGAGCCAGAACCTGAACCAGAACCTGAGCCAGAACCTGAGCCAGAACCTGAACCTGAACCTGAACCTGAACCTGAACCTGATAAAAATACATTCCAGTTCTTCCAAATATTCAACAATATTACAAACTTCAGTATTATTGATATCAAGGTTTTTGGTCCAAACTTAGAAAACGTTGGTTCATTAACACAAGGAGGTGAAGTTGTTGCAAAGAAATTTATAACAAACACAAGTGGTAATCAAGTTGAAAGTGATATAACTGATGCATCTGCTAACCAAATTATAGATGATAAATTATTTACAACAGTAATTTCAGAAAATAATGGTACTGTTACATCTACAACTATTCCTGAAGAGTCTCAATTAGCTCAATTTGTAGAAGTAAGACTTTCACGAGAATTTAGTTTTAATGAACTTGGTGCTATTGCTGTATACTTAAAGAAAACGGGAGGTAATACACAATATTTGATGCAGGCAAAACTTCTCAATTTCAATAAAACTGTTTTAATGGAAATAGACAATTTCGATTTGGATACACCTGACCAACCATCAGGTATTCTTCAGAATATTAATGTTATAGTATATAAGTTGAATGGAAGACAAGACTATTTTATTGACCAACGACCAACAAGTTTTGCTGATGTTAATAATGTCACAGGTACAGTTACTAGACATGATATTTCTATAGCTTTGAATAGGCATTATCATACTAATACATTTATTGAATTATCCGAACCAGAACCTGAATCTGAGCCAGAACCCGAACCAGAATCAGAACCTGAACCTGAACCTCAACCAGAATCAGAACCTGAGCCTGAATCTGAACCTGAACCTGAACCTCAACCAGAATCAGAACCTGAGCCAGAACCTGAGCCTGAACCTCAACCTGAGCCTGAACCTCAACCTGAATCGGAACCTGAGCCTGAATCAGAACCAGAACCAGAACCTCAACCTGAGTCTGAACCTGAGCCTGAATCAGAACCAGAACCAGAACCTGAACCTGAACCTGAACCTGAACCTGAAATTCCTGATTACAGTAATAGTCCTGGAACACCAACTGATATTTCATTTGTTAACGATACATTAACGATTATTAATCACATTACTATTGATGTCATTACTGGTGGTCAAGACATTATTGACTTTATAAGATTTACTGTACCACCAAATAGAGAATTATCTGCTTTAACTATTACAAAATTAGAATTGAACCCATCAACAAGTGTTAGAGAAGAAAACTTTGCTAGTCTTGGAGGTATATTTTATAGATTACAGAAAGAATCTGGATTTGATGCTAGAAATGATGGTACAGATTTAACATTTAATACTTCTGGTGGTATATTCCAAACAGCTAGTCAACACGATTATATTAAAGCAGGTGAGATAAAAACAGGTGATATTGGTAAAAATATATTACTAGACCAAGCAGGTAATCCAAAACCACTCACGGGTGGATTTGTACCTGAGAATGAGGAAACTTTACACCCTGGAATTACATATGTAATGTTATTCTATTCACCTCAACTAGCTAATTATAATGAATATAGTTTTTATGAATTACAGGGTACAACTAGTGACCAACCAGAGCCTGCTCCTGAACCAGAACCTGAATCAGAACCAGAACCAGAATCTGAGCCAGAACCTGAACCAGAACCAGAACCTCAACCTGAACCTGAACCTGAACCCGAATCGGAACCAGAACCTGAATCGGAACCAGAACCAGAACCAGAACCAGAATCTGAACCAGAACCTGAACCAGAACCTGAACCAGAACCTGAACCTGAACCTGAACCAGAACCTGAACCTGAACCTGATAATATTAAATTTATTGGTATTCGTTACACACCTACAAAACAAGTTAGAATTAGAGAAGTACAATTATGGAGCTTAGGTCAAAATATATTAACATCATCTTCACTCTCTGAGAAGTCGCTTGCTACTGAATTAGATTTGAACAGCGGAAAAGAAAAGATGTTAGATAATGACTTATCTACACAATTTGTAGACAATACTAATGATAGTACAAAACGATTAGTCGTATTTGACTTAGGAAGAGTATATGAATATGATGAAATTGATTCTCTCGTTGTTTATGTTGGAAGTTTCACAAATGGTTTCTTATCTCATTACTACGCTAGTTCAGAAATTGTTTTCTATAATGAGTTCTTTGTAGAATACGCAAGTTATAGTAATACTGTTCCAGGTAATCCACAAAATGCTGATTTCCCACTTGTATGGAAATATAGATTTAATGGAAGAGGATTTAATAAAGATAATGAAGTTGATTATGAGTCGCCTACAAAGGAGGTTTCTGATAACGCCTCTTATTTGGTAATGGTACACCGACCTTGGGATGAGCCAGAACCCGAACCAGAATCAGAACCTGAACCTGAACCTCAACCAGAACCTCAACCAGAACCTGAACCAGAACCTGAACCAGAACCTCAACCAGAACCTCAACCAGAACCTGAACCAGAACCTGAATCGGAACCTGAACCAGAATCAGAACCTGAACCAGAACCTCAACCAGAACCTGAACCAGAACCTGAACCTCAACCAGAACCAGAACCTCAACCAGAACCTGAACCAGAACCTCAACCAGAACCTGAACCTGAATCAGAACCTGAACCAGAACCTGAATTCTTCGCTTTACCTGATAGTGATACTAATGACTTTACAGATTTCTTAGTTAATAATGCATTCAATTCTGATGACACATTAACATATAGTATTTCAAACAATTCACCACTTACACATGTTCATGTTGGAGACCCTATTAAATCAAATACATTCTTCTTGAATGGTTCTAGTGATGGTACTGGATTACAGTTCAATACTACTAACTGGGGTACAAACGGTATTGTTCTTGAAGAAATATATGTATTCGATGGTACAACATGTGTTGGTTTACACGAGAACACAATAACACTTGAAAATATTACATATGACAAATCTGACAATACTAACTCTAAGTATTCGGCTGTTTTTAATAGTTTATATGCTTCTAAGGCAGATATTAGTATCGTTACATCTGAAAGTCAATCTACACCTGCTAATGGTTATACCAAGAACAATCCTATTAAATTTTACATATTGGTCAATAACAACAATTTAGATTTGTCTCATGTTATTCATGGAAGATACTTGATTGAAGTAACTCCTGTTTCCATGTCTAGAACTACTTTTGTAGCTGAAACAACATCTATCAACTTCGGTATTTCTATTAATAATCCAACACTTTCGGTTACCGCTTCTTCTACTAACCATGGTAATAATGATGATACTGGTTCTGCAATTAATGTTTATTGGAATACACAAAATACATTTGTCTTATCCTTACCAAATACATCTACTAGTATTTATAGTTCAACAAATAATAATGTATCATATATTACATCTATTGTAAGAAAGCGTCATGATACTGCTATTAATGAGGACAGATTACATCACAATCTAAACGGTACTAATCCAGACAACAAGTATGTCATGTTAGACAACATTAAAACTAAAACAACATCTAATTCCATCTCAATTACAGATACAGATAACATCTTCTTTAATGCTCGTTTCTCGTATATTATTGAAGCTATTAATGTAATTACTGGTGATATTTTTAGTGGTTCTAGTAATACTATATTAACTAGACCATCTGTTCCTATTAATGTTGTACAAGATACTACTGTTCCTTACTTCAAATTCACATATGATAATCATTTCGCTAATGGAACAGCAGATACTATTAATTATAGACTTGTTCGTTCATCTTATACCATTAGTGGAATTAATGCTATCTCAGTAAGTGTATCTCAAACAGTACCATCTTACACTAAAGAAGTAACTACTACTGAAATTAGTACAGGAGAAGATTTATTGTATGGTAAACAATATACACTCGAATTATCATCATTCAATAGTGCTGGTCAATCTTACAATACAATTAAATATACTAATAAAGTTATGCCAAATCTTGGTGTAAATGAAGATCCTGTTGTATTTACATACGAAGCTAAGAGAGTAGATATTGGTGGTTCAACTATACAAGATATTGATGGTCAAAATATTGTGGAGAAACAAACATATATTGAGTTAACTATATCAGAACATACATTTAAAGATGGAACTATCGCTGATACATACAGAGTATATGAAAAACAAAAATTATTACACACTATTACATCACCTGGTACATATATCATTTCTAGAAAATACAGTAATAACAGTAATAATTTAACTAGTTATTCATTTGATGACAGTGTATTTATTGATATCATCGCTGCAAATATTGGACAAAATAAATACTCTAATATTTCAACAACCACCCATATTACTACTTTATCTGCCCCACCACCACCTGTTCCATTACCATTAACAAATATTGATATTAGTGGAGGACAAAATAATATGACAATTAAATTCAGATTATATGATAATTATACCGAAAAGGTTGTTGTCGATTTGTTACGAACAGAACAAAATGGTAGTAAGACAGAATTTACATCAAGCGACTATCTTGATGTTAGATATGGTACTGGTATAGAACAATTAGATTACTTAACATTACCTACTTCTGGTACATATTTGGGAATGGAGGGAGAAACAATTACACATACAATTACAAGTTTACCTGATAACTATATTATGGCTTTCAGATTTACTAACTTCAGCGAACAAGTTATTAGAGCTGGAGAAGTATTATATCCATATGTAGAAGCAGGAAGAACATATAATACCGCAGATGAAACAATTACAGGTGAAGTTGATTATGGTACAAATCAAGATTATACGCAAACATATAATACTGGACCTCAATATACATATGAAAATGAAAGTAAAACATCAGGACCAACACCAGCTCCTTCTCCTACTTTAACAACAACTAGTAGCATTAACGCTGTTAATGTTTCATGGAGTTACACAGGTATTTATTCTACTGCATATAATATTTATGTTGATATGATTACTACATATGAAACATATGATGTAAGTAATATTGACTTCTCTGATAGCTATACTACTACAAGTAAAAATGTAACAAGATTATTACCTAATAGTGAATACTCATTTACACTTCATAGTTATACTAATTTAAAACCAACAGAAGATTCTCCTGATGAATGGTCTAGAAGTAATGCATCTACTATTTCCAATATAATTACTAAGAGTCATACCACAGATAAAGTAATCAATCTTGAATTAATGCAATCTGTTTCAAAGGTATCTACTACTAATCCTATTGAATGGGTTATTAAAACAACTAGCTTACCTAGTTATTTCACCCCAGCATGGAGACAGAATTCTGTTAATGCTAATACTCCCACTACCGTTTCATTAAGTGCTATACAACCGATGGGTATTTCAAATGGTGATGTAATTGGTGCCTTTATTAAGGTTGGTTCATCTATCAGATGTTTGGATATTCGTACATGGAACTCTAGTGAAACCAATACTCTTGTATTCTCAGATGATACTGGAAGCTCCACAACACCTAATAATGATGGTTTTACTGCTAACACATTACCATACTTCCAAGTATGGAGAACATCTACTAATATAGTAGAACCCGTTTTTGCATCTGCCGTAACACGTGTTGATGGTAATAATTCATCGCTCGGTTCTCAATCTATTTACAAAATAGATGGTGGTTCTCAGAATGGAGCATATGTTAACGTACAGTTATCACTTTGTACAAAGAAATTCAATATTTACAGAAATGGTTTCTATGTTGAAAGTGTTGAAAATACATTTACCTACACCGATAGCGAAAATGACGCAGCTACATATGATGTTACATATACAATCGAAATATCTGGTACAAACTACTCAGCTACATATCAAGATATTGAAACAGATACATGGGAGACTACTGCTAGTTATGCTATTGTTGACACGCCACCTATTTCATATGTAACATATAGTGACGTAAATAATGATTCTGTTGTAGAACTCACAGATTATAATGTTACTCAAACTATTACATTTACAAACAACGGGTGGAAGTTCATTTCATTTAATGTTATTTCAAATACATATACCACTATTCAATCATTATTTGGATTAATCAAAACACAAAATCCTAATGTTACTAATATATTAATATTAGATCAAGCATATACTAGATATATATACGACGGTTCATGGTCGTCTAATGCTTCCGAAAGTATTTACTATGATAACGGTTACTATGTTAAAGTTATTTGTGATAGTTATCCTATAACATTATCAATTACTGGTAAGGGTATTACTTTCATGAACATTAACTTAACACTTGGTTGGAATTTCATGGGATGGCCATTCCAATTCGGTTGTGATGCTTCTTCGGTATTCTTAATTAATCCAGAAGGTTCAACAGATACATTCTTTGATAAATTATACTTAATTGCTGACCCCAAGGGTTCTATTAAAGAAGGTAAAGCTACAAATACTGATAACTATTATATTGATAACACCTTCAAATTTGAACCAGGATTTGGTTATGTTGTTCGTGTTGACAGTAATATAGATTTACACTTTAATTCTGATACTTTCCCTCAACCCGAGCCTGAGCCTGAGCCTGAGCCTGAATCTGAACCTGAACCTGAACCTGAACCTCAACCTGAGCCAGAACCTGAGTCTGAACCTGAACCGGAACCTGAACCTCAACCTGAACCTCAACCTGAACCTCAACCTGAGCCAGAATCTGAACCTGAACCTGAATCTGAACCTGAACCAGAATCAGAACCAGAACCTGAATCTGAACCTGAGCCTGAATCTGAGCCTGAGCCTGAATCTGAGCCTGAACCTGAATCTGAGCCCGAACCTGAACCTCAGCCAGAACCTCAACCTGAAGGAAACCCATTATTAATTACAGATATTCGATTTAGATTATCTCCTACCAATTTCTTAATTTCGATTGAGGAAGTACAATTATGGAGCTATGGTGTAAATGTATTGACTAACGCATCACTAGATAATTCTACTGTCACTACTGATGATAATTCATTACCAAATATTATTGATGGCACATTAACAAGTAAATTCACTTTATCCTCTTCTGCTACAAGTAATAATAGAATTATTAACATAGAATTAGATAGACCTTATAGCTATACAGAACTAGATTCACTTGTTGTATATGTAGGTGATTTAGGACAAGGTGCCAATAGAAATTCTATTAATGGATCATTCCTTGACTTTATGAATGCTAATAATAGTCCTATTGTTTCGTATGAATTTAATGAAAATTCTATTAATGAAAATTATCCTAGAATATTTAAGTTTAACTTTACAATTAATGGTTTAGATAATGGTTTGTATGAAGTTAATACAGAATCAGGTACACAAGAAATTTCAGATAGTATTGTTGATAAATTAGTTACTTTGTATCAACCTTGGGCTGAACCTGAACCTGAACCCGAACCTGAACCTGAATCTGAACCTGAACCTGAATCTGAACCTGAGCCTGAATCTGAACCTGAACCTGAACCTCAACCTGAATCAGAACCTGAACCAGAACCTCAACCAGAATCTGAGCCTGAACCTGAATCTGAGCCCGAACCAGAACCTGAACCTGAACCAGAATCTGAACCAGAACCTGAACCGGAACCAGAACCTCAACCTGAACCTGAACCTCAACCTGAACCTGAACCTGAACCTGAACCCGAGCCTGTTGTTGAAATATTTACTGATGTTAGAACTGATGATAATACGCTTTATCTACAAGTCAGAGGAAACGAAGGTAATGTTGAAGAAGTAAAAACAATTTATTATAATGTTAATGAAAACGAAGTTCCTTCAGATGTTACAACTATTACTCCACTTGATACTACAAGAAACACAATTATTGTTCCATATGATGGTAATGATAACGGTGATGGATTTAACGGCTCTGATAGATTATTCGTTGTAATCGCTAGACATAGTGTTACTATTAAAACTATGGAAGGTGTTGTATTTAGATTAACAGATAATAACGAATTGTTAATTAACAATAGAATTGTCTATACATTAACTAGTGATAGTGGTAGAAATGATATTAATGAAACAGATGTATACAAGGCATTCGGTGAAACATTCTTTGTTGTAAAAGAACCTCAACCTGAACCAGAACCTGAGCCAGAACCTGAGCCAGAATCTGAACCTGAACCTGAACCAGAACCTGAATCTGAACCTGAGCCAGAACCTCAGCCAGAACCTGAACCTGAACCTGAACCTGAACCTGAACCACAACCTGAACCTGAGCCTCAGCCAGAACCTGAACCACAACCTGAACCTGAACCTGAACCTGAGCCTCAGCCAGAACCTGAACCTGAACCTGAATCCGAACCTGAACCTGAACCTGAACCTGAACCTCAACCAGAACCTGAGCCTGAACCTGAGCCTGAACCTGAGCCAGAACCTCAACCAGAACCTCAGCCAGAGCCAGAACCTGAACCTATTCTTGAAATATTTACTGATATACAGAGTGTAACTGCTTCCGGTGACCAAGTATTATACTTACAAGTTAAGGGTGCTATTGATGGTAATACAACAGGTGGTTTATGTAGTTCTGAATTAAAGGCATTATACTTTAACTTTAATGATGGAACAAGTGATACTCCTTTGAAAGAAACTACAGGTGTCTATGCTAATGCTTTAAATAACAGTACATATAGTAATCACTACGCATATGTTATTATTCCCGATAATGTTACTGTTGAACCTGTATTGGCAAGACACTCTGCAAATGTACAAAGTGTACAGCCAGGAACTCTTTCATTCGATATTACTAATACAGGTCACTTGAAGGTTAATGATAGATTAGTCTACATGTTCATTAATGACGAACCTGGAAGAAGTGATCAATCTCAAGATACAACACACTTTACTGGTAATAATGATGGTCTAGGTTTTAGATTATTCTCTTCGTCAGAAAGAAGTTCTAAGCCATACTTAGATGAAAATCTAATGTCTATTAAAGAACCTGAGCCTGAACCTGAGCCTGAGCCTGAACCTCAACCTGAGTCTGAACCTGAACCTGAACCTCAACCTGAATCTGAACCTGAACCTGAATCTGAACCTGAACCTGAGCCTGAATCTGAGCCTGAGCCTGAATCTGAACCTGAGCCTGAACCTGAGCCTGAAGCTGAACCTGAGCCAGAACCTCAACCAGAATCAGAACCTGAACCTGAACCAGAACCTGAATCTGAACCAGAACCAGAATCAGAACCAGAACCAGAACCTCAACCTGAACCTCAACCTGAACCTGAACCTCAACCAGAATCTGAACCAGAACCAGAACCCGAAGGAGAACCAGAACCTGAAGCTGAACCTGAGCCTGAACCAGAATCAGAACCTGAACCAGAACCTCAACCAGAACCTCAACCAGAACCTGAACCTGAACCTGTTGTTGAAGTGTATACAGATATTAGAAGTGATAATAACACATTTTATTTACAAGTTAGAGGTAACGAAAATACTAATGGTGTATATAATGACAAAATACAAACATTATATTATAATGTAAATGAAGCTGTTGGTACTACAACACCATCTGACAATACTAGATCACCAGTTGTAATTCCATATGACGGTAATGATAATAACAACGGATTTAATAACACAGATAGATTATATGTTATTATCGCAAGACACTCTATATTAATTAAAACTATGGAAGGTGTTACATTTGGAATAACTAGTGATTATTACTTAACCATCGACAATCGTTTAGTTTATACATTAGATGGAGAAGAAGGTAGAGATGTAATCACAGAAACAGATACATACAAAGCATATGGAGAGACATTCTTTACAATTAAAGAACCAGAACCTGAACCTGAACCTGAACCTCAACCTGAGCCTGAACCAGAGCCTGAACCAGAGCCTGAACCAGAGCCTCAACCAGAATCTGAACCAGAACCTGAATCTGAACCAGAACCAGAATCTGAGCCTGAACCTGAATCTGAGCCTGAACCAGAACCTGAACCACAACCAGAACCTGAGCCTGAATCTGAACCTGAACCTGAATCTGAACCTGAACCTGAATCTGAACCTGAGCCTGAATCTGAACCTGAGCCTGAATCGGAACCTGAATCTGAACCAGAACCTGAATCTGAGCCTGAACCTGAACCTGAACCTGAGCCACAGCCTGAACCTGAACCTGAACCTGAACCTGAACCTGAACCTGAACCTGAACCTGTAGTTGAAATCTTTACTGATCAAAGAATTGTTAATAACACTATACAATATTACTTACAAGTTAGAGGTAATGAAGATACTAATGGTAACTTCAACAGCTACATCAAGACTGTTTATTATAATCAAGCTGAAGACGAACTTACAGGAGGTGTTAATGGATTATTCGGAACAGTTACTCCTTCTGATACAACCATGGAACCTATTGTGATACCATATGATGGTAATGATAATAGTGATGGTTTCTTCAATAGTGATAGAATTCATGTTGTTATTGCCAGACATAATGTAAATATTTTAAGTATGAAAGATGTTGATTTCGGTATTACAGATAACAATTATTTGATAATTAATAATAGATTAGTATATACATTAGCAAGTGAACATGGTAGAGGTGTTGTAAATGAACAATCTACATATGCTGTATTCAGTAGCGTATTATTTACATTAAAACAACCTGAACCTGAACCTGAACCTGAATCTGAACCTGAACCTGAATCTGAACCTGAACCAGAACCTGAACCAGAATCTGAGCCTGAACCAGAATCTGAGCCTGAACCAGAATCTGAACCTGAACCAGAACCTGAACCAGAATCTGAGCCTGAACCAGAATCTGAGCCTGAACCAGAACCTGAACCTGAATCTGAGCCTGAGCCTGAATCTGAACCTGAATCTGAACCTGAGCCTGAATCAGAACCAGAACCAGAACCTGAACCTGAATCTGAGCCTGAACCAGAACCAGAACCAGTAGTCGAAATATTTACAGATATTAGAAGTGATGATAACACAATTTATCTACAAGTTAGAGGTAACGAAAATAATGATGATATTAAAACTATATACTATAATATTAATGAAGCAGAAGGTACTACAGTACCTACAGATAATAGTCGTTCTCCAATTGTTATACCTTTCGATGGTAATGATAACGGTGATGGTTTCGGTGGTTCAGATAGACTTGATATTACAATTCAAGATAGACTTAATGTTGTAATTGCAAGACATAATTTAGGTATTAAGACAATAGATGTCTCATTCGGTATTACTGAAAACAACTATTACTTAACTATTAATAACAGATTAGTGTATACTTTAGATTCCGATAGTGGAAGAAACGTTTTTACAGAAACATCTGTATATAAAGTATTTGGTGAAACGCTCTTTGTAGTTAAGGAACCACAACCAGAACCTGAACCTGAACCTGAATCGGAACCTGAGCCAGAACCTGAGCCAGAACCTCAACCTGAATCGGAACCTGAGCCAGAGCCAGAGCCAGAGTCAGAGCCAGAGCCAGAACCTCAACCTGAATCTGAACCTGAACCTGAACCTCAACCCGAATCTGAACCTGAGCCTGAATCAGAACCTGAACCTGAACCTCAACCCGAATCGGAACCTGAACCAGAACCTCAACCCGAATCTGAACCTGAGCCTGAATCAGAACCTGAACCAGAACCTCAGCCAGAACCTCAGCCAGAACCTGAGCCAGAACCTGTTGTTCAAATATATACAGATACTCGTTTATATAATGGTTCTATCACATTATACTTACAAGTCAAGGGTCATGAAAATGAATCAGGTAAAACACAAACATTATATTACAATAAAGCATATGAAACTGAAAATGGTAAAGAAACTATTCCACATACTCCAACAAACGGTGAGTCTATTAGAGATACTGTTATTGTTCCATATGATGGTAATGACAACGGTGATGGTTTCAATAATTCAGATAGAATTCATATTGTTTTGTCTAGATACAGCGTAGATTTCATGACTATCTCAGGTGTATCATTTGGTATGAATGATAATAATGAATTAACAATTGATGGAAGACTTGTTTATGTATTAAGTGGAGAGTCAGGAAGAGGAAATATTACTGAAACCGATACATACAAGGTACTTGATAATTCACTCTTTGTATTAAAAGCCCCTGAGCCTGAACCAGAACCAGAACCAGAACCTCAGCCTGAGCCAGAACCTGAACCCGAGTCTGAACCTGAACCAGAACCTCAACCAGAATCTGAACCTGAGCCTGAGCCTGAGCCTGAATCGGAACCTGAACCTGAAGGTGAACCAGAACCTCAACCTGAGCCTGAATCGGAACCTGAGCCTGAATCAGAACCTGAACCAGAATCAGAACCTGAGTCTGAGCCAGAACCTGAGTCTGAACCTGAGCCTGAATCTGAACCTGAATCTGAACCTGAACCAGAACCAGAACCAGAATCAGAGGCTGATATGTTATACACACAATACTGGAAAGATTTATGGCCTAAGTTTGAATATATTTATTATAAAGGTATACAGACCAATATTCAAGGTAGTGGTACTGCACGTGTTAGTGGTTCTCTATTTACAGATACATTATACGCTATTCCTGATATTAATACTATTGGTAATCGTATGATTAAGATTCAATCTTTGGAAGATAGTACTCAGATATTTATAGGTAAATTATGGAATTACGATTATAATATCGCATTCGCTGTATATAATGGTATTGGTAGTGAAATGCTTACAGCTAATTACACTACCAAACCTATTATATCATCTGGTTTATACAAAATATTTGTTTCGAATATTCAAGGAAGATACGGAGAAAGATATACTGATTTCTTCGAAATTGAGACCGATACTACAGGTTATGTCTTCTTGAAATTCCCATATGTAACACCAGAACCAGAACCAGAACCTGAATCTGAGCCTGAACCTGAACCTGAACCTGAATCTGAACCCGAGCCAGAACCAGAGCCTGAATCTGAACCTGAACCTGAGCCTCAACCTGAACCTGAACCTGAGCCTCAACCTGAACCTGAAGCAATCGGAGGTACTATATTCGACGGTTATATTGTTGGTGCTACTCTTAATTTCTATCTAGTAACCGATATATCGAGAAACACTATAATCGCATCTACTACAACTGATAACAGAGGTGATTATATTATACCAGATGGACTTCACGCAAATAAATTCTATACAATTGTTTCTGTTGGTGGTACAGATAGTGTTTTAGGTAAGAGTATGGGTAACAAATCATTCCAAAAACTCTTCCAATTAGGTTCGAATCCATATGGTAATAGTACAAACATTAATGCTCTAACAACATTAGTTAGTGCAAAGGTTACTCAAAATATTGCTGACAACGGATTATCAGCAGAAGATACTTCTATATTAGATGATATTAGTAATGTATCAACAAATGTTGCTACTAACTTAGGTTTGACATCTAAAGATGACCTTGATGTTAATTATTTATCTGCTTCTGCAAGAGAATCTGGATCTGGTACAAGATTAGCAAAGGTACATGCTGTTCTTAACTCCATTATAAATGTTGCCGCTGATAATAACAAACAATCAACCGAATCTGGTGCTAACTTTACAGATACTATTCTCAACTTATCAGCTATTGCTACAGCAACACCAACTGAATCATCTCCTGGTGTTAAAAAGGTACTGATTGATTCAACTAACATTAGTAGTACTATTACATCATCATTAAATAGCAACGTAGACTCTCAACGTGTTACAAAAGCAGTTAGTATTATTGAAAAGATTGAAGATGTAATTACTAATAACTTTGATACAACAAATACTGATGCTGATTCTGTAGCTGATGCTATTATTAATTTCCAAAAGGCAGTACAAATTACTGTCGATATTGATACAGAAAATATAGTGATAGATGATATTAATGATAGCAACATTCAATCACAATCTGTAAACACTATTGATCAACCTGAACCAGAGCCTGAACCAGAGCCTGAACCAGAGCCTGAACCTGAGCCTCAACCAGAATCTGAACCTGAACCCGAGTCTGAACCTGAACCAGAACCTCAACCAGAATCTGAACCTGAACCAGAACCTCAGCCTGAATCTGAACCTGAACCTGAATCTGAGCCTGAACCTGAACCTGAATCTGAGCCTGAACCAGAATCTGAACCTGAACCTGAATCTGAACCTGAGCCTGAACCCGAACCTGAGCCTCAACCTGAACCTGAGCCAGAAGCTGTACTTGAAATACTAAGTGATATTACAAACAACAACAATAAGCTTTACGCACAAGTAAGATTAACAGATGGAACATTAAAAACACTCTACTATAATACTGCTGATGGATTTGGTACAACACCTGCACCTACAGCTAATAATAAATATAGTTTGGTTGAGGTACCTCTATTCTTCAATTATGATGATCAAACGTACTCTAGTATTCCTGTTGTTATTTCAAGACATAGTGTTACTATACCTACATTTACTAATTTAGATATTAGTGTTTACTCTGATTACTTGAAGTTACAAAATAGATTTATGTATATATTTGAGGATGATAGTGAAAGAGGAGATATTAATCCTAATAATACATTAGGATTTAAATTGTTCCAAGCTAGTTTCCAACCAGGTTTCATTTCTCCAACAGAGCCTGAGCCTGAACCAGAACCAGAACCAGAGCCAGAACCTGAATCTGAGCCAGAACCTGAACCAGAACCTGAACCTCAACCTGAGCCAGAACCACAGCCTGAGTCTGAACCTGAGCCTGAATCCGAACCTGAACCAGAATCTGAACCTGAGCCTGAACCTGAACCTGAATCCGAACCTGAACCCGAACCTCAACCTGAATCCGAACCTGAACCTGAATCCGAACCTGAGCCAGAACCTGAACCAGAATCTGAACCTGAGCCAGAATCCGAACCTGAACCTGAACCTCAACCAGAATCTGAACCTGAACCTGAACCTGAACCTGAACCTCAACCTGAGCCTGAACCCGAAGCGGAACTCAATTTGTATACTGAAATATTAGATAATGGTACACACTTCTTACAAATTAAGGGAATTTATCATGATGAATCTTTACAAAACATGGAATTTGGTGATGATAATATTAGTGATTCAATTAGAACTATTTACAGAAGAGTCATACAAACAACATTTGATAATGAAACTGACCCAGTTGCTGCTGAAGCAAGATATAATACTCCAGGTGGTTTATATAAGCAGGTTATAGTACCGTATGAAATTACAAATACAACACACATTCCGATTATTAAATCCAGAAAACGTATTATTAATGGTGGACCTAAGTTCATAGATACTGTTGTAGTAAGTACAGTCCTTGTCGATAATAAATACTATTTGTTATTGAACGGTATGTTGGCATATGTTTACACATTAGATGCAAGTGATACTGATTATCAAGGAGGTGATGATACTAATACAGGTACTCACAAACTATATACATCTGAGGTTGATAATGATTTCACAGTCTCACCACCAGAGCCTGAACCAGAACCTGAGCCTGAACCAGAACCTGAGCCTGAACCTGAACCTGAGCCTCAACCTGAGCCTGAACCAGAACCTGAACCAGAACCAGAACCTGAACCTGAGCCAGAACCTGAACCTGAACCAGAACCAGAATCTGAACCTGAACCAGAATCTGAACCTGAGCCAGAACCTGAACCAGAATCTGAACCTGAACCTGAACCTCAACCTGAACCTGAACCTGAACCTGAAATGGAATTTGATCCTAATGGATATCATAATATTGCTGCTTTCTTAATTGAATCAACCAATACATATGATAGTGTTGTTGAATTCCAAGTATGGTCTAGAGGACTAAATATTGCAAGTTCTTCTTATGGTGCTACAGCTAGACATCTTGGTACACATAATAATTCTTACCCAAGTTATGCTATTAACGATTTATGGAGAGAACCAGGTGAATCATATGCTAGAAATACATCTATTCCTGTTAATCTTTTGGTAACATTATCTAGTCCTGTTAAATATACTGATATTGAAGCGGTTGTTATTTATCCATGGGTATATAATAATTCTATTGGTAACTTCAATAATGCTTCATTATCTATAATTAATGAACTTGGAAGTAAGCTTGTAACCGTTAATGTAGGTACACACTCAGCTAGAGCCATTAAATTTGACTTTGAGAAGTATGAATATCCTCGTGTAGACACTTTTACTCCTAAGATATTAAGTGGAACTACAGATATATTCTACAAATTAGGTGAAGATTCTACAGGTGTTAAATCATTCCCTGACAAGATTATTAGTCCAACCTATCCATACTTATTAACAATCGATTTACCATTTGTTTTCAAAGAACCAGAACCTGAACCAGAACCTGAGCCTGAACCAGAGTCTGAGCCTGAGCCTGAATCTGAACCTGAGCCTGAATCTGAACCTGAGCCTGAATCTGAACCTGAGCCTGAACCAGAGTCTGAGCCTGAGCCTGAACCTGAGCCTGAGTCTGAACCAGAACCAGAATCCGAACCAGAACCAGAACCACAACCAGAATCGGAACCTGAACCAGAACCTCAGCCTGAACCTGAGCCTGAACCAGAACCTCAGCCTGAACCTGAGCCTGAACCAGAACCAGAACCTGAACCAGAACCAGAACCTGATAATAACAAGATACAATATATTGAATTAACAGCTGATGATACTACTTTCTTCCGTGAAATTGAGATTTATGTAGATGGCGTTAATGTCGCACAAAAAATAGTATCTCACTCTGATCCTGATACATCATTATATGACCTATATGGTACTGATAGAAACCTTGATACTACAGCACAAATAGCTAGTGATACAACTATTTTGGTTAAGACATCTATCCCAGAATTCAAATTTAATAAATTAGGAGGAATCGTTCTCAATAGCTTTGTTACACTTTCAGGACTAACTATAACTATGAAATTACTCAACTTTAATAGAAATGCTCTTTTGGTTGTACAGAATACAATTACAAATAACGTAAAGAAATTAGGATACATCGGTGAAAGAGAATTACCATCTAGTGTTTCTGTTGGTGAAATTATTGATATTAGATATGATTTAACTCTTCGTACCGAATTAATGAGAACACTCGGAGAACCAGAACCAGAACCTGAGCCAGAACCAGAACCAGAACCAGAACCTCAACCCGAACCTCAACCTGAGCCTGAACCTCAACCTGAGCCCGAACCTGAGCCTGAACCTCAGCCTGAGCCCGAACCTCAACCTGAATCTGAGCCCGAGCCTGAGTCTGAACCTGAGCCAGAACCTGAACCTGAACCTGAACCTGAACCTGAACCAGAATCTGAGCCTGAGCCTGAATCTGAACCTGAGCCTGAACCAGAACCTGAATCAGAACCAGAACCAGAACCACAACCAGAACCTGAACCTGAACCTGAGCCTGAACCTGAACCTGAACCAGAGTTCCAAGCGATACCTGTATACAACGATAATAACACATCACATTTAGTATCATACAATAGTAATTTAATTACTCCATATTCTGTTACAACTACTACTCCTATAGAAAAAATATGGAGTGGTGATGCTATGAACTCTAATACTATTTACATCACACAAATCACATTACCTTCTGAAAACTGGGGAACTATTAAGCTATTGGATTTGTACGTCTTTAATAATTTATCATGTGTTGGTATTAATGCAGGAAACCCAAGAGATTCTCAAAATGTAATAATACCATTAAGCAAAGTTCAATACACTAAGAACAATAATACATCTATATATACTCCTGCATTAACTGTTGGTATGAACGCATACTTATATATTCCTACAAGCCAAGATGATAGTAATACAACTGAAACAGATGGATATACTCCTGGAACTTACGCTGAAATATATGCTTTAATTGATAATACTACATTATCCAATACACTTAATGGTAGTATTGTTACTGGTAAGTATATAGTAAAACTTCAAACAAGTTCATCAATACAGTTCTTGTCACAAGCTGGTAGAAATATTAATGTATCATTATCTCTTCCAAATACTACAGTTCAATTAACTGCTACTAACTTAGATAGTGATAAATCAACATTCCAATATGGTGCTGCGATTAGTGTTTCTTGGAAAACTACTGATTCTATTAACATATACTCAGTTGACAACTATAATGATATTTCACAACCAACATATTCCACATATAATACTAAGGTTACAAAGATTGTAAGAGAACGTCTTGATAATGTTACTGTTTATGATCCAATTCACTATTATAATGACTCTATTGATATTCTTGTCGGAGAATTCAATTCAATATCCACACCTAATAGCTTTACCGATCAATATGGATTATTCTATAATGCAACATACAAATATACTATTTATGCTGTAAATGTAATTACGGGTGAAAATATACAAACATCTTCAACAGTAACAACTGAGCCATATAAACCTGTTGATTTAACTCAAGACGAATATGTATCAGGTGAAGAACCTACAATTAAAGTTTCATGGAACGATTCTATTACAAATGGAGAAGCTGGTAATATTTCATATAACACATCTCTTAATGCATTTACTGTTTCTGTTAATGTTGACAACATTATTAAATCGGCAACAATTAATAGTATTACTTCTTCGACAACAGATAAAGAATTAGAAATATCTGGATTATTATACGGAAGAGATTATGTTGTTTCTGTTGTATCAAAAGGTATCAGTACATCTTCTGCCACCTCTTTAGATGTTACATATCCTGATCCTGGTTCATCATTATCACCAGTTTCATTCTCTGTTGACGTTAATCAAAATCCATATGATAATAATGACAGATCTGTTGACTCATTTGGCAACGAATTATCTAATGGAAGTAACTGGATTGAATTAACTATTGATAACTATAGTGATATTAATGTTACACATTACGTCATATATGAAAAACAAGTTAAATTATATGAAGTAGCAAAATCTGTTATCGATAATGATAATGTACTTCTCGTTTCTAAGATATATAATTCCTCTCGTTCGTTAATTAATATTGATTATGAAGTTAATATATTTATTGATGTTATTGCGGTTGATAAAACTACTAATTCTTATAGTAAAACAAGTGAAACCGTTTATATTGAATCACTAGCAAAACCACCTGCACCATCACCTACACCTGTTACTAATTTAACTGCTACTGGAGGACAAAACAAAATTACATTAACATGGAACGATAGTTTGTACGCATATTATTATCATGTATATGTAATTTACTTTAATAGTATTACTAATCTCAATCCTGGTATTCAGACTACAGATGTTATTACTGATGCTATTGATACAACCAGAAGCTTCTATAATACATCATTCCAAGCATATGATGCAGGTTCTAATTATTACCAACATATAGCTACCGTTAACAATCATGCTCTAACTACAGATACTACAAAATCATATGTCTACAATAACATAAGTGATAATGTTATACTGTCGTTCTTTGTTCTAGCATATAATGAAAATAATCAATATAGTTCGTGGTCTGATGAAACATGGAAATTAGGTTCTACTACATCTACTGTTGCTACTACAAAATTAGATAACTTGTATGATGCATTCGCTGTTGGAAAATCGTTACCTCCTCTAAAGGCACAAGCTCCTTCTATAAATAATAGTTCTAGTGGATTGAATAATACTTCATTATCATGGTCATTATCTGGTACTTATTCTACTGACCAAACAATATACTATTCTATTGACCGTGTATGGAAACCTAGTGTTAATACTACAATCGATAATATACAATTACCACCTATTAATGGCTCTGGATTAAGCACCACATCATTCTCAGATACTAATCTTGCTCCTGATACGTCATTCAATTACTTTGTTACAACATATACCAATATGAAAGATATTGATACTGATGCTGATGTTTATGAAACATCTGATGTATCAGCAAACATTACTATAGTAACATCATCACAATGGGAAGATGATAAATCCAGATTGAGAATTCTTGAACCACTTACTATTATTAGTAGAACTGAAGGATCTAATCAACTAAGATACAAACCTAAACTATACAATAAAACAGATTATTCATTACCTGGTGGTAGTATTACATGTCCAGAACATATGGTTCCATTATGGAGAACCGAATCCGTTAATCCTAACAAACCAACTATCATAGAACTTGATGATGAAAATGGTGATTATTGGGGACCTGGTGGATTTATCGCACCTGTATTTAATCAAGGTGATATTATTGCTGTATTTGATAGTAGTAATAAATTCTGTTTAGATATATGTGTATGGTCAACTAGTGGTAATAATAAACTTGTATGTTCACAGAATATTACTTCTGAATATGGTATTCAGTATGGCTCTGATTTATACTTCCAGGTTTACAGAAACTCAGTAGACCATAAAGGTATTGAAGCATTACAAGTTAGAGATGTTACACGACTCGACGGTAATAATAATGTATTATGGCAAACTTCAGATTCGACACAATCTAACTATAGTACAAGTAATAAGATTGTCCGTATTGATGATGGTGCCACTAGTGGTTTATATACAAATGTTAAATTTACAGTATGTGATCTTCGTATTAATTTATATCATAGAGGTATAAAAATTCAATTATCTGGAACATCCGCCTTAAAGAGATGGGTTGGTGAAACTCAAACATTATCATCAACTGTTGTAACTATTCCATCTGCATATCAACAATACTCAGAATCAGAATTTGATTTAACTTATTATAGTGATGAAAATCCTAACTATCCTAACTATGCTGGTGAATATGGTTCACAATATGAAACTGATCCTTGGGATGTAAATTCCGTAGCATACAGCTCGGGTTTCATTTCATCTATTACTAGTGGTTTGTCTAATGTTTCTAATATTAACTATATTACGTACGGTGATCCATCTACTACCGTAGAAGATATCACATTATTTGATTATAATACTACACAAGAATTACAATTTACACACGGGGAATGGAATTTGATTTCGTTTAATGTTATTGATACAACTAAAAATACTATTAAAACGTTATTCAATTCCATTTCTGGATTATATGATCAATTAATTATATTTGATGAAGCATTCAACAAATACTCTAAGGTTAATGGTACATGGAATATTAGCAACGATCCATATATTCACTTTGACAGTGCTTACTATATTAAAGTATTGAGAAATGCAGGTGATAGTGTTTCATTAACTATTTATGGTAAACCAATTAAGACTATTAAGATAGATTTTACTAAGGGTTATAACTTCATTTCATGGCCAACATCCTTTGGTGTTGATGGTGAATATGTATTTAATGAAATTTTAGAAGGTTATGTTACTGATGTTTTCTTTAGTAGAATTGTAAGTATTACTAACCCACAAGGTGCTAGTTTGATTGGTCCTCAAGGTCCTGATAACTTAAAGATTGATACATATGTACCAGGATATTTCAAGTTTGAACCTGGACAAGGCTTTATATTGAATATTACTGAAGCTACGTCTATTTTATTAGATATTACTGATTTCCCTCAACCCGAGCCTGAACCTGAGCCTGAACCTGAGCCTGAACCTGAACCCGAGCCAGAACCTGAGCCTCAACCTGAGCCTCAACCTGAACCTGAACCTGAACCTGAACCACAACCTGAACCAGAGCCAGAACCTGAGCCTCAACCTGAACCTGAACCACAACCTGAACCACAACCTGAACCTGAACCTCAACCTGAACCACAACCTGAACCAGAGCCTGAATCTGAACCTGAACCTGAGCCTCAACCTGAACCTGAACCTGAACCTGAGCCTCAACCTGAACCTGAACCTGAACCTGAGCCTGAATCTGAGCCTGAACCTGAGGCTGAACCTGAACCTGAGTCTGAACCTGAACCTGAACCAGAGCCAGAACCTCAACCTGAGCCTGAATCTGAACCAGAACCTGAACCTGAGCCTGAATCTGAACCCGAGCCTGAACCTCAACCTGAATCTGAACCTGAGCCTGAGCCTGAGCCTGAACCTCAACCCGAGCCAGAACCAGAAGCCATCTTTGAAATTTATTCAGAAATAACAAGTGATAATGATTTATACTTGCAAGTTAAGGGTGCTGATATGATTTCTACTAATGGTGGAACACCTTCACATAACAACGATGAAATCAGAACAATTTATAAATATTACGCTGACGTTAGTGGTGGTTCTCATCAATATACTGGCAGTAATTATCCATATGTTATTGTACCACCAGCATTAAATGACTTGGGTTATGTTCCTATTGTAACTACTAGAAGAGCTGTTGTTGATGGTGGTCCAAGAGGTATAGACGATATAAAGATCGATGTTGATAGTGAAACATTTATATTAAGAATTAATGGAAATCCTGTCTACTTCTTTAATGGAGATAATACTGAGTTTTCTATTTTGGGTCAAGATGACGATGGTATGTTTGTTACATTTGGTACTTCTGATTTCTCTGTAAAAGAACCTGAACCAGAACCTGAACCAGAACCCGAGTCTGAACCAGAACCTGAGCCAGAACCCGAGTCTGAACCAGAACCTGAACCAGAACCTGAGTCTGAACCTGAACCTGAACCTGAACCTGAACCTGAACCAGAACCTCAACCCGAGCCAGAACCTGAGCCTGAACCTCAACCTGAGCCAGAACCAGAACCTGAGCCTGAGCCTGAGCCTGAACCCGAGCCAGAACCTGAGCCTGAATCTGAACCAGAACCTGAACCTGAGCCTGAATCTGAACCAGAACCTGAACCTGAACCTGAACCACAACCAGAGCCTGAACCTCAACCTGAACCTGAGCCTGAACCTGAATCTGAACCTGAACCTGAGCCTGAATCTGAGCCTGAACCTGAGGCTGAACCTGAACCTGAGTCTGAACCTGAACCTGAACCAGAGCCAGAACCTCAACCTGAGCCTGAACCTCAACCTGAACCTCAACCTGAACCTGAATCTGAACCTGAACCTGAGTCTGAACCAGAACCTGAGTCTGAACCAGAACCTGAACCTGAACCTGAACCAGAACCAGAACCTGAGCCTGAGCCTGAGCCTGAGCCTGAACCTGAGTCTGAACCAGAACCTGAGTCTGAACCAGAACCTGAACCTCAACCTGAACCTGAGCCAGAACCTGAACCAGAATTCCAAGCTATTTCTGAAATTATTCCTAATGATACAACATCTTTAATCGATAACAATAGCTTTACATATTCAGCCATTTCAGATTATGACTTTGACATTAACAATTATAATGGTATATTCAGAGATCAACCTATTGTTAAAGCATGGTCTGGAAGTCCGTTTAATAGTAATACATTCTTCTTTGCAGGTGGTCTATATTTCAATACTGGTAACTGGGGTTTCTCTTCTGGAATTAGATTGAACCAAATTTACATATTCCAAAATAGTACTTGTATCGGTATCGATAACTCCACTACAACTGATGGTAACATTAAGGGAAGAATGAGAAATATTACTTACACTACTGATGAAACAACATCTTCTTATATTCCTAATCCATCTAGTGGAGCTAGAGCTGAAATCGTAATCCCTGTTACACAAGGAGATGATAGTACAATTGGTTATACTGCAGGACAAACACCACAATTCTACATTCTCATTAATAATGATACTCTTGCTAGTACTGATGATGATGTTATTGGAGGTGATTACTTAGTTAAAGTTAACGTAACTAATAATGAAAACTTTGAGGGCACTTCCAAAACAATTGATAATATCAAATTGACTACAAATAATATGAATCTATCATTATCTTCATCGTTCTCAGGATACACAGATTATAATGGAAATAACGTTACAGATTTGGTTACTAATATTGATGACATATTACAAGGAAGAGGTGCAAGTATTAATATTACATGGAATGCTTCTAGTAATTACTTATACAAGGCAATAACTACAAACAACAACTACACTATTGATACTACTCCATTTACAAAGGTCAATTATGTATATAGTATAACAAGAGAGAGATTAGACAATTATGATAGAAATGATAAATTACATTCTGATTATCCTACTGTTACTATTATAGATGAAAAGGTTAATATGGCTTCATTAACAGATAACTATGGTTTATATTACAACGCTAGATACAAATACACAGCGCTGGCTAAGAATGTCATTACAGGTGAAACTGATACTGCTATAGCTACAGTTGTTACAAAACCATTCATTCCTTTGAACGTGAGACAATCTAATGATCAAGATGAACTTGTTGTCATTAATTGGGATACATTCATCGGTTCTGGTGCTGATGTTTCTATAAGTTATCAAATTATAAGAAACACATATACTATTGGTGGTGTTACTGTACCATCTAGAAGTTATAATGTAACTGATACTAATTCACACATGTTCACGGGTAGTGTTACTTCATTATTATACGGTGATAGTTTCACAATCAGCATTAAAGCATCGAATGAAGCTGGTTCTTCTGCTAATTCAACTGTTACAATTAATGCTTCTGTTCCAAATCCAGGTGTTAATAACAATAGTGTTTCTTTCCAAATTACTGCCAAACAAAATGTATATTATGATGGAATGGGTGATAAAGAATTAGATCAAGATAGCTTTGGTAATACTTTAGATTACTCACAAAGTACTACTAACTCAAGCTGGATTGAAATTGAAATGCCTTTCTTCCCATATAATTTCGAAGGATATGGAAATGCTACTGAATATGAAGTTTATGAGAAACATAGAAAGATTGGAACCATTAATGCTTCTAGTATTTCGAATGGTAAGATTTATTTAGCTTCTGTATTCTCTAATTCTAGTGATAGTAACGCAACACAATTAGGTAATGACACAGATGTGTTTATTAATATTGTTGCTGTTAGACAAGAAGAAAGTGAACCCAGATTATTCTCTAATGTTGGAACAACACTTTCAACTACATCATTATCCAAACCCAACGCACCATTACCTGAAGCACCAAGAGATTTATCTATTGATAAAGATAGTGTTACCGGTAGAACAGGACAAAATACACTCACTATCAGATGGTCAGCTGCTGAATTCGCCACATCGTATAAAGTATTCCAAATTAGAAATAACAACGTTTCTCATTATGAAGATGATATATACAATACATACACGTTATCAAATATTAACTTTAATAATGGTCATATTGATGAAATTACAAGCACAACAAGTACATCATCAACTATTACAACTATTGCTGGTGAGAGACTAAGAGACAACGCTATATACACATTCGCTGTTTTGGCCTATAATGAAGACATGTCTTATTCTGAAATTACTATCAATTCAACTGTTCAACCCAAATATGCTAGTACAATACCTTCTTCAGGTACTTACGTATATAATACCAGTTATATTTTGGTACAAGGTAAGACTAACGAACCACTACAGGCTAGTGAACCTACTGTTTCTACAACTAATAATGTAGATAATAAAATCTCACTCAGTTGGAGTGTTACTGGTGGTTCTCTCGACGAGGCTATTATGTACTCACTAGGTAGAGTATATGTCAACGAACTATCTGGTTCTAATAGTTCTATTAATTACTTGATACCACAAGTTACTACTGATGGCTCTACTATTATTAGTACAAATGATGATACATCATATCAAGATACAAATCTAGCTCCTAACACTAAGTTTATCTATTCTGTTACATCGTATACCAACATGCATACTAAACATAGTAAGCCTAATAATTATACTGCTTCTACCGTCACTACAACCGACGAAATAACCACAACCTCTAATACAATCGATAGAATTACAGTATTTGATCCAATCACTATTGGATCAGGAGGAGGAGATTATATGTTAAATGTTACATCTAAAACATACACATCTTCTACTTTATCAGGACTTGGTGGTTATTCCGTTACTGCACCTTCATTTATGAAACCTTTATGGAGAGAAAAAGCAGCATATCCATATAAACCAACACAATACAACTTATACAAGGGATCTAATGGTTTCCCACAAGATGGTTATATTGCACCATTTATTACAAACGGTGATGTTATTGCTGTATTTGATGGTTCAACCAAAAAATGTTTAGATGCATATACTTGGAATTCTAATGATTCTACACCATTATTGAATTGTAGTCAAGACATTCCAGGACAAGGTTCTGGATATGGTATTACAGCTAATTCACAACCATATTTTGTTATATATAGAACTTCTTCAAAAGTGATTGAACCTCTTTACGTTACTGGTTACGTATTAATGGATAGTAATAATAGCGTTATTAGTACCAATAGCGGAGGATTAACTAGAATTAACGATGGACCTACACATAGTGCATACTATAATGTTACATTTGGTGTGTACTCCAAGAAATTCAATATATATGTTAATGGCGTTCTTTCTAATACACATACTATCAATTATACCGCTTCTACAACCAACGATATTCTTCAAATCCCCAAGGAACAACAGAATAATGCTAATATTCATATTATTACATATAGTTATGTATTACCCACAAGTTCTACATCACACTCTAATACTAGTGGTTATGGCAAAGAAACACTTCCTTGGAATAATTCTACTCAAATTACTTCAACAAGTTCTGTTAGTTATATTACAAATACACCAAATTATGTAACATATAATAGTGCAAATATGTCATTAACTAACATATTCAATACTCAGACCTTTACATTTAAACATGCTGAATGGAACTTAATATCGTTTAATGTTGTAGACACTAATAACCATACCATTAAGGGTATTTTCGGTGGTATTATGGGTTCATATAGTCAATTGATTATATTCGATCAAGCATATAACAAATATTCGTTCGATACATCTACTGGTACATGGAATACTACTGATAATCCAGAGGTACATTATGATAGTGGTTATTATGTAAAGATTCTTGGTTCGTCTAGTGATATTGAAGTTTCATTAACAATCGCTGGTTATTATATTGATGTTCTTACTGTTGATATGTTACAAGGTCCTAACTTTATATCATGGCCATATACAAATAGTATTGATGCATCATATGTATTCAACTTACCAAGTAATGGAACCGAAATAGCAGAAGGTACAAGTTATACTGGTGAAACATTCTTTGATAAATTATACGATATATTTAACCCTGCTGGTACTGCCACATTTGGAAAAGCAAAAGATACATCTGCCGAATATTCATATGGTGATTTCAATTTAGTACCAGGAGAAGCATATATTGTAAATGTTACTTCTGATGTATTTATTAAGCTAACTGCTAGTAGTCTTCCACAACCTGAACCTGAACCCGAACCTGAACCTGAACCTGAACCTGAATCTGAACCTGAACCTGAACCAGAACCAGAATCTGAGCCTGAGCCTGAATCTGAACCTGAACCAGAACCTGAACCTCAACCAGAACCTGAACCCGAGCCTGAACCTGAACCCGAGCCTGAACCTGAACCTGAACCTGAACCACAACCAGAGCCAGAACCTCAGCCAGAACCTCAACCAGAGCCTGAACCTGAACCGGAAGCTGAACCTGAACCCGAGCCTGAGCCTGAGCCTCAACCTGAGCCAGAACCTCAACCCGAACCTGAACCAGAACCTGAAGCTGAACCCGAACCAGAACCTGAACCTGAACCTGAACCACAACCTGAACCTGAACCACAACCTGAACCTCAACCTGAACCTGAACCACAACCAGAGCCAGAACCTCAGCCAGAACCTCAACCAGAGCCTGAACCTGAACCTGAACCTGAAGCAATCTTTGAAATTTTCGCTGAAAACTTTACTAGAAATGATGGTACAAAGATTGGATTCTTACAAGTCAAGGGTGCATCTACTGACCCAACACCTACAGGAACTGTTTCAAACGCAGCAGATAGAACTGAAATTATTAGATCTATTTACTACTTAATTGGAGACTCCACAATTTTAAGTCCTTTCGGAACAAATGTAACATCTCAAGGTTTAGAAGATGCAGGTGTAGCTGCCTCACGACCTGCGGTTATTGTACCAAGTGGTTCATTTAATGATAAGGTTGGTTATGATCTTCAAAATAATCCTTTATCTGATGGACATGTTAATATTATTACTACTAGAAGATTACCCATTACAAGTAATTCTGCTAAGGATATTAGTGATATTATAATTGAAATTGACGGTAATAATCAATTGTATGTTGGTGGTAAGAGAGCGTTCTTCTTTACAGGCGATGTTGAAGAATTAGATACTAATGGTGAAACAGACGTTACTAACATGGGTAGCTTCAAATTATTCTTTGACGGTTCAGAATATAATACTAGAGAACCCGAACCAGAGCCTGAACCAGAGCCTGAATCCGAACCTGAGTCTGAACCTGAACCTGAACCTGAACCCGAACCTGAACCTGAACCTCAACCTGAACCTCAGCCTGAGCCTGAGCCTGAACCTGAATCTGAGCCCGAGCCTGAGTCTGAGCCTGAGCCTGAGTCTGAACCCGAGCCTGAGTCTGAGCCTGAGCCTGAGTCTGAACCTGAACCTGAGTCTGAGCCTGAGCCTGAGCCTTTAGAACCTGAACCTGAGCCTGAATCTGAGCCCGAGCCTGAATCTGAGCCCGAGCCTGAATCTGAGCCTGAACCTGAACCTGAGCCTGAGCCTCAACCTGAACCTCAACCTGAGCCTGAACCAGAACCTGAACCTGAACCTGTATTTGAAATTATTCTCAATCAATTCCAAGATGGTACATTCTACTTAGAAGTATTCAGAGCAGATGCTACTAGCACACCTATTGGTACTGCTACTGATGAAAAGAGAATATTATATTTCAGTCTTCTAGACGAAAGATACAACGGTGTTTCACAAGCTACATCTGCTAATGGTATCTCATCTGGTACTATGGCTTATGTTTATATTCCTGATAATGGTTCTGGAAGCGATATTCCTTTATCTGTTACTGTTGCACCTAATGTACTAGGTAAGTTAGTTGTTGATATTTCATTCAATAGCAACAATCAATTAATGATTGATGGATTACTTGCCTATATGTCTATACAAGAAACTGAAGGTGTTGTTAATTCCGCTGCAGATAAATTATACTTCGTTCCATTCCAAGGTGCTCTTGAACCAGGTACAAAGACTATTAGAATCGGCACAGGTTTATTCGCTACAAATGTTGATATTACAGAATTCGATGTTGATGCACCTCAACCCGAACCTGAACCCGAGCCTGAGTCTGAGCCTGAGCCTGAGCCTGAGTCTGAGCCTGAGCCTGAACCTGAACCCGAAACATTCGCAGGATTTGTATTTGATGGATATGTTAAAGATGCAACTATATCTTTCTATTCACCTACTGACCTAACTAATCCATTATATACTACTACTACTAATGATATCGGTTTCTATTATCTACCTGATGGTATTTCTGATGATGCTTTCTATCTACTTGAAACAACAGAAGGTGTAGATATCGCATCCGATTTATCCATGAACAGATTAGAAGGACATAAGAAATTAAAGACTATTATATATCATAAGGAACAATACTTATACAACAACAGTATTAATATGAACATATTTACTACTTTGAAAACACATATGATACTTAATGAGATTAACTTCTACACTGCTATCAGCGATAATGTTCTATGTCTAACACCTGTTGGTACTGCAGGTGGTACTAATAGAATTAGAGTTCAAAATGTATCAGGAACCAACCAATATCAATTTGATAATACTGGAACAGGAACCAATTACATATCACCCACTAGTGTCGATTACTTCGGATTGTTTGAAGGAACATATGAATTACAAGGTGTACCAACCACACATCCTATTGCGTTCATTACTGATACCAATACGATTGAAATAACAAGTGGAACGTCACAAGGTAATTTCACAAGTCCAGATGGTGTTTCTAGAACATACTACTCAGGTGTTGTTAAATTTATAGTTAAGAAAGAATTCGATGTTATTAGTTACGCGTGTGGTTATCATGGATATATGGGCGGAGAAAATAAGATCAAGTTCACCAATAACTGTAATCCTAATTGGTCTGAACAAACAGTTGATATTTCGAGTGCTATAGTTACTAAGGATTCTGTATTGAAGTACAGATTAGGCATTACATCATACACAGACATCGGTGTTAATTATATTGAAAACACTTCTTTAGTTTCATATCTAGCTACAAAATTAACTATTATATTCAATATTATCGCACCATTACAAGGATTCGAATACACATGGTCACGCTTAGCTGATACAATACAATACTACCAATCAAGTATTTATAAACACGATACACCTTCTGAACGTGCTCTATATGGTTCTACTACTAGTAACTCTACCAGATTCATACTCAATACAGGTACTATGATTGATAACTTTACTACATATACTCTTGACTTAACAAACGCATCTATTTCTGAACAACAAAATAATATCGTAACATATGTTTCTAAGATATCTTTGTTAATTGACGATATTGAAGATGATACAGTTAAAGATGAAAGAGAGAAACAAGTTCTTCTTCAAAAAATGTGTATATTCACAGCTACTAATCGCGTTGAGAATATTAGTGACTTTGATATTATTACCTTATCTAATATTGAGTCATTAATAGATATTGGTGACGTTTTTAAACCACAACCTGAACCTGAACCAGAATCGGAACCTGAACCTGAGCCTGAGCCTCAACCTGAACCTCAACCTGAACCTGAACCACAACCTGAACCCGAACCTGAACCTGAACCACAACCTGAACCCGAACCTGAACCAGAGGCTGGTCCTATTACTGATGTAGAGGTTGATATTTCGTTGACTGCTGGTTGGAATATGATTGGTAATGCTATTGATGCATCGTACGTAGACGTTAATGGTATAGTCGCTTCACGATTATATCACTTCGCCAACGGTGGTTATACATTAAGTGATGGTATATTAGCTTTCAAGGGTTATTTCGTAAGAGCATCTACAGCTGGTACTATCAAATATCTGTCTGCAGGTACTGTTGAAGATACTACCATTACATTAACATCTGGTTGGAATATGATATCTACTTCTGTTAATTCAGTTATTGATGATAATAACAATATTATTGCTTCTAGATTATATCACTTTGCTAATGGTGGTTACACATTATCCGACGCTCTTCTTGCAAATAAGGGTTATTTCGTAAGAGCTTCTAGTGGAGGTACTATTGTATTAAAAGAACAAGCACTCATCTCATACGTCGCATATTCAAGTACAGATCCTTCAGGTAAAGTTTATCCTATATCGTTATCTGCATGGAACGGAACAAATATGGAGACTTCATCAACTATCATTATCAATCAATCCGATGATGCTTCATCATTTGATGGTGTCGTTGCTAAAGAAGATGAACCAAGTGCTCCTCTTACACCTGCTATTAGATTGTATAAATTGATTGATGGAAAACACTATCCAACAAGCACTTTCAAGTTTGACTTACGTGAATATAGTTCTGTTTCTTATCCACATACTGAAACTGTATACATACACGTATTACCTAACGGTTCAGACCCATATGAACTAACAATTAACCTACCTGAATATTCAGAAGATTTGTCCTTGAATAATGTTACATTTAAATATTCTGTTGGACAATTTAGTTTTTCAAACGGTCAATGGACTAACACAGGATGGTGGAATTTCAACAATATATATCCTGCAACAGATGTTGATATTACATCAGATACTACAATTTCATCAACTGCTATGGATTATAGAGCCACTATTGGACAAACATTCAACGTTGTTAAATTTGATATTACATTTACTGATACTCCTGACTTTTATGATCCACCACCTCCACCTGTTGTTCCTTCTGTGTTCCAATTGTCTATGTCAGCTTGGGAAAATACTTCAAATAGCACTACTCAGGAAGGTATCGTTATGAGTAGAGATGTTACAGATTTATTATTAGCCGATGTCGCAAAAGAAGATGAACCAAGTGCTCCTCTTACACCTGCTATTCGATTATATAAATTAGTTAGTGGAAAGCATTATCCAGTTCTAGGTAACTTTAACATTCATTTTGATAATATTTCATATCCATTTACTGATACTCTATACATACACGTTCTTCCAAGTGGTAGTGATGCATATGAATTAAAACTCAATTTCTTAGATGATACTACACCTCTTCCACCTAATGCTACCATCAAATATTCGGTTGGACAATTTAGTTATTCAGACGGTCAATGGACTAACTCAGGATGGTGGAATTTCAACAATATATATCCTGCAACAGATGTTGATATTACATCAGATACTACAATTTCTTCATCTGATATGGATTATAGAGCTACTATTGGACAAACTTTCAACGTTGTTAAACTTGATATTTCCATACCAACAGTACCACCACAAGGAACTACATTCGAACCAGAGCCTGAACCACAACCTGAACCTCAACCTGAACCTGAACCTCAACCTGAACCTGAGCCTCAACCTGAACCTCAACCTGAACCTGAACCTCAACCTGAACCTCAACCTGAACCCGAACCTCAACCAGAACCAGAACCTGAACCTGAACCTCAACCTGAACCTCAACCTGAACCTGAGCCTGAGCCAGAACCTGAATCTGAACCAGAACCAGAACCTGAACCTCAACCAGAACCAGAACCAGAACCAGAACCTGAGGCTATTCTTGGTACATTATTTGATGGTTATATCAGAGATGCTGTGTTGAATTTCTATCCTGCCAATAAAATTATTACTAATACTACTACTCCTTCTGCTACAACGGTTACAGATTACTATGGTGATTATGTAATTCCAGATGGTTTAACTGTTGGTAAAAATTACATTATTAAATCGGTTGGTGGTTTTGATATTGCAACAAAGAATGTTGATCCTACTACTGTTTATCCAACTAAAATCGATTTCGATAACAGTACTAACCCTATCTCGAACCCTGATGGTAATATGTACTATGGTTATCCACGAAACGTTTCATTCAGCGCTTTCATGAAAATAGACTATAATGATCCATATCCACCAAAGAATGTTAATGTTCTTACATCTATTGTTGCAGACAAGGTTCAAAAAGAAGTTCAAACCTCGATTGAGGCGTCTATACAACAACAAGTTGCTGCTGGTGTACCACTAGAAGATGCACAAAATTCTGCTGAAGATAACCTACCTGACACATTTATTGATACTGCAACCTCTAGTGCGACCACAACTCTTAAATCTAATTTAGGTATTTCTCTCGATAAAGATATTGCTATTGACTATTTATCTGCTAACGTACAAGATGTGTCACTAGCCAACGTTGTTACTATGGTCACTACTATTGCTAATACAATTACAGAAAATATGAGTGATAATGTTGACTTTAATACTACATTAAGTAATATGGCTGATGTTATAACATCTAGTACTGTTACTATTGACACAAGTGAATCAACTGGTTCAGAGGGTGAAATACAAGAAGTTTCATTAATTAATACTAATAATATTGATAATTTTGTCGAAGAATCCATTAATGAAATTGCTAACGAAATTGTTTCTAATAGTGGCCGTAGTGTTGATGAATTAAAAGAAAACTTAAAACAAATTGTTCGTGCGGCAACAGGTTTTGCTAGAAAGGCAACTCTTTCTGCACCTACCAGTTTTGGAGCACTTGTACAATTAGAACAACTCTTGGCCGCTACAAGAAAGAATTTGTTTACAATCGATAATTTGTCAGGAATAGATGGCACAATTGATACTGTTTCATTAAGTCAAACAATAGAATCAGAAGTATCTTATATTGAAATTGGTCAAATTAATCAACCTGAACCTGAACCTGAACCTGAACCTGAACCAGAACCTGAACCTGAACCTGAACCAGAACCTGAATCAGAACCTGAACCTGAGCCTGAGCCTGAACCTCAACCAGAGCCCGAACCTCAACCAGAGCCTGAACCCGAACCTGAACCTCAACCTGAACCTGAACCCGAGCCAGAACCTCAACCTGAACCTGAACCCGAGCCTGAGTCTGAACCTGAACCTGAATCTGAACCTGAACCTGAATCTGAACCTGAACCTGAAGCTGAACCTGAACCTCAACCTGAACCATATCAACCAAGTGCTGAAGCAGGTGATTTCTCTATACGTGCTATTGATACCGAAACAACTGCTACTTTAGCTAACTTGAATCAAAATCAATTTAATGATATTCTCAGTTATGATGCCATCGCTGAGATATACATTAGAACAAAAGTGTTACGTGAAATGTTCCTCTTCAGAACAGACGCTACAGAAATGAACGATATTTTCAAAGCTTCAAGTAATACTACCTACAGATTGAATTATAACGTTACACCTGGTGGATTTACAGGTAGTGGTGGAATATATGCTCAAAACAAGGTTCTCAACCCTGTTCATGCTAGAGTTGTTGAAACTACTTTCGGTGGATTTACAGTTGAAAAACCAGAAGATGAAGGTAATAATGAAGATCTTGTTGCTTTTGACTTTGTCAAATACTTAGCATACGAATTGACAGGTGAAGAAGAAAACTATGAAGCATTCGATAATTATGAAGACATTATTGCTAAGTTAGGTATTTCAGGATTTACTCAATACACTAACACTATATTACCTGTGTTTGAAAATAATGCTGATGGTTTCAGAGAAGGGGATACTGGTGTTACACATATCAATAACTTATCTAGACATATTCTCGCACAAATGAAGAATAGTAGCCACTTGCAAACACGCTTCAACGATTCAACTCCTCTCACAGTTAATGGTATTTCCTCTGTTGACCACGCATTTAAGAGAGACGGATTAGAACAATCAGTAATGTTTGTTGATGGCGATAGATTAATTTTCGAGTTAACTATTAAAGCTGCCAATAATCAACATACATCTTCTGATAGCATAAGTAATCCAATTGAACCAAGAGTTTATAGAATGGTATTAGTAGCCGTTGGCGATAATGATGGATTAGAAAATAGGAAAATATACTTACCATCAGAAACACCACCTGCTAATGGCGAAAAATCGTACTATGACACTTGGAACAATTAAATACTCAAAATCATTCAATAATTAATAAAATCATTCAATAATTTAAATCAATTAATTAATTCGGTTTATATTTAAATAAAATAATATATTATTTTAAATATGAACCTTGTACCTCAATTCTCAAAACAACAAATCGAAAAAATAAATAATGCAAAAGATTACGAAATCGTTAAGCAAGTTAATATTGACAGTATGTTCCGAAAAGACTATCTTACAAGTAGTTCTTCTGACTTTATATTTGATATGCCCATTCCAATTAAAAATGTCATGATTATGCGTTTAATTTCTATTGAAATTCCAAATACATTTTATCAATTTACTGAAAAAAATAACATGTTCCGCATCGTTACTCATTACGAGGTTCCATTAGATGATGGTACTATTAATCCATCAAAAGAACATATCATTACTATTCCACCAGGTAATTACCCTGCTGGTGATCTTATGGCTCTTATTCAAAAATTCTTTGATGTTGACTCAGACTTACAATATTTAGTCATCGAAGTCGATGACTATAGTAGTAAAACTATTATTCGATTTAAAACTCCCGCTGAACTCGCTATCGATTTTAATGTAGATAACGTTACTAATCTCGTTGAAACTTTAAAAAATTATTATACATTTGATATTTATTTTGATCATCAAAAACCTACGTTTGTAGAAAGACCTGAATATGAAACTGTCGGGTGGACTTTTGGTTATAGAAAACGATATTATAAAAATATCGGGTATGAAACACACACTTATCAAAATTTTCAAACCACATATTATGGTTTTTTAGAATCTGAAGGTATATTTGGAGCAAATAAAATGAATTATACATTTATTTGTGTTAACGATTATAATAGAAATAGCAGAGAATCTATTATATCTGGTAACAGTAACAGAACCTATATTAATAAAGATATTTTATCACGTGTTACCATTAAATATAGTTCTTTCTTCGTCAACTTAGACGCAGGAGACGATATCTTTCGTGAAAGACATTATGGTGGCCCCGTCGATATCGATAAACTACATTTCAAACTAATCGATAAATATGGTAATAATCTTGATTTAAATGGTAGTGATTGGTCAGCAATCATCGAATTTGTTTGTGTGCGATAATTTTTTTATTATATTAAAGTATGGGAAAAGGTGTTGGTGTAGGACTTTCTGGTGTTACAACTAATGGTAATGCTCTAGGTGATACAGCCATTTTAAAAAATCTTAATACTATATTGAATATTTTCTCAAGAAATTTACAAGGTATATTAGATGATTTTAAAATTGGCTCCTTTAATGAAATGAGCCTTGATACTGTTATTAAGGTCATGGATAAAGCTTCTATTACACTCACGAGAGAAACCAGAAATAGAAGCTCTTCCTATAATAAAGCTAGAGAATTAGGTAAAATATTTACTGAAATTATTAGTGGATGGAAACAAACAGTTCAATTAAATAATGCCATGGCTGATACTTTAATCAATCTGGGGATTTTAGAAAATAAACTTAATGAACAAGACAATATTCTTAATGACAGAGAACTTTTACTCGATTATTTACACCAAAGAAGCAAACAATATTCTATTTTACCACAAATGCAAGTTTCATCTATTAGTGCTGCATTTAAAGCTGAATATAATGTATACATTCGTATATGGGGATATCCACCTAACGGTGTATGGGACGTTGAAAAACTTTCAAACATCGTTCTTGATTTACAACTTGGTATTATTGATGAAAATGGTAACAGAAAAACAGGTTATACTAAACCCGTTAGTGATCACTCTGGTAGTGATAACACAGATAATAATGTTATTATCGAATAAAACCTTATGTGGTTAGCTATCAATTATTTTTTATATTTATTTTTTATGGATTCATTTAAAAATAAATATGGGGAAGTCTTCACACCAAAACATTTAGTAGATAAAATGCTTGACTTAATTCCTAATTATATATGGAAAAACACTGACACGAAGTGGCTTGACCCAGGTTCTGGACAAGGACAATTCACAGAAAACATATACTACCGACTTTACAATCATTTAGAGCCTTTTATCCCATGCAAGAGAGAAAGAGAGAAACACATCCTACATACTATGTTACATATGATCGAAATTAATCAACTGAATGTTGAAAAAACCATACACAACTTCTCTCACTTCTCTCAATCACCTAATATTATAAGCGCAAATTATTTAGAGTATGACTTACCTCATTCATCATTCGATGTTATCGTAGGCAACCCACCGTTCAACTTCGACAGTGTAAAAAAAGTACCCACAAATACTGTTAAAAATAAGAAAAATGATGGAACTACTATATGGATCGACTTTGTTAAAAAATCATTATCATTATTAAAAGATAATGGCATTCTATGTTTTATTACACCATCCATTTGGTTAAAACCTGACAAACAAAAATGTTATGATCTTATTACTCAATATCAAATACACCATATCATATGTATGAATAATACTGAAACTAACAAAACTTTTAATGGAGAAGCACAAACTCCCACAGTCATTTTTACATTACAAAAATGCCCCAAGTTTAAAAATACACTTATCTATGATAAAGATACGAATGAATTTGTTAACTTCAATATTACTAATAATATACCCATCCCTGTTTATGGTGTATCTATTGTTAATAAACTACTCACATACACTAATCTTTATGGCTCCATTAAAAAATATGTACACAAAACAAACCCTTTAACTAAAAATATCAATATTGTAACAGACAACCAAAATTATCCAAATATATCAACATGTTTATTAAACAAAAATAAACCAAATATTGTTATTAATTACTCTAATAATCCATGCCCATATCATGGTATCACTAAATTAGTACTAGCACATAAAATGTATGGATTTCCATATTATGACAAATCAGGTGAATACGGTATTTCATCTAGAGATAACTATGTCATCATTCATCATAATATATCTATACTTGAAAACTTTTTCGACTTCTTCAATAATCACTTCGCTATATATCTTTTTGAAACCACCCGTTATAGAATGAAATACCTTGAAAAATATGTTTTTGAATTTATACCAGATATTTCAAAAATACCAAATTTCCCTACCACCATTAATCAAGATACTATTATGAATTTCTTTAATATTAATGAAACCGAAAGGAACTATATATATAATTTACATAATTATAAATACTCTTTTTTTGAGAAAAATTGATTTATTTTTCTCTCGTACTCATTATTATATAATCTAAAATGATTTGTGTTACCCGTTTTAATAATAAAACATGGGACGAACTTAATATATATAAAAGAACCAATAATATCAATAACTTTGTTTACAATAGTCCATCTAGACTTAAAGACCAAGTTGGAATAAATTATAATTTTATGTTATTCGAAATGAATAATGACACCAATAAAATTATGGGAATATCTGTCGTCAAAAATAAGCCCATCATGAGAGCACATGAAATCTATTCTGATAATAATTATAATCGTTTCACGTTTGAAAGCATATATAGAATTGATTCAAGTGAATTATCTGAAATAGAAAAAGAAAAGGTCGAAACTATCGAAAAAATGGTATTTAAAGGTAAAACACATCTAAAAAGAGGTTCTGGTATTACTGTATGTGGTTGTAAGAGTTTTGATATACATAGCGTAAATAAAAAGGAGATAACAAAATTCTTTCAACAAATGTTTAAAGAAAGAAATAATAATATAATAGTATAATATTATGGAAGAAATTGAATATAACATAGATAACTATACAAAAAATGATTTAATAAAACTTTTTTCGTTGAATCACGATAATCTAACACAAAAACAAATATTTGATGTCACTAATTATTATATATCTAAAATGAACAAGGATGGAAATCAAAAAATGGCATTATTTTTTAAAAATGCACAGGATAAACTATTGAAATATTTAGAAAATGACAATGAAGATGATGAAGATGATGAAGATGATGAAGATGATGATGAAGATGATGATGAAACCATCAATACCGAAAATTCAAACGATACAGATAATGATGTTGACTATACATCTACTAATGTAATGTTATCTAATATGCAGTATAATGATAATGATAGTGAAATTGCAAATATTATTGCACCTTCAAATTCTAAACCAAAAAATAAAAAAGAAGCAGACAAAATTACCGACAGAGTCAATACCGTCGATACCGTTTCTATTGACGCACATTTTGTACAAAAAAGAAAACATGTCGGAATTAGTGATGTTATGCAAGTCCCTGTTACTCAAGGTATATTAAACCCTAATTTAACCAATAAAGTTACTAAACTTATTAATGTTGACAGTCAATACAGACAAAATATTACTATGACTGCTCCAGGAAATCCATGTGATTTTACAATCGATTTATCTGAACCTATTACCGATGTCATCCAACTTAGACTCTTCTCTATACAAGTTCCGTACACATGGTGGTTAATTGACGAAACATATGGAACAAATTTCTTTTTCGTCGATGACAACGTTATTACTATTGACGAGGGTAATTATACACTTCCTCAACTTATTGATGAAATCAATTCTAAACTGCAGTTAGATGACATCTCTGCCAATTTACATATGAGAAATGGTAAAACAACATTTACTACTAACCGCACTAGAAAAATTACTTTTTATAATAAAGACTATACATCTGCCGCTAAAATTGATAACAATTTAGGTTATATTATCGGATTTAGAGAAACAGAATACATATCAAATAATTCTATCACTTCAGAAGCTGTCGGTGATACTTACGGAACAAAATACTTTTTATTACACTTAGATGACTTTAATCAAAATCAGTTAAATACAAATATTGTTGGAGCAAGTGACGATCCAATCACAAAACTTAAAGAACCCATGTATTTTGCAAGAGATAGTGAATTCGTAAAAACAGGTCATAGATCAAAAGACATATTTGTTATCCCACGAGAGAAAAAAGACCTCACTATCGCACAAATGCACTCTCTTAACGAAACACTCGCTAATAGAGTTAAAGAAGACCTGAGAAATGCACCTCCCACTATGAAAAATATGTTTGGAATGGTACCTATTAAAAGAGGCGACTTCTTGGGTCCAGCCTTTACTGAAAATGGTGGTTCTTTACAAGCCAACGAAAGAACTTACTTCGGTCCTGTTAATATTAATAGACTCCACGTCAAATTACTTGACGAAAAAGGGAATACTGTCAATCTTAATGGTTGTAACTGGTCATTCTCTATGGTTGTAGAAACATTATATCAATATTAAATTATATAATTATTCATTATTATATAATTTAAACATCATCACTTCCACCCCTTCTCTTTCTTGTCTTATTTTTTTTCGTTTTAAATAATTTCTTTATTTTATCCTCATTCTCTATTATCTCATCTATTATGTATCTAAAAAAATTACGAAACTTCGATCTTTCCTTTTTCATTTCTTCGATTGTATACCATTTTATACATGACTTTTCGTATATTACAGACTTATGTAATATTTTTGATGGAATATATTTCTTTAGAAACTCAGCTTGATTATTAAAATGATCTACTATATCTGGTGAATATTCTATCGGTACCACAAAACTTGTATATACTATATCTTTTACTTTAATTATTACCTTCCTATTATTTGTTAACATACTACGTATCTTTTTTTTATTTCCTAATAATCCAGATAATTCTTCACTACCTTCACGTGCTGCTGTATCTATGTCCGACTCACCTTTTTCAGGACCCCCACCGAAATCAGCCCACCCTTTCGCTGTTTCTTTTGGTCTTTGTCTTTCTTCACCAAATAAAAACATTAGTTTTCCGTTATGTATTGATACAGGTAGAAATCCAGCTCCCATATTATATACTATATAATAATATTAAAATCTACTATTTAATATTATTTCATTTAAACACTATCAGCCATAGTTACCTCTACTCTAATATTGACTGTAGCAGGGTCTGTTCCCGATGTAAAGAATTGTGTGTTATCAATCGATGGATGAGATAAAGATAAACTAAAACGAAGTTTATCACCATGTTGGAACAAGAAAGGATAATAGTTTGTACTAGTTCCTAATGTATTTGGTGTACCAGCGAAAATTCCACCACTTGCTGATGTCAATCTATATTCAGAATTTGTTCCTGATATAGCAGCATGTAATTGTAATGTAAGTTGTCTTCCCAAGTTAGATAATGTACGATCACTAAGAGCATTTGTCTTGTTGTCAGCTGTTGTAAGAGAAGCACGTAAATCTCCCAATAATGAATTATCATCTGTTCCTGTTAAATACGAATTAATCTCTGCTCTAATTACCGATGTATTAGCAAACACATCCTCCATATGTTCTTGACCACCAAATATAGATTTAGCCCATACCTTTGTACAGCTATTTGCAATTGGTACTGATGTTGTATCACTTGTTAATGTTCCTACATTAAGTGTAAGATTGTTTGTTGACAAATTATTAATAGGTGTTTGTAAATTTGTAGCAACTGTCTTAAAACCAAATGTTTCTTGTTCAAATACATCAATATGTGCCAAAGTTGTCAATTGAGGAAGACCTGGTTCGGCTGGTGATAACCAGAACAAATCATTCCAGTGTTGTTTATCCATCGTTACACCAATTGTGTGATATGTATCCATCGTTGTATCAGCAATAGCTCCAGATATACTACTAAAATTAAAGCTTGTTGTTGATAAAGCACCTGCCAAACCACTTAAAGTAAAAGTTACTGCTTTACCTACAATATGGAATGAACGATTTACAGACGTCAATTCACCATATACTGGGTCTGTATAAGAGTATGTTAATGTATATGTACCTAGAACATTAATATCTACACTTGTCAAACCATTCGGTCCTGATACTGTTGTTGTTGCTGTAACACCTACAGTAATTGGATTAGTAATTGTTACTACTGCATCATCACTCCATGCTTCACCCTTCTCGTGATATGTTGAACCACCAGTTACTGATAATACTGGTTCATCTCTGAAATTTGCATGTGTACTAGTTGATATTACCCTTCTTACTATAGTACGAACATTATTAGCACTATCTAATGCAGAATATGTAATAAAATGTTGAAATCCAATTGTTGGTCTAACATCTGCAGGACTGAAAGTAACTACAGCAGCTGTATCTGATGATACTACATCACTTACTGAAGGAGTAAAAATTTGACCAATAGGTATCTCATCAGATGTAGGACTAACTCCATTCGCAAATACGAGTAAATCATTTACACCATCATAGTTAAAAAGATATGAAGCAGCTACGTTATCATTTCCAGCATTATCTGTAAAAGCACCTGCAGCTACTGTTACTGTTACTACCAAAGGAGTTGATCCTGATTGAGGTCCTGGAATAATATCTGCTGTGTATAACTTAACATTATTTGCATCTTGAACAAAGTTAGCTACTGTACCATTTGTTACTGTAATACCAGCAACTGTTAATGGAGTTTGTGTATCACCCGCACCTCCAGCTGTTGTGTAATTCTCCTCAGTTGGAGAAACCAAAAAAGTAAATGGAATACTTGCTAAACTAGTAAAGTTGTTAGCACCATTACTTACTGCAATTGTTGTAATTGATATGGTAGGAGAACTACTATCTACAACTGATACCTTGAAATTTTGTGTTGTTGCGTTACTTGAACCTGTTGTATCTGTAGCAATTAAAGCAAATGTATATGTTGCATTCTCATGTAATCCATATGGTGAAACACCATCTGTAAATCTAAGTGTTACTGTTGTGGCTGTTGAACCACTAATCTCCACAGAATTAGCAGGTGTTACATTTGATAAAGCAAACGTACATGACTCATCAACTGTTATTGTTCCCAAAGATGTTGTTTGGTCAGCACTGTTTAATTCTAAAAATCTAACTGTAGCATCATTTACATCTGTTGTTGTAAAAAGACCAAAATCACTCATATTTGGTAATGTACTGTCAGCAGAAACTGATAATGTTACTGCAGCAGCAGAACTATATGTCGTACCATCATCATTTGATGCTTCTATTGAAAAAGCATATGATGACTTAGTTTGATATAAAGCAGAACCAACTAGAGTTACTGTCGCACTATGTGCCTTTACTCCACCTACAGCAGGACTAATTGTGAAAGAAGATGCATCAGCACCTACCAATCTAAATACTGATTCACCTGAAACATATACTGTTCCAACTGCACCTGTGTCACCATCATTAATGCTAGTGAATGTATATGATGTTACAATCGATGCCGTTTCCATATCCGAACTACTTACAAATACTGGTGTACCAGCGTTTACTGTTACAGTCATAGCTTGGGTAGCTACTATTTCTGTAGTACTCCATGTAGAATGATCTGTTGATACTGTAAGGTCAAATGAATATGTTCCCTTTACTGGTTGATCAGCATACTCCTTTAAACTAAGAACACCTGTTGAAGAACCAATCGTAAAACTTTCATGGTCACCACCTGATATAGCATATGAAAGTACTAAACCACTTGTAGCACCTAAATCAGTTGTTACAACATTACTCAAACTACCACGATGATTATTATCAATAGTTAAAGCAGCTACAGATGTAACCGAAAATGTCGTTGATGCTGTTACTTCAGCTTGTATTTGAAGGGTTGATACATTCTGACCTTGTGTAACTACTAAGTTAAAGTCATAACTTGCCTTTCTTTTCCATAAAGCATTCGATGTAACACCATCATTTACATATATCTTTACATCTGTTCCAACGTCTACGTTATATTCTACAGTAACTAATTGTGCATCAGGCCCTGTTACTGCGTACGTTGATAATTGCGATGTATATAAAGTTCCCAACAAACTTGATCCATCTGCTACTGTTAATGATGTGTAAGCAGTAGCAGTTGATATTACGTTCGTTCCATTTGTTGCATCAGCAGCGGTAGCATAAATATTAACCGACATTATGAAATATAAACAGAAAATAAAATTCTTTAAAAAAATAATTATACACTTACTATATCAAACGTCTAAAGCTAATTTATTATATATAATTTTAATGTATATAATAAAAATAAAATTATTTTTTTTGTAATAAACAATAAATATTAACTTTCAGGTGAAGGCTCAGGTTCTGGTTCTGGTTGAGGTTGAGGATGTATTTCATTATATATTTCAGACAATAAGTTTGAATCAAACACACCATTCGGGGGAATTCCATATCTATTTATGTATAATTGATAATGCTCCTCTAATTGAAATCCTTCGTTAATCGTATGTTCTACTGACATTAAACCAGCATTAAAATTATTATAATTTACATCTATGTATTCTTTTAATAAATCTTTGTTCATCAATATATTTTTGAACTGTTGTAATTGACTATTTGTTGCGTTTAATACCGTATTCTGTGTATGTAACAATATTGCCGCATTCAAACCATCTATCATAGAGTGAGCAAATATCTTATACTCAGCAAACAAAGTATTATCTACCTCATAATCTATTATCTCCTCTTCCGAAAATGTAAAATAATTTACACTATTTAATAAATTTGATATTTGTGTCAAGTTATTTACACTACTCGATAATGACGTAAATTCACCGTCTCTGAAAAAGGATATATACTGTGTTAGTTGACTTAACGCATCATTTTCTAATTTACCAAATTTCATCAACTGTTCCTTGTATTCTAAACCCTCCATCTTATCTGGTTCAGGTTCTGGTTCTGGTTGCGGTGCGAATATCTGGAATACCGTAACCTCTGCTGATATTTTTGCTGCACTTATTGATTCTAAATTATTTGATATATCTGATATATTTGTTTGTGACGTATATTTTACCATCTTTTCTAAATTTTCCATTACTGATTCTTCATTAGCACCATCTTCTGGATCGGCTGATGCCACCTCATCTACTACTTGTTTCACTTTTGTACTATAGGATACCAACGTATCAGCTAATGATGTGTTTTGAGCTACACTACTATTTAATGTCGATTTCACTACTGTATCCAATTTCGTCGAATCTAATAATGATACCGTATCTGTTGATGCTCTCTTTTGTGTTAATACATTTGTTAAATTTATCATCGTATCCGAAAATGATTGGACTCCTGATACAATATTTAATAATGAATTTACCATCGTATTCACAGCAGCCATCGCTTTTGTATTTGCAGCTCCCTTTAGTAAATAATTTGTACCTAAATCTGTATCCTCCGATAATCCTAAGTTAGTTCTTAATGATGCCTTCTCCTCAGTTAAATTACTCTCCACTAAATTATCTGTTATTTCTATATCTGCACCCGCTTCATTTATTGTTTTTTCTACCTTTTCAGATACAATCGATGTTAATGCTGTTACTGTGTTATTTACCTTCACCGCATCAGCTGGATTTGACGGTATTTTAAATACATTTTTAAATGTACGATCTCCCACAGGAAGCCCTGTCGCTATATCTGTTCCACCACTTGAAATCTGTATCAAATATGTATCAAATGGTAATTTTTCTGTTGGTACTTCGAAATTACCATAATCATCTGTTACTGTTGACGCCAACAATATTCTATTATTCTTTGGTTCTGATGCCTTATAGTAATTTACTGTTGCTCCACTAATATATCCCTTCACTATCGCACCAAATAATTGCGGGAATGGTTCAGGTTCTGGTTCAGGTTCTGGTTGAGGTGCCTCCTCAGGTTCTGGTTCTGGTTCTGGTTGAAAATATAACGGAGGTAAGTTTATGTCTGTATCACTTTCCTCCCTCACCGTATTAAAATGTCCTTCGGGTTGTGGCTCTTCTTCTTGAACTGAAGCAGCTATCGGAAATATTTTAAATATCCTGATCAATTTCTTACAACTATCTATCGGTTTCGGCAAACAACGTCCTGTTTTTCTACATTTCATTATTACTTCACAACGTATATTATTTGTAAAATCATTTAGATTCGGATGTACAAATGGTGTATTTCTCAAACTTTGTGCATAATTACTTGATGTTGTCGCACTATTTAATCCAAACCTATCATTCGATAATTTATAAGTTACTTGTCCACAATTTTCCTTCTTTATATATGAGTCTTTTAAATACATATTTGAACCTTCTCCATTAATAACCGTTCTATTTGCGAGGTGATACATTTGTTCAAAATTAATGTTTCTTCCCTGATAATAATTTGAGTATGTTTGATGTGATTTTATTTGTACTGAATGTTTATGTTGTCCTGCTTCCGCCTCTCTTCTTGTTAATGACCTAGCACTCTTTTGAGGACAACATGATGCTGATGTTTTCGTCATTAAAAATAATGTTGAACTTACGCCATTACACCCATCACTTATTTTACTTAAATCTGGTTTTACTGTCGCACCACCAGGTCTACTTAATTCATATAGTAATCTACTATTATTATATGTTTTCGTTTTCTGTCCCTCATATCTACCTTTTCTTATATGTTTTATTGGTCTAGGTTTTCCAAATGAACGTTTTGTTGTATTATCTGACTTATTCAACTGTGGATATACATTCGTTGCTAATGTATATATAGTGTTGTCGTATTTATCAACCCCTCTCCAATCATCTTGTCCTTTAGTTGCATGTCTATTATGTGTAAAATTTATTGGAAACGAGAATGGCATATTATAACATTATATATTTTTTTTCGATATTTTATTTATTGATAAATATATAAATACAATCTACTATTTATATTTATTAATGACTATACTCGAAAATGTTTTCTATATTAATCTTGATCATAGAACCGATAGAAAAAATAGCATCGAAAAACAACTTAACAATTTCGGATGGAAATATAATCGTTTTCCTGCTATTGTTAATGATGATGGTAGAATTGGTTGTACATTAAGTCATTTACATTTATTAAAATATGCTAAGCAAAACAATCTCCCATATATCGTTATTGTTGAAGATGATATCCTTTTCACACAACCAACTACATTCATTAACAGTCTTACACAATTTTTAAATTCTAATACCAATTATGATGTTATTCTTCTAGCTGGTAATGTTATTCCGCCATATATCCCTGTTGGAAAATATGCAATTAAAGTTCAGTTTTGTCAAACTACTACAGGATATATGGTCAAAAATCATTATTATGATAAACTTATCAACAATATTTCTACTGGGCTAAATCATTTAATGAAATGGCCCGAAATACATGTCAGTTTTGCTATTGATAAGTGGTGGACAAAATTACAAAAAATTGATAACTGGTACTTCATATACCCACCAACTGTTACCCAAGCCGAAGACTATAGTGATATCGAGAAAAAACATGTTAATTATGTTAATGTTATGTTAGATGTAGATAAAAAATGGTTAAATATTAAATCAACTAATACACATTATCATGTACCAACTATTTTCTCTGTTGATGAACAGGAAGGTGTATATTATGATGCTAGAGGAAATATCGATATATATGTCAACAATAAAAATAAAACACAAGTATTAAAAGATTTACTTAATACAAAGGAAAAAAGAGATAATTTTATCAATAAAGACAAAGAGCGTAAACACAAGCTTCTTGATTATTATAAAAACGCATTTGATAATTACACGACTATTTCTGATATAAATTTAAATCATATTTGTAGCAATAGAGAAGACCTTACTGAAACCACATTTGTTATCCCATTCTTTTATGATTTTCAAGAAAGACTCGCAAATTTAAATACACTTGTTAATTTTATTTCAAAGCACTTTAATACTACTATTTTTATTGCTGAAATGGGGTCAACATCATATAAGGATAAACTAACATTAAATTATAATCCTAGTATTAAATATTTTTTTACAAAATCAGATGAAATATTTTCAAGAACAGCTGTCACTAATTATGCCCTTCAATTTGTAGAAACTGCATGTGTTGTCATCAACGATGTAGATTGTTTTACACTCCCCGAATCATATACAAAGGCACAACAAATGATATTGTTTGAGAATTTTAAAATGTTACATCCTTTTAGTAGTCCACCAGGTTGTTATAATATGTTACCAAAAACCGTACAAAAATTCGTACAACGTGATTACAATATTAGTAGTATTAATATTAAAGAGTGTAATTACAATCAATTAGCAGGTGTAGGTGGAATTTTATTTATTGATTACAATACATATAAGCTACTTGGTTTCGAAAACGAGTACTTTATTTCTTACTCACCAGAAGATATGGAAAGAATTAAACGATTTAGAAGGTTAGGGTTAAAAACTACCGAACAAGTTAACGAAATATACCATAACTCGAATAACAAGTATTTTAACTCACCACTATTCCATATGGAACACCCTAGAACACCTGACAGTACTATTATGCATAAATATTTTCAGAGTAATGAATTATTAATGTATTGTTTAGACCAATATGATAATGATGAATTAATTCAATATATTCATACTATCTCAAAATCTGATTTAAGTTTAAATGATTATAAAAATATATTATCCAAATAAATAACCATGAAAACTATTTTAGTAACAGGTGGTTGTGGATTTATTGGTCATCATTTTGTTGAACATATATGTATAAATACAAACTGGAAAATAATTATTATTGATAAATTATCATATGCTAGTATGGGATTCGATAGACTAAGAGATACTGGTATTTTTCAAAAATACAGCGAAAGAATTAAGGTTTTTACAGCAGACTTAATTCTACCTATTCCCGAAGGACTTATAAAAGAAATAGGTAAAGTTAATTATATTGTACATATGGCAGCCGAAACACATGTTACTAGTAGTATTAGTGACCCTAGACTATTCATTCGTAATAATATTGATAGTACTGTTAACATGCTAGAATACGCTAGAAATATTAAATCAATTGAAAAGTTTTTTTATTTTAGCACAGATGAAGTATTTGGTTCTGCACCAATTGATACAATGTACAAAGAATGGGATAGACATAAACCTGGTAATCCATATAGTGCATCTAAATCTGCTGCTGAACAAATTTGTATTTCATACGAAAATACATATAAACTACCCATTATGATCGTTAATGTTATGAATGCATTTGGTGAAAGACAACATATGGAAAAGTTTATTCCTCTTTGTATTAATAAAATTATAAAAAACGAAACTATTGACATCCACTGTTATCCTGATGGTATTACACCTGGAACCAGATTCTATATTCACGCAAGAAATATTGCAGCTGCTGTATTATTTCTTATTGATAATGGTACTATCGGAGAGAAATATAACATATCTGGTAAAAATGAAATATCCAATCTTGATATTGCCAAAAGAATTGCTACAATTATGAAGAAAACACCTATATTTAAAATGACTGCATCAGCTCACGACAGACCTGGTCATGATGTTAGATATGGTCTTGATGGATCAAAATTAGATAGTATGGGCTTTGATTACCCTGTTGATTTTGATGAATCACTAGAAAGAACTATTAAATGGACTCTTACTCATCCAAAATGGCTAGGTAATGGCGATGATTCTGTAGAGTCTGTCTTTCTTTAGTTGATAATAAATTGAAATATATTATTACATAATATATATTTCAATTACTGTGTTAATTTTCTATACATAACCAATCATGTTCAGGTATATCATCTGTATTATGGTAATGGTATTTAGGTCCAAACCACTTGCGTGGATATAATACCTTCTTATCCTTATTACTATTTAAATATGCTGCCATTAAACTAAAACTACTATTAGCTATTATATTATATTTACAATTACTCATTATCAACATTTGCTCATAATCCAATATAGTATAGTCTATTTTTTCAAAATACAGTTCAGGAAACATATTCTTTAATATATTAAATCTTTCTGATATTATATCATTATCTACTTCTTCCCCAAAAATGATTACATTATTTACATTATCATCTAATTCACGTATCTTTATTAGTGCATCTACATAATAACTTATACTCAATATGTTATGATATTGTGTAATATTTTTATAATCACCAATTCTAAAGTGAATACTTATACTATTTTCCTTATAACCATATTTCTTTTTTACTTCACCCCTCTTTTTATCTATACCTGTCATCCTAAGAATATTATCTAATTGATGTTTAAAATATTTATGACTCTGCCAATACCCTTTCAAAATAAAATTATCATTATATGGTATTTTTTTATAGTGAAAATGCGGTTCCTCATAAACTAATTTATTTTTTAAACTTGAAGGGTCATCATCTACAAATCTTTTTACATTATTCAATAATGTATTATAATAAAATGGTCTCTTTCTTTCTGCTGAAACTAATTTAAATGGTACTTTATTATCCAGAAAATATGCTATTCCTGTAAATATTGTAAACATTTGGTTACCTAACCCACCTACTACTAATACATGAATCCCCATATTATTTTATATATCATATAATGTTTATATCATTTACAACCCTTCTGTTTTTACATTTCCTATTACTGTTCCCTTTACTGTTCCCTTTACTGATCCATTCTTCTTTTTACAGTGATACTTGTGTTTATTCAGACTTTTTAAATTTAACGCTTTATATATATTACATACCTCGCACAAAAGTAGGTTCGTCTCAGCATGAGCAAATCTTTCTCTTAAGAATTTATCTATTGTTGGCATATCCATATCTTTTATTATATCTAATGATTGATTGTAATTATCCTTCAATTTTGCCACTAGATTTTCTCTCTTCACTATGAATTTCTTGTACTCATCATTAAACTTCTCTATTACATCCAACTTTACATTCTCCGAATATGTCGATACCGATAGTTTATCTAGTTCAAGAGAAAAGTGGTCTATTATATTTACTGCTGTTAATATTATATCTTTATCATAATTTACATTACATATATACAATAGTACTCTTCCTGAGTCTATATCTATTTGAAAATTCTCTTTATTCGCTATACTCGAGTATTGCGACATAAATATACCATGTTTCCCTTTATTTTCTGTATCTGATATAAACTTATTTACTTCTGTTACTGGTACCTTTGTTTTATAATTCTTGTTTTCTATCAATATATCATCCTTCTCTTCTCTCTTTATTATTATATCACAAGTATGAGCTTCTCCACTTATCTTATCTACACATGCAGACGGAAATATCTCATCTAGTGTTGCCTTTAATTCATTCTCAGACATACGCCCCTTCTGGTTTGAATTCTCGTGTCTACCAACATATTCATTAAACTTGTTTACCATCTCATCATTCTTTAAATCTATTCGTACTAGTTTATCACCCACCGTCGTCTGTATTGTACTATTTATATCATTCTTCATCTTTTCTGTCTGTAATCCTGCTATGGTATCTAATTTTTTACTTATGTTATTTGATAATGCATCTACACCAACCTCTGTACGTAACATTTCTCTCATACTTATTCTATTTTCACTATTTGCTTGCATTATTTGTTGTTTCATTTCACCTTTTAGGCTATCAAATTTATTTAACAGTTCTTGGACTAAATCAACTGGCTTACTTTTATCTAATACCTTCTCTAACATATCTACCACTAAATTATTAATACTATTTATATCTATATCAGGATGTTTTTTATAAAACTTTATCACTCTTTCATTAGTTATTGAGATAGAGTTCATTATTAATTTATTTCATGATATGTTTAAATAATTTAAGGAAATTATAGTTTAGATTTAATATTATGATATAATATATTATGTCTGACCCAAACGAACCACCACCCCCTCCTATAGATAATAATGATAAAAAAGATAAACGAACGGTTATACAAAAAGTGAAAACAAAAGTAACAGAAATAACAGAAATAAACTCAGGTCTAGAATTTATAGAAATTCTAACTGGAAGAACAGGTAAAGTACATTTAGGTAATGATGACTATATAAATAGTAAAACAAATAAACCATTTATTACTACTACTGATAAAGGGGTAGGCGATTCTTGGCCAAGAATAGATCCTATGTACTGGGAAATTAAATCTAAAAATAAAAAAAGTATGGGAGTTTCAGATATGTTTGAAGCTAGTAGAGTACAACATACACAAGAAACAAATCCCCGTGCCACAGTTCCACTTGACGCCATAAAAGATATTCAAGATAGAGTGAAAACAAAACTAGACGGAACAAAATTAGAGAAAAGTAAAGAAATATTATTTGAAGCATTTAAAAAATATGGATTACATAATGATGAGTCTCCTTTTTATATTAGTAATGAATTATTTGAAAAAAATATGAAAGGTGAAAGTACAATATTTAAGGATACAATTATCAACGATAAAGGAGAAAAAATACAAGTAATAGATAGAAATTTAACACCGATGGATCCTCCCCCTCTATTAGAGGATCCAAATTATAATGATGATTATAGTGATGGTATAACAGACAAGGAAACAAGTACAACTTATAATGATAGTTCCGATAGAAAAAGACATGAAATATTTGATGCTTATATGAAAATGCAGTACGATTACAGTGATATAAACACAGTAGAAATAAAATTCAAAGAATGTATTAGTGGTTTACATAAACAGTGTAAAAGTATGTATGAGACAATACCAGAAAATAAACGACAAAACGCAGAAAAAACAGAAGAAAAATCAGAAGAAAAAACAGAAGAAAAAACAGAAGAAGATGATGAAAATGTTGAAAATAAAGATATAAAAAATCTAAAAAATTGTATTGATTTATTGGAACAAATTTCAAGTCAATCATCATCAAAAGATGACTATTATGTTGCTGTTAATAAATTTTTTAATTTTAATATGAAAGATAGTAAAGTAATAAACTTAACTGAAACAGATACTATAGATGACCCAGATAAATTACAATCATATAAGTGGTACATGGATTTATTTATTTTTGCGTATAACAAATACAAAGAATATGAAAAGGAATGGATTAAAATTGCAGAAGCATCCCATCAAGGAGAAAAAGGAGCAAAAATAGGAAAATTTACACAACTTGGTGGAGAAGATACAGATAGTGATGAAGAAACAGATAATGGTGTTGAACTTTATTATGATGGAAATGAAGAAAATGCAAATAGAAGAAGATTACCTGCTAGACCAAACCCTTTGGTACTTATACCTGCTATAATTGTACAAGTATATTTTATTTGGCAGTTAATACATGTAATTAACAGAATAAATAACGCATTTACTGCTTACAACGAAAAAGTAGAATTATACCGACTGGTGGAAGGACGGGGGGATTTATTCGCGGGACCTGATAACGAAACTTGTTATGCGGGTTATAGCTTTTCTATCCTATATGAATTTTTGAGAAACTATTTTTGGGATGGTTTTGAAATGTCGATGAGTGAATTAAGGCATATGGCACAGCTTAGAATTCGAGATGCAGCAGCTGTTATATCTAATCAAGCAATGGCTGTAACAGCAGATACTTGGTTATGGGGTTCTTTGTCCTTTTTAGCTAATGCAGCCTCAGGAACAACAACAAGATATGTTACACAACATGCACGAAATCAAGCTTCATACGAGGCTACCATGGCTTTTCAAACAGGTATGAACGAGTTTAATCAGTGGGCAAATAGTTTTGATTATACTATTAGAGCAACAACAACAACACTTGTATTAGGTATGAACGGTTGCATGGCATCTACTTTAGTAATACTAAATCAGATTAATCCGCGTGCTGTAAATAGGTATAGTGTTATGGCTGCTTTAAGTGGGTTAGGTGCCCAATTTGTTACACCAGCAGGGGAGGCACCTCTAGGGGCGATGATTACATTTTATTCTCAACTAGGACTAACAACAAGGAGTGTTCGAAATTTTATGCTCGGAAGATTGGATAATTTTGGACCGATGGTTTCTACATCAGCAGAAAGTAATAATATGGATTTAACACGACATTACACCCATAGGAGTAGACCTAGAAGAACTGAACAACAGGGTAATGAGAATCCACAACTAGCAATTGAGAATGCTGGGTGGGAACAAAATGTTGAACTAGAGGACAATATTGTTTATAATGATACAAACACAAACCCTCCTAGTTCTTTTAATTTTTTAGTTGGTCTTATGGAAGATTTAGTTGATTCAACTCAAGAAGAAAAAGAAGAAGAAAATGATTAGTAAATAGAAATAATAAATTATTGTTTATATTTATCTTTAAACATATAATATATGTCAATTCATACATTTGGAGATAGTCACGCATCTAATATTAATTCAGGGTGGAAACATTGTGATAATATTAAAGCACATCACTTAGGTCCTGTTTTATGTTATTCATTTGGTAAGGAAATTTTAAACAGATGCAATATTAAAACGTTTGATATTAAAGAGAATGATAGTGTAGTTTTTTGTTTTGGAGAAATAGACTGCAGGTGTCATGTGCATAAACATATTACAAACGTCGAATCTTATAAAATGATAATCGATGAAATAGTTAATAATTATATTCATGCAATTGAAATCAATTTAGAAAATTGTAAAGTGAAATTGAAAAATATATGTATTTATAATGTTGTTCCACCAATTCAAAAATATAATACAAAAGAAAATCCGAACTATCCATATCTTGGTAGTGATGAAGAAAGAAAAAGTTATGTATTATATTTTAATAAGTGTTTAAAAGAGAAATGTAAAGAAAATAATTGGATATTTTTTGATGTGTATGATTCATATTGCGATAATAATGGATATTTAAGTAAAAAATTATCTGACGGAAATGTTCATATAGCCAACGGTATTTTTATAAAAAAGTTTATAATTGATTATTTATTATAAGTCGGCGTTTTAAATGTTCAAATGTGTAAAAAGAAAAAAATATATATATTAAATGATTCACTTAATAACTTATAGTGATTCTAATTATAATTTACCTAAATATAGATTATGTGATGAAGCTACGAAATCTGGGTGGTTTGATACTGTTACACCATATGGACCCGATGATTTAAATGATGATTTTAGAAAACAATTTGAGAATATATTATCTCATAAAAAAGGTGCTGGTTATTGGATATGGAAATGTCATATAATTAAAAAGAAATTAAATGAAATTAATGATAATGATATTTTAATTTATCTTGATGCTGGTTGTAGTATTAATACAAAAGGGGAGAAAAGATTTTTTGAATATATTGATATGTTAAATAATAGTGATGAAGGTATTATTTCTTTTCAATTGACTCAACAAACTGAAAAAACATGGACTACTACAGAAATATTTAATTATTTTAATATTGATATTAATAGTGAAATAGCAAATAGTGGTCAAATAATAGGAGGAGTAAGAATAATGAAAAAAAATAAAAATCTAATTAATATGATTGATAAAGAAATAAAAGCATTATACGATAACCCCTTAATGTTTACAGACCATTATAATAACAATCAAGAATCTTATTTTAAGGATAATAGACATGAGCAAAGTATATTTAGTGTTATAAGAAAAATGCATAACCCAATATTATTAGAAGATGAAACTTGGTTTAATACTTTTGGAAACGAGAAGTCATTAAAATATCCATTTTGGGCAACAAGAAAAAAATAATCCATGTAAAAGGTATCAATCTTTTGTATATTAAGAAATTGATTTATTAATGGCAGTAGCATTACGTATATTTCGTTTTACTTTATTCATATTTCGTGTAGGTTCATCACCAGGAGTAAGATTAGACAAGACTTTATGAAATTGGTCTGCTGCAGATGAATTAGCAGGTGGATATTTTTCTTTGGTCCATTCTCCAATAGCCTTATATTGTTCCTTATTAAGTTGTTGTATTGATTTTTCGATTAAATCAGTCTCTGTGTCTTTTTTCCACTCACCATCTTTGACATATGTAACATCTCTCTTAACATCAGAACACTGAATGGGTCGTTTAGTAGCATCTAACTTATTCAAATTATCAACAATTAGTTTGGTCATTCCTTCAGACCAACCGTTATTGCCAATATATAGTAGGTCTTCCATAGTAATTTGGATGCTCTTAGTGAATTCACTAATATTAATAGCATCTTTACAATCTTCATTCAGGTATACTTGTAAATTGAACTGTTGATTAACAACTGTATTGACGGTATTATTATTGATAGTTTGAGGTTGTGTAAGAGGATGTCCTTCTTTAATAGCCTTTATTTCTTCTTTGATCTTTTCCTTTTTAACATTCATTAGTTCTAATTCAAGAGCTTCAACGTCTTGTTTAGCTTTAAATAGTTCGGCATTTGTTTCGATGTCGCAGTTATTGTTTGTTTCGATGTCGCAGTTATTATTTGTTTCGATATCGCATGTATCTTTGTTATTGTTTAAATTGATGTTAATTCTTTCTTTACATGATCGTTTCTGATGTCTAAGAACACTTACTTTATTATTAAAATCTTTGTAACAGTATTCGCATTTAAATATGGAATAATGAGGATCAGAAGCAACAGGGTGTTCATTATTAAAATGTAACTCTTTCGCTCGTATATGTTTTTTAGTTTTACAATGTTTATTCATATTTTGAACATGGATGCATACATAATTACATGAATAACAGTAAAAGTTATCGTCATTAATAATAATATAATCTTTGTTAAGTATTTTAGTTGAGCTAGTAATTTTATTTTTATGTTTAGTTGTTTCCATATGGAATTTATACAGATTGTCTGGTATACCATCTTCCATACATAAATGACAATAAATAACCATTATATATAAAGCACCGAAAAATCTCTAAATACTTTTTGATACATTAATACATTTTAGAATAGAAAAAATGAGACGTTATGCAATAAATTGAAACATTATATTATAATATTGTGATTGATTATGGTGACAATACATAATGGTTTTTAGAATACAAAAATGACCAAATATGACCAAAAATGACCAAAAAAATACCAAAATATGACCAAAAATGACCAAAATTGACCAAAAAGTATTGTGACTGTAATTGTAAACAGCGGATTATTATGTTACGTAATATGGTTATATATATAAAAAAAAATTGTTAGAATACAATTTGGTCAGTTGACCAAAAAAGTATTCTGAAAAGTATTCTGAAAAGCATTAAAAATGGTCAAAAAAGTATTTGCGGGTATTATGTAGACGAGGTTAATTGCGTATATTTTTAGGTTAAACCAAATAACATCATAATGTGAAAATACAAAATCGTCGAAAATTGACCAAAATTTTTGGACATTTTTAAAATGTCCACAATTTTGAAAAAATGTCCGAAAAAAAAAAATTTGTTGATTTTTTGAGAAAAAAAATTGTTGCATCATAACACGTCACAATTTTGAAAAATATTTTTGATTTTGACAAAAAAAATTTTTTTGTCCAACTTTTTTTGCGATTTTCAGTTTTTGGACATTTTTTGAAAATGGTCAACGAAAAATACCAAAAATGACCAAAAAATCGTGGTCGTTTTTGGTCAAAAAAGTATTGTTATGATAATGGAGGTAAAAATTGAATATTATATTTAAAATATACTTTGTTGTCTAGTAAATACTTTTTTAGGTATTTTTTTGGTCATTTTTTCGAAAAATGTCCATTTTTTAAAAATGTCCCAAAAAATTTTGAAATTTTGAAAAGTGTCAAAAAAAGTGTTTTTGCAGGAGAATGCTCTCATTTTCGATTTTTTTTATTTTTTTTTGTTATTGAGAAATTTTTTTTGTTGGATTCTATTTTGAGTTTTGAGTTTTGGACATTTATTTTTGTCCATTTTTGAAAATCTGTGGAACTTTCCAACCAAATTTTTTTTTCTTTAAGTAGGTTATAAATATATATATTGAAAGAATATGAAAAAATAGAATAAAAAAATAATGTTAAAAATATAAAATATATATATGTAATATGCTGTGGATATATATATTAAGATGTGAAGGAAATATAATATACGTGGGAGAGACGAAGAATTTGTATTCTAGAATGTATCAACATATAAATGGTGGTTGTGCAACCACAAAAAAATATAAAGCATTAGAATTATTGGGACTGTATAAGGTAACAGTAAATTATAATTTTTTGATGTATATACGAGAAATATACAATTACATGGTAGTACTCGACAAAAAGATAGAAAACATGCGTGAATATTTGTTCAATATGGATAACTATAGTTTATGTAGAGACCATTCATTATGTGTAGAGAACTTTATTACAGAGAAGATGATGGATGATAGTGTGTTTAGTGATAGTCATAAAGTTTATGGTGGAAGGAATAACATTTTAATATTTTAATATTTTAATATTATATATAATGTGTTTTAGTTTTGAAGTAAGTATAGGTACTTTTATAACTACATGGGGTATTTCGCTTTATTTACTTAATAAACCAAATTTAAATACTAAACAAATATATGATCTTTATTTTTTAATGATTTTTTCTACTATGCAATTAGCTGATGCTATTTTATGGTTTAATAAAATGAAAAAAAATATTATAAATTACATAGTAACATCTTTATTTATACCTTTAATCTTATCAGCTCAAATATTATTTAATTTGTATTATCGTAATAAAGGTAAATATATGCCATTAAATTTATTAGGAATATTTGCTATTATATATATATTTTTCAAATTTAATGGATATTCTACATCTCTATGTGATAATTACTTATCGTCACCTATATGGGGTTCAAGTGAAATAAAATTTTGGGAAATTTTTATTTTTGCTATATTAATTTTTTATCCTGATCTTGATAATTCCTTAATACTTTTTACTCTTTTTGTTTTTTTTCCTTTAATGTTTTTTTTTATGGATGGTGCATATGGTTCTTTATGGTGTTTTTTTGCTAATATTTTGGCATTTAGATATTTACTTACTTATTAATTAATATAAAAATTTTGAAATTCTTCCTTTCTTTGTGGAGAATCGTCTTTAAATTCTTCTTGTTCTACTTTTGCCATAATAGCATATATAGAGCGTCCATGTATTTTTGCAATTTTCTCAATAGATAAATTTAACAATTCATATTCTCTCTGTAAGCGTAATATTTCTGGAGTGTTCCATCTTTTTCCGTTTCTTTTACACATTTTATTTAATTAAAAAATAATTTGTATCTGTAGCATGAAAAATGTTTGGGATAAGATGAGGGATGATGTGAAAGAGCTTAAAATAGCAAAGCCATGTAATTACTATAAAGAATATTTGGACGATATTGAACTTAGAGTACTCTTATAATAAAATTATTTATTAGAAGACTACTTTCAAATAGTTTCGTAAGATTTTTTCTCTCGTTGTTATAGAAAAAACTAGATAGAGTTTCATAGGATGAAGAACATCTAATATAGGGATCCACATATATTTTATAGATTTTTTCACGATAAAGAGAGAAGAGAGACATACGTAAAACAGTAAGATAACCCAAACAGTAATTTAGAAATTGTTACGATAATATTAAAATAATATGGTGTTAATATTATATAATATATAAATTATTTGTTACTTATTATGGTAAGTAAATATAGTAAATAAATATTAGTAAAAAAAAATTCTACAAATTCTACAAAAAAAATTATGGTAACAAGAAAAATTTGAAAAATTTAAGAATGAGACCATATTATGGTAACAAATGAGAAAAATATTTGTACTTCTACAAATTCTACAAACTCATTCTACAAAAATCCCTAAAAATATTAGTTTTTTTGGTAAAATTTAATTTCTCACCGA